>Ga0074195_1000009_pt1 | contig 587288 bp, 548 predicted proteins | sample EPASupsiteHSE623_FD_64525 | JGI IMG/M metagenome (GOLD analysis project Ga0074195, IMG submission 64525) | Bioremediated contaminated groundwater from EPA Superfund site, New Mexico - Sample HSE6-23 | ecosystem: Environmental > Aquatic > Deep subsurface > Groundwater > Contaminated ...
ACGAACATCCATAGGGTAAAAGCCCGCCGAAGGCGTGCAAAGTGCGGCCTGATCCCGTCTTTCTAGGGATCTGGACGCAATTCTTTTAAGGCTTCCTCCCCATCCTCTCTTCTATGCCTCCAGTGGAACCCCCGAAGGGGGTGGAACGGGCGTGAGACAGTCTTTTGTCTTCTTCTTTCCCGATCTCAAGCAGTTGTCGCTGTTGCTGGCATCTTTAGAAGTGGACCAGGGGTGGCTTGCCTATGGGGTAGACGTTGAAGCCGATGGTGTGGAGGAGTTTGTGGTTGAGGATGTTGCGGCCGTCGAAGATGAAGGCCGGTTTGGCCATCGATTCGTAGATGCGGGTGTAATCGAGTTCCGTGTAGAGCTTCCACTCCGTCATGACGGCCAGGGCGTCGCAGCCGAGGGTGGCCTTGTAGGGGTCTGGTTCATAGGTTATTCCTTCAAGGTCGGCGAGGTCGATCTTTGCGTTATCGAGGGCCTTGGGGTCTGTGATAATGAGGTCGGCCTTTTCCTCGACAAGCCTTCGTGCGATGGTGAAGGCGGGGGTTTCCCTGGTGTCGCCGGTGTCCGCCTTGAAGGCGAAGCCGAAAAGGCAGATACGCTTGCCCGCCAGGGTGTTGAACATGGCATTGAGGATGCCCAGGATGAATCGTTCCTTCTGATATTCGTTGATATCGACGACGCTTTCCCAGTAATCGGCCACGGCCTCGAGGCCGTAGTTTCTGCATATGTAGGCCAGGTTGAGAATATCTTTCTTGAAGCAGGAACCGCCGAAGCCGATGCTCGCGTTGAGGAACTTGCTTCCCAGCCGGCTGTCGAGGCCGATTGCTCTCGAGACCTCGGCGATGTCGGCCTCCGTCTTTTCGCACAGTGCGGAGACGGCGTTTATGGACGATATCCTCTGGGCGAGAAAGGCGTTGGCGACGAGCTTTGAAAGCTCGCTGCTCCAGATGTTGCTTTCGATGATCTTCTCTCTCGGTACCCAGTTGAGATAGATGTCGACAACGGCCTTGCGTGCCTCTCTGCCGTTTTCGGTCTCACGGGAACCTATAAGGACGCGGTCGGGGAATTCAAGGTCCCGTACAGCCGTGCCTTCTGCAAGAAACTCCGGGTTCGACAGGACATCAAAACGAACATTGCCGTCTTTGGACGTAAGGATGCGCTCCATTGCCAGGGCAGTCTTGACGGGAATGGTACATTTTTCGACGACGATCTTGGGCGACTCGGAGGCTTCCCGGATTTGCCGCGCCGTCTTTTCCCAGTACTGAAGGTCCGCCGCCTTGCCGGCTCCGGCGCCGAAGGTCTTGGTGGGTGTGTTCACGCCGACGAAGATTATTTCCGATTCCCTGATGCCCTTATCGATGTCGGTATCGAAAAAAAGATTTTTCCCCCTCGTCGCCCTGATGATCTCGTCAAGACCCGGTTCGTATACCGGAAGATCGTCTGAATTCCAGCGCGCGATCTTCTCGTGGTTGATATCGACTACGGTGACCTTGTACTGGGGGCATTTGTAAGCGATCATGGCCATAGTCGGCCCACCCACATAACCGGCGCCAATGCACAGAATATTCTTACGCTCCAAGAGAGATCCTCCGTCCAGATATTTTGAGTATTCTACCACAAACAAGCCCCCATCTGGAACACCTGATGAGAAAAAGGCCCGCCCCATGTCCTCTGCGAACTGCAGTCGCGTCCCATTTCTCTTTACACCGCCACACAGACGTGATGTGATACAAAGGCAATGATCCTTATTAACCCCCCTGTAGCAAAGCCGTGTGAACCTCCCACGGGCTTAGCCCGGCTTGCGGGCGCGATCGGTGAAGCGGGATATCGGTGCGGGGTCCTCGACATGAACCTCGGGGGGATGCTCTGGGTCCTTGCCCACGCTGTCCCCGGTGACGACAGGTGGTCCTCGCGGGCGGCGCGAAACCTGTCGCGAAACCTTGAAGCCCTCCGGCACGAAACGACCTACCGCAACTTTGACCGCTACAAGAGATGTGTCAATGACGTCAACCGCCTGCTTTCCGCCGGCGCAGCCGGGGATACGAGACTGACTCTCTCCGACTACGAAGACAGGTGCCGGTCGCCCGTGAGGAGCGTTGACCTCATGGAAGCGGCCAGCCACCCCGAGGACAGCCCTTTCTACGAGTATTTCTCGGGGTATCTCCGGGAGATCTTCGAGCGTGGCGAGACGCGATTCGCAGGGTTTTCGCTTACTTATCTCAGTCAGGCGCTGGCCACCTTTGCCATGATGGGTTTTGTGAGAAATGAATTTCCAGCGGTAAAAATCATCCTCGGCGGGGGCCTGGTGACGTCGTGGATGAGCTCGCCCGGCTGGAAGGATTGCTTCGGCGGGCTCGCCGATCATATCGTCAAGGGCCCGGGAGAGGAGTTTCTCCTCAATCTTCTGGGATCACCGCCAAAAAGGGGGAGGAGAATATCCTCGTCTTACCGGTACGATGCCTTTCCGCTCGGCGATTACCTGGCCCCGGGAATGATCATGCCTTACAGCACGTCGACGGGTTGCTACTATGGCAGGTGCAGCTTCTGCCCTGAGACAGCCGAGGGCAACCGGTACATACAGCTCGCTCCGGGGAAGGCTGCTGCCGGAATCGCCCGGCTCGCAGAGAAATATCGTCCCACCCTGGTGCATATCGTCGATAACGCGATAAGCCCTTCCGTCCTCAAGGCGCTCGTGAATGAGCCGCCGGGTGTCCCCTGGTACGGCTTTGCCAGAGTGACGGAAGAACTGACCGATAAGGGTTTCTGTGCCGCCTTGAGGCGTTCCGGGTGTGTGATGCTGAAACTCGGCATCGAATCGGGAGATCAGGATGTCCTCGACGGCATGCAAAAGGGAATCAGGGTCACACAGGTATCGGATACATTAAGGGCGCTTTCTGAGGCGGGCATCTGTACCTACGTCTACCTCCTGTTCGGGACCCCTTGGGAAGATGAAACCTCCGCACGGAAAACCCTTGATTTTGTCGTACGTCATAACGCGTCCATCGGTTTTCTCAACCTGGCCGTTTTTAATCTCCCTCACGGAAGCCCCGACGCCGGGGGACTCCGGGCAAAACCCTTTTACAGAGGCGATCTTTCCTTTTACACCGATTTTGTCCATCCCCTGGGGTGGGATCGCAGGAAGGTGAGGCGGTTCCTCGACAGGGAATTTGCGAGGCATCCGGCCATCAGGAAGATCATAAACCGGCAACCGCCCTACTTCACTTCAAACCATGCACCTTTCTTTGCCGACACTTTTTGTTGATTTTTGCGGCGGTATGGCTATTATTATGAGGTACCATGAAAGACGTCCTGAAGCGCACAATACGGCACCATCTGGCACTGGTCGGGTTAATTATACTTGTGCCCATGTTCTTCTGTGCGATCTTTGCACCCGTCATCACTCCCCATGACCCAATCGAGCCGGACATCAAAAACATCCTTTCCGCGCCCAGCTTTTCACATCCCTTCGGTACGGACACGCTGGGCAGGGACGTTCTATCCCGAGTCATCTACGGGACGAGGATATCCCTCCTGGTGGGATTCGTCTCCGTTGGCATCGCCATTTTCATCGGGTTGATCCTGGGTGCGATCTCGGGTTACTTCGGGGGGATGATAGACGAAGCCATCATGCGCTTTGTCGATCTCATGATGTGTTTTCCGACTTTCTTTCTCATTCTTGCAGTCATCGCCATCCTTGAGCCGAGCATCTGGAATATAATGATCGTTATCGGGCTTACCAGCTGGATGGGCACGGCACGGCTCGTCAGGGCCGAGATACTGAGCATCAAGGGCAAGGAATATGTCATGGCGGCACGGGCACAGGGTTTCAATTCCATGCGGATCATCTTCCGCCACGTTCTGCCCAACGCCGTGACCCCCGTATACGTGGTGGCAACCCTCGGCATAGGCGGGGCCATCCTGACGGAATCAGCACTCTCCTTCCTCGGCATCGGCGTCCAACCGCCGACACCCAGCTGGGGCAACATCCTGACCCAGGCCAAGGACAACATCGAGGTAGCCTGGTGGCTCTCAGTCTATCCCGGCCTCGCCATCTTCCTCACCGTCATGGGCTACAACCTCCTCGGCGAGGGCCTGAGAGATATCTTCGACCCAAGGAGAAAAGGGGCCTGAGAAACCTGAGAAGTTTGAACTGCTTGATCGGGAGAAAAAAAGCAAAAGACTTATCTCACGCCCGTTCGTCGCCTACGGCTCCTCTCTGGAGGCATAGAAGAAAGCAAAGGGAGGAAGACAAAAACCTTCCCGGGAATCTTCGATCCCGCTGCGCGGGAGGGTAAAGAACCATGATACTCCGCTCAAACCTGTCCTACAACGATGACCACCACCCGGATACATCAATAGTGAATCCCCGCCGAAGGCGTGCAAAGTGCGGCCTGATCCCGTCTTTCCAGGGATCTGGACGCAATTCTTTTAAGGCTTCCTCCTACCCTCTCTTCTATGCCTCCAGCGAACCCGAAGGGTGAAGCGGGCGTGAGACAGTCTTTTGTCTTTTTTTAAAAGGCCCATTGAATGTCATTAAAAGGACCCGGAACGTACAGGCCCCGGGTCCTTTGTTATGCTGGGTGTCGGTGGGCGGTTATCTGAGGCCGTCCTCGCATTTGGCTTCTTCTTTCTTGAGTCCGCCGATGCGGGGATGGGGTCTGCCGCCGTCGGTTACCGCTACGGCGAGGAGGATCTCGTCGGACCTTGGCGAGTCGCTGACGGAGACGGTCATGGCGTCGAAATGGGACCTGACGAAGGCCGCGTCCTTAAAGTGGAGCGGTATGTCGATTGTGTCACCCATCTTGCCCATTTTCTTGGCTGAAGGGATGATGGACTTGCCGCCGCCGACGGCGTTGCGGAGCGGTGTGCCCAGTTTCGGGTGGAGAAGCGCCGCGGCGTGTTCGAGTTCGCCTTTTTCTCCGACGATGGCTGCCTTCCCGTAGCTCTCGGGTTTTCTGTCGGCGCCGAGGGCCTCGACGGCTCTTTCGGATATCAGCTTGCCTATTTCTTCACTGAAGTCGATGAGAGGCGCCAGATCATCTTGAAATGTTCCCGCGTAAGGGTTCTTGATAACGGCGATACAGGCTGCCTTCCTGATCGGCTTCGCTGCCTTCTTCTGGCCGTCAACCAACATGTCTTCAACGATGGTAACTATTTTTCTGATTTCCATCCTGCACCTCCAGGGTTATAGATTTATTGTTATTGCCATGAGAAGTTGCTACGATGCTTCCCTTCAACGCTATGGCTGCATAGTCAATGATGTTGCGTTCCCGCAGGGCGTTCGCGGTCTTAAGACCCCTCTCAAGGGAGCGCGCTACACTATCGGGGCTCAGGGCGCCGACCGCCACCGTGACGTCATCATCGGGTATGTCAGTTTGGGGATCGATAAGGCGCGCCTTTCTCCTGACGACCCCGCCGGCCGTGACTGTGGTGCGGTTGCAGATGAACGTGGCCGCGGCATCCGCTATGGCCCCTGTTTCGGCCACCGCGGTCGCGGTGTCGGCGAGGCCCAATGTCAGACTTCTGCCGCCGAATCCGCTTGTCGCCATCCCGAAGTTACGCATCCCTTCCAATACCATAACATAGCGAGTCGCCTGTCCGGTGATAATATCGCCGATGCCTACTCTGAGGGCCCGGCCGGTCTTGTTGTAAATAGACAGGTCTCCGCCGTTGTTTACGGTGAGAAGATCGACATCCTTCTTTATGAAGTGTTCTTTTATCATATCCGCAACCGTGCCGGCAACCGCCGCCATGGGTGTCAGGCTTGCCTCATCGACGAGCTTGACGGCCGCTGTCATTCGTCGTGCCGCCTCAGGCAGGCCGGAGACGTTCTTGATCCTTTGCGCTTTCTGCCTCAGCACGGGCAGGCATTCCCGTATCTGTCTCAAAATGCCGGTGATTAATTCTTCCGCTTCTTCCCGGACGAACTCCAAAGGAGCACCGTTCTTTTCGCCCGTTATGACCAGGCTGGCGGGGCCGATCTCGACATACATGGCATACCTAACGGTCCTTAGTCTTTCTTCTTCAATGCCTCTTTAACGGGTTGAACCGCCTCGACGTGCCCTCCGATCTCCTTGAACGTCTCGAGGGTCATCGTATATTCGACGGGGATTATAAAAGAAGGGGTCGGCGAGAGATAGATGCTGCCGTGTTTGATCTTTTCCACGTCTACGAGGAAATTGATTCCTCCGCCGGGGAATATGAAGGGCCGTGCTCCGCCGACGGTGACATTGACCTTGCCCTCATGAACGGCCCGTGTGAGCTTGATGGGGTTTTTCGTCACACCGGCCCGGGCCGAGCCGCCGACGCCCGCCGCGAATACGGCACTTACGCGGGAGAGCTCGCAGGAGTCCTTGAGGACTTCGAGAAATTTGACGGCCTCCGGGGACGGAGGCTCTTCAACGAACCTGTCTTTCTTCCATCTGTAGAAGGCCGACTTCCTTCCCGTAGTCTCGGTGATAAGGAGCGTCATCCCCTCGAAGCATTTGCTTGTGTCTATCTCCTTCACCACGTCGAGGGGGTTCACGATATCCGTTCCTCCCCAGCCGCTGCCTTTATTGAGAAAGTATCGTCCCTCCGTACTCTTCTGTCCCGTCAGCCCGATGGGGGAACGGGGTTTTTTAAGATATCTTCCCGATGGATGCTCGCTGAACAGACCCGTGATGTGTCCGTCGAGGACGATCACCTCATCGGCAGCCTCGAACATATATGGTGCAAAGAGACCCGTCGTGGCGCTTCCGCAGCCGACACGCATTCTTTCTTCGATTATTCCGCCGATCTCGGGTTCCTTGCCGAGGGCAAGCTCCATTTTTGTGCCGTCTTCGATCTCGACCTTGATCTTTTTGCCCTGAAGGAACTCGTGAAGCACCTTCGCGGCAAAGAGCCCATCCTTTGACGTGAGGATGTTGACGCCGCCCAGGGACAATATCTTCGACCCGTATTCCTCCGTACAGAGGTGGCCGATATGTCGTTTTCCCTTTCTGCGGACGTAGATTTTCCTGCCTTCCTCGCCTACATGGAGATCCGTGTCGACCTTCAGCTTCACCCCGCTGTAGCTTAGGGGGGCCTCGGTAACGACGGTAACGATGTCTACGCCGTCCTTGACACCGCTGACGATAAACGGAGAGGGTCTGAAATCGGGGTAGGTAGTGCCCGATCCTATCCCGGTGATAAGGGGCCTTCCGATAGGTCCCGCACCGGCCCCCTCACCAACCAGGTCCATTACCTCTTCGTATGTATGGACCCGGCCGTGCCTGACGATCTGCCCTTTTTCATTGAAATATCTCATGCAGGCGCCATGGGCGCCCTCGGGGATCCTGCACATGATGGGGCAGGACGTGCACATGGGCTGGTCCGCGGGGGTCTCAGGGATCAGCGCCCCTTCGGGGCATACCTTGAGGCACGTCTTGCATTCGACGCAGCCGGTGCCGATCTGCACCTTCCTGCCTTCCACGGTTATGATACCGAGGGGGCAGACCTCTTCGCAGAGCCCGCAGCCTTTGCATTTATCCAGATTGGCTTTCATATAAATTCCCTCGAGCTTTATACCCTATGCGGTCTTCCGGGTAGGCGGCGGGGTGTTTTTGCTGACCTGGGTCTTTACCACACCGTCTATTATCACCATAGCGATGCCCGGGATGTCGCCGACCTCGATGGCAGCCTTCGCATCCTTGCCGGCGGAACCCATGGGCGCATCGACGATCTGCAGATCACCGTCGAAACCGGGCGCCAGGATACCCTGAGACAGCCCGAAGACATTTTTCGTGTTGCCCGTCGCGAGGCAAACGGCTGTCTCGGCCGGAATGCCGCACAGCGCTGACATAAAATTGACCATTCTCCATATTCCGAGGGGTATGACGCCTGTTCCCGACGGGGCGTCGTTGCCCAGAATGAGCCGCTTCAGGATTCCCTTTTCCTTCATGAATTTGCCTATCTCGAGTGCCGAGAGGGGATTGCCGCAGTGGACCACCTCGATTGCACAATCGGTCTTTTCAATGACCCGTTTCACCTCCGGTACGGGGATGCTTGTGGGCCCGCCGTTCAAATGGCAGGCCACGGTGGGTTTCGCAATGAGTACGTCGTCGCAGGTGACCGTGGAGCTTCCCGGTACGGATGTGCCGCCGACATGCATGAGGACCTTCATTCCATATTTCTTTGCCCACTCGACCATCTGCCGCGCTTCATCGGCCGCCTTGATGCTTCCCAGGCCGATCTCGCCGACAAGCCATACGCCATCATCGGCGAGCTCCTTGAAATCGGCTTCGACGAGGCCCTTTTCAAGGATCAGGCCGCCGCCGTAGACTTTCACGCCCGCGGGTTTCAACTTTGCAAAGGACCTCTGGGCAAGAAGTGCGAGGGCCTTTGTGCCCTTGGGGTCTGTCGGCCTGCCGGGCATATGGACCTCGCCGGCGGATATCATCGACGTCACACCGCCATGAAGACTGCTTTCAATGAAGCCGAGCTGACTCTGGCGGGGAGTAAAATCGCCGAACACGGGGTGCACATGAGAATCGATAAACCCCGGACAGACCGTCATGCCGTTGGCATCGATGGTCTTGTCGGCTTTGGGTTCACCACTCCCGATCTCCTTGATCTTTCCATCCTCGATGAGGATGGAAACAGGACCGTTGACAACCGGTTTTTCGATGTCGCCTGTGAAGATCGTCCCTACATTCCTTATAGCGAGCGTGCTCATACGCTTCCTCCTTTTACCCGGTTCATCATTTATTTTACTTTATTCTTTTCCAGTGCCAGTTTTAGCCTCTCTATGTCGCAGGGTAACTGGCGCATCCGGACCCCTGTTGCGTCCTTTATCGCGTTCACGATCGCCGCGGCCTGGGGGATGAGGGCCGGTTCACCGACCCCTTTGGCCCCGAAGGGACCCGTAGGTTCACGGTCTTCAACGACTATCGCCTCGACCTCGGGCATGTCCATGGATGTGGGGAGATAGTAATTGTCGAAGGATTCGGTCTTTCCCGGTATGAATTCCTCCATGAGCGCAAGCCCGACCCCCATTGCCACCCCTCCGTAGATCTGGCCTTTTACGTTGCTGACGTTGATGGCCCTTCCCACGTCATGGGCCGCGTGCACCTTGACCGCCTTGCAGACGCCCGTCACCTCATCGACATGGACCTCTGTCATGTGTGTGGCAAAGGCGTATGTTGCATAGGGGGCGCCCTGTGACGTTTCCGGGTCGGGGGCCGTCGTCGGCGGGTCGAAATGCCCGTTGAAAACGGGCAGACCTTTTTCCGCAGCCTCGCGACAGATGTCCTTGAGAGGTTTGCCGCTGTAGTAACCCTGCCCCTCAAGATATTCCCGCATCTTTTGGGCCGCGTCACAGACGGCCATTCCCGAGATATAGGTCTGCCGGCTTGCCGAAGTGGACCCCGCGTCGAAGGACGTGTCCGTGTCCCCCCGCACGAGGTCGATGCCCATCTCTTCCATGCCGAGAGCGTCGCAGAGGATCTGGAGAAGAACCGTATCCGATCCCTGGCCGATATCGCAGACCCCGGAATGCATTTCCACTCTGCCCTCGGGGGTGAATGTGAGATAGCAACTTGACGGGTTCGATATCCCCGTGTTGCCGATGCCATAATACATGCACCCCAGGCCGAAACCGCTTCCCGGGCCCTGTTTGCGCCTTGCCCTCCAGAAGGGCTCGATGCCCTTGAGGGTTTCCAGGAGACCGGCGCTGTGGTTGAGGACCTGAGAGGTGGCCGTCAGAGAGCCCCTCTTCAGGGCGTTCTTCATCCGTATGTCCAGGGGGTCCATGCCTATGCGCTGTGCGATCTCGTCGAGCTGCGATTCATGGGCCAGGGCGAGCTGAGGCACGCCGAAGCCCCTCATGGCGCCCGATACGGGGTTGTTTGTATAGAACATCCTCGAGTTTACGAGGACGTTGGGTACCTCGTAGGGACCCGTGGCGTGCACCGCGGCCCTCAGGCACACCGTCTCGCCGTAGGATATGTAGGGCCCCGTGTCGCCGACGATATTCACCTCGACGGCGGTGAGGCTGCCATCTTTTCTGGCACCCGTCTTGTATTCGATGTAAAGGGGGTGCCTCTTGGTCTGGCCGAGAAAACTCTCCTCTCGCGTATACCTCATCACCACCGGTCTTTTCGTGTGATAGACAGCCAGCGCGATGTAGCCTTCCACGGTGACGTCGAGCTTGCCTCCGAAACCTCCCCCGGTGGTGGCCTGGACGACCCGTACCTGCTCAGGGGGGATCGCGAGCAGCCTCGCTATCTCTTTCATCTTGTAATGGATGTTCTGCGTCGAGGAGGCGACGACTATGTGTCCCCTCTCATCCGTGTAGCCTATCCCTGCCTCGGTTTCCATGTAGGCATGGTCGATCCACGTCGTACTGTAAGTATTTTCGACGATGACATCGGATGATTCGAAACCTTTCCCGGCGTCACCCTTTATGACCTTGCGGTGGCTAAGGAGGTTTCCCCCATCGTGGATGAGGATGGGGGAACGCATGGAAAGGAAGGGATCCGAGATATATTCCAGGTCTTCATATTCGATCTCCACAAGGCCCGATGCCGTGCGCGCTATCTCCTCGGTGATACCGACGATGACAAGGATGGCCTCCCCTTTGTAGCGCACGCGCCCCTCGGCAAGGAAGGGCTGGTCCTTCTTGATCGCGCCGAAAAGGTTCTCCCCGGGTATGTCCTTGTGGGAGAGGACCTTTACGACCCCATCGAGGGCAAGGGCGGCGGAGACGTCAATCTTCCTTATCATCGCGTGGGGACGCGAACTGCGGACCACGCAGGCAAAGAGCATGGTGTCCTTTTTCAGGTCGTGGGCGAAGGCCGCGGTTCCCAGGACCTTGTCGAGGGCGTCAACGCGTGTTATATCTTGTCCGATGAACATAGTTCCATCAACCTCTGAGCACTTCTTCGAGAATGCCTTGCAGCACGGGGAGCTTGTAGGCATAGGAAGGCCTGATCCCCGAGATGAGCTTGATCTCCTCGAGCGCCATCCGTATCGCTTCCGTTATGATGACCTCGCTCTTTTCAGCTCCCCTAAGCAGGTCTTCCACCTTCTTCGGCCTGAAGGGCATGGGCGTGCAGGACCCGATGGCCAGTTTCACATCGGCGAACCTGCCCTTGTCTTCCCTGATTGCGAAAGCGACGCCGAGGCGGGAGATCGCCCAGGTTGCCCTTTTCGCAACCCTGCGGTAGCCTTCCCGGTATCCCCGGAGGGGGTTTATCTCTATGGAGCTGAGCAGTTCTTTCCTGTCGATGGAGGTCACGTAGGGGGCAACGATGACCTCTTCCAGCGGGACCCTGCGGCGCGCTTCTCTTGATTCCAGGACGAGAACGGCATCATGTATGAGCAGGGGAGGTATGGAGTCCGCCGCGGGGGACGCATTTGCGAGATTGCCCCCGATGGTGCCCATGTTGCGTATCTGCGGCGAACCGACGAGCCCGCACGCCAGTGCGAGACTCCGGGCGTTCCGGATGATGGGTTCTGATATACTGAGCCGTGCATGCGTAATGGCCGGACCCAGGGAGAGTCCTTCGTCCGTCTCCGTCAGGGTGAGGAGTTCGGGGACGCCGGCCACGTCGATGACATGGTTGTACTGCTTCCCCGCCCGCATCTTGACCATGAGGTCCGTTCCTCCCGCAATGATCCGGGGGTTTTCGAGGGAAGAGAGCCAGGAAAGCGCCTCTTCCCTGGTTTTAGCGATCACACTTGCAAATTTCGGCAGCATTCTTTATGGCCTCTTCGATCTGTATATATCCTGTGCAGCGGCACAGGTTGCCGCTGATCGCCTCTTTGATGTCCCGGGCGTCGGGGTCCGCGTTCTTGAGAAGAAGGCTGTAGGCACACAGGAGCATCCCCGGTGTGCAGTATCCGCACTGGACGGCGCCGGACTTGATGAAGGCCTCCTGAAGGGGGTGAAGAGCTCCGGAAGAGGACAGGTATTCCACGGTCTTGATGTCGCGGCCGTTTGCCTTCGACGCCAGGGTCAGACAGGAATAGTGAGGTTCGTCGTCGACGAGCACGGTGCACGTTCCGCATTCCCCTATGCCGCAGCCCTCCTTGACGCTCGTGATCCCGAGCCTCTCCCTGAGGGCACCGAGGAGAGTCTCGTTGTCATCCACCTCGATCGAGGTCTTCTTTCCATTGAGTACGAAGCTTATGGTTTTCATTTCCTTTTTCCGGTTATGGGTTCATGTTCGCCGTTCCAGCGCTCCTTGATAGCAGTAGTTTCTTACCTCCCCATAAGGTTCGGCAGATAGGTTGCTATTTGCGGAAAGACAGTGAGAATGATCGCCGTGGCTATGATGGACAGGAGGAAAGGCATTGCCCCCCTGAATATTGAGCCCATGGGCACGTCCTTGGCGATGCCCGCGATGGTATAGATATTGAGCCCCACCGGGGGCGTGATAAGACCCGCCTCCATCATGAGCACCAGGAGAACACCGAACCATATGGGATCGAACCCGATGGTAACGATCACCGGAAAGATGACGGGCAGCGTGAGGACCATCATGGAAACGGAGTCGAGAAAACACCCGAGGAGGAAGTATATGGCCACGATGATCACAAGGATGATGTACTTGGACACTCCGAGCCCGGCGATCCAGGTCGAGACAGCCGTCGGTATTGTCGACAGGGCCAGGAAATAGCTGAAAAGGGTCGCGCCGGCGACGAGGAAGAGCACCATGATCGAGATCCTCGCCATCTCAAGAAGGGCGGAGAAAAGGTTTTGCTTGGTCAGCTTCCTCTTGATGATCACGATGATGAAAAGGGCCGTGGCGCCGATGGCCCCCGCCTCCGTGGGGTTGATGAAGCCGAGGTATATTCCGCCCATGACGATGAAAAAGACGAGCAGCACTTCCCAGACTCCCTTGAGGGCGATGAGCTTGTCCCTGAAGGTCACTTTTTCCGTGCTGCGCGGCGCGAGGGCGGGGTTCATGCCCACCAGGACTATAACGCAGGCAATGAACGCCCCGGACATGAGCAGTCCCGGCAGGATCCCCGAGATAAGGAGCTTTCCGATGGACTGTTCCGTGAGCATGCCATAGACAACGAATCCGAGGCTCGGCGGTATGAGAAAGCTCAGTGTGCCGCCTGCCGCGATCACCCCGCAGCCAAGCTTGGGGTCGTATCCGAACCTGCGCATTTCGGGCAGGGCGACGTTCCCCATGGCGGCGGCGGCGGCGACCGAAGACCCGCTTACCGCGCCGAAGGCCGCACAGGCGGCGATGGTAGCGATCCCGAGCCCGCCCGGCAGTCTGCGGGCCCACTTGTCAAAGGTGTTGTAGAGCTCTCGTGTTATGCCTCCCGAACCCGCGAAACTTCCCATGAGGATGAAGAGGGGGATGATGGTGTAGGGATAGTTGTTCGCGACACCCCAGACGGTCTCAGCCACCTTGGGGAGGGCCGCATCCAGGGAGGAGAGCGCCCATATCCCGCTGAAACCCACAAACATCATGACGAAGGCGATGGGCATACCGAGGAAGAGGAGGATCACCAGGAGTACGCAGCCTAATATACCAACTGTAACGGGGTCCATTATTCCCTCCTTCCCAGGCTTGCAACAGATGTTATGAAGTCGGTGAGGATCTCCATCCAGAGCATGAACCCACCGACGGCTACAAGGGTCTTGAAGGGCCACATGGGTACCCTGAGCTGGTCCGTAACGGTTGTTTCGGAGATGCCCTCGATCCAGCCGTATATTGTCATGATGGCAATGATGAAAAGGGACAGGAAATCAGTTATGATCCTGCATATCGTCCGGCCGTTCACCGAAAACTTCGACGTAAGGAAGTCGACGGCCACATGGCCCCTGACCTGCTGGGTGTAAGCGGCACCCAGCAGTATGAGGATGGACAGCATATATTCCGAGAGTTCAAGGGTGCCCGGGAGGGGCTTGTTGAAAATGGCCCTCCCGAGCACGTCAAAAGTGGTGATCAGCATGAGGGGAATTGCAAGGAACATGCCCACCGCACAGATGACGTATGTTACCCTGTGTACCCCTTTTTGAAAACCTTCAAGCGCTTTCATGGCATTCCAGCCTCTTTTTTCGGATATCAGGCCTTTTTGAATTCAGGCGGACAGGAAACGAGCTGAACGTTTCTCTTCTCGCACTCTTCGTTCATTATCGCGACGACCTTTTTGGCGTTGAGTTTCTTTGCTTCCATGTCGGAAACCCATTTGCGGGTCACATCCTGGAATCTTTTGTACCACTGCTCCTGCTCCGCCTTGGGAAGGTCTATCATCTTGACGCCGGCCTTCTGGATGTCCGCCATTATCTTCTTGTAATCATCTTTGCCGAGACCGCCGGTGACCTTGAAGGGGTTCGTACAGACGTCCTCGATGATTTTCTTCTGATCGGCAGGCAGCTTGTTCCAGCTCTTCATGTTCATTACGGTGCCTTCTGAGACACAGCCGAATGTAAGGACGGTGCCATATTTCGCGACTTCGCCGAGCTTGTACGCAAGGATGAGAGGCGCGCAGGTGACGATGCCGTCTACGGTGCCCGTTTCCATTGCCATGTAGACATCGCCGAGGGGCATGAAGACCGGCTCGGCGCCAAGGGATTTGATGTAGTTCGTCTGGTGGCCGCCGGGGGATCTCAGTTTGACGCCCTTCAAGTCCGCCAGCTTGGAGATGGGTTTCTTCGTCCAGATGAAAGACTGGATACAGCCGTTGAGCTCGAGGACCTTGACGTTCTTGAACTCGTCCTTCAATGCCCTATTGTAGACCGCGTTGCCGATGTCAGCGGCGGTGTCCTTGCCGTCAACCCAGACCGCAAGAGAAAGTACGTCGGTGAGGGGAAAGCGTCCCGGCGTCCATGTGGCCGTGAAATATCCCATGTCCGAAAGTCCCTTCGCCACGATGTCGAAATGTTCGGGGCCTTTGCCGAGTGCGGCGCCGGCATACATGGTATATGCCATCTTCCCGCCGCTTCTCTTCTTTACCTCTTCCATCATCGGCGTCCAGACTGTTTTGACCTCCCGGCTTACCGGCGGGTGCCAGGTACTGAACTTGAGATTGGCACTCTGCGCGTGCAGCATCGTACTGTCAAACACACCCAACCCTGCCGCTGCCCCCACGACTGCGGCCCCCTTCAGAAAATCTCTCCTGGAAATCTTTTTACACTCCTCGCACATGGGATTCCTCCTTTAAGTTTTTCCTATGGCTTGCAAAAAACACCGCCCCAACAATGTAAAGCACCAAAAAACCTTCCTTTCCTGGTGCACTGATCGCAAATATCATACCCGGGTCTCCATGCCCTCATTAAATCCTATTAATTTTATTAAATATCATTTAATCCTGTCAAGGAATATCTAAAGCAAAAAGACCCTTGCTACCATAACAGATTATCCCTCAATTCACGAAAGAAACGCAAGGAACCATCTCCTTTTCCGTCAATGTTAACCGGTGGTTGTGAAGGGTTTAGTCCCATGTTCCCCCCTGCCATCTCTTGAGCAGCGAATGGTCGATATCCATCAGGTCCAGTATCTTTCCGACTGAATGATCTACGAGTTCCTCTATGGTTCGGGGTTTAAAATAGAAAGCAGGAACGGGCGGCAGGATTATCCCTCCGAGGTCCGCCACCCTGCACATCAATTCCAGATGTCCCTTATGCAGGGGGGTCTCCCGAACAGCCAGGATGAGTCTCCTGCGTTCCTTCAACACGACGTCCGCCGCCCTCGCCACGAGATTGTCGTTGTAGGAATTGGCTATTGCCGAAAGGGTCTTTATCGTACAGGGAGCTATAACCATCCCGCCGGTTTTGAAGGAGCCGCTCGATATCGACGCCGCGAGATTGCATTCATCGTGGACGATTGAAGCAAGACCCTCCACGTCTTCCACGGAACGTTCGGTTTCGTACCTGATGTTGTCCTTCGCCTGTCCCGAGAGGATGAGGTGGCTTTCCACGCCACAATCCCGGAGAACCTCGAGAAGCCGTATGCCATAGATGACGCCCGTCGCTCCCGTGATGGCCACGATGATCCGCTTCATTTTCCAGCCCCTTGAGCCTTGAATGTAATCTTTGCGCCGACGGTTCCCGGGATCCATTTCTTGCCGAACTCATCCATCAGGCGCCTGCCTGCGTGATAGCCCGTACAGTGCATTGCGCACAACCATTGGACACCTGACTTCTTCAATCCCTCAACGGTGCCCGCGAGTTGTGTTTCAGAGGCGTTGTTGAGGTGCAGCCCGCCCACGACGGCATGGATCATTTGTCCGGGGAACATCTTCTGTGCGGCCTTCACGGTGTTGACGATGCCCGCATGGCAGCAGCCCGTGAGTATAACGATGCCGCAGCCGTCAAGTTCCACGAAAATGGACTGGTCATCGATTATGTCGTCGTGTACCATCCCGTCGGCGGTGCCCACGAAGGCGTTGGGCATTCCCTTCTCGAAGCTGACCGTACGGCCGATCTGGCCGGAGACATGGACGCCGCACCCGAGATCCGTTGGGGTGGTGCTGCTGACGGTTCTCCGGGCAAAAGCCTGAATCAGCCCGTCCTCGATTATCCAGGGGCCCGCATAACTGGATTCGCCTGTCCTGATAAACCGCTCTCTCCCGTAAGCCTCGGGATGAAGGATAAGTTTGGCGCGGGCGGGCGTGGCTTCGAGCATTCCCGCCAGGTTGCAGAAATGGTCCACGTGGCCATGGCTCAGCACAAGGTAATCGACTTGTCCCGGATCGACCCCCAGAAGTTCCATATTATGGGGCATTACCTCGGGGCTTCGGCCAAAATCGTAGAGTACCTTCAGGGTCTGTTTACCTTCAAAGACCTCGACGAAGATGGACAGTCCCTGCTCGGCCCACAGTCGTGACCCTTTGCCGGGTACAGGGTACCGGACCATGTTCGTCGACGGAAGAAATATGTCCACATAGTTGTCGACGAGGATGGTGACCTCGCACCTATCGGCCATCTGTTATCCTCTCCAGCAATGCATAGACAACTCCCTTTACTGCCCGGGCCTTATACTGCATGGTGGACCTGCCGGGGATGCTGTTACGAACCGCCTCGGCGGCGCACTGTGCTATCCGGTCCTTTACGTCCCCGGTTAGTGTGTCGCGGGCGATGAGGGTTTCCGCTTCGGACACGCGTACGGGGCCTTTTCCCAGTGTCCCGAGCACGACTGACGTCTTCTCGATGACCCCCGCCGGACTCCGCCTGATCACGGCGGCGGCGTTGATTCGCGCTATAGCCAGAGCATTGCGTCTGCCCAGTTTGACAAATGAACCTTTAACCGTGCCTGCGGCGGAGGGAATGATTACTTTCGTGATGATCTCTCTACCGACCGGTTTACCGTTCCTTTCTTTCAGAAACTCCTCTACCGGCAGGGCTCTTTCCCCTGCTTTCGCCGAAAGCACGACGAGCGCATCGTGCGCCACAAGGGCGGGAAGACTGTCACCCGCCGGCGATGCTGTCGCGATGTTGCCGCCGATCGTCCCCGCATTTCTTATCTGGGGCGATCCTATCTCGGAAACGGCGGCCGTGAGAGCCGGGGCGTATTCCCCTGCCGCTTCCGAGACCGCCAGGACGGCAAAGGTGACCATGCTCCCTATATGAAGTCCGTCATCCTTTACCTCAAGAAGATGCAATTCCGGCAGGCCGGAGATGTCGATGATCGCCTCAGGCTTCTTTTCGCCCTGTCGCATGGAGATAACAAGATCGGTACCGCCGGCAAGAATAGCCGCCTTTTCTCCGAATCTCTCCAGGAGATCATGGACGTCCGCCATTCTGTCCGGCTTATAGTATTCAGATCCGTCAAGCACTGCAGTCTCCTTTTGATTCCGTCAGAAGATATCGGGAAAAATCTTCTTGAGGTCCACCTTCTGCACGATCTCCTCGGGCGGCTGGGCCTTGATCGCATATGCCCGGTCGGTGGGCTTCGTGGCATCTATGACAAGTCCCGCACCGCGAATCTCGTGTTCGAGAGAGGGGTCGAGGACCTGTCCCTGCATGCCTTTCAGAATGTTGACATCACGGTCCGACTGCACTCGCGTCGCCACGGCCCACATGACCTGTTTCAGGTTGCCCGGGTCGATGTCGTCATCAACGAGAATGACGTGTTTTATAAAATTGCTCTGGCTGAAGGCAGCCATGGCCGCCCGGAGCTGCTCACCCTCGGTTTTTTTCTTGAGGCTTATGATCATATTGAGAGGACCGCCGGAATCAACCCAGCTTATGTCTACGACGTTGGGGATAACGGCCTTGATATTTGCAAATATATCCGCCTGGATCGGGTAGTGGGCATACAGGTTTTCCTGATGTCCCCCGAAGACACCCACGATGATGCCGTCGCGACGGGCTGTGATCGCGGTGACTTCAACAAGCCATGAGAGACGCTGGGGACCGCTGTAGCCTGTGAATTCGCCGAAAGGTCCCTCGATGGTCCGTCTGTCGCAGACGATTCGACCTTCAAGCACTATCTCGGCCTGTGCGGGCACGAGCAATTCGGACCCAAAGGTTTCGGATTCCGTTACCTCAATACCCTCGCCCATCACTCCGCCGGCTGCCTTGTATTCATCCTGGTCCAGTTTTGTCAGTCCCGCTCCGACCAGGAAAAACGAAGGGTGATGTCCGAGAACGATGGCGATGGGAAGTGACTTCCCCTGTTCCTCGGCCGCCATGAAATATGTCCAGAGATGCCGGGGAGACATCCAGATACCGAGATGGTTCCTGTCGATTACCATGCACCTGTTCCAGGAGACGTTGTATCTTCCTGTCTGGTGATGACGGGCCACGATGATGGGGGTCAGGTAAGGGCCTCCGTCCATCTCGTTGGTCCGGGGAATGGGAAGCTTTCGGAGATCGACGTCCGACCCCGTCCAGACAACTTCTTTCACAGGCGCCGACTTCCTGTCCGTTACCACGACGTCCTTCTGAGATGATTGCATTTTCATGTAGCGTTCCATCACCTCGACCCTGGTCGGCTTCTCCAGATCGAGAGCGGCACCGATTTTCGGGACCGTCGCAAAGGTGTTCATGAGCAGCCGGAAGGGGGTTCGGTTTCCGTCGATGTCACGTGCATTCTCAAAGAGCACGGCGGGGTACATGGACTGCCGTTCGAGACATTCCATGATCGAGGAGGCCTCAAACTTTGACGGCACTACCTCCTGTGACACTTTGACAAATTCACCGGGGAATTTTTGTTCGATATTCGAGAGCCACTGACGCAGACTTTTTCCCATGGCGCACCTTATCCTTTCTTTTCCGGCATATAGAGTATTTCAGGTATCGTTGCCTCATTGAGGGGCTTGCGTATCCTGGTAAGGGCCGATGAAACGGCAGAGCCGATCTGTCCCTTGTATTCCGGGTAATCGATATAGACGTCACATCCCGGACAGTGCAGGGGCAGCCGGTTGTCCGTCAGGAGCGTCTCGCAGTAGAACTTTTTCCCGCACTGTTGGCAGGTGATAAATACCAGCTTCATCGTTCGGTCTCCTTTTGGTCTAATGCTTTCGACACCTCTTCGAGGCTCAGGGGCAAATTCCAGACATCGGCCCCCGTGGCGTTTGCCACGGCGTTTGCGATGGCCGCTGCCGTCGGGACAAGGGCGGGCTCGCCAACGCCTTTTGCACCGAAGGGCCCTCTTTGATCGGCCAGAGGTACGGTTATGATCTCGACGTCGGGCACATCCATGCTTGTGGGAAGGATATAGTCGTCAAAATTATTGTTTTGCACGATCCCCCGCGACAGCTTGATCTCCTCCGTCAGTGCGTATCCGACGCCCATTGCAACTCCGCCTTCTATCTGGCCCGCAAACAGTATCGGGCTGATGACCGTTCCCACATCGTAGACCGCAAGTATCCTTTTAACGGTCACCTTCCCCGTGTAAATGTTTACGCGCACTCTGGCGCACTGCACTCCGTAGGTGTAAAAGGCATACGGGTTGCCGCAGCCGTTCTCGTCAAGAGGCGTGACGGGTGGGTCGTATATCTCTTCCACGGCGAGTTCATCCCCGAGATCCTGCGCAAGACGGGCAAAAGTCAACGGTTCATGGCCGGGCGCCTCGATGACGAAGCCTCCGTCGGCGCGTCGTATCTCAGCCCGGCTCTCGTCGAAGGAGTAGAGGTCGGCGGCGGTCCTGAAGAGGAGCGCCCGCAGCTTTGTCGCGGCCAGTTGCACCGCCTTTCCCACGATTGCCGTGTTGCGTGTGCCCGACGTGGTACCCGAATCGGGGGTGCATCGCGTGTCCGCGCTTGTCACCCGAACATATTCCGGTGTCACACCGATGGTTGCCGCGGCTATCTGGGAGTAGGTCGTGTCGGATCCCTGACCGATGTCGGGTGTTCCCACACAGAGGTCAACGAGACCTTTCCCGGTGAGCCCCATCCTTGCCACACCGGGATTGGGCATTCCCGTCCTTCCGTTACCGTAGAGGAAGGCGGCTACCCCCCATGCATCCTTTTCATAGGTTTTCGGGGGAGTTCCCTGTCCGCCGGCGTCATCCCGGGCCATCCGCTCGCGGGCTATTTCCAGAAGCCGCCGGATCGTCACGCCCGAGAGCTCCTGCCCTGTTGCGGAGGTGTCCCCGTCAACAAGCCCGTTCTTAAGTCTCACCTCTATCGCGTCGAGGCCGAGGACCTGTGCAAGCCTGTCCATCTGCCGTTCGCAGGCAAAGGCGACCTGCGGCTGACCGAACCCTCTCATGGCGCCGCTTACCGGGTTGTTGGTGTGTACTCCCCTGACTTCGAGGAATACGTTGGGGACCCTGTAAGGCCCGGCGCCGGCTATGATCATTCTGGGCAGCACCGTGGACGTGTAATCGCTGTAGGCGCCGGCATCGGCCACTATATCGAGCTTTACGGCCGTCAGGGTACCATCTTTTTTCGCCCCGTGGGTGTACCTGATAATGCACGGATGTCTCTTGGTGGACACCTGGATGCTTTCTTCGCGCTCGTAAACAATGGAAACGGGCATGCCCGATTTCACACAAAGCAGGGCGGCAATCGCATTGAGTGCGAGATCGGACTTTCCTCCGAAGCTGCCCCCGATCTCGGCCGCCGCCGCGTTGACCCTTTCTACGGGCCACCCGAGAACCCGGGCCACCTCGCGCTGGTCCAGGTGGACGCTCTTTGTCGAGCTCCAGAGAAAGATCCCGTTTTCCGCGGGTTCGGCCAGGACCGCTTCAGGCTCCAGATATGCGTGTTCGACGGGGGCCGTCCGGTATTCGCCCCGCACAACGACATCGGCCTCGGCGAGGCCTTTTTCCCAGTCGCCCTTCACAATCTTTCTGTGGATACATACGTTACCCTTGTCGCCTATCTGCGGCGCACCGGGTTCAAGGGCCTGTGTGGTTGACTCGACGACCGGGAGTTCTTCATAGGTGACCATGATCCGTTGCAGCGCGGCCCGTGCGGTTTCCTTCGTATCGGCGGCTACGGCTGCGACCGCCTCGCCGTAAAACCTCACTTTGTCATCGGCAAGCACCCTCTGGTCCTTTGCGCCCGTCATTCCGATGCGGTTCTGCCCCGTGATGTCCGCCGAGGTCACCACGGCCTTCACGCCGGGCATCGCAGCGGCTTCACTCACGTCAACGGCCAGCACCCTGGCGTGGGCATGGGGGCTCCTCAATATCTTTCCGTAAAGCATCCCCGGGCGGGTTATGTCGCCCACATAGAGCGCCCGCCCGGAAGTTTTTGCCCTGGCATCAGGCTTGGGGAAGTCCCTGCCTATTATCTCTTCCTGCACCATGTCAATCCTTCTCGCGGTCTTTATCGGAACCCTGTCCTGTCGAAGCCGCCTTCCTGATCGCGGTGACGATCCTGCCATACCCCGTACAGCGGCAGATGTTTCCCGATATCGCTTTTCGAATCTCCTCGTCGGAAGGCGTTTGTGTGCTGTCCAGAAGGGCTTTTGCCGAGATGATCATACCCGGCGTGCAGTATCCGCACTGGACGGCGCCTTCACGTATGAATGCTTCCCGAAGGGCGCCCGCCGGCTCTTCCTTGAGGCCTTCTATGGTTATTACGCTCTTGCCGCTGATGGAGGCAGCCAGGATAAGGCAGGAATTGACGGGTTTGCCGTCAAGGAGCACGGTGCAGGCACCGCACTCACCTATACCGCACCCTTTTTTTGTACCCGTAAGTCCGAACTTTTCGCGCAGAAGGTCGACGAGGACCTCATCGGGGTTCACCATTGCCTCTTCCTGCGTATTATTAAGGGTGAAAACTATCCTGTATTTCCCGGCCGCCATTGTCACACCTTTATTTCTTCATCCAGCCTTTTTCCTTGTAGTACTTGACCGCGCCCGGATGGAGGGGGATGCCGGGGTCGTTGGGCATGTCGCGCAGCTTACCCAGCGACATCGCCTTGGCCATCTTGACGTAGCGGTCATAATTCTCGGCAATGGTTTTCGTAATGCTGTACACAACATCCTCGGGCATGTCTTCCCTGACGATGATGTTGCAGAATGAAGCGATCCCTTTTACGGGATAGTTGACGCCCTTGTAGGAATTTGCCGGGAGGGTATAAGGTTCGAGCCCTTTATGCTCCTTGACGAGTTTCTTGATGATGTCATCGGAAATGGAAAGGAGGCGTATCTGCCGGAACGAATTGACGTTCGTAAGCGTGGGTGCCGGATATACCATCGCGCCATAGAGAATGGCGTCAAGGTGGTTGTCGATCATAAGCTGCGCGCCGTCCTCAAAGCTGACCATCTGCGTCTGCACATCCTTGTAAGTTATTCCGTACATGGCCAGTATCCGCCTGGTGACCTGCTCGACCGCCGAACCTTTCGGTCCCGGAGTGACCTTTTTCCCCTTCAACTGCTGGATGCTGGTTATGCCCGAATCCGCAAAAACCGCGAACTGCATGGGTTCGGCGAAGAGGGTCCCCAGCACGCGGATATTGCGGATCTTCGGTTTGCCCTCAAAGGGCCCGGTGCCTTCCCATGCGTCATTGACGACATCGGAGAAGGAGAAGGCGACATTGAGCTTGCCTCCGGCCACGCCTATGACATTCGCGTAGCCTCCCACCGGTACGGTGGAACCCTTGATGTTGGGATTCTTTTTGAGAACGTCTTCCAGCATGGCAGTTCCCAGCACCTGCCACAGGCCTCCCGCGGGCGCGGTACCCCAGCGGATGTCCATTTTCTCGGCCGCCGTCGATGGCGTGCTGACGGCAAGTACGGCGAACATGACGAAAGCCAAAAGTGCTATCCACGAACCAATCCGTATCCTGTTTAACATTTTGTTACCCTCCTTTGAACCAGTCGTTACTGATGCTCCCGGGAGAGCGACCTCCCTGAAAGATCATCTCATTCTCTATGCTCCCACCACGTCACTCTTTCTGCCCTTCAACTGGAAGGCCAGAAGGAGCAGTATCAAACCGGCCCCGATTGAGGTCATGACGAGGCCCGGAGCGATCAATGCTATGGCTGCCATGAAAGCGATCACCCTCTCGGTGACCCCGAGCATGCGCCTGAAGTATCCGCATATCGAAACAGCCAGACAGAATACGCCGACCGATGCGGTCACCACCGACAGGATTATGTTCGCTGTGGGACCCATGAGGAGAAGCCCCGGATCGTAGGCGAACATAAAGGGCACGATGAAGGCCACAAGGGCAAGCCGGGTGGCCATCCACCCTGTCTTCCAGGCATCCGCGTTGGCGATGGCCGCGGCGGTGAAGGCCGCGGAGGCATCGGGCGGAGTGATTATCGCGAGACAGGAGAAATAGAAAGCAAAAAGATGCGCCGCAGGCAGCGAGAGCCCGAGACCCATCAGCGCGGGGATGACCGTTGCCGCCTGAACGATATAGGCAGGTGTTGTGGGCAACCCGAGGCCGAGGATGAATGCGACCATGCAACCCAGTAAGAGACCGAGCAGCAGGTTCCCGTGGGCGAGATAGATGAAGGCGCTTCCGAGCCTGTGCCCGAGGCCTGTCATGTCGACGGTCCCGACTATAATTCCGGCTGTGGCGCATGATATCATGACGATCAGCATCCGAACCGCCCCGTCCTCCAGCGACGAGAACATCGCCGGGAGGCTCATTCTTGTGGATTTCCGGATTTGCGCCGCCACGAGGGCCATCACACAGCCCACGCCGCCTGCCAGTCTCGGTGTGTACCCCGCGACCAGCATATACAGAAGAGCGATGATGGGGATGATCATATGGCCGTAGGTCGCTATGGTTTGCCGGATGGTGATATCGGCGAGTACCGGCTCAAGCTTCAGTTTTCGGGCCTCGAGATCTATGATGAAAAAGAGGCTCATATAGTAGAGGACGGCGGGGAAGATGGCGTACTTGAGGATCGTGGAATAGGGAATGCCGCTGAAGGCGGACATCACGAAGGCCGCCGCGCCCATGACGGGAGGCATCAACTGTCCGCCCGTGGAAGCGGCCGCTTCCACGGCGGCCGCGAAATTCGCGCTGTAACCCGATTTCTTCATCATGGGGATCGTGGCGCTTCCTATGGTGGCCACATTACCCGTGGCGGTCCCGCTTATCATCCCGAAAAGCGTGCTGCCCACGACGGCCACCTTTGCGGGGCCGCCAACGGTCTTGCCCGCGAAGGCGAAGGCGATGTTGCTGATAAGCGTGCTGCCGCCGCATTTCATGAGTATGGAACCGAAGATGATGAAAAGAGCTATCTCGGTGGCGGACACTCCCAGGGGAATGCCGAATATCCCGCCCATGGAGAGGAAGTTGAAATCAAGGATTGCCGTCCAGTCGGTGGGGGCCGCCCTCAGAAGGCCGGGAAGGAAGGGGGCCACGAAGGGATAAAAGAGGAAGGCCACGGCCACATAAAGGAGTCCGGGACTGACGACACGGCGAGCCGCCTCAAGGACGAGGAGGATGCAGACGACGCCCAGGACCTTCTCATACCATGAAAGCGCCGAGATCAGCGAGTAGCGCTCGACAGTGATCCATTCGTAGTTCCAGAGTATATATCCGATCACGAAGAAGACCGCAATGATGGGAACGACACCGAGGATCGGCATCCTTCCTTGCTCCTTGCCTTTCACGTTGTAGATCAGGAATACGAGCAGGAAGCCCAGGCCCAGGTGGATTGATCTCTGCATGAGGGCGTCCAGGGAGCCGAAAAGGGACGTATAGATCTGAAAGACCGCGAGGGTCACCCCGATAACCGATGCGCATCGCCGTGTAGCCGATTTGTCATGCCAGTATTCTTTCCACGTAAGGGGTGCCGTTGCCATGGGGTGACCTCCTCGAGTCTCCTGATTCTTCGGCGCGTCACGTATCAATGATCGAATTTCGTTCGCGCCATTCTCCCAATCACATTATTACAATACTCCGAAACGCTCACCCGACGTTCAAGGCCGGGATAATTATACCCATCTCAAGGTTACCGTTTTTTCGTCAAGGAACAGCTTGACGGAATCCATTCTGGATTTTGAGTTCCCGAAGAAGGAATCTTTCTTGGAACCCAGCCCGAAGAACGCATAGGGCTGCGGTATGCCGGCGTTGACACCCACATTACCCACTTCGCATTCCCTTGTAAACTTGCGCGCGGCCTTGCCGCTTTCCGTGACTATGCATGCGCTGTGGCCGTAATTCGTTGAATTGATCCAGCCGATGACCTGATCCAGATCGTCCATCCGGAAGAGGTTACACAGGGGCCCGAAGGCCTCTTCCCGGGCAATGTACATGTCGGGTGTAACATTCTCGAAGACGCTGGCCCCGAGAAAATACCCTTTCTCGTAGCCTTTTACCTGCGCCTTGCGGCCGTCAAGTATGAGCTTTGCCCCCGATTTCAGGCCGGACTCGATAAAACTGACCACCTGGTTCTTGCCCTTCAACGTTGTCAGAGGACCGAGTTCAACGGTCTCGTCAAGGCCGTAACCCATCTTCAAGGCGGCCGATGCCTCCAGCAGTTTTTCCTTTACGGCCTTGTACATCTTGTTGCCTCCGACGACTACAACGTTGTCGGACCCGAGGCAGCGCTGGCCGGACATGCCGAAGCAGCCTCTCAGGATGTATCCGACCGCCTGATCGACGTCCGCGTCAGGCATGACAACGATCGTATTCTTGCCGTTGCCGTTCAGGGACGACCTTTTGCCGTACTTGCCGCAGATCTCGAAAAGCTCCTTTGCCACCCGCGTCGAGCCGATGAGGCCCACTCCCCGGACCCGGGGATCGGAGAGAATAACCTTGTTCAATTCCCTCTCGGGTCCCATGTGGAGGAGATTAGCAACGCCGGGGGGAAAGCCGGCCTCGTCGAGCATCTTGAACATCGCATCCGCCGATACCGGGCACTGGAGGCTTGGTTTCACGATGACCGTGCATCCGCATGCCAGGGCATAGGGAACGAATGACGACCATGCGTGCATGGGGATGTTGCCCGGGGTGATGATCATGAACACACCGACGGGCTCCCTGAGAAGGTAGCAGTCTATACCGGTTGCCAGCTGATCGACGTGCTCGCCTTTCAAAAGGCTGTACATGGCGCTGCCGGCTGCCTCGATGTTCTCGATACACCTCGAGATGGTGCCCCTGCCGTCGCTTACGGTACAGCCATGGTCCTGGACGAGGATTCTTGCCAGTTCCTCGTGGTGTCTCATAAACGTGTCTCTCAGATTGAATACCAGCTTTGCCCTGTCGCGGAAGGGCACGTTTTTCCATCTCCTGAATGCGGTGTGTGCCGCTTCTATCGCCTGCTCGACGTCTTCGGGTGACGCGATGGGAGCCTGTGCGATCACCTTGTCTGTCGCGGGGTTGGTGGTATCGAAATACTTGTTTGTTTTCGGTTTTACCCATTTGCCGTTTATATAGAGGTCCAGCTTTCCATAATTTTTGCTAACTTCCGGCAGAAGTGACATATTTTTTTCCTCCTTTGATATTCGAAGTTTAGAATGTGGGTGGGGTTATCACCCATATTACAACGACATCCTCCTTGCCCGTGTTGCCCCAATCATGAGGAACCGTCGACGAGAAGTAAAAGCTTTCATCCTTATGGATCTTGTACATTTTGTCGCTGAGGATCAGGTCCATTTCGCCCTGGACAATATAACCGAACTCTTCTCCTTCGTGGGAATACATCCCATGAGAACCACCGCCCGGCTTGATGACGGTATAAAAAGGCTGCATCTTCTTGTTGCTCGTGCTCCTTACGAGGGACTGGATCTTTGCGTCCCATCTGTTCAATTGTATGACGACGCGTGATTCCTTATGCATTACCACATCTTCGCTGTTGGCCCGCTTCATGAAGAAATCCACAATGTTGACGTTGAGCGCCTCGGCTATCCTTTTAAGCATGGAGATGGAGGGGTCCGCCTTGCCGCGTTCAAGCTGTGATATTAAAGACGGGGTACATTCGACAAGCTCGGCGAGTTGTTTGATGTTCAGGGTTTTCTCTTCCCGGAATTCCTTTATCTTTTTCCCTATATCCATGTGTCCGCCTGATCAAGTGGATTAAATAATATTTATTTTATTAAATCAGATTTAATTCTGTCAAGCAGTTTTTTTACGAAGAATAAAAACCCCGGACAGTTCTGCGCCCGGGGTTTTTATTCAATCAGGTGAGTCTATTATGCGGCTGCTGTCTTCTGTGCGAGGCCCAGCCTGTCCAGGGTTTCGAAGTATGCCTCGATCCTGGTGCGTACCTGGGATTCGGCGTAAAAGCGCTGGTCCCCCATGTCGCTCTCGAAGACGAGGGCGGGGATGCCGGTTCTCTTCGTGAGGATGTCCTTCAGGGTCGGGACCGCGAACGATACCGCCTTGCAGCTCCTGTTCATGAACATGATCATCCCGTTCATGGAGTATTTCTTGAAGAGGTCCGTTGCCATGTCCGCCCTGTCCTCAATGGTGGAGTTGGAGAACCGGTTCACGTAGTTCTCGGCAAGGGTGACAAGCGGGTCCTTGTTGAGGTCGAACTCGAAGCTCCAGGCGTGAACGTAAAGGGAGGTGAGGATGACACCGCCGTACGAACCCAGCATCTTGGCATGGTCGCTGAACTTGAACCACACGGGAAGGTTTTCCCAGTAGAGGCGATATTTCTCCTGATCTTTCGGCAAAACGCCGATACCCTGGTCCACCTTTGCCTGTATCTCGTTGACAAGCGTCTGGTAGTAGTCGACGCACTCCTGGGTCCCTCTGCGGTAAACGGCTATGGCCATGCCGATAAGGGCGTCGAAGATGCTGATGGGCGATGGTTTGTACTGGGCCATGTCGAGGAATTCCTTGTAGAGGATGCTCGATGCAGCGGAGTATTTCATGACCTCTTTAAGGCGGTCGTAGTCGAATTTCTTTTTCGTTTTTTCTTCGAGGAAAGCGATGAGCTCCTTGAGTTGAAGTACGCAGTACTTGACGATCTCTTCGCGGGCCTTCTTGTTCATGACGTGTTCCGGCGTGTCGAAAACAAAAACGGGCTGACCGCCCTGGCGCGCCAGTACCTGGAACCATTTTGTCAGGGTAAAACACTGGGCGTTGCAGGCAAGGAAGAGATCCGCGTCGGGGATGCCCCTCGTAACGGTGACGCCTGTCTTCCGGTAGCCGAGGTCGCTTCTGGCATAGGCGCAGAGGTGGTTTGTATAACCCATACCCTCGACAACGGAGCAGAGCTCCACCCCTTTCTTGGCCGTCAGGTTCGCGACGGCGTGGTTCTCGGGGTAGATGGGCACAATGTCATGGGCGACGAAGATCTCAACGGGAGAGATCGCCGTGGTATAACCAATGAGTTTGCCGTTATCATGAGCATGGAAAGCATCTTCCATGTATTCGTCGGTTATCTTTTTTGACAGTTGTTTTGATGTCAGCTTGTCGTTCATAGTGAGCCCCCCTTGAGAGATTCAAAGAATGCCTGAGCTCGTGTCAGGACGTGTGACAGGGAAGTAGTCTGATACTCCGTGTCCAGAACGTGCATCGGTATCCCCTCTTTTTTGATCAGGTTCTTCAGATCCGGCAGATCGTATTCCTGGGATTCGCAGAATTCGATGTGGACGTAGATGATCGCCTTTGCTTTTGTTTCTTTGTAGAGTTTTTTGACCTCTTCAAAGTTTTTGAACACGTCATCGTGGATGGGTGAGAAGAACCCCCTGTGGAAATGTCTGTCAGCCAGGGCATCTATAAGGTCGCCGTTCAGTGACGGGGCTCCCCTGAGGTACCGTGTGCCGTCGACAAGGGTATCGCCTACGATGTTGAGCTTCAGCTCGTCGAAGATGTCGAATATCTCGGGCGGATCGCAGGTGATCCCCACGAGGATCACGTCGGTGTAACCTTTGCCTTTCTTCAGTTTCAGCCCATCTTTGATTGACTTCAGACTTTTGTTGAATTCCGCCTTGTCAACCTGCAGGGAGAGCTTCATCATGGCGAAGAACTGCAAGTTCGTTATCGTTCCCGGATTCTTTTTCTTGATCTCGTAAAGCTCGGCGAGAAGCCGCTTGTTCTCGTTGTGGATCAAGATGGACGCATTGAGGGCGTCATTCGTCAAGCTCTTTCCCGTCCATGCGCTAAGCGAGGCGATAAGCCGTTCGATCTCCTCCTTGACCCAGTAGCGGGCGGAGGGCCTGTCGGCCTGGCGGGGTGCAAGGTAGCTCTCCACATATTTGTCGGGAAAATTGATCCGCCATATGTCGGAAAGGTGCTGTGTCGTGTCACAGACCTGAGGCAGAACAAAACCACTGAAGAGATCGCCCTCGTAACTCAGCGCGAGTTCGAGATTACTCCGTGCCAGCGAGCAGGCATTGTCCGGAAGATGACTGGGCGCTTTTTTTAAGGGTTTATGAGTACCAAGAATTGTCACGGGAAGGAGATCGAACGCATAGATCACCTCTTCAGGAACATCGGCGATGGTACTCCCAACTACTTTCTTTCCTGTATCTCTAGCCCATTGTCGGATGGAAGGATACGGATCCCGAGCGAGTGCAACAACATCTTTCAGATTTAAGCTTTCCCACATAACCCCTCCAAAAATGATGAAAAATTTCACACATTATATGAAGGTTGCCGATTATTGTCAAGGTAAGTTTCGGGTGGGCCAATCCGGTGAAAACAAAGGCGGATAGGCCTTCTGTGGGGGATGGCCGTCCCGGGATCGCCTACGAAGTCTCGGTTTCCACCCAGGCCGCGTATTCAGGCAGCGACTCATCCACGGTCACGGCCAGTATCTCCGGGACTTCGTAAGGATGAAGCTCCTTTATCGCCTCCTCGGCGCGGCGATAAAGGTCGTGTCTTGTTTTCATCACGCAATACCATTCATCGGCCTCCTCCACTTTTCCTTTCCACCGGTAGATGCTGCGGATGGGGCCCACCACCTGACAGCATGCTACAATGCGTTCTTCGACAAGGCGCTTTCCGAGTTCCTCGGCCGCCTTCCTGTCATCGATTGTCGTGACGATCTGAATAATGGCCGGCATTTTTTTGTCCTCCTTCGTTAGCCTCTCTGCGTCAGCCGCGAACGGCTGTCGCGTGAACAATTTAACTTGAAATTATGGGAGATTTCATATATTTTTCTATGCTACAATAGGTTTTAAGGGTTTTACGGAATATTGAGGATGCCATGTTTCACATAAATGATGGAAATGCGATCATACTTGCCAGCGAATCGACGAGAAGGGTGGATATTCTGCGCATGCTCGGGATTCCCTTCTCGATAATCCCGCCTGATATAGACGAGACCAGAAGGCTCGAGGAGCCGCCGCGGGAATACGTTCTGAGGGTTTCGTATGAGAAAGCGCAGAAAGTCGGAAGACATTTTCCGGACAAGTGGGTGATAGGGGCCGACACGATCGTGGTGTACAAGAACAGGATCCTCGGCAAGCCCGATAGTGAAGATGAAGCCTTCAGGATGCTCCAGCTCCTGAAAGGGAAATGGCATAAGGTCATAACCGGGTTCTGTGTATTAAACGTCAACAGGGATATTACCTACCGGGATGCCGTGGAAACCAGGGTTTTCATGAAAGATCTCCTCGACCAGGAGATAATGAAATATATCGGTACCTCCGAACCGCTCGATAAGGCCGGCTCCTATGCGGTCCAGGGGAAGGGCGGCTACATGGTAAAGGAAATCAAGGGATCCTATTCGAACGTGGTGGGACTGCCGATCTGTGAACTGTCCGAGGTCCTTCTCTCCCTGGGCATCCTTTCATGAGTGATGTTCGGCACGCCGTAGAGGCCGTGCGTGAAAGAATAGACAGGGCGTGCGAGGCGGTCCGGCGAGACCCGGCGGGGGTGACCCTGATCGCCGTCACGAAGAAGGTCGAGGCCGCCCGCGTAATCGAGGCCATCGAAGCCGGTGTCCGGGACATCGGCGAAAATTACGTGCAGGAAGCGAAAGGGAAGATAGAGATGATCGGTGCCGCGCGGGCCCGCTGGCATATGATAGGTCACATCCAGAGCAATAAGGTCAAATATATACCGAAGCTTTTCGACTGCGTCCATACCGTCGACAGCAGGGAAACGCTCGACGGTCTCGAACGTTACGAAAAACCGATGGACATCCTTTTCGAGGTAAACCTTGCCGGGGAGGCCACCAAGAGCGGGACCGACGTGGAGGGATTGCGGCGCATACTTGACAGGGCCGCAACGCTCAGGTTCCTGAAACCGGCCGGTCTCATGACGATGCCCCCCTACGCGGAAAACCCCGAAAAGGTCCGGGGCGTATTCAGGAAGCTCAAAACGACCCTTGATGAGGTAAACAGCGAGTTCGGCCTTTCCATGAAGGAGCTTTCCATGGGTATGTCTTCCGATTTCGAGGTGGCCGTGCAGGAAGGCGCCACAATGGTGAGGGTTGGAACGGCGCTTTTCGGGGAGAGACTATGAAGCCATGGGGTGGAAGGTTCAAGGGCGGCACGGACCCGCTTCTCGAGAGGTTCAGCGCATCCATTGATTTCGATCGGGAGCTCTACCGCCAGGATATCGCGGGCAGCAAGGCCCACGCCGGCATGCTTGAGAAGATCGGCATTCTCAGCGCCGCGGAGAAGAGAAAGATCCTTCGGGGTCTCACCGAGATCGAAAAGGAAATCGCCTCAGGATCGTTCCAGTTCTCCGAAGCGCTTGAGGATATCCACATGCACATTGAAGCGCGGCTCATCGAAAAGACCGGCGAGGCGGGCAAGAAACTCCATACGGGGCGCAGCCGCAACGACCAGGTTTCCCTGGACATGCGCCTTTTCCTGAAGGAAGAGCTCCGCGTGATCGAGTCGAACCTGGTGGGGCTTCTGGCATCGCTCGTCAGGAAAGCCGAAAAGGAAAAAAAGGTGATCATGCCGGGCTATACGCACCTTCAGCGTGCCCAGGTGGTACCTTTTTCCCACTACCTCCTGGGACATTATTATGCGTTGAAAAGGGACAGGATAAGGCTTCAGGGGGCCGAGGCGACGGTCGATGTCCTGCCCCTGGGAAGCGGCGCCCTTGCCGGGTCGACGATACCGCTCGACCGGGAATGGGTGAGAAGAAAGCTCGGATTCGCACGGGTCTCGGAGAATAGCATGGACGGCGTTGCGGACAGGGATTTCGTCATCGACGCCCTTTATGCGGCCGCTACCATTATGGTGCACCTCAGCAGATTGTCGGAGGACCTCATCCTTTTTGCGACACAGGAGTTCTCATTCATATCCCTGCCTGACGAGCTGTGTACCGGTTCAAGCCTCATGCCCCACAAGAAGAACCCCGATGCGCTGGAACTTATCAGGGGGAAGACGGGCAGGGTGCTTGGCGATCTTTTCGGCCTGCTCACGATATTGAAAGGCCTGCCTTTCACGTATAACCGTGATCTCCAGGAAGACAAGGAACCCCTCTTCCACGCGGTTCGAACGGTGAGCGATGCCCTGGCGATCATGGAACTGTGCATAAAGGGCCTGGTGGTGAAGAAAGAGAACATGGAAAAGGCGGCCGAGGAAAGCTATATGCCCGCGGTGGAGCTGGCGGAATATCTTACCATGAAGGGAATGCCTTTCAGGCAAGCCCACGGGGTTGCCGGAGCAGCGGTGCGCGAGTGCGAGGACAAAGGAAGGCTCCTCGGCCGGATGCCGCTGGCAGACCTGAAAAGACTATCCCCTCTCTTCGAAAGGGACGTATTCGACTATATTAAACCGCGCAGTGCCCTGCACATGCGAAAATCAACGGGCAGCGCCTCTTTTGAAGAGGTGCAGAAGGCAATCGATGCTGAAAAGAAATATCTCGGTTTGTAATGTTATTTGCGTTGCGTTCTGTCTTGTGCTTGCCCTTTCATCCTGCGGGAAGAAGGGCAACCCCATGCCGGTGGCGGTCGCAAAGGCTGGGGTCATAGGGGACCTCCGGGGCGAGGTTAAAGACGGTGTTCTCTTCCTCTCGTTCACCCCGCTCGCGACCCTCAAGCCCGAGAAGAAGGAACCGGGCGAAGGCGAACCGAAAATAGCGGCTTACAGGGTATTCAAGGGATGCGGCACCTGTCTCGGGGACCTGCAGCCCTTCAGGACGATCAGCCTCGATGAGCGGAAGGGATATACCCTGGCTGGAAACAGGCTCTACTTCTATGATGACGACCTTGTACCCGGCAATGACTATGCCTACCGGGTCTATCCCGTAACCACACGAGGGACGCGCGGCGAGGCCTCAAATGCCGCCGTAGTGGCGTGGGAGGAACCTCCGGGGCCTCCCGGCTCCGTGAAAGCGACGGAAAGCGATGCCAGGGTGGAGATCTCATGGACAAAAGAAGACGGATACCTTTATAACATTTACCGTTACGATAACGACATGTACCCGATTATCCCGTTGAACCCGCGGCCCGTCTCGACATCTTTGTATATGGATGCGGGCTTGACGAACGGTCGCACCTATGTCTATGAAGTCAGAAAAGTGATTCAAGCAGGGGAGATCCCCCGCGAAGGCGAAGGAGTGAAGGTCAGCGCCACACCGAACGACAAGACCCCTCCGGGTGCACCGATGCTCGTCAAGGCACAGAAAAAGGGTAATGCGATCGTTATTACCTGGGAAGCAAATACGGAGCCGGACCTCGCGGGATACAACGTTTATCGCATCGTGGGTTCCCAGGCAATAAAGCTCAACAATGTTCCTTTGAAGGAAAATACGTTTATCGATAAGGGCGTTCCGGACTACCGTTTCATCGCCTACCATATTACCGCGGTCGATAAGGCGGGCAATGAGAGCCAGACGTCGCAGGAATCAATCGTAATCTTGCAAGAGTGAGGGTATGGACTATTTCGAATATCGCGATGGAGAACTGTTTTGTGAGGATGTCCCCGTCAAGGCGGTGGCCAGGAAGGTGGGAACCCCCTTCTATCTTTACAGCTATGGAACCTTTGAAAGACATTTCCGGGTTTTTGACGGGGCTTTCGCCGGCATGCCCCACCTTGTCTGCTATTCCCTGAAGGCCAATTCCAATGGAGCCCTCGTCAGAACGGTGGCGAAACTGGGGGGCGGGGCGGATATCGTTTCCGGCGGTGAGCTTTACAGGGCCCTTAAGGCGGGGATACCGGCAGACAGGATTGTCTACTCCGGCGTGGGAAAGAGTGCCGGGGAACTCCGCTATGCCATCGAAGCAGGCATTCGCATGATCAATATAGAGTCGGAAGGGGAGTTGCTGGTTTTGAAAAAGCTTTCCCGGAAGATGAAAAAGAAAGTCCCCGTTTCCATACGGGTCAACCCCGAGATAGATCCCAAGACCCACCCTTACATTACGACGGGGCTCAAGAAGAACAAGTTCGGTATACTCTGGGGCGAAGCCGCACGGCTCTACCGGGAGATAGCCGCCGAGGACTACCTCGCACCCGTCGGTATATCGTCGCATATCGGTTCCCAGATACTTGAACTGGGTCCCTTCATCGAAGCCGTAACTTCCCTGAAGTCAATGATCCTTGAGCTTAAGGGTCAGGGTATTGCCATCGAAATGCTTGATATCGGCGGGGGTCTGGGCATCTCTTATAAGGATGAACTGCCGCCCCATCCCGATGAATACGCCAGGGCCGTCAGGGAAAATCTTGGCGACACGGGCATTACGCTCATCATGGAGCCCGGCAGGGTCATCGTCGGAAACAGCGGCATCTTTGTCGCCAGGATGCTCTATGTCAAACGGACCGCGGGTAAGACCTTTTACATCGTCGACGGGGCGATGAACGACCTGGTACGGCCCTCGCTTTACAATGCGTATCATGAGATCCTGCCCGTTGACGAAAACAGGGGAAAGACAGTGGTGGTCGATCTCGTGGGGCCCATTTGCGAATCGGGAGATTTCTTTGCAAAAGATAGAGAACTGGCGGACCTGAAAGAAGGCTCGCTCGTGGCCGTCAAGGGTGCGGGGGCGTATGGTTTCGCCATGTCATCCAACTATAATTCCCGGCGAAGGGCCGCGGAGGTTCTTGTAAGGGGCAGCGAGTTTTACGTGGTCAGGAAAAGAGAGACGCTCAAAGATCTCACCCGCGGCGAATCGACGCCATCTTTTTTGGAGGTATAAAAGAACGTGATTGAACTGGAATTTTCGAAAATGAGTGCAAGCGGAAACGATTTCGTGATGATCGACAACCGGGACGGGAAAGTGTACGACCGGTTTCCCGATATTCTGGGTTTTGTGGCCAAGATATGCAGGTTCCACCACTCGGTGGGCGCAGACGGCGTTATCCTGATCGAGAACTCCACGAATCATGACTTTCGCTGGCGGTTTTTCAACGCAGACGGCTCCGAGGCTGAAATGTGCGGAAACGGGGGCCGGTGTGCGGCGCGCTTTGCCGTCATGAACGGCATAGCCGGGGAAAAGATGGCCTTTGAGACTGTTGCGGGGATTATCAAGGCGGAAGTCCATGGCCAGAAGGTGAAGCTGCAGCTCACAAGGCCGGCCGATATAAAGCTCGACTATGCCGTCTGTCTCGATGACAAGGAGCTCTTTGTCAGCAGCGTCAACACGGGGGTGCCCCACGCAGTCCTCCTCGTCAGCGACATCGATCTCGTGCCTGTCGACGAACTGGGCCGGATGATCCGCAGCCACAAGGCGTTCGGCGAGAAAGGCACGAACGTCAATTTCGTGGAGGTCCTGGACAAGGACAATGTCCGGGTGCGGACCTATGAACGCGGGGTGGAAGGGGAAACCTTCGCCTGCGGTACCGGGGCCGTGGCATCCGGCGTAATCCTCACCGAGAAGTCCCTTGTCAGGAGCCCTGTCAATATCCATACGAAGGGCGGCGAGATCCTGAAGATATATATCAACGATGAGGTTTATCTCGAAGGCGATGCCAAGTTTATTTACAAAGCCCAGCTGCATGAGGAAGCACTTTTGTGAAAGGAGAAGCCATGGAATTGAAAGGTATTTTTACGGCGCTTGTTACGCCATTTCGCGACGGCGGTCTTGACGAGAAGGCACTCAAAAACCTCATCGGCTTCCAGATAGCAGGCGGAGTCGATGGCATCGTACCCTGCGGCACTACCGGTGAGGCTCCGACGCTTTCCTACGAGGAGCACGAAAAGGTCATCGAACTTGCCGTGAAATACGCCGGCGGGAAGGTGCCTGTCATTGCCGGCACCGGTTCGAACAGCACCGCGGAGGCAATAGAACTTACCATCTCAGCTAAGAAGCTTGGCGCAGATGCCTGTCTTCTTACAACCCCCTATTACAACAAACCGACGCCGGAAGGGCTCTTCCGTCATTTCCAGGCCATTGCGGAAAAGACCCGGATGCCCATCATTCTTTACAATATACCGGGTCGTACCGGTATCAACATGACGCCGGAAACGATAGCCGAACTGGCAAAGATCAGGAACATCGTAGGGATCAAGGAAGCGGCCGGTTCACTGACGCAGGTCTCGGAGATCTACCGGCTTACGAAAGGGAGGTTCACCATCCTGTCGGGCGACGACAATCTCTTTCTCCCCATGATGAGCGTCGGTGCAGTCGGCGTCATATCGGTCTTTTCCAACATTATGCCGAAAGAGCTCAAGGCCCTGTACAAGGCCTTCATGATTGAGAAAAACATAGCGAAGGCGATCAAGCTTCATACCGGATTGATGCCTCTGTTCCAGGGAATGTTTATCGAAACCAATCCCATACCGGTCAAGGAGGCCCTTTACAGGATGGGGATGATCGCCCGTGAGTACCGCCTGCCGCTGTGCCCCATGTCCGACAAGAATGCAGCTTTTCTGGGAGGTCTTCTGGGAGAATACGGTCTTACGGGAAAGGGCAGGCGAAAGGCTTAAATCCCCGGGCACAAAGGGAAGAGGTGCGCACTATGGTAAGAGTTGTCATAACGGGTGCATGCGGAAAGATGGGCCGTGCAATACTGAACCTCGCCCTCGAAGACGGCGACCTTGATATTGCCGGCCTTGTGGAGATGAAAGGCCATCCCATGGCTGGAAAGGCGCACGACCTCATGGGCGGGAAGCCGCCTCTCGTAGTCGACGATCCCGCAGAAGCCATAGGCGGCGCGGACGTTGTTATCGATTTCTCCGAGGCGGCCGCCTCGGTGAGCCATTTCAAAACAGCGGTGGAAAAAGGCGTGGCCCATGTCATCGGCACAACGGGTCTCAAAGATGACGATCTGCGGTTTATCAGAGAAACGAAGGGCGCACGCGTCGTCATCTCTCCCAATATGAGCATCGGAATGAACATCCTCTTCGACCTTGCGCAAAGGGTCTCAGCCATCATGGGGGACGCGTACGACGCCGAGATCGTCGAGTTGCATCATCACTGGAAGAAGGATGCACCGAGCGGTTCGGCACTCAGGATCAAGGACGCCGTCGAGGCGGGGCAGAAGGGTCGCAGCTGGATAGAGGTCTTCGGGCGCGAGGGCATGACAGGCGAGCGAAAAAAAGACGAAATCGGGGTCATGAGCATCCGGGGCGGTGATATCGTAGGCGAACACACCCTCTTCTTTGCGGGTATCGGCGAGCGCCTCGAGCTTACCCACAGGGCATGGTCACGGGACAACTTCGCGCGGGGAGCGCTCCTTGCCGCAAAATGGCTTGTGAACCAGCCTCAGGGCATCTATTCCATGAAGGATGTGTTGGGACTTTGAAAAAAGTCTCACATTTCGATTTCACCTTTCACGTTCGGGATGCACGCATCGGCTCGTCCCCTGAACCCCTGCCGTCTTTTGATTCCTGAAACTCTGAACCCCGCGTGGAGCCCGCTTCCGGCGCTTGTTAAATTTTTCTCTTGAAAAACATACCTGGAATTGTTAGACATATGAAAAAAAAAGGGAAAATCAAGATATAGAAGGTAAAAGATGGCAAAATTTTCAAAGATTCCCGAAGCGACGATACGCAGGCTTTCCAGCTACCTGAAGTGTATGGTCGACCTGGAGGGCAAGAACGAAAAGGTGGCGTCGAGCGCGGTGATCGCAAGTATCTGCAACGTCAACGCTGCTCAGGTGAGAAAGGATTTCGCCTATTTCGGTGAATTCGGAATTCGCGGTATGGGTTACAATGTAAAAGACCTGAAGAGACATATCAAAGAGATACTGGGCATAAACAGGGAATGGCGCATAGCTGTCGTAGGTGTCGGAAATATGGGGAGCGCCCTCCTCGTCTACAAGGATTTCCTGAAGCAGAATTACAAGATCGTTGCCGCCTTCGATCTCTATCCCGAGATGGTCATCGGGCGTATTTCGGAGCGCGTCGGCAAGCCGGTGGAGATCCTCCACGTCGATCGTCTCAAGGAAGTCGTAAGCGCCCGCAATATAGAGATCGGGATCATAACGACGCCTCCCCAGGAGGCGCAGAAAGTTGCGGACCAGCTCATCGAGGCGAATATCAAAGGCATACTCAACTTCTCGCCTGCGCCCGTACGGACATCGGAGAATGTAAAGCTGAGAAATCTTTTCTTCACATCGGCGCTCGACAATCTGGTATATTATCTGTCAAATTAGTTAGGGGCAATCATGTGGAAAGTGCTGGCTACTGCGGTGGAGATGCTTATATATGCGGCGGTGTATATAATCCTTGCCCTCATTGCCGTCAAGGTGGTCGGAGCCGCTTTCACTGCCGATTTTGAGAAAAAGATTTCCGATGAGAACAACACAGGGCTTGCACTCATATGTGCATCGCTGTTCATAAGCCTCGCGATTCTTCTCGCGTCAATAGTGAAATAATGAAAAGCATTTTCGTAACGGGTACCGATACGGGCGTTGGGAAGACGATCATCTCCTCGGGCCTGGGTGCCTACCTGTCGATCAAGAAGCGTCTCGATGTCGGAGTCATGAAGCCCTTTGAAAGCGGTATCGAGTCGACGGGTGAACGAAATACCGGGGATACATGGATCTTGAGGGAAGCTTCCGGCAGCGGGGATGATGCAGGCGAAATTAATCCTTATCTTTTCAAGGCGCCGCTGGCGCCCGAGGCGGCTGCTTTTATGGAAAAAGCGACCATCGACATGGACCGTGTCGCTGCGGCGTACAACAGGCTTGTGGCCCGTCACGATGTGGTCATCGTCGAGGGTGCGGGCGGGCTCCTCGTGCCTATTACGGAAGGTTTCTTTTATGCCGACCTCATCCGTGCCTGGAAAACGCCCGTCATTGTCGTATCAAGGCTCACCCTCGGGACCATCAACCACACTCTCCTGACATGCTCCCATCTCAAATCCATCGGAGTTAAGGTCATCGGCGTTATCCTCAACGATACGGAGGGCGAAAACGATATAGCATCACGGACAAACCCCGGTATGCTCGAAAAGTACCTCGACGTCCCCCTCCTGGGAGTCTTCCCCCACACGCCGGATCTCTTTGAAAAAGGCGTGGACAGGAGGAGGCTTGCCGATCTCTTCGAAAAACACATAGACTGCAGCGTATTTTAGGAAGGGCGCGAGATAGTCCTTACGCTTTTTTGCCTTTCAATCCCAATTCCAGAAATGATTTCCGCGACCGCTCTATGACGTCCATCGGGATGCAGTAGGCAAGACGGAAATGGCCGGGTGTGCCGAAGCCGACGCCGGGTACTGCCAGGACGCGGTGTTTCTGGAGTTCCCTGACGAAGGCGATGTCGTCGGGGATGGGCGATTTCGGGAAGATGTAGAAGGCTCCCATGGGTTTGACAACGCTCAGGCCGGCCTCGACGAGGATGTTGTACAGTGTATCCCTCTTCTTCTGGTAGTCGAGGACGTCGACGCTGTTCTTCTGAAACCTTCCCACAAGGCGCTGCATGAGGGCCGGGGCGTTGATGAAACCCAGGATCCTGTTCGAGAAGATCATGGCATCCATGAGCGGCTTCAGGTTTGTGATGCGCGGCGAGGCGGTTATGTAGCCTATGCGTTCGCCGGGCAGTGCAAGATCCTTCGAATGGGAGGTCACCGAAAGGGTGTCTTCATATATGTCGAATACGTCGGGAAGCACGATCCCGTCGTAGAGGATCTTTCTGTAGGCCTCGTCGGAGAGAAGGAATATTCGCTGGCCCTTCTGCCTGCGTTTGTGAAGCACCGCCGCCAGTTCCCTCAATTCGTTCTCGCTGTATACGACGCCCGTCGGATTGTTCGGGGAATTGATGATGATTGCCTTGGTCTTTCTTGTTATCGCCTCCTCGATCCTGCCGATATCGAGATGGAAATCATCCGTTGTTGCAACGAGCTTCATCACTCCGCCGTGGTTCTCGATGTAGAACTTGAATTCCACGAAGAAGGGAGTGAGGACGATGACTTCATTGCCCGGATCGAGGAGAGATTTGAGGATGACATTCATCCCGCCGGCTGATCCGACGGTCATGACAATATGGTCTTTGGTGAAGGGCAGACCTGTTCTCTGACGATGGAATTCGGCGATCTCGGCGCGGACGTCCTCGTAACCGCTGTTCGTCATGTAGCGATGCATGCCGGGAGTCCCGGAGGTGACGAGCCGTGCGAGCTCTTCCTTGAGCTGGGCGGGAGGCTCCATGACAGGGTTGCCGAGTGTGAAATCAAGTATGTTTTCGGCCCCGTGCACCTTCTTCATTTTTTCGCCTTCCTCGAACATGGCCCTTATCCAGGAGGAGTCCCGCATGGACTTGCTTATGGCTTTTGAGATACCCATTTTGTTCACCTCTTTATGAAACGTTTTCCGATTCTGATAAATCCTTCGGTGCTTTTCTGGATCGTCTCCATGGGGACGCAGTAAGCGATTCGGAAATAGCCTCTCTTTCCGAAGCCCCTTCCGGGTACGACCATTATCCGTTCGTCCTGCTGCAGCATTCGGACGAATTGAAGCTCATCGGCAATGGGTGACCGGGGAAACATATAGAAGGCTCCTTCCGGCTTTACACACTCAAAACCGCCCTCCATCAACGCATCGTAGAGCACGTCCCTCTTGCGCTGATATTCCCCGATATCAACTGACGTCCGCTGAAACCGTGAGACGATCCGTTGAAACAAGGCCGGCGCATTGACGAAACCGAGCGTTCTCTGAGTGATCATGAGACCCGACACGAGCAAATCGGAATCAGGCATGCGCGGAGAGATGGCAATGTAACCGATGCGCTCCCCCGGCAGCGCCAGGTCCTTCGAGTGCGAGGTTATGGAGAAGGTCAGGTCATAGGCGCTGAAAACGTTGGGCAGGGTTATGCCGTCGTACACGATCTTGCGGTAAGCGTCATCAGCTATAAGGTAGATATCCTGCCCTTCGGAGCGCTTCCGATTAAGAAGGTCCGTGAGGTCCGTGATGCTTCGCTGCGAGTACACGGCGCCCGTCGGATTGTTGGGACTGTTGAGGAGGACGACTCGTGTCTTTGGGCCGATCGCGGCGGCCATCCTGTCCATGTCCAGCTGGAAGTCGTCTTTAGACTTGACGGTCTTGAGGGTACCACCATGATTGTGGACATAATTCTTGAACTCCCAGAAAAAAGGCGTGGGAACTATAACCTCATCACCCCTGTTAAGCATGCTCTTCAAAAGAATGTTGAGCCCGCCTGCACTCCCGTTGGTCATGAAAACATGCGAGGCAGTGAACGGCAGGCCGTAGGTTTCTTCGAGGTAATCCGCGATGTCGCGGCGCACCTCCTCGTAGCCGCTGTTGGTCATGTAACGGTGCATGCCCTTCGTGGGATGGAGCAATGACTCGGCGATCATTTTCTGCAACTCCCGGGGGGGCTCTGTGTCGGGATTGCCGAGGGAGAAATCAAAAACGTTCTCTTCGCCGTAAAGCTTCTTTATCTTGAGACCTTCCTCGAACATCCTCCGTGTCCACCCTTCCTGGTCGGCTATCAATTTTTGAATTTGTCGGGAAACGATCATCAGTTCTCCTTTCCATAAAAAAAGCCATGGGTTCATTGACCCATGGCTTCCAAATAAAAAGAGCCATGGGTTCCTTGCACCCATGGCTCTTTGCTTTCTCAGGGCAAAGTTATGCCTGGGTGCAAATTTCTAAAGAAAAAAAAGTAGAAAAAAGATGCGAATAACCTTGTCATATCAACATTAAAAAGGAAACACACGTCTTTGTCAAGGAAAACATTCTCCGGCGGCATCCAGGGTGTAAGTGACCCGGATGACTATCTGCGACCCTTCGGCACAAGGTGACCGGTGCCGCCATATGCGTTGACATCAGTGGGCATAATCCTTATAATATAGCGATATTTTTTCACTTTCTTAAGGAGGCACCATTATGGCAGGCGGTTCAGAAGGATATAACGGCAGCGAGGACTATATAGCATCCAAACCACTTATGGAGATCGTAAACGTCTCTGTAATTCTTAAAAAGCCCCTCGTGGTAAAGGGGGAGCCGGGAACGGGGAAAACACTTCTTGCCCACAGCATTGCCCGGGCGTTGAATAAAAAGCTTTTGATCTGGAACATAAAGTCGACCACCAAGGCGCGTGACGGGCTTTACGTCTACGATACCGTACAGAGACTCAACGATGCACGGTTCAAAGACAAAGATATCAGTGATATCAGGCAGTATATCAAGATGGGAAAACTCGGCCAGGCATTCAACACCGACGAACAGGTCATCCTGCTTATCGACGAGATCGACAAGGCCGACATCGAATTCCCGAACGATCTTCTCAATGAACTTGACGAGATGAGCTTCCATATCAACGAGCTCGATGAAGAAGTCTCGGCGAAGCACAGACCCATCGTCATAATCACGAGCAACTCCGAGAAGGAACTTCCCGATGCCTTTCTCAGGAGATGCCTTTTCTACTACATCGAATTTCCCGACGGAGAGATGATGGAGAAGATCATCAAGGTCCATTATCCTGACATCGAAGACAAGCTTGTTCGAGAGGCATTGAAGAAATTCTACTGGATACGGGAAATGGATGGACTTAAAAAGAGGCCGTCCACAAGCGAACTCCTCGACTGGATAAAGGCCCTTGCTCTCGGCGGCATCAGGATCGACAAGATCAATAATGAGATCCCCTTTCTGGGCACGCTCCTGAAAAATGAACAGGACACTGATAGATTTGTGCGTATTTCCACCAATCAGGGCGGGTTCGGTTTCAAGAGAAGGTAATCAATGTTCATCGATTTTTTTTACGTTTTGCGAAAGAAGGGCGTCCCGGTATCCATCAAGGAGTGGATGTCCTTTATGGAGGCATTGTACAACGGTCATTTTCAGTCGAGCCTCAATCATCTCTACCATATCGGAAGGGCCTTTCTCGTGAAGAGCGAGGCATTCTATGATGCTTACGATCTTGCCTTTCAGGAATTTTTTGGCGGGATCGTGACGGAGAACGTCGACCTCGACAAGGTTCTCGGCTGGCTGGAAAATCCACTCAACAGACTGCCGAAGATGAGCCCTGAAGAGATAATGGAATTTCAGAGGCAGCTCGAGGAATTCAGACGCACCCACGACCTGGAAGAACTGATGCGCCAGTTCAGGGAACGGTTGAAAGAGCAGAAAGAGCGCCACGACGGCGGGAGTAAATGGGTTGGCACGGGAGGTAAATCTCCCTTCGGCGCCTACGGGTATCATCCCGGAGGGATCAGGGTCGGCGGAGAGTCATGGATGCAGTCGGCTTCCAAGGTTGCCACGGAGCGCAGGTTCCGCAACTATCGCAACGATATCATCCTTGATGTGCGACAGACGAAGATGGCCCTTAAGAAGCTGCGCGAACTCAAGCGCGAGGGTTCCGAGGAAGAGCTCGACATCGATGAGACTATCGACAAGACGGCAAAGGAAGGCGGCGAGATCGAGCTCGTCTTCAACAAGTCGCGGGAAAATTCGGTACGCATTATTCTCCTCATGGACACAGGCGGATCCATGCTGCCCTACACGGAATTGTGCGAGAAACTCTTCTCCGCCGCAACCCAGGCAAACCACTTCAAGGAGTTCCGCTACTACTTTTTCCACAACTGCATCTACCAGGATCTCTATGAAGACATGGCGAACTACAAGAACGTGCCGACGGAAAAGCTCTTTTCCCTTTACAACAAGAACTACAAACTCATACTTGTCGGCGATGCGCGGATGGCGTATTCGGAACTTTTCGAGGTAAACGGCTGCATAGACTATTTTTCAACCAACGATAAACCCGGCCTTGACTGGCTGTCGAGAATTCGCGATCATTTTCCCCACTCCGTATGGCTTAACCCGACTCACAAAAATTTTTGGGGACATTATACCGTCGATACGATCGGCAAGCTCTTCCCCATGTATGAACTTACGATAGACGGTCTCAAAGACGCCATCAAGGCACTGACATCGAAGACGAAGAATCTTCTTCATCAATAGAAAAATCCGTTCACCGGCCTGTCTGCGAGGCGGCGGCGGCAATCGAAAATAACTGTTACTATTTTTAAAAATATCCTTTATAATTTTCACCAGGCCGGTTCATGCCGGCCTGGCAAACTTCAATATCCGGTGAGGCTCAGGGACGAATGAAACACTGCGGCTCAGGACTCCTGAAGGCGCCTTTATGAGTGCTGTAATGGACAGGGTTTCGTCGCTCAAGAACACGGAACTCTTTCGGGCTCTCGAAGACGGCGATCTGGAAAAACTCTCAACGAAACTACGGGAAAGGGTCTATCCCCCGAATACGGCCATCGTTCGCGAAGGGGCTTCGGGCGACGCCATGTTTATCATCAAGAACGGGCAGGTTGAAGTAAAGAAACGGGAACAGAACCTCGGCGTCGATCTCACCATCGCAACCCTGGGCATGGGGGCATGCTTCGGCGAGATGGCGCTCTTGACCGGAAAACCCCGGTCGGCCACGGTCATCGCCATCGCGGCCACGGAACTTTTCGTCCTCGAAAAGAAGGACTTTGACTCCCTGTTGCTCGAACATCCCAGCATATCCATCTCCATCAATAAGATAGTGGCGGAGCGGATCGAGGAGATGAACACGCAAAAGACAATGGGCGTCGTATCCATGCAGACGCTCAGGCTCGACCCCGATTTCATCACCGTCATACCGGAGCCGATTGCCGTAAAGTACAAGATGCTGGCCACCTCATACGGCAACGGAAGTCTGACGCTTGCCATGGTGAACCCCCAGGACATTCTCGCTCTCGATGAGGCGCGCAAACTCATAAAGGCGAAGTTTACGAAGAGCATGGCCATCGATCAGGTCATCGTGACCGATGACGACTTCAAACAGTTCATGGAGGGTGAGTACAAGACTATTACCAAACCGCTCGTCGAAGAGAAACCCGAGGTCAACCTCGATGATTTTCTCGATTCCATGGACCACATTCAATCAGACATCATGAAAGACGTCGAGTTCGATGACGGCCAGGAAGATGATTCGGGCATCACCGATCTGGCCCGCGAAGCCGAGGGCGCTCCAATAATCCGACTTACCAATAACATCATCGCCATGGCCTTGAAGAAGGGGGCCAGCGATATACACATCGAGCCGATGGAACGGGGACTGCGTGTGAGATATCGCATCGACGGCGTTCTCCGCGAGGAAATGATGCTCCCGAAAAAGGTCCAACTGCCCCTCATCAGCAGGGTCAAGATCATTTCAAAACTGGACATAACGGAGCGCAGGCTTCCCCAGGACGGCAGGATCACCATCAAGCTCGGCAGCAAGTCCGTCGATTTTCGTGTGTCCACAGTTCCCACGAAATTCGGCGAAAAGATCTGTACCAGGATCCTCGACAAGACCAACACAACAATGGGTCTCGACAAGCTTATTTCGCACGTGCCGGTTCTCGATCTGGTGCGCGACATGATCAAGAAGCCTTACGGCATCATATACGTCACCGGTCCGACGGGATCGGGGAAAAGCACCACGCTCTATAGTTGTCTCGCCGAGATCAACGATATCGGCGTCAACATTTCCACCGTGGAAGACCCTGTCGAATACGATCTTGAAGGCGTCAACCAGGTGCAGGTGAACTCCGACATCGGGCTCGACTTTGCACGCGTGCTCAGGGCATTCTTAAGGCAGGACCCCGACATCATTCTTGTCGGCGAAACAAGGGACACGGAGACCGCGAAGATAGCCGTCGAGGCGGCGCTTACAGGCCATCTTGTCTTCACGACCCTTCACGCCAATGATGCTCCCAGCACATTCATGCGGCTCACCGAAATGGGCATCGAGCCTTTTCTTATCTCCACATCCGTCATCGGCATCGTGGCCCAGCGTCTTGTCCGGAGGATCTGCGGAAAGTGCAAGGAATCCTACACGCCCGACCCCATGATCCTGAAATACCTGGGTCTCAGTGAGGACACGATTCTCCACAAGGGGAAGGGGTGCGATGTATGCTCGGGGACGGGATATAAGGGAAGGGTCGGGGTTTATGAAGTCCTCATGATTAACGAGGAACTCAGGCACCTTATTGCAGAAGGTGCGGACACCCTGGCAATCAGGGACGCGGCGGTCAGGAGCGGCATGAAGGCCCTCAAGGAGTATTGCCTCATTCTTCTCACGGAAGGGCTTACAACCGTTGATGAGGTTCTGCGGACGGTCGCGGTTCAAAATTGATCAGAACTTCACTCGTTAAATCAAAAATAGTTTCCCGTGTGTTGCGCTCCATCCTTGCATTGCTCACACTCCTCCTCGTTTTTCTCATTTTTTACTCCTATCAGGAGGGAGGATGGAGGGAAATATTTACCTATTACCGTTTCTTTTTCGATTATAAAAAATTGCGTCTCTTCATCCTTTCCTTCGGTCCTTTCGCCGCGGTTGTCTTCATGGCGATCCAAGCTCTTCAAGTCGTTTTTGCGCCGGTACCGGGAGAGATAACCGGTTTCGTCGGAGGCCTCGTCTTCGGCAACACATTGGGCACTATCTATTCCACCATCGGTCTCACCATCGGTTCTCTGGCTGCGTTTGCAATATCAAGAATGTTGGGATTACGCTTTGTGGAGAAAGTCGTCAAAAAGAGTTATATAGACAAGTTCAATTTTTTTGTCACACATAAAGGGCTCAACGTTTCTTTTATTCTCTTTCTCATCCCGGGCTTTCCAAAAGATTCTTTATGCTATCTTCTGGGGCTTACCCATATCAGGTTAATCGATTTTATCCTTATAAACATTTTCGCAAGATTGCCGGGAACGCTGATGCTTACCATGCAGGGCACCGCATTGCACTCGCATCAATACCGACTGTTCTTCGCCCTCCTCTCTGCAAGCATCGTCCTTACGTTTGTTCTCTACCTGGCGAGAAGTTTCTTAATTAAAGCATTCGTAGCGAGCGTTCATAAGATTCGTTATCTCTTTCGCGCCAAGTAAATTGAAATAAATACCTTTTTTTTCACATTCTTTCTTGACAGAATGTTTAATTGATATACAATAAAAAATAAATAGTTTTGCGCTACAAAAAACTAAGCGAGGGGGAATCATGGCGACAAAATGTTCCACTACAAAAAGTAAGGCGGCGACAGCTACAAAGGCAGAAACAAAGAAACCGGTAAAGGCGCCGGCGAAGAAGGCAGCTCCCGCAAAGGCAGCTCCCGCAAAAGCAAAACCTGCGGCGGCAAAACCGGCAGTGAAGAAAGCAGCTCCCGCAAAAGCAAAACCTGCGGCGGCAAAACCGGCAGTGAAAAAGGCAGCTCCCGCAAAAGCAAAACCGGCAGTGAAAAAGGCAGCTCCCGCAAAAGCAAAACCTGCGGCGGCAAAACCGGCAGTAAAGAAAGCCCCGGCAAAAAAGGCAACCGCTGCAAAGGCAAAACCGGCAGCCTCGACAACGACAAAAAAGAAACCTGAGGCAAAGAAAGCCCCGGCAAAAAAGGCACCCGTGAAAAAATAAAAAAGGGGGTCCACATGGCGACAAAAAGTGCAGCCACAAAAACGAAACCGGCTGCGAAAAAGACGGCTCCCGCAAAGGCAAAACCGGCGGCGGCAAAACCTGTGAAAAAAGCCGTTGCCGCGAAAGCCCCGGCGAAAGCAGCTCCCGCAAAGGCAAAACCTGCGGCGGCAAAAGCTGTCACCAAGAAGGGGACCAAATATTCATGCGGAGTTTGCGGTCTTGTTGTTTCCGTGGACACCGCGTGTAATTGTGTTGATGTGTGCGATCTTGTTTGTTGTTCAAAACCGATGAAGGTCGCGAAGAAGTAAGGGCGAAGAACCCTTCTGTTTATTTTTTTGTTTCACCATCTAACGGTGCCGCGTCGGTATTTTTTCGTGCGGAAGCAAGGGACGTATCCTCCAGGGGATTCGTGGTGATCTCCCGGACGAGCTCGCTCAGTTTTGTGTAAATAGAATCGCAGTATCTTTGTGCCATGGTGACGGTATCCTTGTCCCATTTATGTGCCCGGACAAACCTGATAAGTGCATCGGTATATTCGGAAATGACCTGGAGTTGTACCTCGACAAGCCCGGGATTCGAATAGTACATGACGGTTCTGTAGTATACGTCGGATATTCTGGCGCATTCGTGTTCCCACAATTTACTTCTTGACTGAAGTCCGAATACCTCGTTATCGAGTGATTCTATCCGGGCCTCGAGCTCATCGATTGTCAGCATTTTGTCTTTGATGATACTTTCTCTTTGCGCGCGTTCCTTCTCGAGATGGCGAATTGCGCTTGCGTATTCTTTCCTGACTTCCCTCCTGATGACAGTCTTGTTCTTTCTATAATGCGCGAGCACTTCGAGGGCTCTTTCTCTTATGCTTTCGAGTTCCCGCGTTGCCGCCGTGCCGTCATTTCGTGACGCACAGCGGGTACCGCGATTGCAGTCCGGGCCATGTCTTTCTCTCCCGTTATCCACCAGATCGAACTCCGCACATGCGATCGTCGATTTCATCGGGCCATCCCGTGTCTTCCGTGGTGTCGGGATCTGTCGAAGGATGAGGACTCTTATCGAGGATCCCATCGGACAGGCGGAATACATCGGAAAGATAGCATTGCCTCGATCTGATTACGTAGGTATGACCGTCAGTCATGATGGACTTCTTCTTGACCAGAAATTGCTGGTAATTCAATACGCCCAGGAAGGCGTTGCTCCCATCGTAGATTTCGACAAATTTATCGGTGCACCCAATGGTGCGCTGAAAGACATTGCGTATGGACCACTCAAGGTAGGTGGAGAATTTCATATCTATATGTTCTGCGTGATCATACTTTACGAGCGCCTGGAAGACCCCGAGCAGTCCAGTCTGCTGAAGATCATCCTCGTCAAAAATGGGGCTCAGGGCCATGTACTTTTTTGCGATGGCCGTGATTCTCGGTCTGTAAAGTTCATAGAAGAGAAGCACGACCTTCTCATATCTGCTTTCGGATGTCTTTGCCCACGACTGTGACCATGTGCGATAAAGCTCGTCGACCCTTTCGTTCCTGTCATATTTACTTTTGTTCGAAGGGATTCCAGACCTCACCGTTTCCATAATGGAAAGAGCGGTAACGCCGGGCTTGACCGGTGCGTGTCTGAACTCGATTCCCGAATAGAGGGACTCATCGCTGAGAATTAACCTGTCGGACATATTCAATGCGTTTCAGCGTATGGTCGTGAAAAGGGAACTCGCGCCTGAAGCTCGTCCCTCGTAACAAACCATGATTATTTTATCCTTATATTAATACTTCGAGCCGCCCCCGACTCGACAATAACATACCTGTCCATTACGAATGTTGTCAACAGAATTATACATTTCTGTACGACTCACTTATGATGTTTATCACCGCCTCATTTTTCGTTATGATGATGATGACAAAACCACGTGGAGGATATTCATGAAGCGATTTTTTCTCATGCAGGTCTGTATTCTTTTTTCGATACTCTGTCTCTATTCCGTCGATGGTGCCGCGGAGGAAAAAAACACGGTCCGTCCCTGCGGACCCGCAATGAAAATTGACAGCCTCAAGGATCTCGTCGGCGAAATAGGCGGCCTGAAGTGGGACTACTCAGGACCGTACAGCGCACGGAATTCGGGCGTTTCCGCCGACATTGATGTGCCGGGATCTCTGTCACTCGGCGCGAAGGACATACCCGTGCCGGCGTCGTGCCTCAAGCGTGAAGACTGTCGCCATGCACCCGTGATGGTAATTCCGAAAGGCTTCAAAGGTGTAACGTGCACGCAGACAGAGAATCTTCTCGGGGTGGATCACTGCACAGCCGTGAGGTTGTCGAAAACGACCTTTCGCCTGCGCGGCAAGATGATGGACACTCATCCGTGGAAATGGAATTTCGTACCTGTTCTTGAGTTTCTCGCACCATGCTCCGAGCCGTGCAAGCCGGGGGAGTTTCGATGCGCGGCAGACAACACGTGCCGGACGGGTTTCAACGGATATTGCAGAAACTGCCTTGAGCTTCCCGCAAGGAACTGCGCCTGTCTCAACGAAAAAGGACCCCTGCCCGAGGGGACCCGATGTACCTGGTTTATTTCCGGTGATGTCATCTGCGCCGGCGCGTGCCGCAAGGGCGAATGCATCATCCCCGACACGCCGTCCGGCGATTGCGGCCCCTGCTGCAGGTGACATCCTGCCGGCCGACCGGTCCGTCACTTTTGTGCAGGTTTACTGTCATCACCGTCTTCAGTTTTCTTGATTACGATCTCGATCAAGGCCGACTTTGAATCGGTTGTGAGGACGGTGTTGCCTTCATCTATGACAGCGACTTCTTTGAGCCGTATTTTGAGTTCGGACAGGACAGTGGTATCGATCCATCCTGAGACTATCGAGGCCTGGCCGCTTTTCTTTTCGTCAACCCCCGAGCCGCCGAGGGAGCGCAGTATTGCCCGGACCTTCCTCGCGGTTTCCGAGGGGTTTGCGGACAGCACGGTGATCCGGCTTTGCGCGTCCTCCTGTGCACCGGAGCGAAGCGGCGGCATGCCGCCCGGTGATCCGGCTTTGCTCGTTCCTTCCCCCACAGCCATTCCCCTGGTCTTGAACTTCCGGGCTTTATCCAATGACTCGGGTAACTCTGCCTTTGAAAGAGACGGGGCATCATTGGCATGCCTTTCGGGAGCAATGGTCTTTTCCGGAGGCGACTGCTGAGGTTGCGGCGCGCTTTCGTGTATGGAAGCAGGAGATGGCCCCGCTGCTTTATCGGCATATGGCAATCCCGATCGCGCCGGTGTTGTTTCCTGCCGGGGCATTGCCTTTTTCCGTGCCGCGCCTCCCATTCCCGAACCCTCCCGGGCACCTGCCGGGGACTTTCCGATATCGTCGGCGGTCGGCTTGTCCGTTCCCGACGGGGATTGGGTTCCCGCCACCTGCGGTGCGGGTACCGGGTGCTCCATATTTGCCATTTCGGGTAAGGTGGATCTATAGAGATATACCGACAGGGCGACGACAAAAACAGTTGCCAGCGCCTGCACGGGAATCTTTATATGGAGGGGGAAAAACAATCGCCGGAAGAAACCCTCTTTTTGCGCACGCCCATCGTGGATTTGCGCCATTATCTTTTCCGTCAGCCAGGGCGGCGGATCGACCTCGTCCATTCCGGCGAGCATCTTCTTCGTTTTTCGAAGGTCCTCCAGGGTGTGCCGGCAGAGAGGGCAGGCGGAAAGATGTTCCTCGAGTGCCTTCTTTTCCTTCTCGTCGAGGAAGTCTTCGAGATAGGCGCTCAACCGCTGCTCGATGTCGCCGCATCGTGTCATAAGTCACCGAACACTTTTTTGAGGCTGTCCTTAAGGGCACATCGCGCCCTGGAAAGTCTCGATTTTACCGTACCGTCGGGTATGCCGAGCATCTGTGTGATCTCCTCGTAGGAGAATCCCTGGATATCTCGCAGGACGAGTATTTCCCGGTGTTCTTTTTCAAGTTTGTTGATGCAGCCCTGAACCTTTTCCTGGGTCTCTTTTTGCATAAGAAGATCGATGGCAGAACTGTCTCGCGACGGTGGATCCATGGCAGGACCGTCCTTGCCTCCCGGCGGCGGATCATCAAGGCTCATGGGTTCGTGATACGCCTTGTTGCCGGTGTGCCGTACCCGGTTCTTCGCATGGTTTACGACGATGCCGTAGAGCCAGGTTGAAAATTTCGCCTCACCGCGGAATTGCCTTATCGTTCTGTAGGCGGAAAGAAATGCCTCCTGCACAACGTCGGCGGCGTCTTCGTAATCGCCGGTCATGCGGTAAGCGATATTGAACATTCTCTTCTGGTGTCTTCTCACAAGGACCTCGAAAGCGGCCGGTTCGCCGCCCTGGCACAAGGCAACGTACTGTGAATCCTCGTCCCTGTTTTCCAGGCGGCGTGCTTCTTCAGTATGAGACAGCCGCAGAGGCGACTTTGTTCCCTCCCTGAAGATCAGGTGTGCCATGCTGCGCCATATGATTGTAATAGTTTCCATCCAACCACTCTGATATCGAGAGAATTCCCTGATGTTTTACAGCACTACGGGGCTGATTGCAAAGAAAAAAGAAACCGGTGCAGCGCGGGCAGGTGTTGAAATCTTAAGAGAATCCCCGTTCCGTCCGATCATGTGTTTACCGGCGAAAGAGATCCTGCCGGAATCCTGATCGGTACGGTGACAGTGATAACTGATTTTGCGAAAAAGCTCGAGACGGTCATCAATTTCATTCCCCCCATTCCGGTAGTCATCATGGAGTTGCTCCATGCACTGGATGATGAGAATACAAATATGAACACTATTGCCAGGATCATCTCAAAAGATCCGCCCATGAGCATGAACGTCCTGAAAGTCGCCAATTCAGCCTTCTACCGACTGGCCAACAAGGTGGCCACTGTTGACCATGCGGTAAGCATGCTCGGGGTAAAAGAGATAGGAATGATTTGCGTCTCCTGCGGAGCCTATCAGGCGCTGAAACCGCCTGCAAACGCCGGGACATTCGATCTTCAGGAATTCTGGAAACACTCCGTCGCGACGGGTGTCATCGCGAAAAAGATCTGCCGGGAGCTGGCCGTGGGTGACAGGAACACGATCTATTTCGGCGGTCTCCTTCACGACATCGGCAAGGTCGTCCTCGACCGTTTCGCCCACGAAGTATACAGGATCGTCATGCAGGTCACTCATGAGGAATGCATGCCGATGATCGAGGCTGAGAAAAGGATTATCGGCGAGTCGCACGACAGCATCGGCGGACTCATAATGGAGAGGTGGAGGTTTCCCGTTGTCCTCGTGGATGTGACACGATATCACCACAGTATTTCCCGGTGCCCCGAACTGACCCGTCCCACTGTTGCCGTGTGCGCCCTCGCCGATGAGCTGGCGCGGATCAGGTGTTTTGGTTTCGGCGGCGATAAAAGCGGCATCGTTCTTACCGAGACGGAGGCCTTTCGTGTCCTGTCGGAGGTTTCCCCGGCCGCCTCCTCCGTCGATGTTTTCAGACTGATCTGTGACCTTGAAGCCGCGGACGATGAGATTGTTGAGATGGAAAGGATCCTCACGGGATAAAGAATGCTCCATGTTTCGAATTCAACCTAAAACCTTCTTTAGTCGTGCAAAACGGGATTCCGCGTGATATAATCGCCCGTAAATAACTCACAGGAGAGACACGTCATGGCGATCCGATCAGGAAGTATGGAGAGAATCTTATCATGCTCCGGCAAATCTTTCGTGCTGGCCGCCCTCGTGTTCCTCTGCGCCTGCAACGTTTCCTACCTCGAAAAATTCGGGGAATTTGATGCGGCTCAGGGAAATTACGAGGAAGCTCTGAAGGACTACAGCAAGGCCATCCGTTACAATCCGAGAAATCCCGAACCCCGTGCCGCGCGCGGCTATGTCTATCAGAAGATGGGAAGGCATGATGAGGCTATCGCTGATTATACGAAAGCGATCGAACTCGATCCGACGGATGACGAGCTTTATCTAATTCGTGGTGTGGCCTATTCCCTGAAGGGCAACCAGGACCAGGCCATAGTCGACTACTCGAAGGCCATAGAGATAGATTCGCGCAATGCCGATGCTTATTTTAACCGTGCCCAGTCATACGAAGCCAAAGGTAACGCCGAACAGGCGATAAAAGACTATCAGGGTGCGGCCCGTCTCGGCAACTCCCGTGCCCAGGGCGTGCTCATGGGCAGGAAGATAGCCTGGTAGCGCGGGTACCCGATGAGAGCTTGACCTTTATAGGTCCTATAAGTCGTATAGGACCTATTTTTTTCCGGGGATTTTTCCGGAACTTTATCCAGCCTTCCGTTGTCTCACCGGAAAGAATGGAAACGCGTAAGATCCCAAGGAGGTTGCCATGAAAGGTTTTTCTGTTTTTGTTGTCCTCTTCTCTGTACTATGTTCGGTTCTTTTTCTTCCGGGCCTTTCGCACACGCAGAAGGCGGAAGATGGGGGCGACAAGACGCTTTCCCCCTATTTCTTCGTGAAAAGCGACGATCCAAAGCTTGACCAGCTGCCCCTCAAGTCCACATCCGCCGTTGCGAGCATCTCGGGCGTCATTGCCGATGTAACGGTCACGCAGGTTTACAAGAACGAAGGCAAAAAAGCGCTCGAGGCGATCTATGTCTTTCCCGCCTCAACAAGAGCCGCCGTTTACGGGATGAAGATGGTGATCGGCAAGCGGGTCATCGAAGCCAGGATAAAAAAGCGCGACGAGGCACGCAAAGACTACGAAGATGCAAAGAAGCAGGGTAAGAGCGCATCTCTTCTTGAACAGCAAAGGCCGAACGTATTTCAGATGAACGTTGCGAATATCATGCCGGGCGATGAAATACGCGTCGAACTGAAATATACGGAGCTTCTCGTTCCGACAGACAGGATCTACGAGTTTGTCTATCCCACGGTTGTGGGACCCCGCTACTCGAACAAGCCTGCCGACGGCGCCCCGCCTTCGGACAAATGGGTACAGAACCCCTATCTTCACGAGGGTGAGAAGCCCGCATACACCTTCGACATGTCCGTCAATATCGTTGCCGGCATGCCCATTAAAGAACTCGTCTCTCCTTCTCACAAGGTAAACACGACATTCAACGGTCCGGCGGCCGCGAAGGTCACCCTTGACAGGGCTGACAGGAACGGCGGCAACAAGGATTATATCCTCAGGTATCGCCTTGCCGGCGACACGATCCAGTCCGGCCTTCTTCTCTATGAGGGTGAGAAGGAAAATTTCTTCCTCTATATGCTCCAGCCCCCGAAGAAGATAAAGAGCGCCCAGATACCGGGCAGGGAATATATCTTCGTTGTGGACGTATCGGGATCCATGTACGGTTTTCCCCTGGACATATCCAAGAGGCTTCTCAGGAACCTCATCGGGAATCTCCGCCCTACCGATACGTTTAATATTCTTCTCTTTTCCGGCGGATCGAAGCTCATGGCCGAAAAGTCGGTTGCTGCAACCAAAGAGAACATAGACAAAGCGATCAATGTTATCGACGGTCAGCGCGGGGGAGGCGGCACCGAGCTGCTGCCCGCCCTCGATCGCGCTCTCAAGCTCCCGAAAATCGAGAACTATTCGCGGAGCATCATCGTTGTCACCGACGGATACGTCATGGTCGAGGAAGAGGTATTCGATCTTATCCGCACGCATCTCAACGATGCAAACATGTTCGCCTTTGGAATAGGCTCCTCGGTCAACCGTCACATAATCGAAGGCATGGCCCACGTCGGCATGGGAGAGCCCTTTGTCATCACGAAACCGACTGACGCGGCCGCACAGGCGGAGCGTTTCCGGGAATTGATAGAATCGCCAGTCCTTACGAAGGTCACGGTGGATTTCAAGGGATTTTCAGCATACGATGTCGAACCTCCGGCAATCCCTGATGTTCTCGCCGACCGGCCCGTCATAGTCTTTGGAAAATGGAAAGGAAAACCGGCCGGCACCGTAACTGTGACAGGAATTTCCGGAAGCGGGAAGTTTACCCGGACCTCCGATGTCGCGACGGCAAAGCCGATGAAGGAAAATGCCGCACTAAAGTACCTCTGGGCCCGTCATCGCATCGGACTTCTGTCGGACTACAACAAGCTGCGTTCGAACGACAAGCGTGTAAAGGAAGTCACCGAACTCGGTTTGACGTACAATCTCCTGACGGCATACACCTCATTTGTCGCAGTCGACAACCAGGTGCGAAATACGGGCGAGAAACCTTCGACGGTTAACCAGCCGCTGCCGCTTCCGGAGGGTGTTTCCGATTACGCGGTGGGCGGGGGTGCGATGAAAACCATGGCAATGGCCCCGCCTTCGGCGCCGCTTTACTACCGCTACGGTGCGAATCGCATGGAATCGGCTCTCCCGGAAGAAACCCCGGCAAAAGATGGTGGAAAGCGGAAAGCCCCGGCAGGTCCGACGGTCACGATCGGCGATGTCACAGTGTCGGGCGGTATCACGAAACAGGCGGCGCTTGAAACAGTCAGGAACAGGCAGAGTGATATTGAAGCATGCTTCGCAGGCTATGTCACCATTCCGGCGAGCTACGTGGCAACACTTATTATAAATCCGGATGGAACCGTAAAGGAAGTAAAGATAAAAACGAAGGCCCAGACGAACGGTTCCCTGGAGAAGCGCATCATAACGGTGATGAAACAGTTCAAGTTTGCACCGACACAGGATGGCAAGGAATCCACGATAAGCATCAGCCTCCTCGTGCGGCCGTAAGGCAAGGACACGAAGCCCGGGGTTCGGGTAAGACAAATCCCGTCTTTCCTCCGACCCCCGGGCAATCTTGATCCCGGACCCCGATCCCCTGTTCTCTTGCTTTTGCCCTCCCCGGCATGGTATTTTGTTATCTGTTATGATCAAGGAATGGGAGCTCCTCGAATCCAGGGTGGACAGGGATTACCGTGTGTTCCGAATCCAGTCGGAGCTTGCCGTGTCGCCGAGGACGAACAAGGTGGGCACGTTCTATACCATCGATACCCGCGACTGGGTGAACGTCATACCCGTGACTCCCGACGGCAAGATCGTGATGATCAAGCAGTACCGGCATGGCTCCAAAGAAGTGACCCTCGAGATACCTGGCGGACTCGTGGATGAGCACGACCCCCGCGAAGCGGCGGAGCGTGAATTGCTTGAGGAGACGGGATATCAGGGAAACCGCGCGGAACTCCTAGGCGTCGTCAACCCCAATCCCGCCATATTCAACAATCTCTGCCATACCTACCTTATAGAGAATGCGCAAGAGGTTTCCGAAAAAACGCTCGATCCCAACGAGGATATCGAGGTGGTGCTCATGTCCCCTGAAGAGATACCGGCCATTATAGCACGCGGTGGCATAAACCATTCCCTGGTGATCGTGGCATTCCATTTCTTCTTCATGAAGAATTTTTGTCTCCGGTGATGACTGAATCAGTAAAAATCCCCGTGATCGGTATTGCAGGCAGGTCGGGCAGCGGCAAGACGACGCTTATCGAAGGGCTGATCCCTTTATTGAGGAAAGCGGGGATTCGCGTTGCCGTAATCAAGCACACCCACCATGATCTCGAATTCGATGTTCCCGGAAAGGACTCATACCGGTTCAAGCTGGCAGGTGCGTCAACGGCCATACTTGTAACCCGGTCCGGAATGGGGATCGTAAAAGATTTTGAGAAGGAACCTTCCCTGGGCGAGATCGTTTCGCTCTATGCCACGGACGCCGATGTGGTGATCGTGGAAGGCTTCAAGCATGAAAAGGCCCCGAAGATAGAGGTCTACACGAAGGAAAGACCTGAGCCGCCCCTTTGTCTCTCCGGTGACGATACCTACATCGCCATCGTCACCGACGATGACGTCGATGTCCCTTTGCCCCGCTTTACCCGCAACGACGTGAGCTCCGTCGCCGGTTTCATAGCCGCCCGCATTGTGAAAAAGGATATTCCATGAACACGGGTGCGCGGTAAATGGCTCTCCACAAAGATGAAGCTATCGTTCTTTCAAAGCGCGCTTACGGCGAATCGGACAGGATCATTCACCTTTTCGCTCTTCACGCGGGAAAGGTGTCCGCCATCGCGAAGGGTGCCGGCAAGAGTCAAAAGCGATTCATGAACACCCTGGAGCCCTTCAACCACATCGGTGTCGAATACTTTGAAAAACCGGGCCGCACAATGGTACGGATTGAGAATGCCGATCTGCTGGGAGCCAACAACGGAATCGAAACCAACATCCGCAGGGCATGCAGTGCCGCTTTTTTCGCCGAATTCGTCGACAGGCTTACAAAGGAAAGAGAGCCGCACGAGCCCCTTTTCACTACACTAAAAGAATTCATCGACCTTGCCCGGACGAGGGACCCCGCCTATCCCGATATTCTCCATTATCAATTGCTCATGCTTGATATCCTTGGATATCACCCCAATTTCGATACCTGTGTGCGCTGTGGAGCGCAGATGGAAGAGAGGCAAAGGCTCTACTTCTCCCGGGAACGCGGCGGCATCCTCTGTGGCGCATGCGCGAGATCGGTGCCGCACAAAAGATGCGCTGAAGGCCTTATACCGGGTTTCCTCGCGGCAAAGACCATGCGCGGCGGCTTTGCCGACACCTCCCTCGAGCGCGAGGCCCAGGAGATAATGGAAGGCTTCATTATCTACCACATAGACGTAGACTTCAGGTCGTACAAGCTTTTGAAAAAGCTGGTGTTCTAAACGCGGTTTCGGGTTTCAGGGAACGGCAAAGACCTGCCATGAGAAGGGCCCGTGTTCGCGTTTATGTCGTTCCCTTCTTTCTGAGGATGATCATGTTTCCCTCTGCCTGGGTATCATAGCGCTTCGATCGGGCGAGTTCCCTGAAAAGCTCCTCATCGGGGTGCTCCAAAATCATCACCATGGTTCCTTCCGGCTTCAGATAGGTCATCCCCCTTTTTATATAGGCTTTTGTAACCTCCGGGAGAGGGAAGGGGTCTTCCCATACGTGGGTCAGGGAGGGCTGGACAAAGATGTAGTCAAAGGCGCCGTCGACGAGGAAGGGGAATTCAATTTCCAGGTGAAAGAAACCATTGCGCCTGGCGATGCGCTTTGCTTCGGCAAACCAGTCGCGTGATGTCAGCGAGCTCCAGGAATCGCCCTCGGAGCCAAGGATGACGAGGGCCTCATGGATCCTTCTTTCGTCCACCGCCTTGCTGAAATAGGTTGCCGTGATGAGGTCCATCACGTCGCGTATCCGTCCGCAGTATACCGCCAGCCTTTCGGCAAGCTCTTCTCTTATCGCCATGTCCTCCCGTATCTTTTCCGAGAGGGAGAAATAGTGGCGGTACATCTTCCTGATATCGGAGAGGATATCGAGGGGGTTTTTTGAAAAGAGCCCCATCTGGTTTTTCGTGTCCACGTGGGGTACTATGTCGGCAAGAGACATCCCGATCAAGGGATTGCCGAACCTGTGGTTTACCGCATCGGTCCCATACCGGCCCTTCATCGCGTACTGCAGGATATCGAAGGCGACGTGAGATTTTTCGATACCATAGAGCAGCTTCTGCAGGATGTACGGTTTGAGTGTCTTCTCATCCTCCCATTTTGCAATGAAAGTGCTCTTGTCGCGATAGGGCAGAATAAAAGAGAAATAAGCGATGCCATCGACGAGGTCCGATGTGATATTACCGAAGCCGGGTGTCATGTCGAGGATCTTCAGGGAGAGCAGGTCGTCCTTTGCCATGTGTCCCGATTTTGTTCCGAAGAGTATCTTTTCCAGATCGATGGAGGGGGCAGCCCCCTTTTTATTGAGAAGATAGGAGGATATATCCGCCAGGTTGAAATCGTCGACGGTGTCGGCTGGCGTCGTTCTTTTGGCCACCCATACGTTATTGTCGCTGAGGTAATTCCTCGTTGTGGTAAAGACATCTTCCGCGAACAGGTCCGAAAGCCCGCCGACGATCCTGGGGAAGACGTCGGTTTTTCGCTTGAAGCCTGCGATTGCATTGCGCAATGACGCCTTTTTTTCCTTAAGGCGTCCTATAAGAGATTGGCGCTCGCCCTCGTGAAGTTCGACGAGAGTTTTAGACAGGCCGTTCAGGGAAAAGATCTTGCAGAAGAGATGAAGGGCGTCCCTGTCGTTCGTCTCGATGGCTTCTTCCAGGTCAATGGAAAATACCCTCGTTTCATAGGCGAGGGGTTTCTTCATCAGCATCCATTGCTTACCGTTGGTGAGAATGCCCCAGGGCGTCTTCGTATTCTTCAGGAAATAGAAAAGCTGGTAGAGAGGAATGCGGTTCTCGAAGGCAAGATAAAAACCACTGACCCCCTCCTCGAGATTACGCCCGAAGCGCTTCAGCAGCAGGACCCCCAGCGTGTTCTCGTAGTATTCGGGCGTTCCCCACAGGGGAGATGTCCGGTCGCGTTGCGTCTCTGTGGCGAAGAGGGCCACGTCGGGTCCCTTTATGGCGTCGTCGAAGTATTTCGGCTTCGACTCGTAGGCGTAACCCAGTATCTTGAGCACAGGCTTTATCAGGTGAATCTCGGTGTGTATCTCGCTGGCGAACTGCTTTATGTCCTGGAATTTTGCCAGTATTTCCAGGAGGGATACATAGACAAGGTCTTCCTCGGGAAGGGTGAGGAGCTGTTGAAGCCCTCGACGGGATATGAGCGAGTTACGCACGATAGCTTTTTGCATAGGATAGAGAAAATAATAAAGGTTTGGAGCCGCTTAGTCAAGGAAAGGCGCGTCCTTTTCATCTTTGTCGATATCCATGTTCTGGATACGTTTTATCTCTTTCAATTTCATGACAATGATAACGATAAGACCGGCAATGCCTATCCAGAAGAAAACGAGTGCCTGGTAGATCGTATAGCGGTCGTAGGGGGTCGCGGGAAAGACCTCGATCTTCTGATCCGCGCCGAAAAGCGCCCCTGCATGGATGAGGAAAAGAACGACGACGAGAAGGACCCTGTGGACCATGTATACCCCTAGGTTAAGAAGCCTATTACCGTCATGACCGTGAAATAGACAAGATAGAAGACGCCGATCCAGGTGAACAGGGGACTCGGACGCTGTGCCGCCGACCGCCTGTCAAAAAAGGGTATGAGGAAAAAGAATATTATGGCGGCGGAGATGATGCTTATGGCGATGGTTTCTCCGTTGAGGCCCGCTATCTCGCCGGGAAAAAGTTTGAGTGTCTGGAAGAGAAAAAGGAAATACCATTCGGGTTTGATATCCTCCGGCGCGGGGGCGAGCGGATCGGCTTTCACTCCGATCTGGGGCGGAAAGAGCGCCGCAAGGGTAACGACAACACCGAGACAAATGAGCCATACGATGAGGTCTTTATAAAAAAGGTTCGGAAAAAACGGCTCCGGTTTGCGCTGCCTGTTCTGCTGGGAAAAGGGAACGCTCATGCCGTGGAGCTGAACGAGGACTACGTGCAGGCCGGTAACCGCAACAGTGACAAGAGGAAGGATGGCTACATGGAAGGCGTAGAAACGTGTCAGCGTCTCGCCCGTCACGTCGAGGTCACCGCGCAGGAAACCCTTCACGAATCCACCGATAAGGGGAAGATTCCCGGCGCCTCCCGTTGCCACCCTCACCGCCGCGAAGGCCCGCTCGTCCCAGAGCAGAAAATACCCGCTGAGGCCGAAGAAGATGGAGATGGTGAGCATCACGAAACCGGTGACCCAGAGGAGCTCCCGCGGCTTTCGGTAGGCCTTGAGAAGAAGGGTGCTGAAAACATGAACGAAGAGGACGGCGATTGCGAGCTGTGCCCCCCAGTGGTGCAATGAACGGAAGAGCCACCCCATGTTGAGCTTCGTCACGATGTCGATGATGCTTTTGTGGGCGTGTTCCGCCTCCGGGACATAATACAGGGCAAGCGCCATGCCCGTTATGAATTGGAATATAAAAAGGAAGAGGGTCAGTCCGCCCGCAAAATACCAAACATCCAGACGATGGGAGGGGACGTGCTTGCTCCGGATGAACTCCCGGAGCCCCTCGATGTCATACCGTTCGCCGACCCAGTCTTTAAGCCTTCGGCAACTCAACCTTCACTCCCTTTTTTGCTATGATAAGCTTGTCGCCCTCGATAGTGATGTCGAAGATCTCGAGGGGTTTTGGCGGAGGCCCCTCGATATTCTTTCCGTTCTCGTCGAACCAGCCCTTATGGCAGGCGCAATAGAATTTCCTCACATCGGGCCGGTAGGTTATGTTGCACTCCATGTGGGTGCAGACACCCTTCAAGGCCTCGGTACTGCCGTTCTCCTTCTTGAAGAAAAGACCGAGCTTTCCCCCCCAGGCGAAGGGTTTGACAGAGTTGGCCGGGATGTCGAGGAAGTCACCCTTGTTGAGAATCACAAAATCAGGTTCTTTTCCCAGTGTCGGAAAGATGAACCTGAGAAGGGCATAAGCGCTCCCCGCTGCCAGAGCGGCAAGCCAGCCCCCGAAGAGGGAGTTGAGGAATGTCCTGCGCGTCACCAGTGAATAGTCGAGCTTCATTTCTTTGTCCCGAACAGTCTTCTTGCCTTTTTCCTGACAAGGGCTTTCCTCAGGCCCACGATGGAATCGGTGGGTCGCACGTCCTTCGGACAGGCCTCTATGCACCTGAGGATCGTGTCACAGCCCCATACGCCCCTTTCATTGTTCACATCATCCAGAAAAATATCAGGCCGTTCATCACGGGAGTCGAGGACAAAACGTTCCAGCTTGGCAAGCGCCGCCGGACCCAGGTATTCCGGGTCGCGGGCGATAACGGGACATGCCCCGTAGCAGCAGGCGCAGAGAATGCAGTTGACGAACTGGTCAATGCGGCTTCTTTCCTCTTCGCTCTGCGCGATCTCTTTCTCCGGGTCGGGGCTTTCGCGAACGAGCCAGGGCTTAACCGTCTCATACATTTTCCAGAAAGGCGTCATGTCGACCACGAGGTCCTTGATGATCTCCATGTTGGGAAGCGGTTCCAGAATGATGGTATTCGTGCCGAAGGATGCCGCCTGAGTTCGGCACGCAAGGTCGATCCTGCCATTGATTACCATTGCACACGACCCGCAGACGGCGGACCTGCAGGAGGAGCGGAAGGAGAGCGTGCCGTCGATTTCATCGCGGATCCTGTTCAGGACTCCGAGCACCGTGAGCCCGGGGATGACCTTCACCCGGTATGTCTGAAACCGCGGCGTGTCGCCGGGCTTTTTCCTGTCCGATCGCAGTATCTTGAATGTGTATGCCGAAGCGGTTATCAATAGACCCTCTCCATCGGCTTGTAGCGGGTGATGGCAACGTCCCGGAAAGAGATACCGGGGTTTGCGTCGTCGGCCATGCGGGCGATAGTATGCTTGAGCCATTTCTCGTCGTCGCGTTTCGGGAAATCCGTGCGGAAATGGGCCCCTCTGCTCTCTTCCCTGAGGGTTGCGCCGAGGGCTATCGTATGTGCGACCTCGAGCATATATTCAAGCTCGATGGCGTTCATGAGTTCGTAGTTCATGTGTCTCGACGACGATGACACGCCCACGTTGCGGTATCGTTCCTTGATGCGTCCGATCTCTTCGAGGGCTTTTTCCATCTCTGTCCGCTGTCTGAAGATGCCCACGTTGGCGCTCATCGTCCTTGCGAGTTCACCGTGAAGGACAAAGGTCTTCTCGGTCCCCCCGGAGGCGAGAGCCGCAATCCTGGCTTCCAGGTCCCCGGCCCTCCGAATGACAATCTCTTCTTTTGATACCGCGGTACCCGATGAAAGGTATTCGTCGATAGCGCCGGCGGCGATCTTCCCGAAGACGATCGTTTCGAGCAGGGAATTTCCGCCCAGCCTGTTGCCTCCGTGGACGCTCACGCAGGCGCATTCTCCGGCGGCAAAGAAGCCCTGCACCTCAGTCGCTGTCCTTGCGTTCGTGTCGATCCCTCCCATGGAATAGTGCTGGCAGGGCATGATGGGTATGGGTTCCCGGATGGGATCGATGCCGATGAAATCGAGGCAGATCTTCCGTATGCCCGGCAACCTGGCCAGGATTTTCTTCTCACCGAGGTGCGTGAGGTCAAGCTTGATATATTTGCCGAGAGGGTGTTCGAAGCATCTGCCCTCGTTTATCTCGGTCTGGATGCTCCGTGAGACGATATCGCGCGGTGCCAGTTCCATCGCCTTCGGAGCGTACTTTTCCATGAAGCGCTCGCCCTTGTTGTTGACGAGATAACCGCCTTCCCCGCGGCAGGCCTCCGTCATGAGGATGTTCGTGCCGATGAGCCCCGTGGGGTGGAACTGCACGAACTCCATATCCTTCAAGGGGATGCCGGCCTTGTAGGCGATGCCGATGCCGCTGCCCGTGTTTATGAGCGCGTTGGTCGAATAAAAGTAGACCCGGCCGTATCCGCCCGTCGCGAAGATCGTCGCCTTCGCGGCTATGGGTATAATCTGCCCGTTCATGAGGTCAAAGGCGACGACACCGTGACACACGCCGTCATCCGTCGCGAGCGCCGTCACGTACCATTCGGGATAGACCGTGACGCCCATCATGACTGCCCGTTCATAGAGCGTATTGAGGAGAACGTGGCCGGTGAGGTCCGTGGAATAGCAGGTCCTGGGATACCCGGCCCCCCCGAAAGGCCTCTGGGCGATGGAGCCGTCGGGAAAGCGGCTGAAGGGGCAGCCCCAGTGCTCCATCTCGTAAACGATACCCGGCGCCTCGCGGCACATGATCTCTACCGCGTCCTGATCGGCAAGGTAGTCGCTGCCCTTGACCGTGTCGAAGGTATGCTTTTCCCACGTGTCGTCCCTGCTGTCGGGATTGTTGGCAAGCGCGGCATTGATGCCGCCCTGGGCAGCGATCGAATGGGACCTTATGGGATGGACCTTGGAAAGAAGGGCCACATCGTATTTCTGGCAAAGACCGACGGCTGCCCGCAAACCTGCAAGGCCTCCGCCGACTATGAGCACATCGTGAGAGACCGTCATCATGAAACGATAAAGTACATGTATAAGAGAATAGCCGATATGAGAGAGGCGGCCGCATTGGAGACGAGAAAGAGTCTTTTCTCGTCTCTGTAGCCCAGGTCCATGACGATGGTACGGATGCCGTAGATGCTGTGGAACGTGAAGAGGACCAGGATCAATACGTCTACAACCGGTTGCCGGTGGAGACTCAGGGCCCAGTCCGGTTTCTTGTCCTGGTTAAAGAGGAAATAGCTGGTCAGTATCTTGATGCCGAAAAGGACAATAAGGCAAACGCCGCTTATTCGATGAAAAAGCCAGATGAACATGGCTGCTCCTTGGCTCTCTTTTCAAGCAATCACATCATGGCCCTTACAACTTTGTCAAGAGTTTTTAGAAGAGACGGTGCCGTGAGCGTGCTTGGAGCTTCAGACCCGCGGTTCGGAGAAAATTATGGAAATCGGGTTACAATCTATTATAATGAAGAAAACATCAAGCGAGGAAGGTATGGGAGACTACGACGACGAAAAACCTGACTGGCGGGAGCTGGATCGCCGCAGGGATAGAAGCACCTTTTACGGCAGGCAGGAAAAAGGGGCCGGAAAAAAGAAAGAGCCCCCGAAAGACCGCTGGCAGCAGGGCAGGGTAAAGGATGCCCTGGACCGGCTCTTCAAGGGTGACAAAGGCACACCCGAACATGACAAGCTCTATGCAAAGCTTCATAACGCCTACGGGTCGGAGGCCTTTGCAAAGCAGGCCGAGAAATACATGGCCAAATACGGCCTGCCTGACGACGCCGCCACGCTTATCCTTTTTCTCGATCTGAAGGAAACAGGCGTATGCACCGCCACCCTCGACAAGCTCCTGGAAGTTTATCCATCACTCCCTCCCCGCCAGCAGGAGGACGCCAGGCGGAAGATCTCCATCGCGGCTATGGGACACAGGATTAAAGAGGTCCGTATAAAAGCGCAGGACATACTCGAGGAACTGGGTTCCTGAAACCGTCTACATGTTCTCCATGATAAAACGTTTGTAGGAACGGTCGTAAGAGGCCTCACCCTCCCGGGAAAAGAAACAGCCGGGAAGCTGCTTCTTGCTCCTGTGATACGCCACGCATTCACAGCATTTTCCTTTACGGGGGCACGAATCATACGTGCACGTGCACGCGGCCGTATTCTTCTCTATTGTGCATTCCATCATATTCACCTCATGCTCGTATTTGACCAACAGTATATAAGGAAGATCGGGGAGTTTCAAGGTGCCCCGTTCCGGGGAAACGAGTAAAGGCCCTCTCCATTTTTCTGCGCGAAAGAAAGGACCGTCGCGTCTTTTTTTCGTTCCGAAAAGTAATAGTCCTGCGTAGCGAAAAAACATGTCGGAGGAAAGCGATGGCTCACAGGTGCAACGGATACATGGTGGTTGGACTGATTATGGTGATTTTCTTCGCCATGTTCCTCTTGCCGGACAGACCTGCCGGTGCCGAAGGATTCAAGGTGGCGGCAGGCACCGACTCGTCGAGCCCGGAGACCTACTTTTCGGAACCTCCCTGCCGCATTCCCGAAGCCGGATTTGAGGTCGGCCTTTTCCGGTACGTTAACGCACGGGCCGATGAGGTCCCCCTGTCGGGCTTCCTGATCAAAGACAGGTTCTTCTATATAAAAGAGGACGCCTCCTCCTGTTTTGGAGATATCAATTACGGAATGGACGGGCGGTACTTTGTCATGGACGGCTTCGCCTACGGTGCTTCACACAATCGAACCATGCATTTGCTCGAATACACGAGGGATTCGATCAGGCTGCTGGACAGCATCAACCAGCCCTATGTGGATCGAATTCCCATGGACTTCATGACGGCCCGACAAGGGGCGCAACCCTATGGTTTTGTCGACGAGGGCGTTTACTCACCGAATTGGACGGACGTTAAGGATATGGACGGTGACGGTCGGCCGGAGATCAGGGTAGGGATCTCCACATGTGACGACTGTGATTTGGATTTCCCCCATTACGAACTCTACTTCGAGATCGACAAAGACCGGCTGAGGGTGGATCTGAACCCGGCGTTGTATGTGCCGCTGTACGACAAGCTCAGGATCGAAGAGGGAGGAACATCTCGGAAACCCGCATATTACGTCTACGGTTTTCTCGCCGGAGAATTGAGCCTTGAAGAGATCAAAACCGAGAGCGCCGGCGACGAAAAACTGCTCTACTTTGCCCGGCTTCTTGAGAGGAGCTGTGAGTGGGACAAGGCTTTTCACGATTCACTCAGAGAAAAACCTGAATTGCGCTTATATAACGCTCAGAAAAGGAGGTAGAGCCGGTGGCTTCGCAATGGGACAGCATAAGAATAAAAAAGGGACCAGGCGGCTGTGGAAATGTGTCGGAAGAGAAGAAGAACGGGATTATCTCGGACGCAGTGTCGCTGTGGGAGAAAATGGGGCTTTCCGAGGAGCGCATAGCCTTCGGAATAGCCACTATGGGGGTTGAGTCCGGTTTCAACCCTGCCGCCAAGGGTGGATCACAGACAGAGCGCGGTCTGGGTCAAATCACCGATCCCACCTGGCAAGACGCCGTCAAGTACCACAATAAGAGATATGATGAGCAGGTGGGCCTCATCACGGGAAGGACCGATGAGGCGTCACAGGTTCGCGTAATGGGAGCATGGATCGAAAAGGTTTGGGAGGCGGCCGAGGGTCTCATCAAGAACAGCTCGCTGCAAGCGTACGGACTGGAGGAGGTAGCTTATGGCCTGTGGCATCAAGGTGCGTATTCCGATGCGGATGGGGTCGGGGGATTTCTCCTCTCCGATGGATACAACGATCGGAACATTGCCCCATATTTCAGGGACACCTATGATGAAGCACTGAGTACCCTTGCTCATGATTATATGACTCCGGGATTTTCTCCATAGAAAAATAAAATTTCACGCCTTTTTTTCGTTGCAAAAAGTAATACCCCTGCGTAGTGAAAAACATGTCAGGGGGAATAGTAATGCCATCAATCAAGGTCGGTCGTCTCGTACGATGCACAGTTGTGAAGGACCTGCCGGGCAAGGATACATATCTTGCCCTCATCACGGGAACGGAACTGCTCGCCTCTCTGCCGAAGAGGTATGCCAACCGGACATACGGTCAGGGAGAGGAACTTACGGCCGCAGTGTTCATGACGACAGAGGGCAGGATCTCTTTGAGCCAGAGATCGCCGCAGTATTTCCGCAGGATTACCGAGGAGACCCTCGCCGAGATCATACGCGCGGGAAAGGTCCGGGTGCGAAAGGCGGCAAGCGTGGTCAACGGCGCCTTTGCCAAGGTTTCCATTGAAGGTCTAGGCAGTGTCGATCCTCTATCTGTATCTCTTCCCTATCTCGACAAGGTAAAGGCCTATACCACCGATACGATCACCGTCGTCCGGTACAGCCCGAACATGAAAGAGTATATAGTTAATTCCCTTGTCCCGGCGCCGGCGGAAAAGGTGACGCAGGTCCTGTATTCGCAGAGCCTGAGAGAGGCCATTGTCAGGGTGGACCCGCGATACTGCGGATTTTTCGTCGGAAAGGGCGGTACCAACGTCGCCACTGCCGCCAAACTCCTTAATGTGAAGATCGTCATAAAGAGTGCTGAACAGGAAATAGCCGGCACAAGGGAACGGGGGGCGGAGCATGTCAGGGCACAATGGTGACAGGGAAAGCAACCCCGGTGCAAAGCTGCTCCTGACAGCCCTTGCGGCGTCTGTTATTTCCTCTGTCGTCACCATCGCTGTCCACGATGTCTTCTTCGCGCAAAAAATCGTCGCCGTCGATCTGGCGGACCGTATCGCCTCGCAGAGAGAGGATTATGCTGCGGGAAGGATTACCGCCGGCGAACTGGTGGAGAACATTGATCGTCTGCTGAAGCGTATGCAGCAGAAATCGAAATCCGAGGTTCTGGTTCTGGAAGAGGCGATCGCCGGAGATGTGAAACATTATGACCTGGGGGTCGCCGTTGCCGACGAGGAGGATGACCGGGAAAGATAGCAGAAAACGATCGGACCGCACGGATGATGCCTGAAGCTTGACATGTCTTACCGGACATTCTACGCTATTTCAGCCGCTTTGGTGACATTATGGCGGCAGCGGGAAAATGAACGGAGGCAGGATGGGAGTGATCTCGGCAAAATGCACCCATTGCGGAGGAAGCAATATCGTATGCGGTGTGACGGTTGATCAGACTGCGGATGCGGGCAGAATAGGGCTTGCCTACAAAACCAGATTTGTGTTGATGGGCACCGAACAGTTTTATGCCGATGTATGTGATGACTGCGGCACCATTGTCCGTCTTTACGTTAAGACCCCGGGCCGGACATGGTATACGAAGTGAAGGACCGGTAACCCGATATTTCTGTTTCACCGGTTTTCGATATGTTTCAGAAACTCCCTGATGCTCTCCACGTAGGCCTCAGGCTCCTCGAACATGCCAAGGTGTGCACTTTTTTCGAATATCCTCAGGGAAGAGTCGGGGACGTGCGAGCGGTACCACGCGGTGGCGCCGGGCGTTGCTTCATCATATCGACCGGCCGTGAAGAACGTGGGGACCCTTATTTCGTTAAGACGGTCGACCCTCTCGTATGTCTTCAGGTTTCCTGTGGGGTGGAATTCGCTGACCCCCCACATGATACCGTAAATCTCCGGGTTTGACATTTGAAAGGCGGTCATCAGTTCCGGCGGCCAGGGGTTAAGGCGGCACATATGATGTTTGAGATACTCCACCACGGCCTCTTCATAATCTTTCGAAGCGGCGGAGATGTCTCCTCTTTCATATCGCCTGATAGCGAGCCTCGTACCCGCGGGAAGTTCCTCGATGAGGGTATTTGCATCTTCCACCCATCGTCTGGAGCTAAGGCACGGGCCGGCAAGAATAAGGCCCTTGACCCCCGGCGGCTGCGTCAGCATGTAGTCGACGGCCAGCATGGTCCCCCAGGAATGCCCGTATACGTGGACCTCTTTCAATTTCAGCGCCGCCCGGAGCTGTGCGAGCTCCTCCACGAATCTTTCGATCCGCCAGAGGTCCCTGTTATCGGGACGGTCCGACCTGCCGCAGCCGAGCTGGTCGTAGAAAATAACGGGCCGGTCGGCGGCAATCTTTTCAAGGGGCTTGAGATAATCACTCGCACTGCCCGGTCCGCCGTGAAGGAGAATTATGGGCGTAGCGCCGCCGGAACCAACGATGCGGTACCATACCCTTCCCCCGGTAACGTCAACGAATCCTTCTCGCTCGGGAAAGCCCGACCCCGTCGAACACGCTGCCTGGACAAGGGCGGCGAAAACAATGAACCACGCCGCCAGATGCCTCTTGAAAAAGGGCCTGTTGCCTGATCTCACGTTGCCGTTCATCTGCCTCCTCCCGACTTATTTCTTGCAGTTTCACGTCTTTTATAACGGTTCCGCCGCGTTCATGTCAAGGCAGTGCGGTTTCGGCCCGACTCCTTGCTTTTTGAGGTCCCTCATGTTAATCTTCCCCGTCCGCATAAAATTTCGTATTTTCTCAGGAGGCATCATGGGATCGCGCTATGACGAGGTGAACGACCACGTCCTTGACCTGCTCAAAGAGGTGAGGTCACAGGATTTTTCCGAATTGGTAAATGCAAAGATAAAGGTTCTTTTTGACCTGAAAAAAAGAAAATCGGGCGGGATGGTAGTCCTCGCACGGATCATCAAAACAAACGATCTCCTCCGTCATCTCACCAAAAACGGGGTGGATATCAACGACGGTTACGACTATATCATCACCCTGGACAAGAAATGCTGGGACAACATCACCGACCTTGACAGGATAAAGATACTGCGCCATGAGCTCAGGCACACCTTTTTCGACATAGAAGCGGAAGAAAACCCGTACAAGCTCCTGAATCACAGCATATCCGATTTCTACGAAGAGGTGGAGCTCAACAAAAACGACCCTCGCTGGCGGGAGCGCGTGGCTACTCTCACCGAGGATATCTACGAACAGGAAAAAGAGGCCCGCGCCGAGAAGAAAGGGAAAAACCGCTTGAAGGCCGTTTCATAATTCCAGTTTCACGGTCTCATGTAAAGGCAGGAAAGAAACCCGCGAAACACGTGATTGTCTTCAGATGGGGCATGGAGCAAGGAGGGGGTACAGACAATAGTTTTGAATTGTAACCCTCTCGCGACATGTGCTATTTTTTAGGCGGCGATGGGGTTCGCCATTTAACCGCCCGCCGGGCTGATAACTCCTAACCGCCAGGGAGAATCTTCTTCATGAAGGTCCCTGCGCCGATTGTCTCAGGAGGCGTCAATGGACAACATGTCAACGGTTTCCGGCCCCATCGGGAATACGGTTCCTTCAGCCCTCGATACCATTCAGAAAGTCTGCACCGAATACAGGATCCTCTCGCTTGCCCGTCATATCGATGCGTGCAGGGACCTTCTCACGAAGGACCCCCTCATTGACGTGGCCATTCTTGGCCAATTCAAGGCCGGCAAAAGCTCATTTCTCAACAGCATCATCGGCAAGCCCGTCCTGCCCGTAGGTGTCATCCCCGTAACCACCGTCATCACCCGTCTTGCCTATGCTCGAAGCGAAGAAGCGACGGTGACATTCCTCGACAACAGGCGATTACGGATAGGCCTCGATGAGGTCGAACTTTTCATCTCGGAGGCCAGGAACCCGGCGAACGAGAAGAGCGTTGAACTGGTGGACATCGGGCTGCCTCACCTTCAACATTATGAGGGATTGCGCCTCGTCGATACACCGGGTCTCGGAAGCGTTTTCAGGTACAATACCGAAGTGTCACGGGAATGGCTGCCCGAAGTGGGCATGGCCATCGTCGCCATCAGTGCCGACAGGCCCCTTTCAGAAAGCGACCTGGCCCTGATCGGGGACCTTATGGAATATACGCCGAAGGTCGTTCTACTCCTGACAAAGGTGGACCTCCTTTCGCCGGACCAGCAAAAAGAAGTCGTCGCGTTTTTCAAAAAAACAGTGAAACGCGAATTGAACAAGGATTTCCCCGTATTGCTCTATTCCGTCGTCTCGGAAACAGAGATCTACAGGCGATGGCTCGACCAGCACCTCATTGCACTCTCCGGGAACCACGGCAGCGAGTTTGCGGGCATCGTCCGGCACAAGGTCACATCACTGGCCAGGAACACCCTTGGCTACCTTGAGATCGCACTGAAGACATCGAGGCAGGGCGACGAGGACAGGACCGCATTGAGAGAACTCATTCTCGATGAAAAGGTAAATTATGATCTGATCCGGTCGGAGCTTTCCCTGATCGCGAGGGAGAGCAAGCTTCAGACCCGCGCTCTCATAGCGTCGTATCTGGACAGTACCCACAGGGCGGCACTGTCCGGAAAGGTCCGCACGGCCCTTACGGGACAGATGCCCCTCTGGAAGGGGAACCTCTGGAAGCTTACGAGAAAGTACGAAGAATGGTTTGCCGATACCATGACGACAGAGATGGAGTCGATTTCAAAAACTGAGTACAGGCACTTTCTGGGAACATTGAAGAAGGCCCATGCCAGCATATCCAGGTCAGTCATGTTCTTCAGAAACCTCCTCGACAAGAACATCGAAAAGGTGCTGGGCATCGCCCCCGCCAGCATTGAATGGAACGTCACCGTTGCCGAGCCGGACCACCCCGACGTGGCCTTTGTCCATCCTTTCGACTTTCACTTCGACCTGCTCTGGTTTCTGTTCCCCATGTGTGTATTTCGGAGGGCCTTCGAGAGGCACTTTCTGAAGCTGGTCCCCAGGACCGTCGAGATCCACCTGTCCCGTCTTGCATACCAGTGGGAGGTACGGATCAACAAGGTGATCGACGAAATGAAAGACCATGCCCTGGAATACGTGCGGGACGAACTGTCGACGATCGATGCCCTGCTGTGCAAAGTGGAGCCGCAAACTGACAAGGTTCTTTCCGTGATCGAAGAATTGAAGGAGATAGTGAATCACTCAGATGGAATGAAAGAGAGAAAAAAGGTATAATCAATGATCCGTGAATTATACGGATCAGACCGCAAAAAACCCACAAAGGAGGATATACCTTTATGATGTACTCTCAGGAAGTGCAAAATATGTGCTCTGTGACAAAGGGAGCGAATCACGGCCCTGCTGCGATACCACAGGAAGGCAAGTGGACCCAGGTAAAAGAAATAAAAGACATATGTGCCTTTACGCATGGCATCGGCTGGTGTGCCCCCCAGCAGGGGGCCTGCAAACTGACCCTCAATGTCAAGGACGGCATCATTGAAGAGGCGCTGGTCGAGGCGATCGGATGCTCGGGCATGACCCATTCCGCCGCGATGTCGGCGGAGATACTGCCGGGGAAGACGATACTTGAAGCGTTGAATACCGACCTCGTGTGCGATGCGATAAATACGGCGATGAGGGAACTCTTCCTCCAGATCGTCTATGGAAGAAGCCAGTCGGCCTTTTCGGAAGGCGGCCTTGCCATCGGCGCCGGGCTTGAGGACCTTGGGAAGGGACTCAGAAGCCAGGTTGCCACCATGTACGGCACGATTGCCAAAGGACCCAGGTACCTTGAGATGGCCGAAGGGTACGTGACGAAAATCGCCCTTGATGACAACAGCGAGATCATCGGTTATGAATTCGTGAGCCTGGGTAGAATGATGGAGATGATAGCGAAGGGAATGGATGCCAATGAGGCCCTGAAAAAGGCTTCCGGAAAATATGGAAGGGTTGACGAAGCCGTGAAATTGATCGACCCGAGACATGAATAAGGAGGATGGACGATATGGCACTTTTCGAAAACTATGAAAGAAGGATCGGTCAGGTCAACGAGACTTTAAATAAATACGGGATCAAATCGCTGGAGGAAGCAAAACAGATCTGCGAGAGCAAGGGCATAGATCCATACAGGATAGCCAAAGAGACCCAGCCGATATGTTTTGAAAATGTGGGCTGGGCCTATGTCGTCGGCGCATCTATCGCCATCAAAAAAGGCTGCACAAAGGCGGCCGACGCCGCGGAGGCCATCGGAGAAGGGTTGCAGGCGTTTTGTATCCCCGGCTCTGTTGCCGATGACAGAAAGGTCGGTCTGGGACACGGGAACCTGGCGGCCATGCTTCTGAGAGAAGACACGAAATGTTTTGCCTTTCTCGCGGGACATGAGTCCTTCGCCGCCGCTGAGGGCGCCATCGGTATCGCCAAATCGGCCAACAAGGTAAGAAGGGAACCCCTGAAGGTCATATTGAACGGGTTGGGAAAGGATGCGGCGCAGATCATCTCCCGGATCAACGGGTTTACCTACGTCAAAACCAAATTCGATTATCATGCAGGGAAACTCGAGATCGTCGAAAGCCGCCCCTATTCAAAAGGCGAAAAGGCCGCTGTCAGGTGCTACGGTTCCGACGATGTGCGGGAAGGCGTCGCCATTATGCAGCACGAAGAGGTCGACGTTTCCATTACGGGAAATTCCACGAACCCAACGCGATTCCAGCATCCCGTTGCAGGCACCTATAAGAAGGAATGCAACCAGGCGAACAGGAAATACTTCTCTGTCGCGTCGGGAGGCGGAACAGGAAGGACACTGCATCCCGACAACATGGGGTCCGGCCCGGCCTCCTACGGCATGACGGACACCATGGGAAGGATGCATTCCGACGCGCAGTTTGCCGGTTCATCCTCTGTACCGGCCCACGTGGAGATGATGGGTTTCCTGGGCATGGGCAACAACCCCATGGTAGGCGCAACCGTCGCAGTGGCGGTGGCGATAGAACAGGCTAGTAAATAAAGAACTGCCTGGCGCCCTCCCGCGTGAAGCGGGATAGAGTTCGGGCGGAGGGCGCGGAGAAAATGCAAAGAAAGTAAAGATCGCGGCCTGATCCCGGAGCCTTCCAGGATCAGGCCGCATTTGCCTGCCGCTGTGCTTCTCTCGTCGTCATACCGGCGAAGGCCGGTATCCGGAAAGAACGTCGGGATAGAAAAACCTGAATGGGGCGGGCATGAGGGAGTCGCTTGACTAGTTTTTCCCCCATTCTCCCGGACAAAGGGCCTCCAGATCTTTGAGGAACGACTCCCGTCCTGCGTAGCGGATCGCCTTCATGCCCGCCTTGCGTGCTCTTTCGCAGTGGGCCTCGCTGTCATCGATGAAGAGCATCCGCTCGGGAGGGCCTTTCAGGCGGGAGATCGTGTCGGAAAAATGAGAGACATCCGTCTTGTTTTTCCCGACGTGATAGCTGTTGAAGACGACGTCGAAGTACTTGAAGAAATCGTACAATCCGTTCAGTTCATCGAGCCAGTTGGTCTGATCGCTGAGAATGACGACGCGGATGCCCGATGCCTTCAGTTCCCTTACAATATCGAACATCCAGGACCGCAGGACGAACCGGGACAGGAGCTCCCTCCGGAGTGCGTTGTCGTCGTCCCTGATGCCCGTCCTGTCCCGGATCGCCTCCCAGTATGCATGCTCCTCGGCGCGACCGGTGATGTATCCCGTTGTATGGATGAGTTCGTGGGCCAGGTTAAAGAAATCCCTTTCATTGAGTCCGTGTTTTGCCGCAATGGCCCGAAGGCCCTTCTCAAAGCCTTCTTCCGCCAGAACGCCTCCAAAATCGAAAAGGACCACATCCACACTGCATCTGTCTGCTGGAATACTCATCAGTGTCTCCTTCGGGGAGAATCAGTACATGTCCAAAACTATTTTTCGCTTCCCGTTACAGGTCGAAATTGCCGATTCTTTCCGGCTGGTAGATTATTTCGGTTATCTGTATCTTCATTGTGCCTGTGGGCAATGTCCATTCCATCGTGTCCCCCTCCCGGCAACCGATGAGGGCCGTGCCGACAGGTGCCAGAATAGAGACCGCTTTTCCGGCCGCGCCTGTCTTGTCGGGGAATACCAGGGCGAACGTCTTTTCTTCGCCGGTGTCCAGATCCTTGATGCGGACCACCGAATTCATGGTGACGACATCGACGGGAATGTCCCTGGGGTCCACTATCCTGGCCCTGTCGAGTTCCACCTTCAGGCGGTCGATGTGTGGAGACTCAGTCCCGCCATATACCTCGATCAACGCCCTCAATCTTGCCATGTCATGATGTGTTATGAAAATCTCACCTGTCTTCATAATGTCACTTCCCACCTTCTTTTGGATCCTGCCGCGGGGATCGTCTTGCCATCCTTATCGTCCACGGAAACCATCCCGGCCCTGGAACGCTCTCTGTTCTCCCTATATGCATAACACATTTCCCGCGAGAAAACCGCCCTTCCCGGGAGGCCCCCTGCCGCCAACAGGGCCGGCACCGGTGGAAAGCGGCCCCGGACGTGTGATCAAATAATTCTTGCGAGAACCATAGATCCGACCATTTCGGGCAAGGCTCCCCCCGCACCGTACTTTCCTCCAGTCGCGCGGGCGTGATGAGGAGCGAACGCCGTTCTTTCTTGTTCTTCTATTCTATGTCGATCTTGGCTATGGGTTTCTTTGCAGACCCGTCATCTTTCGCATCCAGTATCAGGCGGATTGCGGTGTCCAATCCGCGAGTCGACTGGGGTTTCAGCAGGAATTCCCTGATCCCGGCCCTCCTGGCCCTGTCCGGTGAGATGCTGTCGTTATAACCCGTGCAAAGAATGATGGGGATGTCATCGCGTATCTTCAGCAGTTTTCTTGCCAGCTCCACGCCGGTCAGGTTCGGCATGGTGTAATCGGTGATGACAAGATGGAATCTCCGGGGGTCATTTTTGAAGATCTCCAGCGCCTCCAGGCTGCTCGTTGTGGCCATCACTTCATAACCCAGGCGGGTCAGCCTCTCGCTGTTCAGTTCAACATTGAGGTCTTCGTCATCAACGAAAAGTATGCATTCCTTTCCTCCTTTTACCGGAAGTTCCTCTTTGACGGTGAGGGCTTCCCTTTTTTCTATCTTCGGCAGATATATGTGGAACGCCGAACCCTTTTCCGGTTCGCTTTCGACCCGTATGAAGCCGCCGTGGCTCTTGATGATGCCATGGACTACGGAAAGTCCCAGACCGGTGCCTTCCCCGTGGGCCTTGGTGGTAAAAAAAGGATCGAATATCCGTTCAACTATCTCAGGCTGCATACCGGAACCGGTGTCGCGCACCTTGAGTGCTAAATAGTGTCCCGGTTTCATGTCGGGAACGGGCACAGGGTCACCCTTTCTAAAATGATCCCTCGCCACGCTTATTTCCAGGACGCCGCCTTTCTTTCCCATGGCCTGGGCGCCGTTGGTGCAGAGATTCATGAGAACCTGGTGCATTTGCGCGGGGTCTGCGAGTATCGTATCGTCATCGGTGAGACTCTTGAATCTTATTTCAGTGGTTGTGGGGAGGAGCGGCCTTAACAGTTTAAGGCCCTCCTCCACGATCGCGCTTAATGCGACGGGTTTTTGCTCGTATTCGGTCTGACGGCTGAAGGTGAGGATCTGTCTTATGAGATCGCGTCCCCGATGGGCCCCTTTCAGGACCAGCCCAAGCCGGTGATAGGCGCGGCTGTCAGGAGGCATATCGTCCTGTACCATTTCGGTGAAACCCATAATACCGGAAAGAATATTGTTGAAGTCGTGGGCGATGCCTCCCGCGAGGGTGCCTATGGCCTCCATCTTCTGAGATTGGCGGAGCTGCAATTCGAGGCGTGTCGTTTCTTCCTGTGCCTTTTTGCGCCTGGTGATGTCCTCGGTGGTGCCCTCATAGTAGATTATTTCGCCATTCGCACCCCTGACCGCCCGTGCGTTCATGGAAATCCATACCTTGCCCCCATCCTTTCTGTATAACTGCGTCTCGAATCCTTCCACAAAGCCCTGCGTGTCATAGAGGTTTTTGAGAGCCTCGCGGTCCTCGAGGTCGACATACTGCTGTCTTTCGATATCGGTTACGGAGTCGATCATCTCCTCGGGCGAATCATACCCGTACATCTTCGCCAGAGAGGGGTTCACGCTCAAATACCGGCCGTCCGGCGTTGTCTGGAATATTCCTTCAACTGCGTTCTCGAAGATGCTGCGGTATTTTTCCTCGCTCCGCTTTAATGCTGCCTCCATTTCATAGCGCTCGATAGTCTTTCCCAGTCTCCTCGCGACAGCGTCGATGAGCCTGCGCTCTTCTTTCAGAAAGGGTCCTTCGTCACATTCCTCCATCTTTTCAAGATAGGAAACCTCTACGACGCCGGTATGCTCTCCGTTGACCACAATATCGGCGGTCTGTTTAAACGGGGTTTCTTTGAAATTGTCTGTCCTGAATTCTTGCATGCCCCGGATGATGCGACTGCAGGCTGTGTCCGGGTACTGCCATACCTGAGGAAGAAAGTTGACAATTTCCTGAAGGATTTCTTCTAAAGGGCGGTTCAGGTTTTCAACAATATCCGCAATAGCGTAGAGGCAATTGAGTTCCTTGGTACGCTCGCGTAAATCATGTTCCAGTTTACGGAGTCTTTCTTCCACGAGATCACTCTCTAGGCCTTCAACGTTTCCAAGTCCGCAACCCTGCGGCGCTATTCCCGGAAGCTCATTGACGGGTTGCTGGGCTTCCCCTGTCCTTATCATTCATTATACACCTCATGAGAGGGATTGACAGAAGTATATGACATTAAAGAGTGTTTATTGTATGTTGCGGCAGAATAATCGGCACTCCGCGGGCAACAAAAAATTGCCGATCAGCCGAGTTCGAAGCTTGTCACCCCAAATATCTTCTCCATGGGGACGGCGGGCACTTCCTTATTGTACATCCTGCCCGTCTCAAATACGGGCGTCAAGTGATGGTTGTGCGCGAGCGAAAGGGCGGCGGGGTTTGTTGCGGGAACATCCAGAAATACGGGTATCTGAGGCGATACTTTGCCTGCCAGCGCGCCAAACAGTTTTTCGGCAATGTCAGGCGAGTCGGCGAAGAGGGGACCTATCTTGAATCCTGTCCTGCAGGGGCGTATCACACCGTAGCCTTTAAGTTCGTTCCCTTCGACGCATCCGAAGGATGCGCTGCCCGGCTGGTTGATCCATCGTTCGAGAAATCCGCCGCGTCGTGCCGGAAAGATGGCGGCATCGTAGGAAACGGTCGCCCCGAAGGGGACGGCGGAGAGCCGGACGAGATCAGCCGATGCCGATCCACCGCCTCTGCCTGCGTATCGAATATTTTTGTGGGCCAGGGTAAAACCAAATTTCTCATAATTTCCTATCTTCCCCACGACTCCATCGATGCCGATGTTCCGGACCCCGAGATAGCTCATGGCCCGCCTCCCGAGCTCGATGCCGTACCGTCTCCCGCGATGTTCTTTTCTGATTATGTAAAATCCTATGAACCCGAAGGAGTCATCATAGGACACGGCCGAGATGCATCCAATCGGCTCGCCATTAAGCTCCCCGATAAAGAAACCATTGGGGTCCGTATGATGGAAACAGCCTGCATCGTTCAACCCGGGGTTCCAACCCTCGTCGGCTGCCCAGTCCACAGCCAGTTCAACATCATTCATCGCCATCTGCCGTATGGTAAAACCTGCATTCATATCCCGTACCTGCCCTTTTTCGCCCGGACCAACCGAACCTGTCAGCCTGTCTGTTTGACCCGGGACCTTGACACCGGAGGCTCTGAAACTTACCCCCGTTTCCCCCACCGGCGTGAGGGTTTCAGGGCCCTCATATCCGCTTCGATCGATTCCAGCGAGCAGCCTTTTGTCTCCGGTATCATGAAATAGCAGTAGAACCAGCCCACGATTCCAACTGCGGCAAAACAGAAGAAAGTGACCGGCCTTCCCAGTGTTTCGATGAGGCTCAGGAAGGTGAGGGCTATGAAAAAGTTGAATACCCAGTTTGCCACCGTGGAGAGGCTCATGGCAAGCCCCCTGATACCCAGGGGATAGATCTCGGAGATCAGCAGCCAGGCGATGGGACCAAGACCGATGGCAAATGCGGCAATGTAGACGAAGATGCCTGCCACAGCCGCCCATTTCAGACCTTCGCCAAGGCTCTCGCCGAAGGAAAAGGCCACCCCGACGATGACGAGGCTCGCCACCATGCCCACAAGCCCTGCGAGCAGGAGGGGCCTTCGTCCCCACCGGTCGATGAGAAAGAGCGAGACTATGGTCATAATGACATTGACGGCGCCCACGGCCACCGTAGCGCCGATTGCCGCCGTCTCCGAACCGAAGCCCGCCATTTGGAAGATGGTGGGTGCGTAATAGATAATCGTATTGATGCCTGTCGCCTGCTGGAAGAACATGATGGCTATGCCCATAAAGAAGGCCGGCCTGATCCAGCGCTGCCCCAGGTCGCGCCATCCGCCGCTGACCGATTCGCCGGCGATGGAGACACGCATCTCATCCATCTGGGCGTCTATCTCCCGCGCCGGGACAAGGCGCTTCAGGACATCACGGGCATCATCCTCGCGTTTGCGGGCCATCAGCCATCGTGGACTTGCCGGGAGAAACACGAGGCCCACTCCCAGGATAATGGATGGGACCAGGCCTACAGCGAACATCCCCCGCCAGGTGTATTGAGTTGCTGCGAAGAGGCTGTCCACCAGGTAGGATACGAGGATTCCTATGGTTATCATAAGCTGGTTCAGGGAGACCAGCGCCCCCCGTATTTGTGCCGGGGATGTCTCGGAGATGTAGAGCGGCACCGCATAGGAGGCGATACCGATGGCGATGCCAAGGACGATCCGGCCCGCAATCACCACGTGCATCGATGGGGCCAGCGCGGTGATGAGTGTTCCGGCGGCAAATATGACAGCAGTGCAGAAGATGACGAGCTTACCCCCGAAAAGGTCCGTAACGCGTCCGCTGGCAGCAGACCCGATAACGGCGCCGACGAGGACGGCGCTGACAACGAATTCTTGCGAGGTGGAGTCGAGGGCAAACTCCTTCTTGAGAAAGAGTAGCGCCCCTGAAATGACGCCCGTGTCGAAACCGAACAGAAGACCTCCGGTTGCAGCAATTGCGGATACAACATACACAAGTGTGCTGAATCTAACCGCCCTGTCATCCGTCATCGTTCCTGCCGCTCCTTCCGCACGGTGATCATACTGTTCTCAGATTGATAGCCCCATAATTCGCGGCCCCCCACAGACCGCTGTCCTCGCTCAGGATGAGCGTGACCGGTATTTTTTCAAGCATCGTCCCGTAGTGGGACGAATCGGTGAACTCTTTTCTGAAATGGTCATTTGCTACCAGAAAGGGATTTTTCATGGCAACGCCGCCGGCTATGAAGAGGCCCCCCAGGGCCAGCACGGTAAGAGCATAATTGCGAGCTGCCCGGGCATAGAAGCGCGCAAAACGGACCGTTGTCTCCGCCTCAGGGGTGATCTCGCCGATGACATCCGCCGGTTCGAGGGTGCGGCCCGTCAGGAAGGCGTGAAGGTGCGTAAGGCCCGGCCCGCTTACAACGATATCGCCATAGGGGTATTCCGCGCCCGTCCTTTCCAGGAGATAATCCCGGTAGGCCGTTTCGGTCTTTCCGTAGAAGGCAAAGGCGGCATGCCCCGCCTCTGAAGGCAGGGGAAGAAAAGCACCCTCTCCGGTGGGAGCGAGTGCACAGTGCCCGAGGCCGGTGCCGGCACCGATGACTGCCATGTTGGCCGCCGCCTGGGGTTCGCCGTTCTGAACGATTTGCGTGTTTAAGCGGCTCATGAGAGGACACGCGAAGGCCTGAGCCACAAAGTCGTTGATAAGGAAGATCCGTGCGCCTGCCGCCCGGGTGCGAAGACCGGACACGTCCACGGCCCAGGGTACATTCGCCAGTTTCGCGTATGTATTATCCTTCACGGCACCGGGCACGGCGAGAACCACGGCGTCCCACCGTATATCCGCCGCGATCGGTCCCTTATTGCGTGCCATTTCCACGAGATCGTCAAGTGACGATGCACTGTGTGTTTTGAGCCGCAACCCGTCCACGTAGGACAACTCGCCGTTGTCGTCGATCCGGAAATGGCCGAAGCGGCTGTTCGTTCCTCCTATATCGACTGCAATGATGTTCTTCACGATCCGTCTGCCTCCCTCGTTAATGCAATCTGCTCATGACCGGGCAAGGCCGCCCTTGCGACACAGAGGATAAAATCGTGCACGACATTATAGGCCCCTTTCTGGACACGGCCGGCGAGAGCTTTCTTGAACCGCCCCTCCATCTCCTGCCGTGAGCAAGGGTCAAGGGCGTCGTAGAAGGCGGTCCCGGCCCCGGATTTCGTGAGGTGTTCCAGGACACCCTCCGGTGACCCGCACCTGAATGTTATGCGACCCTCAGAGATTTCTTCGGGAATGAAGCCGGTTTCGTTAAGAAGTGTTTCCAGGTTGGCCGTGCCCTCCGGAAAGTCGAAGTGGACACGTTTCTTAAGCACCGAGGGGTTGTCGGCGACAAGTTCACGGAATATTTCCAGCTCTCTTGCGGGCGAATTCTGCCGGTGAACGACAAAGGCAAGACGGCCGCCTTCATTGAGCGAAGCCGCGGCGGTTTCAAAAAAGGCCGCAAGCGGGATGTATCCCAGGACCCAGCTTGTAAAGATGAGGTCGAAAGGACCACGGCGGCGTAATGTCTTCAGGGCGTCTCCCTGAAAAAACCGGATGTTTTTGTGCCCTGCAAGACGGATACGTTCCCTGGCGACGCCGATCATCTCCCGCGAGATGTCCGCCGCCGTTATCGAGCACGCCGGACCGAAACGGTCGGCGATAAGGGACGTGGCAAAACCCGTTCCACAACCTGCCTCAAAGACGCTGCGGATCCTTGCGCCGGCGATCTTCCGGAGAAGAGTCCGAACGGGCCCGGCCGCCTCCGACAGCCAGTGCGCATCGTAATCCCCATGTATCCTGTCGTAGGCGTCCCGGAGTTCCCGTCTTCCGACACTCGCCGTCGCACCGCGTTTCACGGTGAAGAACCGCGGCAGCCTGTGGTTGCGGGGAAGGTGCTCGCGGCATATCTCCTCGGAGACCTCGCGAAGAACAGGCATGGGTCCCTTCGGGACATGACTTCCGAGGATATGCCCTGCACAGGAGGTCCTCGGTTTCATGAAGTGCCTTCCCATCCTTTCCAGGATTGCCGCCAGCGGTTCCCGCACTGCGTTTCCGAAGCTCAACGGGACGAGGTTGCAGGGACAGACCTCTCCCGAGCCGTCGATATAAAGATAGGTCAGCCCGGCCCCGCAGCCGAAGGCTTTAGCGGACTCCAAGTAAACGAAGGTGGACAGGACGGGCAGATCCTCCCGTGCGGCCACCTCTTTCTGATAGTCCATCAGGAGGTCCCGCTCCGCCGCTTTGAGGACCACATCACTCCTGCCTGAAAGTCTGCCCGTGGGGCAGGGTTCAAGGAGGTGGACCTCCCGGGCCCGGGACCTGCCTGCAAATTCGATGAATCTCATGAAGGTATCGGGATGAATGAGACGCCGGGTGGCTACCGCGACAATGTAAGGATAAAGGCCACAATCGGACGCGGTCTGAAGGGCACGCAAGGCTGTCCGGAATGCGCCTCGTTTCCCGCGCATCCTGTCGTGTTCTTCGGCGTTCATCGAATCGAGACTGACGCCGACGGCAAAAAGCCCTTTCTCTTTGAGGGTCCGGGCGCGTTTTTCCGTCAGGCCCGAGCCCGTCGTGTTGAGCATCAGGCAGGACCTGTCGTCGAAAAGGCCGACAATGTCTTCCAGGTCCTTCCTCAGGAGCGGCTCCCCTCCGGAAAGGGTTATCATTGTGCTGCCCATTGCCGACAACTCGCGGGCGATTTTTTCTATGCCGCCGAAGCTGATGTCGTTTTGTTCACGCCCGGCGTTGTAACAATGCCAGCATCGGTAGCGGCACCGGTTGGTGACGCCGAAGGTAACGGAATAGAGCCTGCGGTCATCACGCTCACCGAGGGCGCCGAAATGTTGCGCGAGGTTGTCGAAGGCTCCGCTCGGAAAGGGAGGGAAATGGGTGTTGATAACGAAACGGCCCTGGAAACTGACGGCCTTCTCCCGGGAAAGGTAATCCCTGAAAAAGGCCCCGACGGAAGGATGCAAACCGGTGAAGGGCTCGCGTGCGGCAAGTTGGCGAAAGAGTTCGTCTCCCCTCATATCACCTCGTCAATTCAGTGCTCACGCGCAGCAGGCGGCGTCTTCCCCGATCCAGCAATGCAGGCAGAGTTTCTCGCGGGGCAGGCCGATGGCCTCTATCATGTCCCGGATCTTCTGGTACTTCAGGGTGGTCACGTTGATTTCCCGCGCGATCCAGTCGACCATTTTCTGGTATTTTTCAGACGTATCGTCGAGATATTCGGTGATGTCCTCGACATGTCTGCCTTCAAGGGCGTTGATGGCCCGGCGCGCGGCAAGTTCGTCGATGGACCGGGTTGAGAGGGCGAACTTGCAGTGGAACATGAGCGGGGGGCAGGCCGGGCGGACATGGATCTCTTTTGCGCCCGATTCCCAGAGCTTTGCGACGGTGAAATTCTTGAGCTGTGTGCCTCGCACGATGGAGTCCTCGCACAGGACGATCCGGTTGCCGGCGATGACCTCCCTGACGGGGATGAGCTTCATAGTCGCCACGAGATCGCGTATTTCCTGGGAAGGCGGGGTGTAGCTGCGGCCGTACCCCGGCGTGTATTTTACAAGGGGCCTGCGGAAGGGAAGGCCCGATTCTATTGAATAGCCAATCGCGTGGCCGACCCCGGAATCGGGCACCCCGGCAACAAGATCGGCATTGACATTATCGTTCCTTGCGAGAAAGCCGCCGGATCGTTCGCGCACCACCTCCACGTTAATCCCCTCATAGCTGGATGCGGGATACCCCGTGTATATCCACAGGAAAGAGCATATCTGGTTGCGGTCTCTTCCGGCAAGCCGGCTTTGAAGACCTGAGGGACTGATATTGATGATCTCCCCCGGTTCGAGGTATTTTACGACGTGAAACCCCAGGTTCAGGAAGGAGCAATTTTCTGTCGCCACGGCGTACTCACCGTCTTTTTCACCTAAAACGAGGGGCGTCCTCCCCAGCCGGTCCCTGGCCGCATAGATGCCGTCCTCTTTCAGGAGCAGAATGGAAGCGGAACCCTCGATACGGTCGTAGACACCCTGAATTCCGTCGATGAGCGTCTCACCTCGTGTGATCAGCTTGGCAATGAGTTCAACGGAATTGATCCTGCCGCCGGACATCTCGCTGAATGTTTCGCCGACATCGAGGAGTTCCTTGGCCAGTTCGGTGGTGTTCTCCACGATACCCGTGACAACGATGGCAAAGGTGCCGAACTTGGACCCGATGATAAGCGGCTGGGCATCGCGGTCACTGATGACGCCGATCCCCGAGTTTCCTGCCATTTCCTTGTATTCTTCGAAGAATTTGGACTTGAACTGCGACTTCCTGATATCGTGAATGCTGCGATGAAACCTGTCCCCCAATACGGCCATCCCTCCATATTCCGTTCCCATATGCGAGTGATAATCGGTACCGTAGAGCAGGTTGCTCGCGCAGTTCTTCTTCGATAATATGCCGAAAACTCCGCTCATGAAAGCCTCCTTGATGGTCTTGCCGCGATATGCTGAAAGTGAAAGCTCTTGCCGGCAAGGATATGATATATACATTCCCCGGAAATTTCCACAGGAATGAAGAGAGGCTGAAAGCCTCTGGCCAGGTTAAGTTTTCCCGCACAGATACCGACTACATTTGCAGAACGGTTTGGGAGCACACAATAGCGATATCGGGATATCTCCGGTCGGGGTTGCCAAATAGAAATGAGGAGATTATATTAGAACCATGACAACAGAAGAACAAAAAATGGTTACCAGGTACGCTGATCAGGCCTTTCGGGGGACGACAATACGACAGGAGTATCCTGTTTGTGAATGCGGCAAGATCTTCAGTGAAAAAACGATTTGTGAGGCGCCCGGGGTGTTTTTCAGGAGCGTGGATGTTTTCGGCAAGACCTTTACGCTCATAGAACCGGTTTGCCCGATATGCAAGCGCAAGATCCCTGCGAGCTTTAATATTCTTAACTAGTCCTCGCCGAGGACTTCCTGAATTTTCGCCGACAGTTCATTGATGGTAAAGGGCTTCTGAATAAAGGCGTTACAGCCTTTCCCCAGTATCTGTGCCGCCTGCCCTTCAATGCTGTAGCCGCTGGAGAGGATCACCTTGATATTCGGGTCGATCTTTTTCACACTGTCATAGGTTTCGCTTCCGCTCAGGCCGGGCATTATCATATCGAGGATAATGAGATCGACGCTGTTTTTGTATCTGGCAAAGAGTTCAAGGGCCTCAAGACCGCTTCGTGCCACGTGAACATGATAGCCCAGGGCCTGTAGCATCTCCCGGGCGGTTGCCGCGACTGCCGGTTGGTCCTCGACGAGAAGTATCGTCTCACTGCCCCGGGCGACTTCAGGCGCCGGGGATTCTTCCTCCACGACATCCTTCTGTGAGGCAGGCAGGTAGATGTCAAACCGCGTTCCTTTACCGGGTTCGCTTTCGACGGTTATCGCCCCCTGGTGGTTCTTGATGATGCCCCAGGCGGATGCCAGGCCAAGCCCGGACCCTTTCCCTGAATCCCTGGTGGTGAAGAAGGGGTCGAATATCCGCTCCTGTGTTTTCTTGTCCATGCCGACACCGGTGTCCGTCACCGATATTTTGGCGTAAAGACCCTCCCGGGGTACGATCCTGGTATCAGGCATCGTGATGTTGCCTGCCTCCAGGAAAAGTTCGCCTCCGGCCGGCATTGCCTGCCATGCGTTGACAAAGAGGTTGAGAAACACCTGCTCTATCTGGGTGCGGTCGACATCGACGAGACAGAGGTCTTTGCACAGTTTCTTGTATATGGTGATCTCTTTCCTGGTGTGTCCGAACATGTCGGCGCTGCGGTCGATGAGATCGGTGAGGTTTGTGGGTTTTACCTCGTATTTACCGCCCCGCGCGAAGCCGAGAAGTTGTTTTGTCAGTTCGGCTCCGTTCCTGATCTGTTCCTCGATGTTCTTCAGCCTCTCGTAGTTGGGGTCTGACGGCTGGGTCGACAGGAGCATGATGGATGTGTAGCCCATGATGCCCATGAGCAGATTATTGAAGTCATGTGCGATGCCGCCGGCGAGGGTTCCGATGGCCTCCATCTTCCGGGCCTGAAGGAGCTGGGTCTCCAGTGATCTTTTTTCAGTGATATCCTGGCCGATGCTGAGGATTTCGACACGTTCACCCTTTTCGTCCAGAATGGCCTTGTTTGTCCATGACACCCAGATCCGCCGGCCGTCCTTCTTTCTGTTTTCGTTCTCGTTGCTTTTGAATCCATCGGGATTGCGCTGGATCTCCTCCATCAGGGCAGCGAGGTTTCGGGAGCTCACCGATTCCGTTTCCGGCACGATCGTGCCCACGACGTTCCGGCCGATCAGTTCCTCCCGGCGGTACCCGAAAACGCTGAGGCCGAAGGGATTCATGAAAAGGATATTTCCCCGTATATCCCAACGCAGGATGATGCTGTTGGCATTATTGACCACATCCCTGTACTGTTGTTCGCTTCTCCTCAAGGCCTCTTCGAATTTCTTGCGATCAGTGATATCTATGGTGAAACCACCGAGAAGAGGAGGTTTGTCGGGGCGATGGAGAGGAAACTTGCATGATACGTACCGGTGCCCGGCGAAATCCTCCTCAATTGTCTTCGCGACTCCCGACTTCAGGACTTCCTCGTCATCGGCTCGCATGCTGCGGGCAAGATCGGGAGGAAAGAGGTCCTCCGACGTCTTGCCCAGGATATCGCCCAACGGTTTTTTCAGAAGCGCCTCGAAACTTCGGCTGAGCGCAATGGCGCGATTCTCGCTGTCTTTAAGGAAGACGAGAATGGGACAATGCTCCAGAAAGAGTGCGAAACGTTCCTCGCTTTCTCTTAGCGCTTCAGCCCGATTTTCACTCAGCTCCATCTCTTTCTTGAGTTCGGCTGTTTTTCGGCGCACAGCACGGCGCAATGCGCGGTTCCATACCATCAGGCCAAGCAGTGCGGCGGCGATGAAGGCGGCCGCTATGCCGCCATAGCGAAGGTACTGAGTGGGGAACTCCCTGGAACCATACCATCTTTCATCAATTGCCCGGTATTCGCTGCGCGTAATCCGGGCAAAGCCTTCTTCAACGACAGTGAGAAGTGGGGTATTGCCTTTCCTCACGGCGCGATGCAGCGCTCCCGTGAAAAGTGGGCGGGACTGGCTGAATTGACCATGGATCCCTTTCTTGGATAAAAAATAGAGGGCCGAGGGTTTATCGACAACGAAAACGATAACTTTCAGGTCCTTTGCCGCCTCTATGATGGCTTCGTAGCTGACATACTCTGTAAGGCTGTCGATGCCTTTCCCCTTGAGAAAATCCGCCGCCGCATCACCTTTCTTGACGGCGACGGTGAATCCGGCCAGGGAACTCGCATCCGTGATTCCCGAAACGCTTTGATGAAAGAAGATGGGGACATCGATCTGCTGGTAGGGTTTTGAAAAGTCATAGAGTTTCCCCCGCTTCTCGTTGAAGAACATGGTGTCAATGACATCGAAGGCGCCCGCTTCCATGTGCTGCTGGGCCGCCGCCCAGTCCATGCCGGTGAGTTCGACCTTGATTCCGGTTTTTTTCTCCCAGAGAGCCCACCGGTCGATGAGTATCCCCTGAAGGCGTCCCGAGTTGTCCATGAAAGTGAATGGCGGGTAGTTGTTATCCATGACCACGCGAATCGATTTTTCCGCGGGCATCGTGAAACGTGGCAGGCACAGGATGAACAAAACGAGCAGGCCAATACTGATGAGGATACCCTTCAGGTACCTGTCCCCAATGACAAGCACTCCCTTCTTACCCCCTTCGAGGATGCACCCTTTTCTGTGCCTCTTAAGGATTATCGCACAAACGAAGCCAATGTTAAACATTTCCTTGATTCACAGGATACTGAAGAGCACCTGGCGGGACACCCTTCGGTCCTGGTCAGTCTTCGTCTTTGAGGAACAAGCGATGGTATTCGGGTTCGGTCAGATGTTTCTTCAGCATTTTGCCCACGACATCGAATACCTCGGCAAGATCGTCGTCGGACATCCGCTTGATGATCGCCGCCATAAGATCATCGTCAGAGAATTTCTGCAGGAAGACCTGCACCGTGTTTTCATCGGTCTGCCTGTCCATGCCGTAGCCGAGAAAACCGTCAAACGTTTCCACGAACTCATGAGAATGCTTTGCCATCACGACACCCGCTTTCAAATTTTTTTGAGCGTTCCCTGAAGAACCGACGGTAGTCTAACCCACGATCATTCTGCAATCAAATATTTGCCGCCATTCGCTCTCACACGAAACTTGCTGGGCCTCCCCGGACCTTGTGACCTCGCCGTCAAGGGCACCCCGGTCACTCTTTGGCGTTTGCCTTTGTTCTTGCAAATTGATGAAGGTCGCAGGAGAATAAAAAAACCAGGGGGGATTATGAAACTATTTACGATCGGGTTCACAAAGAAGTCGGCACGCACGTTCTTTGAGATGCTCAGGGAATCAGGCGCGAAACGGGTCATCGATGTGCGTCTGAACAATGTATCCCAGCTTGCCGGGTTCGCAAAGAAAGATGACCTCGCCTACTTCCTGGAAGAGATCTGCGCAATGGAGTACCGGCATCTGCCGGTACTCGCTCCAGGCAAGGAACTTCTCGACGAATATAAGGTGAAGAAGCCTGATTGGCAGACATACGAAATCAGGCTCCGCGCACTCTTACGTCAAAGACGCGTCGAAGATGTCGTGCCGAAGAAAGTCATAGCGGACGGCTGTCTGCTGTGCAGCGAGGATAAGCCTCAATACTGCCATCGCCGGGTTGTGGCCGATTACCTCAACGATCACTGGGGCGGCATTGAGATCATCCATCTTGTTTGAGGTGTTTTCTATCGGCAGGGCATCAACCCGCCAATCCGTGAGTTGCCTTTCTAAGATACCGTGGTGGTTTTCATCTTGCCTGACACCCTGTATATCGCCTCGGTAAGGACGGATGCACTGACCGGTTTTGTGAGGAATTCAGATATGCCTGCGCTCCGGGCCTGAATTTCCATGGTAGAGCTGAGATAACCTGACATGAGTATCACGGGTATGCCGATGCCGGCTTTTCTTAGATTCTCCGTCATTTCCAGCCCGGTGATCAGCGGCATGGAATGGTCTGCGATCACGACGTCAAATTCATCCGGATTCGCTGTAATCACTTCAAGCGCCTCGATTCCGTTGTTAAAGGCGGTCACCGTGTAACCCAGATTCATCAGGATGGCCCGCATGGTTATGGTTATGGATTCTTCATCATCTACAAGAGCAATCCTTTCCGTGCCCCTCCTGCTCGAGAACAAAGCCTCATTCTCGCCGGGTCTACCTGTTTCTGTACAAGGGATGATGACATTGAAGGTGGTGCCCTTTCCGACCTCACTGCGAACGGTAACGATCCCATTCAATTTTCTTACTATGCCGTGGACCACCGAAAGTCCCAGGCCGGTACCTTGTCCTTGAGGTTTTGTGGTAAAGAAGGGTTCGAATACGTGGTCGAGGATCTCCGGTGTCATACCGGTTCCCGTATCCGAGACACGGAGCACGACATGCCTCCCCTCTTTTATATCGGGATGCGTTTTTGTGAATCCTTCGTCAACCATGAGATCCCCAAGCTCCACCCCGATTGTCCCGGAGTTTTCTCCGATGGCATGAACTGCATTCGTAAAGAGATTCATCAGGACCTGGTGGATTCTGGTGGGCTCCGCCATTATGGCGGAACTGCTGTTTATATTCAATTCAATATCGATCCTGGCCGGTGTGGATGCCCGCAGAAGCTTCAATGCCTCCTTTATAACAGGCGAGGGCAACAATGGCCTGACTTCAACCTCTGTCTGCCTGCTGAAGGTGAGTATCTGCCTGACAAGATCACCCGCCCTCTCCGAGGCTTTTATTATCTCCTTCAGGTATTTCTCTGCTTCAGAATCCCGTTTCTTGCCGATGAGAGCAAGCTCCGCGTAACCGAGGATGCCGCTGAGAATATTGTTGAAGTCGTGGGCTATTCCGCCGGCCAGGGTACCGATGGCCTGGAGCTTCTGCGACTGCCTCAACCTGTTTTCAAACATAAGCTCCTTTGTGGCATCCCGTCCAATTTCAAGATAACCCTCTATGGCACCACTCGCGTTTCGTAAGGGCATGAGCATTATGTCGAGGGTAACTGCGCCTGTGTTGTTTCCTTTCAGCGTTATCCGGCCTGACCACGGGGTTCCCGCCTCAAGCGAGCTCCAGATGACGTCTGCCGGAATGCTGTTGGCACCGAGGAGGTCCTGTTCGGTGCCGATTATGTCTTCAGGTTTCAGGCCGGTTATTCTTTCAAACGCAGGGTTCGCAAAGACTATTCTTCTGTCCACCCCAAGCTGCAGGATAATTTCCGTTGAGTGTTGTGTTACCTGCTTCATCATTTCCATCATCTTCTGGACGGGAGTGCTGAGCCTGCTGGAGAAGACAATTATAATCACGATCGTAACGATCAGGAAGAGTATTCCGCTGATGACAATGACCGATAATAACCTGTTCACCGGCAGCATTATTTCATCTCTGTCCTGTGAAAAGATCACTCTCCAGCCGGTAAGGCCCATAGTGGTCACCCCGGCAATTTTTTCCGATCCATCAAGGGAATAGATTGCCGTGCCGGTTTTTCCCTCCCCGATCAATTTCTGAATGTTTTCCGCACCGCGTCTGTCGAAAAGAAACAGCTTGAGGATGAATGCTTTTGTCGGATGATGCAGTACAAGCCCTTCGGAGTTGACGAGATAAGCAAACCCCGTTTTGCCGAGTTTCTTCTGCGATAATATATTTGTGAGAAAATCCGAATTGAAAGGTATGCCAACGACCCCGTAAAACGTGTTGTTTTCCTGAATTGGAGCGTACACCACAATTATTGGGTCTCCCGGCGTTGAGGGTCCTCTTGCCGGAAAAGGTCCGGCAACGCCCGATTTGCCCTCTTTTGCCGCGGAAAAATAGTCACGACCCGAGAGGTCCAGCCCTACCTGGGTGGGAAAAGAAACATCATCCCTGACGATACCCTTTCTGTCCAGCACGAAGAGTGTGAAGAAATCCTTGCCTATGCGCTTATATATTTTTTGCATCCTCTCTTTCACAGCCCGGTAATCCCCGGTTTTGGAGGCCCTGACGACTGTCGGGGTCGCGGCGATGGCCGACGCCAGCTTGATCTCCTGCATCAGCGTTGCTTCGATTAAAGAGGATGCGTCACGCGCTATACGGATCGATTGATCCTGCGTCATCTCCATCAACGATCCGGAGAGTTCAACATAAATGATTATCCCCGCAATAAGGAAAGGTATCAACACCGCGGCGATGCCTCCGAGTATCATCCTGTATTTCAGGGCTATATTCTTGAACATTTTTTGTCTTCTCCGGATGAAATTCTTGAGACTATCATCATATTACACGGAGTATTCCAATATGTCCAAATAAGCATTGAAGCCGCGATGATACGCAGAGCCTTGTATTCCCCGTATTTCTAATATCTCGGTTCGTATCTTTCCGAATGTTTCAGATGGTCGTTCCAGTTCTCGCGGTAGGCCTTTGCGATCTCCTTCGACCTGATAATGAGGAGGTTTTCCGCATTCTTTTCCTGCGCGGCCTTTGTAAAGTTGAAGGAGCCGGTTATTGTCGTCAATCCGTCGATAATGATGATCTTGTTGTGGGCGATGGCATGCCTGTCATCGATGTACGTCGGGACCCTCATGTTCGCGAGGAATGTGGCGGAGGTGTATTTCGCGGTGCGCTGGCTCTTGTCGAGGATGGCCGCAACTTTGACGCCCCGCTTGCGGGCCTCGATGAGCGCTTTCGCGATGGGGGCGGATGTGAAGGAATATGCCTGGATGAGTATCTCCGATCGCGCCGAGGCGATCTCCCTTATGATCCTGTCGGTACAGGAACCCCCGGGGGTGAAGCAGAGGCTGATGTTGACATCCTTTCCATACTGGTCTGCACCCGCACAAGGCAACCATAGCATGGATGCGAGGAGAAAAAGCAGGACAGAATACTTTTTAGTCATGGGCGCCGGGCTTGCCCATAAGCGTAGATTAAGGGACGGCAAAAGTCAATTGCACTTTCCTCTTGTAAATGGGGATGAATTGAATGAAAATTAACAGGATGAAGACCGGAAACATGTGACCTCATGAGAGCAAACGACAAGAAAAGCCTCATCGTCCTTCGCGAAAAACATCAGGTGGACAGATATATCAGGGAGATAACCGAGCAGGATATGCCCGTGAGGGTTGTCATAGATGATACCATTGTTCTCGATGACTGCCGGTTCGTCTGGCGGGAAGGAAAGAACAAAGATTTGCTCATCGAGGCGGCGCTCGTTCCAGGAGAGTATCCGGAAACGGGACGCGCCGCGGTCACATGCGCGGGCGCCAGTTCACTGTATACCTTCGAGGCCGGGGTCCTCTCCATAGAGCTCGTCGAACATCGCCGCATGCATCTGACGGTCCGGTTTCCCGACAGGATCACGAAACGGGAAAGACGAAGGCACGTCCGGGTGCAGCCCCTTATCACCCATCCCGTCGGGGTGCGGATGGTCATAGCCGGCGGCGAAGTCGTCGATGTCGATCCGGTGGACATAAGCAGCGGCGGCATATCCTTCATGATGACCGAGGAAGTGAGCCGGTTCAAGCCGGGCGATGCAATCGAGCTGACCATCAGGGTTCCCATGTCTGGCGATGTCTCCGCCAGAGCTATAATCAGGAACGTTATCCACCTGATGGACCTGACCCGGATCGGGGTCGAGTTTTCCTCCCTGTCGGGCGACGCCCTCAAGACCATCACGCAGTACGTGGCCGAGCGCGAAGAACAAATGCGACAGGAAACGTTCGAAGACGATTAAGACTGCTGCGATCCGAATATCATCCCACCCGCCTGAAGCCCTTCAGTATCGCACCGGAAAGCCTGACCCGGCTTGACGAACCGGGGTATCGGCTATAGTTTCCCCGTCATGGTTAATAAAATTGATGAGGCGCTCGGTATCGCCGGCAATTGCAGGCACTATGCAATGTGCAAGATCGATTTCCTGGGGACCGGGGTTTGTGCCTCGGGGGCCCGGCGCGGCTACGTCAGCTTCTATCCCGAGGGAAGGATGGACCTCTATGCGGCGCTGGCGAAGGGCAGGGTCCCCGTTACGGAAGAATGCGTGGAGATTGCACAGAGCTGCGATCTGTGCGGGAAGTGCGATTACCAGTGCTGCTTCGTTACAGGACTGAGGCCGACGCGTGTGATGGAGGCCCTCAAATCACATGTCGCCCGTCATCTGGCCGCCGGCAAGCCCGTTGCACACGCAGATGCCGACCCTTTTCTGCAAAGCATACGAATGATCGTGGGAGACGAATGGGCCACGAACGACCGGGCCATCGCCGTCACCTATTCCCATGCCCCATCACCCCTGGCCGTACCTGCACTGCCGAGATACGTCATCCTGCCGGGTACACGCCAGGAGATATCATCGCTTCTGAAACTCCTTGGGAGTGCCGGGATCCCGTGGGTGGTGCGCGGAAACGGAACCAATCTCATGGGATTCGAACTCTGCGAAGGAGCAGTCATCGATCTTAACCGGATGAAAGAGATTGAGTTCGATGAGAAAAACTGGTCTGTCAGGGTAGGACCGGGGGTTGCCGCATTCGAACTCCAGCGTGAGGCCGCGCAAAGAGGCTACCGCGTGAATGTGGCAGAACCGGCGGCCCTGGTCTGCGGCACCATGATGTGCGCGGGGATAGTATCTCTTTTTTCAACAGCGTACGGCTCCTGTGCCGACAACTATATCGATGCCGAATTTGTCCGTACCGACGGATCCTTTTTTTCACTCAATGAAAAGAACGCGCCGAACCTGTTTGCCTTCGACAGGGCGGGTGCGGTGTCCCCCGGCGTCTGTTCGTCTTTGCGGGTGAAGCTTCACCCCATGACGGGTGATGAAAGCGGTGCCCTTGTCCCCTTCGATTCATTGGAGAAGGCAATAGATTTTTCACGAGATTGTGCGATGCGGCGGATTGGCCTGGCCATAGGGATCCTTGGCCCTGAATACCTCTCATCCTTCATGTCTCCGACACAGCGGACAGCGGCGGAGGTTAAGGACGCCCTTGCCCGCAAACTGGGCATAGTCTGCATGGTGCTGGTTCTCGGCGACCGGTACGCAATGGCAAGCCTGAAGGAGATGGGCCATCCCATGATCGGCCAGGACCTCTTCAGGGTGTTGGGTCTCGGCCTTCCTTCGCTCGGCACTGCCGACTGGCTCGAGTTTATCGCAGGCTTGCCGGAGGAAGAACCTTTTGGATACCTCAGAGGCGGAGGTTTTGCCGATCTCGTGGAGGCAGCTCTTTGTCCCTCGGCCTCCCGGCTCGTCCGTGATTTTGACCCCGACTTGAGACCCGTCTATGAGGAGGTCTATTCGCGGCCCGACCTGACAGATCTGGTCTGGCTCAATATGTTCAGAATCACCAGTTCCAGGATCGGGCGCGAGAAGCAGTTCTTGCCCTTCCTCATGTATCTCCCCCTCGATCATGCCTTGATCGATGATCTCTGCACCGGACTCGGAAGCATAGCGCTCCGGTACGCTCTCAAGAACGATTTTGGTTTTATCACTCCCGTGGACGGAGGCAAACGGTGCGTTCTGGAGTATGACTACTTTTTTGACCAGAACGACGGAGATGAAATAGACCGGATCCGGCAGGCCGCAGCTGAGGCCGGCGCCGCAATAGACCGTTTTTCAGCCCGGACGGGAACGATACGATGGGTGAAATACATCTTTCAGCAGGGGTACTGCAGAAAAGAAAACCTGCTGTACGCATGAGGCCGGCAAACGATGGGACAGAGGGATGAGCGGGTATTCGCATTGACGGGTGCCACGGGTTTTCTGGGAAGCCACCTGATGGACGCCCTCATCAGGAAAGACCGCAGCCTGGTGATTCTCGGGCGTCGTCGTGAAGGCGTGAGCCTTGCCGACAGGGTGGCAGCATTGCTTGCGTGGTTCGATGTCAGGGATCGGGGAGCTTTCGTGGAAACAGCCGAGGTGGACCTCCTTGAACCCCGGCTCGGTCTCGAACGGCATCGGTACGACGCCCTTTGCGGGAAGGTATCGGAGATAATCCATTGCGCGTCGGACACCCGGTTTTCGGAGCGCAGCCGCCGGGAAGCGACGGAAACGAACGTCCATGCGTTGCCCGGGATCATCAGGATGGCGAAGGATTCCGGCGCCCGCTGTTTCCACTACGTAAGCACCGCCTACGTTTCCGGGTCGGGACCCGCGCGCGAGGCGCCCATCGTTTCGCGGATGTTCCCGAATGTGTATGAAGAGACAAAGGCCGAGGCCGAAAGACAGGTCGCCGCCCTGTGTTCCCTCCAGGCTACACCGTTCACGATCGTTCGACCATCCATCGTCTACGGTGACTCTGTCACCGGCCGGTCGAACCGTTTCAACGCCCTGTATTACCACGTCAGGGCACTTGGGCTTATCCGTGACATCTACCTCAACGACATCAGTCACCACGGCGGCCGCAAATCCCGCGAAATAGGTATCCACCTCGAACCCGACGGGATACTGCACCTGCCGCTGCGTATATTTCTTGCGCGCCGGGGACATGTGAATCTCATTCCTGTGGATTATTTTGTTGCCGTCATGATGTCCGTGCTCGAATCTCCCCGGTCAGGCCATATCTATCACATCACGAGCGATGCACCCAGGACGACGGAGGAACTCGCCGCATACTGCGAGAGGTTTCTCGGAATCAGGGGAATAGAGACGGTCTACGGTGAAGGGCCAAACGGGAGTGTTCAGAACCCGCCCGAGGAAATCTTCAACAAACTCGTCAGGCCCTATCTTCCCTACCTGTCCGATACGCGCAGTTTCGACAGGACAAATACGAAGAGCCTCGCGGCGGGCCTTTCTGCGCCCGATCTGACATATGACGTTTTCGAACGGTGCATGAGTTATGCCGTACGTGTCGATTGGGGGAACGGAAACGGAAGGAGGGATGGTGGGGTGTCCCGGGCATCGGGCCAAAGAGAAAGCGAAGAGGAGGAGACAGAAAATGGCAGCGTCAACAGGTCGTGAATTGGCCGAAACCATTCATACGAGAATAGCGGAGCTGAAAAAGGCGTGCGAAGGCATCAATGAAAGTACAGCTTCACAGGCGCCGGAAGGGCGGTGGTCTCCCAAGCAGATTCTTTCACACATTCTGGGTCCTGAAGAGCCGGGCCTTGTAGCAGGTCTTCAAAGATTCCTCGACGAGGAGACCCCGACCATCGACCTCGAGGCCGAGAACCCTTATTTTTCCGAAAGGCGTGCCCTGATGAGATTCGATGAGCTTCTCTCGGAGGTGGAAAAACGGTACGGAGAGGTCTCGAAATTCGCGGAAGGTCTGTCGCCGGACCAGCTGGACAGAAAGGCGCACGTTCCCCTTCTTAAGGAAACGGACCTGGGGGAATATCCGACACTGGAAGGCATGATCGGAGGCCTCCTTGACTATCATCTCCAATTCCATACCGATCACATGCGAGAGATACTCAAGGCCCTTCAAGAGTCGTAAAGAGAAGATCCGGCTGCCGGTATGGGACTCCTCCCGGCTGCTACGAGATAACGGTGCGCCAAGCCTCGCCTTTCCTGTGCTGAATGACGCAGGGGCCGAAATCAGGTATACTATGTCCGGCGATGGCGGAAGGTAATCTCAGAGAAGAACTTAACGAGAGGCAGTATGAGGCGGTGACCACTGTCGATGGTCCCCTGCTTGTCATTGCGGGTGCGGGCAGCGGAAAGACGCGGGTCATCGAGTACAGGGTGCGCTACCTCGTGGAAAGCGGCATCGACCCGGGTTCCATCCTGCTTCTAACCTTCACGAGACGCAGCGCTAAAGAGATGATATCCCGCGCCGCACGGCACGATCCCCGCTGCGAGGGTGTCGAGGGCGGGACGTTCCATTCCTTTGCCAACAAGATGCTCCGCAGATACAGCGGTTTCTTCGGGCTTCCCGATACCTTTACCATTTACGATGAATCCGACGCCGAGGAGGCCGTGCATCGCTGCGCCGTCAGTCTTGGTTTTTATGAAAGGCAGAAGAGGCGCCCCCGGAAGGACATGCTGAGAAAGATCCTCAGTATGTCTGTAAACAAGGGCCTGTCCCTCGACGGGGTCCTCGAGAGGTATTACCCGGAATTCCTGCAATTTTCAGAGGAAATCGGCGAACTGCGCAGGAAGTACGTGGAGTACAAGGTAGCTTCGCAATGTCTCGACTACGACGATCTCCTCCTCTATTTCAAGCTTCTTCTGGAAAATGAAGAGATCCGCTCCCGCATAGCTGAAAGATACCGCCATGTCATGGTCGACGAATTTCAGGACACCAATGCCATGCAGGGGGACATCGCGTACCATCTTGCGGCGCACCACGGCAATATCCTCGTTGTGGGCGACGATGCGCAGTCCATCTATTCCTTCAGGGGGAGTTCCCATGAGAACATCATGCGCTTTCCCGACCGCTTTCCCGGCTGCAGGATCATCAAACTGGAGGACAACTACAGGAGCACCCAGGCAATCCTCGATGTCGGCAACGCGATCCTGGACAACATGGCAAACAAGTACCAGAAATGCCTGAAGGCCGTAAAAAAGGATTATGGAGAAAAACCGCGTCTCATCTATTCGAGAGACGCCCACGAGGAGGCAGCCTGGGTTGTCGACAGGATAAAGGAATTCTACGACCAGGGGATGGATCTCTCCCACCAGTGCATTCTCTTTCGGTCCTCGTACATAACGATTCCCCTGCAGGCAGAACTTGGCAGGCGAAACATTCCCTTTGCCATGTATGGCGGGTTGAAGTTCTATGAAACGGCCCACGTCAAGGACCTCATCGCACACCTCAGACTTTTCGTGAACCCGAAAGACAAGCTGGCCTGGAGCCGCGTGCTCCTTCTCATCTCCGGGCTGGGCCCCAAAACGGCGGAGCAGATGCTTGGCGAGATGGCGCCGTACGAGAGCCTTGAATCCATAGTCCACGCCGTCATCGATCACTTTGCCCGGTCCGGGGGCAGGTATTCCGATGGACTTTCCAGGCTTTCAGGCCTTCTGGGGACTGGCTGGCCCAATCCCGAAGACGTCTGCCGGTCGGTCATCGACTACTACGAACCCCTCCTGAGAGAAAAATTCGATCTTGACTGGAACCTGAGAAAGAACGATCTCGATGCCCTGGCCCAGATATCGGGAAGATACGACTCGGTCCGCGACTTTCTTGCCGACCTCGCCATCGAGCCGCCCGAGCGCGGTGTCAGGGACTTCCATGACACGATATGGGAGAGGCCGCTTATCATATCGACGATTCATTCAGCGAAGGGGCTGGAATGGCGCAACGTTTTTCTCATCGGCGCGGTAGACGGCGTCCTGCCCTCCAGCTATACTACGCGCGATGACGAAGGGCTCGAAGAGGAGCGAAGGCTGCTGTACGTGGCGGTGACACGGGCGAGGGAACGCCTCTGGGTCCTTGCCCATCATGAGGGGCGCAATAACGGCATACACACTTTCAACCGGCTCTCCCGCTTCATTGAGGCACCGAATGTGAGGGGATGTCTCGACGAGAAGTACGATAGCGGCGGCGTCAAGGGGGATGAGGCCGGCGCCGGCCTCCCCGCTGGTTTGAGCAAGGACGATCTTCTCGAAAAACTGCTCCATTCCATGAAATGACGGGGATCGTCTAAAGCCAGCCAGACATCAGGCGGGCGATCCAATCCCTGATTCGCGTGAATAACGGACGGACGGACCATTCTTCCGGGGTCACTTCAACGGACTCCTCCTTGTCCTTTTTGAAGAGGGCCTCCAGTTGATCCGCAAAATCCGTACCAAGTATGATCGCGTTGATCTCCTCATTGCGAGCGAAGCTCCAGAGGTCGAAGTTCGTGGAGCCTATCGTGGACCAGACACCATCGATAACGGCGGTCTTGGCATGCAGGACCCTGTCTCTATGCTCGTACAGTTTTATGCCGGCTTCAAGCATGTCCTCGTAGTGCGACTGGGCGGCATAAAGCGTCATGTTGAGGTCACTTTTACCCGGCAGGACAAGTTCCACATCGACCCCCCGGCGAGAGGCTTCCGTGAGGGCGTCCAGCGTCTGTTTGTCGGGTACGAAATAGGAATTGGTCAGATGCACGAACCGCTCCGCCTTTTTTATGGCGGCCACGTACATGATATACGTCAGCCGGTTGGGATCGACGGGGCTGCTGCCTATTACGGTCACCAGCTCAACCCCTTTGGGTTCCAGGGCCGGGAAATAGTTCCTGTCCCCGAGAGGGGGTCCGTTTTGTTCCTGCCAGGTTTTAAAAAAGAGTTTCTGAAACTGGGCAACGGCCGGTCCCTCGATCATTACGTGGGTGTCTCTCCATCCGAATTCGGTCACGTTTCCCCCGCCGCCGGACCTGGAGGAGCTTCCGGAGTAAACGCTGCTGAAATTCACGCCCCCGGTAAATGCGATCTTTCCATCGACTATAACCACCTTTCTGTGATCGCGATGGGTCACCAGCTTCCGGGTCCCCCACTTTGCGGGATTGATGGGGTTGAACTCGACGACTTTCACACCGGAGTCACGGAGGCGTTTGAAAAATGAAGCGGGGGTATTCATGCAGCCGACACTGTCATAGATGAGATGTATCCCAACCCCATGCTCCTGCTTTTGAAAGAGCAGATCGGCAAAACGCCGACCTACCTCATCGTCTTCGAAGTTGTAGATCTCGACATTGACATGGTCCCGAGCCTCGTCGATGGCCCTTGAGATGGCGGCAAATGTGGCCGGGCCATCGACGAGCAGGGTCGCCTTGTTTCCGGCTGTCAGCGGATGCCCGGAGAGCGCCTCCATGAGCACCGTGTTATTTTGGAGAAGATCCGTGGTGCCCGCGCGCTGCTCGAGACCGGTAATTATTCTTTTAGACCTTCGCTCTGATAGCTTTCCCCCGGCGCCAGAGATGACAGGGCTTTCCCCGGGTGAGACCACCTGTTCCATCAGGCGCGAAACGTCGGGGAGACGGGCCGCACAGCCCGCGAGAGACAGGACGGCAACAACGCAGATAAATGCGGTCACGGATCGCGGCGACACCATGTACGCTCCCCGTCTCGACTTAATAAGGACGCGAAGGAGAATTCCTTACTTTTCTTTAATTTTCAGCCGGTTGTCTACCCGCTTCACTCCCTTGACGCTGTGTGCGATCCTGCTCGCGCTGTCTATCTGCGCCTGGGTGTCCACGGCCCCGATCAAAGTCACGGTTCCGTCGAAGGTCTGGACGCTCACTGCAATGCCCTTTGTGATGTTGTCTTCGAGAAGCTTCGCCTTGACCTGCGTTGTAATGGACGCATCATCCACCACCTCTCCGGCCGACCTGCCCGCCGGCGTTTGGCATGCGGCAAAGGCAATCATCGCGAACAGCATAACCATCGATACCATAAAGGCTTTTCTCATAACACCCTCCTGTCATGCGATTTTCTTTGCGTCATCGCGGCTCCGTAAATGTTTCTTTACGCAAGGCCGGGAAGATTTTTATTACGAAAAAGTAAGATTGTTGTTCCGCAAAGTCAACGGGAACGATCCACGGACCATTGCCGGCCGCTGGTCTGCAGAATTCTGGCCGGTACGGAAAAGCGGGAAGGGATTCTACCCGGACGCCGACCGGGCTCCAACGAGACGAACAAGCCCGGAGCCGCAGCCGCCGAGGGAGTTCAAAAGGGTCTCGGGATCGACGGGTGTGCCATCCATCGTCAAACGGGTGCACCCCCGGCGGAAGGCCGCGCCGCGCAGTGTGAGAAGGTCGGCCAGTTCCGAGGCTTTAACGTAAATACCGCGCGCAAGAAAGATGGGGCCCAATTCACCGGAAAGGACATTGAAGAGCTTGAGGGTGATGAAACCGTCGGCGACCACGTCCGTGGGCCGGGAATTTTCATGGTGGGTAATGGAACCTCGCATGGAGGAAAGGGCCCCCTTGCGGCGCAATGTCGCTCCCGCCAGGCCCGGCATCGCAGAAGACAGGGCCAGGGTAGCACCTGTCCGTGCAACGGCGGCGCCGATATCGTCCACGCACTGTCCCTCCAGAAACACTGTGCTCAATCTCCTTTCCAGATATTCCCCGGTGATGCCGAAATCCTCTGTGAGGAGATCCTCGATAGTGCGACCCGTCCGGCATCTCACGATAAAACCGCCCTGCAGAATGGACGTGAAAGGACCGGCATCGATCCCATCCATAACGCATCGTACCTCCCGCGCGTGATCAAAATCCGGCATCATCCTTATGTCTTGTCCTCCTCTTCGCCCAAAAAAGAAGAGGCCGTCGGGCCTCTTCTTCCAATGACAAGGATCGATCCCTGGCTAGAAATTGAAAACCTGGTCCAGTTCTTCATCGGTTATGTCGAAAGCGACGTTGTGCGGAGGAACCTGCTGTAGTTTGAAAAAGGCCGGCAGGCGGTCCTGCTCCTTCGTGAAGCCCGCCCGGTTGTTGAAGTCGCGCTCCAGCTTGAGGATCGTCTTTCCCAGGTCGGCCACATTGTCCGCGTTAAGGTTGATCCCATAAAAGGCGTTCAGCATGTCAAGGAGGGCCTGGAAGGTCTCCGGGAGGTCGAGAAGGGCGAAGGCGATAAAGACGCACATACCCGTTGAGTCTATGGCGGCCGTTGCTATCTGCAGGTTTCGCGACAGGTCGACCTGACCCTGCGCCTTCAGGGGATCCACGTAGCCGCCGACCTTGAGGATGTTCGTGGCGGTGGCGTAACCTGCGGTGTGGTCGGCGCCCATGGGACTCGTGGCATAGGTGACACCGAGGCCTTTCACCGCACGGGGATCATAAGCGGGCATCGCTTGTCCTTTCACCACGGGAACGCGTTCCACGCCAAAAACCTTGCCCACAACGGCGGCACCGCTGCCGAGAATCCTTCCCATGGGCGTACCCTTGCCCACTTCCTTGAGCAGGTTTATGGCGCCGTCAGAATCGCCGTACTTGATCACGCCTGCTTCCATGGCGATGCCGATGGCGACTCCCATATCGATGGTATCGAGCCCTGTGTCGTCGTCAATGAAATCCATCAGGGCAATCTTATCCAGGTCGTCGATGCCGCAATTGCCTCCATGGGCCCACACTGTCTCGTACTCGGGCTGTTTGCTGACATAGTGGCCGTCCTTGTCGTGATATATTCCGGAACACCGGATAACACACCCGCGGTGGCAGCCGTGCGTCGGTACCCCGCCCCTGTCAAACTCGAGGGCCGCCTGAGTCTCTCCGCTGATCTTCGATGCCCCGGCGAAACGGCCTTCCCTGAAGTTGTATGTCGGGTATCCGCCGGCTTCGTTGAGAATGTTGGTAAGGACATTGGTCCCATATGCGGGGAGCGCCTCCCCGGTGACGCCGTGCTTCCTGAGGCCGTCGACGAATATCTTGTTTGCCTCGCGAAACTTGTCGGGGTCCTTCGGTTGACGGACTGACATTCCTGTGTCATCGAGGACGATGACCTTGACGCCTTTCGATCCCATTACGGCGCCGACGCCTCCGCGGCCGGCATGACGCGCGGGCCGCCCTTCCATATCGGTGCAGGCTATCGACGAGGCGGCAAGTTTCATCTCCCCCGCCTGACCGATGGAGATACATGCGATCTTGTCTCCGAATTCCTTCCGCATTTTCTCCACAACGGCGTAATTGCCGAGCATCTTAAGACTGTTGTCTACGGTGATTGTGACACCGTCCTTGTTGATGAAGATCTTGTAAAGATCGTCACCCTCCGGTTTTCCCTCGAGAATGATGGCCGCATACCCGAGCCGGGCCAGGACCTGTGACGGTTGGCCGCCGGAGTTGGACTCTTTGATACCCCCCGTAAGAGGGCTCTTGCAGCCGATTGAGAGCCTTCCCGACATGGCGGCGGTGGTACCGCTTAAGAGCCCCGGGGCGATGACAAGCTTGTTTTCTTGAGAAAGGGGATGACAGGTTGGAGGAACCTCCCTGGCAACGATAGTGGACGTAAGGCCTCTGCCTCCGAGACCGGCAAACTCGCCGACGGGCGCTTCCGCGAACTTCGGGCCTCCCTGGGCCCCCATGTTGATGCGTAATATCTTGTCCATGATATCACCTCGTGTTGGAGTTATGTTCACTCTTATATTACTTATTCTGTCACCGAAAATACCCTATGGCAACCGGAAATTTGACCAAAAAATTAACGGGTTAGAGGCGTGAGACAGGACGGATAATAAATAACCAAAAGGGTATAAATATCATGAAAAAAGTAAGGAGCAAGGGGCTAAGAGCAGGGGGGGGAGAGGGAAGGGTAAAACAGTTTTTTGCAGGGGTCCGACTGTGTTCGTTTCACACTCCTCGCTCCTTACACTTTACTCCTTACGCTTGAGAGGTTACAATGAACACACATCATGAAAAGGATCATCGAAACCGTTCCCAACTTCAGCGAGGGGCGCAATCAGGCGAAGATCAAAAAGATCCTGGATTGCTTTAGCACAGTCAAGGGCGTCACGCTTCTCGACCACCATAAGGATAAAGACCACAACCGCCTGGTAGTTACCGCCGCCGGTGAGCCTGCCCGGGTAAAAAAGGCGGTCCTGGACGCAGTCGGAGTTGCCGTCAGGACCATCGATATGCGCAAACATACAGGAGAGCATCCCCGCATGGGGGCCGTTGACGTCATACCCTTCATACCCGTCAGGGAGGTTTCCATGGAAGAGGCCGTCGCGCTCTCGGTGGAGGTCGCGAAAGAGATCTGGCGGAGCTTTCATCTGCCCGTATTTCTGTACGAGGAATCAGCGGCGAGCCCCGAACGAAAGAGCCTTCCCGACATTCGCAGGGGGGAATTCGAGGGGATGCCCGAGAAGCTCGAAGACCCTCGCTGGAAACCCGATTTCGGCGATGCCGCCATACATCCCACTGCCGGAGTCGTCGCCGTGGGGGCCAGGAGACCGCTTGTGGCGTTCAACGTCAACCTCGATACGGACCGGATGGCCGTCGCCACGGCCATCGCCCGGGCTGTCCGTCACCGCAGCGGCGGCCTCGCCTGCTGTCGGGCCATCGCCGTCAACCTCAGGGAACGAGGCATCGTCCAGGTCTCGATGAATATGACGGATTATACCCGCACGCCTCTCTATCGGGCTCTGGAACTTGTCAGGATAGAGGCAAAACGCTACGGAGTCAACGTCATCGGCAGTGAAATAGTGGGCCTTGTCCCCGCGGACGCCCTGACGCAGAGCGCCGCCTACTACATGGGTCTCGAAGACTTCACCACGGACCAGATCCTGGAACTGAAACTGGAGTAGAAGAAGGTTTCGGGTTTCTTTACTTTCTTCTTATGTATTTCACTCCCATCCACAGCCCGACAACAGAAAAGACGAGCTTCAGGTAGAGTTCCGGCAGGACGTGGGCGAAGGTGGCGCCGAAATAGCTTCCGATGGCGGCGCCCATCATTAAACCCAGGGCAATATCCTTTGCTACATTGCCGAGCCTGTAATGTGTGAATGCCCCCATGGCGCCGCCGGGCACCATGGCGAGCAGCGATGTTCCCTGGGCGAGGTGCTGCGGCATACCGATGAGGATAACGAGAGGAGGTATCATGGTGCCCCCGCCGCCGATACCCATCATTCCCGAAAGAAAGCCCGTGAACATGCCCGTTGCAAAAAGGACGACGTAGTATGTTATGGGGCCGACGTGATATGACGACTTCAGGATGAGACCCTTTGAGACGAGTAAAAGAGATGCGCAGATCAGGAACCATCCGAAGGCCTTCCTGAGTCTCTCTTCCGGGAGCGAATGGGCGTAGAGGGCCCCGAACCTGGCCATGGACATGGCGGAGGCGGCAAGAATAAGGGCCGCCGCCCAGTCTACGGACCCGTGGGAGAAGTAGGTGATGGCACCGATAAGGCCCGTGAAGACGATGGCGACAAGGCTTGTGCCATGAGCCCCATGTTGGGTCACTCCGGCAAGGAAGACCATGAGGGGGATCATGATGATGCCGCCGCCAAGTCCCGCAAGGCCCCCGAAAGCCCCGCCCGCAAGGCCGATGAGGAGGCCTTTGGCCTGATTTTTATAAAACGATTCCGCTGGCATGCAAAGCCACTATAACACGACAGCGCGCGAGCGCGCAAACGCTCAAACCTGTTTCAACGAAGCGCAGGTCCGTTCGTCCGCATACGTTAAAAAGTTGATCTGTTGTCATTCTTAACATATGATATTTCCATAGAAGGGGACGTGAAATGAAACTGCGAGAGGTACAGGAGATATTGGATGCCGACGTTATCGTCGGTCACGACCAGCTCGACCGGGAGGTGAGCAAAGGCGCCTGCGCCGATTTGATGAGCGATCTCCTGGTATACTGCAAAACGGGAAGCCTGTTGTTGACGGGACTGGCTAACTCTCAGGTTGTCCGCACAGCGGACGTTCTCGATGCCGCAGCGGTCGTCCTGGTTCGCGGAAAACGCCCTTTTCCGGAAACCATCCAGCTTGCAGAGGAACTGCACATCCCGATTCTGGCAACGAAATACATTCTTTTTGAGACCGTCGGCAGACTCTATGTCAAGGGAATGGCGGGCTGTATAGAAAAGGCCGACGAGAAACGCGATTTTTCATAAAGACCAGGTTATGGGTTATGGGTCATGGGGAAGACCATTTCTCTGAGGCGTACTATACGATGTTCAGTGAATTTAATCGGTGGACAATTCCCCTTTTGCGTCTATCCGATAGGTTTTATTGCTTCTCACATGGTTTGCCTTTATGAAAAGATTTTCCTTGTCCCCGCTGATGAACAATGTGATGTCCGGAGAGCTTCGATAACCATAGTGGGAGATGTCCTCCACCGTCGGTTGTGCCTTTGGGTTGATGCGGAAAAAGGCCTGTGATGCTTCATATGCCTTATGGACATGCGTTTTGGCTTCTTTATTGAGATCGCGGTTCCTGTAATTTATATATTGTGGAACAGCGATAGCGGCAATGATTCCGAGGATAGCTATTCCGATCAATCCTTCCATGACAAAGGCCCGAACGAAACCGCGGTTGTTCATTTCAACACTCCTTTCAGCTGTTCTATTTTCCGGGATCAAAGTCCCTGTATTTCGTAAGGCCCTGACTGCCGCCCGGGTACGGTGAAGTCCTTATTCAACAGGTTGACAGCTATATCCGGTACGTTCTCGAAAACTTCCTTGAAGAGATTAAAAGAGACGTCAAATGGAAGGCCTGTTTTCTTCATATCTAAACCCGGAATGTTACAATACTCATCTCGAAAAGATCGATGAAGATCATCCGGCTTTCCAGCGTCGAGCCGTCCGCGGTAAGGAGCTTGCATACCTCAGCGGCCTCCATGGACGCGATGACCGGCGGTGTGAACGAAGGGGTTCCCAGGGATTCTTCGATGCCTTTTGCACGTGTTACGTCCCCGTAAAGCCGCCGTACGGTATTCTCCGCGCGGCCTTGCGTGAGCACGGTGCCGTACCAGCCGCCGACGGCGCCGTGGACGAGAGGGATTTTCCGACCGATGCAGGCATCGGCCAGATTGAGACGCGACGGGATATTGTCAAGTGCATCGACAGCCGCCGACGCTTCACCCAGAAGGGCGGGGGCGTTGTTTGCGTCGAGCCTTGCTTCAAGGGTTACAACCTCACAGGCGGGGTTGATTGCCCGGACGCGGTCCCGGGCGGCATCCACCTTTGCCGTTCCCAGGGATGAGAAGGTGCAGAGGGGCTGACGATTGAGGTTATGTTCCTCGAAAACGTCGGAATCGATGACTCTCAACGTCCCCACGCCAAGACGGGCGAGCTCTTCAATAATGTAACCCCCGAGGCCGCCGCAGCCGACTACGGCCACCGTGCTGTTGAAGAGAATTTTCTGCCGGGCAATGTCGATCGTTGTCCGGTTCCTTGCATAGCGTGCCGGAAGAAGATCCAGAGAAAGGATCGCTTCCTCGATCTGCCGCACCGTTGCGTTGAACCGGGCGGCGGTGGCTTTCTGGACTTCCCAGGGAACAAGATCACCCCGGGAGCGTTCCTTCAAAAAATCGGAGATTGCCTCCATGCTCGTCAGCCTCCCCCAACGGGTGGAAAGAGGGAGAGGGTGTCGCCATCGGAAAGCACGGTGTCAAAATCCCCGTGACGTCCATTTATGAAGATGAGCGTTACTTCCTTTTCGGGTACGCTGTACCGGAGGAGGACATCACTTACCGTCACACCGTTCGGAAATTTACCCTCGGCCACGTCAAAACGGTCTTTTCTCAGTGTTGCAAAGAGCTTGATGGCAATCCGGATCATGGAAAAAACCTATTCTTTTCCTTTTCTCATATCCCTTGCCAGGGTGATGATGAGGTGGTTTCTGTTTTCGAGGCGTTTGTATTCTATGTTGCTGGAGAAGCGCTTCATGGTCTTTGTTGTGAGGCGGGGGGTATCGGGAGTCGGGCCGAGCGAGCCGATAAAGGGGTCGTCCTCGAGGAGCATGTTGAATGGCTTACCGGAATCGACAATGGCAAGGACGAACTTGCCGAACTTGTCGACGTTGCATGAGACTTTCATCTCTCCCGGCGCATCGTCAAAGGTAAAGGTGATGATATTGGTGAGGGCCTCCCTGAGAACGCGCGTGATCTGGTCTATACGGTCATCGGTAAACCCGCGCTCCCTGGCGTGCCCGCAGGCGAATTCAATGAAGGCATCGATGGACCCCATCCTTGCTTCCGAGGTGTGCTCGCCAAGAACCTGGTAACGTCCCTGGCCCTTGTTTTCGCTGGTGCCGTTTTGTCCTTCCATCGCTGTCTCCCCTGACGCCGTTACGCCTTATTTTGACCCTGAAACACGTTTCAGACCATCGACCCCTGAAACTGATGTTGTTACCGTGAGATTGTAAGCGAGAATGAGAAAAAAATCAATCCGGCGTGGGCGGGGGGTCTTCGGCCAGCGCGCTCTCGATCGCTTCAACCAGACGGTCGATACCCTCTTTCTTGAGTGACGAGATGGAAACAGCATTGTAGCGTCTCTCGACATTGGGAATCAGTGCGGGGTTGACTCTGTCCGTCTTGTTGAAGACGACCAGCCTCTTTTTGTTGGAAAGACCAAGGCCGTCGATGACGTTTTCCACGGAAACGATGCGGTCTTCAAAATCGGGGGCGCTTATATCGACGAGGTGGAGGAGCAGGTGGGCGTCTTCGAGTTCCTCCAGTGTGGCCATGAAGGCGCGAAGCAGCACCTCGGGCAGACGGGTTATGAAGCCCACGGTATCCGTGAGGATTATCCTTTTTCGCTCGGGGTATTTTATCATCCTCGTTGTCGGGTTGAGGGTGGAGAAGGGCTTGTCTTCCACGTCGACCTTGCTCTTGGTGAGGAGATTCAGGAGGGTCGATTTACCGGAATTCGTGTAGCCCACGATGGATACGATCGGGATGGAGGATGCACGCCTCCTTTGTCTTTTTTTGTCACGGACCTTTCGTATTTCGGTGAGCCGGCGTTCCAGGGAGGCCAACCTGTCCCTGATCCTCCGGCGGTCCACCTCCAGCTTTTGTTCGCCGGGCCCGCGGCCTCCGATGCCCCCCATGAGGCGGGAAAACGCCGTACTCTTCTCACTGAGCCTGGGCAGGATATAGCGGAGCTGCGCAAGCTCCACCTGGATCTTCGACTCCGTCGTGTTGGCCCTTCCGGCGAAAATATCGAGGATAAGCTGGTTGCGGTCGATGACCTTCAATTCCGTTATCTGTGATATGTTCTTTATCTGGCCCGGTGTCAGCTCTTCATCGAAGACAAGGAGATCGGCCCCGAGTTGCTGGCATTTCATCACTATCTCCTCGATCTTGCCCCTTCCGATGAGGTATCGGGGATGGAGCTCCTTGGGGCGCTGCACGACGGCATCAAGGGCGGTGATCCCCGCCGAATAGCACAGGTCCTTCATTTCGGCGACATAATCGTCGACATTCTTTTCCCTGCCGGGCATGACGACGCTCACTATGATGCAGCGGTCATGCTTCTCTTTCGTCACATAGAACCTGCCCCGTTCCCTGACGAATTCATTTTCCAGCTCCGTTATGAATTCCGTGAAGTCGAGGTTGAATTCGGAGACCGGTTGGGGTTCCATGAAATCCCAGGCCCGCCCCGCTTTATTCTCCGGGATGAGATACCCGACGTGGATGGTTTCCCGCCGCTCGCCTCTCATTTCCGTAATACATGCCACGAGGTCGAGCTGCAAAAGTGCCAGGTCGGTCAGGTCCTCCCGCGAGAGAAGTTCACCCCGCAGGTGGGTATGGATAAACCGTATCCCCCTGAAGCGCGCCCTTCCGGTACGCTCGGTAGACAGCGACGGTATCTCTATGCGGTGGTTATCACCGACGATCACGTACTCGATCAGACCGCGGCGATTGATGAGAAGGCCGATCTGGCGAGCCGTCTCTTTCGATATATCCATGATCTGCCGGGCCAGATCCTGCGTGATGGCGACAGAAGGTTCGAGCCGTTTCTTGTACAGGTTTGTGAGACGTCTTTTTATGAGGTGATTGAGCCCCTGGGTATTTCCGTAAAGCTCTATGGCGTACCTCTGTGTGTCATGCTTTCGTTACCAGTTCGCGGTCAATTTCCATGCGCGCGCAGTAATCGACACCTTCGAGGAGAATGGCGATCCTTTCCTTGCCGTCAAGCTCCTGTTCGAAAATTCCGCTGAAACCCTTGAAAGGCCCTTCCTGGATGATGATCTTTTCGCCCTTCTGGAAGGTCTTTTTCTCCACCGTGGCCACGCCCTCCGTGAGACGTTCCCGGATATATTCAACGAGCCCTTCCTGAAGGGGGATTATCCTGCCGTTGAAGTTGACGATGGTCTTTATGCCGCGGGTGTATTTGACGAGGCGAAACTCGTCGATAGGATGAAATTTGACGAAGATATACCCCGGGAACATGGGTTCGATGATGTCTGTGAACTTTCCCTCCCGCCAGCGCCTGAATCGCAGTTTGGGAGCCAGCACATCGATACCTCCCTGCGCCAGGTTCAACGCGGCCCTTTCTTCATTCCGTGCCTTTGTGTTTACCACGTACCAGTTTCTTGTTTCCATCACTCTATTATGGTGTAAAAACAACGAATTTTCAAGTGGATCAAGCTTTGCGGCACCGGGCAGGTATTGACAGGGGCCTATCTGTCGTTTAACATTAACTACTTATATTGCTGTTAGTTGGATAAACCCTTTATGGCCAATGAAGACCTCTCGAAGCTGAAAATCGACAAAACCCAACCGGCATTCCGCAAGGTAAGGAGTCGTAAAAAGGTTTTTTACATCGCGGCGGGGGTGCTCGCGATACTCCTCATTATCCTTGCGGTCACCGGGGTATTCTCGCCGGCTGCCAGGGTAGACGCGGTGAGCGTCCAGCAGTTCTACCCCGCGCAATCGTTCACGCTCCTCAATGCCAGCGGCTACGTGGTACCCCAGAGAAAAGCGGCGGTTGCTTCAAAGATAACGGCAAGGCTTGAAGAGCTCTTTGTGGAAGAGGGCAGCAAGGTAAAGAAGGACCAGATCCTGGCGCGCCTTGAAAACGCCGACCTTGCAGCGACAGTGAGACAGGCTGAGGCCAATCTGAATGTAGCCCGTTCATCCGTCGACCAGGCGCGTGCGGAACTTAACGACGCCAGGGTGAACTTCGAACGCGAGAGGCGCCTGCTTGCAAAGGAGTTCACCACAAGATCCGTTTATGACGCGGCTGAGGCCCGGTTCAAGAAGGCACAGGCCGCCGTCGCCGGCGCCGTATCCTCGGTGAGGGCCAACGAGGCAGCGGTTAGAGAGGCCCGGGTTTCCCTGGACTACACATACATACGGGCGCCTTTCGACGGCGTGGTGCTTACCAAGAACGCCGATATCGGCGACATCGTTACCCCCATCGGTGCCGCATCCACCGCCAAGGCGGCCGTTGTCACGCTGGCGGACATGTCGTCGTTAAAAGTGGAGGCCGACGTCTCTGAGTCGAACATCGAGAAGCTGAAGCTGGGACAACCCTGCCAGATACAACTCGATGCCATACCGGATACGCGTTTTGACGGCACGGTGCACATGATCGTTCCCACGGCGGACAGAACGAAGGCTACGGTTATGGTAAAGGTCAACTTCAACCATCTTGACAGCAGGATCCTCCCCGAGATGAGCGCCAAGGTTGCCTTCCTCTCCCGCGAGGTAAGCGCAGATGAAAAGAAGCCGCGAACGGCGGTCAACGGCAAAGCCGTGGTCGAGAAGGATGGAAGGAAATACATCTTCATTATAAGGGGCGGACGGGCAGTCTTGACGCCGGTAACTACCGGCGCCCTCTTCGGCGATATGGTGGAGATAACGAGCGGCGCGGCTTCCGGCGACAAAGCGGTCCTCAACCCTGCCGCTCGCCTCAAGAATGGTTCACGGGTGAAGATCAACGAGCAATAGATGGATGCCGGTACAATAGTTTCCATAAACAAGCTTTACAAATCCTATCATCGGGGAGATCAGACCATCCCCGTTCTCAACGACATCAGCTTTGATATCGCCGCGGGTGAGTTCCTTGCCCTCATGGGCCCGTCGGGTTCGGGAAAGAGCACGCTTCTCAATCTCATCGCCGGCATTGATAAGCCCGACAGCGGTTCGATCATGATAGGGGACGTCGATGTCACCACCCTGTCCGAAACGGAACTTGCGAAATGGCGGGCGCTCAACGTAGGCTTTATCTTTCAGTTCTATAATCTTATTCCTGTATTGACCGCCTTCGAGAACGTGGAGCTGCCCTTGATCCTGTCGCCGCTTTCACGGGCGGAGCGCAAGGCGCACGTTGAGATTGCCCTCAGGGCCGTGGGCCTTGCCGACCGTATGGACCACTACCCGGGACAGCTTTCCGGCGGGCAGGAGCAGCGCGTTGCCATAGCGCGTGCGATCGTTACCGATCCCACAATACTTGTTGCCGATGAACCAACCGGCGATCTCGACAGGATCTCTGCCGAGGAGATCATGGATCTCATGGACCGTCTCAACGAGGAGTCGAAGAAGACCATCATTATGGTCACGCATGATCCGCGCGCCGCAAAAAAAGCACACGTGATCAGGCACCTCGACAAGGGTATCCTGACCAATGCAGATTCTCAAAATACTCTTTAAAAACGCCTTCAGGCACAAGCTCCGCACCGGGCTTACAATCCTCTCGATTACGATCGCCCTTCTTGCCTTCGGACTCCTGAGGACCGTGATAAACGCCTGGTATGCAGGGGTGGAGGCATCGTCGGCCTACCGGCTCGTCACGCGGAACGCGGTTTCCATCATTTTCCCGCTGCCCCTGTCCTACAGGGATAGGATACGCCAGGTTGACGGGGTTTCCGAAGTGTCCTGGGGAAACTGGTTTGGCGGCATTTATATCGACGAGAAGAACTTTTTTGCGAATTTCGCCGTCGATGCCAGGACATATTTCGACCTCTATCGCGAATATGTGATCCCCGACAATCAAAAGGAGGCCTTTTTCCGTGACCGAAAGGGCTTTGTTGCGGGACGCAAGCTTGCAGAGCGTTTCGGATGGAAGATAGGGGACACGGTTGTTCTCAGGGGCACCATCTATCCCGGCAGCTGGGAATTTGTGATGCGGGGTATCTACAGGGGACGAGAGCCCAACGCCGACGAGACGGTTTTCATGTTCCACTGGGATTACCTCAATGAGTCCCTGAAGAAAACGGCACCGACGAGGGCCGACCAGGTGGGTTTCTACATGATCGGTATTAAGGACCCTGAAAGGGCCGTATCGGTTGCCAGCAACATAGACGGTCTTTTCAAGAATTCTTTCGCGGAGACCATCACCGAGACGGAAAAGGCGTTCACACTCGGCTTCGTGGCGATGTCCGATACGATCATAACGGCCATTGAGCTGGTTTCCTTCGTGGTTATCATCATCATTCTCGCCGTTGTGGCAAACACGGTGGCCATGTCCGTCAGGGAGCGCACGAATGAATATGCCGTCTTCAAGACGCTGGGCTTCGGGGGCTGGCGTATCGCGGGGCTCATCCTGGGGGAATCCATCGTCATCACAATGATGGGATGCGCCGTCGGCATTGCCGCCACTTTTCCGGCGGCGACCGCTTTTGCGGCGGCGATGGGAGCCTATTTCCCCGTCTTCAAAGTGGAACCCGCGACCATCTGGCTTGATATCGTCTTTTCTCTTAGCGTAGGCATCCTGGCGGCGATCATACCGGTATATCGGACGCTTAAGGTCAAGATTGCCGACGGATTGAGGATGATAGAATGAAGGGCATCCCTTTTTCTTACAGCCTGAGAAACCTCTGGACGCGGAGGCTTACGACAATCCTGACGGTTTCCGGTATGGCCCTCGTCGTCTTTGTCTTTACGACGATCCTCATGCTCGCGCAGGGTCTTCAGGAAACCCTTGTCGAAACGGGTTCTTACGACAATGCCATCATAATAAGAAAGGGGTCCGGCTCCGAGGTTCAGAGCTGGGTTGACCGGGCGCAGGCAGGAATCATCGAAACGGACCCCATTGTTGCGACCGGTGCCGATGGAGAGCCCCTTGTAGCGAAGGAACTCGTTGTCCTCATAGGCCTTCCCAAGAAAGACACGGAGAAGGTGTCCAATGTCACGATCAGGGGTATCCAGAAAAGTTCGCTTCCCCTGCGTCCTCAGGTAAGGCTCGTCCGGGGGCGAATGCCGAAAATGGGTTCGTCGGAGGTAGTGGTTGGGTCAAGTGTCGCTCGCCGCTTCAGAGGGGCCGACCTAGGAGACGAACTGCGTTTTGGAACGCGTCAATGGCGGATCACAGGCATCTTCGATGCGGGGAACACGGGTTTCACTTCGGAGATCTGGGGCGATGTGGAGCAGCTTATGCCCGCATTCAGGCGTCCCGTCTTTTCATCGATGATCCTTCGCATGAACGATCCCTCGCAATTTGATGCCTTCAAAAAAAGGGTCGAGACGAACCCCCGCCTCACCCAGGAGGTAAAGCGCGAAACCCGCTACTACCTGGAACAGTCGGAGATGATGGCGAAGTTCCTGCGCATACTGGGCATATCGTTGACCCTGATCTTCTCCCTCGGCGCGATCATAGGCGCGATGATCACCATGTATGCCGCCGTGGCGAACAGGATAGGCGAGATAGGCACCTTGAGGGCACTTGGCTTCCGGCGAAGAAGCATACTCCTTTCCTTCCTGATGGAAGCCCTTCTTCTCGGCCTGTGCGGGGGCGCCGTGGGGATCTTCTTCGCGTCCTTTATGCAGCTTGTGACTGTATCAACGGTAAATTTCCAGACCTTTTCGGAGCTTGCCTTCAAATTTTCCCTGACCGTCGACATAACGGTCAAGGCCTTTGCCTTTGCAGTGGTGATGGGTTTAGCCGGTGGTGTACTGCCGGCCCTGAGGGCCGCACATATGAATATCGTGGAAGCGCTGAGGACAAAATGACCGTGAAGACCGCATGGAACGCCTTATTCTAATATAGCAGGCTGCAACTGTCCTAGCCTGAGGGTGATCCGTTCCCCGCCGGTCACAGGGGACGTGGAGAAACGAACGCGAGAGGTAACGGGGCAACGGGGCAGGGCGGCCCGGGACCCGGAAAACAAAAAGGGGGTTCATATGTCGATTTTATTTTTCCAGTACTGGGACGTTACTCAAGGAAAAGAGGCCGAACATTCGCAGTACGTCATTAACACATACCTCCCGGAAATAACGACCCTTGGCTTTGTTCCTGTAGGGGGATATTACGTTGAAGTGGGATTTGGCCCGAGGATCATTGCCGCATTCTCTTCGGAAAGCCTGGATGATATTTCTAAAGTCGTTACGGGTAAAAATTTCAAGGCCCTTACCCTTTCTCTGAAGAAGTACGTGATCAATTTCAAAAATCTCATTCTGGAGCCTGACGGCACGGTACAGCTGGGCAGGTATCCCATCCAGAAAGGGGTATGGAAATACAATCAGTACTACGATATAAGGCCCGAGATGAAAAGTGAATACGAACGTTTTGTAGTCAATGAATACCTGCCCGCAATGCAAAGGATAGAGTACGGCAAGGTAACGAATTGCTGGAGTGTAGTGCTTGGCGGTTTTTGTGAGATCGTCCTTGAGTCTACATTCAAAGATTCTGAGGACATAGGCCGTCTCCTGGGAGACAGGGAGTTCCGCAAGGTGACAGGCAGGTTGAAAAGGGAGTTTGTCACCAACTACACGAACCGCATATTGAGGAGCACGAAATTGTTCAGCGAACCACGGTGGTTCACGTTGTAAAATTCTGGCTGTTCAAGGCGCTTCTTTTTTAGTTTCCCCCCATCACCGAGCGCAGCACCTCGCCCAATTCCTCCAGGTCGTAAGGCTTGGCGATTACGTTCTTGAACCCGTATTGCCTGTAATCGGACATTATGGGGTCGTTCGAGTAGCCGCTGGACACGATGGCACGTACCATGGGGTCTATCCGGAGAAGCTCCTTCATTGCCTCCCTGCCGCCCATGCCTCCGGGGACGGTCAGGTCCAGGATCACGGCATCATATACCTTTTCCTGGTAGAGACAGAGGGCCTCTTCGCCGTCGCGGGCAAAATCCACCGTGAAGCCATGGTAGGCGAGGATGTCGCCGACTATCTCGAGGATTGCCTCTTCATCATCCATAACAAGTACGTTTCCCCCGATCACTCTGGTCATGTCCTGTTTGTCTCTCCTTTCCCCCGAAGATGGTACATCGCATACCGGCAAATATATGTGAAAGGTGCTTCCCACTCCCAGCGTAGATTCGACGGTTATGTGTCCCTGATGGTTCTTTATAATGGAATAACAGATGGCAAGCCCGAGGCCGCTGCCCTTTTGTTTTGTGGTGAAATAGGGGTCGAAGACGCGATCAAGGTGTTCCTCGGGAATGCCGATGCCGTTGTCGGTGATGCATATGTGTACGTATCTTCCGGCGGTGAGATTCGGTGTGGCGTTTTCGAGGACCGCGTTTTGTGCGGCAATCAGTATTGTGCCGCCTTCGGGCATCGCCTGATGGGCGTTGATCACGATATGGCCGATTGCCTGATTTATCTGGCCCTCATCGATGGCGACAGGGAAAAGGTCATCGGCAATGTCGAATCTGCAGGTTACGCCTGTACCGGTGAGGGTGAACTGGGCCGTCTCCTTAAGGTGGTCGGCGATCGATGAAACTTTGGTGATCGGGGCCCCTCCTCTGGAGAAGGTGAGAAGTTGTTGGGTCAGGTCCTTTGCCCGTGTGATGGACTGTTCGGCGAGTTCCAGCTTTTCCTTTGCCCTTTGTGCGTCCGTGTCCATGTACATCTTCCCCAGCGATATGTTTCCGAGGATCATGGTGAGGATATTGTTGAAGTCGTGGGCAATGCCGCCGGCAAGAACGCCCAGGGACTCAAGTTTGCCGATCTTGGCCTGTTCACGTTCAGCGCGGGCCCTGTGAGTTATGTCCGTGACGGTGACGATCTGCGACTTCTCGTCGATGGATGCTGCCTGCGCCAGAACATCAATTATGGTCCCGTCTTTTTTTCTGAAAGTGGTTTCCACCCAGCCGCGGGACGCGAGAGCCCCTGCCATCCTTGTATGTTCTTCTTCTTTCTCAAAGAGAAAGCGGTTGTTCTTTCCCTGGAAATCCTCCATCCCATAACCTGTCATGCGGCACATGGCGTCGTTTACCCATTCGAAAACACTGCTGCGCACGCGGCAGATCCCGATGGGAGATGCCGAAAGAATGGCATGGAGAGATCTCTCGGATTCGCCCATCTGCTGCCGGGAGAATTCTACGTGCCCGGGTACGTCGTACTTCCCGTTGTCACTCACAGACATGATCCTCTCGGTACCGATGACATTCCTGTCCCTACTTCTTCCGTGAGCTTTTTACCTTTTTTGCAAGGATTGCATATTCAAAACCGTCAATGAGGGCCACGAAGGAGGCCATATTGATGTTTTCCGAGATGGCGACCACGCTCCAGACCGCTTCTCCATCAGAAAAGATTATATTCACTTCCACGCTTGCCGACGTCCCCGATCGTGTATCGTGGATTCTCGAAGAGAAATCGACGAGCTTTACTTCCTGGATCACGGGAAAGATCGATGAGAGGGATTTCTTCAGGACATTGGCCAGGGCGTCAACGGGGCCTACTCCTGTCGATGCCTCATGCATCTGACTTTTTTCAGTCTTTATTATTACGGTGGCCTCGGGTCTCAGGCCATCGTCAATGAGCCGGTATGTACCTACCACTTCGAAAAGCGGTTTGTAATCTCTTTTCGATCTCAGAATGTTAAGATCTTTCGTGGCATCAATGACATTGACGAGTTTTTTCACGGCTTCTTTTCCTCTTCGATGAGAAGCTTGTAGTCGATGCTGTCAACCAGGGCCCGCCAGCTTGCCTCGATGATGTTTTCCGATACGCCCACCGTTCCCCAGGTATGTTTGCCGTCGCTGCTCTCGATAAGGACCCGGGTGGGGGCACCGGTACCTTCCCTGGTGGACAGGACCCTGACCTTGTAGTCGACGAGGTCCATCTTTTTCAAGCCGGGGTAGAATGTGTAGAGGGCCTTTCTGAGGGCATTGTCGAGGGCGTTGACGGGGCCTTTGCCAAGCGCGGCGGTATGTTCCACACGGTCGCCGACTTTGACGAGGATCGTGGCCTCGGTAACGGGATGGGACGTCTCTTTCTTCTCAACGATGATCCTGAAACCAATGAGTTCGAAGTAGGATTTATGGATGCCGAGCTTCTTCTTGATGAGGAGTTCAAGGGAACCTTCGGCGCCTTCGAACTGGTAACCGTGCATCTCCAGCTCCTTGATTCTCTTGACGACATCCTTGACGATCTTCGGGTCCTTTTCGATGTCGATGTTGAATTCCTTTGCCTTGTAGCGGATACTGCTTTCACCGGAAAGGTCTGAAATGAGGACACGCTGGGAATTGCCGACAAGCTCAGGTTTTATATGTTCGTAGGTCTCGGGGTTCTTTCTGATTGCGCTGACGTGTATGCCGCCCTTGTGGGCGAAGGCACTCGCTCCCACGTACGGCCTGTGTTTGTCGGGTATGAAATTGGCCATTTCATCGACGAAGTGGCTGAGTTCCCTGAGCCGGGCGATCTTATCCTTCTCAATGCCGGTGTGTCCCATTTTCAGGATGACGTTGGGAATGATGGAACACAGGTTGGCATTGCCGCACCGCTCCCCGTAGCCGTTGATCGTTCCCTGAACGTGAACGCAGCCGGCCTTGACCGCCATCAGCGTATTGGCGACGGCAAGCTCGGTATCGTTGTGGGTATGGATCCCCAGTTTTGCCCCGGTGCTTTTGTGCACGGCCCGGGTGATCTCGTAGATCTCGAAGGGCATGGTGCCGCCGTTGGTATCGCACAGTACGATGACATCCGCGCCGGCATCACGCGCTGTGCCGATCACCGCCAGGGCATAGTCGGAATTGAGCCTGTAGCCGTCGTAAAAATGTTCGGCGTCAAAGAAGACCGTTTTGCCGACCTTCTTGAGATGGCTGATCGTGGAGGCGATCATCGCGAGGTTTGTATCAAGGCTGACCCTCAAGGCGTCACGGACATGGAGGTCCCAGGTTTTTCCGACGATGGCCACGTGGTCGGTCCCGGCATCGAGGAGCGCCTTCATGACAGGGTCCCCTCCGGGCTGGGCGTTTGCCTTTATGGTACTGGAAAAGGCCACGATACGGGCATTTTTAAGGGGGAGTTTTTTTACTTCCCTGAAGTACTGCAGGTCTTTGGGGTTGGAACCGGGCCAGCCGCCTTCTATGTAATGGATGCCGAACTCGTCAAGCCTTTCCGTTATCCGCAGTTTATCGGTGAGACTGAAGGCGATATCCTCGGATTGCGCTCCGTCCCTGAGGGTGGTGTCGTAAAAATCAACCCTCAACTTTCCTCCTTGATATCTTCGGCGTCAAGGCCAAAATTCTTATGGAGAGCTCTAACGGCGAGTTCCCCGTACTTGCTTTCGATGACGCAGGATATCTTGATCTCAGAGGTGGAGATCAGTTCTATGTTGATCCCTTCGTTGGCAAGGACCGTAAACATTTTGGACGCAACGCCGGAGTGTGAACGCATTCCAAGACCGACGATGGACACCTTCGCCATATCCTCGTCCATCGCTACCTTCGCGCCTATGGCCGACCCGATCTCCTCGGTGATCTTGAAGGCCTTTTTCCCGTCTGCTTTTACCACGGTAAAGGTGATATCGTTGTAATTTTCATGGCTGACGTTCTGGACGATCATATCGACAACGATATTGGCGCCGCTCAAGGCGCTGAAGATCTTCGAGGCGATGCCCGGCTTGTCGGGCACCTTGTTGATCGTGATTTTTGCCTCGTTTTTATTATAGGTGATACCGGAAATGACGACTTTTTCCATCATGATGTCCTCCTTGCAGACAAGTGTTCCTTTTCCCTCGATGAGGGATGATTTGACCAGGATCGGAACGTTGAACTTCTGGGCGAGTTCAACGGACCTGATCTGGAGCACCTTGGCCCCGAGAGACGCCATTTCCAGCATTTCCTCATAGGATATCTTGTCAAGGCGCCTTGCTTTTTCACAGATGTTGGGGTCTGTTGTGTAGACGCCGTCTACGTCGGTATAGATCTCGCACAGGTCGGCCTTGAGGGCTGCCGCCAGGGCGACGGCCGTGGTGTCGGAACCACCTCTGCCGAGGGTGGTGATATTGCCTTCACCGTCGACACCCTGGAACCCGGGCACTATGATGATGTTGCCGTCCTTGAGTTCGCTTACGATCTTAGCATCCTCGATGCTGGCGATGCGCGCCGTGCCGAAGCTTGAATCGCTGATGATCCTGATCTGGTCAGCAAGAAGGGATTTGGCCTTGTGGCCCATCTCTTTGAGGGTGATAGCGAGCAGGGCCGATGTGACCTGTTCACCGGTGGAGATCAGAACGTCCACTTCCCTTTCGTCAGGAAATTTAGCTATTTGGTGTGCCAGGCCCAGCAGCTTGTCTGTCTCGCCGGACATGGCTGAGACAACGACGATAACGTCCATGCCGCGACCTTTGTATTCGATGGCGCGCCACGCCACGTTTTGTATCCTCTCAACGTCTCTGACTGAGGTGCCCCCATATTTTTGAACAACGAGCATCGTATCCTCCATGAGTAGAATGACCGGGATAACACAAGGAATTAGAGGTCTTCTCCGCCGTACTGACTACATCTGTCAGCCCTGGTTTTCCTGCTTGATAATAACAATTTTTCGTTCCATTTCTCCACTAATTTCTATATGGACCTCTATCACACCCTCCCACCAGGGCGACCTCTGGGCCCATTCAACGGCAACGATGCCGCCGGCGAGATACTCCTCCATATTGAGCTCCGGCAGGTCACCTTCCTCGAGGCGGTAGAGGTCGACATGACACAGCGTCATGTCACCCTCATAGACATTCATGATGGTAAACGAAGGGCTCACGACATATTCCCAATCGGGTATGCCGACGCCCCGCGCCATGCCCTTGACGAGCTGGGTCTTCCCGGCGCCAAGGTCGCCGTAAATTGCATAGAGCTCGCCGGGCCGTGCGTCCAGCGCTATCTTCTCTCCTATATCGATGGTCTCAGAGGGATCTTTCGATATATATTCTGTCCGTCCCATTGCGGATTTCCTCTATTGCATTGCCCAGTCCCGTCAAGAGGTCGAGGGCGAGAAGGTCCATGTCGGAATGGTTCTCGACCCAGGTATCCGCCATGTAGCCGTGGAGGTATGCCCCGAGAAGGGCGCTCCGGGTCAGGCTGTAGCCCTGTGAGGCGATCCCGCCGATAAAACCTGTCAGGATGTCGCCGCTCCCCCCTTTTGCGAGAGAGGGGTTGCCCGTCGGGTTCACGAACATCAGACCGTCCGTTGTACAGAGTATGGTGGCAGCTCCCTTGAGGAGGATGTTTACACCCCATTTTTCCGAACAGGACCGCGCCGTGCCTATCCTGTCGTCGTTTACCTCTTGCGGAGTCCTGCCGATGAGCCGTGCGAGTTCCCCGGGGTGGGGCGTCAGGACAACCTCAGCGTTTCTTTTCTTGAGAAGCGGCGTGTGGCCCTGAAAGGCATTGATGCCGTCAGCGTCTATGACAAAAGGTTTGTCGATCTCCCGGTACAGCTTTCGTGCCAGTTTCATGATCTCTTCATTCTGTGAAAGACCGGGGCCCATGATCACGACATCCTTGTCTTGCGCAAAGGAGACTATCTCATCGAAGGAATCGGCGGTGAAGAAGCCCCTGCCGTCATCCTTGACGGGGTAGGTCATGACCTCCGTTGTCTTTGCCTCCAGGATGGGGTTGAGCGTCTCCGGTATAACGAGCGTGACAAGCCCTGCCCCTATCTTGAGGGCAGCGAGTGACGCCATATGCGCCGCGCCGGTCTTGCCGGGCGACCCGGCAATGACGACCGCATGGCCGAAGGTCCCTTTGTGTGAGGAAGGAAGGCGTCTCTTTAGAAAGGACCGCAGCATTTCGCCATCGGTTATCTGACCGTCGAAACCAACCTCATTCTCGACGAAGGAAGGGATGGATATATCGATGACGGTAAGCCTGCCGGCGTGTTCACGGCCGGGACTTAATATCTGGCCCAGTTTCGGGTATGCATAGGTAAAAGTGTGGACGGCGCGGACGGCACTGCCGAGAGGTTTGCCCGTGTTGCCGTCGATGCCCGAAGGGATGTCAACGGCGATGACGGGTTTGTCCGATCCGTTTATCTCGTCAATAACGGTCTTTTCCGTACCGCTCACCGGTTTGGACAGACCCGTGCCGAAAATGGCATCGACGATAATGTCTGATTCTTTTATGCCTGCCTTGACGGACCTGGGTTTTTCCACGCATTCGACTGTCTCTCCTGAAAGAGATTGAAAGAGGGTCATGTTGAGGGCGGCATCGCCTTTGAGATCTGTCTTTCTTCCTATTAGATAGACGCGCACGTTGAAGCCGTCCATCAGGGCGTAGCGGGCTATGACGAAGCCGTCACCGCCGTTGTTGCCGCGGCCGCAGACGACGGCGATCCTCTCGCCGCCGGAAAGATAGCGCTCCTTCATAAAGCGGTAGGTATTCCTGCCGGCGTTCTCCATGAGCACTGCGGAAGGAATACCCCACGTCTTGATGGAATACTCATCATAGCGTGCCATTCTCTGAGGTGAAAGGACCTTCATGCGACCCCCTTCTTTCAGTCTTTGCATATCACGACGGATACCGCATACGATCTCTCATGGGAGATGCTCACCTCGTCATAGCGGTTGCCGCGGAACATGATGAACGGTTTGCCGGCCTCGCTGAGAACCTCGATGTCCGTAAAGGCGAGCCGCCTGCCGCGAGCCTTCATGAAGGCCTCCTTGGCCGCGAATCTCCCCGCCAGGGACTCTTCCATGCTCTTCTTCCTGCCGCGCGCATAGCTTATCTCCCGGGGCGTGAAGACCTTTTCAAGGAACCTTTCCCCATGCCTTTCAAGAATCCCGCTGATGCGGGTTATGTCGACAATATCAATTCCAACCATAACAATAAAGGGACTAGGGATCAGGGACTAGAAAAAACACAATAAATGGTCGTGTCCCTTTCTAATTCCCAATCCCAAAACGATTCCCGCTCCTTGTGTTTTACCCCACCTTCGAGTATTCTTTGTCTAGTCCCTAGTCCCTAGTCCCTAGTCCCTAGTCCCTAGTCCCTAGTCCCTAGTCCCTAGTCCCTAGTCCCTAGTCCCTAGTCCCTAGTCCCTAGTCCCTAGTCCCTAGTCCCTAGTCCCTAGTCCCTTTCATCAATCCAATCATATCCCTCACCGCCCGATCCAGCCCTGTGAAAATGGCGCGGGCCATAATGCTGTGGCCTATGCTCAGGTCATCTATTTCGGGGATGATCGCGATCTCCCGCACGTTGTGGTAATGGAGTCCGTGACCTGCGTTGACTCCGAGACCGAGTTCCTTGCCCAAACCCGCCGAGCGGATCACTTTTTTCAGCTCCGCAACCCGTGTCTTTGCCGTACGGGCGTCGGCGTAAGCCCCCGTATGTATTTCTATCATGTCGGCCCCGATCTTTGCCGATGCCCTGATTTGTGGTTCCACGGGGTCGATGAAAAGGCTGACGGCTATACCCTGTTTCTTGACGGCCGTAATGACCTTTTCGATCTTCGATGCGAACTTGATAACGTCGAGACCGCCTTCGGTGGTGAGTTCCTGGCGTTTTTCGGGGACAAGGGTGATCATGTCGGGTTTCGTTCCCGCGGCGATCTTCGTCATTTCCGGGGTCGCCGCCATTTCAAGATTGAGCCTGGATTTTACCACATCCCGAAGGATCCTGAGGTCGCGGTCTTTTATGTGCCTGCGGTCTTCCCGGAGGTGTATTATAATGCCTGTTGCGCCCGCCATTTCTGCTATGCCGGCCGCAAATACGGGATCGGGGTAAGTGATACCCCGTGCTTCGCGCAGCGTGGCGACATGATCTATGTTTACCATGAGCTCAGGCATTTCGTTCCTCCCTAAAGCTGTATTTGAGCGGTCCCGGGGCCGTTTATCGTCAGGCCTCACGGGCGTTGGTGCTTGCGTTTCAACCGGGATCGTCACTGCCAGGGTGTTTCCTTTCCACTGTGCCGCCTGAGAACCAGTCTCACCGAATCGGGCCTCACCTTTACGCGCGCCAGATCCCCCATGTTGAATCCGACATTGACGGTTTCCTCACTGGCGTGAAAGTCCCCGTTTGCCGCCAGGGTTTCGATGGTCGTCACCTTCTCCAGGATCTTGCCGGGACCCTCGGCGATAACATACTGGGGGCTCGTACGGACGATCTCGTAGCGCCCCGCTGAATTCTTGTCCAGCACGGGCAGGATCTTGAGCTTCTTCTCGATGATCCTGTCGACGACCGCCCGAACGGTCCCCGGCCTTATATCCACGATCTCTATACCCTTTGGCACCGTCACGTTTGCCTTCGTGATATCAAAGACAGCGTTGCCTTCCTTCGTGCCGTTCATGTTGACGTGGACGGTCACGTCGCGGTCCTTGATGTCCTTGAGCATCGAGACGCGGCCGCTCACTGTAATGAAGACTCTTTCGGGATCCAGCCTCATTATCACCATATTTCTCGGGAGATTGGAGACGGAAACGGGGACGGTTATGTCTTTTTTCGGCTCCCCGATCTGAAATACGGTGTACCAGAGCATAACGGCAAGAACCAGCGAGAGAAGCTTCAGCTTCCAGTCTTTCTTGACATATCTTTCGAGTAAAGTCTTCACGTCCTTGAGTGGTCCTCTTTCAACCCAGGAGTTCTTTAAGCACCTTCTTGAGGTCATCGGTACTGATATTGGGATAGATCTGCCCGTGATGCGCGTAGGATATAACCCCCCGCTCCTCGGAAACGACTATGGAAACCGCATCCGTTACCTCGGTGATACCGATGGCCGCCCTGTGACGCGTACCCAGGCTTTTATCGATCTCATCGGCGGTAGTCAGCGGAAGCACGCAGCCGGCGGAGACAATTCTTCCTTCGCGGATGATCAGGGCGCCATCATGCAGGGGCGATGCAAACTGGAAGATGCTGACGACCAGTTCCGCGTTGACCTCCGCATCGAAACGTACCCCGGCCTCCATGAACTCTTCGAGGCCGACTTCCCGTTCTATGACTATGAGGGCGCCCATGGCCCGTTTTTTCATCACCAGGCAGGCATTCGTCAATTCGTCCAGGAAGAAGGTCTCTTTCAAATAGCTGATCTTTCGGAAGAAGGGACTCCGGCCAAGAGCAAGAAGGAGTCTTCTTAAGTCATCCTGGAAAATGACGATGACGACAAAGACGATGGAGCCTATGAAGCTGTTGAATATCCAGCTGAGGGTGAAGAGCTCGAACCTCTTTGCCAGTGCAAAGACGAACATGACGATGACAAGTCCCAGGAGGAGCTGTATGGCCCGGGTCCCCTTTATGAGGACAAAGACCCGATAAATGATGAAAGCGACGACAATGATATCGATGATGTCCTGCCATCGTACGATAGGTATCATGCTCCCATAACCGCCTTCACGATTTTGAGTACCTTCCCCGCCTTTTTCACGTCATGGACCCTTATGATATCCGCACCGTTCATGAGTGCCACAGCGATGGTCGCCAGGGTCCCTTCGACCCTTTCTTCGAGGGTGGAATCGGTTATACTTCCTATAAAAGACTTCATGGAGGTGCCGACAAGAACGGGCCTCCCCAGTTCCTTAAATTCGCGAAGCATCTTCAGGATGCGGAGGTTATCCTCCACGCGTTTTCCGAAACCGATGCCAGGGTCTACGATGATCTTCTCCCTGTCGATACCCATGCGGATCGCATGGTCCACGCGCTCCTGCAAGAAAGCCCTGATCTCACCGATGACGTCGTCGTAGCCCGGGTTTTCCTGCATATTCCGCGGCGTACCCTTGATGTGCATGATAACGGTATAGGCATCATTCGCGGCGATGACCCCGGCCATACGGTCGTCATATGTAAGGCCGCTGATGTCGTTTACCATATCGGCTCCCGCTATGAGGGCTTCCCTGGCAACATTTGCCTTGTACGTATCAACGGATATTAGTATATCGGGATTGGCCCGAAGCGTCTCTATGACAGGTATTACCCGGTTGAGTTCATCTTTTTCGGCAACCGGTTCGGAGAAGGGCCGCGTCGATTCGCCGCCGACGTCGATGATATCGGCGCCTTCCTCTATCATGAGCAGGGCGTGATCGACGGCTTCTTCCAGCGCATAGTGTTTGCCGCCGTCGGAGAAGGAATCAGGCGTAACATTGAGGATCCCCATGATGAGGGGATGAGTGTTACACCACAGCGCCCGCGCCATCAGCATCCCTGATGATAGTGTCTATCTCCAGGCCATCGAGGACTTCCTTATCGAGAAGTGCGTTGGCCAGGGCATGGAGCGAGGCGATGTGTCTGGAGATGAGGTCCTTTGCCCGGGTGTAGCACCTGTCGACAAGTTCCTTCAGTTCTTCATCGATTCCCTGAGCGGTCTGTTCGCTGAAATCCCGATGACGGGCTATTTCCCTGCCGAGAAAGATATGTTCTTCGTTTTTCCCATAATTGAGGGGTCCCAGCCGGTCGCTCATACCCCATTCGCAGACCATCTTGCGCGCGAGCTTCGTGGCGCGCTCAATGTCATTGCCGGACCCGGTGGTAAGCTGGCCGATGACAAGCTCCTCGGCCACACGGCCTCCCAGGAGGATCGAAATGTTGTTAAGGAGGTAATCCCTTGAATAGGTATGGCGTTCGTCTATCGGCAACTGCTGGGTCAAACCGAGCGCTGATCCCCTGGGGATAATGGTGACTTTGTGTATGGGGTCGGTGCCCGGAATCATCTTCGCGACGAGTGCATGGCCCGCTTCATGATAGGCCGTGAGCCGTCTTTCCTCAAAGGGGATGATCATACTCCGTCTCTCGACACCCATGAGCACTTTATCCTTGGCATGCTCGAAGTCGTCCATCTCGATGGACTTTTTTCCCCGCCGGGCAGCTATCAGAGCGGCTTCGTTGACAAGGTTGGCGAGGTCTGCACCGGAGAAACCCGGCGTCCCGCGGGCGATGATGGAAAGATCGACATCTTCGGAGACAGGTGTCTTCCGTGTGTGTACTTTCAGGATCTCTTCCCTGCCTTTCACGTCCGGAGTGGATACGACTATCTGCCTGTCGAAGCGGCCGGGTCTGAGAAGCGCCGGATCGAGAACGTCCGGCCTGTTGGTTGCAGACATGACGATAACGCCTTCGTTGGACTCAAAACCGTCCATTTCCACGAGGAGCTGATTCAAGGTCTGCTCCCGCTCATCGTGGCCGCCGCCGAGACCGGCGCCGCGGTGCCGTCCGACGGCATCGATCTCATCAATGAAGATGATGCAGGGGGCGTTTTTCTTTGCCTGGTTAAACAGGTCCCGTACGCGGGAAGCGCCGACGCCGACGAACATCTCGACGAAATCGGAGCCGCTTATCGTGAAGAAAGGGACGTTAGCTTCACCCGCTATAGCACGGGCGAGAAGCGTCTTGCCCGTCCCGGGAGGCCCGACGAGGAGGACGCCCTTGGGTATGCGCCCGCCGAGCTTGGTAAACCTTTTTGGATCCACGAGGAAATCAATGATCTCCTGGAGTTCTTCCTTTGCTTCGTCTATACCTGCCACGTCGTGAAAGGTCACCCGGTTTTCACGGCCTGTGAAGAGCCGTGCCTTGCTCTTGCCGAAGGCCATTGCCTTGCCGCCTCCCGACTGCATCTGTCGCATGAAGAAGATCCATACGCCGATGAGCAGAAGCATGGGAAACCAGGAAATGAAAATGGACTGCCACAATCCCGATTCCTCATCGGGCTTGGCGGTGATCCGGACGTTCTTTTCCCGCAGCGTCTTTACAAGGTCGGGATCGTCGGGCGCAAAGGTTTTGAACTCTTTCCCGTCTTTGTAAACGCCGGCAATGTTTTTTCCCTGAATCGTGACGGACGCAACCTTATCAGCGCGGAGGGCTTCGGAAAATTCGCTGAAGGCAACGCTTTCGTGGTTCTTCTTCGGTTTGTTGTATATCTGAAAGATAAACAAACCGAGGAGTATAACCACCAGGATGGTAATGATACTTTTGTTTGTAGGTCCCTGACCTGTACTTTTTTGCATAGGCCTTATTTTACCACAAAATTTCCTTAATTATCAATATTCTCAGGTATTCAGAGTCAGGGTTCAGGTCTCAGGGTGAAGGGATAAGGGAAAAGATGAGAAAAACGCTTGTATTTTCAGGCAGAATAACCCCCGGGATGTTCCGATCATGGGAAAAGGGCGCGGCAAACTTTGTGACTGTTGCGGTTCCTTGATCCCGGGTCCCTCTCACCACGTGGTTTTTGTTGCATTTCAAAAACCGGTGTGCAATAAGAAAGGGACATCATGGACAAAATCAAGACCGATACCGCTATAGACAGGAAACCCAGGACAGTTCTTGCGCTCATTGCCTCGCCGAGGATCCTTGGGAATTGTGAGACTTTCACGAAGGAGATCTCCCGCCATATCCCCGAGGCGCATACGCTCAGGCTCATAAGACTGACAACGTTGAGGATAGGGGCGTGCCGTGCCTGTTACGGCTGCGTTATGGGCAATGATTGTCCCGTAAAGGACGACATGGAGTTCCTCCTCGGCGAGATCGCAAATGCCGACGCCATCATCGTTGCTTCACCCGTCTACTACCTTGGTGCCAACGCGATTATCAAGAACATTCTCGACAGGGGCTTTCTCTTTTTCGGCATCCTTGAGAGGACCTATGGAAAACCTGTGATCCTCCTTAATTTTTTTGGCATGCCGGGACGGATCGGAATGGCGCCCCAGATGCTCGAGACATTCGCGGCCTTTCTCGGGCTTTCCGTCAAAGCGAGTCTTTCCATCAGGGCGGCGCTTCCCGGGGAGGCGCTGATGTCCAGAGCCGGCGCGGCCCGCGCAGAGCAGTTGGGAAAGGCGCTCTTTTCATCCCGGAAAAAAAGGCGGAAAAGGGGTTGCCCCTTCTGCGGCTGCGAGATCATCCGGGTTGCAGGAAAGGCTTTTGTCTGCACCGTCTGCCATGGCACTTTCACCATCGATGCGCAAGGAGCCTTTGTCCGCAAAAAAGAAGGCGCCATTCTGGGACCTCCTGAACATATGCTTCTGCACCGCGAATGGCTTCGCGGCATGAAACAACGCTTCGCAGAAAAGAAAAAAGAGATCATGAGAACCATCATCCCTTACAAGAATGAGGGGGAATGGATCAAACCACCCGGATGAGAGACGGTTTCAGGTTCGAAGCTTCAGGTTGCAGGCAAAGCCAAAAATAATCACTGGCCATCTCAATGAATCAGTTCTGCGGAAGAGGGGACAGGGGAGATTTTCGGGAGGTTTTCCCTGGAACCCAAAATCCAAGACGTTCAAACTGCGGTAAAGGGGCCCCGAAGGGCCCCTTTTGTTTTTAGAAGAAATACCAGGCTGCAAATCTGTACTGATCGACCTGGCCATTGCCATCGGCGAAGCCTGCACCTGTGCCTGTGCCCTGGCCCTTGCCATTGAAGGTTGTGAACATCGTCATCCACTGGATGCCAAACCTGACGGCCTGGTTTGCATCCCAGAGAAGGTTTACGGCATAGGTCTGCATCATGTTGACCTTGTCGCGGGCCGCCGCGTTGTTGGTGCGTGCCCATTCGCTGTAGTTGTACTTCAGGTAGCCGTACATGCCGTTGAGCGACAGGGCGTCAGTGAGCCACCAGGACGCCTGGGCGTAAAGACCGAAAAGCGTCGGGGCCGCTGCGTCGAGGCCCGGCCTCAGGTAGGCGCCGTTGCTGGGACTGGGGTTGCCCGGGGACATCCAATTGTTGCCTGCCACGTTCTGACCGATAAAGAAGTTGCCGTTGAGGAGAACGGCCATTGCCTTGTTGCCCTGTTTCTCGGGAATGATGGGTATGGAGTACCTGAATGCGGTTACCCAGGCATTGATCCTATCCGATTTGGTGACGTCGGTGATGGGGGCGGTCAATTCCTCGTCTTTGCCGTAGTAGCCACCGAGCGCGAACTTCATGTTATGGGGGCCGATCTTGCCGCAGCGGTCGGTCCCGTATGCGATCTCGCCCTGAAACCCCGGCCAGTTGCTCCTGGCGTAGCCGTCATTGTACTGGCGGGTTCCGTCTGACCAGTCCGTCGCGGAGGTAACGCCGAGCATGGCGTTGAACTCTTTTCCGATGAAGAACCGGTAGGCGATCTGAGGTGTCCGGATGCCCTTGAGGTACTGGGCGAAGTCATTGGCGCCGATCGCCGATACGTAGTAGGGCATACCCCACTGCTGCCAGTTCTGACCGATCATCAATTCAGCTGACTGCCAGTTCATTTTCATGAAGGCATGCCTCAGCTGGAATCCGCCGTACTGGTTGCCTGTTGTCACACCGCGGAAGTCGCCTTCGATGAAGGCGCTTGTCCTGGCGCCCCACAGATCGGGGCCCTTGACGAGAAAGTTGAAACGGGTCTCTCCGCCGGTGGCAAAGGTATTGCCATATTCGTCGGCCAGGACTGCCCTGTCGGAACTGCTGCTCCTGAAGGCTGCCGCCGGGTCCGCGTGAGTGTTCTGGGTTGAGTAGCCCAGATCGTATTTTACAAAACCACCGAATGTAACATCGTATCTGCTCGTTACGCTTGCCGCGTTGCTCAATGCCGGGACGGCAAGGAGCAGGGCAAGCAGAAGAAAAGCTGTTTTCTTCATAGTTTCCCCCTTTGGGATTTTTAATGGATTTCTAAATTACTATTTTGGATGATATTCTTTTGGAACTGCTCTTTGAATTTACTCTTTGAAGGTGCCCTGAAGGACACTCGTTGAATTTACTGGCGCGGCGTTAATGCAGAAATCGTTCGGTTGCGACCTCCTTTCATTAAGATTTTTTAATTTTTACCAGCACAGTGAACGTTTGTCAAGAGAAAAGAGGTCATGGGTAATAGGTTATAGGTGATAGGAAGATCCTTTCCCATTACCCATAACCTATTACCTATTACCTCTCTTCATAACTTATCTATCGCTTTTACTGCTTTGCGGAGTTTTTTGGGGAGTTTGCGGGGGTTGCCCTTTTTTGGGTGACGGTCTTCGTCGTAATCATCTTCTTTGGCCTCGAACGCCGGGGTTGCCATCATCTCGGCAAGCTTGACAGGCGTCAGGAAGGCGATGCCTTTTGCCTTCGCCTCATCTATTATTGCGCGATCCGAACTGACCACGATCAAACCCGCCGGTCTCTTGCGTATCCAGCCGATGATAACATCGTCGGCGGTTTCGCCTTCCCTGGAATAGACGACCTCGATCCCTCTGTGATTTTCGCTGTGTCGGCCCGGCGAGACAGTGTCATAGGCGTCGAACACAACGGTTACCCGGGCCGGTCTGGCCTTCTTGTAACGGACACATCTTTCCAGGAATTCCCTCCGGAGAAGGTCCATCGATGCACCCTTTTGTACGGAGGAGGCGTTGATCCGGTTGATGTAATTATATCCGTCTATAACAATGTGAACCATAGTGAACCGTTTTACGTCCAGGGTTTCACGTTTCAAGCAGTGGGAGATAGTCGGCTTTGGGCGCTTTTTCCTGGAATCTCAAACGTGAAAGCCGGAACCACTCACGTGTTCTGTCGATCTTCCCCGTAGAAGTCTTTCAGGATTCTGTCCAGGACGCCGTTTATGAACTCCCGGGAGTCTTCGCTGCCGTATTTTTTCCCCATCTCGATAGCCTCATCGATGGCCACCTTCGGAGGGACGTCGCCGGAAAATATCATCTCGAAGACCCCGATCCTGAGGACATTTTTGTCCACATAGGCGATTCGGTCTATCCTCCAGTGTTCGCACGCCTTCCGTATGAACTCGTCTATCTGTTCCTGGTGAGCGCCGATCCCGACGAGAAGGTGTTTCGCATAATCTACGATATCCTGCTGGTAAGGAAATAGCGAGCAGTACCTGGTGAGGGCCCGTTCGGGATCGTCCCCGGCGGTCTCCACCTGGTAGAGCATTCTCAGGGCTAGCTCTCTCGCTTTCCGTCTGCGCACAAGTTGCTTTCCTTGATGAGGTTGACCATCTCGATGGCCGAGACGGCGGCATCATAACCCTTGTTGCCGGCCTTTGTGCCCGCCCGTTCAATGGCCTGTTCGATACTGTCGCTGGTGATGATCCCGAAGGATATGGGCTTCTCCAGTTCGAGGGAAGATTGGGCTATCCCCTTCGTCACTTCCGATGCGACATAGTGAAAATGGGGGGTCGCTCCCTTGATTACGGCGCCCAGGCATACGACGGCATCGATCTCCTTCTTTTTGGCGAGCAATCTGGCCACCAGCGGGATCTCGAAGGAACCGGGGACCCGGTAGATATCGATCTTGTTCTCGTCCGCCCCATGCCGTTTGAGGGCATCGAGCGCACCTTCCACGAGCCGTTCGGTTATGAAACTGTTGAACCTGCTTACGACGATTGCAAACCTGAAACCTTTTGCGTTGAGCTTGCCCTCTCGTACCATGTCCACCCCTTATATGTTATTTAGGATATGACCAAGCTTTTTCTGCTTGGTCGTGAGATAGGCGATGTTGTCTTTTGTCGGCACCATTTCGATGGGCACCCGTTCGACAACTGTCAGACCGTATCCTTCAAGGCCCTTGATCTTCTTGGGATTGTTCGTGAGCAGACGCATCTTGCGCACGCCGATATCGCGAAGTATCTGGGCGCCGATGCCATAGTCCCGAAGATCGGGGGAGAAACCCAGCGCAATGTTTGCCTCGACGGTATCGTGGCCGCAGTCCTGAAGGCTGTAGGCCTTGAGCTTGTTGGCAAGGCCGATCCCGCGTCCTTCCTGGCGCATGTAAACGAAGACACCCTTCTTTTCATGCTCGATCATCTTCAGGGCCTTCTGTAGCTGTTCACCGCAGTCGCACCGCATGGAGCCGAGGACATCGCCGGTGAAGCACTCGGAATGGACCCGGACAAGCACCGCTTCATCGGGGTTTATATCTCCTTTCACGAGGGCCAGGTGAGTCTTCTTGTCAATATCGTTTTCGTATGCTATGAGCGTGAACTCGCCGCCGAACCGGGTTGGTATGCGCGTCTCCGCCACGCGGCGAACGAGCCTTTCATTTTTCGTCTTGTACTTGATCAGGTCCGCGATGGTGACGATCTTCAGGCCGTGTTTTTCGGCGAAGACCTCAAGGTCGGGCAGACGCGCCATTGTGCCGTCTTCGTTCATGACTTCGCATATTACGCCCGCAGGACTGAGTCCCGCCAGCCGGGCAAGGTCGACGGATGCCTCGGTATGGCCCACTCGAACGAGCACCCCGCCGGTTCGCGCCGCGAGCGGAAAGATGTGACCCGGCCGCGATATGTCATCGACCGTTGTTTTGGGATCGATGGCGACCTGGACGGTGCGTGCCCGGTCATACGCGGATATGCCGGTGGTGATACCTTCTTTTGCCTCTATCGAGACAGTGAAAGCCGTATTGTACGGAGAGGTGTTGTCCTGGACCATGAGGGGAAGATCGAGCTGTTTTACTCTCTCTTCGGTAAGGGACAGGCAGATGAGGCCGCAGGCGTACCGCGCCATAAAGGTGATCGCCTCGGGCGTCACCTTTTCGGCGGCGATCATCACGTCGCCTTCGTTCTCCCTGTCTTCGTCATCGACGATGATGACCATCCTGCCTTCACGAATGTCCTGGAGGACCTCTTCGATGCTTGAAATTGCCATGTGCTACTCTCCTTTTATGAATCCGTGACGGGAAAGAAAGTTGAGGTCGATACCCTTGCCTTCCCGCTTCGCCAGGAAACTTTCAACGTATTTTCCGATGATATCCGTCTCAATATTCATTTTATCCCGCTGGTTCTTTTCGAGAATGGTAGTCCGGGAAGCGGTGTACGGAATAATATTGATCGTGAATTTATTATCACTTTGCTCATTGACTGTCAAGCTTATTCCATCGATCGCCACGGAGCCTTTCTTCACTACGGAGCGTGCTATTTCCGGAGAGATTTCTATCGTTATCCGGATGGAATCACCCTCGTTGCGTATGTCGGAAATCGTGCCCGTACCATCGACATGGCCTGTCACGATGTGGCCCCCGAAGCGGCCGTCAACGGTCATGGCCCTCTCGAGGTTGACCCTCTGGCCCGTCCTTTTTTCCGTCAGTGTTGTCAGGCGAAGGGTTTCCAGGGATGCATCGACGCTGAATGTCTGCGTGCCGATTGCCGTGGCGGTCAGGCATACGCCGTCAACGGCTACGCTGTCGCCTTCCCTCACGCTGCCGGGCTCAAATGATGTCTTGATGACAAAAACCCAACTGCCGCTTTTCTTTTCTATCGCCGCGATCGTGCCTATGTCTTCAATGATTCCGGTGAACATAACCCTCTATATAAATGTTGTCCTTCAGCTTTTTCAATATCGCAACGTCGATCCGATAGGCGTCTTTGAGAAAATCGATGCCCTTTCCACCTACCAGGTTCAACGCTCCCTTGCCGCCTATGAGAATAGTGCCGTAGAAAAGCACGACCTTATCCACAAGTCCTTCCCTGAGCAGGGTACTGTTGACCTCTCCGCCCCCCTCGACAAGGATACTCGTGATCTCGCGCCGGTACAATTCTTCGCAGATATGCCTGACGGACGCCCTGCCGCTGTCATCCTTCGGTACCCTGATGACCTCGACCCCCAGGGCCCGCAGCCTCGTCTCCTTGTCGGTGCGGGAATCTTCATTGGTAAAGACCCATGTCCTGTATTTTTCGGAGGTCTTGACCACGTCGCAGGCGAGCGGGATCCGAAGCTTGGAATCAAGGATGATCCTGATGGGGATCTTTTTGGGGTTCTTGAGTCTCGGCACGAGCAGCGGGTTGTCGGAGATGACGGTATTGATGCCTACCAAAATGCCGTCATTGATGCAGCGGAGCAGGTTTGCCTGCCGCCGTGATTCCTCGTTGGAGATCCACCGCGAATCGCAGGTCTTTGTCGCAATCTTCCCGTCGAGACTCACAGCCGCTTTCATGGTGACGAAGGGCCTTTTCTTTTCCATGGAACCTATAAATGCCTCGTTGAGGCGGCGGGCCTCATCCTCGAATATCCCCACTTTGACGTCTATGCCCGCCTTGCGCAGCTTCTCCACTCCCTTGCCGTTGACCAGCGGGTTGGGATCGAGCATCGACACAACCACTCTCTTGATCCCGGCGGCGATGACCTGATCAGCGCAGGGTGGTGTTCTGCCGTAATGGACGCAGGGTTCCAGATTGATATACAGGGTTGCTCCGGCCGCATTCACGCCGGCATCGTCGATCGCGGCCACCTCGGCGTGAGGAGAACCGGCCTTTTTATGATAGCCCTTGCCGACCACGGTGGAGTCTTTGACAATAACCGCTCCCACCATGGGATTCGGCGACACTGTACCCAGCCCTTTTCTGGCAAGGGAAAGCGCCATGCGCATGTACTGTTCGTCATTCACCGGTCGATCACGCTTCGTTTTTTTTCAGAAGGAGCTCGGTGAGCTCGCTCATAAACTCATTTATATCACGGAACTGCCTGTAAACGGAAGCAAAGCGGACATAAGCGACTTCGTCGAGACTTTTTAATTCGTCCATGACCATCTCGCCGATCTCGGTCGCTTTCATCTCCCGTTCCCCTTTTTCCAGAAGATTGTACTCGATTCTCGACACGATCTTCTCAAGATTGGTGACGCTGATAGGCCTCTTTTCGCAGGCCTTCTTCAATCCGCCGAGTATCTTCGCCCTGTCGAAGATCTCACGCCTCCCGTCTTTCTTGACGACGAGCGGCAGTCCCTCCTCGAGTCTCTCCGCCGTGGTGAAACGTTTGGCGCATTTCAGGCACTCGCGCCTGCGGCGGATCGTGTCCATTTCCTTGCTCAGCCTTGAATCAAGGACCTTGCTTTCCATGTAATTGCAGAAGGGACACTTCATGAGTCTACCCCGACCACCGTCACCTGGTGCCTGCCGGCGCCTTTCGTTTTGCCCGGCCGCCAGGCGCCGGGGAATCTTTTCGGGTTGAGGGTTTCTTTCCCTTTCCCCGATCTATTTTGCTCAACAGGATATTCGATTCCCCGATGAGGCTCAAGGAAAGCTCGTCGGGATATCCATCCTCGTAATAGACCTTGTCGATGCCCGCATTTATCAACATCTTGATGCATATTGAGCAGGGCAGGTGGGTGCAATAAAGATGCGCTCCGTTGATGGACACGCCGTGGTATGCCGCCTGAATGATGGCATTCTGTTCGGCGTGGAGGCCCCGGCACAGTTCGTGGCGCTCCCCGGGGGCGATTTTCATCCGCTCTCTCAGGCAGGAAACCTCCAGGCAGTGTTTGAGCCCTGAAGGCGCCCCGTTGTAACCGGTGGCAAGAATTCTCTTGTCTTTCACAATGACGGCCCCCACGTTGCGGCGCAGGCAGGTCGATCTCATGGAAACGATCCGTGCTATCTCCATGAAATAGGAATCCCAGTCAGGACGATCGTGGTTCATATGTCATATATACGTGAGTAGAAGGGAAAGCTCTTGCAGAATTCCCGCACCTTCTCGCGCGTTCGTTCCATGAATGATGCGTCGGTGGGCCGTTTCAGGACGGCGTCGATCATCTCGCAGATGAGCTCCATCTCCGATTCCTTCATGCCGCGGGTTGTAACCGCGGGGGTACCTATCCTGATGCCGCTTGCAATGTTGGGACTTCTGGTATCGAAGGGGATGAGATTTTTGTTGACCATGATGCCGCTCGCCTCAAGGGCTATCTGGGCCTCATTTCCCGTCACATTTTTCGGCGTGAGGTCGACGAGGAAGAGGTGGTTGTCGGTGCCTCCCGAGACGATGCGGAAGCCGAGATCGGCCATGCATTTCGCCATGTGATCCGCATTCAGGATGATCTGGCGCTGATACTGCTTGAATTCCTCGGTCATTGCCTGCTGGAGGGCCACGGCCTTTGCGGCGATGACGTGCATCAGCGGCCCCCCCTGGATGCCGGGGAAGACGGCGGAGTCGATCTTTTTCGCCAGGTCGGCGTCGCACATAATCAGGCCGCCTCTCGGACCCCTCAAGGTCTTGTGCGTCGTCGTCGTGGTAAAATGGGCGTGTCCGATGGGGCTTGGATGGAGACCTGCCGCGATCAGGCCGGCAATGTGGGCGATATCGGCCATGAAATAGGCCCCCACCTCGTCGGCGATCTGCCTGAACTTTTCAAAATCTATGGTCTTCGAATAGGCGCTGGCGCCTGCTATGATGAGTTTTGGTTTCTCCCTGAGCGCTATGCTCCGGATCTCGTCGTAATCGAGCATCTCGTCTTTGGCGGATACCGCGTAGGATACCGCGCGGTACCATTTACCGGAAAAACTCGGTTTTGCCCCGTGGGTCAGATGGCCCCCGTGGGCGATGTCCATTCCAAGGACCGTATCGCCGCGCTGAAGGACAGCGTAAAAGACGGCCATGTTGGCCGATGAGCCCGAATGGGGCTGGACGTTCGCGTGCTCGGCCCCGAAAAGCGTTTTTGCGCGCTCGATGGCAATGCTCTCTATCTCATCAAGATATCGGCAGCCGCTGTAATATCGCTTCGACGGATAACCTTCGGCATATTTATTCGTGAGGACGCAACCCTGAGTGGCAAGGATATCTTCGTCAACGTAGTTCTCGGAGGCGATGAGTATGAGACTGTATTCCTCGCGGTCCAGTTCGCGCCGTATGAGATCGAACACCCTGGTATCTTTTCCGTCAAGTTTCATATTTTACCTGTCCGTGTTTTTTTCGAAAGCCTCTATCTTCTTTATCCTGCCAAGGTGCCTGCCCCCTTCGAAATCCGTGGAGAGCCAGACCTTTACGATTTCTTCGGCGAGTCCCTTTCCGGTGACCCTTCCTCCGAGGACGAGCACATTGGCATCAAGATGCTTTCTGCTTTGTATGGCCGTGTACAGGTCAAAGACCAGCGCGGCACGGATGCCTTTAACCTTGTTCGCCGCAACACTCATGCCGATCCCTGTTCCGCAGACCAGTATCCCCCGGTCTGCGCCTCCCGCGGCGACCAGCTTCGCGACCTCAAAACCGAGATCGGGATAATCGACGGAAGCCGGGGAGTGTGTCCCCAGATCAGTCACCTCGTAGTCCGCGGCTGCGAGCAGGGCTTTTATGTTTTCTTTAAGCTCGAGGCCGGCGTGGTCCGAGCCAATGGCTATCTTCACCCTTCGAACCTCCTCAGAACCAGAACGCAGTTCGTACCCCCGAAGCCGAAGGAGTCGGAGATAGCCACGTTTATGTCATGGTTTCGCGCCTGATTCGGAACGTAGTCCAGGTCGCAGTCGGGGTCGGGTGTCTCATAATTGATCGTCGGCGGGCAAACCCGGTCTCTGATGGCGAGCGCGCTGAAGATGGCTTCGATAGCGCCCGCGGCCCCGAGAAGGTGACCCGTCATGGACTTGGTCGAGCTGACGGGAATCTTGTAAGCGCGTTCTCCGAAGACCTTTTTGATAGCCAGAGTCTCTGTCTGGTCGTTGAGGTCCGTGGAGGTCCCATGGGCGTTGATGTAGTCCACCGCCTCAGGGCCAAGCCCGGCATCGCGCAGCGCCATGTTGATGCAGCGGATGAATCCGTCCCCGTCAGGGCAGGGGGCCGTTATGTGATATGCGTCCCCGTTATATCCGTATCCCATGAGTTCCGCGTAGATCTTCGCACCCCTTTTGCGGGCGTGTTCCAGTTCTTCAAGTATTACGATACCGGCGCCTTCGGCCACCACGAAACCGTCGCGGTCCTTGTCGAAGGGCCGTGAGGCCTTCTCGGGCTCGCTGTTCCGTGTTGAAAGGGCCTTCATCGCATTGAAACCGCCCACGGTCAACGGGGTCAGGTTGGCCTCGCATCCGCCGGCCACCATCATATCGGCATCGCCGTACTGGATGATCCTTGCGGCGTCGCCGATCGAATGAGCACCCGTGGCGCAGGCCGTCACGATGCAGAGATTGGGCCCCTTTATGCCATACTGGATGGCGATATGGCCGGGTGCCTCGTTTGCAATGAGCATGGGAATGAAGAAGGGCGAGATACGCCCCGGTCCTCTTTCCAGGTAAATGCTGTGATATTTTTCAAGGGTCGGCAGGCCGCCGAGGCCCGTGCCGACCACCACCCCGGCCCGTTCGGCATCTTCTTTCGAAATGTCGAGGCCGGAATCTTCCATGGCTATTTTTGTCGCGGCGAGGGCATACTGGATGAAAAGGTCCATCCGCTTCATCTCCTTGACCGAGACGTATTCCTCGGCTTTGAAGTCCCTGACTTCGCCGGCTATTTTAGTATCATGGTGCGTACTATCGAATCTCGTTAGCGATGCGATCCCCGACTCCCCGTTCAGAATCCGTTTCCAGACATTGTCCGTCCCTACGCCGAGGGGAGTCACAAGACCAACACCGGTGATGACAACCCTTCTTTTCAAACGACACCTCGTTGAGTTATTTGCCTGCCAGGCGATCTTCGATGTACCGGATCGCATCACCGACCGTTTCCATCTTCTCTGCGTCCTCATCGGGGATCTCTATGCTGTACTCGTCTTCCAGTGCCATAATAAGCTCAACGATATCTAGAGAATCGGCGCCGAGGTCATCAATGAACTTAGCTTCCGGAACAACTTCCGATTCGCTTACCCCGAGCTGATCCACGATCATCTTCTTTACTTTTTCAGTTACTGGCATTAAGCCACCTCCTTGTTTTATTGAAAGTTCCTTCAAGCTCCCCCGGAATCCGCCGCTTCGACGGTTTACTTCCGTTCATGGGCTTTCTTACATGTACAACCCACCGTTGACATTTATCACCTCCCCCGTCACGTAGCTGCCGTATTTCGAAAGAAGAAAGTATACTACGTTTGCGACGTCCCGGGGTTCCCCGAGCCGTTTGAGCGGAATTGCCCCGTACATCGATTCTTTTGTCTTTTCATCGAGCATGTCCGTCATCTTCGTCCTGATGAATCCCGGAGCGACGGCGTTTACCCTGATGGACCGCTCAGCATATTCTTTGGCAACGCTCTTTGTGAAACCGATGATGCCGGCCTTGCTGGCCGCATAGTTGGCCTGCCCGGGGTTTCCCATGACGCCCGCGATGGAAGAGATATTTACGATGCTGCCGCCTGACTTGAGCATGTGCCTGACAACGGCCTTCGTGCAGGTGAAGACGCTCTTCAGATTTACTCTGATGACGCGGTCCCAGTCCTCTTCCTTCATTCTTACCAGAAGTTTGTCCATGGTGATACCGGCGTTGTTCACGAGATTGTCGATCTTGCCCATGTCTTTCAGCACCTGATCGACAGCCCCCTGGACAGCCTGAAAATCCGAGACATCGACACTGTAAATCTCGCAGCGCCTGCCTTTGGACTGGATGGCCTGTCTGGCTTCAGATCCGTCGATTATATCGAAGATTGCGATGTCGCCGCCCTTATCGGCGATGAGTTCCGAGATTGCCCTGCCGATACCCTGGGCGCCGCCTGTAACAATCGTTACTGTTCCGTTCATGCCATAAGCCCCTTGACCGATTCTATCTCATCGAATTTTTCGACGTTTACACAGACAACGCCGGGCAGGATCCGTTTCACGAGGTTGGAAAGCACCTTCTGGGGGCCTGCCTCGATAAAGATCTCCACGCCTTCGTCAGCCATCTTCCTGACGCATTTTTCCCACAGCACCGGAGAGAACATTTGACGGTAGAGCTTGTCGTCCACCGTGCCCTTTTCTTTGCCGGGGGTCGCGTCGACATTAAAGACGACGGGGATGGAAAGATCCCCGTGGCTCAAGTCCGCCAGTTCGCTTTTCAACCGGTCCGCGGCCTCCTGCATGAGCGGAGAATGGAACGGTCCGGAGACGTTAAGGAAGACAGCCTTTTTGTACCCGGTGCCTTTAAGCTTTTCAACGGCTTCCTTCAGCGCCTCGGCGTTCCCTGAAAGGACCACCTGTTCCGCGGAGTTGAGGTTTGCGGGAACCGCCACGTAATCGTCGTGGGATATTTCCGCAAGGACCGGCGCGATCTTCTCCATGTCGGCACCGATAAGCGCCACCATACCGCCTTTTCCCTTCGGACAGGCCTCTTCCATGAGAAGCCCTCTCTTTCTGGTGATGGTCAGGGCTTCTTCAAAGGTGAAAAAACCGCTTGCCAGAAGGGCCGTGTATTCGCCAAGGCTGTGGCCGGCGACGAGAAAAGGTTCGATGCCCGCTTCCCTCCTTAAGGCCTCATAGACAGCATAGCCGACGAGAAGCAGCGACGGCTGCGTGTTATACGTCTGGCGCAGTTCGTCCTCGGGGCCGTTGAAACAAAGATCCGTTATGGGGAAGCCAAGGATCCTGTCGGCCGTGTCGAACATGTCTCGAATGTAGTCGAATCTCTCATAGAGATCCCTGCCCATGCCGATGTACTGGGAACCCTGTCCCGGAAATACTATGCCCGTCTTCTTCATCTATCCTCTCTCGCCGGGTTGTGGATTTTTTTCCTCGCGAGATCAGTGTCTCACGCTATTATTTTTTCTTCGAGGCCGATGCCTTGATCAGCTCCAGCCCGATTATATTTCTCTGTATCTGGTTTGTGCCCTCGTATATCTGGAGTATCTTGGCATCGCGCATCATCTTCTCGACGGGATACTCCTTCATATAACCATATCCGCCGAAGACCTGTATGGCATCGACGACAACTTTCATGGCAACGTCGCTGGGAAACACCTTGCTCATGGCCGACACCTTGGAGAAATCCTTCGGATTGCTGTCTATGTACCGGGCCACCGAATACACGAGAGCGCGTGCCGCCTCCACCTGTATCGCCATATCGGCGAGCATATGCTGTATCGCCTGAAAGGAGATGATCTTTCTCTCGAACTGTTCCCTTTCACGCGCGTATTGTACCGCTGCGTCAAGTGCGCCGTGGGCAACCCCGACCGCCTGCGCACCTATCCCTGGGCGGGTCCTGTCAAATGTTCTCATCGTTAGGATGAAGCCCAGACCTTCTCTACCTATAACATTTTCCTTCGGAACTTTGCAATCTTGAAATACCAGTTCCCGGGTCGCCGATGCCCGGATGCCGAGCTTGTTCTCTTTCTTGCCGAAAGTGAAGCCTTCCATGCCTTTTTCAAGGATGAAAGCCGTGGCACCCCTGCCTCCTTTGGAGCGGTCGGTCATCGCGATTACGGTATAGATATCTGCCTCGCCGCCGTTGGTTATCCATTGTTTGGTCCCGTTGAGAATATAGTAGTCGCCGTCCTTTTTGGCCTCAGTCCGGATGCCCTGGGCATCGCTGCCCGCATTGGCCTCGGTGAGGCCGAAGGCTCCCAGCTTCGACCCGCTGGCTATCTGCGAGAGATATTTCTTCTTCTGTTCTTCCGATCCGCCGAGCAGGATAGGGTAGGCACCCAGAAGACTGGCCGCGTAGCTTACAGATACGCCGAGGCAGGCCTTGCTCAATTCCTCAACGACGATGCAGTTTTCAAAAGATCCCCCTCCCATACCGCCGTATGCCTCGGGGATGCTGACTCCGAAGAGCCCTGTTTCGGCACAATTCTTCATTATGTCCCAGGGAAACTTTCCTGTTTCATCAAGCTCCGCACGAACGGGAACGACCTTTTCCTCTGCTATTCTCCGCGCCAGCGTCCGTATGCTCTTCTGGTCATCCGATAAAAAATAATCCATGTCTTACCTCTCCTTTACTTTCTGCAGCGATTGATAGTCCTGCATGGTCTCATTGATGGATTCCTTGAGGCCTTTTTCAACGAACTTTCTGGCCAGCAGTATGGCATTGCGCATGGCCTTTTCGTTCGATTTTCCGTGACATATTATGCAGACCCCGTCGACCCCCAGAAGAGGTGCGCCGCCGGTTTCGGAATAGTCCGCCTTCTTTTGGAATTCCTTGAAAAGATCGTTCAACAGGAGGTAACCCATCCTTGCCTTAAGGCTGTTCCTGATACCTTCTTTGAAGAATTTAAAAATAAAATCGGCGACCCCTTCGCTGATCTTCAAGGCTATGTTGCCAACGAAACCGTCGCTTACAACTACGTCGGTCCTTCCGTTGTACATATCGGTCCCCTCGACGTAGCCCAGATAGTTGATGCCTAGTTCCTTGATAAGGGAATGGGCCTCCCGGGTCAATTCGTTTCCCTTGGTTTCTTCCTCACCGTTCGAGAGAATACCGACCTTTGGCGAATCGATTCCAAGGACGGAAGAGGCGAAGGCATTGCCCATGAGGGCAAACTGGGCGAGATGCGTGGGCTTGCAGTCCACTGTGCCGCCGGCGTCAAGGAGAATCGAAACGCCTTCTCCCATCCGCGGATGCAGCGTTGCGATCGCGGGCCTGTCCACGCCGGGGATCCGGCCCAGGGTAAAAATGGCAAACGCCATCGCCGCGCCGGAATTTCCCGCTGAAACGACGGCCTGGACCTCGCCGCTCTTGTGCAACTCGAAAGCCCTGTTCATGGAAGAATCCTTCTTCTTCCTCAGGGCATTCGAGGGGGCCTCGTTCATCCCCACGCAAACGGGTGTGTGGACCATGTCCAGGTTCGCACGGTCCGTCACAAAGGGTTTCATTTTTTCTTCGTCGCCGACGAGAACTATGGAAGCGAGACCTTCGCGGGAAACTGACTGCGCCCCTCTTACGATTTCCTGAGGCGCAAAATCGCCACCCATTCCATCAACGGCAATCCGTATCATCCCTTATCAGGCTTCCTCGACGGCGATGTACTGTTTTCCCTTGTACATTCCACACTTGGGGCATACAGCATGGGGAAGTTTGGGTTCTTTGCAGTTCGGGCACGCCACGACCGCGACGGGTGATGCCGTGTAATGGGTGCGTCTCTTGTCCCGCCTTGCCTTTGCAGTTTTTCGTTTTGGTACAGCCATAATGTACTCCTTGTCAATTTAAGAAAGATTTTAATTTTTCGCCAAAGAGGCTTAAAGGCGCCTCGGGGCAATCACAGGGCTCGGTGTTCCTGTTCTTGCCACAGGTCGGGCAGATTCCTTTGCACTCCTCCCTGCAGAGCGGTCTCATCGGCATATTGAGCATTACTTCCTCATAAACATAGGGATCGAGATCGATTTCATCGCCTTCGTAATAATAGACGTCCAGGTCCTCATTGTGGAGTTCCATCTCCGCGGCGTCGGGAGACGTGCTTTTCTCGGTGAGTTTGATGGCCATCCTGACGGACAGGTCGAGGTCAAAGTCCTCGAGGCATCGCGAACAGGAAAGGGACATCCGGGCGGTGACCGGTCCTTCGATCGTAACCGTATCATCGAATTTCGCCACCGTAAGCTCGTAGCTCACCGGGGCAAGCAGCCTGAATTCAGTATCGTCCGTCATCGCGAATCGCTTAATATCCATCTCACCCTTCACGACCAGCACATCTTCTATTTCTGAGAGTCGTATTAACAAAAGGCCGTCCTTCTTTTGAAGATAGATAATATAAAGAGTTTACCATTTTCTGTCAAGGAAATTAACCTGTTGTAACTGTTGCCTTTTTGTTCGCACCGGACCCGAAGCCGACCGTTTTGGCACAAACCCGGGGTCGTTTGTGCACTATTCATACCGGGTCGCCCAGAAGGGTATGGAGTTGTTTTTCATCGATGGGGATTGCGAGGATCTTCCGTCTGCTTTTCTCGCCCCTCACGATCCTGATAGCCGATTTCCTGACCTTGAGAACATCCGACAGATAGCGTATCAATTCTTCATTCGCCCTGCCTTCCAGCGGCAGGGCCGTAAGTCTCACCGTGATGCCGCCTCCGGTACGCGTTATCGCATTTTTTTTGGCGTTGGGTATTACCCTGATCTCCACGTTCATGACCGTCCCTCAGACTCTGAGAGCAAGCTGGAGAAGAAGCCTCGTGACGAGTTCCTGAAGAAAGATGATAATAAGCATCAGAAAAAAGGGGGCAATATCGACCATACCGAAACGGGTGGGAATGATCCTGGATATACGGTACGTAACGGGGTCCACAAGCTTGTAAACAGTCCGGACGATGGGATTATAGGGGTTCGGCCGTATCCATGAAAAAAGGGCCCTGGCGAAGATCACCCAGAAATAGACGGTAAGCGCTCCATTCAGGACCTTGGCAAACCACACGAGAAAGACACCGAAACCGGACATCGTCACCCCTGCTCCATAAAAAAGACAACAACCGATAACCAGCCTAAAAAGACGATAACCTGATGATCATTATTACAATAACCAATCAAAAAAGACAACGATGAACCTTGAAAATCGACGGACGGGTTGAAAAAGTCCCCGATGTCGGCATTGGTTTCTTCGTCATACCGGTGGAATACAAGGGGTCGGTCTCCCTATGACACGGGTACCCTCGAACCTGTCGATTGTTATCTCTACCATCCTGTTTTCAAGCTTTCTGTCATGGGGGATGTAAACGGGTATATAGTTGTCGGTATATCCCCGCATATAGTGTCCGGGGTAGCGCTTGCCCTCGGGTATGATGTGCGCCTGCCTGCCGGTGAAGCGCCTGTGAAATGCCTCGCGCTTCTTTGCATCGAGGCGTCTGAGGATCCTGACCCGTTCTTTCTTGATGCTTTCAGGGACTTTCCCGTCCATAAGGGCCGCCTTTGTGCCCGGCCGCGCCGAAAAAGGGAAGACGTGGAGGTAGTAAGCGCCGCAGGAGTCCAGGAACGCCGCGGTTTCGAGGAAGCGGTCTTCGTCCTCTCCCGGGAAACCGGTGATAACGTCCATGCCGATTCCCGCATCGGGGATCTTCACCAGGACCTCGTTCAGGATTCTTCGGATATCGCCTTGCCGGTAAGGTCTTCGCATGGCGGCCAGTATCGTGTCCGAGGCGCTTTGAAGGGGAATGTGAAAGCTTTTCGCTACCTTTCGTGAACGGGCGACAGTGTCGATAAACGCGCTGTCGAACATGAGAGGGTCAATGGAACTCAGGCGTATCCTGGGTGGTGTGGGAACGTCCTCGAGAAGACGAATGAGGTCGGTGAGGCCGTATTCACGCTGCCCGTCCCGCCAGGCCGAGATCTCGATGCCGGTGAGGACCACCTCCTGGATCCCCTTGTCCCTCAGGGTTTCCATTGTGTCCAGTATCTCTGCAAGGGGCCTGCTGCGCGGAATGCCTCTCGCATAGGGTACAATGCAGTAGCTGCAAAACCTGTCGCAGCCATCCTGGATCTTGAAGAAAAACCGGGTCTTGCCTTCCATGATGAATTCCCGGGGCACCTGTTCGATGCTGAAAGATTCCCGGGCAGCGATAAAGGTTCCCCGCGGTCCCGTGTACCGGTCCGCCATGAATTTTTCCGTCTGTCCGAGAACAAGGTCTACCCCGAAATTGTCATCGGGGTAGACCTGCCCATGACAACCGGCCAGAGCACACCTGGCACCCGGATTCTCTCTTTTCACCCTGTTCAGGAAACGGCGGATGTCCCGGACGGCCCCCCCGGTGACGGTGCAGGCATTGATCACCACAAGACCGGCCTGATCCATGGGCACCGCGACAAACCCGGCCTTCGCCAGATTCCCGGCAATGACGGAACTGTCCCACTGGTTGGCCTTGCAGCCGGTGGTATGAATGAAAAAGGTCTTTTTCATGGTCACGAGAACACAACGTTTTTAATAGGTCCAATAAGTCCCATAAGACCTATTTCTTTTCTATCTTTTGTAAAAAGGTGACATTTCGCGCAACCTGGCTACGATGCCAGGGAGGATTTCTATGACGTAGTCAATTTCCTCCCGGGTGTTGTCGCGTCCCAGGCTGAAGCGAAGGGCGCTCTGACAGAGATCTCCCGGGATGCCCATTGCCAGGAGCACGTGGGAAGGCTCGGAGGAACCCGACGAACAGGCTGACCCCGATGATACGGCCACGCCCTTCATGTCAAGGGCGAGGAGGAGAGATTCCGATTCCACGAACTGGAAACTGAGATTGAGTGTATTGGAGACTCTTTGCACGGGATGACCGTTCAGCCGCACATGGTCGATGCGTTCAAGGATCCCGTCCAGGAGTCGCTTGCGGAGCGCCTCCGTGGCACTGCTTCGTTCGTCCATCTTATCTCCGGCTATCTCGCAGGCCTTGCCGAAGGCCACGATACCGATGACATTCTCCGTTCCGGCCCGTCTTCCCGATTCCTGGTGCCCGCCGTGGATAAGATTGTGCAAGCTCATGCCTTCACGGACGTAGAGCGCCCCGACTCCTTTTGGGGCGTAGACCTTGTGTCCCGAAAAGCTGGCGAGATCAACGCCAAGGGTTCCGACGTCGACGTCCAGTTTCCCCAGTGCCTGCACCATATCGGAATGAAAAGGGATTTCCTTTTCCCGTGCGATGCGGGCTATATCACCAACGGGCATCACCGTGCCTGTCTCGTTATTGGCGTACATGATGGAGATCAGAATGGTGTTTTTCGTGATGGAACGCCGTACATCGTCAGGGTCGACAAGGCCATGACCGTCCACAGGAAGGTACGTAACGGCAAACCCCCTTGTTTCCAGGTACCGGCAGACGTTGAGGACCGCCGGGTGTTCCACCATAGAAGTAATAATGTGACCCTTCCCGGCCGCAAGAGCAATCCCCTTTATGGCGTGATTGTCGGCTTCACTGCCGCAGCTCGTAATTACGATCTCCTCCATCCCGGCGCCGATCGTACGGGCAATTTGCCCGCGAGCCGCCTCATAGGAGGTCTTGACCTCTCTTCCCGCAAAATGGAGGCTTGAAGGGTTCCCGAAGAGCCCGTTCAGGAACGGCCTGATCGCGTCGGCCACCTGCGGATGGACGGGCGTCGTGGCGTTATTGTCCAGATATATCCTGGGGATCGGCACGTTCTACTCGAAGGAGACGTTCATCGCCTTGACGGGACAAACCCGGACGCAGAGTTCGCAGGCGACACAGCGATTATAGTCGAACTCCACCTTCATTGTCTTCCTGTCCTTTATGTACAGTGCTTCCGGGGCGCAAACACTGGTGCAGACGCCGCAGTGAACACACTTCGTCTCGTCCCGGTTGATGTCCTGTTCCATGGGTTCCGTATCGATGTCAAGGCCCGTAAGGTATTTCATCCCTTTCTTGAAATTTGTTTCTGTCCCTTCGACCTCGATGACCATCATGGACTCCGCCTTCGGGGATATATTGGCCCTCAGGATATTGAAAACAAGGTTGAAATCCTTGACGAGCCGGTAAACGATAGGCTTGTCGATGGTGTCTTTCTTAAAGCGGAGAATAATCCTCTTCTTCATGTGGTCCTCGCGTGTTCTCTTGAGCCTTGCCGGGCAGACTCGCGGATTTATAGTTCGACGATATCGAGATCACCCCAGGCAGCGAACTGATCGCCGAGGATGATCAATATCCCCGTTATACCGGGGAACTGCTGTCCTTGCTCGACGGCGTCAGCAATATCGTCCTTCTTTTTTACAATATTACCGAGGTAAGTTGCAAGTCCATCGGCAAACAGACAGGAGCGGCCCAACACGCAGACCGCGTCCGCGTTGCCGAAGCTTAAGGAATGGCCCACGGTTCCCGATGAGGTGCACACTCCCCGGGCCTGTGGTCCGGGATGGATCTTGATGCCGATCCGTTCACTGAAGGGCGAAACGCCGGCATGGACCTGTATGATGCGCTCCGTCGAGGCCCTCAGGTAGATGTCGCCGCCGTTCTCGATGATGAAGTCTTCCGTAAGAGACATGATATCCCTGCCTGTGAACTCGGCCACGGCGCCGGCGACGGTGGCCATCGGCCCGACCCCGATCACAGCCGATGCCTCGATCATTTCGCGGATTATGGGCGGGGCCAGGCGGTCCTTCGGGACGGGCACCAGGCTTTCCTGAAAAAGGGGCTTCAGCCGTATATACTCCTCGAGCTGGTTGCGGTAAAAGAGGACTCGTTCCTTTATGAAAGGGCCGAGATCGCACGAGGTACAGCAGAACAGGTCTGTTTCCTTGTGTTTGACCTCATAGCAAACGAGCTCGGCAGGTCGTGATATCCGTCGATAGAATCTTTCTTCATACATGCTGACATGTCACGCTGATGGTCCGTATGGATACAATATCTGTAAATATATCAGGAACATGGGTGGCTGTCAACGGATGTCGTGAAGACAGGGGATGCAAGGCGTGAAGCGCCGGGGCGTCACGCCCGGGGCCCGGGACCGGCCGATCCATTTTATAAACAGGGGGGATTTCGTAATAAGGTGGATTGATTAAAGGAAATCTTTTCGCTATAATGTCCAAATGGAGATAATGTCGGCAAAAGAAGTTTCGAAGTATCTCAGGATCAACGAAAAGATGATATACCGGCTGGTGCAGGAATCGCGCCTTCCCGCGGTCAGGATCGGCGGCAAGATATCCTTCGCCAGGGAACTCATCGACGATTGGATACTTGAGAACACACAGCGGGAAAAGCTTGTCTTCATAGCCGGAAGCGATGATCCGCTCCTGAAGAAGATCATCGATCTCTTCAACGCGTCTCAGAAGGGAACGACGGTCTTTTATGCACCGGTGGGAAGTCTGAGGGGTCTGGAACTTCTTCGGGACCATACGGCGTCGGCATCCTGCGTGCACATCTATGACATGGAGAAGAAGGGCTACACACTTTCCTATCTCCGAAAGTATCTCGAAAGCGAAAACTATGCCGTCATCAATCTTTTCTTCAGGGAACAGGGGCTTTACCTGCAAAAGGGCAATCCCGCCGGCATAATGTCCCTTGGCGATCTGGCCTCGCGCGGTGCGAGCTTCATTAATAGAAGAAAAGGTACGGGCACGCGGCTTCTCTTCGATTTTCTCCTCATGGAGGCCGGCATCGAACCATCGAAGATCAACGGATACGATCGCGAGGCTGAGTCTCACCTGGGTGCCGGCACAGCCGTCGTGCGCGGAATCGCCGACGTCTCCGTGGGCATACGCTACATCGCCGCCATGCTGAATCTCGATTTTGTACCTCTTTTCAAGGAACGCTTCGATCTCGTCGTTCCCTATGACCGGTATACAAGTGCGCAGACGAAGGCCTTTCTCGATTTTCTCAACGAGCCCCTTTTTCTGCATTCCATGAAGGACCATGAGGGCTACGACATGTCACAAACGGGAAGCGTTCTCAACAAAGATGCACGATGACCCGAGGGAGAACTCCCGGCCCGTTTCGGCTGAAGGCCCTCTCAAACATGTCCCCCTTCACAGCGAGGAAAATCATTGAAACTCAAACATCCGGAACCCGTGCGGCGCGTCGATATTGTAGTTGACCCGGGGGCTGAAGAACTTCTTCCCGAAGAGATCTATACCCTCCACTCTCCCTCCGGAATATGGGTTGTGGAAGAGAATTCGAAAACGATCATCAGGGCCTACCCCGAGCACGTCGAAACGTTTCTGTCAGCTATTCGGCAAAGCGGTATACCCATTGGAGCCGTTCGGGTTACCGAGGAGGCCCGTCGTGACTATTCGGAAATGGCCAGGCGGTATTTCCGTCCCATTACCGTTGAGGACGTCGTCATCCGGGCGCCCTGGAACTCACAGCGCAAAGGTGTCCGTTATATCACCATCGAACCGGGAATGGCCTTCGGGACGGGCAGGCATGAGTCGACGCGGCTCATGATAAAGCTTATGAGGGACGTCGACTTTTCAGGTAAGCGTGTTCTCGATATCGGCTGCGGCTCGGGTCTCCTGTCTCTTTACGCACGCCTTAGGGGCGCGAAATATGTCTATGCCGTCGACAACGACCTGGACGCCGTCCTTTCGGCGCAAAAGAACATGCTCCTCAATGATGCATCGGATATTGAAATCGTTTGTGCGGACCTCATGAATGTGGGCGGCAAGTATGATGTTGTTCTCGCCAATCTCGACATCCGTACGTTTGCGCTGACATCGGGCCACATTATGGGCCTCTGGAAAAGTAAAGGGGTTTTGATCGTTTCAGGCATTATCGGCAGGGAAAGGAAAGAGGCCTTGAAGCTGTTCTTTCCCTGCGAGCCGGTGACGGAAGTCAGGAAGAACGCCTGGAGGGGATTCCTTTTTAGAAGATAGCCTTCAGGGTTCACGGGTACCAGAGGTAAGAGCGGGACAAGGCTTCTTTTCTTCTGAGCAGCCGGGGCCCTGCGTGTCGAACCTAATTTTTCAGCAGGGGGCGCTTAATGAATATAGGATTTCTCGCCTCACATGGCGGAAGCAATATGCAGGCGATCATTGACGCCTGCAAGGCAGGGCGGCTCAGCGCGGTGCCGGTTGTCGTGATCAGCAACAATGGTGAATCTCGGGCCCTGGAGCGCGCAAGGAACGAAGCTATCCCCAGCTATTATTTAAGCGGGAAGACCCATCCCGATCCGGACGGCCTGGATCAGGCCATTCTGGATGTGCTCATCCTGCACGGGGTCGACGTCGTTGCGCTTGCAGGGTATATGAAGAAACTGGGCCCGAAGACACTCGCCCATTTCAGGGGGCGCATCCTCAACATCCACCCTGCGCTCCTGCCGAAACACGGCGGCAAGGGGATGTACGGCATACGCGTTCACGAGGCGGTCATCACAGCAGGCGAAACGGAATCCGGGGTAACGGTGCATCTTGTCACCGAGGAATATGACAGGGGCCCCATTCTTGCCCAGGTACGCGTACCCGTCATGCCCGGCGACACGCCCGAGACATTGGCGGAGCGTGTTCTCGTGCAGGAACACATCCTCTATCCCGCCACACTCCAGCGGATAGCGACAGGGGACATCGTACTGTCCGGGGAAAAATAAAAGGGGCGGCGTCCCTATTCGAACATCGCTTCAGCGAATTCTTTTGCATTGAAAGGGATAAGGTCGTCGACCTTCTCGCCGACGCCTACGTACCGGACGGGTATGCCGAGGAGGTGGGCTATGGGAAGGATGAAACCGCCCTTAGCTGTTCCGTCGAGCTTGGTGATGACAATACCCGTGACCCCGACGGCCTCGTGAAATGTTTTCGCCTGGGCTATTGTGTTCTGCCCGTTCGTGGCATCCACCACGAGGAGGACTTCGTGAGGGGCGCCTTCAATCTCCTTAGAGATGACACGGCGTATCTTTTTCATCTCCTCTATGAGGTTTGCCTTTGTGTGGAGCCTTCCCGCAGTATCGAGGATGACGATGTCGGTCCCCCGGGATTTCGCGGCCTTGACCGTATCGAAGGCGACAGCCGCCGGGTCCGAGCCGTCGGCATGCTTCACCATTTCGACGTTGAGCCGCTTCGCCCATACCTCGAGCTGTTCGATGGCCGCAGCCCGAAATGTATCGCAGGCACCGAAAAGGATTTTCTTGCCGTCACTGAGATAGATCCCGGCCATCTTGGCAATGGTTGTTGTCTTGCCGACCCCGTTCACGCCCAGGGTAAGTATGACAAAGGGTTTCTTGCTGTCCGTCGCGATCGGAGATTCAATGGGGGTCAGCAGGTTCTGCACCTCTTCCTTCATGGATGATCTGATGTCGTCCGTTGTCCTGATGAGCCCGCGTCTCCATTTCTCCTTGAGGGCATTGATAAGAAGCTCTGTTGTCTCCAGCCCCGCATCGGCGAGTATCAGCGCCTCTTCGATCTCGTCGAAGGCATCCTCATCGATGGGCTTTCCCGAGACGAACCATTCAATCTTCGTTTTAATCTGGTCCCGTGTTTTTGTCAGGCCGCTCTTGATCTTTTCAAAAAAACCCATGGTATCACCCTTCAGAACTCCCTCATGTCGCGGGAGTAATAACCTAAATTGTTATATATATAAAGTTCCATGTCCTGTTCGTACCACCGTATCTGCTCGTCCATGACGGCTTCCAGAAACACCCGGTCAATCTTGCCGGATCGCCACATATCCTTTATGTCTTTTATGGATTCAAGAGGATAGAGACTGTCATAGCGATCGATATACTCCTTGAGTGCCTTCATTCCCCCGGGGTCGTTGAGGCCAAGGAGGATGAGAGCTTTGTATGCGTACATTCTCAGCGAGGTGATCGCGTCGGGTGGGGATTTCTCGGCGTCGGCTATGAAACCGGCCGCCCTGCGGAGGTCGTTCTGTCTGTAAGCGATAACGGCGAGATACGTGTACGCCGCTCCATCGATGTTACGCGCGGCCGCTTCTTCGAAATACCTCTGTGCTTCGGTGAACTTTCCTTCGTTGAAGAGGTTCTTCCCGCTCCTCAAGTTTCCTGCATAGATGCCGTAGGTTGTGCAGGAACTTAAGAGAAGCGAAAGAAGGGCTAGTCCGATTGCGGTGTGTACGGCTTTCCGCATACCTTGCAGATACCTTTTTCGTTTATCACCCCGATGCAGTTGCCGTCGCTGCATAGCACCCTCCTCGAAAAATCATCGTCATCGGCGGGTTCTTCTGAAGCCGGTAACTCAACGGTCAATTCCCGTCCGCAAAGATAACAATAGGCACCAAACCGGAATATGTCTTCTTTGCATTGCGGGCAGGTTGTCTTCTCAAATTCCTGTGAACATATTTCGCATAGCATGGTCATTTATCCGCCTTGATCATTTTTGATACCTTACCGTTCTCAAATTCGACGTAAACCGTATCTTTATTATCAGGCATAAGCTTCCAGTCGGGACGGTATGTCCAGAGAATCTTGTTTTCCGGTGTGAGACTTACCATGGTCGGTTCACCCAGCCTCTTGCGCACCTCGTCCTCGTTCATTGAGATAAGGGCGTTTTCCATGGTCGGCTGCGGTTTTCCCGTTATCTTTTTCATGTATGAACAGGAAATCAGAATAAAACACGACAGAAGTATTATACAGGCCCTTGAAAATGCGGGACTTTTAAAACTTTTCCACAATTTTTGTGCAAAAGCTGTTGACAACTTGTAAAAAGGCGTTTGTAACTTGTTGATTATACACATACAATCTCTCCTCTGCCTAAGGACCGTGCAAATGTTTTTTTTCAATCTTATCAATGCCTTTCGTGAAGGGCTTTCATTTTGTCTGTGTTGGATCGCTTCCGGCATACATTATCACGGATAATTCAAATTATCAACGGGTTGCAAAGAGTGCCTGCGGGAAGCCTTTCTCAGGCGTTCCATGACCGCCCGGCCGATGCCTGTCTCCGGCAGTTTCTCCGCATAAATGATGTCCACGTCATCCCGGTCGAGTTCGATAAGAAAAGAGAAGAAATTGGATGCCGCTTCCCTCAGGTCGCCCGAAGGGGAAAGCACCCTTACGTATTTCGACTTTACCGGTTCCGGCGGATCACGAAAGGCGAGGTAGGACGACGCCTGCCGCCTTACATCGGCGGGACCGCTGACCAGCCGCAGCGGTTTCATCGGGGCATAGTGAAAGGGAAGCTCGCCCGGGGTTTCGCAGGTTCCCGGTGCCCTTTCGTCCTCGACGATCCTCACGTGTTCCGACAGTTCCTCGATGCTTACGGCGCCGTGGCGGTGGATGAAAACGCCCTGCTGCCGGAATGACACTATCGTCGATTCGATCCCGTATGCCGAGTCCCCGCCGTCGAGGACAAGAGGCACACGGTCGGCAAAGGATTTCGCCACGTGACGGACCCGTGTGGGGCTCATGTAGCCGAAGATGTTGGCGCTGGGAGCCGCGATGGGCTTTTGAAGGGCCCTGATGAGCGCAAGGGCGACGGGATGGGATGGGACCCGGATGCCTACCGTGGGAAGACCGGCCGTCACTATGTCGGGGATGGAGGCCTTCTTTCTGAGAATCATGGTGAGAGGCCCGGGCCAGAATACCTTCATGAGCCGCCTCGCATCTTCGGGAATATCGCTGACGTATTCGGGGAGACGGTCCGGACCGTCAAGATGCACGATGAGCGGGTCGAAATGAGGTCTCTTCTTCACTTCGAAGATCTTTGCGACGGCATAGGGGTAGAAGGCGACGGCTCCGAGTCCATACACGGTTTCCGTCGGAAAGGCGACAACATCGCCTCCCTCGAGAAGCTCCACCGCTTTAAGGATCGATTCTTTGGCCTTCCCGTTAAGGATCTCCATGGTCGTGTAATCCTGTCCGTGCGGCCGGCAGACAAGGCCGACAGGCCTCCGGCTCCCACGTTTCCGGCAAATATAGGAGGGTTTTACTTCGGTTCGATGGGGTTCTGATCCTTGTCTTTTGCCGCTTTTTCTTTCTGGTCCGGTGTGACATCAATGGAATCCGGTTCGTTCACGGACTTCTTGAAGCCCTTGATGCCTTTTCCAATTGCCCCACCGATCTCCGAGATCCTGCCGGCGCCGAAAATGAGAACCACGATGACAAGTATTATAATCAGTTCCGGCATTCCCAAGCCAAACATTGCTGCCTCCTCTCCTTCAGGTTTTCCATCTTGATTATAATAGGAAACAATCAAAATGTATAGAGTTTTGTCGGTTTTTTAGTGGAAATGAAAGTCTTTTTCTGATACTATTCATGCTTGGCGGTCCCATCGTCTAGCGGCCCAGGACGTCGGCCTCTCACGCCGAAAACACGAGTTCGATTCTCGTTGGGACCAAATAAAAAAAGGCCATGTGGTTTTTCAAACCGGAAACATTTTTTCTTGAGCGCCTGAACCATGGCGCCGACCTTCTCGGATCGATCACGGAGATATTTCTGCGGCACCGCGGACGGATGGGTTCCTTTACCGCCATAGGGGCGGTAAAGAAGGCCCATATTGCCTTTTACGATCAGGAAAGGAAAGAGTACCTGGATTCCGTCATCGATGAACCCGCCGAGATACTCTCCTGCGTCGGGAATGTATCCGAGGCGGAGGGGGAGATTTCGGTCCATGCCCACATAACCCTGGGATACCATGACGGCGCATCCCGCGGAGGCCACCTTCTGGAAGGGACTCAGATATTTGCCTGCGAGCTTTTCGGCATAATCCTCGAAGGTGAAGTCCTGTGCAGAGAATTCGACGATGTCACAGGATTGAAGCTCTGGAAACGCGGAGAGTAAAGCGTGAGATGTTAGAACTCCGTCAGAATTTCAAAGAATATTTTCGACTGGAACCATGCTTCAATGTTATCTTTCCCTAATCCCTAATCCCTAATCCCTAATCCCTAATCCCTAATCCCTTTTTATTTCCAATAAATCTCTTCAACGCCGCTATGGCTCTCCCGCGATGGCTCAAGGTGTTCTTCTCTTCCGTCGAGAGTTCGGCCAGGTATTTATCGAGTTCCGGCGAATAGAAAACGGGGTCGTATCCGAAACCGCCGGACCCGTGCTTTTCGAAGCCGATGTACCCTTTCAGCTCACCGTAAAAAACGTAGCAGCGGTCCTTCCGGGGCAGGTACAGGGCAACGTAGGCCTTGAAGGTTGCCCCTCGCGCCTCCCAGGGTATGCCCTCAAGCTCCTTGAGAAGACGGCCTATACGCTCCTCGTCGTTCCCGCCGTACCGGGAGGAATGGATGCCGGGCCTTCCGCCGAGGGCCGCAACCTCCAGGCCTGAATCGTCGGCAAGGGCCGGCATGCCGAAATGGTCACCGACTTTTCGCGCCTTTTTCATCGCGTTTTCGGCATAATAGGGACTGTCCTCGTTTACAATGATCTCATCGTGAAAATCGAGGAGGGAGTGGATCTCATCGAATTGGTCGCAGAGGAGGTGGCGGATCTCTTCGACCTTTCCCCTGTTCGTCGTGGCGATAATGACGTCTTTCATGCAGGGAAAAGGGGACCGAGGGTCGCCTTCTGCTGCCTCGTTATCTCTCCTATGGCCTTCAGGGCGTAGGTGTACATGACATCGAACTGCTCTTTTGTAAAAGGTTTTTTCTCGGCTGTTCCCTGGACCTCGATGAGCTGACCTTTCCCCGTCATGATGAAGTTCATGTCCACCTCGGCCCTGGAATCCTCCTCATAGGAAAGATCGAGGGCGATTTCGCCATTGACGATGCCGACGCTTATGGCGGCCACGCTGTCCCTGAGCGGTATTTTATCTATCATACCGCGACGCTTCATACCCCACAGGGCCTCAACAAGGGCGACATAACCGCCTGTGATGCTTGCTGTTCTCGTGCCGCCGTCCGCCTGGATGACGTCGCAGTCCACCCATATGGTACGATCGCCGATGATGTCGAGATTGACGATGGCGCGAAGTGCCCTTCCGATGAGCCGCTGGATTTCATGCGTCCGCCCGCCGATGCGTCCCGAAACCGATTCCCGCATCGACCTGTTGTGGGTGGCGCGGGGCAGCATTGAATACTCTGCGGTAAGCCAGCCCTTGCCGGTGTTCTTCAGGAAAGGAGGGACTTTCTCTTCGATGCTTACGCCGCAAATGACTTTTGTGGCGCCCATCTCCACGAGCACGGAACCCTCGGGATACCGCAGAAAACTTTTTTCGATTCTAAGGCGACGTATTTCGTCGCTCGCCCTTGAGTTCTCTCTCATCCTTGTTACCTCTTTTCATATAGTTCAGCATTCCGTCATACAGCTTATCGAAGGCTTCGGCAGGTTTTCCTTTCGGAACTTCGAGCCTGACGAATACCCCCGGCATATCTATCCCGAGAAGCATGAAAAGGGAGATAGGTTTGACTTTTCTCTGGAATTGCGCGGCAATCGATGAGCCAAGCTCCGTTGATCGGGTGATGTGCGATCCCGGCACCTCATCGGCATTCACTATGAGGCCCTTACCTTTCCTGGCGTCACTGACGGCAACGAAAGCGTCGGAGCGCTCCGATGGAACAAGTTCCACAACGAGCATGAATAGGGCCTTTTCCCTGTTCACCCTGTTGGCTGTCTCCACCTGCTTTTCCATCGATTCCGGGGAGTCGTGGACGCTCACCGTCAGTCCTTTACCGGTCAGATATCTTTTGAAGGTGTTCCACATCGCCTCGTCCCTGACCCCCGCACGAGACAGAATGATGTGTTCCGCTGTGCACAGGCAGGGCTCAGCGCATGACAAAAGAAAAAGAAGGGTGAAACATAAGAGAATTCTGCTCATAGATCAGGACTGCTTTCTTGAGGCGTTAAGTTGCACGGGGGCTACCGGTTGGCTCCGAGGACGTAGCGTTCCAGGCTGACCGCCGCCTGGGCCCCATCGCCGACGGCCGTGGAGATCTGCCGGAGGGTCTTCTTCCTGATATCTCCGGCGGCGTAAAGCCCGGGCGTTTTGGTGCCGAGCCCCTCATCGGTGATAATGAAGCCGGCCGGATCGCGTTCGACAAGATCTCCGAGAAAACCTGTATCGGGCCGGTAGCCTACATAGACAAAAACGCCGCTTACCGGAAGATCTTCTCTCCGGCCCGTTTTGGTATCCTCGATCACGAGGCGCTCTACCTGGCTTTTACCGGCTATCTCGACGGGCCGCCTGTTCCAGAGAAATTCCATTTTCGGGTTCCGAAACGCCCGCTCCTGGAGGATCTTTTGCGCCCTCAAACTGTCCCTGCGGTGTATCACGTAAACCTTTCCAACAATATTGGCCAGCGACAGGGCTTCTTCTATGGCCGAATCGCCGCCGCCGATGACGGCAACCTCGAGGTCTTTGAAGAACATGCCGTCGCAGGTGGCGCAATAGGAGATGCCGCGGCCAATGAGCTCGTTCTCTCCCGGAATGCCCATCTTTGCCGGCTCGGTGCCGCTGGCGACGATCACGCCGGCCGCGTCGAATGTCGCGTCGTTCACCGTTACCGTGAACCGTGTTCCCTCGAGGGACACGTTTTGTACCTCGGAAAATTCCCTGACGGGGAGGCCGAAGGCCTTTGCATGGGCCGCGAACCTTTCCATAAGTTCCCTGCCCGATATGCCCTCGGGAAAACCGGGGTAATTCTCCACGCGCCCGGTGTTGAGAGGAGCTCCGCCCGGAAGGACCTTTTCGAGAAGCACGGTCTTTATGCCGCCGCGCATTAAATAGAGACCGGCTGTCAGCCCCGCGGGGCCGCCGCCGATCACGATCGCTTCGTACTGTTCAGACACGTTAAAGAACCTCCCGAATATCCGCCGACTTTACCCCGGCGGTCGCCTTCAGTGTCTCTCATTGTAAGGAATCCACCGGCAATATTCAACGTAATTTTCTTTTTCCCGTGCACTCCGTAACGCAGTTCCTGCACATCAGGGCGGCGTTATGGGTTTCAAAGAACCTCTCGGGATACCGGTAATAGAGGTACTCCCACTGAACGACGACGATGATGGAAAAGGCCACAATGGACCAGGTCCAGAAGGAATGGACAAAGATGAGAGGCGAAAAGGCCATGATGTAGCCCCAGTTGTTGATGCGGCAGGTACTGCAGCACTTGCCGTGAGCGAGCCACTTGAAAGGACAGAAGACGCTCACGCAGAACTGGTCCATAAAGACAAAAAAGAGGACGATGATGTATATCCAGGTATCGCTCAGCATACCTACCATGCGCCACAGGGCTATGTCGCCGAGGAGAAGGAGCCAGTAAAAGGCGGATTTCAGGGCCCCGCGGTCGGTTTTCACCTTCAGGGAACGGAGTTTTTCGTTCCTTGCGGGGGTAATACCATCGGCCTCGCGGTAAAAGCGCCGGAATATCTTTCTCGATGAGATCTTTTTGTTGAATCCGGGTAACATGCGCTTTATGAGTATGAACACAGTGAGTGCCCAGAGGACGTGATAGATCTTCACGATGCCGGCGAGGGGAAAGGTGAAAAAGGCTGTCAGTACGTCGGACCGGAATATGGCGATAAGGCCCACGGCAACTACGACACCGGCTTTTACCCATAGCTCCCTGAGACCGACCATTTTAGCACTTCGGTTGTTTTTCTTCAAAGTGCCGCTCAAACCGGGACCCCTATGTCCATGGCGTTCCCATCCTTCATCTTAAGGGTTCGCCTCTTTGAATACCGGTCCGCTGCCATTGCCGAGGATCAGGGTATAAGGGCCCTCCCCGGCGTGATACATGAACCTGATCTGGATGTAGTACGTGCCCGGCGGCAGGTCTTTCTCGATGAGGAAGTCCTTCCTTGCGTCCTGGCCGTCGCGCGCGAGCCTGCTGCCCCTGGCATCCCAGAGGTCCGCCACGATGTCGAGGTTGCCCTGTGAGGCGACCCGCAGCTTCCCGCCGGGGAAGTCGAAGCGGAATGTGTCATAATCCCCCCGGTTGATATACGCCTGTACCCGGCAATTGTACGGTATCACCGTCGCGTTGCCCGAGGTTGTGGGGGCTTCCTTGATGATCAGGGATTGCGGGGCCCCGCCGACTGGAGGTTGTGGCGAAACGGAAGTCGAGCCGGACGTTTGCCCCGGCGTGGAGGCAGTGCCGGAGGGTTGCACCGGCGTGACGGGAGGTTTTGCCGCACCTGCCGTCTCACCGGGGATATTCGTCAGGAGGAAGGGGGCTTTCCAGACAGTCCCCCGGGACCTGTTGGTCGACTTCGCGACCACATCGTCATTGTCGGCGGGATTTTTCAGCATTATCTTCGTGGATACGTTGGGCCTTCTGAAGTTGAGAACAACCCAGAGGGTGTTGTGCTCGCTCTGCGGCGCGATGGTGATGTTGTGGCGGACGAGGTCGCATGAGGCCTGTTCGCCCTGCCGTATGGGCCAGGGCTGCTGCGCCCGCGAGACAAATCCGCGCGTGAATCCAGTGGATGGCCCGTAGGAATGGGTGTCGTTTGTAAGGGGCGTATCGCCGGAAAGATAGATCCATATCTGCGTGCCGTCGGAAGGCGCCGGGTGGCAATCGTAGAAGGTGTACTTCTGTCCCGGGGTCACCTGAAACCGGGCAACCCTGATGTAGTCGGGCACTTTCTGGCTCTCGTAAGAACAGTACCTCAGGATCTTTTTCGGGATCATTTTTCTGTTGATGGGTTGATCCGGCGCGTTTATCGTGAGCATCGTGTTGAGAGGCAGGTTTTCGGCGGTTGTCTGTCCCCTGGCGAAAAATGCTGTCGTACAAAGGCCGAGGATGATGAGGGCTGACAGCCATAGGGAACGGATGATCGTATTCATGAGAGAAAACCTCCTTTTACACGATAAGGTAAGGTACGATATGTTCCGGGAACATCCTGCCGCAAGGATAACTGGAGGCACTTCGAATGTCAAGAATACGGGAGACAGGAAAATGGAGCGGGCAACGGGGCTCGAACCCGCGGCATCAAGCTTGGGAAGCTTGCACTCTACCAGCTGAGTTATGCCCGCACCGACTATAATTTTAGAAGAAAAGGAAAACGAAAGCAAGAGAAAGAGGTAATGGGTGATAGGCAATGGGTAATGGGAAAAGGAAGGCCTGGTTTTTCCCATGACCTATTACCCATTACCTATTACCTGTTTACCTGCTTTCTATCTCTGTTATACCCGAACCTTTCCTCGAAGACGGGGGCTACCAGGTTGTCGATAGGGGCGTAGTCGTCCCGGATGACGATGGCATCTTTCCTGTTGATGAACTCATCCATGAGGTCCTCGGGTACGATTGAGGACGTCGCGCGCGAACCGAGGCCGTTCTGGATAAAGGACTGGAATCCGGAGATATCGAAGTTGCCGTTGCCGGCGATGACGATGAAAGTGCTTATCCGTACCTTCCTGAAATTGGGACTGACGGAAATAAGATAGACGTTCTTCTGCCCGAAGACCTCCCTCAAGGTCTTGATGTAGGAAGGCAGGAAGAGCCCCTTCTGGAAGTTGTCGATGATATTGGACATAAGTATCGCCCCGGGGTTCATGACGTCCTTGATCTGCTGGAGGAATTCCTTCGTGGTGAGGTGATAGGGAATGGAGATATCGTTGTAGGCGTCGGTAAAGACAAGGTCGTATTTTTCCTTGCAGTTCATGACATACCATCTGCCGTCGGTATTGTAGCTTACGATCCTCGTATCTTTCGGCAAACCGAGATGATCATAGACGATCTTCGTTACCGCGGGGTCGATCTCAACCACGTCGACCTTTGCCCTGGGGTACGTTATCTCCATGTACCTGGGAAAGGTATAGCCGCCTCCCCCTATGGTAAGGCTTTTAAAAGGTGTCTGTTCGCTGAACTTCCACTTGAGGACGTCGGCGTAGATCCGCTCGTATTCGTACTCGATATGTTTTGGGTCCTTGAGGTTGACGTAGGAATGAATGAGATTGTCGAGCACCATGGCCTCAAGCTCCGTTCTACGGTCTGAGCTCATCGTCTTCGACAATTTTATCGTATAGTAGTCGCTTTCCTTATAAAGGTAGGTCTTGCTCGTTGCCGGGATGGCGTATAGATAGGAGTTGATGAAAAAAAGACACGGCGCGGCGATGACGACGAAGATCGCTATGCTGGTCTTCTTTCGGAAGATCGCACCTGCCAGAAGGGCCACGAGAAGGAGAATTATGCCCATGGAAAGAATGATCGTGCGTGTGCCCATCCACGAGATCAGGAAAAATCCCGTCACAAAGGTGCCGATGATGGCCCCGAGTGTTGAAATCGCGTAGATCTTGCCGATGACGTTCCCGGCGTTCTCAAGTTTTTTCAGTGTAAGCTTGACGACAACAGGAGAGATAGTGCCAAGGACGCAGCCGGGGATGAAGAAGATGATGGACGTGATAATAAAGATCCGCGCCATCAGGGAGACGGGAAACCGGTAAGCGGCGATGGCATGGGTGAGGGGTATTATTGTGAGCGCCATTACACCCGAAATGAACAGCAGCCATCCGAGGGTCTTCCTTGTTGGGAACCGGTCGACCAGTTTGCCCCCGATAAAGGCGCCGATGCTGATCCCCGCGAGGATGACACCGATGATGCTTGTCCATGTGTAGATGGAAACCCCGACAAAAGGCGCCAGGATGCGCCCCGCGACCATCTCGATCACGAGACTGCAGAAGCTTGCGATGAAAGTTATGATGTACGCCTCAAGTAGGCTCATGGATGTCTGCACCTCCCTGTGTCTGAATGTGTCATTTTTTTGGAAAATGCCCCTTCCGATGCAATCGGAAAACGTAATACTAAATAGCATCCCCTCCGTTTTGTCAAAGAAATTCATTAGAGAGGACCGCGGTACCGCGGGAAGAGCTGTGCGCTTCGATCGAAACTGAAGAATTGTACAACTGACTTTTTTATACTATAGTATTGTGGATATGAAAGTTCTTCTTGTTGAAGATGAATTGAAGGTTGCCAATTTTGTCATGAGGGGTCTCGAAGAAGAAGGATACGCCGTAGACATGGCGGAGGACGGCAGGCTCGGTCTCGATCTGGTCACAACGCGGGATTACGATATTGTTCTCCTCGACCTCATGATACCCGAGATCGATGGCCTGGAAGTCTTGAAGAGGATGCGCCACTCAGGCATAGAAACGCCCGTTCTCATTATCACCGCGAAGAGCACCAAGGAAGATGTCATCAAGGGACTGGACACGGGAAGTGATGATTACCTGACAAAACCCTTCTCTTTTGACGAACTCCTTGCCCGAATCCGCGCGTTGCTCAGAAGGAGCCGCAAGGCCGTCCCGTTGACCCTCGAATACCGTGGGATCGTCCTCAATCCCTATAACAGGAGACTGGCCATTGAGGGGAAGGAAGCGGAACTTACCGAAAAAGAGTTCCTTATTATGGAGTATATGATGCGCAACAGCGAGAGACCGCTGGCCCGCAAAGAGATGGCGGAATATGCCTGGCAGAGTCAGGACGATTCCTCGAACATCGTTGATGTATATGTAAATTTTCTCAGAAAGAAGATAGAGCTCCTTACGGAAAAGAAATTCATCCACACCGTACGGGGAGTCGGCTACATCCTCAAAGAAGATGAAAAGATTTAACCTTCCCATTAAGTGGAAACTGACGCTATGGTACGGCGGCATCCTGGCCCTGATACTTGTCACATTCTCGAGCGGGGTTTACATCTACTTTCAAAACAGCCTCCAGAAGAGCATCGACACCAAGATCAAATCCATAGCCGAGGTGCTTGCCTCGTCGATGACCGAAACCCACAACCAGAGCCTTTTCGGCAACTTCGAGCGCTACCTCGAGAATGCCCTCGGCAAAAAACCGAAGGGCAAGTTCATCCAGATAATCGATGCCTCCGGGAAGATCGGGGCGAGACTGAATGACCTCGAGGCGGAGGCGGTCCCGGTGAGCTTTGTCACCCTCGAAAAGGCCCTCAAGGGTGAAATCGTTTATGAAACCATAGAAACAGCCCGCCCCCGGCTGCGCATGATCACAATGCCCATCCTGGAAAACAAGAAGATCATCAGCATCGTACAGGTCGGCTCGTCGCTGGAGGAGTTTGAGGATACCATGAAGCGCCTCCTCATAATCATGATCATCAGCATCATCACCTCCATCAGCGTCACCATCGTGGTAGGATATTTCATGGCGAAAAAGACCATGAAGCCCGTGGACCAGATCCGGAGGGCGGCGGTGAACATATCCTCAAACAACCTCGATGAACGCATCGACATAAAAGGGCGAAAAGACGAACTCGGCCGCCTTGCGGAAACCTTCAACGCCATGATTTCCCGGCTCAAGGATTCTTTCCAGAGGATCAACCAGTTCAGCATCGATGTCTCGCATGAGCTCAAGACGCCGCTGACCATTCTGAAAGGCGAAACGGAACTGGCCTTGAGGAAGGAGCGCACAAACGAAGAGTACAAGCGGTCCATGCAAAGCAACCTCGAAGAGATTGACAGGATGAGCAGGATCATCGACGATCTCCTTCTGCTTTCCAAGGCTGAAACGAAGGACATTGGGATGAACCTTGAAAAGGTCGATCTTCGCGATCTTCTTGCCGATGTCTGCATGAACATGAAGCTTTTCGGTGAAAACAAAGGCGTTGAGATCGTCGTTAAGGAACTCGAGGACATCCGTCTTGTCGGAGACGAGCTCAAGTTGCGCAGAATGATCACCAACGTGGTGGAGAACGCCATCAAGTACGGACATCGCGGCGGGCACGTTATAGTCTCATCGTATAAGCAGAACGGTTTCGCCTGTGTAAATGTGGAGGATGACGGACCGGGTATTTCACCGGGCGATATCAAATACATCTTTGACAGGTTTTATCGGGCCGACAGGTCCCGTAAGCGTGAGAGCGGGAGCGGTCTCGGGCTTTCCATCAGCAAATGGATAGCCGAAGCTCACAAGGGGAGCATAGACGTCCAATCGAGGCCGGCCGCAGGAAGTGTGTTTACGATCAAGCTACCCATGCCATGATGGAGGATTCTTTATGAAGGGCAAACGCCTCGTATTAACCGTTTGTGTTCTCATCGTCGCAGCCCTGGGCTTTGCATACGTAAGGGCCCAGGTGTTGCCCGACAGACCGCCGGCACCACCGGTCGTGCAAAACGTCCGGACCGCGGCGGCTTTCAATAATGGATTGCCGAGCCTGGCCGGCCTTGTCAACCAGGCGAAGCCGTCAATCGTCAATATCAGCACCACGGCGGTTGTCAGGGGCTCCGGCGGGCAGGGGCCGTTTGTGGGCCCGAACAATCCTTTCAAGGATTTTTTTAATGATGATTTCTTCGATAAGTTTTTTGGCAACGGGCCGCGCCGGGAATACAAACAGCGCAGTCTCGGGTCGGGTTTCGTCATCGATAAGGAAGGCTATATTCTGACAAACAATCACGTCGTTGAGAAAGCATCCACAATTAAAGTAAAACTCTCCGATGAGAAAGAATACGATGCGAGGATCATAGGGCGCGATCCCAAGACCGACATCGCCCTCATCAAGATCGACGTCAGGCAATCACTTCCTGTGGCAACCCTCGGCGATTCCGAGGCACTGCAGGTGGGAGACTGGGTCGTGGCCATCGGCAATCCCTTCGGCCTCGAACATACCGTCACCGCGGGAATTGTCAGCGCAAAGGGCAGGATCATCGGGGCAGGGCCCTATGATGAGTTCATCCAGACCGATGCATCCATAAACCCCGGCAACAGCGGCGGACCCCTCCTTAATCTCAAGGGAGAAGTGGTCGGGATCAATACGGCCATTGTCTCCGGTGGTCAGGGAATCGGTTTTGCCATACCCATCAATGTGGCACGGGACATGCTGTCCCAGCTGAAAAGCAAGGGGAAGGTGGCCCGCGGCTGGCTCGGCGTCGTGATCCAGAGGATGACGCCGGAGATCGCGAAAAGCTTTGGCCTTAAGGAAACGGAAGGCGCCCTGGTCGCCGATGTGATGGAGCAGAGTCCCGCCGAGAAAGCGGGGATCAAGCGCGGCGACCTGATTGTTTCTTACAACGGGAAGAAGATCAAGGATAATGAGACTCTCCCCCGTCTTGTTGCTTCGACGGAGATAGGAAAGAAGGCAAAAATCGTCCTCATCCGGGACAAAAAACAGATGGAAGTAGAGGTGGTCATCGGCGAACTCCAGGAAGAGGCCCTCAAGGCATCAAAGAAGACCGAGATCGAAAAAGACCTGGGTCTTGTTGTCCAGGATATTACGGGAGAGATCGCCAAACACCTTAACCTTAAGGATAAACGGGGCGTCATCGTGACCGATGTCATACCGGGATCGCCCGCACAGGAGGCGGACATTCGTTCGGGAGATGTCGTCAGGGAGATTGCCAGAAAACCGATAAGAAGCGTCGCTGAATTCAAGGAAGCCGTGAAACGATCGAATGTCAAGGAAGGCATCGTAATACTGATCCAGCGTGAAAACGCGACATTCTACGCGGTGATAAGGAATTAAAACAGGTAATGGGTTATGGGTAATAGGTTATGGGAAAGAATGAGGCTTTTCCCCCTATGACCCATAACCTATTACCCATAACCTGCCTTAAGTGTGACAAATATCACACAATTATCCAATTATTACCCGTCGTTAGAACGTAAAATCTATATCTTGGAACCGGTTTATTCACCAACCATTCGTTTATTGTAATTTTCTCTTTGCAAAAAAATATTATTCATGTATTATTGAGTCATGCCGCAGTATCAGTGGGAAGGAAGATCGGTATCGGGTGATACGCGCAAAGGCGTGTCGAAGGCCGCCTCCGGCGATGCTCTCCGGGCCGCACTGAGAAAAGAAGGCGTCATCCTCACCTCCATGACGGAAACCAAGGAGGCGGGGAAACAAAAATACAGTCCTCAGAAAAAGATACCGAGTATTCAAATCCTGCTTTTTACACGGCAGCTTTCTACGATGATCACGTCGGGATTGCCCCTTGTGCAGTCCCTGGAAATCCTGGCCAATCAGATTGAAGACGTTAATTTCAGGGGCATCGTCAAAGAGATCAGGGAAAAGATCGAAGGCGGCTCGCGGTTTGCCGACGCCCTGAGAGACTACCCGAAGTGTTTCGATGAGCTCTATATCAACCTTGTCGTCGCAGGCGAGGAGGGCGGTCTTCTGGACGGTGTTTTACAGAGACTTGCCGTATACATGGAAAAATCGGAGAAACTGAGGAAGAAGGTCAAGTCCGCGATGATCTACCCTGTGGCGATCATCCTGGTCGCTTTTATCGTTGTCATCGTGCTCCTTCTCTTTGTCATACCTGTTTTTGAGAAGATGTTCAAGGAGATGGGTGCGGAACTGCCGGCCCCGACGCAGATCGTTATCAATTTGAGCCAGCTCGTCCAGTCCTACTGGTATGTTATTATCGGCGGTATTGTCGGCCTGGTGCTGGCGTTGAAATATTATTACAAGACCGACAACGGGCACCGTACCATCGACCGGCTTATCCTCAAACTTCCCCTTTTCGGGCTCCTTACCATCAAGGCCTCGGTGGCCAGAGTGACGAGGACCCTTGCGACGTTGCTCATGAGCGGCGTGGCGATCCTGGAAAGCATGATCATTGTTGCAAAGGTGGCCGGCAACAAGATCGTTGAAGAAGCGCTCCTGGTGGCGCGTTCCCGAATCAGCGAAGGACGTACGATGGCTGAGCCCCTGGAACAGGCCGGCATCTTTCCCCCCATGGTCGTCCAGATGGTCCAGGTCGGTGAGTCAACGGGGGCCCTCGACAGTATGCTCAACAAGATCGCAGACTTCTATGAAGAGGATGTCGACAACATGGTCACCAACCTCACCGCCATGATGGAACCCATGATCATGGTCTTCCTCGGGGTGGTCCTTGGCGGACTCATCGTCGCCATGTACCTTCCTATCTTCAAACTCGGCCAGGCAGTCGGGTAGAAAGCAAAAAAAGCAAGACAAAAACCACCCCGCAGCAATTCCTCACTTCGTTCAGAAAGGGATCGGATAGTGATTGCGCTGGTCGTGGTGGGCTCCGGGACCAGCCCCTGTCTTTTCTTTCTTTGCTTTTGCTCTATCCCGCTCCAGGCACGAGGGCGCCAGGACAGGTCTTTTAACCCTCGTCAAAGCTTGCCGTCATGCCGAGGTCTCGTATCATCTCCAGGTCGGCAGGGGTGTCGCGGCCCGGGGTTGTGAGGTAATTGCCGGTCATGAGGGAGTTGCAGCCGGCCACGATGGCAAGGGGCAGGAGCTGTCTTAAATTCTTTTCCTTTCCGCCGCAGAGTTTGATGTCCTTGTCGGGAAGGATAAAGCGGTAGAGGGCGACCGTCAGGAGTATCTCCATCGGCGTGAGGGGAGAGATATTTTCAAGGGGCGTCCCCGGGATGGCATTGAGGATGTTGATCGGGACGGAATCGACATCGAGCCCTCTCAAGGTCATTGCCATCTCGATACGGTGCTCCATGGTTTCACCGAGACCTATGATGCCGCCGGAGCAAACGGTAAGGCCTGCCGCGCGGGCCACGCGCACTGTTTCCGTATCTTCTTCGTAGTCATGAGTCGAGCAGATATTATCAAAGAAGCTTCGTGATGTCTCCAGGTTGTGATGATACCGATAAAGGCCCGCCTCTTTGAGGTTCCGCGCCGTTTCTTCATCGAGCATTCCCAGCGAGCCGCAAGGCTTGATCCCCAGCGTGTTCAGGATCCCGATGGCGCGGTAGATTGTTTGCCATTCTTCGTCCGTCACGATACGTGTGCCGCTCGTGACGATACTGAACATGTGTGCGCCGCTTTCCTTTGCACGGCGACCTTTCTGACCGATCTCTTCAGCTGACATGAGGGGGTAAACGGGTGCCTCTGTATGGTAATGGGCGGACTGCGCACAGAATCTGCAATTCTCGGGACAGACCCCTGATTTTGCGTTGACGATGCCGCAGAGATTCACCGCGTTGCCCTTGAAATGCTCCCGTATCTTCGAGGCACGGGCCATCAGCCCGAAGGGGTCTTTTTTGCCTTCCTCGTACAACTTCAAGGCCTCTTTATCGGAAACGTTCCTTGTCTTTAAAGCCTTGTTCATCAGTTTATCAAAAAGGGAATTCATGATACCTCCTGTAAGAACTGTTTCAGGTTTCACGTTATAAAGGCTGCAATTCTCGTGATTCCGGTTTCAGGTCATTTACATTAACACTTGCGAGTCTCTTTTTCCAGAATCCAGCATTTCCTTTTTCCAGTTTTCTATCTCACTCAATGCCGCTGCGACGGCCGCCTCTTTGTATTTCTTCGAATAGCCTTCGATGAGGCCGAAATTGATATTCATCGGCTGGAAATGTTTGTTTTCGGTGGTGAGATAACGGATCAGTGCCCCCACGCACGTTGACGGGCCAGGGGGATGAAAATTCGCGCCGGCCGCGGCCATAAACGCCGATATCCCTGCGATAAGGCCCATGGCCGTCGATTCGACGTAGCCCTCGACGCCCGTTATTTGTCCGGCAAAGAAGACCCGGGGCTGTGTGTTTAACCGCAGACTTTCGGTAAGGCACACGGGGCCATTGATGTAGGTGTTCCGGTGAATGCTTCCGTGCCGCAGGAACACAGCATTCTTCAGGGCCGGGATCATTCGGAAAACCCGTTCCTGTTCGGGATACTTCATTTTTGTCTGAAAGCCGACGAGATTAAGCATGCTTCCTGAGGCGTTCTCCTTCCTGAGCTGCAGGACGGCGTAGGGCCTTTTTCCGTCCCGCGGGTCCTCGAGTCCGACAGGTTTCATCGGTCCGAAAGCCAGTGTCTTCTTCCCCCTCTCGGCGAGAACCTCCACGGGCAGGCACCCTTCGAAATAGGATGTCTTCTCGAATTCCCTGAGATCGACCCTTTCCGCACTGATGAGCGCCTCGTGGAAGCTGTCGTACTCTTCCTTCGTAAGGGGACAGTTCAGATAGTCGCCTGCCCCGTCCTTCATATATCGCGATGCATAAAAGGCTTTATCATAGTCGATGGTGGCGGCATCGACTATGGGTGAAATGGCATCGAAGAATGAGAGGTTTTCGGCTCCCGTCAGGGATGTAAGCTCTCCGGCAAGGGGTTCGCTCGTCAGGGGCCCCGAGGCGACGATCACGAATCCTTCCGGTATCCGGCGGACCTCTTCGCGTACCAGACGGATGCCAGGGTTGTTCACGATCATTTCCGTGAGTCGCTCTGCGAACCGGAACCGGTCGACAACGAGGGCCTTGCCGCCGGGGATCGCCGTTTCGTCCGCCGCCCCTATGACAAGGGACCCGAGTCTGCGAAGCTCTTCCTTGAGCAGACCGTGAGCGTTTTGGAGATCCAGGGATTTAAGGGAATTGCTGCAGACAAGCTCCGCGAGCAAATCGCCTTGATGGGCCGGTGTGCTTACGTGCGGGCGCATTTCGTAAAGAACCGCCCGCCCGCCCATGCGGGTTATCTGGTGTGCGGCCTCCACCCCTGCAAGTCCGCCCCCGATTATTGTGATTTCCATCCACATTCCTTGCGGAGGCAGAAGAGGTTTTTTCTGAAGGAGAAAAGGGTCGGGGCGCCGCATGCGGGGCAGGGGCCTTCCGCCGGTTCCCGGTTTGTCGCAAAAGAGCATTTCGGGTATTCGGAACAGCTGATAAACTTCTTTTTCTTTTTCGAAGTCTTTTCGACGAGCTTGCCCGGGCATCCTTCCATGGGACAGCCGAACCCCAGGGAATACGCCTGTGTGTGCTTGCATTCGGGATAGTTGCTGCAGGCGAGAAAACGGCCGAATCGCCCTTTCTTTTCTATGAGTTTGCCCTTGCATACGGGACAGGTCCCCTTCGCCTCGCTTTCAACAATGCTTATCTTGCCATCGGCTTCCACTTTAACGTTCTTCTTGTTCTTACACTCCGGCTTTCCCGAACAGACCAGGTATTCCCCGCTTTTTCCCCACCTGAGGAGCATTTTCTTACCGCACCTGTCACATACGATGTCCGTTTCCTTCTCCTCTTTCTTGAGGCTCTTCATCTGCTGCTGGGCACTTTTCAACTCGCCTTCGAAGGAACTGTTGAATTTTTCGAGGGACCTTACCCAATCCTTTTTTCCGTCTTCGATCTCATCCAGCCTGACTTCCATCTTTGCCGTGAAGCCGACATCGAGGACGGTGGGAAAAAATTCCGCCAGGAGCTTGTTCACGGTTCTGCCGAGGGGTGTGGGTGTGAGTCTCCCCTTTTCCCTGGCCACGTAGTCCCGGTCTTGCACCGTGCTGACGATCGTAGCGTATGTGGACGGCCTGCCGATACCCTTGCTTTCCAGGGTCCGGATGAGGGACGCCTCGGAATAGCGCGGGGGCGGGTTGGTAAAACGCTGTTCCATGATTGTATCTTTCAGGTTCACCTTTTGGCCCTTCTTGATCTCGGGAAGTGTACTCTCGGTCTGTTCCTCTTCTCCGATCTCTTCATAGATCTTTGTAAAACCATCGAAGAGCACGGTGGTGCCGCGGGCAACGAAAACATAATCGCCTGCGGTAGCGTCAACCGTTTTGGTCTCGACCTTTTTCTGGGTCATTTGCGACGACACGAAGCGTTTCCAGATAAGGTCGTAGAGAGCGAAAAGCTCCTTGTCCAGGTAAGGCTTCACCTTTTCAGGGGTGAACCATACCGACGTGGGGCGTATGGCCTCGTGTGCGTCCTGGGCCGATTTCCTGTTCTTGAAGAAATTCGGTTTCTCAGGGAGGTAGTTTTCCGTGAAACCCTTCTTTACGAATTCCCGAGCCTCGGCGATCGCTTCCATGGAGACCCTGACGGAGTCGGTTCTCATGTAGGTTATGAGCCCCACCGGGCCGTCTTCGCCAATATCGATCCCTTCGTAAAGTCTCTGGGCCAGCATCATGGTACGCTTGGGCGAGAGGCGGAGCATCCTCGACGCCTCCTGCTGGAGCCTGCTCGTAATGAAAGCGGGCTGGGGAGATATGCTCTTTTCCTTGTGTTCCACTTTTGTTACGGCAAGTTCCTTGTCGGCAATATACGTTTTTACGGCGGCGGCCTCTTCCTGTGAGCGTATCTTTATCTTTTCAGAGCCCCTTCGTTCCAGCGTCGCCGTGAAGGTCTCTCCCGAGGGTAGCTCAAGAACGACATCGACAACCCAGTACTCTTCCCTGACGAAACCCTCGATCTCGGCTTCCCGGTCGCAGACGAGGCGCAGCGCCACCGATTGCACCCTGCCCGCTGAGAGTCCATAACTTACCCTCTCCCACAGAAGGGGGCTGATCTTGTATCCGACGAGGCGGTCGAGAATCCGTCGTGCCTTCTGGGCGTTGTATTTTGCTGTGTCGAGCTTGATGGGCGACCTCATGGCGTCGAGGACTCCCTTTTTGGTTATCTCATGGAAGAGGACGCGTTCAATGCGGTCATCCTTTCCTATGACCTCTGCCACGTGAAAGGCGATGGCTTCTCCTTCGCGGTCAGGGTCGGACCCGATCAGGATTCTTTCCGCCTCTTTCCCCGCCTTCTTTATCTCATCCACCACCTTGGATTTGCCCTTCAGGATGTGAAAATGGGGTTTGAATCCCTCTTCGACATCAACACCAAGGGTGCTTTTTGGAAGGTCTTTTATATGGCCATAGGTTGCCTTGATGACGAAATCCTTGCCCAGGTATTTTGATAACGTTTTCATTTTCGTCGGCGACTCGACTACGAGCAGTGACTTTCCCATCCATATCTCCTTTATTCAGAAACCGGCCTCTTAAGGCCAGGGGCTTGTGGAACTTATCTTCGTATGAAGTAGCCTCCCGATATTTCCGCCACGACATTTTTCATGGTCAGCCGGGTAAGGGCGGCCATTACCGCCTTTGTATCCATACCGCTTCTTTCTATTACCTCATCTGCATGCACTTTTTCAAATCCTATCAGAGAATAAACCTTGTTTTCACCGCTGTCCAGTTCCATGGGCTTTTGCGCGGGCAGGCGTGCATCGGTAAAGCAGGTGGTCAGGATGTCCTCTACCGAGTCGATCAGCTTAGCCCCTTCCTTGATGAGCCTGTTTGAGCCGGCGTGTTCGGTCCTCAAGACGCTGCCGGGAACGGCCATGACCTCCCTGCCGTATTCGAGGGCCAGTCGGGAAGTGATGAGCGAACCGCTCCTGGCGGTTGCTTCCACCACGAGTACCCCTCGTGCCAGCCCTGCTATGATCCGGTTCCGTTCGGGGAAATGATAGGGCAGGGGTTGCTCGCCGGGAAGGTATTCTGTAAGGATAACGCCCTGTTCTGCGATCTTTTCGAAAAGTGTCTCGTTTTCGGGGGGATAACAGACGTCTATTCCGCATCCCAGAACGGCCGCCGTCTTTCCCTCCCCCTCGAGTGCGCGTGTATGGGCCGCGGTGTCGATGCCGCGGGCGAGGCCGCTGACGATGGTGATCCCGGCAAAGGATAGCGTTCCGGCTATCTTCCCGGCGAGATTCATTCCCTCCGGGGACGCCTTGCGGGACCCCACGACGGCGAGGGCCATGGTGCCGGATTGCAGCGGACCCCGCGCGTAAAGGACGATCGGGGCGTCGGGTATGTGCCGCAAGAGTTCCGGGTATTCACGGTCTTTTATTGTGATCACCCGGGCGCCTGACTTCTCAAGGAGGCGCAAGTCCCTGTCGATCCCCTTCCAGTCCTCGAAGCGCGCCGCGATGCCGGCGGGCGCGTGCCGGCCGCCGGCATCGGGATGAAGCAGCCGGTCTACATCAGGATATGCGTCGCAGATCCGTCGTTTTGCCAGGCGGCTGAGGCCTTTGATCTGCGACAGGGCGATGAGAGCGCGTTTTTCATCCATCGAGATACTCCGATGTCATAGATGCGTATCCTGCCTTAAAGAGGTGATTTTGTCAAATCGACTGTGATCTCGTTTCAAGCTTATTTTGTGGTGTCTTTTCGGAGGAGCGAGTAGTAGTACGCCAAAGAGGTATAAAACTCGCGTGCCATGAGAGACCGCGAAAGATTGTCGCGCCACCACCCGTCGGGCCGAAAGTAAGAAACCTGTACGGGCTTGATCATGTAAAGGACGGCACCTTCTTGCCGGGATGAGTCATACATGTAGTGATATCGTCGTGAGACATAGCCGGGTACTATCACGATAACCTTTTTGAGACCCGTTGACCTCAGCTTTTCTTTGAGCACAGTCGTACTTTTTCCCCTGTCATTTCCGGGATGAACGGGTCTAATCACCCCTTCCTTGATGCCCCGCTCCTTTGCCATGCGGGAAAGAAGGTCGCTGATGTCTACTCCCAGCACTTTGTCGTCTTCAATATATACAGCCTTGCCGTTACCGTCAAAGTATTCCCTGAACGCCTGGACGTAAAGCTCCCCGTTTCTGTCCTCAGGAAATCTCGGGACAAAAATGGCGTCAGCCGGGACTATCTTGTCCTCGTACCGGAACTGTTTCGCCATGAATTTAAGGCTTACGGGGTGGAAGAGAACGCCGACCAGTATCATTATTGTTACGAGGATGCCCAGGAGGCATCCGCAGCCGGTCTTGCCCTTGCTCCCCATAGCCCCGTCTCCTCTGCTTCGCTTTTTCGGGGACGATCGCGGTTTGGATGTCACTGTTCGTTGCCCGCTGCCCTGGCGTACTCATAGAGGATCACAGACAGAACGATGAGCGGCGTTGTCTCGGTCCGGAATATATTCTCTCCCAGGGTACAGGCGACAAAGCCGTTTTCCTTCAGCCACTCGGCCTCGGTCTCTTCAATACCCCCTTCAGGCCCTATAACGATACAGGTGGTATCGCCCGCCTTCAAGCCAAAGACATCCTTGAGTGTGGTATGTCTCTCCTTTTCGTAGAGCACCACGCGTTTTTCCGCGTCCTCGATCACGGGGCCTATGCCCCTGAGCGGTGTTGGCTCGGCTATCTCGGGAATCGTGAATCTTCCTGATTGACGCGAAGCCTCCACGGTGATCCTTCTCCACCGTTCTATCTTTTCCCCCCCGTGGTCATTGAACTTCACGACAGTTCTTTTGAATAGGGTGGGCACGATCTTCTCGGCCCCGAGCTCCGTCGCTTTTTCTACAAGCCAGTCCATCCTGGGCCCCTTGATGGGGCTTACGCACAGGGTGACTTTGGGCCTTTTTTCCTGCGGCTTATGTACCACGTCGACCACCTGAAGATAGAGCTCTTTTCCCTTGACGCTCTGGATGGTCGAACGGTAGAGATAACCCTTCCCATCGATGAGGTCGATCCTGTCGCCGGGATGTTTTCTCAGAACCCCTATGATGTATTTGTGCATCGGTCCAGCCAGGAGAACCATGCCGTTCTTGATCTTCAATTTGTCGACAAAGACTCGTCTTACTTCCATGATGGCTCGTTACTCTGATGTTATTTTATAATATTTCGCTTCATATAGCCGATGGTAGTCGCTCCAGCGTTCATCTGCCATGTTGTCTTTCATGTGTTCCCTGACGCCCATCACCTTGGAATCCAGATTGTCCAGATGATGCACGATGATTGCCTCCGGGAACATCGGTTTTTTGGGGGATCCCCATTCTTCCAGGCCGTGATGGCTCACCACGATGTGTGTGAGAATGTCGGTGAGGTCCTGGGGGAATCCGTCAGTGCGTCGAATGAGATCTTCAAGGATCATCACACCCAGTGTGATGTGACCGAGGAGCCTCCCGCGGTCGGTGAATTTGAAGCCCCTCAGTATGTCCAGTTCGTGGACCTTTCCGATATCGTGCAGAATACAGCCGGTGACTATGATATCCCGGTCTCCTCCTATGAGAGAGGCGGCGGCCATGCCCAGCTTCGCCACTGAGAGCGAGTGTTCGAGCAGTCCGCCGACGTAGACGTGGTGCACGCTCGTGGAGGCCGGGTAGGAAAAGTACCTGTCCAGAAGCTGCCGGTCACCGGTAAAGGTATTCAAAAGCTCTTTGAGATGAGGATTCTTTATTTCCTTGACGATTGCCGCATACTCTTCCTGGAGGAGGCCCCGTTCTTTATCGCCGCAGGGATAGAAATGGGCTATGTCGCAGACGGCGAGATCGGCATCCAGTTTCCTGATGTCGGTGATATGCAGCTGCAGCCGGTCCTGATACAGCCGGGCCTTCGACCTGACGGAGACTATGTCGCCTTTCTCAAAGAGGCCTTCCAGTTCGTCGACGCGTTCCCATATCCTGCCGTCAATCGACCCCGTCGCGTCTTTGAGCCCTACCATCATGTATTTGGTGTTGTTCTTGGCCGTGTAGGTGCCTTTTTTCGTAACCACAAAGAGATCGTTGACCTCATGCTGATTACCGGTGATGTCCCTGACAAAGGTGGTTTTGCTCAAATTTCACTCCCAAAATGATCGTAGCCCCGTTTCGGCGTTTTGATTTCCAGCCCGTTTCGAAAGACCCTGACGCCCTTTCCGGAGCTTACCTTGCCGATGATGGTGATCCTGCTGCCTCTTTGTATCATGCCGTCGACCCCGGGCAGCTTGTCCGGTGGAAAGGTAAAAAGCAGCTGATAGTCCTCACCGCCGGCAAACGCAAGATCTTCAAGGCCGCTCTTTCGCAATGCGCCGGGCATGGGAATCTTCTCAAGGTGCACCGATGCCTGTTTTTTACTTTCGTTCATCATCCTCGAAAGGTCCATGATGAGCCCGTCGCTTATGTCCATCATGACATCTGTTATATCATTTTTCACCAGTTCCTTCCACAGCTCATAGGGCGGTCTGGGACTCAGGAAGCGGTCGATGCAGCCTTTCATACCTTTCTTTGCCGCACCTTCTTTGAGCACTTTAAGACCCAGGGCGGCCTCTCCCAGCTTTCCCGTGACTGCGATCAGGTCACCCGATCGCGCCTTGTTCCTGCCAAAATACTTGTCCGATGCCAGCTTCCCGACCACCGAAATGTCGATGAAGAAGTCCCTCGCGGTGGCCACGGTATCCCCGCCGAGAAGGGCAACGCCGAATTCCCGGGCAGCCCGGTTCATGCCGCGATATATCTTCACCATGTCCCGGGACGACAGTTTCGCCGGTATACCCGCGGTCACGAGGTAGAAGACGGGCTGCGCACCCATGGCAAGCACATCGGAGATATTGGAATAGAGGGCCTTCTTGCCTACGAAGTAGGGATCCATAAAGGAGAACTCGAAATGAACGTGCTCGGCCATCGCATCCTGCACGAAGACGTACTGACCGGCCGAAAGATCGGCGACCGCGCCGTCGTCTCCAATACCTCTGACGATACTATTACTTTTCCCGGCGAATTTTCGAACCAGCGTGATGAAATTATTTTCCGATATCTCCATAACAGGAAGAACATAATAACCCAGGGAGGAAGGGGGTTGCAAGTTTCAGCGACCTGTTGCCCAAATCCCCCCTTCCAAAAGACTGTCTCACACCCGCTTTGCCCTTCGGGCTCGCTGGAGGCATAGAAGAAAGGATAGGAGGAAGCTTTAATAGAATTGCGTCCAGATCCCTGGAAAGACGGGATCAGGCCGCACTTTGCACGCCTTCGGCGGGGATTCTCACTATTGATGTATCCGGGTGGTGGTCATCGTTGCGGGACAGGTGTGAGTGAAGTATCATGGTTCTTTTGGCTTCCTCCCCAGCCTCTCTTCTATGCCTCCAGCGAACCCCCGAAAGGGGGTAAAGCGGGCGTGAGACAAGGGTTTTAAGGTCGTTTGCTACGGGATAAACGTGAGACATCTGTTGCTGTTTTCTCTATTTCGCGTACCGAAAGTTCCGCTGGTGACGGGTGGACCGGTTTGGGCAACAGGCGGTCAGGTTTCAGTTTCACGTTTTCCGTCATTCCAGCCCACGCCGGAGCGACGAAAGGATGGAGGGGGTTATACTCTCTTCATCTCTTGTGGTAGTTTCGGACCTTTTCCATGAAGGCCCTGAGACGGCGCTCTTCGCCTCTGTCGGTGGGGCGGTAGTATTCTTTGCCGAGGAGTTCCTCGGGGAGGTAAGTCTGTTTGACGAGTGCCTCGGGGTGGTCGTGAGGGTAGAGATATCCTTCGCCGTAGCCAAGCTCATCCATGAGCCTGGTCGGGGCGTTGCGGATATGCAGGGGGACGGGGTATCCGGGAAGGTCCCTGGCGTCACGGGACGCGGCGCCGTATGCCCTGTAGACGGCGTTGCTCTTCTGGCACAACGACAGGTATGTGACTGCCTGCGCAAGTGCGAGGTAGCCCTCGGGAGGCCCGATGAATTTAAATGCCTCGGTGGCGCTGATCGCAAGAGTCAGCGCGTAGGGATCGGCATTTCCCACGTCCTCCGAGGCGAAGCGGACAAGACGGCGCATGACGAACAGGGGATCCTCGCCGCCCTCTATCATGCGGGCAAGCCAGTAGAGGGAAGCGTCGGCGTCGGAACCGCGCATGCTCTTGTGGAGTGCGCTGATGAGGTCATAATGCATCTCCCCCGTTTTGTCGTAGCGGGCTGTCTTTTTCTGGTAGGCCTCCTGGACCGTGTCGTGGTCGATGACGGGACTGCCCGAAGAACCTTCTCTGACCATCTTGAAACATACCTCAAGGAGGTTAAGGGCACGCCTCGCATCACCGTCGGCCAGGTAGGCGATCTCCTCGACCGTTTCGGGATCGATGGAGACCTTTGCGGCCTTCAATTCTTCGTCCTCCCTGAGGGCCCGATCGAGGATTTTGACGAGATCGGCCGCTACGAGGGGTTTCAATGTGAGGACCCGCATACGGGAGAGAAGGGGGGATATGATCTCGAAAGAGGGGTTTTCGGTGGTGGCACCTATAAGGATGATGGTCCCGTTCTCGACGTGGGGCAGGAACGTGTCCTGCTGGAGTTTATTGAAGCGGTGAAATTCGTCGATAAAGAGGATGATCCTCTGGTTTCTTGCCTTCTGGATCACCTCTTTCACTTCTTTTATACCGATGGATACGGCGGACAAGGACACGTAGGGAAGCTTCATGATCCTGCCGATGAGCCATCCGATCGTTGTCTTCCCGACGCCGCTCGGGCCCCAGAATATGAAAGAGGGTACGTCGCCCCGTTCTATCAGCACCCTGAGAAGCTTTCCCTCCCCGAGGAGATGCTCCTGGCCGACGACATCGTCAAGCGATTTCGGTCGCACCCTGTCCGCAAGGGGTTTCTGGGGCCTTCCCTTGAAAACCGTATCGTCTGAAAAAAGATCCACGTATTTTCCTGCCTTCCCGACCGTTTTGCCTCCTCGGAAGAGGTGCATCAACGGCCTCGTGTCACGTCTCTTTGGGCAGCTGTTTCTTTGCCTCGCCGAGGAGTCGGATCAATTCGTCGAGATTCTCCGGAGTCAAGGAGACACCTTTCTTTGTCGGCACCATTTCGCCTTGATCGTTTTCGAAGAAATTCCTCACGTCGACATAGGTCTTTCCCTTAAACTCCTTGACCGTCACGATGATCTTGTCTGTACCTATTTTTTGTATCTCGCCGATTATCATGGCGCCCTCCATTAGTGTTTTAGTCACTATACCATGTTACCCCGGGAAAGGGAAAGCCGGCACATCCCGCGGCCGCAGCGATTTTTCAATTCTTGCAATCCCTGTATCCGTATCCTAGAATGTCGGTACAGGACAACCTTAAGACAGGGGGCGTTATAATGGAAGGTACCGGAATGACGAAGTCGCGAACGTTTCACTGGGCATGGATCATCCTGGCCGTATGTTTCGTAAACCTTTTCATCAATTACGGCATACGCCTGGGCTACGGTGTTATTCTGCCCGAGATGATACGGAACATGGGGATCACGAGGAAAGAAGGCGGAGAGATCTTCAATGCCTATTTCTATGCGTATATAGTTTTTTCGCCTTTTGTGGGGTATTTTACGGACCGCCTGGGGGCCCGAGTTGTAATCCCGGTTTTCGGGGTGATCCTGGGGGCGGGAACTTTCTTCATGGGAATGGCCCAGGGATTCTGGCAGGCGGCCTTCACATTCTGTTTCGTCGGCATCGGGGCGGCCGCAATGTGGACGCCCATCATCACTCTGGTACAGAGATGGTTTGCCGTCAATAAGAGAGGAATGGCCCTCGGCATACTTTCGGCAGGGTTCGGTCTCGGCTTTGCATCGATGGGGCGACTCTACCCCATCATCGTCGCGCATTGGAACTGGCGGTATTGCTGGTACATTCTCGGTCTTGCCGCGCTTGTCATGATCGTGATCAACGCGGTCGTTCTCAGGAGCAAACCGGAGGATACAGGAAGTCTCCCCTGGGGCACAAAGGGCGGCGATCCAGCCGTGGCCGCGCCCCCGGTGAAACAAGGTTCCTGCTATGGCGAGATACTTTCGGCGAGACGGTTCTGGATGATCGCCGGTTCCTATTTTTCAATCGGTGCCACCCTTTATATGATCACAACTTTCATGGTGGACTACGCGCGATACGAACTGGGTTTTGCATACGATCGGGCCTCGCTCCTTGCAACGATGCATGGAATCGGGCAGGTGGCCGGGGTCCTAACGATACCTCTTTTGTCCGACCGCCTGGGGAGAAAGAAGACCATAGTGCTCTCCAATGTCTTCGTTGCAGCGACAATCGTCTGGATAGTCCTTGCCGGGAGTAATGCTGTCATGCTTAATACCGGCATTTTCCTCCTGGGCATATTCTACGGCGCGACATTCCCTCTCTATGGCGCCTGCGGCGGGGATTACTTCAGAAAAGAGATACTCGGAACGGTGATCGGGGCATTCACCCCATTCTATGCATTCGGCGCCATAGCCGCCCACTGGTTCGGCGGCAGCGTCAGGGATGCGACGGGCTCATTTTTCATCCCTTTCGTGACGGCGATCGGGCTGGCAGTGGTTTCCGCGGTACTGATGTCCTTTGTGAGGAAAGAGGAGACTGCATAGCTCAGGAACCATGGGCCTTATCTGACGTATGGGACCTTCTAGAAACCCTTAAAGAGCATTCCCCCGCTTCCGGAATAGAATATTCCCGCCACCGCCCCCGTCATGAAGCAGGCGACGTTCGCGGCAAGGAGTGCCCATAGTCCGATAAGAGCTATGTCTTTCGTGCGCTCCGGTACCAGGCTTGACGTTCCCCCCACAAAAATAGCAAGAGACGGGATATGTGCGAATCCGCACAGGGCATAGGTGGCGATGAAAACGCTTCTCGGGTGCAGTATCTTTCCGGCCTGTACGAGGGCGCTGAGATCCTGGTAGGATTTGACTTCCGTCATGACAATGCGCTCGCCCAGTATCCGTGCGATCTGGGGCGCGTCTTCCAGGGGAACCCCCATGGCAACGGTGAAGGGATAGAAAATATAACCCAGCAAATGGTTGAGGGACAGATCGACGTTTGCAGCGGTGAGATGTCCTATAAGCCTTCCAAGATAGAGAAGGCCGCTGTCGAAAAGGGCCACAAGGCCGATGAAAGCGATGAGCAGGGCGGCTATTCCCACGAGCATCCTGACGCCCGTCATGGCACCGTTGATGATGGCTTCAATGGGATTCCCCGCCTTCTGGTATTCCACCGCGACTACCTTCCCCAGCGTTTTAGGGGAATCCGTCTCGGGGAAGAGTATCTTGGCCGCGACAATGGCGGCCGGGGCAAGCAGGATAGAAGCGGAGATGAGGTGACCCGCCACGTTCGGGAAGACCCCCGCGAGAATAATGACATAGAATCCGAGTACGCTCGACGCTATGGTGGCCATGCCCGTCGTGAGCACTACCATGAGTTCCGACGTGGTCATTTCCTTGAGATAGGGCCTTACCGTAAGGTTGGATTCGATCCCGAGAAAGATCTGAGCGGAGGCACACAGGGACTCGGCGCCGCTGATGCCCATGACCTTCACGAACACCCTGGCGAAAAGCCCGATAAGGCGCTCCATTATCCCGGCATAGTAGAGGAGTTCCATGAGCGCCGCGAAGAAAATGATTGAGGGCAGAGCCTGAAAGGCCAGTATAAACCCCGGTGACCCGGCCTTTCCGGGAGACAGCGCAAGGGGGCCGAAGAGAAAACGAATCCCTTCGAAGGCGCTCTCGATGACCTGCATGGTGATGTCATTGAGGACTAGAAAGATACGTGATCCGAAGGGAACGAGAAAGACGAAAAGGGCGAAAATGATCTGAAGCGCAACGCCCCAGGCCACCACCCGGAAGCTCACCTGCCGCCTGTGCCGCGAAAAAAGGAGCAGAAATCCGAGGAAGCAGATTAGACCCGCAGCCGACACAGCATTGTAGATTGTCACATGATCATCCCGGGGATAAATTTACTGAGATTAAGATAACAGGTATGGTAAGGATTGGCAATACTGCAGGTGATGGGTAATAGGTCATGGGTAATGGGGAATTCTTTTTCCCATAACCTATCACCTATTACCCATCACCCGTCTTCTCTTTACTTCACCGGGTCACCTGTGTTAGAAATTTCCTTAAATATTGCCGCTAAAGTCCATTTTACGAGGGTGAAATGATAACCGGTATTGGCAGTTTTCCTTTCACAGACGTCGATGAAACCATCGACCTTATTTTTTCCACGTGCAGGGGAATACCTTTCTGGCCGCAGCTGCCGAAACGTTCCCTGCTGGAAAACATGTATAACCCTTTCCTGGAAGGGGTGCCCTGTATCGTCAGCGACGAAGAGAAGAACACCATTTTTATGGATACGGCCCGCACCGACGGTATAGAGGAATTCTACGAGAACATAGCAGCCGACGACATCGGTGCATTTGCTATGTCACAGAGATATGTGCCCGGTTTCTACCGGTTCCTCGAGCGGCTCAGGGAAATAGAGGACGACATCCAGTTCATCAAGTGCCAGGTCACCGGGCCTTTCAGCATGGGACTCGGCCTGAAAGACGAGAATGACAAGCCCATCATCTATAATTTTGCCTTCTACGATATCATCAAGAAGGCCCTCCACATGAAGGCAAAGTGGATGATAAAGACCATCCAGAGGGCGTATCCGGGCGTGGATATCATTATTTTCTTTGACGAACCCTACATGGTCTCCTTCGGCTCGGCCTATATATCCATTCCCAGGGAAGAGGTCATTTCCTCGCTCAATGAAGTCCTGGACGGCCTGCCGGCGCGCCGGGGCATCCATGTGTGCGGAAATACGGATTGGTCCGTCCCGTTTCAGTCCGACGTGGATATCGTCAATTACGACGCCTTCAGTTATCTTGACACCGTCTTCTATTTTAATGAAGACCTGAAGGAGTTCCTCGACAGGGGAGGGTGGATCGCCCCCGGCGTCGTACCGTCATCTTCGGACGTCATGAAGGAAACGCCCGATTCCGTGCGCGACCGCGCCGCATCCTTCATCGAAAAGATCGCGTCACTCACCACTCCCGATACGGACAGCATCCTCTTCACGACAAGCTGCGGCCTGGGCAGCCTCACCGTCGGTGAGGCCCGCCACGCCATGGAACTTTTGAAGCAGCTCGCTTACGGGGAATGAAAACCGGAAAAATAGGTCCTATAAGTCGTATATGACCTATAGGACCTATGAAAAGCAAAAAGGTTTTTTCAGATCCTGCCTACCTAATTCTTCGCAAACAACTGGTCCAGCAGTTCCTTTGAAGGTTTCTTTGTTACGAGGCTCACCCCGACGTAGAGGACAAGACATCCTATCAGGAGGATCCACTCCATGGTACCCATGCCGATCACCTTCTTGCTGAAGACGAGATAGCCGCCGACGAGGCTGGCGATCGTTCCGTAGATGACCGTGGCGATGGCCCCCCATTTAGTCGCACCCTTCCAGTAATACGACATCGCCGTCACAAAGAAGAATATTGCACCGAGGCCCATGGCGGCAAGGCCCATGAACACGGAAAGGAGCTCGGGTGGTCTTTTCCACGTCCAGTAAAAGGGCAGGAAGAGGAAGAGGGCGATGAGGAAGTAGGAAAGCCTGATGAGCGTCTTGTCTTTCACGGTAGGCCGCCACAGGGTGATGATATCGCGGGTCACGTTGGCGCTCATGATCATGACCATGCCTGCAAGCGTTGAAAGGGTCGCCGCGAAGAGGCCCATGACATAGAGGGTTTGAAGTGGAATGCCGCCGATGGCATACGTGAGCAGGGGCGCGGCAAGGTCGGCCTTCCAGGGTTCTATCTTGAAGAGCTCGGGTCCGAAAAGCATCCTGGCGATAAGGCCGTTCGTCGAAGCTGCGAGCATGACCGGTATGCCTGTGATGGCCCAGACAATGAGGACCAGGATCCAGAATTCCTTCTTGTTCATCTTCTTCATCCCGAGAAACCGCCCCAGGTTATGGGGAAACCCAATGGCCATGGTGAAGAAGATGAGGGGAATCGAGAGAAGCCCTACCCAGCTCGAGAAGAATTCCGTCGGTCCCGTTGATGGAAGGTCGGGCCGTACCAGTTGCAGCAGCCTGGGGTCCTGTGCGAGGATTTGCGTCGATATCTCCGTGAAACCGCCGGATTTCACGAGGGCGATGATGCCGACCGCCATGCCGACTATCCCGAGGAAGCCGCCCTGGAAGGCCATTGACCAGTTAGTGCCGACGTAGCCGCCAAGGACCATGTAGATCCAGGCAATGAAGACGCCGAGGAAGAGACACAGCGCGGGAGGAAAACCGGTGACGGCGTACCAGACGCCGCCCGCGGCCTTCAGCTGTCCCACTGAATATATGAAGAGGAAAAAAAGCATGCTGATGCTGACCAGGGTCTGAAGACCTTTGGATTCATAACGGCGCCCCATGAGTTCCGGTACCGTCGCGGCGCCGAGCTTCACCGCGAATTCCCTGGTTTTGGCGGAGGCAACCCAGATGCAGGGGATGACGCCGATGAGACTCCACATGCCGGCGAACCACATGCCGGAGAATCCGACAGAATATACGATGCCCGTGCTTCCGCAAAAGGCCCAGCCCGAAAGGTATGACGCCGAGAGGGCGCAACCGGTGACTACGGGCCCCATGTCACGTTTACCGACGAGATATTCGTCGAAGGATTTCCATTGTTTTTTTCCGAGCAGTCCCAGCAGAATGGAGATGCCGAGCAGGACCGCGATGCCTATGGACGAACTGACTGCCATTGTGGTGCTGATCTCAGGAATGGGCAGAAATTGTAGATTCATTTGCCCCACCTCCTGGTGACTATGTACGTCCCGATAAAGGTCATGAGAAAGAGGCCGATGATCATTGACCACCAGACGTACCACGGAAACATAGGATCAGGTTGAACTGGATTCATTGTACTACCCCCTTTTTGGTTTGTTTTCCCACTGTCGCGTAGGGTGTATACCCGCTGCACGTGTGCGTTCCTTGAGCGGTGGACAGCCAATCCGGGCGAATTATCTTTCTTGACAAACGACGGATGCTCGGGCGCACCGATAGACATCGAAAGGAAACCCGTTGACGCGAAAGTGCCCTTAAGGCTGTATACCGGGATTATTCGAGGTATATGCCCGAGCCCACGTAAAAAACGTCAGCCCCGTTCTTCACTTTCTTCACGTAGGTTTCCTTATCGGAAGGTTTGGTGGTTCGTGGTTTTGGCCATGAGTAGATGATCCACCCGCTGTCTTTTGCGGCCAGCATGGCGATCATGTCCTTAATGAAAAACTTTCCCCTGCTGTCCCGCAAGGCGAGCACGTTCTTTCCTTCATGCTGCGGAAAGGCCGGATTGACGACGTCGATGCCTTTCTGATCGATGACGAAGACGTATGTCGTGAGGTAGTTGAACTCACCCGTTTTGTCTCGCAGCGCAGGGAAGGCTTTGCGCCCATCTTTTCGTACCAGTTCCGCGGCCTCATCGACGATGTCGACGACGAAGGCTTTCTCGGGCCGCATCTCGTACAGTCCGCTGCCCACGATGTAGCCCTTCCCTGAGGGCGCCTTGACGGACTTGACGAAAGATGTCTTCCATGAGGCTATCTCCTGTCCCGGTTTGAACCAGACATAGTGGGACCACCCCTGTGTCTTGAAAGGATAGTCCGTTACCTCCCTGATGAACCATGCAATAAAAGGTTTTCCCACGGCGTCCTTAAGGTTTATCTGGTTCTTTCCCTCCAGTTCTGGCCGGGTCGGATTGAGGATGACGTCGCCCTTCGTATCTATGACAAATACGTAGGTATCGTCGTGGAGCCATTTGCTGCCTTTCTTCCGGAACTCCGCAAATGCCGCCTCTCCTTTTTGAGCGACCGCCTGCGCGGCGTCCTCAACGATGCTGAGAACCTGTTTCGTCTCGGGGTACTTAATGTCCGTTGACTGGGAGAGAACGGAAAGTGGAAACAACAGTGAAGCGACGATTGCTGCGAGTGCGAGTGTTGAGCTGAGCTTACCCAAAGTGAACCCCCTGAATGTAGTGTCATGTGCCCCGAAGGCACCTGATTCCCCAAGTGACACAACAAACGCCCTAGCCCAAGCAATACATAATACAAAAGGCTTGCAGGAGTAAACAAAAAAATTTCGGCGAACACTCCCCTGGAGGGCAACTACCCGTTATTTACAGAGTTATCGGTGGCAGTTTTATTTCCTTCAGGGACATATTCCTTTAAGAGCCGGTAAAAACGGGTTTTCTTTTTTCCAGGAACGCCCGTGCCGCTTCGGCATGGTCATGGGTTTCGGAAAGAAGAGACAATTGAGACGAGATATAATCGAGATGGGACCTCAACGTGCTTGTTGTCCCCTGGTAGACGGCCCGTTTCATCATTTTCACCGCCAGCGGGGGTTTCTGGGCGATCCTGGAGGCGAGCTTCATGGTTTCTTCCATCAGGTTTTCATGAGGCACAACCCTGTTGACGATGCCCAGTGAAAGCGCCTCTCCTGCGTCAAGCACATCGGCCGTCAGGAAAAGTTCCAGTGCCTTCGAGACACCTACAAGCCTCGGCAGAAACCACGCCCCTCCGTCACCGGGGACGAGCCCCATCTGGATATAGGATTCACCGAGCTTCGCCCTGTCAGACGAGACCCTGATGTCGCACATGATGGCCATGTCCATGCCGGCCCCCATGGCCGCTCCGTTTATTGCCGCTATCACGGGTTTGTCGATGTCCTCCAGGGTGAGAATGATACGATGGACCCCGTCCCAGAGAAACCGTTTCATGTCCCATGACCTGAGCTTTCCCTCTGCCATGTCGCGGATGTCGCCTCCCGAGCAGAAGGTATCTCCGGCGCCGGTGACGACGATGACGTTTACGGTATCGTCGTCCCTTGCCTCCTTGAGGTAATCGCGCCACAGCCCGATCATTTCCGGACTGAATGCATTGCGGGCATCGGGCCTGTTGATGGTGAGTACGGATATATTCTCCTGCCTGGAATAAAGCATGTGCGGTGTACCCATTGTCTTTGTCCTTTTTCTTTAAGAGATCTTAGGCGCCGTTGACGCCCGCTAACAGTAAAGCACTTTCCGGTGCCGGTTTTCAAGTGGCCAAAAGCCCTTTGCTTTCAGCCTTCTTTGTTGACTTTTGCATCGTCTTAGGTCTATATCTTATGCGAAAATGAAAAAGCAACATACGCGGCTTTCGAGGATAAGGAACATAGGGATTGCCGCTCACATCGACGCCGGGAAGACGACGGTGACGGAGCGCATCCTTTACTACACCGGCCGGACTCACAAGATCGGAGAGGTCCATGAAGGCACGGCCGTCATGGACTATCTGCCTCAGGAACAGGAGCGCGGCATAACCATTACGTCCGCCGTGACGACGCTTTACTGGGACGATCACGAGATCCAGCTTATCGACACCCCGGGGCATGTTGACTTTACCATCGAGGTGGAGCGGTCGCTGAGGGTCCTCGACGGCATGGTGGCCATTTTCTGCGGAGTGGGCGGCGTGGAGCCCCAGACCGAAACGGTCTGGCATCAGGCAGACAAATATCACGTTCCCCGCATCGCCTTTATCAATAAGCTCGACCGCATCGGGTCCGACTTTTTTCGTGTCATCGACCTGATTGTGGAAAAGTTCGGGGCAGATCCCATACCGCTCCAGATCCCCCTGGGGAGGGAGGACGGTTTTTATGGTGTCGTAGACCTTGTCACGATGCAGGCCATAGCGTGGGATGAAGAAGACCTTGGGGCCACGTACCGGACGATCTCCATACCGCAGGAATACAAGGAACAGGCGGCTTCCTACCGGGAGAAGCTCTTCGACAAGTTGTCCCTTTATGATGATGAATTGATGGAACTCTACCTGGAAGGCAAAGACATAGAGCCTTCCCGGATCTACAGTGCGCTTCGCAAAGGCACCATCGCCCTGAGGTGTGTTCCCGTGCTGTGCGGTGCGGCCCTGAGAAACAAGGGGATCCAGCCGCTCCTTGATGCCATAGTGCGTTATCTGCCGTCGCCTCTCGATGTTCCTCCCGTAACGGGTGAGAACCCGCAGACGAAAGAACTGGAGGAACGCCAGGCGAGCGACGACGAGGATCTGGCCGCGCTGGCCTTCAAGATAGTCATGGAAGAAGGAAGGAAGCTCACCTATATCAGGATCTACTCGGGATCGATAAAGGTGGGGGGTGAGGTCTACAATGTCAACCTGGGCAAGAAGGAAAAAATATCGCGCATCTACAAGATGCATGCCAATCATAAAGACCGCGTCGAAGAGGCAAGGGCGGGGGCCATCGTCGGGATCGTCGGGCTCAAGGAGACCTCGACGGGACATACCCTGACCCAGGCCAAACCCATTCTTCTCGAGCCGATCGAGGTCTATCAGCCGGTCATCTCCATCGCGGTTGAAGCGGCCCGGAACGTGGATCAGGACAAGCTCATGCTTGCACTCCAGAGAATAGCCCAGGAAGATCCCACATTTGTTCTCAAGACCGATGAAGACGCATACCAGACAATCGTTTCGGGAATGGGTGAACTTCACCTTGACGTCATCATGCATCGGATCAGGGAGGAGTTCGGCATCGATCTCACCGTCGGCAAGCCGCAGGTGGTATATAAAGAGAGCATCGAGGGGGCGGTATCCCGCGAGCACACCTTTGAGAAGCTCATAAACAATACACTGTGCAAGGGTTGGGTTTCCATTGCCGTTGCGCCCAACGTACGGGGGGAGGGCAACCTCATCATCTCCCGAATAGCCGAGGACAATCCCGTCTATCCTCTTGTAAACGCCATAGAGGAAGGTATCGAAGAGGCGTCCAATATCGGTGTCCTCAAAGGGTACCCGCTGACGGATGTTCGGGTGGAAATCAACGATGCAACCTTCAGTAACCCTGAGTTTGCCAGACTTACATTGAAAATGGCGGCGTATGACGCATTGCGGGATGCCTGTCAGCAGGCGGGGCCGGTATTGCTCGTGCCGGTCATGTCGCTGACGGTCACGGTACCCAACGAGTTCCTGGGCGATATCATTGCCGATCTCAATTCCCGTAAATGCCACATTGCCAACATCACGTCGAAAGACAAATATACCATTGTCGAAGCCAATGCCCCTCTTACGAATATGTTCGGGTATTCAACCGACATCCGGTCTCTTTCCCAGGGACGGGCTTCTTTTACGATGTATTTTTCCCATTACGACAGGATAGAGAATGGATAATCTCAGCGAAGTGCTCCGGCATTTGCGCGACGCCAGCGCCTTTATATCGGGCGATCACATCGCCGGAAAACTGGGCGTGTCGCGGACGGCGGTCTGGAAATACATGAACCAGCTTGAGCGCTACGGATACAATATCGACAAGTCGAAAGGGAAAGGCTACCGGCTCGTCGATACGCCTGACAGGGTCTATGGCTGGGAGATAGACCGGTGGCGGACTTCCGCGAGGATTGGATCGAAGATCATCCACCGCGACAGGCTGGATTCAACAAACGCCTTCGCTTTCAAACAGGCCCTTGCAGGCGAGCCGGAAGGCACGTGCGTGGTTGCCGAATCCCAGGACAAAGGCAAGGGCAGACTTGGCAGGAAATGGTCCTCACCAACAGGAAAGAACATTTATCTTTCCGTAATCCTGCGTCCCCCGGTTCACCCCTCGATAGTATATCCTGTGACCTTTCTGTCGTCTCTGGCCGTATCGGACACGATCGATCAACTGACGGGTATAAAGGCGACGCTCAAATGGCCCAATGATGTACTCATCCACGGAAGGAAGATATCGGGCACACTGATCGAGCTTTCCACTGAGGCGGACATGGTCCGGTTCGTTGTCATCGGCATCGGTTTAAACATTAACATGCAGCCGGAAGACATGGACGACCTGATCAAGGCGACGGCGACATCCCTGCTCATGGAAACAAAAAAAACTTTTGAAAGGGCGAGGGTGTGTGGTATTCTTTTGTCGAATCTTGAAAGATATTACGATCTTTTCAAGGCAGACGGCTCCCGGGCAATTTGTGATATCTGGGAGGAAAGGGCGCAGATCCGGGGCAAGCACCTCGAGATCAATCAGATGGGAGAGGTCTTCATCGGTACCGCGAAAGGTATCGATCGCGATGGAGCCATCCTTCTTGACATAAAAGGCACCACGAAAAAAATCCTTGCAGGAGACGTGAACTTCTAATGCTACTGGTTATCGATATCGGAAACACCAATATTGTTTTTGGCGTTTATCACGAAGGCAAGCTTCTCAATCACTGGAGACTGAGTACAGCCCTGACGAAGACGGTGGATGAATATGCCATACTCCTCAACAGCCTTCTGTATATAGAAAAGATACGCCTCAGTGAGATACACAGCGCCATCGTATCCTGTGTTGTCCCTCCGCTGCTCATCCCTTTTGAGATCGTTTGCAGGAAATACATCGGTATCATGCCGATAGTGGTCGAGCCCGGCATAAAGACGGGCATGCCGGTACTGTACGAAAATGCCACCGAACTCGGAGCCGACAGGATCGTGAACGCCGTGGCCGGTTATGAAAAATACAAAAAAGCACTTATCATTGTCGATTTCGGTACCGCCACCACCTTTGATTACATCACCCCGAAAGGCGAATATGCAGGCGGCTCCATCGCCCCGGGTATCCTTATCTCCCTCGACGCCCTCTTCGAACGGGCGTCAAAGCTGCCCCGGGTTGAGCTTGTCCAGCCGAAGACACTCATCAACAAGAATACGGTCCAGGCAATGCAGGCCGGCATCACCTACGGCTATGCGAGCCTCGTCGACGGCATTGTCAAGAGAATGAAAGGCGAAGTCAGGACGGACCCCCTCGTCATCGCCACGGGCGGCCTGTCAAGCCTGATCTACAAGGGTTCCGAAACAATCGACGTAGTCGATGAATTCCTCACCCTCGAAGGCTTGAAGATACTCTATGAAAAGAACAAGGAACATCATAAGTTCAAATGAAAACGGGTAATAGGTAATGGGCTATAGGTGATAGGAAAGGCGACAGCAAACGGTTCCTCCCATTACCTATAACCTATTACCCATCACCTCTTCTCATTTCCCAAACGTATTCCTTACCCTCTTTGACCTCAGAAAATATGGTATCCATATGGCGCAGGAAACGGCCGGGCGTGCGATCTGGGTGGGCGTTGATTCGTCGGGCATGGATGCAACGAGGGGAATTCTCATGGCCAGAAAGTAATCTACGATTACGAAGGCCAGGTTTGCGAGAAGGAAGATAATGACGAGACGGGGAACAATCATCTTCTTCATGAAGAAAAGAACGAGCAGGACGAGGGAGAAGAGGATAAAGAGACTGGTGCCTGAAACCTCCATTATAAGGAGCGGCGCCCAGAGTGGATGATAATTGGGCGATCCCGCCGTAGTCAGTCTGGCCCACGTTCCTCCGGAAAAAGCGGGGAGGACATCCTGTACCAGGCCCACCGCCATGAAGATAGGACTTACAATAAGGCCGATAGCCACAAGCACCAGCCAGCCGCCGATCCCTTCGGGTTTCTTGCCTTCTGTTCCAGCGTGTGTTTCGGCCATGACAACCCCCTTTTTTTAAAGCAGACGAAGTAGCTTACAGGATCTGCCCGCCGGTGAACCTTCCGATGTCAAGCACCGTGGCGTAGGCCATAGCGGCAAGCATCAAGACCCATCCCGCAATGGCCAGCGGATAATGGAGCTTTACGAACCTTCTGCTCAGCTTTTCCATGGCATACATGAGAATCTTTCCGCCATCCAGTACGGGTATGGGAAGAAGATTGAGGACTGCGAGGTTGACGCTTATTATGGCGGAGAAGGAAAGGAGATTATGACCGTCAAGAGCGATAAAGCGTCCGCCCTGGGAGACGATACCGGCTATCCCCGATAGTTCTCCGTAATGTGTGAAAAGAAGGGGGATGGCGGATGCCGTTTTCAGGAAGACCGCCGCAGTCTGCGAAAGAGGTTCAATAAGAAGGGTTGTGAGGCTCGGTCCGAGACGGAGCATATCAGACAGGGCGTAGCAGAAAACGGGAAGCACCAGGCTGGCCGCCGGACCGCCGGCGCTGAGAATGATCCGCCGGGAAATGGAAAAATCAAAGAATGCGTTTTCGTCTTCAATATCGGGCATGACATAGCCTCCCAGCGGGACGAGAGACAAACGGTATTCCGTGCCGCCTTTTCTTACTGAAAAGAGCCTTGGACCGAAACCGACGGAAAACGTCCTGATCGGTATCCCGGCTATTTTGGCAGCGATGAGATGGCCCAATTCATGGGCAAGGACAATGAACCCGATGGCAAATACCGCGAGTACATAATTCATTATCTGAGCTCCTTCGTGATGGCGCCTCTTCTTTCCATTTTTTCACGCATTTGTCCGCTATTCTATATCTTTTAATAAAAGGTTTCAAGTTTCAGGCGGCGGGGCTCACAAAGACAAAGACCGGGGATTTCGCGTGATGACTGGCATCCACCTTTCATCGTTTTTCCAAAAGATATATAATTCACTATATTGCAGGAACCGAAAGGGGGACGTATGAAAAGATGGGGTTTGAGGAGGGTATCGGTTTGGCTGGTTTTTTCGATAGTTATTACCATCTTGCTCACCGGCGGGGAGCTTTTCTGTCAGGACATTGTATCCGTGGCTGCCGGCAAGTATCTGAGGAAGGTACCCATTGTCGAGATCGATCCGACGATGACCGCCGAACAAGCCAGGGCAGCGCAGGAGCGTTTTCTTGCTATAATCGGGAAGGGGCTCGGGGGCCCCGTGGGTTACAAGGTGGGGCTGACGAATCCCAATTCGCAGAAGGCATTCGGCGTATCTGAGCCCGTTCGCGGAACCCTTTTGAAAGGGATGATGCTCAAGGCTCCCTCTACCGTCCCGGCAGACTTCGGCACCCGTTCCTTCAGTGAAGGAGATATTATAGTAAGAGTCGGCAACGAGTCTATAAACGGGGCCGGGACGCCTGATGAGGCGCTGAAGTATCTCGATGCCGTGATCCCCTGCATTGAGCTGGCTGACCTTGGTTACGACAAAAGCGTGAAGCTGACCGCGCCGGCGATCGTTCTCATCAATGTCGGCACTCGCTTTTTTGTCCTCGGTGAGCCGATTCAACTCGCTCCGTCACCGCAATGGAGATCGAGGCTTACAGACTTCACCGTCAGGATCTATGATGAGAAGGATGAAGTTATTGCGGAAGGGAAAGGAAAGGACATTCTCGGTGACCCTCTCAATGTGGTGCTTTGGATCAGGGACTCGCTGGCCGCTGAGGGAAAAAAGCTGCATAAGGGAGATCTTCTTTCCCTGGGTTCGGTGACTAAAATAATCCCGTCAAGACCCGGGAGCGATATTCGCGCCCGATACACCGGACTCGATCCTGACGGCCCTGTCGATGTCCGGGTAAGCTTCAGGTAGGATAAGGTTTCATACCCCGGAGCAGCCCGTATGAGGCAACGGAGCTGATTTTCGAGGATACCTGCGTAGGGTCATTTTGCGGAAAGGTGAGCCCTGTAATGGGCAAGGGATATCTTTTCCACGCCCTTTCGGGAGCACGGTGACGCAGGGTACGAGGACAGTGATGAGCCTGTCCCTTGCGGATCTGTCGAGATCGATTGTGATCGATCGTGAAGCCGCAGGGGTCGCTAAGACACAGCGACGAACTGAAACCCGGCCATATGAAGATTATTTTTCGGTTTTTTCGGTGGTTTTGATCTTTTTTCTTTTGGGCCGTGTTTTACCGGAGGATCCCCGCCAGATCTTACCTCTTTTGCTTCTCTTATCACCCTTACCCATAGGTTGACCCCTTTTTGTGAGATTGAGATAGACTCCCCTGACGCAAAGAATCTGGTGATTTTCTAACGGAGAATGGCCGAAAAGTCAATTCTTTTTCAAGATCCCGGGATACGACACGTATTCACGTTGAGGAAAAAGGTTTACGGTCTATGGTAAAATAATGTTCATGATAGTCCGGTTCATTTGCTCAAAGTACCTGATGGGTCAATGCGAAGATGAGGAGGCTCAGGCATGCGAACATTGCAGACCCCATCGGCCCTCAATGGTATGCAATGACCCCCTCATCGTTTGCGACGACGGCTCGCCGACGAGATGCATCCCGATCCTTGATGATATCGACATCCTTGAATAAGTAAAAAATCCGCCGGAAAAGTTTCTCGTTGGTGGTCCTGATGTGATATATTGGTCTATTCTCAGGTTGACATTAAACCCTATGGATCTTCAGGCAAGCCTCAAAAGAAACGCACTGTTTGCTGCCGTACTCAGTTCCTTCCTCGGACCCTTCACTGCTTCGTCCGTTACAGTGGCATTGCCGCGTATCGGGTCGGACCTTGCGATGGATGCTATCTCACTAAGCTGGGTGGCGACGGCGTACCTTCTTTCAGCGGCGGCGTTCCTCGTTCCCGTGGGAAGGGCTTCCGATATATACGGCAGAAAGAAGGTTTTCCTCTGGGGACTGGTGCTCAGCAATGTTTCCTCGGCTGTTGCCGCCTTTTCGACATCCGGGACGACGCTTATCTTCTGGAGGATCATTCAGGGCATGGGCAGTTCCATGATATTCGGAACCGGGGTCACAATCGTCGCCTCGGTTTATCCCGCCAGCGAACGGGGGCGTGCGCTCGGCATCGTCCTTACCTCCGTCTACGTAGGTCTTTCTGCGGGGCCCTTCATCGGGGGTGTCCTGACGGACTACCTGGGGTGGAGGTTCCTTTTCTTCACCAATGTCGCCATCGGGCTCATCGTTCTCGCGGTAACCCTCTGGAAGATCAAACAGGAATGGGCGGAGGCAAAGGGTGAAAAATTCGATGTTATCGGTTCAGTCCTTTACGTGGCTGCATTTACGGCTGCAATGTACGGGCTTACGACGCTTCCCTCGACGAGGGGCTTTTCTTTTCTCATAGGCGGCCTCGCGGGGCTTTTCCTCTTTGGCGTGTGGGAACTGAAGGTCGAACACCCCGTCCTCGAAATGCGTCTTTTCATGAATAACAGGGCGTTTCTCTATTCCAACCTCGCCACGCTCATCAATTACAGTGCCACCTTCGCGATTACCTTTCTTATGAGCCTCTATCTCCAGTACATCAAAAAGTTGAGCCCCCAGGCGGCGGGTCTCATTCTTGTTTCACAGCCATCGATGCAGGCCCTTCTGTCGAGCTTTGCGGGAAAGATGTCCGACCGACACGAACCGCGAATTGTTGCGTCCATGGGCATGATATCTCTCGTGATCGCCCTGATGATGTTCGGTTTTTTGAGCGAAGGGACCGACACGTATCTCATCGTCCTCAATCTTGTCTTTCTCGGATTCGGTTTCGCGCTTTTCGTCTCACCGAACACGAACGCCATCATGAGTTCCGTGGACAAAAAGTTTTTCGGGGTCGCCTCGGGCACCATGTCGACGATGCGGGTCATAGGCCAGACGGTAAGCATGGGCATCGTCATGTTCGTCTTTATGCTCTTTATGGGAAGGATTCAGATCACCCGGGAACACTACGGAGAATTTCTGCAAAGCACCAGGGTGACCTTTTTCATCTTTGCCTTTCTATCGTTCCTCGGTATCTTCGCATCCCTGGCACGGGGGAAGATACATAAGAAGATGGGTAATGGGTGATAGGCCATGGGTAATAGGAAAAACCTTGTGAACTTGCCCCTATAACCTATTACCCATCACCCATTACCCATCTTCTCTATTTCGTCAGCAATACCGGGCACGTGGCGTGTCTCAGGACGTTTCTTGCCACGGAGCCGATAAAGTATTTCGCGAGCCCGGTCCTTCCCAGTGAGGCGATCACAATGAGATCGATTTCTTTTCTTTTCTCTTCCTTGAGGATCTCTTCGTAGGGGATGCCTCTTCCGATTTCCGTGAAGACTTCGACATCCTGCGCTTTGGGAAATTTGGCCAACTGTTTTTTCATGCTCTCCTTAGCGCTCTCGGTCTGCTGCTTCTCAAATGATTCCATTGCCTCCAGGGGTATGGCATAATCGACGAAGACATGCGTGAGCTCCACGGGGAGGACATGAAACAGGTAGACCTGCGCATTGTACTGCCGGGCGATGTCGATCCCCTGCTGAAGTGCTTTGTCCGAATATTCGGAGAAATCGGTCGGCACCAGAATCTTCGTTGGTCTCAGCATCATTCCCTCCTTTCCGGTTTCCGGGCGTACCTGAAATGCTTCAGGCTAACCCTTGGTCAGCAAGACAGGACATGTGGCGCCTTTCAAAACATTACGCGCCACGGAGCCGGTGAAATACTCTGCAAGGCCGCTGTGACCAAGGGATGAAATGACTATGAGGTCGATCCCCGCGTTCTTCTGGAATTTGAGTATTTCCGTGACAGGCTGGCCCTTGAGGACTTTAGGGAACACCTTGATCTTGCCGGCGGAAGTTACTTTTTCAAGATATTCGGTCATTTTCTCTTTCGCCGTTTTCATGAGTTTGTCCTCGAGTTTCCTGATGCCTTCCGGGGAAGCTTCCTTGCCCGCAAATTCATACTCATACATGGTATGTATCCTTACCTCAACCACGTGAAGCACGTGCAGTTCCGCCCCGTATTCCTCGGCTATGTCGGCGGCCTGCCTGAGGGCTACCTCTGAGTAGCCTGAAAAATCGGTTGGTACCAGAATCTTCGTCGGTTTTAACATGGCGTCCGAACCTCCTTTGCTTTACGTTCACAACCCGGTATGCCCTGTAATGCCGAAGCAACTCTCACCTTCTTGAGTAAGTATAACACAGGGATGAGGGACTAGGGATCAGGGACTAGGGATGAGGGACTAGGGATCAGGGACTAGGGATCAGGGACTAGGGATCAGGGACTAGGGATCAGGGACTAGGGATCAGGGACTAGGGACTAGGGATCAGGGACTAGGGAATAGGGAATAGGGAATAGGGAATAGGGATCAGGGAATAGGGAATTGCTGCCATTCCGGTGCAGCGGGAAATGCAGGGGAGATTATGAACCAGAAACCTTTGGCAGCTTGCTTCATCAGTCCCAACTCTGGTTTCTGGTGTCGCTCTATTCTCTAGTCCCTGATCTCTAGTCCCTGTTTCTTTAACACGTTTGCTGCGTTCTGCAAGACAGGATCTGGGCGTCCCTGCTGGTGTCGCGAAAGACGGTGATGCCTTTGAGGCCCATTTCGTGGGCTTTGAGGTAGATGGAGCGTATCTCCTCGGGTGTTGAGCGGGCGGGGAGATTGATGGTCTTGGAGACGGCGTTGTCGACATGGTCCTGAAACGCCTTCTGGATTGCCAGATGCCAGTCAGGGTGTATGTCGCCGGCCTTCCTGAAAAGTTTCTTCAGACGGCCGGGGTCCATGGTGTTTCTCATCTCTCTGTACAGCGGGTCGACGACATGCACGGTAAGCCCTCCGAATATGATTCGGGAATATTCGATGTCGTAGATGGGTTCAATGCCGCTTGACGTACCGGCGATAATGCTGAGGGTTCCCGTCGGAGCGACAGTTGTTGTTGTGGCATTCCTCTGGGGGAGAGCTTTCTTTTCCCATATGCTTCCCCGGAAATTCGGAAAAACTCCCCTCTGATCGGCGAGGTGCCGCGAGGCCGCCTTGGATTCACTTTCAATGAAGCCCATTATATCCCGGGCTTCTCTTACCGCAGCCTCCGAGTCGTAAGGGATGCCGAGGGCAATGAGCATGTGGGCAAACCCCATAACGCCCAGGCCGATCTTTCTGTTTGCCTTTGAGATTCTGTCGATGGCGGGAAGGGGGTATCTACCGGCGTCTATGATATCGTCGAGAAAGCGCACCGCCAGATGAATCAGACCCCGGAGTTTTTCCCGGTCTATGTCCCCGTCCCGCACCACCTTTGCCAGGTTGATGGAACCAAGGCAGCATGATTCATAGGGCAGCAGCGGTTGTTCGCCGCACGGGTTGGTCGCCTCCATGGCACCGAGGTGCGGCGTGGGGTTTGACCGGTTGATCGTATCGAGGAAGATGACCCCGGGTTCACCCGATGCCCAGGCGGAGCGCGCAATAAGATCGAGAAGGTCCATGGCCCGGATCGTGCGGATCTGTGCGGCATTGCGCGGATTGACAAGGGAAAATGCGCCGTCCTTCCGGCAAGCTTCAACAAAGGCATCAGTTGCGGCAACGGAAAGGTTGAAGTTCGTCAGTTCCGCCGGGTTATTCTTGATGGTTACGAACTCCTCAATATCGGGGTGGTCCACGCGGAGGATTCCCATGTTCGCCCCGCGCCTGGTACCGCCCTGCTTGATGACCTCCGTGGCCATGTTGAAGACCCGTATGAAAGAAACAGGCCCGCTGGCCGCTCCCATTGTCGACCGGACGACATCGCCCGAAGGCCTGAGTTTCGAAAAGGAAAACCCCGTCCCGCCCCCGCTTTGATGGATCCTAGCAGTCTCCTTTATGGCCTCGAAAATCGAGTCCAGCGAATCTTCCACGGGAAGGACGAAACAGGCCGCCAGCTGGCCAAGTTCCCTCCCGGCATTCATGAGCGTTGGCGAGTTTGGTAGAAACTCTAGATCGTGCATGATCCTGAAAAACTCGTCAGCCAGCTTTTCTCTCGACTCCGGATCAAGAGCCATTTCCGTCGAGGCCACGTGATCGGCAACACGCCGGAACATCCCGTCGGGCGTTTCCACCGGTTCTCCTGCATCATCCTTGATGAAATATCGTTTCCTGAGGACCGTAAGCGCCGTTTCGTCGATCAAACCTCACCTCTTATTTACATAGTACGTAGCCACGCCATCCGGTGTCAAGGAAACAGCGGGCTGCAGAGTGGATCGGCATGAAGGCAACTGGGGATGAAGTTCTTCGCGGTCAGGAAAAAGGTGGCAGGCTATGATTTTCTCATCGCCCCCGACATGAAAGAAACAGGGACTAGGGACGAGAAAGAAACAACGGCGGTTGACTCTCGCGTCAGCCGCCGTCACACTCTGTCTATTCCCTATTCCCTATTCCCTATTCCCTATTCCCTATTCCCTATTCCCTATTCCCTATTCCCTATTCCCTATTCCCTATTCCCTATTCCCTATTCCCTATTCCCTATTCCCTATTCAACTATATTTCCTTCAACTTCACATTTGCCGGTGATTTTTCCATGGTCTCGAAGAGCGCATTAAGAGAGAGCAGCAATTTGTCACTTTCCTGGCCATCGGGAATTGCCCGGGTCGGCTCGTTTTTCTCAAAGGCGTCCAGAGTTTGTTTGATCGTTATATCGTCGATTGCCCTTGCAGGCTGAAAACGGGATTCCGTGCGTGCCCCCCTTGTTATTTCCGAGACAAGGTCTACTTCCACGAGATCGGCAAGGATTTGTTTCACGAAACGTTTGGGGATTTGAAGTATTTTTGCTATGTCCCCGGCCGTTACAGGTTTTTGTCCGCCCTCAAATCTCTTTACGAGAAGGTGAAAGATCCTGAGCATGAGCAGGCGGCGTTTCGCCTCGCCGACACGGGAGTAATCGGGATGGAAACCGTATGTTTCATAGTTGTCTCCGGCGTGGGCGATCTCGGCTCCCAACAGGACGATATACCAGCTTACCTGGAGCCACGCCAGAAAAAGAGGGATGGCGGCAAAACTGCCATAGATGGCGCTTTGCGTGGAAATACCTATCTGGAACCTGATATAGACCCACTGGACTATCTGAATGAGTATGCCCGCAACGAGTGCCGCTATAGCGGCGGACCTGACCGGCACTCTTGTATTGGGCATGACCAGGTAAAGAACCAGGAGCAGGATCCAGATGGAAAGGTAGGGCAATAGCTTAAGCATCAGAAAGGTTACGGGGCCAATGAAGCTGATATCACTCATAAAACCCCTCACTTCACTGACAACAAGCACATTCACGCTGCTCCACAACGCAAACAGGACAGGGCCGAGGACCATCATCGACAGATAATCGGTGAATTTCCGGGTGATCGTGCGGGACTGCCTGGCCTCCCAGATGGTGTTGAAGCTATTTTCGATCTTTCCCAGTATTGAGATGACGGTCCAGAAGAGAATAACAACGCCGACACCCGCAATAAGTTCTCCCCGTGTGTGGGCAAGAAGGGATCGGGAAAACCCTATGATCCTCACGGTGACATCTGCCTGCCAGTTCGCATCATTTGCAAGCTGGACTATCTGTCGTACCACCAGCTTTTCCAGCCCGAACCCCTTGGCGATGGCGAATATCACCGCGAAAAGGGGAACGACATTGAGTAATGAATAATAGGTAAGTACGGTTGCGTTGCGCTGACAGCCGTCCATGTCGAACTTGCGGGCTGCCATGAGGATAACCCTGGCAATACGGACCAGTGAGGCCTTGAAGAAGGGAAGATCTCCGATTTTCATCTCCCAAACGCCGCTTCGGACAAAATGGATGATTTTCGCTGTCACTCCTAGAATGTTTCACATCATGAGGCAACAGTCAAGCGGGAAGAACAGCCCGGTCCATCAGCGGGCACGGACGGGATTACCTGTGACTCAGAAAAAATGTTGCAGGCAGGACAGGAAAATGTTCAGCATCCCATGAGGTCTTTTAGTTACTTTTATGGACTATTATTCCCTTTAGGTGTGTATATTCTCAAGCAGTCGGCGAGCGGCCCTGGAAGGTCACGATATGAAGGTTTTTCTTTTGGAAAAAAGCGCTGTAAAGGTATAGAATAAATTGTTTTAGCACAAAATTGTATCGGAGCAACAATGTTAAAATCGATCAAATAAAACGGGGGTCTGTTTAATGGATAAGATCAGGATCACTATCGACGGAAAAGAGGTTTTTGGAGAGCGGGGTCAGACCATTATGGAAGTGGCCCGGGACAACGGTATTGACATACCTCACCTGTGTTATCATCCCAAGTTGAGCAAAACAGGTGCCTGCCGACTGTGCCTGGTGAGGATAGACGGCAGGATGCTGAAGACATCCTGCACGGAATTCGCCATGGACGGCATGAGTGTTGTTACCGAAGATGACGGACTCAAAGGCATCCGGCGATGGCTTCTCGGTCTGTTATTGCTGGAGGGCGAACATAACTGTCTTTATTGCGATGCCGATGGTGACTGCGAGCTTCAGAAATATGTCAAGATGTACAATGTTGAGAAGTCCGATGAAGATTTTCCACGAAACCCCCGGGAAGTCGATTACGTTACCAGCAACGCCATCAAGAGAAACGAGAACCGGTGCATCCTTTGCAGCAGGTGTATCAGGGCCTGCAAGGAAGTGCAGGTATCCAATGTCTGGGGTTTCACGGAGCGTGGAAGCCAGACGCATCTCATAGCCGACGACGATAGAAGGATCGGTGAATCGAGCTGTGTCAAGTGCGGGGCGTGCGTTCAGTTATGTCCCACGGGAGCGCTGACATTCCAGCCGGTGCTAGGCACCGGGCTCAACTGGGAACTCGAGAAGGAATCGAGCATCTGTATATATTGCGGAGTGGGATGCAAGATAGATTTCTACAAGAATAAGGAAGGTCTTCTCGTTAAAACCAGGGGAAACGATGACGGCCCGAATAAAGGGCACCTTTGCGTAAAGGGCAGGTTTGGATTTGACTTCGTCCAGAGCCCGAAAAGACTCACAAAGCCTCTCATGAAAAAAGACGGGCAGTTTGTAGAGGTCGGCTGGGACGAGGCCCTCGATTTTGTGGCTGAGAGGATGAAAGGAATCAAGGACAAAAGCGGTTCCGATGCCATCGCCGCGTTGTCCTCCGCGAAATGCACGAACGAAGAAAACTATCTCGTGCAGAAATTGATGCGGGGGGTCATAGGCACGAACAACGTGGACCATTGCGCCCGTCTCTGACACAGCTCCACCGTCGCCGGTCTGGCGACAGTTTTCGGTTCCGGAGCAATGACGAATTCCATCCGCGAGATCCCTCAATCCGCCGGGTACCTTATAATCGGCTCCAACACCACCGAAAACCACCCTGTTATCGGTTCCATGATTAAGAACGAGGTTCAGAACAACAAGAAGCGGCTTGTGGTTGTCGATCCTCGCCGGATAGAGCTTGCGAAGTTCGCCGACTACTATTTCCCCATCAGGCCGGGGACAAATATCGCCATCCTCAACGGCTTCATGCACGTCATCATCAAGGAAGGCCTCTATGACAAGACCTTTGTGGAGACGCGCACCGAAGGGTTCGAAGATCTTAAGAATGCGGTCGAGAAATACACGCCTTCCTATGTGGCGGAGATTTGCGGCATCGACAATCCCGAAGACATCGTGGCGGCGGCGCGCCTCATGGCGTCCATGGAACCCATGGCGCTCTACTATTCGATGGGCATAACCCAGTTTGTCTCGGGTGTGAACGGCGTCAAGTCGACGGCCAATCTCCAGATGCTCCTGGGCAACATGGGCGTTGAAGGCGGCGGGGTCAATCCTCTTCGCGGTCAGAACAATGTTCAGGGGGCCTGTGATATGGGAGCCCTGCCTGCGACATATCCAGCTTATCAGCCCGTCGCGAATGAGGACAACAAGAAGAAATTCGAAGCGGCCTGGGCCGCGAAAGACCTTTCCATGAAGCCGGGCCTTACCCTTGTGGAGATGATGAACGCCGCACATGCGGGCGAAGTAAAAGGCATGTACATCATGGGGGAAAACCCCGTCATGTCCGACCCGAACCAGCAGCATGTCATAGAAGCCCTGGAAAACCTGGAACTCCTCGTCGTGCAGGATATCTTCCTCACCGAAACGGCACAGTATGCTCATGTGGTCCTGCCTTCCTGCGCGTTCCTCGAGAAAGAGGGCACGGCCACGAATACGGAGCGCCGCGTCCAGCCCATGCACCGTGTTCTCGATCCGGCGCCGCTTGTAAGAGACGACTGGTGGATTACCATGCAGATAGCAAACCGCATGGGAGCGGATTGGGAATACGAGAATGCCAGGGACATCTTCGCAGAAATAAGAAAGGTGACACCGTCCTATGCCGGGATCACCTATGACCGCATTGAAAAAGAACTCATCCAGTGGCCTTGTCCGACAAAGGAACACCCGGGGACACAGGTTCTTCACAGGGAGAATTTCTCACGGGGCAAGGGGCTTTTTACGGGTATTGAATATACCGCACCCTACGAGGAAACGGACAGGGAGTATCCCCTCGTGCTCACGACAGGCCGGATTCTTCCCCAGTTCCACACGGGAACGATGTCGCGGAATTCCAAGGTCCTCGAAGAGACTGCTCCGGAGGGTTTCGTGGAGGTCCATCCCAATGACGCAATCAACCTCAACATAAATGACGGCGAGATCGTTTCTGTTTCAACGCGGCGAGGCAGCATCAGAATAAAGGCGAGAGTCGCGGGGCGGTCCAAGGCAAACGTGGTCTTCATTCCCTTTCACTTTTACGAATCCTGCGCCAATAGACTTACCGTCGACTGCCTTGACCCGGGATGCAAGATACCGGAATACAAGGTCTGTGCCTGCAGGGTGGAGAAGGTAGAAGCATAAGGCAAAAAAGTCTTTTGATAGGTCCTATAGGTCGTATATGACTTATAGGACCTATTTTTTTTTAAAAGGAATCCGGCACTGAATCAAGGTTGGCTTGTCTTGAGTATTTCGATCAATTCCAGTTCGAATACGAGCTCTTTCCCCGCCAGGGGATGATTGAGATCGAGGGTGACGTCGGAGTCGGTCACCTGAAGGACGACTGCCTGGGCGGAACTTCCGCTCGATGACTGGACTTCGAGTTTCATCCCCTGCCGCAGATTGATTGTGTCCGGTATTCGCGAACGAGTGACCACGGCACAGAGCTCTTCTCTGTGAAGGCCATAACCTTCCTCCGGCGGGAGCGTGATAATCTTGGTATCACCGGCGCACATGCCGACGACGCTCTTCTCAAATCCCGGAATAACCGATCCTTCACCGATAACGAAAACGAAGGGGTCCTTGCCGAGAGATGAATCGAAGACGGTACCGTCTCTCAAGGAACCTTTGTAATGGACCTTTACCTTATCGTTGGTCTTAGCCCGCATCTTCTCGCCTCCATCCCGGTGAACCTTGGCAGGTGCTTACAAAAAGACTGTCGTGCACCATCAAGGGCATCGCCAAACGTCGTCCCTGTAATGATACTTTTTTCTAACTCAATTGTGTTGAGGAAGTCAATCCCGGTTTGAAGATAGTTGCGGGTTTCATGTTTCGGATTTCGCGGAAAGGCAAGAACCCCTCCGCAAAAAATGTGATGGACCGGTTCGTCGATAGCTTTGTTTTGGAAAGATGAAACCGTCGTCAAAGAAAGAAAGGACTCCCATGGTCCCTTCTTTTATTGACGACGGTTGTTTTTAAAGAACCTTTACGAGTCCTACCTCGAAGACGAGGTCCTGGCCTGCCAGCGGATGATTCAGGTCAAGGGTGACCTCGGTCTCCGCTATGTCCCTCACCATGGCCCGGGCGAGATCGCCCTCAGGAGAGCGGACCTGAAGGATCATCCCGAGCGTGAGTTCCATCTCGGGGGGTACCTGTGAACGGGGAACGACGGCGACCAGGTTCTCATTATATTCACCGTAAGCTTCCCCGGCGGGGATGGGTATTGTTTTCGAATCCCCTTCGTTCATTCCGACGATGCCGTTTTCGAATCCCGGTATGACCATATTACGGCCAATCGTGAATTCCAGGGGTTCCCGGTCGCGGGATGAATCGAATACTGTCCCGTCCGAAAGTGTTCCGGTATAATGAACCCTGACGGTATCGCCTGTTTTTGCTAATGCCATTGCAGCCTCCATAGTGTGTGTCGTTTTTCCACCACCTTTGCTGCATTCCCATAACGGCGCTGGTCCCTAGTACCTGCGCGGTCCCCTTCCCCTTGGTTTTTCCTTCTGCGGACGGGCCTCGTCGATCCGAAGGGTTCTGCCCTCGAAATCCATCCCGTTCAAAGCCTGTTTTGCTTTTTCGGCGTCATCCTTTGCCGCCATTTCGACAAATCCGAAACCTTTTCCCTCAATGACCCGTACTTCCCCCACTTCCCCGTAGCCTGCGAACAACTCCCGTAGTCGTTCGCTCGTCACGGAATAGCTCAGGTTGCCTACGTACAGCTTGGTGCCGTTCATGGCCGATACCTCCCTTCGGGTTAAACCGTGTTTTCATATTTCACGCGAGATAGTGCGTCCCGAATGGTCTATCCCGTGAAACATGGGAGGAGAAAGAGATAAATACCAGGAGGCAGAGATTGACCCGTCCCTTTAAGGGAACCCCGATGTATAAGGCTATCATAAAACGGTTTAGCGGCATTGACAAGGAAAAAGTATTCCTTTACCATGTTAGGGAATGAAGTCCCGTTGGAGAACGGGTGTGGAGGAATAGGTGATGAGAAAAGAAATATCTCCTGTGTCGGCTCGGTTTTTCGGATGCTTTTGTGTGCTCATGACAGCGTTCTTCGGAGCGTCCCTTCTGGTGACGCAACCTGCTTTCGGTGATGATAACGTGCAGGCAAGACAGCTCGTTGAAAAGGCGCGGATGACATTGGAATCCTTCGCCGCCGCCAGTGAAATGGAAGGCTTCCGCAGCCTTATGAAAGATGCGCGTGGAATATTTGTTTCGCCGCAGATACTCAGAGGGGCCTTCATAATAGGTGCTTCCGGGGGAAGCGGCGTTCTCCTGGTCCGCGATAGACACAAGGGAGATTGGACAGGACCGGCCTTTTATACCATCGGTGAGGCGAGCTTTGGTTTTCAGATCGGCGGCGATGCATCTGAAGTTATCCTCCTGGCGATGACCGAGCGCGGAGTGACGGCACTCCTTTCGAGCAGTGTCAAACTCGGAGCCGATGTCGGTATCGCCGTCGGGCCTGTCGGCGCCGGCGCTGATGCTTCGACAGCCAATCTCAGCGCCGACATCATCAGTTTTTCACGCTCCAAGGGCCTTTATGGCGGAATTTCTCTTGAAGGTGCCGTTGTGGCCGTGAGAGAAGGATTGAACAAGGCCTACTATGGCAAGAATGTAAGCCCGTCGGATATTCTCATAGCCAGGTCCGTGCGGAACGATCATTCCGCCGGTTTGCGCTCGATGATTACAAAGATGGCGGGAGGCAGGAATTAGGGGCGGTCCGCGGGAAGTCTTCGCCGCTCTTTCATCTTGTTAGCAGGGGAGGGTCGATGTGAGAGCATCAGGACGGATTGTATCGATTTTTGCCCTCTGCAGTTTTCTCATTTTCTCTTTTTGCATTCCGGCCGAAGCCGCGGGTACTGACCCTCTTTACCAGGAAGGCCTCGACAGGCTGCAGGAAGATCTGAGAAGCCAGGGGTTCACATCCGACGAACTCGCGAAGATATTCTCTGACAGTCGTTTTGAACTCTATCCGGAAATAGTGGAGCGAACCGGAAAGGGCATGAACTATCTTGGCCGGAGATTCGGTCTTTTGACAAAGCGATCGATAAAGAGGGGCAAGAACATGCTCACGGCATACGGGGATGCCTTGAGGAGTGCCGAGAAAACGTACGGGGTCCAGAAAGAGATCATAGTGGCCATCCTGCGGGTTGAGACAAATTTCGGTGCGGCGACGGGCGTCTATCCCGTCTTGAACAGTCTCGTGACAATGGCGGTCGTCGAGAACAGGCGATCGGAATGGGCCCGCAAAGAGGTGGTCGAGCTGCTGACCATCTGCAAAGAACAGGACAGGGATCCTTTTTCGATACGCGGTTCCTGGGCGGGAGCGTTCGGCATCTGCCAATTTATCCCCTCTTCCTACGTGAAGTTCGCCGTCGACGGCAACGGGGACGGCAGGATCGACCTCCTCACGATGGGTGATGCCGTGGCAAGCGTCGCCAACTATCTCAAGAGCCATGGTTGGGAAAAGGACGATCAGAGACAAAAATGGCAGGCGGTTTATGCCTACAATCACTGCGACAGCTATGTAAAGGCGGTTTTTGCCTACGCAAAGGCCATGACGAAGTAAGGACGGCCGTCACCCTCTTGTACCTGGCAATTCAAAGATGATACATTTGTTCCATGACAGAGCACGCGGGGAAAAGCATCCTCATCGATACCCATTGCCATCTCAACGATCCTTCCTTTGAAGCTTCGATGGAGGATGTTCTGGGACGGTCCCGGGGGAATGGCGTCGTTGCCTTTATTGTCCCGGCGTATGACCGTGCATCGCTGCCGACGACCCTTCGACTCGCACAGCGTTATCCGGGCGAGGTCTTCCCGGCTTTCGGTATTCATCCCTGGTTTGTCGAGGGAGGAGCAGCAGAGGATCTGGAGCATTATCTGAGATGCCGGGAAACGGTAGCGGTCGGTGAGATCGGCCTTGATTTCGCACCGGGGACTCCGGCGGTGGAGGTTCAGGAGCGGACGTTTACCGGGCAGCTTGACATGGCCGCGCGATTGAGCCTGCCGGTCCTCATCCACTGCAGGAAAGCGCACAGCCGGATTTACGATATCCTTGCAGCGTATAAGGGACGGATAGAGATTGTAATGCATTCCTTTTCAGGGGGTGCCGAGGTGGCACAACGGTTTCTTGATCTTGGCTGCTACATTTCCTTCTCCGGTTCGGTGACGAGGGAAACGGCAAAAAAGTACCATCGCTGCGCGCGCTTGGTGCCCCTCAACCGGTTGCTTCTTGAGACGGACGCGCCCTCCATCGCGACACAAACGACCGTCGCTTCCCGGGTTGAACCGTGGCATACCGCTGAGGTCGCGAAGAAGATCGCGGAACTGAAGGGTCTTTCTTGCGAGGAGATATGCAATGTATCGGCCGCCAATGCCCTGAAGGTGTTCAGGCTCGAAAAAGCAGGTTTGAAGGTATGACGGCGACGGAGGATTACTTCTCGAGAAGCATCATGCTTTACGGGCGCCGGGGTTTCGAGGTCCTTCAGGGGTGCACCGTTGCGGTCATGGGCCTGGGAGGCGTGGGATCCTATGCCGCTGAGGCCCTGTGCCGGGGTGGGGTAGGCGGGATCCGGCTCATCGATTGCGATGTCATCAAGCCGTCGGACGTGAACCGGCAGGTTATCGCTCTGGCGACAAACGCCGGCGAACGAAAAGTGGATGCCGCGACAAGCCGTCTCGAGCGGATCAACCCCCGCGCACGCCTCGACGGTCGCCATGCCTTCTTTCATCAGGATACGGCCGACGATCTTCTGGAAGGCCCCATTGATTTTGTAGTCGATGCCATCGACAGTCTGAATCCGAAAGCGGAGCTCGTAAGCCAATGCGTCGGGAGATCTCTGGCGGTGATCTCGGTGCTGGGGGCAGCCGGAAAAACGGACCCCATGAAGGTGCGTCTCGGTCTTCTCGGAAAAACAGAGGTCTGTCCTCTTGCACGCGCACTCAGGCGGTATCTTCGAAACCGAAAGACACCAACCGATATCCCCGTCGTTTATTCAACGGAAAGACCTCTTCAGCCGCACCCTGACGGCCCGCCACCTCTTCATGAGACGTCGGGAACATACGTGAGGGGAAGAGCGCGCCAATCCCTGCCGACCCTGCCGACCATACCGGCCATCTTCGGTCTCATCGCGGCAAACTATGTTATTATGGAACTGCTGAAGAAAGTTTCAGATTCCGAGTTTCAGGTTTCGGGTTAAAGCACCGGGGGAATAGGGGTTCTTGCGTTGTTTTTGCCCGGAAACCGGGAACGATTTTTATTCGTCCAGTATCCTTCGTATCTCCCTGAGGAGGATGTCCGTTTCGATGGGTTTGAAGAGGCAGCCGGAAACCGGCTCATTGAGCCCCGCGTTTTGCAATGTCTCCGCTGCGTATCCCGTCATAAAAAGGGTTTTGACGCGTGGATTAATGCCGACGATGATGTCGTGGACATCCTTTCCGCTCTTTTTCGGCATGATAACGTCGAGAAGGACGAGGCCGATCTTGTCTTTATGATGTCTGAAGGAATCTATTCCCTCTTCCCCGTCCCGCGCTTCGATGACACTGTAGCCATGGGATTCCAGGATTTCCCTGATGAATTTTCTTATATCGGCTTCATCTTCGCATACGAGGATCGTTTCCGTGCCCCGGGGGGGCGTCCCGATTCGTATGACCTGGCGTGTTTCAGCGGGAGTATCGATAATCGGCAGATAAATATTGAAGGTCGTTCCCGACCCGGGGTTCGTCTGAACCGCAACAAACCCTTTTTGCTGTTTGACAATCCCGTATATGGTTGCAAGCCCGAGCCCGCTTGCCTTCCCGGTCTCCTTTGTCGTAAAAAAGGGATCGAAGATCTTTTCCACCAGCGTCTCATCCATTCCCACCCCGGTGTCCTCAAAGGCCAACAGGGCATAACGGCCGCCTTCCGTCGGGATATTGTCGCCGATCAACGGATCCTCAAGCTTATCCACGGTCTCAGTCCGGATGGTTACCTTGCCGCCGCCCGGCATCGCATCGCGGGCATTTGTCGCCAGGTTCATGAGGACCTGTATGATCTGGTTACTGTCGGCGAAAACCACGGGACTTGCCTTTGAGAAGATAATGGAGAATTCGATATGTTCTCCGATGATGCGTCGAAGCATTTTTTCGGCGCCTTTGATGACATCATGGAGATCGGTCGGTTTGGGATCGTTCACCTGCTTTCTGCTGAAGGCGAGGAGGCCTTTGACGAGGTTGGCGGCGCGCTCGGAACACGCAAGGATATTTCGGGCGTATCTGTTAAGGGCCGGATCCGAATCAGTCTTTATTCGCAGCAGGTTTCCGTAACCGCTGATGGCGGTGAGAATGTTGTTGAAATCGTGGGCGATCCCGCCTGCGAGCTGTCCTATGGCTTCCATTTTTTGGGCCTGCAGGAACTGTTGTTCCAGTTTTTTATTCTCCGTGATGTCTGAAAAAATCGAAAGGATGCCGGGAGTATTCTCCCACACTATACCCACCGAATTATTGAGTACCCATTTCGTATCGCCATTCTTACAGGTAATCCTGAAGGGAAACCTCAGGCTTTTTGCCGCTGACCTCATAATTTTGCGATGGGCTTCCTTTACGGTATCGCGGTCCTGCTGAGTGACGATCTCGGCAATCGCCCGGGAGCTAAGCTCGTTGGGAAGAAATCCGGTGATTTGCGTTGCCCGCGGGTTCATGAGGGCGAGCTTCCCTGCCACAACCACCACGATGCCTTCCGACATATTTTCAAAAAGCGCCCGATAACGTTCTTTGGTTTTCTTCAATTGCTTTGTACGTTTTCTCGCGTACCTCGTCAGCACCCAGATCCACACCATGCTGACAAGGAACAGTCCGGCTGAAATCAGGAGGCCGTGAAAGATATATCGTGCGTGTGCCTCCGGAAAAGCAGTGTCCCTTAAGATGCCCGACCATTTATCATAGGTTTCGCGAAATTGACAGGCGGGCGTTTTGTGAGGTTCCGTGACTATATCGCCAGCTGCGGGCACCGGAAAGGAAGTGCTGGACGACAGGGAGACTCCCCGGCCCTGTGTAGACGACGACGCATCGCCCTCGCCGGGGACAAAAGAGAAAAGAAGCACCGCCGCGACAATAAGCAAGGCGAAGCCTCTATGGTGGTAACGACAGCGCATTTCCTGGTCAGTTATGAAAACCGTTCGTGATGTCACCTCTCAACTGCCTGATTATCGCTTGCGCTTTAAGGTGTCCTGTATAAATTTTCAGGTTATTGATTTTTCTTATACCACTCTGAAAGTTTCATAGCAACAACAAAGATGGCATTTTGCCGTTGATGTCCGGTGAACGCACCATCGTGGAAGATTGCAAGACACCGGCGGCGATGGTTTTACAGCGTGTATTGCAATGTTTCCGGTTGAATGCTATATTCGGTACTACCTATGATTTCTGGAATTCTTCATGGAGGCGCTATGAAGGTGAAAACGAAGGTCTTCGATGTTGTTTGCATTCTCGCGGTTGCCGGTTTTCTGTTAGCCGGCCCGGGTTGTTCCGGGTCCCGGGAGGAAGGTTCGAAATCATCGGGGGCTAACCCGGAATCACAGGTCCGAAAAGAAAAGGCGGGAGGTTTCACCGTTCCCGCCGAAGGAACCCCGGGTGAGAGAGTGAAGAAGCTCTGGGAGGTGACTGGCCCTGTCATCAAGGCGGATGCGCTGGCCAACCTTGGGGACAAAGAATATCAGGACAAGAGGACACCGCTTTTTTCCGTATGGGTGATGCTTCAGAGCAAGCTTTCTCTGGCGGAGCAAAAAGATGAAGAGGCCCAGCGGACGATCCCGGAAATCCTCAAATTTATAGATAACCTCTACGGTTTTCCCGGTTTCAAACAGGAACGCAGGGATAAAGACCGCGAGACCGCGAAAAAATTCTTCGACAAGCGATTCACCAGGCTGGACGAGCAGATAAAGGCACTGAAATAACAAGCAGACATTTGGATGTGTCTTTATCCGGTATGTCCGTGTACTTCCCTACTTCACCGCCACTCTGAACGTCACCGTTCGCGCCGGCTCCGCGTTTTTCTCCCACGGGCGCAGGTAACGAAAGGTCAGCTTTTCAACTCCCGACGATTCCGCCATGAATGTCAGACGTTCCCTGCCTGGCGCTCCTGCCAGACTTGTCCGCGGGGCTTCGTAGTCACGGGCAGTCAAGACAACCGCGCAGTTCGCGGCCTGTCCAACCATTTGCCAGGAGTAACCCGTTGTTGGATTCGAGTCAAGAAGGATGGAAAAGCGCTCGCCAACGGCCACCTCTATCGTCCGCGAAGGGTCGCTGAACTCTCTGATCCTGTCAGGGGTCCCGGCCCCTATCTTTTCATTCTGCGCGCAGGCGAAGATGCACAGCGTGACGATGGCGACAGGGATCAAGACCGGTATTCTCATCTTTCTCATTTTGCCGTGCCTGACGCGTTCTTTGCCCCCGGCCCGCCTTCGCCGAAACGAATTTTCATATCGAAGTTCTTGTGGCAATCGAGGCAATAGGCCTTCGATGGTTGATGGGCTTTGTGGCATACCACGCAATCGATAGTGCCAAGATGGGATTTATGGGGGTTCCTGTCGGGAAAGTCTTTTGGCTCCGTTTTCTTTGCGAGTTTCTCGATGTCTCCATGGCAGGCAAGACACCGGTCGCTTGCGACGGTATCACCCGATTCGGGCAGTTTTCGTTCGTGGCAGCCGGAGCATGTGACATCCTTCTTGCCGTGGTGCGCGTCGAGATATTTTGAAGACGCCCAGGAAGCAAAGATCTTTCTTATCTGATCCATGCCTTCCGCCGGGAGGGTTCCGAGAGGTTTTTTTGCTCCCTTCACACCGAAGGCCTTGCCGGGTTTCCAGGTGTGGCAGGCGAGACAATCGAGCTTTGTATCCGGCTGCATGTGAGACAGGTGAAGCTTTGATGAATACGGTTTTGCTGTTGCCTTGTTCTGCGGGTCTGGAGCGTGGCACGACGTGCACGCGTTGATATCCTTGCCGGTAACACGGGGATGCTTCGCGGGTAGTACCGACGAGAATTCTCCATGGCATCCGGTACAGGACTGCTGTTTCGAAAGGTTGGTTTTCTGAGGTGCGGCACTCGCCGCGGAAGTCAATGATACGAGAAATACGCAGATGATCAGCACATTGAAGAACAATCCGGCCATATGTCAGTCCTCTCGCTTGTAGTGTGGGGGAAGGGATGAGTTATTTCATAAGCGTGCGCACTAACCTTCCCGGGATGGTACAGGTTCCTTTGCCGCGTCAACCCGTTGTTTCATTCGTTCAGTGATGGCTGCCAGGGCATCGATTATTTCAGGGTACTTCGATCCGTTTAGTTTTCATATGTATAACCCGCTCATGCTCCTTATTCAAGATGAAAATCAGTGTGAAAAACCCTTCCTGCCTTGTCGGCAAGGAAGGGTTTTATTTTCACCGCGAAACACGGGAACTTTGAAATGGTATTCTACCTCAGTCTGAATCGTTGGATCTTGCCTGTTGCGCTCTTGGGGAGTTCATCGACGAATTCGATCCAACGGGGGTACTTGAACTTGGCTTGCCTGTCAAGAACCCATTTCTTCAATTCTTCCTTGAGTTCATCCGATTTGGTGTACCCCTCCCTCAGCAGCACAAAGGCCTTCGGTTTGGTAAGGCCCTTTTCGTCCGGGGCGCCGACGACGGCGCACTCGAGGACGGCCGGATGCTGACTCAGACAGTTCTCGACCTCTATGGGGGAGACCCATATTCCGCCGACTTTCAGCATGTCATCGGCGCGGCCCGCGCACCAGTAGTACCCTTCTTCATCGACATAGTACTTGTCGCCCGTATTGACCCATTCTCCCTGCATGGTCGTTTTGGTCTTTTCACGTTTTCGCCAGTACTGCTGGGCGGCGCTGTTGCCCTTGACGTGCAGGGTGCCGATCTCGCCACGAGGGACTTCCTGGCCCGACTCGTCGACGAGTTTCAATTCGTAGCCGGGGACCGGTTTTCCCGTGGAACCGGGCTTGATATCTCCCGGTCGGTTGCTGAGGAAGATATGAAGCATTTCGGTGGAGCCTATGCCATCGATGATCTCAATCCCGAAGCGATCTTTCCAGCGTTTGAAGATGTCTGTCGGCAATGCCTCGCCGGCGGAGACGCAGACCCTCACGGATGACAATTCGTGCTGGTCGTTGGGATTGGGCTTCTTGATGCCCCGTTCTTTGTCCTGCTTGGCCTTGTATTCCAGCATTTGTCCGTAGAGTGTAGGTACGCCGAAAAAGATGGTGGGACGGAATTTCTCAAGATGCCTGAAGACATTCTCAGGCGAAGGTGCATGGGCATTAAGAACGGCTGACGCGCCGACGGACATGGGGAAATACATGCCGTTTCCGAGACCGTAAGAGAAGAAGAGCCTCGCGGCCGAAAAGACGATGTCATCCTCGGTGATACCCAGGATGCCCTTGGCGAAGGATTCGGACGTGACCACCATATCGTACTGGGAATGGATGGCTCCCTTGGGCGAACCGGTGGAACCCGAGCTATAGAGCCAGAAACCCACGTCGTCTTTCGTGGTGAATTCCGTCTTCACCGTGTTGGGCGCGTGGCGGTATTTCTGCTTGAAGGGGATGTGGGCGCCCTGCACCTCGGATATAACGACGAGGTCACGAAGGTAGAGCAGATCGCCCGTGATCTTTGCCAGGGTCGGAAGGAGCTGCTCGGAGACGACAAGAGCCTTTGCCCGGCTATCATTCAGATAGTATTCGTAATCATCCGGGGTCAGCATGGTGTTGACGGGGATGGGAACAGCACCGATCATTATTGCGCCCCAGAAAACGGCATAGAACTGCGGCACGTCGAGCATGATCATCATAATTCGGTCGTCTACGGTTATGCCGACCTCGCGGAAGGCGTTGGCGGTCTTGGTTGCCATCTTCTGCATGTCGTTGTAGGTGTAGTTCCGATATTCCGTGTAAACGGCTATTTTGTGGCCCCGCCCCTGGCGGATATTGCGATCCACGAAATAATCGGCTGCGTTAAAGAAATCAATTGGTGCTCCTGCTGTCATGATACCTCCTTGGTTTATATGGGGAGAGCGGCACCGGGCCGCCTTTTACAACCCCATTTACAAATATATGATATTCACCAGTTTCCCCATAGATTTCAGCTTTTCCGCGAGGAGCCTGACGATAACGTCTCTCGGATATACCCCCATCTGTCTGAAGACTATATGTTCGTGTCCCGGATTTGCCGCCGTTCCAACGAGGAAGTTGATCGTGTCGGACGCGTGGAAGAACCTGTAAAGGTCCGAAACTGAGGAATCGGGTTCGAGTTTCTCGGGTGCCTCTCCCAGGATGTTATAGACCTGGTTCAGGGTAATCGCACCCTCCGTTGCATAGTCTATACCTTTTATATCATAAGATGGTGGTTTATGATAGGCGTTTGATACGTTTTTCATCTCGATAGGAACGTCGAGATTGCGCGCTACGAGCTCGGCGGTCGACGACCCGCAAACGATCCTCGCTCCCTTCATTTCCATGAATTCCCTGACCACTTTCGCATCGCTCGATTTTCTGGCGGGAGGCCCCGTCAGTACGTTGAGGACATGAGCTTCGCGGCAGAGCAGTACGCTGCAGGTCGTGTCATCACCGTAGGTGGCCCCCGAGATGTCGCGCACGTTGCCTACGATCTTCTTCGGTATGTCCTTCATCTGGGTTCCCTGGACCAGGAGCCCGTTTATGAAATCACATACCCCCTGGACGCCCCAGCCCATGCGGTACTGCTGGCCAAGGCCTGCCTGGCTCACGCCGTCACTGACCATGACGATGCCGTCGCCGTACTCGAGCACACAGTTGACTTCTCCGATCATTTCCAGACCCATGGGAAAGATCCGCTGCTTCGGCAGGTAAGCGGCAAGCCGGTTGTTGATCAGTATGGGCGAGGGGATCTCGTAGGACATGACCGTTGCGTGGCCGCTGACAAGTACGCGGCACACCGAGAACGCCGAGAAGGGGATGTTCGACGTGCGCGCGGCGTGCATGGTATCAACGATCTTGTGGCATGCCTCACGGAGGGTGAATCCGACGCGGATAAGTTCCATTAACCGCGAGGCGCACATGACGGCCGCGACCCGGGCCTTGATACCGGTGCCGATGCCGTCGGCCACGATGGTAGTCGTCGCCTCGGCCGAGCGTTCCGTTATGATGAAATCGCCGCAGATCCCGCCGGGTTTCTTGGCTGCCTGTGCGTTGGCGATCTCAACGTATTTTCTCGGTTCATCGGGAGGTGTTTTCATCGCCCTCGCTCAGGCTCATTAGTTTCCTCACCAGTTCCTCACCCCGTGCGGTGCTTTCGCCCAGGAACTGGGCAATGTTCTGTGCCATCTTGATCTGGTGTTCGAGAAGTTCGTTTGCCTGTTCGACGGTCTGCGAACGGATCTCCTTGAGCTTCTTCTCATGCTCCTGCTGGCTCGTTATATTGATGAAGATGCCGACGATCTGTTTTTCCTCCTGAAGCATATAGAGCAATTCCCTGCACAGGAGGTTGTAGGGCCGGTGGAGAACGGTGATATCCAGGTTCTGGGTGACTCCCGTTATAAGTTTTTCAAAGGGCGCCGGATCCATGAGGTACGATATGTGCCTTCCCAGGATGACATCGCTGCAGGCGAAGAATTTCTTGAATGCGGGGTTCATGCCGAGGATGTTGAGCTCCTCGTCGAGCATAATTATACCGTTGGGCGTGGTGGTAAAGATCTGGTCGGTGCGGCGCTCGGCAAGACGTCTCATGTAAGGGATGCACATTTCCGGCTCCGCCATGCCGAGGGCCACCGCGATGGCCTTCTCCCGGCAGCTGTCGTAACCGCAGGCACCGCAGTTGAGCTGCTGCTCCGGGTCCTGTTTACCGGTATGAGCGAGGATCTTCTGTATCTCGTCTTCGGTAACGCTGGCGGGAGAATCCACAGTGCCCGTCTTGTTGAATGCCGCCTTGAACAACGTTGAGTCTTCCGGCTCGGGGGTAACCGAAGCCGAAATTGTTTCCTCGTTGTATTCGATGATGTCCCGTCTGCGGTCGAAGAGATTCTTACCGGGGTCCACGCCGGGGCCGTTGATGCATCCCTGGCTGCAGAAAAGCGGTTCGATGATGGCGTGTTCCGACCCTTCACCGATACCGTCGAGAAGTTCGCGGACGCCCTGTATGCTGTCGACGCGCAGCAGCTTCAAGTTAAGGCCGTCGTCATTCAGACCGGCCGTCTTGATGAGACCGCCCGGCAGGGGATAGAGCTGTGCCTCATGGATGGGTTTCTCGTCGAAGTTGCTCTCTTCGCACATGGACAGGTCGATGCCTTTCTGTATGAGCCATGCATTGAGCTCTTTGAATGTAAGTACACAATCGACGACGCCGGAAACCTCCGGCCGGTTCAACTCTGACTTTTTCGCCACACAGGGGCCGATGAAGATCACCTTGATGTCGGCGCCCATCTTTTCCTTGAGCAGCCTGGCGTGGGCAGCCATCGGAGATAGGAGGGGCAGGAGGTAATCCACGAGCTGGGGCTGATATTTTTCGATGTAGTTGATGAGGGCAGGACAGGCAGTGGCGATGTGGGGCCTGGCGGCTTCTTCTTCCGCGATTTTCCTGGATTGGAGCGAGATCTGGTAAGCCCCGTGGGATGTCTGCCCCACGTACCGGATGCCAAGGGCACGCAGGGCGGACGGAAGGCGCGAGCGCTGCCATTTGTTGAAAACGGCGGCGAAAGACGGGGCGATGCTGGCTGCGACGAAATGTCCTTCGTCGATGAGCCGCCTCGCCACATCGATATCATTGCGGAATGTTTTCGCCTGCTGGGGGCACTCGCGGATGCAGGTGCCGCAGGCGATACAGCGTTTTTCATCGACGTACGCCTGGCCGTTTTGCATGCGGATCGCCTTGACGGGGCAAGCCCTGAGGCACCGGTAACAGTCCCGGCACCGGGCGGTCAGCGTAAAAACGATCTGCGGTTTTGACCTTTCAAACATTCTGTCTTACCTCTTCAGCGAGGGCCACCCCCTCGCGTTTAATGGCCTCAATGGCCTTTTCTATCGTGCAGCCTTCAATGGTTCTGTTTCCTACCTTTATTGTCGGCCCCTTATCACATTTTTCAAAGCAGAATGACGCATTCACGTTCACCCTCGCATTAAGGCCTTTTGAACGTATATGCCCGAGTATATCATGGAGGAGCTTCTGGGAACCCTTGAGGAAGCAGCTGGTACCGAAGCAGACACTGATATCGAGGCTCTTTTCATCGCCGGAACTTATGCTCACGTCCTCGTCGAGGATGCGCTTGCGCGTGCGGTAGCTGGTGTGGAGCAACTCATGGGCCTTGTGGCTTCCCACGTCGCCGAGGACGGTGTCATACAGTTCGGTGATATACGGGTTGTCCTGGGACTTGTGGAGTTCAAGCATACGATCGTTTTCATAGAGACCTTTTGTTCTTTGCCGCCTTACTACGGGATCGCTGAATACCGGTTGGCCCGCCCCGCCGACACAACCGCCGGGGCATGCCATGACCTCGACGAGATCATAGTGCACCTCGCCGGACCTGATCCTGTCAAGGACGCGCCGCGCGTTGCCAAGACCGCTGACGACGGCGAGTGCGAATTCCTTACCTGCAACGGAGAGCTTTGCCTCGCGGATACCATTTTCGCCGCGGACCGAGGTAAACTCGTAGGATTCATGTTTTTGTCCCGTCAGTTTTTCGCTGACGTAGCGCAGAACGGCCTCACTCACGCCCCCGGAATTGCCGAAGATCACCCCGGCTCCGGTCTTGAAACCAAAAGGCATGTGGAACGATTCCGGTCCCAATTCTTTGAAGTGGAGGCCGGCCTCCTCGATCATGCGCCCAAACTCCTGGGTGGTGAGGACATGATCCACGTCGCGGACGCCGTCATGTTCAAATTCCGGTCTCTTTGCCTCGAATTTCTTGGCCGTGCAGGGCATTATGGAGACAACGATGACATCCTCGGGCTTGACATTCAGCTCGCTGGAAAGCATCTCCTTCGTCAGTGCGCCGAACATCTGTTGGGGCGAACGGCAGCTGGAAAGGTGATTGACGAACTCCGGATAGTATTGTTCCACGAACTTGACCCAGGCCGGGCAGCAGGACGTAAACTGGGGGATCCTGTCTCCGGTAGTGACACGCTTTATGAATTCGCCGCTCTCTTCCAGTACCGTGAGGTCGGCGGTGAACGACGTATCGTATATCTTGTCAAAGCCGATGGCCCTGAGAGCCGCCGCAATCTGTCCTGTTGTGGTGGTTCCCGGGGGAAGACCGAACATCTCTCCTATGGCTACCCTGACGGCAGGCGCGACCTGGGCGACAACGACCCTGGAAGGGTTGTGAATGTCCTTCCAGACTTCGTCCACCTCCGACTTCGGGGTGAGGGCACCCGTGGGGCAAATACGCGCGCATTGGCCGCAGTTGACGCACTCGACCTGGTCGAGCGCCTTTCCAAAGGAGGGTATGACGACCGTCTGTGCCCCTCTGTAGGCGAAGTCGATGGCGCCGACGGATTGAACCTCGGAGCAGATGCGGACACAATCACCGCAGAGCACGCACTTGTTTGGGTCGCGGACAAGTGACGGTGATGATTCGTCCGGGGGCATTTCCCGGAGCTGGTTCTTGAAGCGCACTTTGGTAATGCCGAAGCGCTTTGCAAGGGCCTGGAGCTGGCAGGTGGTGCTCTTCTGGCAGGTCGGGCAATTCTGACTGTGATTGGCCAGCAGAAGTTCCACGATGATTTTTCGCATCTTCCGGATCTCTTCCGTGTTGGTGCTGACTTCCATTTCGGGGGTCGGGGGGGTCGAACAGGCAGGAACGAGGCCCATGCCCTCAACATGTACCATGCAGAGGCGGCATGCGCCGTATATGCTGAGTTCGGAGTGATAGCAGAAGGTGGGCAGGTCTACCCGGGCCTTCCGTATGAGTTCCAGGAGATTCTGTTCGTTCTCGATGGGGATCTCTTTGTTATCTATAAAGACGAAAGTGCCGTTCATTAGTTAGTCTCCTTTGATCGCCTTGAATTTGCAGGCTTCGACGCAGATGTAGCATTTCCTGCACACCTTGTCGTCGATGTGGTGCGGTTTGCCTTTTTCCCCCGTTATGGCGCCGACGGGGCATTTTACCGCGCAAAGAGTGCAGCCCTTGCAGAGATCTTCATCGATGGTGAGTCTCACCAGGGCTTTGCATTTTCCTGTGGGACAGCGTTTGTCCCGCACGTGTGCCAGATATTCGTCGCGGAAATGTTTCATCGTCGAGAGGACCGGATTCGGAGCAGTCTTGCCGAGTCCGCACAGCGAGCCTTTTTGAACGGCCGCTGCCAGGTCTTCAAGGAGGTCGAGGGTCTCCATTGTGGCGCGTCCCTCGATGATATCGTCAAGCAGGGCCAGCATCTGTTTCGTTCCTTCCCGGCAGAGCACGCATTTGCCGCATGACTCGTGCTGGGTGAACTGCATGAAGAAACGAGCCACGCTGACCATGCAGGTGTTCTTGTTCATGACGACAAGACCGCCGGAGCCGACCATGGCGCCGACAGTTTTGAGAGAATCGAAATCAATGGGAAGGTCAAGGTGGTCCCGGGTCAGGCAGCCTCCTGAAGGTCCGCCTATCTGGACAGCCTTGAAACCGTCGCTTACCGCTTTGCCCGTATCGGACGTCATGCCGCCGGCGACGCCGTAGATGATCTCGCGCAGCGTGGCCCCGAAGGGCATCTCGATGAGACCCGAGTTGGCAACATGCCCCGTCAGGGCGAAGGTCTTGGTGCCCGGTGAATCTTTCGTGCCCCTCTTCCGGTAGCCGTCCGCGCCAATGGCCAGGATGAGCGGTACCTGCGAAAGGGTCTCCACATTATTTATTATCGTCGGTTTCCCCCAGAGACCGCTGATCGAAGGGAAGGGGGGTTTCGGTGAAGGCATGCCGCGCTTTCCCTCAATGGAGGCGATGAGAGCAGTTTCTTCCCCGCAGACGAATGCGCCGGCGCCCTCCATTATGGTCAGGTTGAAGGAATATTCCGATCCAAAAAGGTTCTTCCCCAGAAGGCCGACACGGTAGGCATCGTCTATGGCCTTGCGCAGGCGTTTCACAGCGAGCGGGTACTCGGCCCGTACGTAGATGAACCCTTCATCGGCCTCGATAGCGCGGGCCGCGATGGTCATCCCCTCGATGACGCTGTGGGGATTGCCCTCCATTATGCCCATATCCATGAAGGCTCCGGGATCCCCTTCATCGCCGTTGCAGATGACATATTTCTTGACGTTCGTCTCGCGGCGGGCCACGTCCCATTTCCTTCCCGTGGGAAAGCCGCCGCCGCCGCGTCCTCTTAAGCCGGAAGCGAAGATAAGCTCGCAAATCTCCTCGGGATTCATCTCGAGATAGGCCTTCATGGCCTGCTTGTATCCGCCCGAGGCGATGTATTCGTTTACGTCTTCGGGGTCGATGGCACCGCAGTTTGACAGCACGAAGCGGTGCTGTTTCTGGTAAAAGGGGATCTCGTCCTTCGTGCGGCACACCCTCTGCGTGTCAGGCTCGACATAGAGAAGCCTCTCGACGACATCACCCTTTTTGACGGTGGTCTCCACTATCTCGGCCACGTCCGCCGGTTTGACCTTCGTGTAAAAGATCCCTTCCGGCAGTATGGTCACGAGGGGACCTATCTGGCAGAATCCCTGGCAGCCGGTACGCGACACAAAGACGCCTTCCTCTTCCTTCTTGAGCTCCACGATGGCGTTGATCCCGCTGTTTTTGAGCGCCTGTACGAATCCCTCGTATACCTTCAGAGACCCGTTGACAAGGCATCCCGTTCCGGCACAGACGAGGATTCGGCGTGTGGCGGCCGTGGAACGGCCAAGGAAATCCTGGCTTATCTTATTAAGCCCCGTGAGCATCAGATTCATTTTGAGCCTCCTTAAGAACGATCTCGTCGACAATGTCCGACACCCTCTGCGGCGTGAGCTGTCCGTAGACTTCATCGTTGACGACCATGGCGGGAGACAGGCCGCAGGCGCCGAGGCAGTTGACCGTTTCCACGGTGAAGAGCATGTCCGGCGTGGAATCTTCGCCCTCCCGAAGGCCCAGTTTCTTTACGATGGCACCGTAAAGACCCATGGAACCCTTGACGTGGCATGCCGTCCCGTTGCAGACGCGTATCAGGTATTTGCCTTTTGGTTTCAGGGTAAACAGGGAGTAAAAGGTTGCCACCCCGAAGACCCTGGCTGGTGAAATCCCCAGTGATGTAGCCACGAAAGTCAATATCTCCTCGGGCAGGTACCGGTACTCGGCCTGCACTGCCTGAAGAATGGGTATAAGCCTCGCGGCGTTTCGTTGATTGTGGTCGATGATTTCGCAGACCCGTTCAAATTTTCGTATCGTTTCCATTATTCACCCCATCCTACGATTGAGTTTGTCTTGCCAGTGTCAGTTTCTTCGCCAGGACGACGAGAGATGAAGCAAGGTTTTCGTGCTGGACGATAATATCGGAAGGAACATGTACCTTGACCGGTGAAAAATTCCAGATTGCCCGTATGCCGGCATTCACCATTTCATTGGTCAGGTCCTGTGCGGGAGCCGCCGGAACGGTGAGGATACCGATCTTGATGCCCATCCGTTTTACCATGTTGGGAAGTTTCCCGAGATGGAAGACCTTGACGCCGTGGATCGTCTTGCCGATCTTTTCCTTGTCGATGTCGAAGGCGGCTATGATATTGAGACCATATTCCTTGAATCTCTCAAACCCGAGAAGCGCCGTCCCGAGATGCCCCACACCGACGAGATAGGCGTCCTTCGTGTTGTTCCACCCGAGAAAGTCCTCGATGGTGGAAATGAGCTCTTCGACACTGTAGCCGAGTTTCGGTTTCCCGACGGCCTCGGCGACCCCCAGATCCTTGCGTACCTGGATCGGAAGTATACTGAGGTCATTGCCGATCTGCGTGCAGGAGATGAAATCCTTCTTGTTTTCGTCACGTACCTTCTTCAGGTACTGATAGTAGAGAGGAAGCCTTCTCAACGTCGGTTCGGGGATTGGCTTGGTCGGAAGATCGGTTCTGTCTTCCACGTCTGTCATGCGTACCTCCGTCTCCTTGATTAGATAATTGTATATCTATAAATATGTATCGATAAAAATATATCTAATAAGCCTCTCCGAGTCAAGAAAATTTTTAAAAAAAGTTCAGGGTTTGGCGTTTCAGGCAAAGACAGAAGAGAAGGAGACAAACCGTGAGGGGATGATTCTTTTCAACCTGGAACCCGAATCTTTCTTCCGGAAAGGGGGTTGCCCCCGGGAGGCGCCGGGGGCATTTAAAAACGCATAAGGGGGGGGTGATGGTATCGTAAAGCTGGCGTTAAAGCCTCAGTTGCAGTTTAAATTGTGAGTCGGGGACATGGCTTTGGGGACACCATTCGAGATCCTTGCCGGCAACGGTGGTTTCGTTTGCCGGTAGGCGAGGAGAGAAGTAGCGGTAGAAGGAGGAGTTGGATAGTGTGCGTGGAGAGGGCTTGGAGGTGGCTGAGGTTGTTCCGCTGGAAGCGAGCATGAGAAGGAACGAGAGGATCAGTATATTCAGTATCAGGTCGGACATTCTTCATGTCCCCCGACTCACGTTATAGGAAGGAAATGTGAGGGACTTTTGGTTCTTCACTTTTCCGTCCTCAAACAAATTACCAATTGAGTTCATGGATGTCATCCCGTCACCTGGCGGTGTCCGTTCTTGCCCTTCATGAGCCACACCGTGTGATCGAGGATACCGTATTTCTTGAGTGCTTCGGCAACCATCAATCCTACTTCACTTTCCGTGAAAATTTCCTGCATCGTATCCCACATCATGTGAAGGCTGACGTCCCCGGGGACCGCCGAATGAGTATAGACTCTCGCCTCATCAAGGCCGGGCGTTCCGCCTAAACTGTGAATGAGGTCCTTGAGCCACTTTATTACTGACGGCTCCACATCGGGCTGTGTTCTCAGGCGTATAATTTCTATCCATTGCATGTCTTTTTCCTCTCATCAGTAAAGCATTCTGTATGCCAGAAATTATTCTACATATTTTCAAATACTTAGAGATAAATGACAGATTTACTGTCAAATACGACGGAAAGGTACTGGTATATTTGTCAGTTATAGTCTATACTATCGCATACGATAGTATAGAAGGGGGTAGGGACAGTGAACGCCGACGAAAATGAGTTTTTCCGGGAACTGACCCTGAGGATATGTGGAACCCTGGATCTCGAAAAGGCCCTCTGGCAATGTTTCCTCTACGTATGTAACGTTATGCCCGCCGACGAACTGGATCTCATCATCTATGATTCGACCCTTGGTACGGTGGACGTGGTGGCAACCGCAAACGCATCCGGGGGAGTGACGAGAATGGACAAAACGCACCTGCCGCCGGAGTTGCGGCAGGAGATCGAAGAGGCCTATCGCCGGCCCCGGGTCCGTATCGCCGAAAACGTCTTTGACGATCCGATCCTTGGCAGAATCGCCAGGAACCTCAATTGGGATGAATGTTCGATGATGCTGGGCAGGCTTATCATTGACGGCAAGTACCTTGGAGCCTTTGGCGTCAGGGCAGCGGGGTCCGGCCGCTACACTGAGGATCACGTGCGGCTGTGGTCCCTCGTCAACGAACCGGCCGCCATCGCGCTGGCCAATAGTCGAAGGCTGTACGAGGTCACAGAGCTCAAGGATATGCTTGCCGATGACAACCGGTATCTCCGGGATGAACTGCGAAAGAACACTGTAGAGATTGTGGGGGCCGATTTCGGGCTGAAAGGTGTGATGGAAAACGTAAGAAAAGTGGCGCCCCTCGTGAGTCCTGTTCTTCTCGTCGGCGAAACGGGGACCGGCAAAGAGGTCATTGCCAATGCCATTCATAACCTGTCCCCGCGCTATAATGGGCCGTTTGTGAAGGTCAATTGCGGGGCAATCCCGGAATCACTCATCGACAGCGAGCTTTTCGGCCATGAAAAGGGCGCTTTTACGGGGGCGCTGGCGCGCAAGAGAGGACGTTTTGAGCGGGCCCATGGCGGCACCATCTTTCTTGACGAAATCAGCGAACTTCCTCCCCACGCCCAGGTGAGGCTTCTTCGTGTGCTCCAGGAGAAGGAGATAGAGCGGGTGGGCGGTACGGAGCCCGTCAGGGTCGATATCCGGATCATTTCGGCGACAAACAGGAACCTTGAAAGAATGGTTGAAGACGGTGATTTTCGGGGTGATCTCTATTTTCGCATCAAGGTGTTTCCCGTTGATGTTCCTCCGCTCAGGGCGAGAAAGAACGATATACCCGCCCTGGTCCAGCATTTTATCCGGAAGAAAAGCCGTGAAATGGTGCGCCATACCATACCTGCTCTTGCCCCGGGGGCCATGGATGCGCTCATGACATACGACTGGCCCGGGAATGTCAGAGAGGTCGAGAATGCGGTCGAGAGGGCCCTTATCCTTTCTGACGGAAAACCGCTTAAGTTTGACGGAATTCTGGGTGTTTCAGACGCATCCCGGGACGGCGCTCCGTCGATATTGGAAACGAGCCCCGGTTTCCTGGCGCTTCATGATGTGGAAGCGGACCATATAAGGCGCATTCTGCAGAGCGCCGGCGGCAGAATTGAAGGCCCCGGGGGAGCCGCCGAACTCCTCGGTATGAACCCCGGAACACTCCGCCATCGCATGAGAAAGCTTGGTATTCCCTTTGGCAGAAAGTCGCGGGCCTGAGGATATCGGAGAATGGCAACGTAATGGTCATTCTTCTTCACTATTTTTCTTTACTGTCCTTTTGACTTCATAAAAAAAATGCACTATACTGAACAAGCGTGTTCGGCCTCGTAATTGAACAAACAATATTTTCAAGCTGTGAAGCGTATTGCCAACGGCGGTTGTCGGTCGCGGGGAAGATTTCTGCCGGTCCAGGGGATCCGGGCACGATAGGAATATCATAATACTAACACCGGTCGATGCCCGGACGAAGTGAGGTTTCGCATGACGTTGAAAGAGGTCCAGGAGCTCCTGGGGGCGCAGGTGCTTTGCGGGAATGATGAGTGTCTCAAGCGCGGCGTCAGTATTTGTTTTGCCTGCGACCTTATAAGTGAGATGCTTCTTTATCTAAAGCCCCATTCGCTTTTGATTACATCTTTGACCAATGCGCATGTTATTCATGCGGCACAGGTAATGGACGTGAAGGCAGTTCTCTTTGTCGGGGGACATAAGCCCGACCAGTCTGTTATCACGAGCGGAGAATTGAACAAGATTCCTCTGCTCGCCACCCAACTTCTCACGTTCGATTGTTGTGGCCGGCTTTACGAGAAGGGTATTAAGACAGATAAACAATAGCCCGGTTAGAGGAACCCTAATCAATGGTTGACAGCCTGGCGTACACCCCGCAGATCACGCTTGAATTCAAGATAGGCGAGAAAGATTTCTTTGTTGCCGGAGAATGCGCGTCGCGGGTAAAAAAGACTCTTCAGCAACTGGGACTCAAACAGGATGTCATCAAGAGGATCGCTATCATTATATATGAGGCCGCGATGAATGTAGCCATTCATGCAACTTCCGGGATGGTTACCGTCCACGTCGAGCCCGACGCGATCACGATACGCACGGATGACGTGGGGGCCGGCATCGAAGACATCGATCTCGCGATGAAGGAAGGATATTCCACGGCAACCTACGAGATCCGTGAGATGGGTTTTGGGGCCGGTATGGGCCTTTCCAATATAAAACAATGCTCCGACGACCTTAAGATCGAATCAAAGGTGGGTGTCGGAACGACTCTTAACGCCAAAGTCTATTTTCAGGATCAGACGAGGCAGGCTGACGGGTAGGCATGAATACATATTTCCATTCCGTTACACTCGACACGGATAAATGCAAGGGCTGCACGAATTGCATAAAACGGTGCCCCGTGGAGGCTATCCGCGTGCGTGACGGCAAGGCGGTGATCGTCCAGGAGCGCTGCATCGACTGCGGTGAATGCATCCGGGAGTGCCCCAACCACGCAAAGATAGCCGTTACAGATAGCCTGGCGAAACTGTCTGAATATAAATACAATATCGCCCTGCCCGCCCCGTCATTTTTCGGCCAGTTCAAGGAGCAGGTCAATATCGAGGATGTGCTCTACGCCTTCCGCGGAATAGGTTTCGACGAAGTCTTTGAAGTAGCGCTGGCGGCGGAGATAGTCGGTCATAGCGTTCATGAATTCTTGAACGAGTATAAGGGCAAGCGGCCCATTTTTTCTTCAGCCTGTCCGGCGGTGCTCCGCCTCATGCAGATAAAATACCCCGATCTTTTGGACCAGGTAGCCCCTTTTCTGACTCCCATGGAAGTGGCGGCGCGGATCGCAAAGGAGCAGGCGTCGCGAAAAATGGGCATTCCCTATGAAGAGATCGGTGCATTCTTCATTTCTCCCTGCCCGGCGAAGGTTACAGAGATGAGAAATCCCATGACGACGAAGCATTCCGCGGTAAACGGCGTCATAGGGGTAAACCTTATATATAAGGATATCATCAGGCATCTTGGGGACAGGACCACGAACGGCGGGCCGGACAAACTGCAGCGCGCCACCAAGTTCGGCATGGCCTGGGGATACGTGACGGGAGAGTCACGCAACATCGCGGCAGCCACCACACTTGCCGTGGGGGGTATCCACAATGTCATCAGTCTCCTGGAAGAGATTGAACGGGGCGAGCTTAAAGATGTCGATTTTGTAGAAGTTCAGGCCTGTACCGGCGGCTGTGTGGGAGGGCCTCTCAATATTCAGAATCTCTTTGTGGGCCGTATACGGCTTCGGGATCTCATAAAGCGTTTTGGAACGCGGGAGGCCTATTTCACTGAAGCCGAGCTCCAGGAGATTTACCGTCAGAACCGTTTTGCCGCCACGGAACCGGTGGAGCCAAGGGCGATCATGACCCTTGACGACGACGTTTCCCGTGCGCTCATGAAGATGGAGCGCCTCGACCAGATAACCAACGAGCTGCCGGGTCTTGATTGCGGTGCCTGCGGATCGCCAAGCTGTCGGGCGCTTGCCGAAGACATAATCCGCGGTATAGCTTTCGAGACGGACTGCGTCATCAAACTCAGGGAGAAGGTAAAAATACTGGCGGAGGAAATCCTCGACCTTGCCCGGATCGTTCCGCCGTCGATGAGTGATCATTCGAAAAAGAGCGACATCGGGGGTGGACAATGAAGTTTTTTTTAAGGCGGGCCCCTGGAGGTTTTCGCCGTCGATACATGGCTGATGCCGTATTTTGTACTAAAAATTACATCGTGGCGGGGAGGAAAAGATGACCGTTAGTGAACTTGCAGGGGTGCTTGGCCTGGAGGTGCTCACGGGTGACACCAACCTCCATAGAGAGGTGCGATCCGGATACACCTCTGATCTGCTTTCCGACGTGATCGCCAACATAGGTGATGATGCCGTCTGGATCACCATCCAGCGGCACGTGAATATCCTCGGGGTGGCGAAGCTGAAGGATGTCCCGGCTATCATCATTCCCCGGAAACTGGAGCTGGAAGAGGCATTTATAGCCAAGGCGAGACAGGAGGACATAGCCATCCTGAGAGGCAGCACCTCGGCGTTTGAGCTTTCCGCTCTCGTCTACAATGAGCTGAAGAGAGGTTAGAGGGGGCTTGCCGGATTTTGCCTGCGATCTGCATATACATACGACCCTGTCACCCTGCGGCAGTCTCGACATGTCTCCCAGGGTCATCGTCGGGAAGGCGCGGGAAGCGGGGCTTGACATTATAGCTGTAACGGACCACAACATGACGGAGAATACACCTTACGTGAAAGAAGCGGGCGAACGTTGCGGGCTTGTCGTCCTTGCCGGCATGGAACTTCAGACGCGGGAGGAGATACACCTCATAGCAGTTTTTGACGATTACGACAGCGCCTATGAACTGCAGCTCATGATCTACGATCTCTTGCCTGCGGTGCCCAACGATGTCGAATTCTGGGGTGACCAGGTTGTCGTCGACACACAGGACACTATAGTCCGCAGCGAGGACAGGCTGCTTATCAACTCGGCCCAGATATCCATCGAGGAGGCAACCTCCTGGATAAAGTCCCACGGTGGGATAGCCATTCCCTCCCATATTGACAGCCCGACCTTCAGTATAATCAGCCAGCTCGGTTTTATACCGGCGGACATTCCCTTCGATGCCCTCGAGATAAGAAATCCGGAAAATGCCGGGGCTTTCATGCCATTCATTATGAGAAAGGATCTCCCCTTCGTGACATTCTCCGATGCCCACTACCCCGGGGACATTGGCAAAAGAAGGACTGTTCTGACCCTGGGCGCCCCCGATTGCGGGAACATCGAAGGCGCGCTGAGGTCCATGGGCCGGCAGGCGGGGCCGCCGTCATGATGGAGGATATTTCATCCCATATAATGGATATAGTTATGAACTCGGTAACAGCTGAAGCAAAACACATTTCCGTCGTCATTGAAAAGGACCCCCGCACCTCGATCCTGGGCCTGACCATAGCCGACGACGGGGTGGGAATGGACAGTGAAACGGCGCAGAAGGTACAGGACCCCTTTTTCTCCACGAAGACGGGAAGAAAAGTGGGGCTCGGGATACCTCTTTTGAAAGGTACAGCCGAAACGACGGGCGGCAGCTTTGAACTCACCAGTGCAAAGGGAGCGGGAACGACGATCAGGGCAACCTTCGACTCACGGCACCCTGACCTGCCTCCCATGGGGAACGTCAGAGACACCTTCTTCGTCCTCATCGTGAGCCATCCCGACGTCGATTTCAACTTTCATTATTTCGTTGATGGCAAGAACTTTACGCTGGATACCGGGGAGCTGAAACGCGAACTGGATGGAGTCCCCGTCAATCATCCGGAAGTCATCAGTTTCCTGAGCAAATATCTTGACGAACATCTATGATTTTATATAGATTGTTATCACCATAAGGAGGCCGAGAGATGAACCTTGAAGAGCTGAAAAAAATAAGGGAAAAAGCGCAAAAGGATGTGGAGTTGAGGCAGAAGCAATCGCGGGTGCGGATCGTGGTGGGCATGGGAACGAGCGGTATCGCGGCCGGTGCGCGTGACGTACTCAAGACTTTTGTTGAAGAAGTGGGCAAACGGAACCTTGCCGACGTCATCGTGACGCAGACCGGCGAGAAGGGTCTTGCTTCACAGGAGCCGATGGTTGAGGTCTTCGAAGAAGGCAAACCCGCCGTGGTATACGGCAACATGAGTCCCGAGAAGGCAAAAAGGGTGGTTGTAGAGCACGTAGTCAACGGGCACCCCGTTTCGGAATTTGCCATTTAGGCAAACTAAAAAGGAGGCCGGCTTGAACAGGGAAGCTATTCTCAAGAAGTTTGAACCAAACCTGAGTAACATTCTCTATATTATGCATGATCTCCAGGACAACAATCCCGAGAGATACCTTGCCAAAGAGGATATCGAGGCCTGCGCGGATTATCTAAACGTTCCCTACAGCTACGTTCACAGCGTGGCAAGTTTCTACACTATGTTCAGTCTCAAACCGCGGGGAAGAAACATTATACGTCTTTGTGAATCTCCGCCCTGCCATCTCATGGGGGCGGGCTCGCTTATCGATTACCTCAAGGGTTCGCTAAAAGTGGATATAGGAGGAACAACGAAGGACGGTATGTTCACGCTGGAATTGACAAGCTGCCTCGGCGTCTGTGGTGTGGCACCAGCCATGATGCTTAACGAAGAGATGTTCGGCAATCTCACGCCCGAGAAGGTCGACTCCATCCTTGACAAGAGGAGAAAAGAGATATGAACCTCGTAAGAAACCACGTATTGATCAGTATCGATGCAGGGACGATCATGGCAGGAGCCCGGGCGGTCGAGAAGGCCCTGGTGGACGAGATCAACAGGCAGGGTCTTGCAGGTGAGATAGCCGTCCTGGAGACGGGCAGTATAGGGGCAACCGGTCAGGGGGTTGTCATTGTCGTTTATCCCGAAGGCCTCTATTACGCGAACGTTACCCCTGAAGACGCTTCGGAAATCGTTGAGGAACATCTGCTGAAGGGAAGGCCCGTGAAGAGACTCATAATGACGGAGATGCCCAGACAGCAGGTCATCAGGAAAGAAAAGGCTGGTCTTCTCAAAGAGCAGGCCAGAATAGTACTGCGCAACAGCGGTGTCATCAACCCGGAAAACATTGACGAATACATCGCCGAGGGAGGATACGAGGGGATCGAAAAGGCTTTTACCGAACTTAAGCCCGCCGGAGTCGTAAAGGAAATCAAGGATTCCGGTCTTGTGGGCAGGGGCGGCGCGGCTTTTACGACAGCTATGAAATGGGATTTTGCGAGCAAGGCCCCTGGCGATCCGAAATATATCATCTGCAACGCCGACGAGGGCGAACCGGGGACATTCAAAGACAGGCTCATCCTCGAAGGCGACCCCCACAAACTCATTGAAGGTATGCTGCTGGCCGGATATGCTGTCGGTGCCGCGAAAGGGTTCATCTACATCCGCGGTGAATACGCCCTTTCCATCGAACGCATCGAAAAGGCCATTACGCAGGCCAGACTGTACGGACTGCTCGGCGAGAATATACTCGAAAGCGGTTTCAGTTTTGATCTGGCGGTGATGAAGGGCGCGGGGGCCTATGTGTGTGGTGAAGAGACCGCGCTCATAGAATCGTTGGAAGGCAAGAGGGGCCATCCACGGAACAAACCGCCATACCCGGTGACGGAGGGTCTCTGGGGGAAACCGACGGTGGTGAACAATGTGGAAACACTGGCCAACGTGCCTGAGATCATCCGCAACGGCGCCGCCTGGTATCGGGGCTACGGTACTGACAAATGTCCCGGGACGAAGGTCTACACCATAATCGGGAACGTAGCCACGCCCGGCCTCATCGAAGCGGAGATGGGAACCACGCTTCGCGATATCATTTATGAATATGCCGGCGGTATCAAGGAAGGAAAAAAATTCAAAGGGGCCCTGGTCGGTGGTGCCGCGGGGGCCTTCATGGGACCGGAGATGCTCGACGCGAAGATGGACTTCGTAAACCTTAAGGAATACGCGGCCGTACTTGGCTCGGGCGCGATTCTCGTTATGGACGAGAGCACCGACATAGTGGGCATGCTGCAAAGCGTGCTGCACTTCTTTAAGCATGAATCCTGCGGTCACTGCGTGCCGTGCCGCCTTGGTACGAAACAGCTGGTTGAGATAGTCGACCGTATAGCTGGAGGAAAAGGGAAAGTCGAAGATATTGAAAGCCTCGTCAAGATATCCGAGGTGATGCGGGACACGTCGTTCTGCCCCCTCGGGCAATCGTTGAACCTTCCCATATCCAGTTCGCTTAAATATTTTAGGGACGAGGTGTACGGTCGGGTCCAGCAGCCCGCGTGATCTGAATGGTCATCCAAGGAGGTAGTCTAGAGACATTATGATAAAAGCGACTATAAACAACGTGGAGATAGAGGCGCCCGAGGGGACGAGCATACTCTGGGCGGCAAAAAAAGCAGGTTTTACCATTCCCACCCTGTGCAACCATCCCGATCTGAAGCCGGGCGGCCAGTGCGGTATCTGCGTGGTAGAGATAGAAGGCATACCCGGCCTGAAGAGGGCCTGTATGACTCCCGTGGGAGAAGGCTTCAAAGTGAAGACACATACGCCGAGGATCATGGCGACGCGCAGGCAGCTTGTTGAGCTTATCCTTTCCAACCATGATACCGATTGCCTGACATGTGTCAAAAACAACAATTGCGAGCTTCAGCAGCTTGCCTCGACAGTCGGCATCAACGTTCACGATTACAGCAGATCCGGGGAAAGGCTTCCCATCGATCGGTCCAGTGTCTCCATCGTTCGTGATCCCAACAAGTGCATACTCTGCGGGCGTTGCATCCAGGTTTGCAGCAATGTGCAGACCGTTGATGCCCTCGCGGTAAACCACAGAGGGTTCGACACAGTCATCACGACAGCCTTTGACGCGGGTCTCGGCAACAGCGTCTGCATCAATTGCGGTCAGTGTGTTGTCCATTGCCCTGTCGGAGCGCTCTACGAAAAAAGTGCCACCGAGGAGGTCTGGGAGGCTCTGCACGATCCCGACAAGTTCGTCGTTGTCCAGGAGGCCCCCGCGGTAAGAGTCATGCTTGGCGAAGAATTCGGCATGCCCACTGGCTCACTGGTCAGCGGCAAGATGCACGCGGCCCTGAGAAGACTTGGTTTCGATGCTGTGCTGGAGACGAACTTCACCGCAGATCTTACCATCATGGAGGAAGGCACGGAACTGATAGACAGGCTGACCTCCGGCAGGAACCTGCCCCTCATTACTTCCTGCAGCCCCGGTTGGATCAAGTTCATGGAAACCTATTTTCATGACATGATCCCCCATATGTCTACCGCAAAATCACCGCAGCAGATGTTCGGAGCCCTGGCAAAGACATACTACGCTGAGGTGAAGGGGATAGACCCCGGGAAGATTGTATCGGTATCCATCATGCCCTGCACGGCAAAAAAGTTTGAGTGCCAAAGGCCCGAGATGAACGCGAGCGGTTTCCGGGATGTCGATTATGTGCTTACAACGAGGGAGATCGGCAGGATGATGCGTGAGGCGGGCCTCGATGTAAAAGAGATGCCCGACGAACCCCCGGACGATATCCTGGGTGATTATACCGGTGCGGCTACCATCTTCGGCGCCACGGGCGGTGTCATGGAGGCCGCGGTGCGAAGCGCCTACCGCCTTGTCACCGGCAGGGAGCTTGAAAACGTGGAGATAAAGCCTGTCAGGGGTCTGCAAGGCATCAAAGAAGCAGAGATAGATATCGACGGCACCAGGGTGAAGGTTGCCGTGGCCCATAGCTGCGGTCAGGCAAGAAAGCTTCTCAACAAGGTGCGGGACCAGATCGCCAAAGAGGGAAAATCGGAGTATCAGTTCATCGAGGTCATGGCGTGTCCCGGCGGGTGCGTCGGCGGCGGCGGCCAGTCCTGGGGCAGCAACATGGCGAAGCGGGCCAGAAGGGGTGAATCCCTCTACGAGGAAGACCGGAGTCTTCCGCTGAGGCGTTCCCACGAGAACCCCTCCGTTCTCGCCCTCTATGAAAAGTTTCTTGAGAAACCAAATTCGGAGAAGGCTCACAAACTTCTCCATACACACTATTACAAACGGAGTACTGTGGACGGTAAAATAAAACCAGCCTCGTAAACTTGACAGCGAGTCCACTCGAAGGGAGGAAGTAAAGATGTCGCAAGAAAAGCAATGCCAGTGTGCCGAGGTTCAGGAGGAAGAGCTCTATCCCCGGCTGGAAGAAGTCATCATGGAACATCGTGGGAAGGGACAGGACCTCATTATGGTGCTCCACAAGGCGCAGAACCTGTTTGGCTACCTTCCCAGGAAGGCCCAGGAAATGGTTGCCGAAGGGCTCAACGTTTCACTCAATGAGGTCTACGGTGTAATCACCTTTTATAATTTCTTCTCGACGGTGCCCCAGGGAAGGAATAGTGTCAAGGTGTGCCTTGGCACGGCATGCTACGTGAGAGGTTCCCAGGAGGTCCTCGACAAAGCGCAGAAAGAACTCGGGATCAAGGTAGGCGGGACAACGGAAGACCGGCGGTATTCTCTGGATGTTGTGCGCTGTATCGGGGCCTGCGGCCTTGCACCGGCAATGCTGGTCAATGAAGATGTCTACGGGCGGGTCAAATCGCCGCATCTTCCCGATATACTTGCGAAGTATGAATAAGGTTGAGGACTATGAGCGAAGCTGCAAAGTATGAGTAAGGAGGAAGGATAAACATGGAGGTATCTCGCGCTCACATATTGGTATGTGCCGGAGCTGCATGCGTCTCGTCGGGTTGCCGTCAAATCAGGGACGCTGTCGTCAATAAAGTAATCGAGCAGGGGCTGCAAAACGAAATCAAGGTCATAGAAACAGGCTGCATCGGCTCCTGTGACTTAGGCCCCCTGGCACTCGTCTACCCCGAAGGTGTGCTCTATCAGAAACTCAAGCCTGAGGACGCCGAGGAGATCGTTACCGAACATCTTCTCAAGGGAAGGATAGTCGAGCGTCTTCTTTATAAAGAGGCAACAACGGCGAAGACGATCCCTTCGATGAAGGAGATCGACTTCTTCAAGAACCAGATAAAGATCGTTCTTCGGAACTGCGGTGTCATCAATCCGCTGAACATTGAAGAATATATCGCCCGGGATGGCTATATGGCCCTGGGCAAGGCGCTGACCTCGATGACCAGGGAAGAGGTCATCGATGAAGTGCTGAAATCGGGCCTTCGCGGCCGCGGCGGCGGAGGTTTCCCGACGGGTTTGAAATGGAAATTTGCCTTCGAGTCCCCCGGCGATGTGAAATACGTAGTCTGCAACGCCGATGAGGGCGACCCGGGCGCATTTATGGACCGCAGCGTCCTCGAAGGCGACCCGCACAGCGTTATAGAAGCGATGGCCATCGCGGCTTACGCGATTGGCGCTCAGCAGGGCTACATTTATGTCAGGGCGGAGTATCCTCTTGCCATCGAGCGGCTTAACTGGGCCATCGGCCAGGCGCGTGAATACAAGTTCCTGGGAAAGGATATCCTTGAGACGGGGTTCAATTTCGATCTTGAGATTCGCATTGGTGCAGGCGCATTCGTCTGCGGCGAAGAGACGGCCCTCATGATCTCCATCGAAGGCAAGCGCGGCGAGCCGAGACCGAGACCGCCTTTCCCGGTGGTCAAAGGCCTCTTTAATGCCCCGACGCTCCTTAATAACGTTGAAACATATGCCAATATTGCCGCCATTATCAATAATGGGGCGGCCTGGTATTCCCAGTACGGTACTGAGAAGAGCAAGGGCACCAAGGTGTTCGCCCTCGCCGGTGCCGTCAACAATACCGGCCTTGTCGAAGTGCCCATGGGCACCCCCCTGGGAGATATCGTCTTCAATATCGGCGGCGGCATCAAAGGCGGCAAGAAATACAAGGCGGCGCAGCTCGGCGGTCCTTCCGGCGGCTGTATCCCCATCAATCACCTGAACGTTCCCGTTGACTATGAGTCGGTATCGGAACTCGGCGCCATCGTCGGGTCCGGCGGCCTCATCGTTGCCGATGAGGATACCTGCATGGTCGACTTCGCGCGGTTCTTCCTGGACTTCATTCAACACGAATCATGCGGCAAATGCCCGCCATGCCGGATCGGAACCAAGCGCATGCTGGAGATCCTAAAGCGGATCACCCATGGCGAAGGCAAACCGGAAGATATAGACGATCTCGTCGAACTCGCAACACGCATCAAGGACTCGGCCCTGTGCGGTCTGGGTCAGACGGCGCCGAACCCGATTCTGTCAACGCTCAGGTATTTCAAACACGAATACATGGAACATATCGAAGACAAGCATTGCCGGGCCGGCGTCTGCAGTGCGCTCTTTGACGCCCCCTGTCAGAACGCCTGCCCTGCGGACCAGAATGCCTGGGGCTACGTAACGCTCATCAGCGAAGGGAGATTGAAAGAGGCCATCGCGGTTATCAAGGAAGCAAACCCCTTCCCGGCGACCCTCGGCAGGGTCTGTGTCCATCCTTGCGAAGCCAAGTGCCGCAGGGCGCAGATAGATGCACCGGTTTCCATATGTGCACTCAAGCGTTTTGCCGCGGATGCGGATATGCGTACCTATCCCCAGTATAAACCGCAGACCGAGCAGCCGAGGGGCAAGAAGGTTGCCGTCATCGGTGCAGGTCCTGCCGGGCTTGCTGGCGCCTATTTCCTCGCCCTCAAAGGGTACGGCGTAACTGTCTTCGAGGCACTGCCGGTCGCGGGCGGGATGCTAGCGGTAGGTATTCCCGATTACCGTCTGCCCAGAGAGATATTAAACAATGAGATAAAGTCCATCACCGAACTGGGTGTGGAGATCAAGTACAACATGGCCCTAGGCAAAGAGATCACCGCAAAGAAGCTCTTCAGCGAGGGGTACAGCGCAATTCTGGTGGCAACAGGGGCCCACAAGGGACAGAAATTGAATATCGCCGGTGAAGATGCACAAGGCGTGCTCGACGGCGTGACATTCCTGCGTGACGTGAACCTCAACACTACCGTGAAGGTTGAAGGCAAGGTTGTTGTCATCGGCGGCGGCAATGTCGCCATAGACACGGCACGGGCCGCATTGCGGCTCGGGGCCAAAGACGTGTCGATCCTCTACCGGCGCGAAAGGTCCGATATGCCGGCCTACAGCGAAGAGATCGACGAAGCCGAGACTGAAGGAGTCGCGATCCATACACTGGTTGCGCCCAAATCCATAGTGGTCAAGGACGGCAAGGTTACGGGCGTCGAGTGTGCTCGCATGAGTCTCGGTAATTTCGACAAAGGCGGCAGGCGTACGCCTCAGGCAATCCCCGGCTCGGACTTTTTCGTGGACGCGGACCTGATCATAGCCGCCATCGGCCAGACACCCGATCTTTCATGGATGAACGGCGACGGGGTCAAGGCTGATAAGGCGGGTACCGTTGAAGTAAATATGAAGAGCCTTGCGACGGGTGCGGAAGGTATTTTCGCCGCCGGCGATAACGTCAGGGGCCCGGCCACGGTCGTTGAGGCAGTGGGTGACGGCAAGACAGCCGCCATGGCTATCGACGAATATCTGGGCGGTGACGGACTGGCACCGAATGCGTACCGCAATGAACTTGTCAACATGGTCGTTACCTATGACGAGGCGCAATATCAGCGGGAACTTGGCCGGCAGCCGATGCAGCACCTGCCGTTGTCGAAGAGGGACCGGAATTTCAACGAGGTTGTTCTCGGGTTCGATAACAAAGCGGCAGTCGAGGAGGCAAAGCGCTGTCTCCATTGCTATCTCAGACAGAGTGAGTGAGCCTGAGATCACGAAAGGAGTGTGAACTATATGATGATAAGCGCAACGATAGACGGTCGGCCGCTCGAGGTTGAAGAAGGTACAAGTATACTTGATGCTGCCGCACAGGCTAATATCCACATACCCACATTGTGCTATCTGCCTGAGGTCCAGGCGATAGGTGCCTGCAGGGTCTGCCTTGTCGAGATCGAAGGAAACCGCACCCTTCAGGCGGCATGTGTTTCACCTGTCGCAAAGGGGCAGGTAATTTATACGAACACCGACAGGGTCCGCAAGGCAAGGCGGTTCTCGGTTGAAATGCTTCTCTCCAATCATCCCTTTGAATGCCTCAGTTGTGCGAAGAATCTCCATTGCGATCTGCAGACACTGGCCTACGACCTGGGCATCCGCGAGATCCGTTTTTCCGGAGAGAAGAGCGGCGGGCGGATTGATGAATCCTCTCCGTCGATCAGGCGCGACCAGAACAAGTGTATCCTGTGCAGGCGCTGTGTAACTGTCTGTCAGGAGATTCAGTCCGTGACGGCCCTCTACATGCAGGGAAGGGGCTTTGAAACAAGGGTGGAGCCTGCTTTTGACCGCGATATCAATGATGTGGCCTGCACAAACTGCGGCCAGTGCTCCGTCGTTTGCCCCGTTGGGGCCATCACGGAAAAGGAATATATTGACGAGGTCTGGGCGGCCTTAAGTGACCCGACCAAATTTGTTGTGATACAGGATGCGCCCGCTGTCAGGGCGGCCCTTGGCGAAGAGTTCGGTTATCCTCCCGGCACGCTCGTGACGGGCAAGATGCTGGCGGCGGCCCGCAGACTGGGCTTTGACCGGGTCTTCGATACGAACTTCGCCGCGGACCTCACCATTCTGGAAGAAGGCACGGAACTTCTGACACGCGTCAAGAAGGGAGGCACCCTTCCGATGATCACAAGCTGCAGCCCGGGTTGGATTAAATTCATCGAACATTTTTACCCCGAACTGCTCGATCACCTCTCCACCTGCAAATCACCGCACATGATGCTCGGTGCCTTGACAAAAACATACTTCGCGAAGAAATCGGGTGTGGACCCGAAAGACATGGTTGTAGTATCCGTCATGCCCTGCACCGCCAAGAAATTCGAGTGCAACCGTCCTGAGATGTACGACAGCGGCTACAAGGACGTCGATTATGTGTTGACGACCCGCGAATTTGCCAAGATGATAAAGCAGGCCGGGATTGACTTCCAAAACCTTCCCGATGAGAAATACGACGACCCCATGGGCGAGTACACAGGTGCCGCGACGATCTTCGGCGCAACCGGCGGTGTCATGGAAGCCGCCTTGCGCACGGCCTATGAAGTGGCCACGGGTAAAGTTCTCGAGAACGTCGAATTCACAGCTGTACGGGGCCTTGAGGGTATCAAAGAGGCGACGATCCCCGTGGATGGAATCGGGGATGTCAGGGTTGCAGTATCCCATGGTCTTGGCAACGCCCGCAAGCTCCTCGATAAGATCAAGACCGGCGAGGCGAATTACCATTTTATTGAGGTTATGGCATGCCCCGGCGGCTGTGTAGGCGGCGGCGGTCAACCCATTCCCGTAAACAATGAAATCAGGGTGCTAAGGGCCCAGGCACTCTACAATGAAGACTGTGCCCTTACATATAGAAAATCCCACGAGAACCCGTCGATCAAGAAGATCTACGAGGAATTTCTGGGGCAGCCGCTGGGCGAAAAGTCGCACCACCTCCTCCATACCCATTACACACCGAGGAGCAAATTCTAGGCACAGGAAATGCCATACATACCCGCCCGGAGAACCGGGCGGGTTTTTCTTCGTGAGAAACTTCCAGCCAACCACACTGTTTCAAAAACGGTTAAAAGTTACGGTGTCGAGATTTTCACGTTGCAACTGAACCTGAATTGAGAGACAATTATGAACCTGTTATGGATTCCCCGCCGCGAATGGGCTTGTCCTTGTGCTGATATCGGCGGTTGCTGAAGTCGAGAGATGGACATTATTCTGAAAATAATCCCCGTAGTGCTCATATTCCTGCTGGGATATATACTGAAACGTCTGAATATTCTCAAGAAGGAAGACGGTGACCTATTCCTCAAGGTGGTATACTATATAGCGTTACCCGCCTTGATCATTATCTCCATAGCAGATGTGGAACTTCGCCTTAACTTTGTATTCCTGCCTATTGCGGCGGTGCTTACCGCGTTGACAACGACACTGATATCGTTCTGGACAGGCAGAATTCTTCGTCTTCCGAGGCCATCGCTGGGTACTTTCATCATCGGCTCGACGATAATGAATATAGGTTTCACCTTGCCGTTCTTCATCACGGCATACGGCAAGCAGGGCCTGGCGAGAATCACCATGTTCGATTTCGGGAACATGGCAATCATTTTCACTTTTGTATACTGGCTTGCATGCAAACACGGTGCAACCGGCATAGATCAGAAAGTAATGGTGAAGAAATTGCTTTTGGTGCCCCCGATGTGGGCACTGGCTATCGCTGTCCTGTTGAATCTCCTCAAGATTCCGATCCCCTCCTTCATCAATGACTTTCTTGGGATGGTCGGCTGGATGATGACCCCGCTGGTTATGCTGGCCCTGGGACTCTATTTCAGTCCCAAAATGGTAAGAATGGGCCCGGTTTTTTCAGCGACCTTCATCAGAATGATTCTCGGTTTTGCCTGCGGCTTTGTGCTGGCGAACCTGTTTGGCCTGGAGGGACTCAACAGGTCGATCGTGATGATCGGATCGGCCGCTCCTGTCGGTTATACCACCCTTACCTTTTCCTACCTGGAAAATCTCGACAAAGAATTCGCCGCCAGTCTCATATCATTCTCCATCATCATGGGGATGATCATCACGCCCGCTCTGATACTCCTGCTCCAATAACCGGAGCTGTTTTCACGTAACAGGCCTCTATCTTATTTGATCATCACAAGGAGCATCTTGTAGCGGGACACGGCTTTGAGCGCGTGCGGCTTGCCGGCCGGCATGATGATCATCTCGCCCTCCTTCACGGAATGCGGCTCGCCGTCGATTGTGACCCGGGCCTCACCCTCCAGGAGATATACTGCAGCGTCAAAAGGTGCCGTGTGCTCGCTTAAGCCCTCGCCCTCGTCGAAAGCAAAAACGGTCATCGTCCCCGAGGGCTTCCTGATGATCTCACGGCTCACAACGGAATGTTCCTGGTACTGAGCCATATCCTTCAGTTGAAAAGGACGGGTCGTTTTGTCTGTGGCAATAAAGTTCTCAGTCATGATGTCTCCCTCCTGTTTAATATTATCTCATAACAGGGACGGCGAAAGGTGTACTTGACCTGAGTCAAATTCCCGGACGGGACCCACTTGATTGTTTTGTCCCCACGGTTTATAACAAAGAACGATGAGCGAATTCAGGGTTGAACGTGATCTGCTGGGAGAGCTGGAGGTACCGGGTGATGCCTATTACGGCATCCACACGGTGAGGGCACTCCGAAATTTCCCCATTTCCTCTTTTTCGGTACCCTCGGAGCTTATAGCCGCGCTTGCCGAAGTGAAGCAGGCCTGCACCCTTGCCAACATGAAGGTGGGCCTTCTCGACGGCAGGATAGGCGATGCAATCGTCGCTGCGGCCAGGGAGGTTGCAGGGGGTGCCCTTGCCGATCAGTTTGTCGTCGACGCTTTCCAGGGAGGGGCCGGGACATCGACGAACATGAACATGAACGAGGTTCTGGCTAACCGCGCTATAGAAATACTGGGCGGACAGAAAGGGCAGTACGGCGTAGTTGACCCCCTGGGCCATGTCAATCTTTCCCAATCCACCAATGACGTCTACCCGACGGCCCTGAAGGTGGCCGCGATCAGGGTGGTCATCTCCTTGAGCGAGGCAATCGCGCGCCTTCAGGGAGCGCTGCAGAAAAAGGAACAGGAATTCGCCGGTGTCCTCAAGCTTGGCAGGACCGAGATGCGCGACGCCGTGCCCATTACCCTGGGACAGGAATTCGGGGCCTATGCCGAGGCTTTTGCCCGCGACAGGTGGCGCCTTTTCAAGGTTGAAGAGCGCCTCAGGCAGGTCAACCTGGGCGGTACCGCCGTCGGCACGGGCCTAAACGCGAAACGGGAATACATTTACGCGGCGATCAGCGAGCTGCAGAACATCACGGGGCTCGGTATCGCCCGGGCGGAAAACATGGTGGACGTCACCCAGAACGCCGATGTTTTCGCGGAGGTCTCGGGGCTTGTCAGGGCTGCCGCCGTCAATCTCGCAAAGGTATCCTCCGACATGCGCCTTCTTTCGATGGGACCGCGGGGAGGCCTTGCCGAGATAAAGTTGCCCGTTCTCCAGGAAGGCTCCTCGATCATGCCCGACAAGGTCAACCCCGTCATCGCCGAGATGGCCACCGGGGTCGCCTTTCAGGTGATGAGCTTCGACCACGCCATTACTCTGGCCGCATCGTCGGGGCAGCTCGAACTCAATGCGTTCCTTCCTCTTATAGCCTTCAATCTCCTGACGGAGCTGAAGCTCCTCATGAATGCCGTATCCATCTTCCGGACGCACCTTGTCGAAGGGGTGGCGGCAGACGAGGAGCGATGCAGGAAATGGCTTGAAGAGAGCCTTTGCCTTGCCACCGCTCTCGCCCCCTACATCGGCCACGAAAAGGCGGGTGAAATTTCGAAGGCCGCTTGTGCCGAGAGGAAGACCATTGGTGAGACCGCCGTTGAAAGAGGGTGTTTCTCACCGGAGGAGATCGAGGCCATCTTCCAGACCCGGGAGCTGACGAGGCCGGGCATCGCTGGGTCCAAAAAAGTAAAGAGAGACAAGGAAGGCTAACCGTGACCGATAGTACGCTTAATCAGACTCCGCGCGGAAGCCGCCTGCACATTGCCATCTTCGGCAGGCGCAACGCCGGTAAATCAAGCCTCATAAATGCCCTGACGAATCAGGACATCGCTATTGTTTCGGACGTTCCCGGGACTACGACGGACCCCGTCTACAAATCGATGGAGATACTTCCCATCGGACCCGTCGTGATTATCGACACGGCGGGTATCGACGATATCGGCGAGTTGGGAAGACTACGCATAGAAAAGGCGCTTGGGGTCCTTAACAGGACGGATCTCATGCTCCTCGTCATCGATCCTGTCTCCGGTTTCGGGCCTTTCGAGGAAGAGGTCGTAGAGAAGGCCCGGGAAAACAAGGTACCCGTTATCCTCGTCGTCAACAAGATTGACATCTATCCGCAGTTTGAAATGGACGGCGCCGGTCTGCCCGCCGTTATGGTAAGCGCCGTTACGCGGCAGGGCATTGACGAACTGAAAATGGCGATGATCAGTCAGGCTCCCAGAGACTTCATGACGCCGACGATTCTCGGAGACCTTATCTCTCCCGGTGACACCGTCGTACTCGTTGTCCCCATCGACCTTGCCGCGCCCAAAGGCAGGCTTATCCTCCCCCAGGTTCAGACCATCCGCGACATCCTTGATAACGATGCAATGGCCCTCGTGGTGAAGGAGCGCGAATTGAAAGCCGCGCTTGCCGGACTCAAAGAAAAACCCCGCCTTGTCGTCACGGATTCCCAGGCATTCCTCAAGGTTGCCGCCGATACGCCCGGGGATGTTCCCATGACGTCCTTTTCGATCCTTTTTGCGCGCCATAAGGGCAACCTGGCCACGCTTGTCGAGGGCGCCCGTGCGATAGAAGATCTTTCCCCCGGCGATAAGGTCCTTGTTTCCGAGGCCTGCACGCATCACCGCGTCGAAGACGATATTGGCACGGTGAAGATACCGAGATGGCTCAACCAGCTCGTGGGTGGGCCCCTTGACTACACGTGGGTCAGCGGACCGGAAATGCCGAAGGACCTGTCAGGGTACAAGCTGATCATCCATTGCGGTGCGTGCATGATCAACCGCAAGGAGATGCTCCATCGGCTCATGGTGGCGAAGCACGCCGGGGTTCCTATCGTGAATTATGGGGTCCTCATTGCCTATGTTATGGGCATCCTTGATCGTACTCTGAAGCCTTTCCCCGAGGTGGCTGAGGCCATGGAAGATAACTGCTGAAAAGGCTCCCGGGCTTCCTTTACTTTTAAGAATCCACGCAATATACTTATGCAACGGAGGCCACGCCATGAACAAGAACGAACAGGCAGAACGGGCCTATTTCCTAGATGAAGCATTGATCGCAAACATTCTGGAAAAGGCAAGAAACGCCTCGATCGAAGAGGCACGGGCAATAATAGAAAAAGGTCGCGAGGCCAAAGGGCTTGACCCCTATGAGACTGCTGTCCTGCTTCACGCCGCGGACGGCGATGCGCAGGCGGCTCTTTTCGAAGCCGCCCGGGAAGTGAAAGAGAAGATCTACGGAAAGCGCATTGTCTTCTTCGCACCGCTCTACATCAGCAATTACTGCATCAATAATTGCACCTATTGCGGATACAGGCGTCATAACGCCATAGCGAGGCTCAAACTCGACATGGAGGAGATTGAACGCGAGGTCGTCGCCCTCGAGGCCATGGGACACAAGAGGATCGCCCTCGAGGTTGGTGAAGATCCGGAAAACTGTCCCATAGATTATGTACTCGAGGCCATGGAGAGGATCTATTCCGTCAAGGACAGAATGGGCAGTATTCGGCGCATCAATGTCAATATTGCCGCGACCACCATTGAAGATTATCGCAAGCTGAAACAGGCAGGCATAGGAACCTACATCCTGTTCCAGGAAACTTATCACCGCGAGACGTACCGAAAGGCACATCCGTCGGGGCCCAAAAGTGACTACGACTGGCACACGATGGCGATGGACAGGGCGATGCAGGCAGGTATCGACGACGTCGGACTGGGCGTCCTTTTCGGCTTATATGATTTCAAGTTCGAAGTCCTTGGCCTGCTCCTTCATTCACTCCACCTTGAAGAGCGCTTCGGCGTAGGCTGTCACACAATCTCGGTACCGAGAATGAGGCCTGCGGAAGGTGTAACCTTCGATAATTTTCCCCACCTGGTCAATGACCACGATTTTAAGCGGATGGTGGCTATTATAAGACTCGCAGTCCCCTATACGGGCATGATCCTTTCCACGAGGGAACCCGAAGGGTACCGCGACGAGGTCATCGCGGTCGGCATATCACAGATCAGCGCGGGTTCCTGCACGGGTGTCGGAGGATACCACAGGGACATAGAAAAACCTGAGGTAAGAACCCAGGGCCAGTTCCAGGTCGAGGATCACCGCAGCACCGACGAGATGCTTCGCAGCGTCTGCCAGTCGGGGTACCTTCCGAGCTTTTGCACCGCCTGTTACCGGCAGGGAAGGACGGGAGACAGGTTTATGGCACTCGCCAAGACCGGCGAGATCCAGAATATCTGCCAACCCAACGCGATCCTCACTTTCAAGGAGTTCCTCGTCGACTACGCATCGGGCGAGACGAAGGCGGTGGGAGAAGAGGTGATTCAAAAGCACCTCGAGTCGGTCCCAAATGCCAGGATGCGCGAAGAAATCCAAAAGAGGCTCGCGAGGATCGAGGCCGGCGAAAGGGATCTCTATTTTTGATTGCCGCATCAAAATGCCCTTGCCTGCACCGGGCTTTGCTTATATACTTTATGCAGGTTTGGATTCGGTTTCACGTCGTCAAAAAAAAATAGGGGGCTTAGGGTTATGAAGACTGCAAAAGAGATTCTCAAGAACAAAAGCAAGGAAATCTGGTCTATAGCGCCGGACAACACTGTTTTCGAAGCCTTGAAGCTTATGGGTGAGAAGGAGATCGGTGCCCTGATGGTCATGGACCAAAAGTCAAAGGTCTACGGGATCATTTCTGAAAGGGACTATGCCCGGAAGATCATACTGAAGGGCAAGACCTCGGCTGAGACCAAGGTGTCCGAGATCATGACGCCCATGGACAAGATGTTCACCGTGAAGCCTGAAACAACCGTTGAGGACTGCATGGTTCTTATCACGGCAAAGCGCATCAGGCACGTCCCGGTATTTGAAGATGATAAATTCGTAGGTCTCATTTCCATCGGCGACGTCGTCAAATCCATCATTTCCGAAAAAGATATGCTCATCGAACATTTGAGCAACTATATCGCAGGCAAATACATTTAAGGATCATGATGTCCCGGCTGCTGCCGTTTCTTGAAGGAGTGGCCGGGGCCTTTTCCCACCGTCCTTCCCAGTGCTTCAATTCGCAGGATTGCCGCAGCCGTGCATTCATCCGCTGATTCGTCAAGCGATGGTTTGCCGGGGTAGAGCTGATAATCCTTCTTATATTTGACGGGAGTGTTGTTGGGCATGAAGACGTTCGCGCCCCTCTTCAGAGCCAGGTTTCTGCCCTCTTCGGGAAAGACCGCATCGAAGGCCGTCGTAGCCGGTATGTGGGCGTCGGGGTTGAAGATGCGCAATACGGCCAGCGCCTTGAAAAACATGTCGGGATTGTCGTGGTAGGCGTTGCGGGCACCATGCAGCGGCGTATCCGGATGGGGGATGAAGGGGCCGACGCCGATCATGTCAAGGTCGAAGCGGCGGCACAGAAGAATATTGTCCGCAAGTACTTCCGGAGTCTCTCCCGGCAGTCCGATCATAAAGCCGCTGCCCGTCTGGATCCCAAGGGTTTTCAGGTGATCGAGACATCGCAGGCGGTCGTCAAGATTTGGTCCCGGATGCAGGCGGGCGAATAACGCCGCGTCGGATGTTTCGAACCTGAGAAAGTAACGGTCCATCCCGCATTCGTTCCAGTAGCGGTATGTTTCCAACGGCCTGTTGCCTACCGAAACGGTAACGGCAAGGTCTGTTTCATTTTTGATCCGCTTTATGACAAGCCCCAGCTTTTTATCGGCGATTCCCGGCGTCTCGCCGGACTGGAGGACAACCGTGCCTTGCCGGGAACCTGCCATAGCCCGGGCAATCTCAAGTATTTCGTCGGCTGACATTGCATAGCGGACGACATTCCTGTTGGATGCCCTGATCCCGCAATAGAGGCAGTCATTGATACATATGTTGGAGAACTCGATGATCCCCCTGATGTAGATCTCATCGCCCATATGGTTCCTTCGGACCATATCGGCGTGGCGGTAAAGTTCTTCAACAGATTCTCCCCGGGCGCCAAGCAGGTTGAGCGCCCGTTCCTTTGTATACTCATCTTCCATAGGTCACACTATTCGCTGAATTCTTTGATTGCACTGTCGGTCTTGCGCTGCACGATTTACGGTTTCCGGGGATAGTGTACCGCCAGCCATACCGTGGGTCCTTCATCGTCGGTCCTCGTCACCCTGTGACGGTGGTGGGCGGGTATAACCAGATAATGTCCCGGAAGGAGATTGACGGGTTCCGGCTCTCCTTCGAAGAGAATTCCGGCGCTTCCCTTAAGAAGAACCACCAGTTCGTCGAGGTCCTGATCGTACCAGAGATCCTGCGGTGTCGTCTGTCCGCGGGAGATAATTCTCTCGATACGGACCTGACCGCTTTCGGCGATGGTCTCGAATATCTCTTCCGGAATGTCCGCCGGAATCCCGGAAAAAAGATTGTCTGGTTGTATCATGGGCTCCTTCTATCGCCTGAGTTGCGGGCGGATGATCCGCATTTGTCGTACAGATCCTGCAGGACATATATGACGTATAGAACCTGTTTCTACTTCTTCCCGGTTCCCTTTTCCGTGATCATTCGCAGCGTGTCCTTAAACTCTTCCTCGTTGGGCGCACGTTCGACGGCCTTCTTAGCGAGTCTTTCGGCCTCGTCGAGGTTTGTGCCCTTTGTGTAATAAAGCCAGGCAAGGTTATTGTAGGCTCTCGGGTCATCGGTTTTTTCAATTGCGTCCTGGTAGGCCACCCGTGCTCTTTCAAGGTCCTTCTTCTGAAAGAGGACATTACCCATATAGAGATAGGCAATAGGCAGTTCCCTTGACGCCGTTTCGTATTCCTTCAGCGCCGCATCCAATTCTCCCGAGTGCTCATAACTGACGCCGAGATTGATGTGCTCCTGGGGAGTCAGGGGATCATTAAGCACCAGGATCCTGGGAAGGCTGCAGGAGGCGAGGCACAGCAGTGAACCCAGTATCAGGAGACAGACAGGCGAAGTGCCCAGTATCCTGTTTTTTTCCATACCTTCTCCAGATCGGAGTTCGCGATCATCTCCCTCTCCCTGCGCCCCGAATTAACGATGATGCCGTCGCGGGTGTAGCCGGTTACCACCAGGAAATGATTGAGCTGATAGAACGAAAGACCGTATTCGACAAAGAGGATAAGAGGTATTCCCCGATCGATATGATCGCGTATGTCACGCATCGAGCCTCGGAACTGCTGTGCGGAAAACCCCTTTTTCTTTGGATAATTCTCAAGGTCGGAGGTCAGCACGCCACGGGCGCCGGGACTGTAGATGGCCTTTGTTATTTCATCGATGCCGATCCTTTCAGCCCCGCCTTGACGTGTGTACCAGTAGTTCATGACCGTGGCGAGCGCCGCCGGGCCGCATTGGTAGTCCTCCTGAGGAAAAAAAGGCACGCCCGAAAGCATCTTTGACCCATCGGGCAATACCGTCGGAGAAGTTGCACAAGCGCAAAGGAACAGGAGCACGGCACAAAATAAAGGAAAGATTCTTTTCATACCATAAAAAATAACCATGGAGCACTCGTCAAAGAGCACCCCATGGTTCCGGGTTCGCATGCTATTGCGTCACCACAACCTTCTTGCCCGACGTGAGGTTGATGATGAGAATGACGAGCAGTACGATGACGAGGATGGCTATAACGATGCCGAGTCCGCTGTCCTGTCCTACCTTGAGATCGTCAAGTTTCTGGGCAAAACTGTGGATCTGCTGGTCACTCATCTCGGAAATACGCGATTGTATTTCCTCAGGGGAGAAACCGAGATCCAGAAGCCGCTGTTTGACGAGCTTCATCTCGAGGACTGTCTGTATCTTCTGGACATCGGCGGCCCTTTCACCGGAAGAGAGGGTTATCGCCTGGGAGGGCATAAATGCCGCCTCGACGCGCGGTGCTATACCAATGATGAACATAACTGCGACAAGATAATAAACCGTGATTCTCCTGGCCATGACTTCACCTCCTTTCATATTTACTCGATTTCGCCGTATATCAAAAAGTATATATCCAATATCAACCGGTTTGTAAACATTTTTCACCCGTTGTGCGAAAGCCCTGTTTTCAACGTTCTTCGGTGATCTCAACGTTACATGACAATTGAAGGATTAGTGATCCTATGGTATTCTGCACACATAACGGCCGACGATCCTTACGGTCAATCCCCGGACAAAACAGGGAGGTTCTTATGTCAACACTATACGATGTTTATGCAAGGGAAGTTCTCGACAGCAGGGGAAATCCCACCGTGGAGGTGGAAGCGGTTCTCGAAAGCGGGGCAACGGGCCGGGCAATCGTGCCTTCGGGGGCCTCGACAGGTGCAAGGGAAGCGCTGGAGCTGCGCGACGGAGACGCGAAGAGATACAAAGGCAAAGGCGTAAGGAAAGCCGTAGACAACGTAAACAATATCATAGCTCCTGAGGTGGAAGGGCTGGATGCCCTTGACCAGGCATATATCGACAAGGTTCTCATCGACACCGACGGCACGGAGAACAAGAGCAAACTTGGCGCCAACGCCACACTTGGCGTCTCGATGGCAGTGACCCGCGCGGCAGCCGACTTCCTCGGAATTCCCCTTTACCAGTATATCGGAGGAATAAGGGGGCGCGAGATCCCCGTTCCGATGATGAACGTGATAAACGGCGGTGCCCATGCCCAGAACTCACTCGATGTCCAGGAGTTCATGATCGTGCCGGCCGGCGCCGAATCTTTCAGTGAAGCCCTGAGGGTGGGAGCGGAAGTCTTTCATACCCTGAAAGGTATTCTGAAAGACCAGGGTTATTCAACGGGAGTTGGCGATGAAGGCGGTTTTGCACCGCAGATCACCTCGACCGCGGAAGCCCTGGATACACTCATGAAGGCCATCACGAAGGCAGGTTTCAAGGCAGGCAAGGATGTCTTCATCGCTCTCGATGTCGCTGCGAGCGAGTTGTACAAGAAGGGAAAATATCATATAGACGGCAATGTGTGGGATGCCGGAAAACTGGTGGATTTTTACGAGACCTTAGCTAAAGAGTATCCGATAGTCTCCATTGAGGACGGATTTGCACAGAACGATTGGAAGGGGTGGAAGAAATTTACCGAACGGTGCGCCTCTACCATACAGATCGTTGGCGACGACATTTTTGTCACCAATCCAAAGATCTTTGCCGAAGGCATAGAAAAAGGGATTGCCAACAGTATCCTCATCAAGCTCAACCAGATCGGCACGGTCACCGAAACCCTGACCACCATCGAGATGGCGAAGCGTGCGGGTTATACCTGTGTTATCTCTCACCGTTCCGGTGAAACGGAAGACACCTACATAGCCGATCTTGCCGTCGCGACGAACGTAGGCCAGATCAAAACAGGGTCCGCTTCGAGAAGCGAAAGGATAGCGAAATACAACCAGCTGCTGCGAATCGAAGACGAACTTGGCGAACTGGCCATATTCGGCGGCAGCAGCGTTTTCTACAGCGTGAAGAAAAAGTAAAAGACTTCCCTTCGAAGATGGGACATGCGGAAATCGGGCATATCGATCAGCGCCCCGGTTGAAGACGGGGCGCTGATCTTTCTATTTTCGTTATTGAGGAGGTTTGGCAGACTTGTCCGGTTTCGGCTGGGAGTTCTGATTCTCGCAGTCTCTGAGGCAATCGGCCAGACATCTGGCTTCCTTTTCTTTCGTGCATCTGGAATCGGTGCAGCAATTCGAACGGCAGTCATCACGGCAGGACGCGGCGATAGCCGATGGGGGTACGGGTGTTAGAATGACCGCCAGGGCAATCAGGGCCATTAGCATAGATGGGAGAAGAATATTTTTCATCGTATCACCTCCTTTAAATGGTGCATGACGGTTTATAACACTATCATTCAATACAGTCAATGTCGTCCGTCACATCACGGTGGTGAAGCGACGGGCATGAAGAATTTTTCTTTCGAATTTCGGTGCTTTTTCTCTGGAGATGGGATACATTGTAGATACAATCCAAATGAACGGTATTTCGTATGGTAAAGCTTTACAATATAGTGGATTCACGGGTAACCGAATGCGTCCGTACAAAAGAGAATATTGCCGTCTATATCAATCCCGACGAGAAGGAGAGGCAATATCTCATCCAGCAGTATCAGATAGACGAGCATACCCTCCAATCCGCCCTTGACCCCGACGAACTCTCCCGTATCGAGATAGAATCGAACCATGTCGCGATCATTCTGAAGGTGCCCGTCAACTATCAGGCAGAGCATGCCTTTGAATTCCTGGTATCGTCGATGGGCATGTTCCTCTTCGAAAAGATACTGATCATTGTCATGGCCGAAGACCTTCCCATCTTCGACAGCAAAACCTTCGCACGCGTGAGCCGTCTTGCCGAGACGATGCTCAAAATTGTCAGCTACAGTATCTTCCGTTTCCTTGAACACCTGAGGGTTATCGACATGGTGTCCGACGAACTTGGCGACAAGATCAGCACGTCCATGGAGAACACCTACCTCCTGAACCTTTTCGCTCTGGAAAAAAGCCTTGTCTATTATCAGAATGCCATAAATTCCAACTCGGTCCTCATAGAAAAAATGAAGATATACACGCAGCGAATCGGATTCACCGTGGACGATACGGAACTGCTCGATGACATAACCATCGAGAATACCCAGTGCTACAAGCAGGCAGAGATCTATTCCAATATTCTTGCGAGCATGATGGATGCCAGAGTATCCATTGTGAACAACAACCTCAATATCCTCATGAAAAAGCTCACTATGATCACCATAGCCATCATGGTCCCGACCTTTGTCGTCAGCGCCTTTTCAATGAACGTGACCATACCTATCCAGCGGCATCCCCAGGCCTTCTGGATCATCCTCGGAATAGCCTGCGTGGCCATGGCCGGTTTTTTCTTCTTTTTCTTAAGGACCAAGAAATAAGGACGGTTTCAGGGTTTCACAAAATCACCTGTATATGATTTTGAAAAGCCTGTTCGCCATTTCCTTATCCATAGTCTGCAGGATCTGGTATTCCTGGAGTGCCGAGGCCTTGTCTCCTGCCGAGGCGTAAGCTTTGCCGAGGCCGAGGTGCATTCCGGGATCGCCCGGTCTCTGGCTTATACCCGTCTTGAAGGCCGAGATAGCATCGCTATATCGGCCCATGTCGGTATAGACCGATCCCAGGTATCCATAGGCGTCAGTGTAAAGGGGCTCGAGCCGGATGACCTCCTGAAGGGCCTTGACCGCCTCGGCCTTCTTCCCCCGGGAGGCGTAATTAAGGGCCAGAAAGAATCGGGTATCGGCATGGCCGGGGTTGATCTTCAGGGATTTTTCCAGGACTTTCGTTGACTCCGCATAATTTCCCTGTTTTGCATAGACTCTTCCAAGCCTGGCAAGAACATCCACGTTTTCCGGGTCCAGAGCGAGCGCCCTGTTAAACATATCGACCGCCTCGCCAAGTTTCTCCATGTTGGCATAGCTTACTCCCAGATTCACCAATGTTTCGACTCTTCTGGAATCGACGGTAAGCGATCGTTTAAAGGAATCTACGGCCCTGTCGTGGCGGCCCAGGATTCCGTAGGCAACACCCTGGTAGAAGAAACAGGCCGCCGTCTGGTTGAAATCGACGCGGCACGCCTCCCTTGGTTCCACGAGATCGCTTTTTGCCAGTCCCTGCGTAATGAGATTGACAGGCAGGGCGAAGTTCAGATTTTGTGTTTCGGCTATGAGAAAAGTCGCGATGCCCACAACCTCGCCGCGTTCGTTAAAGAGCGGGCCGCCGCTGGAGCCGCGGGAAATGGCCGCCGTCATCTGGATGATCGATATGTTTTTGTCGATTTTGCGGATGCCGCTGACAATACCTTCCGAGATGGTGTTTTCCAGTCCCTGCGGGCTGCCCATGGCGTAGACCTTTTCACCGACCCGAAGGATATCGGAATTTCCTATCTTTACGGCGGGGTATTTCCCTTTCGCTAGTTTCAGTATGGCCAGGTCGCTGTCGGAATCGACGTGGGTAAGACCTTCCACATCATGCACTGTGTCGCCATGTTTGACCTTGATCCCGGAGGCCATGGTGACGACGTGATAGTTGGTAACGACCTTACCGTCGGAACTGACGATAAAGCCGCTCCCCTGACCGATGGGATTTCCCCGTTCGTCGAAGGACACGACGACCACGACGGCGCCGCTGTTATTCCTGAAGATGGTGTCTGCGTCTCCGTGGCATGCAAAGGGCCATACGAGAAGCAAAAAGTACAGGCACAACCGGGATGCCTTTAATACCGGGGATCCTGCAAATGCCGCCATATCGATCTCCTTGTCAAAAAATCCTGTTTCAGGGAAAACCACCTCTTCGCCAATCCTGCTGGATAGTCGTTGTTTTTTCGACTAGACTATACCAGTGAGGAGAATATGAAATGACGATATCAGGCGCAAAACGAAGCGCGGGTTTGCTCATGTACCGCCGGCGCGATAAAATCGAAATACTCCTTGTCCATCCCGGCGGGCCCTTCTGGGCCGGGAAAGACGAAGGCGCCTGGAGTCTCCCCAAGGGACTTGTCAACCCTGGAGAAGATGAACTCCTGGCGGCGATACGAGAATTCGAGGAAGAGACCGGTTTCCCGGCGGAAGGGGAGTTCCTCGCCCTTTCACCGCTCAGACAGCCAAGCGGGAAGGTTATCCTGGCATGGGCTTTCGAGGGTGACTGTGACGCGGCGCTCATGAAAAGCAATCTCTTTACAATGGAATGGCCGCCGCGATCGGGGAAAATGGCTGAATTTCCCGAGGCCGATCGCGCGGGCTGGTTCGACCTCGAATCAGCGAAAGCAAAGATCATAAAAGGCCAGAGAGGGTTTATCGAAGAATTCGAACGCATCATGAAGTAAACGGACGATGATCTCAATGGCCGGTCTCCTTTCGGATAAGGTAAAGCAGAGACAGTCTGAACGCCAGGGGGAGGTATGGACTACGCCTGTGATATCAGGCAGTTGCCTTTGTTCTTCACCCCAGGAATTGTTTCAGGAGTTCATCAACCTGGTCCTGTGAGAGGGATTCGTTGTCAGAAAGGGAGTCGACAGAAGGGGTCACGGGTTTTTCGTTTCCTGTATCGAAGCTTAGTGACGCCAGGTCGCTCATCAGCTTGTCGAGTTCCGATGTTTCGGCCGCCGGTTCGGCGGCGACCGCTGCCAGATCGCCAAAGAGTGCGTCAAGATCGGATTGAGAAAGTGTTTCGGCCATATCTCTCTTTACGGGACCCCGGAAGGGGTATGATTTTATTATCGGCAGGATGGGAAAAAATGTAGAGAATAAATTGAGAAATACACTGCGTAATTGCTTTCGCGGCTTTCCGGAGGTATTATTAAATAAGGGCCAACACTATGCGACGTTTTCTCTTACTGGCAATCCTTTTCTTTTTTCTCTTGCCCCTTTGCGCGATCGCTGCCGAAGAATGTTTTGACTGTCACGACAAATACAAGAAGACCAGCCACGGGAAGCTGGATTGCGTTGTATGCCACAACGATATAAAGGATCTGCCGCATGCCGACAAACTGGCGAAACCGGCTTGCACATCCTGCCACGCCGAGGCCGCGAAAAACTTTCAGGTGAGCGTACATTCGGACAAAGGATTCAAGTGCTCCGGTTGCCATAATGTCCATACACCTGCCCAGGATACAAAAAGATGCGCTTCCTGCCACTCGCGGGTTGCCCACAAAACTCTCCCTTCCGCACAAAAACACCTGGCCGAACTGGAATGCTCCGGGTGTCATGCCAGGGCGGTCCAGGGGAACATAAACGTGAAGGTGGACTCGAAACAGTCCATGGCGAGGGATACCCTGGACAAGGATGGCAATCAATTTGTCGATGTCGGGGAATGGAAAGACTTTCTCGTACACAGTTATTCAATGGTAAAGGACAGTTACAGGATCAAGCGCGTCTATTCGGTGGCTGGCAGCGCCCACAACGTCGGCGCGAAGGCGATCTCCTGCAATGGTTGTCATGTCGAGAACAAGGTGTTCCAGAAGGCGACCCTCGATGTCAATGCAGCGGGACAGCGCTTCAAAATGGGCCTGGATCCTCACAGCGTGATCCCCCGTCTCCCGATGACGGATCTTTACGGATTGACGTCCCACGGAAAGTCGGGGGTCCTCTGCCAGGATTGCCACGTGTCTCAGGAACGCATAGACGATAGCGTCTGTGCCAGGTGCCACGCGAAGGTCTATGGCGTGTACAAGGGGACCAAACACGCGAAGGGAACCGCCGCGTATTGCACCGATTGTCACGATCCCCACAAGGTGAAGACATATCGTGAATTGGGGACCGGGGAGCGGATATCGGTGTGCGCCAGATGCCATGCGAACTACATGGAAAAGCACAGATGGCTTCCTCATGCCGAACTCCATTTCATGTATCTTGAATGCTCCACCTGCCATAGTCCCCAATCCGAGAAGGGAATGGTCTTCAACATAAGTGTCAGCGGCGCAGACGGCAAGAGGAAGCTCGACTACGACGATATCGCAGCGGCATTTGGCAGTAGAAAGAGGGCGAGAAATCTCATCGACGTGAATGGCGACAGACGCATCGTATCGTCCGAGATTGTCCCTTTCTTCGAAAATCTGAAGAAGAAAACGCGGGGTAAGGTTGGAATTGAAGGCTCCATCGTTGTAACCGGTGTCTACCATGATTATTCGCAGGTGCAGAAACGGGACAAGGTCTGCGCAACCTGTCATTCCGAGGATGCACCCTTCTATCAGTCAATGTATCTGGTCCTCCCGGAAGAGAAAGGCTTTTCTTACATGCCGGTCAAAGGTACCGTACTGTCAACCGTGCCTTCCTCCCTCGGTGTGAATTTCTTCCTTCTCGGCGAGACGAAAATGCGGTGGAGCAACGTCGGGGCGCTTCTCAAAGCCCGTGGCGAGGCACGCCGTGAGCTTCTTGAAGAACTGGGATTCAGATGGGTCGATATCGCCGGTATTTTCCTGTGCCTCGCGGCCCTGTTCCTTGTTTGTATTCATATCATCCTGCGGGTGGTGTTCAGACGATGAAGAAAAACGAGACAGATCTCCATCCCTTTTTGATCCGCATCTGGCACTGGGCCAACGCGTTGATCATCTTTGTCCTCATTGTTACCGGCGCCGATCTGCGCTTCACCGACGTGGACATTTTCTCCGATTACGGGTTTGCCGTGAACCTGCACAAATATGCGGGATATCTCCTGGCTATTTCCTTTCTTTTCTGGATTGCCGCATACCAGATCCTCGGGGGATTCACGAGGCATTATGTCCTCTCCCTCAAGGATATGCGATCGATCCCGGCACAGACAACCTACTACATCCACGGTCATTTCCGGGGCGGAACGAATCCCTTCAAAGCCTCCCCCTCATCGCGGTTCAACGCCCTGCAAAAACTGGCGTACTCGTTCATCATGTTTATTGCGATGCCTCTCATAATCGCAACAGGGATAGTGTTCGGCAACATCATGGACTTCTATACTCTCATATCCGCTACAGGCGGGATCCGGGTTCTCGATATCATTCACGTCATCGTGGGGTACATATTCGTCATCTATCTGATCGTTCACCTCTACATGGCAACCCTGGGCAAACACGTCTTTTCCCACACAAAGGCAATGATAACGGGACGTGAAGAATAAAGACGGCCTGTTGCCCAAACCGGTCCTCCCTATCACCCCTCCCTATCACCAGCGAAGCTTTCGGGACGCGAAATAGAGGGAAGGGCAAAAGACTGTCTCACGCCCGTTCATCGCCTTAAAGCTCCTCTCTGGAGGCAAAGAAGAGAGCATGAGGAGAAAGGCAAAAGACTTCCCCGGGAATCCATGAGACTTCAAGAATTCCCGGGAACTTCCGATCCCGCTCTTGCAAGCGGGATAACAAAGAACCTGACATATCACAGAAACCTGCTTCACGACAACAACGAACACCTCACGAACATCTATAGAGTAAAAACCCGCCGAAGGCGTGCAAAGTGCGGCCTGATCCCGTCTTTCCAGGGATCTGGACGCAATTCTTTTAAGGCTTCCTCCTATCCTCTCTTCTCTGCCTCCAGCGAACCCCCGAAACGGGGTAAAGCGGGCGTGAGACAGTCTTTCGGAAGAGGGATTTGGGCAACAGACCGAAGAAAGTTGATGACGCAAAACCCGAAGCCTGAGACTTGAAACCTTTACCTGTCTCTGGTATCATAAACCCCTATGTCACTTACCGGTATTGATAACGGAAGGGTCAAGCTCGTCATGGTGGGAGGCAAGGGCGGGGTCGGCAAGACGACCTGCGCCGCCGCCATCGCCTTGAAACTGGCCCGGGAAGGCAGGAAGGTGCTTATAATTACCAGCGACCCGGCACCCTCACTTTCTGACATATTCGAAAAGGACATAGGCGACAGGGAAACACGGATTGACGATATCTGTGAACTTTATGGACTCGAGGTGTCATCGGACATCGTTCTAGCCCGGTGGAAAGAGCGTTTCGGTCCGGAGATTTACGAGGTTGTCTCATCTTTTGCCAGTGTCGATTATGATTTCGTGGAGTACATAGGTACCGCTCCGGGGATCGAAGAAGAATACATGCTCAATTACATTATGGAACTCGTGGAGGGTGGAAGCTACGACGTCGTCGTGTGGGACACGGCCCCCGCGGGTCATACATTGAGGCTCCTTAAACTGCCCGAGCTTTTCCTCTCCCACATGGAAGCGGCCACGAAGTTCTACATGAGCATGTACGGCTATATCGAAAAAATGAAGGACACCATGCGTCTCAAGGAGTCCAAGAAGACGCTCCTTCAAATAATAGCCGGTTGGGAGGCCCTTTCGGAACGCATCGGGGAGTTTATCAGGGATGGAGCGTCGGTCAAATACCTCATCGTTACAATCCCCGAGGCGCTGGGCGTGAAAATGACGAACCGGGTGATCAGCGAGCTCGAACAAAACCGTCTCGCCGTTGAGAATATTGTCATCAATAACGTGGTGCGCAACGCCGACTGCGAATTTCACCGGCTTCGTAAGACCATGCAGGAACAGTATATCGAAGAATTGCAGCAGACATACGGGGGCAAGAACCTCACCATGCTGTATCTTGAGGCCTTTGAAATAAAAGGTATGGAAAAGATCGCCCGTGTAGCCCAGGCCCTCTTCGGATAGTGCCGATGGCGACATTGCGCATTACAGGCGGCAGGCTCAACGGGATGTCAATCAGCGTGCTGCCCGGCGACGTGGCCCGATACACGTCTTCGAAGGTCAGACAGGCCATCTTCAACATTGTTGGAAGCGTCGAGGGCATGTCGGTCCTCGATCTCTTCGCCGGTTCGGGCTCGTTCTCGATAGAGGCGTTAAGCCGGGGAGCGGCCTCGGCGACGCTCGTCGAGGCGAAGGGGAGAATGACGGACCTTATCGGAAAAAACCTTTCAAAAACCGCTCTAAATAAATATTGCGAAGTACTCCATATGGATGTAAGATATGCAGTCCCTTTACTATATGGGAGGAAGCGCGTGTATGATATCATTTTCATGGATCCTCCTTATGAGATGGGATATGTAGCGCAAACGATGACACTCCTTGAGACACATCCCCTTTATTCTGCCGACACCATCACCATAGCCGAGTATTCCAGACGCGAAAACGATTCCCTGTCCCTTTTCGAGGGCCTCCCCGGCGCAAAGACAAGAAAATACGGAGACACTGTAATTTCGATATTCAGACGCATCAAAGATTCCGGTGCATAAGGAGAGACGATGAAACAGAAGCTCGCTGTATACCCTGGTTCTTTTGATCCCGTTACGTTTGGCCACCTCGATATCCTCACACGAGGACTTGAGCTTTTCGATAAGGTCATCATAGCCATCGCCTACAATATCGAGAAAAAAGGTCTCTTTACATTCGAAGAGCGAAAAGAACTTATCCAGCAGTCGATCAATGGAAACAGCAATATCATTATCGACAGTTTTGACGGATTGCTTATCGACTATGTAAAAAAGGTGGACGCCCGCTTCGTTATCAGGGGTCTTCGCGCCATGAGCGATTTTGAGTATGAATTTCAAATGGCTTCGATCAACAGAACATTGAACCCCGATATGGACACCCTTTTCATGATGACCAGCAAGGACTATTTTTTCATAAGCTCCAGAACGATAAAGGAAGTTGCTGAATTCCATGGCTCTGTCTCCGGTTTCGTCCCCGCTCCTGTAGAAAAGAGACTTAAGGAGATCTTTGACGTGTGATGAAGAAGCCAGGCATCATCTTTTTACTTGTCACCGCAATCCTTCTCTGTGCATCTCTCTCTCAGGCAAAAGATGTCTACACCGTCCGCATAAACGGAGCCATCAACCCGCCCGTTGCCGGTTTTCTTGGGGAATGTATCGAAAAGGCGGCGAAGGATGACGCGCAGGCCCTGGTGGTCCTTCTCGATACGCCGGGGGGACTCGATTCTTCAATGCGCGAGATCGTGAAGGATATAATGGATGCGTCCGTCCCTGTTGTCGTCTATGTCGCTCCGTCCGGTGCACGGGCGGCCTCGGCGGGGGCAATCATCCTTTTGGCCTCCCATGTGGCGGCCATGGCCCCGGGGACCAACACCGGCGCGGCACACCCCGTCAGTATCGGCAAGGAAAAAACCGATGAAGTGATGATGAAGAAGGTGGTCAGTGACGCGGCGGCATATTCAAAGAGCATCGCCGCGAAAAGGGGAAGGAACGTCGACTTTGCCGCAAAAGCGGTGACGGAAAGCATTTCCATAGCAGCGAAGGACGCCCTGGCACAAAAGGTCATCGATGTGGTCGCCGATTCCACCGACGACCTTTTGACCCGGATAGACGGCAGAACGGTAGAGACAAAGAAGGGCACAGTGGTCCTGCATACGAAGGGAGCGAAGAAAGTCGAGATCCCGATGCCCTTCAAATTCCGGTTTCTTGCCTATGTCAGCGACCCCAATGTGGCCTATATCCTCATGATGATAGGGATATACGGGATCCTCTTCGAATTCTACAGTCCGGGAACGATCTTTCCCGGCGTCATCGGCGGTATTTCGCTCATACTGGCGCTTTATGCCTTTCAGGCAATACCGATCAGTTATGCGGGGCTTGCCTTGATACTCCTGGGTATCGTATTCTTTATACTGGAGGTTAAGATAGTAAGCCACGGTCTTTTGGGTATCGCCGGAATTGTGTCTGTCATTATCGGTTCGGTAATGCTTGTCGATCTTCCCGGCAGCCCTCTGGCCATATCGTTCGGGAGCATTCTTATCGTCGCCGTTGTATCGGCCATATTTGTTTTCGGCATACTTTCCTTTGCCGTGAAGGCGCAGCTTTCCCGGGTCAAAACCGGCTCCGAGGGCCTTCTCGGGGAGAGCGGGATTGCCCGGACGGATATCGCCGCCGGGGGAAAAGGAAAAGTCATGGTCCATGGTGAGCTTTGGACGGCCGTTGGTGATGAAGCGCTGCATGAAGGCGAGGAAGTTGTTGTCACCGCCGTCGAAGGGCTTACCGTCAAGGTAAGAAAAAAAGGAGGGTAGCCGCATGTTTTCAATTCCGATCCTGTTCGTAGTCGTCGTGGTCGTATTTTTTCTGTTCAGTGCGATAAAGATACTCAATGAATATGAAAGAGGTGTCATCTTCAGGCTCGGCAGGGTGCTCGGCAGCCCCAAGGGACCGGGTCTCATCATACTTATCCCCATCATCGACCGTATGGTGAAGGTGAGTCTGAGGACCGTCGTCCTCGACATACCTCCCCAGGACGTCATTACCCGCGACAACGTTTCGATCAAGGTGAACGCCGTGGTCTATTTCCGCGTGGTTGATCCGCTCAAGGCGATCATTGACGTGGAAAACTTTCTGTACGCGACAAGCCAGCTTTCGCAGACCACTTTAAGAAGTGTTCTCGGGCAGGCCGAACTTGACGATCTCCTTTCCCACAGGGAACAACTGAACGAAAGACTTCAGGAGATCCTTGATACGCACACGGAACCCTGGGGCATAAAGGTGTCCAACGTTGAAGTAAAGAACGTTGACCTTCCTCAGGAGATGCAGAGGGCTATTGCACGCCAGGCGGAGGCGGAGAGGGAAAGAAGAGCGAAGGTTATCAGTGCCGAAGGCGAATTTCAGGCGGCCACGAAACTCTCGCAGGCATCGGAAATCCTTTCCCAGAATCCGATGTCGCTACAGCTAAGGTATCTGCAGACACTGATAGAGATTTCAACGGAAAAGAACTCAACCATAATTTTTCCGTTGCCCATAGACCTGATTAAGATGTTTATGGAGAAGCTAAGCAAATAAACTAAGGAAATCCCTGGAATATGAAAAAACTGTTTCTATTTTTTATCGCGATATCGTTGTGCTTTGTCACTGTTACAGGATATGCAGCGGCCAGAAAGGCCGTGAACAAGAAAGCTGCGGCAGCCAGAAGCACCAAAGAAGCCGAACCTCCCTGCAAAGCTTTTATCATCGTCGAGGCCGACGGGGGGAAAATGATCGACGGGAGCAACGTACGCGAGAAGCGGGCCCCGGCCAGTATCACGAAACTCATGGTCGCCTACGTGGTCATGGAAAGGCTTGCTACAGGAGGCATTAAGCTCACCGATACGGTAACTGTCTCGAAAGAGGCGTCACAAATCGGCGGAAGTCAGGTCTACCTCAAGGAGGGTGAAACCTTCACCCTCGATGAGCTCATGAAGGCAATGATGGTAGCCTCCGGCAATGATGCAGCTTACGCCATCAGCGAGTACGTGGCAGGCAGCAAAGATGAGATGGTGAAGCTCATGAACGCGCAGGCCAGGGCGCTCGGGCTTTCCGATACGGAGTTTCACAGTGTCCACGGCCTGCCGCCGGCAAAAGGCGAAAAGGAAGACCAGACCTCCTGCAATGATCTTGCGGTCCTGGCCCGGGAGCTCCTCAAGAATCCAAAGATACTCCAATGGACATCCATCCAGACCGATACCTTCAGGGACGGCAAGTTTACCCTGACCAACACCAACAAGCTTCTCGGCAAGTTTTCAGGTACGGACGGTTTGAAGACGGGCTATTACTCCCAGACAGGGTTTAACATCGTTGCAACGGCCAAACGGGGCGAGATGAGATTTATCACCGTGGTAATGGGCAGTCCGACAGGAAAGATACGGGACTCTCTGGCCATGGAAAAGTTGCAAAAGGCCTTTGCCCAGTATAAAATGATGAACGTTGTCAAGAAGGGAGAGGTAATCGAACAGGATGTCTTTCTCGTCGACGGTAAATACAGAAAAATGAAAGGAGTGACCGAGAAGAGTTTCCTCTACCCGATGGCAGTTGATAAAAAGAGTGCCGTAACGAAGGAGATTCTTCTGCCCGAGCGGGTAAAGGGGGAGATCAGGGAAGGGCAAAGGCTGGGAGAACTGGTGGTAAAGCTTGACGGCCAGGTAATCGGCAAAGTCAACATTGTTTCTCCCGTTTACGTGCCGAAAGCAAATCTCTTCACGAGACTAATCAGGAGACTCGGTCTCAACATTTAAAATGATTGACGTACAATTCAGCATGCTGCGCAACAAAGAGATCATCGTCGGCATTACGGGCGGCATTGCGGCGTACAAGACGGCGGAACTGATCAGGCTGCTTACGAGGCACGGCGCCAATGTTCACGTTGTCATGACGAAAAATGCCATGCAGTTTGTCACCCCGCTGACCTTTCAGACTCTGTCCGGAAACCCCGTCATCCATGAAATGTTCGAACTTTTTCGGGGGTCCAAGATAGGTCATATCGCTCTTTCCGATATAGCAGACCTGCTCGTTATCGCTCCCGCGACGGCAAATATCATCGGGAAGATAGCAAACGGCATAGCCGATGATTTCTTGACGACCATGGTGATGGCAACAACGGTACCCGTGTTTTTCGTGCCGTCGATGAATACCAAGATGTGGTCGAGCAAGATGGTGCAAGCCAATCTTCAGAAGCTTAGAGACGCCGGTTATGAACTGATGGAACCTGCGAGCGGTGACCTTGCCTGCGGTACGGAAGGCAAGGGACGGCTTCCGGCTTTAGAGGAGATTATCGAAAGGATAGAGGACATCTTCACGGAAAAGGACCTGCGCTCCGAACGGATCATGGTCACAGCGGGGCCGACCACGGAATACATAGACCCCGTGCGGTGCATCACGAACAGGTCTTCGGGGAAAATGGGCTACGCGATCGCGAAAATGGCCAGGAGACGGGGGGCCGAGGTGGTGCTTGTCACGGGAGAGACATCGATACCCGCACCGCGCAGTGACATCACGACCGTACGGGTCGTAACGGCCTGCGATATGAGGGATGCCGTGATGCAGTACCATAAAGACTGCACGATAATCATAAAAGCGGCCGCTGTCGCCGATTTCAAATGCAGAAATGAGAATTGCCAGAAGATCAAGAAGAAGGGCGATACCAACATGATAACGCTCGAGCTCGAGAAGAACCCCGACATCGTAGCGGAACTCTGCAAGGTAAAAGGCGACAGGATCGTGGTAGGTTTCGCCGCCGAGACGGAGAATATCATCGAACACGCCCTGGACAAGCTCAAGAGAAAAGATCTTGATCTTATCGTGGCAAATAACGTTGCCCAGCAGGGCATCGGATTCGGCTCCGAAGAAAATGAAGTGACGATTATCGATCGTTCGGGCGCGACCAAACAGGTGCCTCGGCTGAGCAAAGACGAAATTGCCCATATTATCCTCGATTCAGTGAAGAAACTCATAAAGAAACGCCGCAGATCCGGGGAAGGTTCCTGAGAGAGACTGAAATGAGCCGCCATCCGGATTGTGAACCCTGTGGTGCCTGGTACCCTCGTATAACGATACCATCATCATGTATAAAGAAGGGGAAGACCAAGCCGCTGTCTTTTCTGCTTGTTTTCATGTTTTGCGCCTGCCTTCTCTTGCTTACGTCCCAGGATGTTTTCGGCCAGTATAAACGTCCCCAGGCCCAGCAAGATGACAGGGTGGCAGATGTCGTGGAGACGGCGAGCAAGGCGATCGTGAATATCAAAACGGAAGAAATGCTCAAGACCGAATCCGAGGAAAAGAAGTCTCCATCCCTCTTCAAGAGGTATTTTTCGGGAGAGGATGAGGTGGAAGAGCTTGTCGAGAACATTGGTTCCGGCGTTGTCCTTGATCCCAAAGGCATCGTTGTCACCAACGAGCATCTCATCGCCCGGGCCATCAATATCAGGGTGAAGTTCATTAACGGAAAGGAATACGAGGCATACGTGCTGGGCAGTGACCCTGAATATGATATCGCCCTCCTCAAAATTGTTTCCGACAAGACTGATTTTCCACACCTTATCATTTCAGACAAGAAAATCCGTGTCGGAGAAAAAGCCATAGTCATCGGAAACCCGTACGGTTTGTCGAGCTCCGTTTCCGTCGGCGTCGTGAGCGCACTCGGGAGGAATCTGAGAATCGACAACAAGGTGTATGCCAATCTTATCCAGACGGATGCAGCGATCAATCCCGGCAACAGCGGAGGCGTTCTTCTCGATGTCAACGGCGCCCCGATGGGCATAGTTACGGCGATATACGGCGAAGGCAAGGGCATAGGTTTTGCCATCCCCATGGATGACGTAATGACGATCCTTTCTGAATTCGTCGAGAACAAATCGGCGCGTCCCATCCTCGGTCTTTTCATTGAGAGACAGAAAGAAGAGAAGAAGAACTACCTTCTCGTCAACAGGATCATACCGGGCAGCCCCGCTGCAAAATACGGATTCAAAGTCGGTGACAGGATCACCGAGATAAACAAGAAGGTAATACGTGAATCACTGAAGCTCCAGATTGCCATGCGCTCCGTGATGTCGAAAGGTGCTTTCCAGCTTCGCCTTGTCCGGGGCGGGAAAAAATATGCCGTCAATATCGAAGTGTCCGACATAGAAGGCTACACGCCGCAGCCCGTCGATCAGGTTCTCTGCGGCATGAAGGTGTCCGGAATATCGGGATATCCGAAGCTGAAATATCGCCTGCGAGACAAGGACGGTGTCGTGGTCGTAAAGGTGCTTCCCGGAGGCATCGCCGTGAAGTCAGGCCTGAAGAAAGGCGATGTCATTGTCAAGATCAACAATAACCCGGTAAAGAACCAGAATGATTTTGACGCATTCATGATAGAAGGGCTTAAGAGGAACTACATCCTCTATCAGGTGAAAAGGGATGACAGTCTTTTCTTCCTGCCGGTAAAGTTAGATACTCTCCTATAGGGGGCTGCTATGACGGATTTAAAGGATATAAAAAAACAGGTTCAAGATGAAGTTGGCACCTGCAGTGCGGCGGAGGAGCATCTCTTTCCCGAACTTACCTTCTCCACATTCGTATTATCACTCTCGACATCAGCAATGGTGTGTCTTGGAGAACTGCCGGATCCGATCAGCAACGAAAAGAACGTCAGCCTTTCCCTGGCAAAGCAAACGATCACAATCATAGAGATCCTCAAGGAAAAGACGAAGGGCAACCTGAGCACGGAAGAAGAGCGGCTCATTGACGGAATCCTTTACGATCTGCATATCCGCTACGTGAAAGCGGCCTGCTGATTACAATTATGGGGGCTCACGTCGCCCCCTCCACGAGCAAAAGCCCGCGGAGCCTCCCCTTCTCGCACGCTGTGCGTGCTAACTACATTCTATGGGGGCTCGTGTCGTCTTATCCACGAGCAAAAGCCCGCGGAGCCTCCCCTTCTCGCACGCTGTGCGTGCTAACTACATTCTATGGGGGCTTGCGTTGCCTCATCCTTGCCGCCTCGATATCGACCGAATGTGACATCGGAATCCGTCCAAAGCTATGTTCTTCTATTTCTTCCTCACTTCGGCTGGGGCCGGAATATTGGGGTGGAAGGGTGTTTGGGGGGCTTGATTCTTCCCCGTCATTCCGGACTTCGAGACCGTGTCACAATTATTTCCGTTATTCCGGCGCAGGCCGGAATCCAGGAGAAATAACGGATAAGGAACCATCAGGCGAAAGGACGTCTAACCGTTCTCTATAAACACTGCCTGATGTCCCGCATACGTTTGTTTCCTGCTGAATAGAGGTCTTCCTTGATAGCAGCCTTCGCTGGGATGGCGAACAGGATCTTGACGTTCAAGCGGCCCCAACTGGTCAAACTATCTTTCGTTTTTACCCGTATACTCGTTTGAAGATTGTGTCGATGTGGCGGAAGTAGTGTTCATTGGTGCAGGTTTCTTCGATCTCTTTCGATGACAGGTGTTTCGCCAATTCTGCGTCTTTTTTCAGCTCTGTGACAAAGTCGAGGCCATTTTCATAGCAGCGCATGGCTACCGACTGGGTGGCCTTGTAGGCCTCCTGCCTTGTGAGCCCCTTCTTGATAAGGGCGATGAGAATTGCCTCCGAGTGGTAGAGGCCCCGCGTGATATCAAGGTTCTTCTGCATTTTTTCAGGATAGACGATGAGGTTTTTGAAGACGTTCTTTACTCTCTCCAGCATGTAGTCGAGAGCGATGGTGGCATCGGGGGCGATGACCCGCTCCGCCGACGAATGGCTGATGTCCCGTTCGTGCCAGAGGGGGATATTTTCCAGTGACGTCATGGCGTAACCGTGGAGTAGTCGCGCCATTCCGCAGAGGTTTTCCGATGCGATGGGATTCCTCTTGTGCGGCATTGCCGAAGACCCCGTCTGCCCTTTCCGGAAAAACTCTTCCGCCTCTCCGACCTCGGTTCGCTGGAGGTTCCGTATTTCCATGGACATCCTCTCGATGGTGGAGCCAATGAGCGCCAGCGTCGTGAAGAACTCGGCGTAATGATCGCGAGGTATGATCTGAGACGATATGGGGCACACTTTAAGGCCCATATTCTCGCAGACATATTCCTCTACCGACGGCGGGACGTGGGCATAGGTGCCGACGGCGCCGGATATCTTTCCATAACGGATGCGTTCTTTCGCGGCTTTCATCCGTTCGAGGTTGCGTCTCATTTCGTCGTAGAAGTGGGTTATCTTGAGCCCGAAAGTGACAGGCTCCGCATGGATGCCGTGGGTCCTGCCGATAGCGGGCATATCTTTGCAGGCATACGCCTTTTCCTTAAGTACCTCCATAAGCGCGACGACATCTTCGATGAGGATATCCGCGGCCTCATTCAACAGGCACGAAAAAGAGGTATCGAGGATGTCCGACGACGTGACACCCATGTGGATGTACTTGGAGGAGGGCCCCACATACTCTGCGACATTCTCGATGAAGGCCACCACGTCGTGTCTCGTGCGTTCCTCTATCTCAAGGACCCTGGCGACCTCGAAGTTCGCTTTTTCCTTGATGTTCTTCATATCCTCGGCGGGAATCACGGAAAGCCTGGCATATGCTTCACAGATGAGAACTTCGATCTCGAGCCACTTCTGATATTTGTTCTGATCAGTCCAGACCCGGGCCATTCGTTCCCGTGTATATCGTTCAATCATGCCACTTTATAACCCGCAGGGGAGCTTTTTGTCAATTTGAAAAAGGCGGGTTCATGGGTCGTGGGTAACAGGAAAGGATATTCTTTGCGTATCCGCGTTATTCTTTTGGAAAGAACATCTTCGCCAGTTCGCGGATCATCCGGTGGGTCTTTTTTGATCTTATCGGCTTCCATTCCTCGTTTATGCCGGGGAGGATTGGCGGGATTACGTCGGTGATGACGCAGGTGTCGCCCAGCTCGCGGTCCTTTACGTCGTAGTCGCCGGCGGGCAGGACGCGTGAGATCATCTGGCGCGCATCAATTTCAGCCAGGCAGAGGGAATAGCGATACGATTTGTATCCTTTCATCGGCAGGGAGCGATTCTTGCGTTCTTCGAGATAGCGGGCCATGTCGTCCTTGTTCTTGAGAACGATGGAGACGAATACACCGAAGCGAGGGGGGAGGGCCCGGTAGCAATCCGGGCCGCTGTAGCATCCGTTTTCATCTGCCTCGGTGTCAACGATCTGGTCGAGGTCGCAGAAAGCGCTGATGTTATCGTCATCATAAAAAGGTTTCCAGTTCCACATTGTTGTCAGCTCTCCTTGCTGTCCCAGTCCACGGAGGTGACGGTTTGAAAGTTCCCCACGTGGATGCAACTCTTCACATCGATGACGACGAGCGCCGTCGTCGATGCATGTATGAACTCTTCCAGTTCGGGATGTTTTTTCAGGAAGATCCCGGCATATTCCAGCCAGACCCTGCCGCGGCGAAGTGCACGGGCGGTCCCCAGAACGGTGATGGCCTGTGTCTCAATGAAACCTTTATTCTTGTTCGAGCGGTTGTCGATCAGCAGCGCCACGTCTCCGGTGCCTGTGATGTTCCTGAATTTTCGCGTGTTTCTCGGTGTCGCGAATATGACCTGCCTCAAATCGGGCGTAAGAGCGAAGGATATGAGGGACGTGTAGGGTCGTCCGTTATCGTCGGTGGCCAGTACGGCGAAGGCTTCTTTGTCGCCCAGGGCCTTGAGACGTTTGGCTACGTCGGCTATGCCCTTTCGCGTTGTGCTCGGTATGGTTGCTTTGCCGGTCATGATGTCGGGCGGTCCTTCTCTTTCACTTATCTCTCGGATCGAAAAACCTCTTCGATGTAACGTTTTACGTTAAATTTAGCCGCGCATCCATTATAACTCATGTATCGTATTTTACCAAAAATTTTTCGCTCACCCCACGGCCTGTCATGGACCCCGCCAATGCTCCAGGCGACGCCCGTATAGCCGTTGGGGTCGCGTCCGTCGAGCTCGTAACGGTCGTTGAGGTGAAGCGCGACGGACAGGGCCTCTTCCGGCGACGCCGTCCATTCGAGTATCTTCTTGGCCCAGTACATTCTCATATAACCGTGCATCTTTCCCCTTATCGTCATCTGCCTCTGGGCGGCATTCCAGAGGTCATCGTGTGTTGCGCCCGTTTCCAGTTCCTCCTGTGAGTAGAGGTAGGAACGCCTGTCGGCCCGGTGATCGTCGAGAGTCTTGCGGGCCCATTCAGGGAAGGCCTCGAAGCTGTCGTAGTTCCGTGTGTAGTAACAATAGTTGTCGGAAAGCTCCCTGCGAACGACTAGCTCTTCCAGAAAGGCATCCTTTGCGGGCTCGCTTGCGGAAGACCTTTTTACCTCGATCACCACGCGCTGTGGCGATATCTGTCCGAAGTGCAGATAGGGCGACAGGTTTGACTGGCAATCCTTCAGGGGATCATTGCGCTCCGTATCATACCGGTCAAGCTTTTGGGTGATGAACGACCGCAGTACCCTGAGGGCCTCATCTTCCCCCGGGGTTATCCAATCCACCTCTTCCACGGACCGGTCTATCCTGAAGCCCTTGAGCAGGGCCTTTGCATCGATATGGCTTCCGTGAAGGCCCGAGGCATACGGATGCCGCTCCAGGCACGGAATATCGTCAAGAAAGTCGGGTAAGAGCCGCTTTATCTTCTTCCTTATCGTGTGGGCGCCGTATTCACGCTTGTCCGAAGCAATCCGGCAGGGGACGATATTGTGTGCATCAACCTCATAGAAGGGGATCTTTATTTTTCGGGCTGCGTTTTCTTTCCACAGCCTTTTGATGCGAAGGGGGTCGAAATCCGTCACCAGGGCCGACACACGATTGCTTTCCATGAATCGGGGCAGGACCTCGCCGGGCTCCCCGGGGAGGAGAAAGAAGGGGATGGCCAGGGCGTTCAGTCTTTCGGAAACCTTTTCGAGACCGCGGAGCATAAAGCCATACTGCCTGAGCGTAGCTCCGAGAAAGGAATCGGAAAGACAGAAGATGACAATGAGAGGAAGGCTATACCTGAGAGCCAGCTCTTGCGCGAACAGAAGCGCCGGGTTGTCGGCCGCGCGGTGATCGCGGCTCATCCAGTATGCCACGGGACCGCCCTCGGGCTGCCCGCCTCTCACACACTCAACTCGTTGCGCCAGCGTTTCCATGGTCTCTATTGTTATTCTATAACAAATTCAGAATTCTTTGCTATAATGACAAAACAAGACAATAAGGTGTTGAGGAGGTCTACATGAAGCTCAGCGAGTATTTTGAAAACACTTTGGGAAGAGGAGTTCTCGCCACGGCGGACGCAAAGGGCATCGTTGACGCGGCAGTTTATTCACGGCCCCATTTTGTCGATGAGGAAACGGCGGTCTGGATAATGACGGACCGGCTGACCCATGCCAACCTCCAGTCAAATCCTCATGCCGCTTACATCTTCGCGGAAGCGGCGGAAAATGCGTTTATCGGAAAGCGCCTCTACCTGACGAAGATCCGCGAAGAGACGGACCCTGCAAAAATCGACCAGATCCGCTGGCGCAAGACGTACACAGTCCCTGAAGAACAGAAGAATGAAAAGCGTTTCCTCGTCTATTTTCACATTGACAGGGTCCTGCCCCTTGTCGGCGACAAGGGATAGCCGTGGACGACCACGACCATGCACGACCGAGTGCACGTGCCTTCTTCACAAACCTCGGAGCCGATATGCCTCTGGGCAGGAAGGTATGGCTTCTTTTTCGAAACAATATGAAGAAGATCATAACCATGCGCAGCTGCTGCGGTCACCCCGGCGAACCAGGGTGCTGACAGACGGATGAGCCATCCGCCGGTCGGTGAGATGAAGAACAGCCCGCCTTATTTCTGGTACTGGTTCGCAAGAAAGGGGAAATTAAGGGCCAGATAGAAATCTACGTCCGGTGAGGAGGGGGTATAGAATATCTCACCCGGTGTACCCGTCTGCGCAATAAGACCTCCGACGTAAAGCGCCACCTTGTCGGCCATGGTGTAGGCCTCGAGAATGTCGTGCGTAACGAGGACGATGGGAATATCAAATTCCTTTTTGATGCGCATGACAAGCTGTCTCATCTCGATCCGCAACGTATTGTCAAGAGCTGAGAACGGTTCGTCAAGGAGGAGCGCATCGGGCCTGCCGATGAGAGCCCGGGCTAGGGTCACCCTTTGTTTCTGTCCCCCCGATATCTCTGAGGGCCGTTTATTCTCGATCTCTTCAAGATGAAAAACCTCGAGCATGTGCCTGACTTTTTCCTCCCGTCCGTCTCTCTTTGACCTCAGGAGACCATAAAAAATGTTTTCACGAACCGTCATGTGAGGGAAGAGAACGCGGTCCTGAAATGCGTAGCCGAAGCGCCGTTCCTGTGGTTTTATATTGATGCCCGTCGCGTTGTCGTAAAACACCCTGCCGTTGGAGCTGACGTACCCCTCGTCCGGTTCCATGAGGCCTGCCATAAGCTGAAGCGTCATGGATTTTCCCGAACCGGAGTGGCCGAAAAGGACAAGGATTTCGTTTTCCATCTCCCAGGCCACATCCAGGAGAAATTTCCCGGTATCCTTGCGCAGTCTGACAGTAAGTCCCATCAGAGGATCCTTTTGCTGAATCTGTTGGCGGCAAATAAGAAAAGAGCGGACATGACGGTAAAGAAGATCACGAGAAAGTTGGCCTGCGACCATTCTCCGCTGTTTGCGAGGGAATAGATCGTGATGGGCATCGTATTTGTCTTTCCCGGAATGTTGCCTGCGACCATGAGAGTGGCCCCGAATTCGCCAAGAGCGCGCGCGAAGGAGAGAATGGCCCCTGCTATGATGCCCTTTTTGGCCAGGGGAAGAACGACCCTCAGGAAGGTCACGAACTCCGAATGTCCCAGGGTATAGGATGCGTCGATGAGGTTCCTGTCGATTGATTCGAAAGCGGCGCGTGTCGTCTTGATCATGAGGGGCAGTGATACCACGAAGGAGGCGAGGGCCGCGGCGTACCACGTGAACATGATACTCCATCCCGTCAGGTCATAGAGATAGCTTCCGAGGATTCCGTTCCTGCCGAAGAGGACAATGAGATAGTAGCCGGTTACGGTTGGCGGAAGGACAAGGGGCAAGGTGAAGAGGATGTCGACAAGCTCCCTCCCCCTGAATTCCTTTCGCGCGAGTACGTATGAGACGCATATCCCCACGGCCACGACGAAGAGGGTCGATATCAATGCCACCTGGAAGGAAAGGCGTAAGGAAAAGATGATCGATGAGTCCACAGGATAATCATCATAACACAGGGATATATACCAGTCAATATAACGAATTATGTATGCGATAAAGAAATATGGCCGCCCGGCTACATGCTCGCGACGACCATATCTCAATAGAAAGGATTATTAGAGGAGTTGCGTTATTAAATAAGACCCCCCTTAAGGGTTTTTATTTTCTCAATTCGCTGACGTGAACCCATATTTCGCCAGTATTCTTTTCCCTTCGGGTGAGACCAGAAAGTCGATGAAAGACTTTGACAGGTCGACCTTTTTCGAGTCTTTGACGACAGCTACCGGGTAGAGTATCTTCTTGTGGCTCTTGTCGGGCGCCGGTGCGACTATGGTCACTTCTTTCGAGCGTACCATCGCGTCCGTGGAAAAGACGATACCTGCATCCACCTCGCCCCGCGCCACGTAGTCGAGCACCTGGCGGACGTGCTCGCCAAAAATGAGTTTGTCCTTGATATCGTCATAGATCCTGAAATATTTCAAGGCCTCCTGGGCGTACATTCCTGCCGGCACAGACGCGGGATTACCGATGGCTATCTTCTTGATGCCCGTGTTTTTGAGGTCTTCGAAACCCTTCAGAGCCGCTTTTGAAGAAGCCGGCTTGATAAGGACGATGCCGTTGGCTGCAAAATCACGGCGCGTGGAGACGATGACGAGGCCTTTCTTTTCGAGTTCGTTCATCTCCCGTTGTGCTGCGGAGGCAAAGACATCGACAGGCGCCCCGCCTGCAATCTGCTGCATCAGTGCTCCGGAAGAGGCGAAATTCATGAGGACCTTTGCCTTTGTCGTATTTGCCTGCGAGGCTTCAAAGGAAGTGCCGATTTCTTTGAAGGCATTTGTCAGGCTGGCTGCCGCCGAGACGGTTAGCTCTTGCTGCGCCCCCACGTTGTGGGCAGTCACGAAGGTCAGAAGAAAGGCGAACATCATTACCGCAAGTAGTGTCTTGAGGACAAATTTTCTTCTATTTTCCATACCTGGCATAACTATTGCTCCTTGGGTCGTTTTGTAGTGTTATATACTGACGGTAATAACGCTGTCAAGAGTTTTTTTAGTCTTTGTATCTTCGTCAGTGATGAATCAGTTCCAGCGCTTCCTTTCTTGAGAGATTTATACCAAAGAAGAGGTTGAAAAAGTCCTGTGTCTCCCTGGTGATATCTACCCGGTACAGTTCGGGATGGAGAAGGTTTGTCAGCCACGTGAGACCCAGGAGGCGCATGAAGGAAGGGGGACGGTCAAACCAGTTAAAAGGCTGTCTCGGTATGAGATACACCTTTCCATTCCGTACCGCCTTGATCCGCCGCCATCTGGAATCCTGGAATATGGTCCTGAAAAAGTGTCTTTCAAAGACCAGAATTATCTCCGGGTCATACAGCAGTACCTGTTCCAGCGAAACCTTTTCCATTCCATAGTTCGTCCTTGCCGCGCACCGGTGGACGTTGCGCCCGCCCGCAAGCTCGATGAGCTGGACATGCATTGACGCGTCGCACTCCGTGCTCAAACCGTCATCCCCTTCGGCATAATAAACGGAAGGCCTGCGGCCCTCCGGGATGGTGTTGACGATTCCCGCTATCTGCACGATTGTCTTTCGGGCGTATTCGCTTAACTCTCTGCCGCGCGCCCTCCGGCCCAGCGCCTCGCCCAGGCGGGTAAAGGCGTCGGGATAGCTGGAGAGCTTGCTTATATTCACGCTTATGGCTGGTATGTGTACGTTCTTTAGAGTCTGGTTTACCCTCGCGTCTATTACCGAACTCAGGCTCGGTACGATGATGATCTGGGGATTCACCTGCAGTACCATCTCGATATTCGGTACATACCCCTGTCCGTACCATCCGCCGAGCACCGGCAGTCCTTGCATCTCTTTACGAAGGAACTTTTTCTCCCAGTCCCGGACCGGGGTGTTGAGGCCCGCAAGCACCGTGGGGTCCATGGCGTAGAGCATGTAGGTAGCGGGCGGCGATGTCGCGTAGGCGCTCTTTATATAGTCGGGGACGACGACCTTCCTGCCGAAGATATCGGTAAGCCCTCTCGCCTCAAGCGGTGCCGCGGGCAGCACGGCCGCCAGGAAAACACCGATAAACACGCAGAAGGCCGCGAATCTCACGCATTGCGCCGCGATAATCCGGGAATTCACAGGTCTTCCTCTCTTTCCTTGCCCCTAGCATCCCGGGCAAGGGGTCTTTCGTTTCTGACGCGGGGATGGTATTGGATGTCCCTTTCGCCGGGGCATCATTTCCGTTTTTTATATAAAGGTCCAGTCTATTCTGGACTGGTAGCGGCACCAGTCCAGAGGCAATACCCGTATGGTATCCCCGGCGCTGACAAGGGATTGTTCGGGGATGATCGTAAGTGAATTGGCCGAAGTTATTGAGGCCAAACCCCCTGTATTCTCCGGAACATTGATTACCACGCGGTATTTCCCGTCTATTTCTTCCAGATATGTCCATTTTACGAAGGGGATTCCACCGTTGTTCGCGGCCGTGTCCGCCGCGGTTGCCTCGACAGCGGGATGGTCCACCTGCGTCAATCCGCGCATTTTGAGAAGGGCAGGTCTTACGAGCGTTTCAAAATTGATGAGGCAGCCTGCTGGAGGGCCGGCCAGGGCAAATACCGGGATCCCGGCGTTCTTCCCTCTGACGGGCGGCCGTTTGATCGAGCCAAAAACAACAGCGGCCCCCGGTCCCATCTTGATCCGGGAAAAGACTATTGCCCCGACTTTCCCGAGGATAAAACGGACGAGGTCGTAATCTCCCTGAGAGACGCCGCCGCTGGTAATGATCGCATCCGAAGCCATGCCTTTCTGAATCTTGTCCAGGATGGACGCCTCGTTGTCGCGTGCAACCCCCAGAATGCGTGGTATGCCGCCGTAGTGGGTAACAAGAGAGGCAATTGCAGCCGCGTTGCAGTTGTATGTCTTTCCGGGAGACAGCTGTTTGTCTGGGCTGATCAGTTCATCACCCGTGGCTATCACGGTGACGACGGGGCGACGGATCACTGTGACCCGAGTCTTTCCAATGGATAGAAGAGCCGAGATCTGCGCCGGACCCGTAAGCATCCCTTTTGACAGGATCATGGTACCCTTTTTGACGTTGCTTCCCGAAGGCCGGATACCGGTTCCCGGCACTGCCTCCACATAAATCTTCGTCATCGACGGATTATTCCCATTGGGACCGTTCTTGTTTCCCGGTTCATCCGTGTCTTCGAAGCGGACGACGCAATCAGCTCCCTCGGGAATAACGGAGCCCGTCATGATCCGTATGGCAGAACCGTTCTTTACCACTTTTGTTGGTACCCGCCCCGCGCGTGCGGTCCCCACAATTCTGAGAGCGACAGGAGCATCTGCGCTTGCGCCCTTAAGGTTTGACGATTTTACTGCATAGCCGTCGGGGCCTGAAATGTCGGTTTGGGGCAGATCGAAATCGGAAAAGACATTCTCGGCGGACACCTGACCGGCGCTTTCCAGAACGGGTTTTCTCTCGGTGTTTAAGACCTGTGTATTCTCCAGCACTTTTTTTACGGCGTCTTCATAGCTGATCATTGTCGGACCCCTGATGATTTTTTTTGGAATAGCGGTTCTCAGACACTTTCCGTCCATCGTTCCCGGTATGCGAATCCGTATGTTCCATAGGCCGCCGGCTTCGGACATTCGTTTTCAGCAGCAGGATCTCGTCTGTGTCGTCATCGCCGATATCGACCCTCAGGAAGAGTTTAAAAAACAGCTTTGTCTCCCTGCGCAGATCCGCCGTGTAAAGTCCCGGATAAAGCATTTTGGCAAGCCACCTGATTCCCAGTGCCCGCATGTAGGTGGGGGGATAATTGAGCCAGTTGAACGGTGTTCCCGGGATCATGTAGACCCTGTGGTTTTTAACCGCCTTAAGGAGCCTGTAGCGCGGGTCGGAGTAGACTCGTGAGAAGAATATGGTGTCCTGGGTGATGATCACCTCCGGATCAAAGATGAGGAGTCTCTCCATGTCTATCTTTTTGCCCATCATCCTGTCCGCGGGACGGCATTGATAGACATTGCGGCCTCCCGCGAGGTCTATTGCTTCATTAAGGAAAGGCATGTGGTCGCAATCGTTCGTGAGGCCGTCCGGCCCTATGGCATAGTAAACGGAGACCTTCTTCTCCTTTGCGATGCTGCCGCCGAACCTTTTCATCTCGGCGATTGTCTGCTCAATGTAGTTCCTGAGCTCCCGGGACCTTTCCTCCCTGTTAAGGACATCTCCCAGGAATCGCAGGGCGTCCGGGTAATCAGACAGGCGGAAAAGACGTACAGCGAGAACCGGTATGTTCAGCTTGCCAAGAGTCTCAACCATGTTTGGTCTGGCGGCAATTGTTTGGTCCCATGCAAGTGCAAAGTCCGGGCCGGCGGCAGCGAGGTTTTCCAGGTTCGGTGTCCGTTGGCCGAACCATCCGCCGATGACAGGCAGGTTTCGCTGGGGTGCCTGAATGTATTTGCTGTTAGCGGCCGATAGGGGCATAGTCCAGCCGACGAGCAGGGAAGGATCGATGGCGTACACGAGATGCATCAGCGGCGGGTAGGCCGGCCAGACTTTCCTGGCCTGGCCTATCGTAACGGTGCGTCCTGCCATGTCGGTTACCTGCCTGCCATAGGCAGGACTCCCTGCCGAGACTATTATTATGATGCATAGTACCCAAATGACGAGAAGCGACCACTTTGTACCAGCTGTTTTCAATACGGCCACCTGCTTTATACCCCTAGAATTTTACTGTCATTCCGCCCATCACCGTCAGGGGGGCACCCGGATAGTAGCTTGTGGAATTTGAGAGCGTGAAATCCGACGTGTTGATGAGTCCGATGTATTGCTTATTGAAGAGATTGAGGAAGTTCAGGCTGAACCTGACGTCCTCGACGATCCCGATGCGCCCCGTACTATAGGACATGTACAGATCGGCCAGCGCATAGGCGTCGATCTTTTCCTCGTTCTCCACGTCTCCGTAGCGCTCTCCCAGATAGCGCACCATTGGCGTGATGGAAAATCCCTTGAACGAATAGGTTGCCCCGAACTTTGCCATGTACTGGGGCGTATCGGGTATCTGCTTGCCCTTGCAGTGCACGATGTTGTTGCTGGCGTTCATGATGTTGTTATCGAACTCATATTTGTTGTAGGAGCCCGACAGATAGAGCAGCAGGTCACCCGCGACGGGTATGGGCGGTTGGATCGTTATCTCCAGTTCCGCGCCGTAGGAGGTGGCGTCCGCGTTGCTCTGAAGATAAGGGGCGCCCACGACGGTATCGTACACGGTGACCGTCTTGTTCTTGTCCTTTGAGTAATAGAGCGTCGGGGCGATGCCGAACATCTTCCCCTTGTAGCGGAAACCGAGATCGAAGTTGTCGAGCCTTTCAGGTTCCAGCTGGTTCCAGAGGGTGTCGAAAGAGATGCCGGCAGCCCGGAATGCGGCCTTGTTGTTGGTGTATGCGCTGCTTTGCCCGTTCCATGAGTTGAACTGGTAGCCTGTACCGTAGGCGAAATATGCGTTCATGTTCTTCTCAAAAGCATGGTTTACGGAGAAAGCAGGTTCCCAGAACCGCCATACGCGTTTTCTCACCCGCATATCAGGATCCACCCCCGGGTTATAATCGAAGATCCTGTCGTAGGAAACATCGGGAAGCCCTGTCGTTTGATAAAATGTCTGGCTCGGGTCCTGTTGATAGGTGTATTTCAATGAACCCGTGAATGTTGTCTTGCCGATGGAGGTCTCCGCGATGGCATAAGGGGCGTGGTAATTGTGGTTGCTGACCTTCCTCAGCGACGTCCATCCCTGGAATGTCACGTAAGCCGAACCGGCGGTAGTGGGGTTGAGCTTGTACTGTTTCATGGCAAGGGGAGGAGGCAGACCGTCGACCATGGACATGTACCAGTAGCCAAGGGAAAGGTTGACGGGTTTGATCGAAAAGTCGTACTGGCCCGTAAAACCGTATTGCTTGGGCTGCGTTGCAAGATATCTGTAGCCGTTGCCCGCGCCGATGAGCCTGTATCCTACGTTTTCCCAGTAGTATGGTTTTATGGTTAGTTTGCTGCTTCCCGGAAGCTTCACCTCAATATTGGCAAGGAACATGGTGTCTTTGTACATCTGACGCGTAAAATCGTAATAGTACTGGTCCTGCGCGGGATTGCCGGTCAGTGTCTTATTGTAATCATATCTGCCGTAGACGCTGAGATTCTGGGCCTGGTCATAGGTGAGGGCCCTGAAATCATGCTGGTTCAGTTCGTGATAAACACCGAAAATCTCGAATCTGGCGTTTTCCCCCAGTTTCTGAGAGAGGCCCATTTCAAAATTATAGCGGCCTTCGGGCTGGCCGCCCTTACCGCGCCATTTGTCCGCGGATGTGGTGGAGAAGGAACCGAATAGCTTCGTCCCTGATGGAAGCAAACCGGTATCCACTCTGGCAAAGGTTCGTTTGAAATCGTCTGACCCGAAACCCTGCTTCATGATCACCCCGAGCTTGTCCTTCGGCCACAGAATCGAAAGATCCATGCCTCCCGTCATGTTACGCACGCCGAAGCTGCGGGCCGCAGGTATGGCTCCCCTGTACACGTTGATGGCCTCTATATTCTCGAAGTCAATGAAATCTCCACCGCCTCCATGGCTGCTCACCGGCAGTCCTTCGATATTTCTCAGAAATTCATCGCCCTGAAAGGCGCCCCTCAGACGCAGCGTCTTGCCCAGTGCCAACCCGTATGCATCCCCGGTCTGAACATTGGTGGACGGAAGCATCTCGAGGGCTTTGTACGACCCGGTCTGGGCCTCGTTAAGGAGCAGATCGATCATTTGCTTCGGGATTATCTCCTGCGTTGTGGGAGATTTTGTGTCTATCTCCACGAATTCCTTTGCCGCGCTTTCCTTTACAACGATCTCGTCAAGCTTGACGTTAGGGTCCCTGGGGGTGTCCCCCGAAAAGGCGGTACGCGAAAGAAAACATGCCAATGCAACAACCAAACAGATCAAGATTCTTTTCATGGTGATTCCCCTTCCTCTGTACTTTTTCCCGCGTCCCGGTTCCTGGCCAGGCTATGTGTTGCCCTTCCACCTTTTTCCCGGGTCGGCTTTTCTGCCTGAAGATAATTGTTTCACAATTGCCTGCTCAAACGGCGCCCCGCCGCAACTGTCCCGAAGGATTTCCTGAAACGGGGTTTCGATGGTCCTGGCATCACGAATGGCGTTTCTTATCGATACGACCGCGCCATCGAGGCATTGCAGGACGCGAAGGTTTTCCTTCTCTTCCGGGGTTGTCTCCAGCACCTTCCGTATACCCCCGTTTTTCAACACGATACGCTTGTCGGCCATGAGTGCGAGAACGGGATCGTGCGTGGCGACCAGGACGACCTTCAGCTTCTTTACCAGAAGCTCCAGTGCCTTTCTGCGGTCGATGCCTGCGTTCTCTATCTCATCGATGAGGACGATGGGGGAATGGCCCACCAGTGCGGTATCGGCTATCATGAGAGCCCTCGACTGCCCTCCGCTCAGGGCGGTGACCCCCGTTTCAGCGAAGATGGGCTCGCCCGCTATCGTGTTTGCCGTATCGATGACACGATAGACAAGGGCGTTTACATCTTTTACCCCCCTTGCCTCGGCGTGCATGGCAATGAATTCCTTTACGGACAGGTCCACGATGAAATTCATGTTCTGGGATAGCTGGGCGACAAACCTTTGCTCCGAAGAGTAGCGCCATTGCGTATCTACGGACTCTCCGTTTATAAGCACCGAGCGCCCGGTTTGCGTGTCACCCTGGGCCATCCATTCTATGTCGGCCAGAAGGCGGCTTTTGCCGGAGCCGGTCGGGCCGACGACGGAGACGACGTCTCCCGGTTGAAGGGTAAACCCGGTTTCTTCCGGTTGCCCGGACTTGTCCCGGCCTGCGGTGATCGTGATGGATTGAATGGCGGTTTCGCCCGGGTCGGCCATTTTTTGGAGGCCTGTTACAAAGTCTTTGAAATCACGGATCAACTGGGAACGCATCAGCCCCTTGTCTTCAAGTATCTCTTCGTCGAGAAAGGCCGCGTATTCCAGCATGGTAATGTTTTCCGCGGGTCTCGGCAGGTCGATGGACTCAAAGAAATCATCGATTCCGGGATAGGTCCCGAAAACGTCTCCAGCCGGCAGTGTTGCGATATCGCGCGTCATCGTCCTTCTCCCTGGACGCCTTCATTTCCTTCGGAAAGATCCATTCTCTTTATGTTTCCCATCTGGAATTGATCGCTGATCGTCGTTTGACCGAGGCAATAAGAACAAACGGCAGCGGGCATTGATGAACGCAGTTTCGTCTCATTGACGCTTGCCACCTCTTTTGCCTTGAAGAAAAGCGAAGCCAGTTCGGCGCTTCCCTGTCCGGTGAGACCATTGACGTGTATGATTGCCCCCCGAGGGTTCACCTGCTTTGTGCGGAACAGGAAGACCTCCTTCTCTGCCTGGGATACCAGATCGCTTTTCGCGATGACGACAAGATCGGCAAGTCTCAGCATCGGGCCGATCTTCCACGGGGTGTTCATTCCACTCAGATTGTCTATGACGCAGACTGCCAGAATGTTCCTGATGTGCGGCGCGCAGCGGTTGCATAGCCCGGCGGACTCGGTGAAGAGGAAATCGAAACCTTGTTGTCTCCCCCATTGGTGACACTGGAAAAGATTGCTTACAAAAAAATGATCCGGGCAGATGTGGCCGGAGAGACCCACCTTCACCGGTATCCCCGATGTCGTGTATCTGGCCTTGTCAAGGGTTGACACGCAATCGAACTTCACAACTCCGGCTCTTTGCCCCTGCGCCTTCAGGTGTTCCAGCGCTCGTATGATGACGCTCGTCTTTCCTGATGACGGAGGGCCCGCAACGGTAATAAATTTCACTATTCGCCTCCCCCGCGGGATCCGCGTATTTCGTTCATAACTGACTCAAGGTCGTTCTGTCTGAGGTAGTCCCATCCGAGCCAGTTCAACCTCGAGGATTCGGGCAGACGGGCTGGCACGCCCCCGTGGAGGGGGTAGTAATATGCGTCGGCACAGATCCGTGCCGTTCTGGGTCCGGTAAGAAATGCGGCAATACCGCCGGCATTCTCTACCCGGTCGCTTCTGGCAAGTAGCAGAAAGGGGATCGCCAGGGCCCCTTCTTCCGGCCAGATGATTGAGATGCGGTCCTGGCGCTTGATCATTTTCGCAAAAAAATAATCGACGATACTGATGGCAGGTGCCTCCGGATGGGCCTTGCCGGCCATTTTTACCATCTGCGCCGGATGACCGGCGAAGGCAATCGCCCGGCGGAGCTTCTCTATTCCCGATAGACCGAATTCCTTGTATATGGTGAGCGCGAGAGCTTCGTTGAATGATTCGCCCCTTCCCACGACGCCCACTGACCGTTTGTATTCGGGCTCGAGAATATCGGCCCATCGTGCAGGCACGGGTCTTACGCCTAGCTTTGTATGGTCTGCAACCATCACCATGGGATTTATGGCAAGGACCGTGTAGTTCCCGCGAGGGTCAACGATGCCCCTCTGAGCAAGAGATGGCCTTGCCCAAGGGAAAGAGAGGCTCCTGAAAACACCGGTATCGACAAAACACTCCCTGAACTTCCTCTGGAAGGGAAATCCAAACCCGAGGTGTGCCACCAGATCGGGAAGCCGGCGCACATCCCCGGCGAGCATCATATTTTCAAAAAGATCATGATTGCCATAGGCATTCACGTAAACCACCCTGGAATCCCTTTCGTTTCTTTGATGCGCCAGAAAAATCTTTAGCTCCGCCTCCAGCGGGGCCTTTACCATTCAGGGGAACATGGCGACGAAGCGAATCGTGCTTTTCATATTTTTTTCCGTCACCAGATCCCGCCCGGCGCCGCTTTGCCGGCCGCAGACCCGAACTGCTCACTTCCCGCATGCCCGTGCGCCCCATTGTGGTGGATTGCCTCGGGTATGCAGACGCGCAGGGATCCGTTCAGCTTTACGACGTTTACCTTCGTGTTGTAGAGCCGAAAGAGGGTTTCGCTGTTCACGACGTCGTCGCAGCACCCGTCGGCTATGATCCTTCCGTTGCGTATCATGACGGCCCGATCGGCGATCCAAAGGGCGTGTTCGGGTGAATGAGTCGACTTGATAAAAGTGTACCCCTCTCTGGACAGCGCACTGATATGTTCAAGCAACGTGAGCTGATTGCCATAGTCAAGGCCGCTCGCCGGTTCGTCCATGACAAAGATGCGCGCGCCCTGGGCAAGGGCCCGAGCGATGAGGGTGAGCTGCCTCTCGCCGCCGCTTATCTGTGTGTACGGCCGCCGTGACAGATGTGCGATGGAAAGTCTCTCCATGACGGTCCGCGCGATATGTATATCCTCCCGCGAGTATCGAAAGAAGAAGGTCTTATGGGGCATCCTTCCCATGAGGATGACATCGAAAACGTTGTAGGGAAAGGCGCTCTTGTGGATCTGGGGTACGTAGGCTATCTGCCTCGCCAGTTGTCTTTGCGGGATCGCCGCTATGTTCCTGCCGTTCAGATAGACGATGCCTTCCTTTGGCCTGATAAGCCCGATGATCGATTTCAGGAGTGTGCTTTTCCCGCTTCCGTTCGGTCCAAGGAGTGTAACGATCTCTCCGTCGTGGATCTCCACGCTGACATTATCCAGGACCGGCTTGTCCGAGTAGGCGAAAGTGATATTCTTCGCTTCCACGAGAGGCATCAGCTCCACCCCCGGTTGGCTCTCTTGAGAACGATGGCAAAGAAGGGTATGCCGACAAGAGACGTGATGATTCCAAGGGGTATCTCGGTTGCAAAAAGAAGACGTGAGACGTCGTCGACCGCCACGAGGTACAGTGCCCCGATGAGCGCGCTCACAGGAACGAGCACACGGTTGTCGGGTCCGACGATCATCCTGGCGATGTGGGGGATGATAAGTCCCACCCAACCGACCATGCCGGCAAGTACAACGGTAACGGCGCTCAACATGGTGGCGAGGACGATAAGGATCAAGCGTATCCTCTCCACGGGCACGCCCATCGTTCGGGCCTCCTCGTCGCCCATGCTCAAGACGTTAAGATATCCGGACAGCGACATGATGAGAACGATACCGGCCAGGACGGGGATGGCCGTGGTTCTGATCGTGTTCCCATCGACCAGGGTGAGCCCGCCCATCAGCCAGTAAACAATGGCCGGAAGCTGGTTGTAGGGGTCGGCGAGGTACTTCACGATGGACAGAAGGGAAGTGAAAAGTGCACCGCTTATTACCCCGCCGAGAATAAGGAGAAGAACGGTATTGCCTTTATACAATCGGGCGACCCCGACAGCCGCCATCACGGCCAGAAACCCGAAAATGAAGCAGCTTGCCTGGACGACGAACCAGCTCTTTGAAAGTATCATGGCAAGCGCCGCGCCAAAAGACGCGCCGGCAAGCACACCCAGAATCCCCGGTGAGACGAGGGGATTGATGAACATCGCCTGGAAAGAGGCACCTGAGATCGACAGTGACGCACCGACAAAAACCGCCGCAATAATACGGGGCAGGCGGATGCTGAGAAGGATGTTCTCCAGTAATTGGCGGTCGATTGTGAAAGTCACGCTTGCGTTGAAGATCTTCCACAGGAAAAAAGAGCAGATGTCCCCGATCCCGACAGGATATTTGCCGAGGACGAGAGAGACAATCACCGCCAGCACCAGGGCGGCAAAAAGCGATGTGATAACGAGGCCGGTCCTCATGGGCGGGCAACCTCCTTCATTCCTTTTCCCACCACATCACCGCCCATCGTGTGGTTCTTCTGTAATCGAAAATCCATTTTCCGTTCTTTAAGACAAGGTGCTCGCCGAGATATCGCCGCAATTCCTTCTTTTCCACTTTCGTTAATCTTCCCAGGAAATTGTCGTAGTATCCCAGTGCGGTATCGTGATCGGGGAAGCATTCCTGCCTTGAGTCCTTGATGAACGCGATGTTTGCATAAATGCCCAACTGGTGAAGGAGATTATAGGTATATATGTAGTCCGGCCCGGGGGACAGTCGCCTCCCGACAGCCTCATGGATTTTTCTGTCATGAGGCCCGTCCCCAACAATGGTGGAAATGTAGACGCGTTCCCGGGCCGCGCTATTGAGCTTCTCAATGGCTTGCTGCAGGTCGTCGACGACGAGGGACCGGGATGCTATCACGACATCATAGCGGCCGATGCCCTTCGCGGCCCAGTCGTCTTCCCAACTGGCATTTATGGTGGTGACGTTCTCTATGCCCTGAATTTTGCACTGCTCCGCGAGTGCCTCGAGCATTTTCGGCGCGAAATCAGCCGCAGTTATCCTTCTTACGTATTTGGAGAGAGGAATCGCCAGTGCACCGGTACCGCATGCCATGTCAAGGACGGTCCAACAGCGCCGGGGCTCCATGATCCTGACAAAATCGTCGGGATAATTTGATTCCCAGGGTTTCGTGGAGAAGGTGAGGGCCTTCCGGTTCCAGAAATTGACGTCGCGCTTCTTCACAGATCTTCCCGCGCTCTGTTCTTTCCAGACCGCGTTCCAGTCTATCGCCGTTCCTGCTGTCAGCTTTTCCGGCTCCCTAATCCTTTTTGCGCCAGTATGTCCTGCCTTGCGCGCAGGGCTTGCAGAGTATCCTGCCATTTTCTCTTATCTCCCTCATGTCCATGATCCTTTCGCCGCAGACGGAGCAGGTGACAATGCTTAAAGGCCTGCCGGGCATGTCCTCGGGCCGTAGATCCACCTCCACCTCCTGAAGCTCGAAAAGCTCCTCGGCGGGCATCATGGCGTATTTTTCGGTGTGGGGTTCCTGTTCGATCATCTCCGCGGTATATTCTTTTTTCGGATCGATGGTCTTGTCTTTGCTGACAACGCGGACGGCCTTGCCCGTGGCCAGGTTGATGAACGTTGCGGCCATCTTGCCGTAGTCGAGGATCTTCATTGTCCGTTTTCCGGGGTGGCATCCCGTCACGGCCAGGATTGCGTCCGTCGCGCACCGGTCTATTTCAACGAAAACCATCAGGTTCTTATGGTCCTTACCCATGGGGTCTTCGATGCCGATCGCTTTGAGGCCGATTATGGACATCCTCGTCCCCAGCGTTATTCCTGCGCACAGGTCACCATGAAAGCGCGATGCCTCCCGGAGACAGTGCCGCAGGTCGAGATGATCCGTATTCATTGTTCCTCCTCCTGAAGTGGCTATTCCAGTTTGTACACGATGGGTATGACGAGTTCCGCCTTTACGGGAGGTTTCGGGAAAGGCTGAACCTCCGCGATCGTCTTCAATGTGTTGCTGTCGAGCACCTCGTAGCCGGAGCTTTTGATGACATGCGTGTTCTCCACGGTGCCGTTCTCCCTGATAATGAAGGCGACGACAACCCTTCCCCTCCAGCCCATCTTCCGTGCCAGGTGAGGATAGGAAAGGTTCTTCGTGATAAGATCCCGGATGTAGGCGAAGTGCTCCTTGAGGTATTGCAGCTTCAGGCTTGAATCAGCCGTTCCCCTGCCGTTTCCAGAGCCCCGGCCATGGCCGCTTCCCACGCCACCTCCGGTTCCGGGCGAGGGGGAGGTTCCGAAGCCGGTTCCCTGTCCCCCCTCACCCCCGCCGGTTTGGTTAAGGCCGCTCGCCAGGGCCTCCGATAGGTCACGATTTGTTGAAGACGTGCGGTGCTCTTCCCACATGTCTTGTTCGACGTCCTTCATGGCCGCCTTTCCGGTTGACAGCGACTTCGCGGGTTTCGATGCCGGACTTTGACGACGGAACGGCTTTGCATCTTCACGGGGAGGTCCCGCCTGACGGGTGGATCCCCCCTGACCGCCTCCGGGGGCCTCATCGGTGAGATAGACCACCACTGCCTCCCGATGTTTCTCCAGGGTGTGGCCGAAGACCACCACGGCGCCGAGGACACATATGTGGAGTGCCAGCGATATCAGGAATTCCCGGCCCATGTTGTGAAGGAATACCGCGTTCATATCTGCCGGATTACCTCCCGGGAATTTTTCAAAATGCTGATCTTGATCCTTGCAGCGGTAATCAGGGAAGAGACAGGGGGCGATGCGAGGATGTCGTAAACGACGGCACCCTTTGACGCCCCCCGTTTCTGTCCCATGGTCAGGATGGAGCAACAGGGGCAGTGTAAGTCGGTCGTCGGGGTACAGGAGATTCCCCCGCAGCCGTTTGGCAGCTTGACGCCGGTAAAATATACATCAGTGACGATCTTCTCGACGGTGATGCGCTTCATTACAGCCTCAGAACTTGTAGACGAGATTGCTGAAAAAACTTCTGCCTGCCTCGGGGTAGCCTTCGGCGAGGGCATAATCCCTGTCAAAAATGTTCGATACGCCGCCTTCAATGGTGAGGCCCTTCAGGAATTCATAAGCAGCCTTGAAGTTGGTGACCGCGAAGGCCCTGGCGACCTCGATCCCGTCGGTGGAGCTGTAGCGCTGGGAATTGTATTCGATATCCGCGATGAGATTGAGACCCGAAAGGGGTGCGTATTTCGCATAGGCGGCGAATTTGTGTTTCGGGATGTCGGTTATGCGGGTTGCGTCAGTCCTGTTGTCGGAGTAGATATACGTATAGTTGAAGCCGCCATTGAGGTTTGTGATGATGGATGCCGAGACATCGAGCTCGACCCCGTAACGCCTCACATCGCCAATGTTCTGGTTCTGATTCAACGTTGTTGCCGGTTTTGAAGGATTGGGAACCTTCACCTGCAAGATCATGTCCGATATGTCAGAGTAGAAGACGGCGGTTTTCAATACAATCTTCTTGAGGTAGGTATCCTGGTATCCCAGTTCGTAGTTAATGCTCTCCTCGGGTTTCAGACCCGGGTTGGGCAGGGCCGTTCCCTGTTTGTACGAGTATTTGTCTTTCATCGTGGGAAGCCTTGTTTTCTTTGCCACGCTGGCATGGAGTTTGGCCGTGCCGGTGAGATCATAGAAGAATCCTATCTGCGGATTGAAAGACGATGTGCTGTCCGTTTCGAAGTCGGAGAATTTCTTCGTCGTCGTATTGTAATCCTCGGCCTTGACCGTTCTCAGGCTATCGTAGCTGGCTCCGAAGATGGTGTAGAACTTGTCGACAATTTGCAGTGTGTCCTCAATTCCCACGGACATTATCTCGTCCTTGAAATTCTGGTATGGGTTCGGCTGGTTGTGTTCCTTGTGGTAGTCCTCTTTGTAATGGAAGGCCGCTTTGATGTTATTGTGTGGAATAAGAGTCGTTCCCGCCTCAATGGAACCTCCGTTTGTGCTGTCGCTGAAGTCGCTTTGCCAGGAAGAACCCTTCTTCATTGTGGAATACGTATCGTCATCATAGCTGTAGAGGGAATTTTGATACTGATCGTAGTAGAGCCTGACCTTGAAATAGGAGTCCTGTCCGATGGGTGTCTTTGAGGTGAAGTAGACACTCTCCTTGTCCCAGTACGGCCACTGCCAGTATCTGACGGGAACAGTGGTGTCCATGCCCGCATAGGGCGGGTTGCCTTTCACACCATGCTGGTTGATGTAGCTCACGGCGTATTCATGGCCTTCGGCGGGTGTCAATCCGAATTTGAAGTTGAACTTCCTGTCCCTGTAGTAGGAGTTTTCCCTGTTTCCGCCGTTTTCCGTCGCTGTTTCCCTGAAATTATCGGAGAGCCGGAAATAATCGCTGCTCACATAAGATCCGCCACCCTGGAGGTACCATTTTTTCTGGTTGGTCCCGAGATTGATATAACTTGTAAAAGTGTCACCTGTCGCGTACCCCGTGCTTATGTTCCCCTCGAAGGCCTTCTCGGGTCTTTTCGAAATCATGTTGATCGCCCCGCCTTCTGTGTTGGGACCGTAAAGCACCGACGTGAATCCTTTGGACAGGGTGATCTGAGACATGTCGAAGGTCGTGAAGCGCCCGAGGTCCGGGTACCCGTCATAGGGTACATAGATGGGTATTCCGTCGAGGAAGATGGGGACCCGCCTCATATCAAAGCCCCGTACGTATACCATCTGTTCGTTTCTGCTGTTCCTTGTCAGCGTGACACCGGGGAGCATGTTGACTGCCTGCGCGACGTTGTTCCTGTTGAAGTCACGCATATCTTCTTCGTAGATCTTTTCGATCGTCACATTCTTGCTGACTTCGGACCGATCTTTTACCTCGATCTCTCCAAGGGTAAATACATCATCTTTGGCATCGACCGCGGCAACAGCGAGGATAGTGGTCAAAACTGAAAAAACCAGAGTGAGCAGGGCGGATCGTGACAGAAAAGCCATAGGACTGAACCTCCTTATATATAAATGGGAATAACGAACGTTATATATCATCGGATATAATGCTGAGTCAAGTCCATTTTTTTCCGGGTAATCGATTTTTGTCTGGTATAGTGAACGATTGGGCGACATCCTTGTAATAACAGGGGTATCTGTCACAAAAAAATGCCGTTTATGGCGAACGACAAGCCGTGTACGGTAGAATATCCCCCGGGTAGCATATTGTAACTTGACAGGATTACAGGATATTTTCTATAATTGCGTTGTTAAGGGAACAGGGGGCCCCACTATGAAAGTAGGCTACAAGGTATGGATCGATAACGACGGCAAGGCATTTGGGGAAGGTCCTTACCAGGTATTGAAACGCATAGAGGAAACCGGCTCCCTGCACCGCGCGGCGCTCGACCTCAACATGTCTTACCGCAAGGCGTGGCTGATGCTCCAGGCAATAGAAAAACGCCTGGGTTTCGCACTCCTGGAACGCAAGGTTGGGGGCGTATCGGGCGGAGGTTCCAACATAACCCCGGAAGGAAAGAAGTTCCTGAAGAGCTACGAAGGCTTCCGCGAGGATGTCAGGATAGTTCTGGAAAAAACCTTCAAGAAACATTTTAAGTGAAAACAGGTTATGGGTCATAGGTTATGGGTCATGGGGAAAAAGCTGAAAATCTTTTCTCTTATCCTATTACCTATAACCCATTACCTATAACCTGTTTTCATTACTTCCTCACTGTCCGGTATTCGCTTTCGCTGAGACAGCCGTCACCATTGCGGTCGTATCTCTTGAAATCTTCCATGGTGAGGGATGGTACGACGGTACAGAGTTCCACGGGAGAGATCTTACCGTCCTTATTGTTGTCGACGTCTTTGAATGCCAGGGTATTTACCTTGTACTTGACGCGCACGGGCGTGGCCCGGTTGGATTGCTGTTTCGCCGTTTCCCGTTTCGATCGTTTGTTTTTTGACTTTAGCGGGACAAGTTCGTCGGCCGCCGTCTGTTCCCTGAGATCTTCGTGGAAATTCTCTCCCTTGACGATGCCGATCCCGTTTCTGATATAACCAAGTGTGATCGTATCTCCCGTCTTGATGTCGGTTACTTTCGGATAGCCGCGAAGGACGGGATTGGTAAGATCGAAGGTCAGATTTTTCCCTGTGCTCTTGACGGATATGGTCTTGCCGACGGTATCGACGGCGGTGACGTTGCCGGTAAAGGTGATGTGCGATGTCGTCCTGACCCGGATGAGTGAGCCGCTCGGGCTCGGGCCCACGGCGGGCGCGGCGCCATCAAGCCTTTCTTCACGCACCGTCTGCGTGGCTGATTTCGGGGTAGGCTCCAGCCTGGCATCTTCGTCAGGCGCGGAGATGTGCTGCCCGCTGTCCGCAATCGGCGCTTGCCGCTGAGGCTGCGTCTTTTGCGTCGCAGGAGCCGCCGTTGGTGTCAGAGACGCGGGATAAACGTGGTCCAGATATCCCGGAGGGACATAATTGTCCTGTGCGAAAGCGATCGTTGTGAAGGAAAAGAAAGATACCAAAAGCGCTGTGAGTAAATGGAGTCTGTTCATATGATATCCCCGCAAGTTTCCATGTTTTAACGACCTTTTTCCGGCATGTCAAGATATTTAACGGGACCGGTAATATTGCTTGATTTTTCACACCCCAGGCCTTTAAACTCTTAAAACTCAGGCCCGGGTCATCAGGCCTCGGGGCTCAGCAAAGAATATTTTCTCTGACCCCTGGATCCCGACCCCTGGATCCTGTATTTAATCATGCTGATCGAAAAGCTCATATGCGGTGTAGCCCGGAAAAAGAATGCCGATTACCTGCGCTTTGCGCCGGGCGAATCCTACGAGGTCCCGAAGCCGCGCGACGCCATCCCCCGGCTTCTGTATCTGCACGTGCCCTTCTGCGAGGAACTCTGCCCTTACTGTTCATTCAATCGTGTCGTTTTCAGGGAAGAGATAGCACGGGCCTATTTCAAGGCCCTGCGGAAAGAGATCGGGATGTATGGAGATCTCGGTTATGATTTCAACGCCGTGTACATCGGCGGGGGCACGCCGACAGTCCTCATCGATGAACTGTCGGAGACGGTAAACCTCACGAGAAATACTTTCGGTATCCGTGAGGTCTCCGTAGAGACCAACCCGAACCACCTGACGCAGCAGAACCTGGCTCAGCTCAAGGACATGGGCGTCAACCGTCTTTCAGTGGGTGTCCAGACCTTTGACGACGGGATACTCAAGGCCGTTGAACGCTTTCACAAATACGGCAGCGGCGAAGAGATCGCCGGAAGACTGAAAGAAACCATGGGCCGCTTCGACACCCTCAATGTGGACATGATCTTCAATTTTCCCACACAGACAATGGAGATGCTCGAACGCGACCTTGAGATTCTCACGGGCCTTGCCGTCGATCAGGCGACCTTCTACCCGCTGATGGTCTCAACCTCCACTGAAAAGCTGATGGACAAAAAACTCGGCGTCGTCAATTACGACCGCGGCCGCGGCCTGTACATGAAGATCACCGAAGTTCTGGCAGACGACTACCGCCCCAGCACGGCGTGGTGCTTTTCCAGGGACGATGTCATGATCGACGAATACGTGGTCAATTACGATGAATATGCCGGCCTCGGCAGCGGTTCCATCGGCTACCTCGGCGGCAGCGTGTACTCCAACACCTTCGATATCGCCGCCTACGTCGACCGCCTCACCAAAGGAGAATTCCCCGTAGCCGCCCGAAAAGACTGCGGAACCAGGGAGCGCCTGCTTTACGATTTCCTTATGAAACTCTTTGGCATATCCCTCGACCTCGACGAATTGTCAAAAAAGCACGGCGTAAACGCCTACCTCTACCTTCTCCCCGAGATCACCTTCTTCCGCCTGACCGGGGCCCTGACCAGGACAGGCAACACCCTCTCGCTGACCCCCAAAGGGCAGTATTACTGGGTCATAATGATGCGGGAATTCTTCATAGCGGTCAACAACTTCCGGGATTACTGCAGAGCGCTGATCAGTCGATAAAAAAGCCTGAGACTGTCTTCCCCACCTGTTAAGTTCCAGCCTGTCTTTCCGATAATATTATTGTGGAACCCAGGTTTCACGCTGGTGAAGACAGATGGCGAGACGGATTTGCATAACTGAGGACAGCAGGACACAGGCAAGGATTCTTGAGGATATCCTTTCGAAGAGGGGATATGCCGTCACTGTGGCCGAGAATGGCATCGACGGGCTTTATAAGGTTTCCCAGACCATGCCCGATCTGATCATCAGCGATGTGGAGATGCCGCGGATGAACGGATATGAATTCTGCCGGACAGTCAAGGCCGATGATGGGCTCAAGCACATACCCTTCGTACTCCTCACCCTGCTTTCAAACGTGAGGGACGTGGTGAAGGGCCTGGAGGCCGGTGCGGATTACTATATCACCAAACCATACAGCCCCGATGCTCTTGGTACCACCGTGGAATCGATACTCGCCAGGGGACCATCGGAACAAAACAGCGCCGGCCTTGCCAGTGTAGCAATAGAAGTTGATGGCAAACAGCACCGTTTTGATGCCGATCCACAAAAGATCCTCAACTTTTTCTGCTCCACCTACGAAAATCTGATAAGCCGCAATGAAAGCCTTTCCCTTACCAAGCAGGAATTGCGCAAGCTCAATACCCATCTCGGCGAAAAAGTACGGGAAAAGACCCGCTTCCTTGAAGGTGAGATAGCCGAGAGAGTCAAGGCCGAAAATGCCCTGAAAGAGAACCTCGGTCAAATGAGACAAACCCTCGAGGGAACCGTCAGGGCGCTGGCGACCACAATAGAGATGAGAGACCCTTATACCGCCGGCCACCAAAGGCGCGTGGCCCAACTTTCCTGTGCGATAGGAAGAAAGATGGGTTTCACCCGGGAATTCATAGACGGCCTGGAGGTCATGGGCTTCCTTCACGATATCGGAAAGATCATCGTCCCCGCCGAGATCCTCAGCAAGCCCGGCGCGCTCAACGAATTCGAGTTCAACATCATCAAGGCCCACGCGCAGGCAGGCTACAACATCCTCAAAGGCATCGAATTCCCCTGGCCCGTGGCGACGGCGACGATCCAGCACCATGAAAGGTTGGACGGCTCCGGTTACCCCCATGGCATAAGCGACGAAGCGATAATAATGGAAGCGAGGATTCTGGCGGTAGCGGATGTAGTAGAAGCAATGGCCACACACAGACCGTACCGCCCGGCCCTGGGCCCTGAAATCGCCTTGAAAGAGATTGTTGATAACAGCGGAACGCGCTACGACCCATCGGTGGTCGAAGTCTGCAAGTCGTTGTTCGAGGAAAAAGAGTTCGACTTCGAATAGCAAACCCAACGTGAACAGCTCGTGCAAAAAACTTGTCTCACGCCCGTTCGTCGCCTTGTAGCTCCTCACTGGAGGCAGTGAAGAGAGCATGAGGAGGAAGACAAAAACCCTCCCGGGAATCCATGAGACTTCAAGAATTCCCGGGAACTTTCGCTCCCGCTTTTGCAAGCGGGATAATAAAGAAACCTTGCCCATCAGATCCTGCCCGCCCTGCCACGATGGGCGAACCCGAAGGGCGAAGCCGGTTCCGTTTGTTAGGGATAAACGTGAGACGGATCTATTGTCTTCACCTTTGGTTTTGTCAACGCGTCCTAAACCCGCCTTTCCCTTGGCTCTGCATGCTGTGAACGAATGAAAACCCTGATTGACATTACCACCGGCAATCTTTACACTATAGGAACGGAAGTGGAGGGGTCCTGGTGGGCCTCCTGGTCTTCAAAACCAGTGCGCCGGTGACGAGCTGGCTGGTGGGTTCGATTCCCATGCACTTCCGCCATTTTATTAGTCGGCAGGGGTTTGCGGGGGATAGACAAGTAGCAGGGCTTAAGCGAGCAGACAGACTAATCGGATAACTTTCACAAATAATCGGCATTTTGCGGCTAAATTGGGGCTAGGCCGGGACAATAGGAGTGCTGTGGGTTTGATTGTTAGAGTCTATCTTATCTGAATTTCAAAATGCGTTTTACTTCGTTTCTATAGTTTTCCTTGCTACCGTAATTGCTATAGTGGGGTATTTTAAGAATCTGGTATTCATTTTTGAAATTGTTGGCCAGAATTGAATGAACGGCACCTCCAAAGGCGATGATAGTGGGATTATCAATTCCCAAGTCATTTATCTCTTCACTAAATACTTTTACATTGTCTTTCTCGAATGACCTATGTGTTTTTAGATAGGTCATCATTTTTCCGGATACTCTTTGCTCAAAATCCTTGATGATATCTGTCATATATGCCCCCCAAAAGGGTGAACCGCGTAATGCATATCTAATCTTGTAGTCCATTGCCCGAGGGCTTGCATCGTGAAAATTCGCAAGAGGAATCTCAATTCTTCTTGATATGTTCAACCCAACAAGAATTATGTTGGGGTTCAATTGCCGTAAAAGCCCTGCATTATTCCCTATATCAAAAACACTTAGGTCTCCAACATTTTCTTTTGGTTTCTCTCGTCCCTCAGCCCAGATTGCCCAACTTGCGTAATGCCCATACTTCTTTTTGATAAATTCAAATTCTTTCTGGCTCAACATATATGAATACGATTGTCACTTTAACCATTGACGAATTGCAAGTTATAATCTCCGAAATATTATGGGGAATAATGGCATGGGATACTTCATAAAAAAAGCATGGAGTAGCCTGCCGGAACAAATAAATTATATAGCACTTCCGCCATTTCTTTGGTGGTCACGGGAGTGGGCTTCATCGTTCGGAAAGATGTATTCCACCATCGCAGGCCGAACAGTTGAGAAACTGTGGGCCATTGTCTATGAGAAAGATGAAGGAAGTACCTCGGCTCACCCACGAGAGTTCTCTCGCCGGCCGAAGTTGTTTTGCGTAGATCAACAACTTGGATTCTACTTTCTGTTCATTGGACTGTGCTTCTTAGTATTCTATTCCTTTTCGTGCTGCTGCTCCTTTTTGGTACGGGTGCTTAATTTCTCTGACCTCTGTTATCAAGTCGGCCATCTCCATCAAACGCGGATGGGCATCCCGTCCGGTAAGGACCACATGCGAGGCTTGAGGGCGCCTTTTAAGACCCTCCAGCACATCGTCAACAGGAAGCAATCCGTAGGCTATTGCGTTGTTAATTTCGTCAAGTATTACCATTCCATAATCACCAGAATATAGAGCCTCTTTGCACGTTTTCCATGCGTCTTGCGCAGTTTGGACATCGGTGGGGTCTGGGTTGTCAGGATTAACATGGATAAATCCCGAGCCAAGTGGATGGATGCAAAAGTCAGGCGCGATTCTCTTGGCCGTTTTCAGCTCCCCATAGCGCCATGTTCCCTTGAGAAACTGGAGCATGATTACCCTAATCCCTTGCCCAGCAGCCCGCATTGCGATCCCAAGAGCAGACGTTGTCTTGCCCTTCCCATTGCCAGTTAGAACAATTATGTATCCGCTCTGTTCATCCATTTCGCACCACTAATTATATAGGCCAAGAATCTGACATGGCGTGAATATAACAGCGCCCCCATTTGACTAATATATCTGCGTTATCCATCGTTACACCTCCAATTTGGTTATTGCGCGCCAGATCACAAGGTGGAACAGGTTCACACATACCAAGCCAGCCCTTATCTGAACGCTTATTTCCGCTGTAATTCATCCACGCTGAATGAATTTCCTCCAATTCTGATTTATTAACTTTTCATGTCTCCATTAAAATTCAGTTTTGCGGCTAGTAATTCATCACATGCAGAATAGGGGTCTTTCGTTCCATCAATGACCCAATCGAGGTACTTTTTGAAGTCAAGACTGTTGGTAATGTGGTTCAGTGCCTCTTCGACGAGTCTACTTTTTATCATGGCTGTAAGATCAAACCTGGCTAAAGCTCTTTTGTGGCTAATCATGGAATCCCTAGATAAGGCTTTCCTGCTTTTTCTATGTTTCTCAATCTCATCCAGCAGTTCGACTATCCCCCTCCCCCCGATGGCTTCGGCCATGAGGATGGGCGGCTCCCAGCCTTCTTTTGTGAACTTCTTGTCTGAAATATTGATCATAGCTTTTAGGTCGGCCAGTGTTTTTTCAGCCTCGGGTCGGTCTGATTTGTTAATCACAAAGATGTCCCCCACCTCAAAGATTCCGGCTTTGATTGCCTGAATATGATCCCCCATCCCCGGTACCACAATAATGACCGTTGTATGCGCGTTTCTTGCGATATCGACTTCATCCTGTCCTACACCCACTGTTTCAACAATGATGTAATCTTTGCCCATTGCATCCAATACATCGATTGCCGAGCGCGTAGATTGGGTAAGTCCTCCGAATTGACCCCGGGTCGCGAGAGAACGGATAAACACCCCCTCATCCAGACTGTGCCCTTGCATGCGGATGCGGTCCCCCAATATGGCCCCTCCGCTGAATGGGCTGGTTGGATCCACGGCAAGCACGCCCACGGTTTTCCCATTCGTTCTTAAGCCACGGACCATTTGATTGACAATTGTACTTTTTCCGACTCCAGGAGAACCTGTTATTCCAATTATATAGGCTTTTCCGGTGTGCCTGTGAAGAGCCTTAAGAACCTCTCTTGTTCCTGGAACCCGGTCATCGATATCACGGATCAGCTTTGCGGCAATCCTTACATCGCCATTGACAATCTTTTTGACAATGCTGTTAACCATATCTTTATCTCTTTACGGTGGAAGTAATATAGTTAATAATTGATTGAGAAGTGCTCTGCGGCAAGAATATTTTCGACACCCCCATGTCTTTGAGAGCCCTAGCATGCTGTTCGGGAATAGAACCCCCGCACATTACGGGAACATCATTCAAACCACTTTTCTTAATCAAATCCATCAAGATTCCTATCTGCTCATAATTGGAAGCGTGGCTGCTTATACCGATTATGTCCACGCTTTCTTGAATAGCGGCGTTGACAATCATTTCCGGCGTTTGATAAATCCCAAGATATACCACTTCCATTCCGGAATCCATAAGAAACCTGGATACGATTTCCGCTCCCGTAAAGTGTCCATCAAGTCCGATAACCGAGATGAGGACTTTAATTTTCGGCTTATTACTCATATCAATATACCTCCTATTTTTTGCAGATACTCCATATACTTCCCCTTGACTTCTATGATTATAGATCAAAAGGACAATCTATCATTTCCAATGGGTCATAATGATATCCCCAAGCCTTCCGAATGACTCCAATTATTTCTCCGGCGGTACCATACGCCTTCACCGCTTCGATAATTGATGGTATTAGATTATAGGCAGCATCCTTTTTCGCATCGCAATAAACTTGTGCGATTTTTTCGTTCAATAGAGGTATATTTCTTGTCTTTTTCCAATTCTCCATACGTTGTGCGATTTCTTCAGAATCGGATATCCCCACCGACTGTATAGGAATATCGTCATCCTCTTCCGGAGGAATGACCAGTTCGTTCACGCCTACGATTAAGCGCTCCCCTGATTCTATTTCTTTCTGCTTTTGCCGGGCCGATTCCAGCATCATATTGCGGATGAAACCACTGTTCACAGCCGCGATCATACCACCTTGATCTTCTATCTGGTGGAGGATTTTGTACGCTTCCTCTTCCACTTTGTTGGTGAGATACTCTACAAAATAGGAACCAGCCAGGGGGTCAGTTACGTCCGTTACCCCTGTTTCATCAGAGACGATGTGTTGAGTGTTCAAAGACATTCTCGCTGCAAAGGCCGATGGCTCAGCATAAGCGTTGTCCAGACATGCGTTGTCGATTGCCGTGCATCCTGCAATGGCTCCGGCAAGGGTTTGTATGGCGCATCGTGCGATATTATTGAGAGGCTGCTGATACGTCATTGTACGTCCCGATGTATGAATCGCTATAAGTAGTTGGCAGGCTTTATTCGTCTTGGCTTTTAATGTTTCCTTCGCCATTTTCGCATACATCCTTCGCAGAGCACGGACTTTAGCTATTTCCTCGAAAAACCTCGACCCGATGCTAACGAGTTCATAAGGGATGAGGGCAAGATCATCAAAATCAAGACCGCGCTCGTTAACCAGCTTTCCGAGAAGCTCTTTGAGCATGGCTATTTCTATGGCGAGTGCCTGAGCGTTGTTGCCGCCGGACTCCTGGAAATGTTGGCTGAGAATGCCTGACCGCAGGTGCAGTTTATTTCTTACAATGAATTCCGCAGAATCGAGCCAAAGCTTGGTATTGAGATCCAAAGGCAAGTTGTCGGTTTGTCCAAATATGTGACCGAACGGATATTCTGTTATACTGCCGTGTACTTCTTTCCAATCTAATCCACGCTTTTCTGCAAGGGCAACGATATAGCCCAATCTTAACGGGTTCATGGGGGCGGCACCCAGCAATGTAATAGATTGTCCGGTCAAAGGGATGCCGTCCATCAATTCCTCGAATTCAAGTAGTGATGTACAATGCCATCCCAAAACTCCGGCCTCTCTTCTACCGATGGGGTGATCGGCATCTATGGGCATGGCGCTAGGTCTGTCGCAGATAACCAATATTCCCTGCGTCTGGCCCATTTCCCTGAACTGCTTGAGTTGTTCGTTGGTTCTTCTGGAAGAGCCGATCCCGCCGGTCATTCGCCTTGTCCATACGCGGCTTCGGTACCCGTTTTGATGATACCCGCGAACAAAGGGGTACGAACCCGGGTTTCCTATATCCTTGTCATAATTAACGTGTGCAATATCTTCCGGGGTATACACGGGTTTGATTTCAAGTCCGTAATCTGTCTCGCTTTTCATTTTTTCCTCCTTAATCTAATATAACTTTCTACAGCATGGACAGGCTGGCATAGTCGGGATAGCAATGAAATGAACGGCCCTTGGTGTGGACATACAAATCAAAGTCCCCGTCTGCACTCTTCTGTTTTTGATTGAAGCTCTTATCTAAGAATAGATGCCCTATTGATCCCCTCGGATATTCATCAGCTTTCCGCTCCCGAAAGAACTGGTAATTCCTTGGTCCAGGCAGAAGTTCTTTTTGATTGACAAGATGGGGCTTGCTTCTCCGAAATGTTTTGATCTCCGAGACGCCTTCGCCTCCCGTGAAAGTATCTATGAAATCGCCATCACTTCGTGATTTATCATTTGGAAAGAGAAGAGAACCGCCGCGGTCGTTCAGATAATGCTTCTTTTCAAGTGTTCTTATGCTGGTTATAATCCAGTCTTTTGCATAGCGAAGATTCATCTTAGCGCCCTTTTTGGCAAAAGCCTTGTTGCGTCTTCAGCCGTTATCATTTCGTTTGACATATAAACCCGTGGAAGAAGATTCAGCAAAGCGTATGCCAGCGCTCAATGAAATTTGGTTCTTGTTGGCTCTTTCCTAGGCTCATGCGCTTATGCTTGAAAGTATCTTTGGGAAACAGGACGAGGATGTAGAATTTAACCTGTAGCTCAATGTAACAGATGGCAGTAACAGGTGTTACTTTTTCACATTATATTTTCATGTCTTTAAAATTCATCGTTCCCAGTAAATAGCCATACTATCCTGATGAAGATACGTCCTCTCTAAGCTCTATCCTTACGTATTTTCCGTCGCCATTGGAATTGGCATAGAACTTGCGAAGCCTTAAGTAAAATCAACCAAGAGGGAGTGGACATGGAACTTACCCGAGAACAAATGGACATCAAGCAGGCGGCGCGCGAATTCGCCGAAGGGGAATTCAGGGAAAGGGCAAAGGAATTTGACGAAAAGGAGGAATTCGATCTATCTATATGGAAAAAGGCATGTGAGTACGGGTTTGTAGGCACATTCATTAAAGAGGAGTACGGGGGGCACGGCCTAGGCTACTTCGAACATTCCCTTATCGCTGAGGAGTTCTGGCGTGTCGACCCCGGTTGCGGCCAAGCTGTTTTGTCCACCACCTTCGGTTCCGAGATGATCCAAGCCTTCGGCTCGGAACAACTGAAACAGAAATTCCTTCCTCCCCTCGTAAACGGAAACGCGATCATGGGTTTTGGCATAACGGAGGCCGATGCGGGCAGCGATGCGGCCGCGGTGAAGACAAAGGCGGAAAGAGTAAATGACAAGTATGTCATTAACGGTTCCAAGATGTTCATTACTAATGGCTGTCTTGCCGATTATCTCCTTGTTTTCTGCATCACCGATCCGGAAGAGAAGAACGCCCACAAGAGGCACAGCGCAATACTCGTGGATACCAGACAGCCTGGTTTCCAGGCAACCAAGATTCACGGAAAAATGGGGATCAGGGCCTCGAACACGGCGGAGATCAACTTCAATAATGTCGAGGCGCCCGTGGAAAACCTCGTCGGGGAGGGAGGACGCGGTTTCTACCAGCTCATGGATTTCTTCAACAGAACAAGGAATCACGTGGCTGCCCAAGGAGTCGGCGTCGCCCAAGGGGCACTGGATCTTGCAATAGCCCACGTGAAGAAAAGAAAGGCATTCGGAACTGCCCTTTCCCGTCTGCAGGGGATCCAATTCATCATTGCAGAAATGGCGACGAGTATCGAGGCTGCAAGGAGCCTCTACTGGCGCGCCGCCCATTCCGTGGACAAAGGCAAACCGGACTCTGCGCTCATCTCCATGGCAAAATGGAACGCTGGCGATACTGCCGTCAATGTCGTGAACAAAGCGTTGCAGCTTCACGGCGGGTACGGATATATCGCGGAATACGACATTCAACGGTTCTACCGGGATGCAAAGATCGTTGAGATCTATGAGGGTTCTAAGGAGGTTGAAAAAGCAGTTATTGCGCAGGAATTGTTAAGAAAAACGCCCTAAAAACGCTTCAACTTTTCGTAAAGGGTCTTTCGGGCAATCCCGAGAAGTCTTGCTGCTTTGGCCTTGTTACCCTTTGCAAGCTTGAGTGTTGTTTCTATAAGCTTTCTCTCTTGTTCATTCAAACCAAAAGACACCCTGGAAGAGCTAACCCCTGTGTGCCCCGTCAGTTCATCCGTATTATCCAACAGGTCACCAGGGAGGTCATCGATGCTTATCTCCTGTCTCTCTCCAGACAGCAGACATGCCCTTTCAATAACGTTGGAAAGCTCTCTGATGTTTCCCGGCCAGGGATAGGCTATAAAGAGTTCCACCACTTCTTTCGCCAACCTCTTGTTTGTGTGTCGTTTTTTGTACCTTTGGAGAAAGTGTTCAGCAAGGAGCGGTATGTCATCCTTTCTTTCAAGGAGAGGTGGCAGGAAAATTGTAAAGTTATTTAAGCGGTAATAGAGGTCCTTTCGAAACCTGTTATCTTTCACGGCGGTTCTTAAGGAGACATTGGTGGCACACACAAAGCGAACATCCACTTGTATTTCTTTTGTATCCCCTAATTTCCTGAAGGTACCTCTATCAAGGATCCTTAGGAGTTTGGCCTGCGTAGAAAGACCCATTTCGGCAACCTCGTCCAGGAAGAATGTGCCTCTATTTGCTATTTCCAGTAGCCCCAGTTTATCTCTTTCGGCTCCAGTGAATGCTCCCTTCTTATATCCAAAGAGTTCGCTTTCCAACATGTTGTCCTGCAAATTGCTAGCATTTATTGCTACAAATTGCCTGTCCTTCCTGGCGCTAAGGTTGTGGACAGTGTTGGCAACCAATTCCTTCCCTGTACCAGTTTCACCTTGCACGAGAACTGGGATATCCGAAATTGCAGCCATACCAATCAATTCCTTTATTTCTTTCATCTTCTTGCTCTCCCCCAAGAGTTGTTCGTGGGATTCTAGTATTCGAAGATGTTCCTTGAGGATAAGGTTTGTCTCGGACAGAATCTTTTTTTCATATGCTTTTTCTATCAGGTTGGACAATTCCAAAAGTTCACAAGGTTTTTTAAGGTAATCATACGCACCGAGCTTCATTGACTGAATCGCGCTTTCAACTGTTGCATGACCTGTGAGCATTATTGTTTCAACGGTAGGCTGTATCATCTTGGCCATCTTAAGAAGATCAACCCCGCTTTGATCAGGGAGCCGTATATCAAAGACCGTTACATCACAGCTCCTATTCTTAAGGACAGCAAGGCCCTCTGCGGCAGTATGAGCAACAAAAACTTTCATGCCATCATTCTCTAACTTAGTTTTAAATGCCTTTACAAGCTCGACTTCGTCGTCAACGAGCAGCACATGGATCATATCTATTTTATCTCTCGACAAGAATGAACTGGCAGAGCAACTTGAAATGTTGATCCCCGGCCTGGTTTACTACTCGCGCTCATCTCCCCTCCCATTTCTTTTAAAAATTCATAGCAAAATGTCAGACCAAGGCCCAAATCCTTTTTAGCCAGCTTTGTGGTAAAGTAGGGTTCAAACATTTTGTCCATTATCTCATGGGGAATGCCCATACCATTATCCTCAATTTCTGCAATAATGACGTTGTGCTTGAGATGAGTTCTTATTGTGATTCTCGCTCTAGGTTTTGATTCAAGAGCATCTAGAGCATTGTTTATAACGTTTAGGAAGACTTGTTGGAGAGCCCAAACATCACATGTGATTCGGGGTAGATTGGGCTCCAGGAGTTTTATTAGTTTTATCCTGTATTTTTTGAAGTTGATCCCTTTAATCACACCATCTAGCACCTTATTAAGATCTAACCTCTCCAATTTGAAACCTTCTTTTCTACTTAATTTAAGCATATCGTTGATTAATTCGGTGCAACGGAAAACTTCTCCCTTAATTACCTTATGGTAATCTTTGAGGTTTTTCCACAGATCCTTCTGGCAATAAGTCTCTTCAAAAGATTGGCACAGAGCCGTTGCCAACTCAGAATTTGCAGCAATTGTAGCGAGTGGATTATTAAGGTTGTGGGCAATGCTTGCGACCAATCGTCCCACTGCTGCCATCTTTGCCTCTTGTGCAAGTAAAGCCTGTGTCCTTGCCCTTTCGGTCGTGTCTTCAATTAGACAGAGAAGCCCCTCAATTTTACCACCTGTTCCGTATAGCGGAACCCCCTTGAAATTCATAAAAAAATTCCTGTTGCCCCGGTAGGTAATGAAAGGGAAATCCCATACTTGGACCACGTCGCCAGTGTTGAGGCTCGTTTTTATCTGATCAGAGAGACCACACTTTATTGTGTAGGGGTTATTAATCCAGTTAAAGCGACCAATCAAAATATCTTTGGCTTGATCCCCTAAGCCCGTTTGTTCAGCCATTACGGAATTCATACTGGTAAATACACCATTTCTATCGATTGTGAAGATGGCTATCGGTGCATTGTCAAGTATCGTTCTGGTAAGTTCATTGGAATGGCGAAGTTGGTCTTGTATCATATTTTGGTATGTTATGTCCCGCACTATTTCAATTGCCAGCAAGTCATCATCGTTTATTCCATTCTTGAAGGGGATTGCCAAACTCAAAAAATTTCGTGCCTGGCCGTTCAATTCAATCCTCAGTTCTCTGCTCGTTATTTTTCCTGTCTCGAAACATGACAGCACTGGGCAATTATGACAAGGTTTTCTCTTACCCAACATCCCTCTATAACACAGTCTACCTTTCATCCGAGCTGTATCTGTTTTTAACGAATACTTTAGGGATTCCTTGTTTACCCACTCGATTTTAAGATTCTGACTAAGAACAGCGACCCCAAATGGTATGGTCTCGAGAGCTGACTGGAAATCTATGGATCCTTTTTTCTTCATGTCTTTCCTCTTGGATACACTGTGTGTGCCGCCTATTACCCACAGGATGAAGAAAGAATCTGGATATTATCATTATCGTGACCAGCAAATCCTATGCCAGTTCCGAAACACCTGAGTATAATAGCATAGTATAAGATTTGCCACCATATTTGATGTAAGTTACTCAGTCTCATATGTGTGCATCACGAATCACAGAAAACATTTAGGCTCTCTGAGGATGTTTTATCTTACCTTGTTTATTAATGTAGGTTTCAAAATGAAATCGGAATCCAGGTGCAATTCGGAATTATTCCTGATCGCCCATCCCATGGATCTATGCGTGATAGGAAAGATGGATTTCAACATGGGATAATGTAACATCTGTCACTAGCAGTTGTTACATTATGTTACGCGTTAAATCCTAATTTCTTAGCCTTGTTTTTCAAACATGAACTCTGCATGTTTTTGAGCATGGAAGCCAGTTCAGGCGCTTGGCAAATCAATTCAGTATCTATTGGCATAGACTTTGCTGATGTTCAGTTATAAGGGAAGTTTTATAAATCTTAAAAGGGGGTACGTATGGAAGGAATAAATCCTTGGTATGCCTGGTGGGCTATTGTGATCGCAAGCGCGGCCTTGACATTAGTCGGAATGGCATTGGCTTATAGGAGGTGGGACAATTGAACCAATTCGTCGAGATTCCTAAACCGGGAATGGAATACTATTTGCCTGTCGCCATAGGTATTCTTGTGTTTTTTGTAATATGCATAGTAGTAGGCATGCGAGCCAGGAAGTCGTGGACGTCCTACGAAGAGTATGTTGTTGGTCACCGCAATATTGGCCCCGTCGTTACAGGTTTGGCTCTTTCAGCGTCCTGGCTGAGTGGTTGGGCGTATCTCGGGTCGATGGGGGTCACCTATACAGCAGGTTGGTCGGGCATGTACCTTGCGAGTATGTGGTCTTTGTTCGGCATTATTCCATGTCTTCTGTTAACTGCACAAAAGCTCAGGAAATACTCAGTTAAACTCGGGTATACAACCATACCAGAGGCCTTGGGAAAGCGCTTTGGGAGTAGGACTGTTCAAATAGTTGCTGCTGTGGTGATTCTTTATTATTATCTGGGATATTCGATTGGCCAACTCAAGGCCGGAGCGACATGTTGGTATGCGGTCGCTGGGCTGTCCCCCGTCTGGTGTATTCTTTTCAGTGTAGTCATTACATGGTTATATCTGGCTTACGGGGGCTATACTGGAAACCAATGGGTTATGGCCTTGCAGGGCATACTGGTTGGAGTGGGAGCGATGCTTCTTGGTGTCGTTGCACTTTACTATGTCGGGGGACCGGCTGGATTAAATGAAAAGCTGGTAGCACAAAGCTCCAACCTCGTTCAGCTAATAAGACCTGACCTGCCGGCTGTCGGCCCCACTCAAGCTTTCTCTTCCTGGGTCGGAGTATTTGGAACACTCGTTCTGTTCGTAATGATGGCCTCTGGCTTCCCCCATACTACCAGCAGATTCCTGGGGGCAAGAGAAATTACCAAGAAAGATATGACGATATTGATCATCATGGTTTGGTGTATCGCTGGTTTTCCGATCTTCTTCGACAGTATAACAGGCCTCTCAGCGAGGGCAGTATTTGGGCCAGCCCTCTTGAAGATAAATCCATGGAAGGCAGATTTGGCCGGACCGTTCATAAGCATGGTTGCCGGTGGCTCATTTGTATCCACTTTATACATTATCGGTCTCTTTGCCGCAGCCCTGTCCACGCTTGCGGCATTGGTTTTCGTAATGGTTACAGCCGTAACTGTCGACATCGTAAAAGCGGTCAAGCCGTCTGTTAACGACCGTACTCTCCTTACTCTTGGACGAATTTTGACGGGAGTTTTCGTATTAATCCCATTCATATTTACCCTGATCAACCCCCCCGAGCTTCTAGCAGTGTTAATGTCCCAGGTCGGGGTGGCCATAGGCTCTACATTCTTTTTCTCTCTGATCATGTCGCTATACTGGAGGCGAGCTACTGCTGCCGGTGTACTGGCATGCATGATTTACGGACTTTTGGCCAGCGGTATTTTCGGCATCCTCGTGACGAAGAAGACTATCGGTATTGGTACCGTTTACCTTCTTGTAGCCGCTGGATCGGGGATTGTGTATTTTCTCGGGTCTCTAATATCAAAGCCTCCTAAAGCAGAGATCCTTAAGATAATTTTTGATAAGGATTAGATAAAGTCAGATCAAAGGAGAATTAGCATGGACTATTTCAAAAAAGAAGTGGAAACGATTTCTGAAGAAGGGCTTCGGGCCGTGCAGAACGAGAAACTAAAGTGGCTTGTAAACCACTGCTATGAGGATGTGCCTTATTACAAACAGCTCTTCGATCAGAATGGCTTGAAGCCGCAGGACATTCGAACAGTTGATGACCTTGTGAAGATTCCAATCACAAGAAAGACAAGTATAAAATCTACTTACCCCTTCGGCCTCCTGGGTGTGCCTCTTTCAAAGGTGGAGAGGCTTCAATCCACCTCTGGAACCACGTCTCTCCCATATCCTCTTGCTTACACCAAGGAGGATGTACTTACCTTACAGGAGCAGGTCGCCCGGGCGATGTTCGGCTTTGGTGTAAGACCGGGGGATTTTGTATACCAGTCCTACGGATACGGTACTTTCTTGGGCGGAATCTCTGTGGATCTAGGATGCAGAGGTATTGGAGCCACTCTCTTTCCTGCCGGTCCGGGAAGAACGGCTCTGGCCATGCACTGGCTAAGAGACTTAAAGCCGAAGGCCATAAGTTGCACCCCGTCCTTTGCAAGACACCTTGCCACTTATGCGCAAGAGAGGGGTCTGGACCCTAAAAAGGATTGGGCGCACTTGAAAATTGGAATGTTTGGTGGTGAAGCGGCGGCTCCAGCTGTGAGGAGAAAAGTTAGAGAAGCCATGACAGACAATTTCATGTATCACGAATTTTATGGAACCTCAGAGCTATTCGGGAACTCTGTTGCGACAAGTTGCGAGTATTCCTGCGGGAATTCAGAATTGCATGTGATGGCTGATCATTTTTATCTTGAGCTTATCGATCCTGAAACCGGAAAGAGGATTGAGCCTGGAGAGGACAAAGAGGGCGAGCTTGTATTTACCTCCCTATCCAAAGTGGCATCCCCAATGCTTCGGTGGGGAACTCATGATTTAACAAGATATTCGAGGAATGCGCTTGGCTGTGAATGCGGTAGGGTTGCACATCCAATCATTAGGGCACTAACGGGTAGAGGGGATGACGCACTTAAGGTAAGGGGTGCCCTCGTCTTTCCGTCCGAGATTGAGGATGTAGTTACCAAGGTGGAAGGTACAGGCGATGGGTGGCAGATTGTTATCGGCAATTCAGATAAGGAGTCACTGCAGGAGTTAGTCATCCAGGTTGAAGTAGCGGCAAAGCACAAGGATGATCTCGATAAGAGAGCCTTGATTAAAAAGTATATCGAGGACGATGTATATGGACGATTCAGTCTGAGACCCGTGGTCCAGATTATGGATCCAGAGGCGCTTCCGCGTTATGAGTCAAAATCCGTAAGGGTAGTTAAGAACTAATGAGGATTACCATGATGGACAATGCACCTCCTTCGCTAATCTAGCCGCTCACTGCCCCTACCCCCCAGACGCTTTTGCGGCGAAAGCCAGAAGGGGGTGCATTTCAGTGAAAATGGACGATCAGGTCATGCCGAGGAAGAGGAGTCACGATGACCGGCTTGAACGAAATGAGATGCGTAGGCAGAGGGTGAGTTGCTGTGCGATGATATTATAATAGAAACAGACGCGGATGATAAGTCCAATAGAATATTGAATATATGCAAAGGAGTATGTCCTTTATTCGGTCAGCGAGAGCAAAGATAAACGAAGCGACGGCATTGTTAGAGATAAAGTAGTGGATGTTGAGGGTAGCATTAAAGAGGCGAGCCATTTGCCCGCTCAAACAAACATCCTATGACATTTGGTTTTGATCGTCGCTCATGCGAAGCACGGTTGTCGCTGGGAATTCAGCAAAACACTTTCTTACCTTAATGGTATGATAGATGATTGTTCCTCACTTTGTCACGGTTACTTGCAGGAGTGGGAGAAACCAACGAATGGCGGATAAAGCAACATAACTTGGAAAATTGTTGTAAGAGGTGGATAAAGAAGAAGACCCGTGGGGTTACCCGGAATGGGAGGCAGCATCTCGATGCTGCGCGTTTCTAAACAAATACGGAGGGTGTAAGATGATGCTTTCAGAGCGCAGTAGCTTCGGCAGAGGGGGAGTAGCATGTCGGGATTAGAAGGATATAGAATACTTGACCTAACACAAAGACTTCCCGGACCACTCTGTTCCTTAATTCTTGCGGATATGGGAATGAATGTTATAAAGGTAGAGGAGCCAATAAAGGGTGATTTCTGCCGTCATTTACCACCGTTTTATTGTAATGCAGGGGCGCTGTTTATCTTTTTGAACCGGAATAAGAGAGGCATGACTTTGGATTTGAAGTCCGTGAAGGGCAGAGATATCTTTTTGAAAATGGTGGCAACTGCGGATGTCGTTTTGGAGGGATTCAAACCAGGGCTAATGGAATCCCTTAGAATAGGCTACGAAGAGCTTAAGAAGGCAAATCCTGCGGTGATTCATTGCTCTTTATCAGGTTATGGTCAGAACGGTCCCTATAAAGATAGAGCAGGGCATGACATAAACTATAACGCGCTCACTGGTATACTGTCAATGACGGCGAATGAGTCCGGACCCGCGCTCCCTGGCGTCCTTCTCGCTGATGTAGCGGGTGGTTTAACCGCTGTAATTGCTATTTTGATGGGACTTCTGCATAGGGGGAAATCGGGCCAGGGTCAGTACATAGATGTATCCATGTTTGACGTCCTGTTTTCGTGGTTTTCTCTCACGAATGTGGCAGAGTCTATCGCCATGGATACATCTCTGACACAAGGAGAAACAACCTTCACGGGGAAATTAGCATGTTATCAAGTATATAAAACTAAGGATAATAAGTATGTTTCACTAGGGGCGTTGGAACAGAAATTTTGGGAACGATTCTGCACAACGATAGGCAGGGAGGATTTGAAGGATGGTTATCTTAAGGAGGAAAGACAGCCATATTTGAAAAAAGAATTGGAGCAGATGTTTGCATCGAAAGAGATGGATGAATGGATAAATTTGTTTGTAGGGGAAGACTTCTGTTTTGAACCGGTAAAAAGCGTAAAAGAAAGCCTATCGGACGTTCAAGTGCTTGCGAGAAAGCTTATATTCGAAGCGGGCGAGTCTCCAAAAGGGGGCATGAAGCAAATTAACCTGCCATTCAAGTCATCTGTTCTTAAAGATCCCACATATTATTCAGAGCCACCTCTGCTCGGTGAACATACTGACAATATCTTGCTGGAATTGGGATTTAGCCAAGCGGAAATCGCGCAATACCGCCATGAAGGAGTGGTATGAAACTCCACGACAAGCATCAGGAGAATAGTTGACCAATTTGATTGGCACGAAGGATGCGAAACACGGAAAAGTGGTTCTTACGACGAGGGAATGACCGGAAGTAGTCTTATTGCTCCAGTGGTAACACTAATATGTACTTAGTAGCACTATTTGAATGCCTCGAGATCAAAAGGACCACACAAATCTCGGATGCTGCAATTAAAGAAGTGAAAACAGGCTAAATTGGGATTTTCATATTCGCTTGGCAAAAGTGTCCGTCGCTTGCCAACTGATCCCGCATCACGCATTCTTGAGACCTATTCCGTGGAAGGCCATGTCAACTGCTGAATCAGCCAATTTGTCGATTGCATCTTTTCTCCTATGGTCAAACCAAAAGGTCATCCAGGTGATCATACCCAGTATCTGGAGGGCAGCCCACGACGCACGGATGTCTTTTCTGATCCTCTCCGTGGACTGCAACTCGGCAATGGTGTCGCGAAGCAACAGGTAGAATTTCTTCCACTCCTCGCGGATCCGATCGAAGTATCGATCCTGAATAAGCAGGGACCCGTGCAGGATAAAACGAAGCTGTGGGTTAGAACAGATAACGACGGTATAGTCACGTATCATTGCTTGAAGCCGTTTGTCCGGTTCACGTATAACGCCGACTGCATTCAGGTACGGGTGCAGGATTTCGTCGATAGCTTGCATATGAACACAAAACAAGAGGTGATTCTTGCTTTGAAAATAGTGATAAAGGCTCGGCTTGGTCAGTTTCGCAGCCACGCAGATGTCATTTGTTGAAGTAGCGTCAAAACCTTTTACCATAAAGAGCTTCATTGCCTTGCGCATAATATCCGCTCTCTTCTTCTGAGGGTCCGCCCTTCTCTTTTGGATTGCCATTCAACTACCCCCCCTATTGCGTCATTAATAACAATATACCGGTAAGTATACTTACAAGATGGCTCACTGTCAACGACTTCCCGCTTAGACAGGTATGTTTTAATGGCCGATTTACAAAGACCATCGGGTAACAGCAGCCTGCAGGGATATCTATCTATGGATGCGAACGACGGGAGGCAGAGCGAGGTCATCCTCTGGCATAGAATTGAGAGTGGTCATTCTTCTCGAAGGCCACTTTCTGATAATGCAGGATACTTCAGCAAGAAATACGGTTCTTCCTCGACATGCAGACTACGTCGGCATCGTTTTTTCATGAAAATTGGAAAGCTTAATGACTGTTTGTTGATTCCTCTCTGGCCCGCAAAAGCGCATATATATAACACTGCCGTTGTCACCATTGATGTCATGGACTGGCTGGTAGCAAGGCTATCATCTCCAGAATGCGAAGCATGACATAAACAAATAGTTCATCAAAAATATTCTGGTTGGCTTCTGAAAGCTTTTTGAGGCTGCCTCATAATTGATTGAAAAGACAGAGGAAATAATTTGTTACAAAAAAGTATTGACAAACATTTGTCGATAGACCATTCTATATACCGGTCAGTACAATAGACGGTATCATTAATAAAACCAAGATGTTATATACTGACGTATATAACGGCTATCGTGAGCGATGAGTGACATGCCTGTGTGCAGAAAAATAGAGAAGCGGTGGCTGGTCGGAAACGCACAGTTGCTTGACGAATTGCTATCAAGAGGGTGCGGATCGATGAGTCGCTACAGATAGAAAGGAAGGAGGTAATGCGATGAAAGATTTCAACTACTCTGCTCCAAAGACGGTTAAAGAAGCAATATCTTTGCTCACCTCACTTGAAGGGGACGTAAAGGTGATGTGCGGTGGTCAGTCTATGCTTGTTCTCATGAAGCAGAACATGATTTCCCCCGATCACATCGTGGACATCAAAGGTATTTCAGAGCTCAGTTACATCAAATATACCGACAACGAGGGTCTGAGGATAGGAGCCTTAGCGACCCATAGCGAGGTGGAGAAATCAACTGTCGTCCGGGAGAAGTATCCTGTACTCGCCGAGATGGAGGATAACCTTGCGGTTGTGCAGACGAGGAACTGGGGAACGATCGGTGGAAATGTCTGCCACGGTGATTCTGCGGCCGATGCACCTGCAGTCTTTATAGTCTTAAACGGCAAGTACAAGCTGATGGGCAAAAAAGAACGAATCGTAGATGCAGAGGACTTCTATAAGGATCTCTTTGAGGTTGATCTTATGGATGACGAGATACTTTGCGAGGTTCAGATTCCTCCTCTGCCGGTAAATTCAGGTGTTGCACAGGACAAGCTCATGGTTCAGAAAGGCGACATGGGTATCGTGGGTGCGGCTGTTTATATGAAGGTAAATCCTTCCACGGGTGTTTGCGAAGACGTGCGAATCGCACTGACGAATGTTGGTCCGGTTCCTTTCAGGGCAAAGAATTCAGAGAAGGTACTTATCGGGAAGGTAGTGGATGAGAAACTCATGGAGGAGGCGGGTCAGATTGCCTCTCAAGAAGTGAGCCCCCCGTCGGACGTACACGGCTCGGAAGACTATCGCAGGGATATGGCGCGCGTATTTCTAAAGCGAGTAACCGCCAAGGCTCTGCAAAGGGCCACGCAAAAGAAATAATCCCCCATGGAGGTATATATGAATTCCGAATTGAAAGATCTCAAGTTTAAGGTTAACGGAAAAGACGTGGAGCTTAAGGTAAAGCCCAAGATGCTGCTTATCGATGTGCTCCGAGACGAACTCAAACTTACAGGTACCAGACAGTCATGTGAAGTAAGTGCCTGCGGCGCCTGCACGGTCAATATCGACGGAAAGGCGGCTCGTGCGTGCTCAATTCTCGCCATACAGCTGAACGGCCACGAGGTGGTCACTATCGAAGGCGTGGCAGAGGGCAATAAACTCCATCCCATTCAGGATGCAATGGTTAAACACGGTGCAATAGAATGCGGCTGGTGCACTTCAGGAATGGTCATGTCGGCGAGGGCGCTCCTTTTCGAGAATCCGAAAGCCGGCAGGGAGGACATAAAGAGGGCGCTTCAGGGTAACCTCTGTGCCGATAGTGGCTATGTGAAATATGTTGAGGCCATCGAGATGGCTGCAGAAGAGATGCGGAGCGACAAATAGGGAGGTCTATATGGAAGGCAATAACAATAAATACTCAATACTCGGAAAACGCATGCCACGGGTCGATGCTCCACTAAAGGTGCAGGGGCAGGCCAAATACGCGGCAGATTATGAGATGGCCGGCATGCTTTGGGGGAAGATTAAAAGGGCGCCATACGCGCATGCGCGCATCAAAAGCATTGATACCAGCAGGGCGGAGACCCTTCCGGGAGTCAAAGGCGTGATCGTGGGCAAGGATTTCGGCGACTTCAAATGGGGATGGCAGGGTAACACGCGCGACGAGACACCTCTCGCCGTGGACAAAGTCAGGTACATGCATGAAGGAGTAGCCGCCGTCGCTGCTATCGACAAGGACATTGCCGAGGAAGCCTGCGATCTCATTGAGGTGGAATACGAGGAATTGCCTGCGGTCTTCGATCCCTTCGAAGCGATGAAGGAAGGTGCCCCCCTCGTGCACGAAGAAAGAAAGAATAACATTCTCGTCGAGTACCACTGGGACTTTGGTAATGTGGAGAAGGCATTCGACGAGTCATATCTGGTCCGGGAAGATACATTCTGCACCCCCAGAATGGCTAAGGGCTATCTGGAGCCTCCGGCAGCCCTTGCATGGTGGGAACACGACACACTCCACTACATCGGCGCTAAGGGAAGCCCCTATATGATCTGGAGGATTCTGGGCAGGGCCTTTAACCTTCCATTGAGCCGGGTGCGCGTTATAACCCCCATCATCGGATGCGACTTCGGTGGAACCAAGAATGACGGCCATGCCTTGGATTTCGCCACATGCCTCCTCGCCAAGAAGACGGGGAGACCCGTAAAGATCGTTTACAGCCAGTGGGAAGAATTGACAACATGTTTGAGGCGTCACGGCATGTGGGTCAATGTCAAGCTGGGTATGTCAAAGGATGGGTACATCAAGGGGATGTATACAAATGTTGTTGCAGACGGTGGAGCCTATGCCCGTATGAGCGTGGTCACCATGTACCTATGCAATGGTTTTAGCACGGTTCCCTATAAGATCGACAACTTCAAAACGGACACATACAACGTTTATACCAATAACCCGATGGCGGCAGCAATGAGAGGTCATGGCAGGTATCACACCCAGTATGCCATGGACGGCCTTATCGACATGATGGCCAAAGAACTTCGCATTGACCCTGTCGAAATAAGGGTCAAGAACAGCATACCAAATCCGAAGCCGGGCGAAACATACTACACGGCAAACAAGGTGAGAGTGGCCTCGTGTGGCGTAATAGAGTGCCTCGAGAAAAGCGCGGAACTCTTCGAGTGGGATGACTACAAGAAGAAAGAGAAGATCGATGGCCACGTTGCCCGCGGTGCCGGTGTCTCTGCATCGGCCTTCTTAAGCGGAGCTAGACTCACCGGGCATAACTCCTGCTCGGCGACGGTGAGAATCAACGAGGACGGGGCTGTGAGTGTCCAAACCGGTGCTACAGATGTGGGTATGGGATCCGACACGGCCATGTGCATGATCGCCGCGGAGGTACTAGGGCTTGAAATGAAGGACATGGAGATAAAGAGGGTAGATACTGCGTATTCCTACCCCGATCCTGGCTCCTACGGAAGCAGGGTGACCATTTATGCCGGAGAAGCTACCATGAGGGCTGCCGAGGAGGCAAAGCAGCAGATCCTCGAGGCTGCGGCGAAAGAGATGGGGGTATTGGCGGATGAGTTGGATATCAAGGACAGGAAGGTCATCCTGAAGAGCGACGAGTCGCGGTTTCTGCCCTGGCTGCAGGCGGTAAGGCTTGCCTGTTATGTTGGTGTCGGTAACGTCATCGTCGGGAAAGGGGTATCGAGGAGAGGCGTCACGCCTGCCAAAGATGCCTTCCAGAAGGGCATTGGTGATACAGGTACGAACTACGGGATTGCGGCCCAGATCAACGAGGTAGAAGTGGACCTCGAAACAGGCGTGGTCAAGTGCCTGGAGCATAGCTCCATGGCAGACGACTGCGGTTTTCCGCTGAATCCCACCATTGTTGAGACCCAGTGCATAGGTGGATCCTACCATCAGGCCATTTCGGCGGGTCTCTATGAGGAGTTCGTAATGGAAGAAGGAAACACGCTCAACCCGAACTTCGTGGATTATAAGAGGCCGCGTGTATACGAAGCACCTTTTCCTAAATTCCACCACGCCATAACGCAGGATCCTTTCGGTCCCTACGGCGTGAAGGAGTGCAGCGAGGCGACCACCTGTACGGGCGCGGGCGCGGTGGTAAATGCGATTTACGATGCTACGGGCGTGATGATAAAGAACATTCCGGCTACGCCTGAGAAGGTGTGGCGGGCTCTGAAAGACAAGAAAGCGCAAGAGAGCAGATAGGAACTAGTCAGCCTCGGGGCCTGGTCGGTTCGGCCGTTCTTCAGGGCCGGGCCCCGGGGGCAGGAATCAATGCCGGAGGTTTCATATGGACGGACGGTGCAAGAACTGTACGCTGGAAGAAAAACTGAAAAAGTTGCAGGTGCTAAGGTTCATAACATGTGCTTACGATGATGAATTCTACCAACTGGGTTTTACATCGAATGCAAACGGAGCCCAGATCAAGAAGAAGATTATCCGCTCCACAGAAGCGGCTGAGAAAAGATAGAAGGAGGACATAATGCTGATAGAGGGAAAGTTTACCGTAAATGCGCCAGTACAGAAACTGTGGGATCTGCTCCTTGAACCCGAGACCCTGGGTTCTTGCTTACCCGGCGCGGAGAAGATAGAGAAAGTCGACGACACGACCTACGATGCGGTCATAAAGCAGAAGGTGGGGCCGATCAAGGTAAAACTTGCTTTTCGGAACCACCTTACAAAAATAGAAGCCCCCACCCATCTGGAACTGGAGGGTGAAGGGGAGGACGTGACAAAGCTGGGCCACATGAAACAGAAAACGGCGATTGATCTTAAGGATATGGGCAATGGCGCAGTGGAGGTGAGCTATAAGTCGGATGTGTCCATCGTTGGCAAGCTGGCCATGTTCGGAGACAGGATCATGAAGAGCAAAGCCAAAGATGTGGAGAAAGAGTTCACGAAAAATCTGCAGGAGCGCCTCAAGACTCTGTGACCATGCGGAGGATGTGGCGCGAAAATACCATAGAGGATGTTGTCCTTGAAGATTAAGGTGATAACCAATTTTATTATCCCGGAAAAAGCCGTGGAGCAGGGCGAGTTGGAGATAGAGCGCGGAGAGACCCTGGGTGGTGCACTCCTGCAGCTTTCCCGGGGCCCCGATCTGGAGACGATGTTGGTGTTCGGCGAAAAAGACTCAATGGTCGGGATCGATGACATGTGGGAAATACGTGTCAACGGAAGGGCATGCTATGAGTTTCCCGAGGATCTCGACACGCCACTGAATGCTGGCGATGTGGTCACCGTCTGGCTGACGCCGCTGGGCGGCGGATAGAGGGAAACAATGACGGAACAGAAACCGGTCGGAGGGAGAGTCTATGAAGATTATGGTGGAACCGAACGTACGATTGCCGGAAGTACCGGACTCGATTGATTTAGCGGATGGCGGCTGCTTGCGCGATGCCCTCAGGATGGTCATTCCTCAGGTGGTAGACGGGAAAACGGGAGAATATCTCGATGACCCTGATATCTGGGACATCAAACTTAACGAAGTGTCGTTCTGGCAACTGAAGGAAGGGATGGATACGGCCTTGCAGGCTGGCGATGTTGTCCAGTACAGGCTCCGTTATTTGGTGTGCTGATTCGCAGCGCCGCAGGCGTCAGGCGAGAAAATGGATAAAAACTGAACATGGATAATCATAGATAAAAAGGAGCTGAGCATAATGGAAAAATTCCCGTGGTGGTCGGAAGAGCAGGTAAAACTGGCAGGAGAGATAAAGACGTTTGCAGAAGAAATGATGCCTAGGGACGCGGAGTCCCGATGGAAGCGCGAATTCCCGTGGGATATTTTCGAGAAGGTTGCGGAAAAGGGATATACGGGGGTGGCCGTTCCCAGAGAATACGGCGGCATGGGCCTCGGCGCCACAGGAGCGTGTATCGTGGTGGAACAATTCTGCCGGATGCCGGGACCGGGCAGGATCCAGGTCGGGAATATGATCGGTGGCTTGAGGCAAATCATAGAATTCGGTTCTGAGGAACAGAAGAGGAGATTTCTTCCAAAGATGGCCAAGGGTCAGCTTGGGGCTGTGGTAATGACAGAACCGGTGGCAGGGACCGATATAGCCAACCAGATGGTGATTGCGACACGGGATGGGGACCGATACGTCCTGAACGGTAAGAAGCGCTTCATCGTTTCGGCGGGCACTGCAAGCCGGTATTTCGTGTATGCAAGAACAAGCAACGACCCGGAGGATGTTGCGAAGTACAGGCATCTTACCGCCTTCGTAATCGAGCGTGGAGCACCCGGATTCACGGTGGAGAAGATAAATGAAATCATAGGATTTGAGAACATCCAGAATGGGGTGCTTGATTTCGATGACGTGCCTGTTTCCGTCGCAGACAGGATCGGAGAAGAGGGAGATGGGTGGAAGATTTTGACAGTGGGGTTGAATTTCGAAAGAACCCTCATCTGCGCTATGACTCTGGGCTGGCAGACAGAATTACTCAAGAATGCTGTGCCATATGCCCAGAGAAGGATACAGTTTCAGAAACCCACCATTGAGATTGCCGCCAACCAGACGAAGATTGCTGATCTCATGATCAGGCTCAGACTCTCGAGGATGGCCACCTACTATACCGCCTATCTCTGGGACCTGGGGTGGGATATCACCTTGGAGTCGAATGCGGCAAAGGTGTATTGCGCTGAGAGTTCACAGAAATCGAGTCTCGAGGCCATTCAGGTGATGGGCGGCGACGCCGTCACCAGTTTCTATCCCGCCCAGGCCTTCATGCAGGTAGCGAAGATTGAGCATATTGCCGGAGGCACCATGGAGGCGTGCAGGCAGGTAATTTTTAAGAGCGGTCTCAAGATGATGGCCGACGACCTCGGAATGCCCCGCCGGGAAATCCACAAGGAACTTGGCGTGCCGGTCCCTGCCGCGGGACCCGTTGTCAGAGATTCAGAAATCAGCGAAGAGAAGATCTTGTCCCTACTGGCAGAGGACTACCTGATCAATCCCGGCCTGTATATGGCTCGGGGCGATATCCAGAGCAGATTTTCCGGAGATGCCGCTGCAATAGACAAGAGCCTTCTCAGCCTCGAACAGCAAGGTCTCGCGGTTCTGTACCGTAACAGGAAGGGCATTGAACTGGCTAAGGCAAGCTATGAGGGACTGAAGAAAGCGCATCCCAAAGAATACTACAGGTGGTTTCCGGAATGGGTTAAAGGGGACATGAAGTTTTAGAGGAACGGAGGTTAATAGCTGTTTACCTAAATTGGTGTAAGGAGATCAATAACCATGAACAAAGTTATTAGCGCCGAAGAAGCCGCCCTGTTGTTGAAGGAGGGCGATACAGTAGTTACGGCACCCTCCGCTCTAACAGGTTGGCCCGAGGAGTTGGGGACTGCCATTCGGGATCGGTACATTAAGACCGGCCAGCCCAAGGGAATTACACACGTCCATGCGGCTGGCAGCGGCGACTGGGGGAAAAGAGGCGGAGGGATCTGGGCCGATGACGGCTGTGAGGGGCTGGTGAAGCGGGTGATAACCTCTCATGTCGGTGCCTCGCCTCGAATGGCTCAGGCAGTGCAGGAAGAGAAGGTGGAGTGTTATTTCTGGCCACTGGGCGTGATGGTGCAATGGTACACCCAGGTGGCAAGACGGGCACCGGGTCATTTGACCAAGACCGGCCTGTACACCTTTATAGACCCCCGCCTCGAGGGCGGGAAGGTTAACAACATAAGCAAGGAGGAATTCATAAAGGTGGTTGAATTCGAAGGGGAAGAATGGTTGCTTTTCAAATCCTTTCCCCTCAACGTGGCGCTTCTGAGGGGGACCACCGCCGACGAAAAGGGAAACGTGGTCTTCGCGAGAGAAGCGATCGGCATGGAGAATCTGCCGGTGGCGCAAGCCGTCAAAGCCTCAGGAGGTATCGTCATAGTACAGGTGGAGAATCTGGCGAAAGCCGGGACGCTCCACCCTCAGCAAGTGTTATTGCCGGGCATCTGTGTGGACTATGTTGTTGTGGCCAGAGAGCCGCAGATGCAAACCTCGGGCACGCAGTTCAATGCCGCCCTGTGCGGGGATATAAAGGTGCCCGAGGCTGCTATTCCAACGTTGCCCCTTGACGAGCGGAAGATAATCGCGCGCCGGGCGGCTATGGAGTTGAAACCGGGGCCGGTCAACCTGGGCCTCGGCATGCCCCAGGGGATTGCAAACGTGGTTGCCGAGGAGGGATGCGGCGATGCGCTGACTCTGATTTCCGAGGTGGGAAACATCGGCGGCATCCCGGCGGTTGGGGTCGATTTTGGGGCCCATTACAATGGTGAGGCAATGTTACGGCAGGATAACCACTGTGTCTGGATGGATGGCGGAGGTCTTGCGATGGCTTTTATAGGTCTGAGTCAAACAGACAGGCAGGGGAATATCAATGTTGGGAAATTTGGCCCGACGCCTACGGGTCCTGGGGGATTCATCAACGTGACACAGCACGCCAGGAAAGTGGTTTTTTGCGGTAGCTTCACCGCCCGTTCCCTTGAGATTGAGGTGGCGGATGGCACACTCAGGATCGTCAAGGAAGGCAAAGCCAGGAAGTTCCTGGAAAAGGTGGACCAGATTGCGTTCAACGGCCAACGCGCTTGGAAGGCAGGCCAGGAGGTCATATACGTTACCGAACGGGCTGTCTTCAAGCTTGTCGGAGATGGTCTGATGCTGACCGAGATTGCTCCGGGCATAGACCTCAATAAGGACATACTGGCGCATATGGAGTTCAAGCCGATCATTTCCGCTGATCTCAGACAAATGCGGAGTGGGATTTTCAGGCCCCAGTGGGGGGAATTACAGGAGGTGCTGAGGGCATAAAGGACGGTGCCTTGGAAAGAAAAAGATGAGGGGCTGAGGGCCCTGAGAAGTGTTGTGATCCGTAGAAGAGAGAAACTATTAAAAAGGTATTGGGAGACAAGATGCAAATCCTGATCAAGCCAAATATCACTGTGCCGGAGATACCCGACGTGATCGAGATTGTCGACGGGAGCTATCTTCGAGACGTACTGTCCATTATCACTCCCCACATGATAGACCGGGTGACCGGCGAACTGATGGATGACCCCGATATCTGGGATATTAAGCACAACGGTGTATCGATTCATTCATTGAAGGAGGGATTGGATACCGAGATGCGTGAGGGGGATCTCATAGAACTTGAATTGATCCTCCTCGCAGGTGGATGATGGAGGGACAGTTTTGGTGAGAGAGTCCCCTGTATTGTGTGCTTGAAAGAAGGAAATGACGGTACACAAGCAGTACGTGCAAGGGAGACTTGGTGAAAGACGAGACGGTATTTGATGGAGATGAACGAGGACCCCCTCGTTCGGTACCGGTAGGGTCGAAAGAGTTGCTCACACTACACCTCGCTTTTGAAGAACTGGAGAACAAGAGGTAAGGACGGTAAAATGGTTCCAATACACTGGACCTGATTCCAAAGGGGGATTAAGCGTGGAAACGAAAGAAATAACTATTCAGAAAGCTTTTGATACAGCTGCACGCACAACGGGATACCAGTATGCAATCTGTTTTCTATGTTTCCTGGTAGTGTTTTTTGACGGCTTCGACTTGACGATTATAGGTGTGACGGTGCCGAAAATTGCGGAGTATCTCAAAGAGAAGCCAAGCGCCCTTGGTTTGGCGATGAGTGCCGGCCAGTTCGGACCTCTGGTCGGCGCCATACTTTTGGGCATGGCCGCTGATCATTTCGGTCGAAGGCGTACACTGATTCTGTCAGCCTTGTTCTTCGGTCTCTTTACCCTGCTTACCGTGTTTATCACCAATGTCGAACAATTGGCTTTATTGCGGTTTATTGCAGGTATAGGACTGGGTGGCGCAGTCCCGTTGGCGATGGCCTACGGTGCTGAATTCGCACCGAGCCGCTTGCGGAAGACCTTTGTTGCGGCCATGTTCGCCGGTGCTTCGACGGGCTCCTTGTTCGGAGGGCTTGCGGCCGCCTTCCTGCTCCCCAAATGGGGCTGGCAGTCGCAATACGCCTTTGGTGGCATTATACCCCTTATATTGGTTGTGGTTCTGTTCTTTTGTCTTCCTGAATCCCTTGAATTTCTCGCAGCGAAGGGAAACAAGGACGAGAAAATCCGCAAGGTCCTGATGAAGGTTGTCCCGGCCTTAGCTATGGACAAGGATTACCGATTCAAGCCCAGCCAGGTGAAGCGAGCCGGTGCGCCGGTTAAAAAGCTCTTCACAGAAGGACGCGCTAGTATCACCCTATTATATTGGATCGGTCTCATAGGCGCCATTTATTCTCTTTACATACTGCTGTCGTGGGTGCCAACATTTCTGCGGCAGAGCGGTGCTTCGGTTGTCGAATACAGTCTAGCGTTCGCGTTCCTTTGTTTGGGCACCACGATCTCCGGGTTTCTTGTTGGTCCCCTTATGGACAAAGGTAAGCCCTTTCTTACATTACAGATAGGCTTCGTCCTTGGGTTCTTTAGTCTTATAATGTTCGGGTACGTAGCCGGGGCATCATACTTCAAGGTTGTTGTGGCGGCGACGATCGCCGGGTTTTTCATCAACGGGGCTTGGGGCGGACTTTTGACCATGGCGGCTATTGCCTATCCGCCCGACATGAGGGGTACCGCGACCGGTTGGGCTTATGCTATAGCTAAAATAGGAGCGATGCTGGCGCCGGCGGTCGGTGGGTTCATGCTTGCGGCTAACTGGAGCGTGGTAAAGATCTGTACGACGAATGCCTTCGTGGGGATTGTGGTTGCATTGCTTACCTTTGTACTTCAGTGGCGGATACGTGTTTTTGAAAGGAGACATAGCGAAGAAGGAGTGGTGGCGGTTGTTGCTAATGCATGAGACGGCCCATTCTTTACTATGACCTAATAGAAAGGCCTTGTAGGCGCAATTCAGTAGTACAAACAAAGGGAGGTAGGGTTGTCATGACAAAGGTTTTGAAGGAGTTGGATCGCTATAAAATAGACACTTGCGCTGAAATGATTTACAGGAACAGCCTATTCTATCCGGATAAGGAATGCATAGTTTCCGGTGATACCAGACTGACCTTCAGCGACTACAACACCAGGGTCAACCAGCTGGTGAACGCGTTGATGGGCATGGGCCTCAGGAAGGGGGACGTAATTGGTGTCCTGTCATGGAACAGTGCGAAATATCTGGAGGTTACGGGTGCAGCCATGAAAGGTGGTTTTATTTACGCTCCCCTGCACGCGCGGCTTAACGAGAAGGAGCTTGCTTATCTGGTAGACAACTCTCGGGCGAGGGTCCTCTTTGTAGGTGAGGAGCATCTGGGGGCGGCCAGAACATTGAAAGACATGGGCGTTGGTGTTGAAACGTACGTATCGATGGACGTAGATGACAAGGAAATGGTGTCATACGATGAGCTTTTGAACAAGGCGCTATCAGGCGAACCTGACGTGGTTATAGAAGTGGACGACCCGGTCCTGATCATGTACACGAGCGGCACCACCGGTATGCCCAGAGGGGCCGTTTACACCCATGGGCGGTGGATTGGGGATCACAAGACCTATGTGATGGCCACTTCGATTCGAGCGGAAGACAGATATCTAATGATTTTGCCTTTATTCCACATAGGTGGAACGAAGGTGATGTGGGCCTATTTTTATGTGGGCGGAACCATCGTTGTGCATCCGAACTTCGACGCAGAGAATACATTGAAGAGCTTTGCAGAAGAGAAAATAACAGACTGTCACATAGTGCCCACCATGCTTCCGTCGTTGTGGGCCGTGCCCGACTTTAAGCGCTACGACCTTGGGAGTCTGAAGAGGCTGTGGTATGCCGCATCTCCTATGCCGCTCGAGATGCTTAAGCGGGGCCTTGATCTATGGGGGCACATTTTCGTGCAGGGATATGGGAGCACTGAAACAGGACCCGTTGTCTGCTGCCTCAGGAACGAGGAGCACGAGGTTGAGGGCCTCTCGGAAGAGGAACAGAAGAGGCTCAAGTCGTGTGGGCGGCCGGGTCTGGGTGTTCATGTGAGAGTTGTGGATGAGACAGGTGCGGATGTGGACCCCTACCAGGTGGGTGAAATAATAATTGCGGGGAATACGGCAATCGAGTTCTGGCAAAAACCCGAGGACACCGCGGCGCGCATAAAGGATGGGTTTACTTATACGGGTGACATGGCCTACTACGATGAAAAAGGCTACATCTATATAGTTGACAGAAAGAATGACATGATCATCACGGGTGGCGAGAACGTGTACCCCCGTGAGGTAGAGGAAGTTCTCTACGCACATCCCGCGATAAAAGAGGCTGCTGTGATCGGGGTACCCGATGAAAGATGGGTGGAAAGAGTACATGCCGTCGTGGCGTGCAAGGAAGGCATGCAAGTCGAGGAGAAGGAGATCATCGATTTTTGCCGGGCGAGAATGGCAAAATTCAAGGCACCCAAAACGTTGGAATTTGTGGAATCAATTCCGAAGAATCCTGCGGGCAAGATCCTGAAAAGAGAGCTTCGAGAGGCGCATTCGAAAAGATCACAATAAAGAAAGATCCTGATCGGCGAAAGGAAGACATCTCATGGAACTGACAGTAGAGCAGAATGATATAAGGAAGGCCGCGAGAGAATTCGCCGAGGGCGAATTCAAAGATGTGGCAAAGGGTTTCGATCAAAATGAGGAGTTCGATCTCGGGTTATGGGAGAAGGCCTGCGAATTCGGGTTTGTCGGTACCTTCATCAAGGAGGAATACGGCGGACACGGGATGGGGTTCCTGGAACACTCTCTTATTGCGGAGGAATTCTGGAGAGTGGATCCTGGTTGCGGTCAGGCCATTCTTTCCTGCACCTTCGGGTCTGAAATGCTGCAGGCCTATGGCACAGAAGAACAGAAGAAGAGATACCTCCCCGCTCTTGTAAGTGGCGAAGCAATTATAGGGATGGCCATCACGGAGCCCGATGCCGGAAGCGATGCGGCGGGTGTGAAAACCACGGCGGTGAAACAGGGCGACAGATACGTGATAAATGGGAGCAAGATGTTCATTACCAACGGGAGCATTGCAAACAACATACTCGTGTTCTGCGTCACCACTCCGGATGGTAAGCCAAATAGACGGCACAGTGTAATACTCGTCGGAACAGACACTCCGGGTTTCCAGGCAACGAAGATCCATGGCAAGATGGGAATACGTGCTAATAACACCACCGAGATAAGCTTTTCCGACGTTGCCGTTCCCGTCTCGAATCTGGTGGGTACGGAGGGACATGGTTTTGAGCAGTTGATGGATTTCTTTAATAAGACAAGACTGCATGTCGCAGCCCAGGGCGTTGGGGTGGCACAGGGTTCACTTGAAATGGCAATCGCACACGTAAAAAAAAGAAAGGCCTTTGGCAAGACCCTTGCCGATCTCCAGGGTGTCCAGTTCAAGCTTGCCGAAATGGTAACGAGGATCGAGGCCGCCCGGGGGCTCTACTGGAGGGCAGCGTATCTTCAGGACACAGGGAAGGCCGATCCAGCCCTTGTCTCCATGGCAAAGTGGTATGGTGCAGAGACTGGTGTCTACGTGACAAACGAGGCGCTTCAGCTCCATGGGGGCTATGGTTACATTGCTGAATACGATATCCAGAGGTTCTACAGAGACGCGAAGATTGTAGAGATCTACGAGGGTTCGAAAGAGGTCGAAAAAATGATAATAGGAAAAGAATTGGCGAGGAGAGTCTTTTAAACCCTCCCGGTTGAAACGCCTGCCCCCTGGAGGTACGGACCCCTGATCAAGCCCCGACATTGAATCCTGCAGCAGCGAAGTGTCAAACGGCTTCACGGGGGGCGGGCGAATCTCCGGACGGACGGAAAAACAGAACAAGGGCCACTAAGCATTGCGCTTAGCAAGAGATGTCGAAGGAGGTGCGCTGGAGGCACACACTTCTCGGGTCTATAGCGGGCGGGTTATTGTTCTATCGGAGGCGCATTGTCTGTGCAGGGAGTGTCATGGAGTGGAAACGGGAAAACGGAAGAGAAATATGAAGCTGGCACGTGTTCTTGTTGTCGGGCAGCAGATTGTGGTAGCGGAACTGAGGAGGAGCCTGGCGGGCGATGGGTTCAGAATAATGACCGCCCAGACGCAACCCGAGGCGCTTGCAGTTCTAGAAAGGAAAGGGGCCGATATCGTCATAATTGGCACCAGATTAGCTGGCGGTGGGGACGGAGTAGCGTTACTGGAAAAGGTGAAGGTTTTATATCCCTCTTTGGAAGTAATCATGCTCGTCGGCCAGTGGTCAGTTGACGCGGCGGTGAAGTCTATGAAACTCGGCGCCTGTGACTGTGTTCCGAAACCGGTGGACGTTGTCAAGCTCTCTGCCTCAATACAAAGGATTTGCCAGGCCAGGCGTCTCCGGGAGAGAACAATTTTGGAGGATGATCCCGCAAGCACGGCCGTTGAGTTTGTGGGGGAATCGAAGCAGATACGCGAGGTCAAGAGACTGATTTCTTTAGTAGGGCCTTCGGTCTCGCCCGTTATGATACTTGGGGAGACCGGAACAGGGAAGGAATTGGTGGCAAGAGCCATCCACAGGGCAAGCAACCGCTCGCATGGTCCGCTTGTCGCGGTCAACGCGAGCGCACTTCCCGAGAACATTTTGGTCAGTGAATTATTCGGCTACAAGAAAGGAGCTTTTACGGGGGCCGAGTCCGATAAGGCGGGTCTTTTCGATATTGCGGATCACGGGACTTTCTTTGTGGACGAGGTGGGAGACATGCACCTTGGCGCTCAGGCAAAATTGCTCAGGGTGGTGGAAACTGGAACTTTTCGTAAACTCGGGGACACGCTGGAGAGGAAGGTGGATATACGTTTAGTATGTGCTACAAACAAGGATCTGCAACATGAGATAGGGAACAAGGCGTTTCGCGAGGATTTGTTCTACAGATTGAGCACCTTTGTGATCCATGTTCCTCCCCTTAGAGAAAGAAAAAGTGACATCCCTCTTCTTGCGGACTATTTTCTCCGAAGAACTTCAGAAGGAAAAGAGCCGGTATATTTGTCCCGGGAAGCTGTCAATTTGCTCATGGCTTACTCCTGGCCGGGCAACGTGAGGGAGTTGGCCAATATGCTTGAGAGGGCCAGGCTTCTCGCTGGCGGAGCTGGGGAAATAGGCGCGGACAAACTGTCTCTCAGAATCTCCGGCGATAAACCGATGAGAACCTTTGCCGAGGTGGTGCATACAGAACATAAGAGTATACTCCTTCTTGACGCAGAGAGAGAGCATATCCAACAGGTTCTCGGGGCTGCAGGGGGGAATAAGGCCCGGGCGGCCCGTGTCTTGGGTATCAGTCGGACAAAGCTGTATAGCCGTCTTGGATAGAGTCGGCACAGGCTTTGCCCCCAGGTGTCAAAAGGAACCAACATTGACAGGAAACCGGGCTCTGAAGAACGTGGGCAATTCTGGAAGAGGAACTGACTCTGTGCTTGGACTCAGCGCAAAGCTATTCATGGATGGCACTGAGGCAAAGGATGAAGAATCGGCGGTAGCGCGGACGGAAGGACTGAACGCCGGAAAGAAGACCTTATGAGGATCCATAGACTCACCACGAGCACTTTCGAATTATATTCTCCTAAAGGAAGAGTCTCGATGGTCGATCCGTGGCTTACGAATGATCCGCTATGGCCGCTGGCAGAAAAAACGCCGGAAAAGCCGAGAGAACTAGTGACTCTCATCACTCATGCCGACTTCGATCACGCTTCCGGGATCGATGAGATTGTTGTGCAGAACAACAAGGTCTTTATCAATGCTCTTTCCCTTTTCGAACGGGGGATCGAGAACATCGTCCCCACTGGAGTTGGAGCGATCAATATCCCGAGATCAAGGGCATGTATATTCCTGTGGGACTGTCTGCTGACGTTGGATAGTAAAGAGAGTGCGTGGTATCCGTGAGGCCTTCGAATGAGCCCGAAGTAGCATTCGAAGGGTAAAGTACAAGGCTCGGGTTGTGACAATGGATTCGCTACAAAATACTTCTCATAATACCCCCATATGCCCTCCCTCTCTGGTTATACACTGGGGAGGGAGGGCTTCCCCGTGATTGAAAGAACAGAGTTACGAGGGTCTTAATACACGCTCGTTTCCCTTTCGGTCCATTTCCGCAACGCCCGTACAACCGCGGAGTATCTGCAGGTAATACGCCGCCGTGGCCTCCGTAATGCCGAGGGCATCGTCCGTCAAATTTCCCCGTAAACTGCAAAAATAGCCAGCATAGCGTGGTCAACTACTCCGTAGTTACCATTGACGATAAACAGGAGTATGTGAACCCCGAGCGTTTTCCCACTGCGGACGAGATCGTGGCGCAGGATTTCATCGAGGTTTATTGTTCTGGTCCTTCACGAGGAACGAATTAGTCGTGATCGTAACGTGGGGCCATTTCCACGATGCGGACATTCTTCGACAAGGTCTTTCCAAAGAATGGGGTATCTCGGAATGATCGGGAGCAGGGGAAAGACGAAGATGATACTCGATCAAATGTGAGAGTCGGGTTTTGCCGATGATACCCTTTTTCTTTCGAACGTTTATACCGCCATAGGTCTTTCCATAGATACCGAAACACCCCAAGAGATTGCGGTGAGCGTCATCGGCCAACTGATATAGATAAGGGGCAAATAAACGGACGGTACTGATCTGCCTGTAATTCAAACCTCAAGGTATTTTGCGTAAAAATATGGTGCAGAGAACATGTTATATCTCACTACAGAGCAATCTTGCTGCTATCTCCAAGCCATGTTCCGCTTTTGAAGAATCAGCGGGTTTAGCCCTGGTGTCGTGCCAGTGCAGTCAGGAATGGCTCGGGTACTGGGGCCATCTTCCTAGAGTCATAGTTGTATGTGGCCATCCCTGCTTCCACGAGGGCCACAATAACCTGTCCTTTCGTAAGGCGATGAAACATCCGGAAACCTCTGCGCCTTATTTCACCAATATGGGTTTCAATCACGAGCTCCTCGAACGCAAAGGCCTCCGCCTTATAGCTGGCCACTATGTCGTATGTAATGATACCTGTCTTGCCGTCGCCAAGATCTCTCTCACTGAAATTGAGGGAGCGCAGCGTATCAGCCTGCGCAGTGCGCACCAAGGAAATGATGGAATCGTTTCCCAAATGTCCCTGATAATTGACATCTCGAGGCTGGACGGTGATTATGTAACGAAATTCATAGTCTTTTTGTTCCACAAGGCTGATTCTTGGCATACCTTTCTCCAAAATCCTACATATTATACAATATTCGCACCGAACCTGACATCTCGAAAATGCGTTAACGTTGGCACCATTATATCAACCGGTAGATAGGAAAACAAGTCAATTCCGACCAACCTCAGCATCGCGCCACGTCTGGCACCGACAAAGGAAGAAGCGCTTGTTGTCTATAACAGCTTTCCCTCCTTTTATGGAAAAAGTTCCACGATGGATGCGAATGCCTTTCGAAAGATAAAGAGATGTTTCTTGCGTTTCATGGCTTCACCCGCTCGGGGAAATGGGCGGTTATCTATGATAAGATTCGTCTGATCATCGAGAGATACAATCAGATCTTGGTGACGGGCACAATAAAGGCTTATCCTATTGAGAGCCACAAAATTTTAATATATCCCCTGTTAGAAGCAGGGAAGGAAGGATACGCCCATGAAGAATGGTGAACCTATTGGAAGCAAAAATCAAGGGGAAGGAACAAAGAATCTCCTAGAGGACATTATCGGGGAAGGAGCAAGAAAACTTCCGCAGGCAGCGATCGAGCACAAAATGGTAAAGTAACAGCAAAGGACTATGACGATGTTCTGATCCCCTCTATTGAGGACGAATTAGGAAAACATAAGAAGATTAGAATGCTCTATGAATTGGGCCGGGATTTCTCCGGATTCACTCCTGGAGCGATGTGGGATGATGCAAAGGTCGGCATCAGGCACATCACGGCATTCGAAAAGATAGCAGTAGTTTCCGATGCAGAGTGGATAGCTGCCGCCGTGAAGGTGTTTGCTTTTCTCATTCCGTGCCCGGTGAGAGTCTTCGGTACTACCGAACTAAACGAAGCGAAGAACTGGGTGAGCGACTAAAGGAAAGCTTTCCGGCTTCAGTTCATCGCGAGGTATTTGCGCGGCACATCCTCCACCAGCCAAACTCCGTCAGCGAGGGCAATAGAATCTATATCCGTCCTCATTATCATAAATCCTGATAATATGCCCATGTAAATTAAGGCCGATGTTGACACCTTTCGGCAGTGTATCGGTACACGCCGCTTTCTATCACGAATCACTGCCTCATGTATGGTACCGGAGCACACTGCCAAACATATGGCAGCGATGGGGTCTATGATGATATCGTAGAGGAAAGGAGGGCGCATGCCGAAAAAGCCTGACTCCATTTTTGGGACGTTAAGCAAGACACGCAAGGGAAATAAAGGCAATAAAAAGAAGAAGAACTTTGACGCGATGCTTCGGAAGTCTTGGAAGCAATAATAACCAACATCCGGAGGGTGGATGCCACAGCGAAATGTACGTCTTAGTAAATCGAGGTTCGTTCAAGGTTTGCAGTGTCACAAAGCGCTTTATCTCCAGACCCACAGCCCGGAACTTGCCGATCCTGTGTCACCTTCGCAGGAAGCTCTTTTCCAGACCGGATTCGAAGTTGGTGAACTGGCCCACGGTCTCTTTCCCGGAGGCGTATTCATACCATACGATCCCGACGACTACGACGGGCAGATAGCCCGGACGAAGGCTGAAATGGAGGCAGGTACGGAGGTTCTGTATGAGGCCGCTTTCAGCTATGATGGTGTTTTCGTCAAAGTCGATATCTTGAGGCTAGGGCCGGATGGCTGGGAAATATACGAGGTCAAGAGCGCCGCCTCATTGAAAGATTATCACGTCCCCGACGTGGCGGTGCAATACTACGTCCTCAAAGGCGCGGGTGTGGCACTCTCCGGTGCCTACCTGGTGCACATAAACAGCGGGTATGTGAGGAATGGCGACATCGAACCGGACAAATTATTCACCATTGAGAATCTTACGGACACCGTAAAGAGCATGGGTGACTTTGTCAGAGAGGAGGTTCAGAAGATGCGGGATATGCTGGAAGGCGAGCTGCCCGCGATAGATATCGGTCCTTATTGCAGCAAACCATTCGGCTGCAATTTTTCCGGTCATTGCTGGCAACATATACCCCGGGATTCAGTATTCGACCTGCGACAAAAAGGTGCGGACGTTTTCGAACTGTATGGAAAAGGGATCGTCTGTATGAAGGACATACCGTTGGAGATCCTGAACTACAGGCAGAGGCAGCAGGTTGAATGCTTTATCGACAGGAAGGAATTCGTTGATACAGATTCACTGATGGGTTTTCTTGGGTCGCTCTGGTACCCGCTCTACTTCCTGGACTTTGAGACCTACATGGTAACGATCCCCCTCTATGACGGCACATCACCGTACCAACAAGTTCCGTACCAGTACTCGTTACACTACCTGGAACAGGAAGACGCCGAACTGGGACATTACGAATTCCTCGCCGAGCCCAATGTTGATCCCCGGGAGGGGGTAGCGGCGAACCTGTGCAGGCAAATCCCCGATAATGCGTGTATACTCGCGTTCAACGCGACTTTCGAGATTGGCCGGCTCAGGGAATTAGCGGCGGCCTTCCCTCTTTACAAGGAAAAGCTTGAGAGGCTTGTCGATAACACGATAGACCTCGCCATCCCTTTCAAGCAAAGACAGGTATATCACTGGGAAATGTACGGTTCCTACTCCCAGAAAGTGATACTGCCGCTCCTGGTTCCCGAACTCCAATATGACGGAATGGAGGTAGCCGATGGAATGATGGCCATGGACGCCTATTTCAGGATGTGCGCGTCGAAGGACCCAAAGGAGATCGGGACGATCCGCTCAAATCTCCTGGAATACTGCGCTCTCGACACACTGGGAATGGTCAGAATACTGGAACGTTTGAGGGCCATTGCTCAAGAGGGAAGAGACATAAAAGGACAAAGGTAGAGAAATGAGAGAAAGCACGGTTTTGCGTGGTCGCGTCCTCTTCTCAAAGACCGATAGCACAATCATCGTATACATGGACGAAGCATTGTTAAATAAGAGAACGAAAAAACTCGTTGCAGATTTTTTTCATCTTCATGAGGTAAAAGTGTCGTGGAGAAAAGACTTGCACTACACAACAAACAGGAAGGCGATAGATAAACTTTTATGTTAAATAAATATGGTTTCATTCACAGACACCGGACTACACAATAGGAGATATTGACCAGGACACCCTATGAACAAACAACATCCCAAGGATCCTCTTCACGGTATCACTTTGGAAAATATTCTTACGGAGCTTGTGGAATATTACGGATGGAATAAGCTGGGCAAAATTATCAATATACGATGCTTTAATAATGATCCGAGTATCAAGTCCAGCCTGCAGTTTCTGAGGAGAACCCCATGGGCCAGGAATAAGGTTGAAGATCTGTATCTGAGATACAAAGAGAAAAGATAACCGGGCTCGAGTCCCGCCAAAGCCCCTATATGGTTCGTTGGAAACATAATAAGAGCGTGAGGAGACTGCTATGAGCGTTTACGTTGTTAACGAGATTGTGGGTACGAGCGAGAAATCATGGGAAGATGCGGCAAAGCAGGCGATAGAAACAGCCGCAAAGAGCGTCAGCGATCTCCGTGTTGGTGAAGTGGTGAAACAGGATGTAACGGTAGAAGATGGGAAGGTGTTGTACTACCGCGTAAGACTCAATATTTCGTTCAAGTATATCGCGGTGAAATAGGCTGGTCCAGGTTTCAAAGGATCTCAACTCGATGCCCGGGTGTGTGATCCGGCATATAATTGTCTGGAAGATCGAATGCCCGTGAGGAGACGCAATGACAATATTCATATGCACCCTGACAGGATTGGCCGTGATCGTTCTTATTGTTTACCTGGCCATTCCTATAGCTCAAATGATCAAAAACAAGGATAAGCAGCGTGATGTTGCGGAAGTGATGTATCCCGGCGACTCAGACCGTCAGTCCTGTTTTAGAGACAAGGTCGCTTCCGAAATTCTTGCTAACAATCCGGGATTCACATACGAGTCCCCGGAGTTTCAGGCGCTTTACCGGCAAGAGATGGACAGACTGCTGAAGGAATACAAAAGTTAAATTGTGGTTCCCCGGTCTGGGTGCACGACTTATCACTTGATAACCCTTGCTACAGCTTCCTGGCAACAACTGCAAACTCTCTGCTCTCTGGATTGAATGGCGAACCGGCAACGTCCGAATAAAGGTCTTCAACGGTAAACCCGCATTCCGCAAGCTCCCTCTTTAGAGACTCGGGACTGAAAGACTGGAACCAATTATAGACCGTTCGAGTGCGTCCTGATTCGATAATCGTGTATTTGTCAAGAACCACTTTTTCTTCTTGATACTTAAATGTATTCAGAAAGCCGTAGTACATATTCGGCGACCAGAAACCATCGAGGAGATTGACTTCGTACATTGCCGTTTCTTCTCTCCGGTCAAAGGCCGTTAATGAATACACATCGAGGAGAACGGCACCGCGCGGCTCCAGGATCGTATAAAAAGTGTTTAATATCTTTTTTCTCTGTGAGGGGCTAAGGGCGCAGAAGTCGCACATGATCATCAGAATGAGATGGAAACGATCTTCTGTTTCAAAGTCCAGATAGCTCTCATTTACATAATGGATGCATAGTCCCTCCTTGTTTGCGACGTCCTGTGCGTAGTGGAGCGATCTCGTCGAGAAATCTATGCCGGTCACATCCGCCTGCCTTTTAGCCAGTCTCGTCGTATATAATCCCGGACCGCAGCCGAAGTCGGCAATCTTCATCCCGGCCCCGATGTTGAAGCGCGAAGTTATCCAGTCTACAGACCGATCGATGAAAGTAATATTGCGGGATGAAGCATCTATTCCTTCGTCCAGGTGGAAAGAGAGCATCTGCTTTGACGTATGCTCATCCGTCCAGAGGTCACGTGCCGTATAAAACGCGAACGGTTCGGGACGAGCATTGATTTTCTCCAGTTCAACAAACATTTAATATCTCCAATTAACATCGTTGCACAGAACGTCGTGCATCACCGGGAGGCGAGCGCCGTCATGCTTCACGAACTTCATGAATCACCGCGTAATGAGCCCATGTAAACATAATTATCATGTATGTGGAGTTTCATTGCAACATTCACGGTGGCATCGACGACAGTCATGTATCTAGGCTCATTTTCTCTCGGCTTCCCCATGCTATACTGTCCGTGTCGATGCCGTGGGCCGCGCCCCGGTTAACCCACAAGAATGAAGTCCCGTGACGCATGACTAGCATTGGCAAATATGTCCTTGGTATGCCTTCTTTGTTTTATGGTAAAATACTTCGCATTTATATGGGGAAGTGGAAAGGATTGAGAATATGAAAGGACCATTACTGTATATTGCAATAGCTGCCATGATTTTGCTTGTTTGTTGGCTATTATGGTGGGCGCTCATCATTACCAGCCTGGTCCTTGGTGCGGTACGTCGAAAAAGAGAAAAAAGAGAAGAGGAAGAACAGAAAAGGGCTGATGGTCATCAGGGTGGGTTCGATTGACCGGCAGGCCGGGGAATTGATGCTCCCGTGCTTGTCTCTCTCGTGTAGCTCCAACAGCGGGGCCATCCTTTACGACCTTCCCATCCTCTTCCGGCAGCTCTTTGTGTTGATGTTGAGGGCAGTGCAGTAGTAGAGGAGTCTGTCGAGGATTGCCATTGTCAGCATGCTCCTCTTGTGGTATTTGTATTGAGTGCCGGACAACCGATTTTTCTCCACGCTGATGACCCCCGCCGTGTTCGTCTTCGCGGCACTGTGTATTTTTGCTCTAGCCTACAGGTTCTACGGACTTTTCATAGCCAGCAAGGTCCTGCGGGTCGATCCGTCGCGACCGACACCTTCCGCTACCATGGCCGATGGACTGGATTACCACAAGACGAACAGGCTCGTCCTTTTCGGGCATCATTTTGCCGCGATTGCGGGGGCCGGACCGCTCACCGGCCCGGTTCTTGCCGCCCAGTTCGGATTTTTGCCCGGCGCGCTGTGGATCCTGATAGGGGCCGTGGTCGGGGGCGCCGTCCATGACATCGTCGTGCTCTTTGCTTCGGTCCGACACAGGGGGGAGAGCCTTGCCGTCATCGCCAGAAACGAGATTGGAAAGACCGCGGGCACGGTTTCTTCCGTTGCGTTTCTCCTGATCCTTATCCTGACCATTGCCGGCGCTTCGATAGCCATGACGAACGCCCTGGCCGACAGTCCCTGGGGGACACTGGTCGTCGCCACCACCATACCGGCTGCTTTGATCATGGGCGTCATCATGAGGAGACCCGGGAACAAGGCCGTGATCGTCGCGAGCATTCTCGGCATCGGGATGTTGTTCTCAGCCGTATTCTTCGGCAGGCTCGTGACCGAATTTCCTGAGCTGGCATCGTTTTTCAGGTTGAGCAAGAAGGAGATATCGGTGTTGCTCCCCGTCTACGCCTTTGCAGCCTCGGTGCTGCCCGTATGGCTCCTCCTCGCCCCGAGGGATTACCTCTCCACCTTTCTCAAGATTGTGACCATCGCGGCCCTCGCCACCGGAATCCTTTTTCTGCGCCCGAGCTTCCAGATGCCGGCGTTTACGCAGTATGTTCATGGAGGCGGCCCGGTCGTCCCGGGAGGTGTCTTCCCCTTTCTCTTCATAACCATTGCCTGCGGAGCGATCTCGGGGTTCCACGCCACCATTGCGTCGGGGACGACACCGAAGATGATAGGGAGTGAAAAGGACATTTTCTTTGTTGGGTACGGCGCCATGCTCTTCGAAGGCGTCGTGGCCATGATGGCCCTCGTGGCGGCCTGCGTCCTCGTACCCGCCGACTACTTCGCGATCAACTCAACGGCTGAGATGTACTCGAAACTGGGGATGAAACCCTTCGATCTTCCCTGGCTTTCCAGCATGATCGAGGAGCAGCTCCAGGGCAGGCCGGGAGGGTCAGTGTCCCTTGCCGTGGGGATAGCCTATATATTCTCGAGCGTTCCTGCCATGGATAAGCTGATATCCTACTGGTATCATTTTGCCATAATGTTCGAGGCCGTATTCATCCTGACTCTTATTGACGCGGGGACACGGGCCGGCAGGTTCCTGCTGCAGGAAATGGCGGGTATCTTTGTCCCGAAGTTCAATGACCATAACTGGCTTCCGGGAATGACGATCACGGGGCTTGTTTTCACCTTCATGTGGGGCTACCTGCTCTACACCGGTTCAATAGCAACGATCTGGCCGCTCTTCGGGATCAGCAACCAGCTTCTGGCCGCCTGCGCCCTGATCATTGCAAGCACGATGCTGGTGCGTCTCGGCAGGGAGAAATATGTATGGATAACCCTTATCCCCGGTATTGCCATGGCAATTATTACGCTCTGGGCCGGGTACATCAACATAACCGTCAACTACCTGCCGGAAAACCACTATCTGCTGGCGTTTCTCTGCGGTGTCATCATGCTCCTGATCCTTATCATCATGGTTTCTGCGGGCATACGGATAAGAAACCTGCTCCGGGTAGAGGATATGGTCACGGATAAATGGGGAGATTATGTACTTGTCAGGGTCGAGGACGAGAATCCAGACAACAAGGAGTAGGGGATTTTCGTTGCAAAGGCCCTCTTCTATTAAGCCATAGAACTACCTTTGAATGTCTCAGAACCATGGCCGGGTTGCTTCTATGATCCATATTGTCTTGACATTCCTGGTACCCGTGCCCATTATGCGAATATGTCTTTGAGCTATTAGTCTGCGATTTATTGGCGAAAGGAGACCCGGTATGAGGCTGAAAACCCATCCATGTTCTTGTGCCTCTCTTTTTCTCACAGCGTTTTTCGTATTGCTTTCCCCCTGTGCTGTTCTAGCGGATCAACAGGAAATCTCTGTGGGATACGGTTTGGCTACTTTTAATCAAGGCGCGGATCTCGGCCGCCTGCATAGAGACGATTACTACGACTTTGCTCAGGTTGCATACGGCTACGAAAGAACACTCTCCGGCAAATTCAACCTTCTTGTCGAGCCCTTTGTTGCCATCGTGAATAGACCGACAAGCGGCCTTGACGGCGGCCTTACCGTGAGCGGAAGATACTACTTCGGCGAGAAGAACCACGGAGGTTTCTTTGTCACGGCCGGCGCTGGAGGTGCCTATACGAGTGTCGCGTTCGAGGAGCAGGGAACTCACGGTTTGTTTATCCTTCACGGCGGCATTGGCTACAAATGGGAGAGATTGTTTCTGGAAGGCAGATTCAGACACTATTCAAACGGCGGCCTTGCAAGCCCGAATGAGTCAGTAAACGCGAGCATAGTAAGTATAGGCTTGGTCTTCTGACATACCGTATGTTGCGCACAGACTGTCTTTCCAGGTGTCCAGAATGACAAGAATGTCAAAGGGGCAGGCGTTTGTATGGAACAAATTAAGAAAGAAAAGGGGAGAGCGGTTGTGTTGCGAGCGTTAATAACATTCATAATGGCAGCTGTCGTTGTTTTATTTATGACGGTAGGAAATATTGCGGCTCAGCCCATGGGATATAATCAATATGGGGAAGGGTCGGGAGCGTTATCATGGGAGATGTACAGGCAACGACAGATTGAGATGCAGCTTGACCTGCAGCGGCAGCAGCTTGACCTCCAGCGCCAACAACTTGGGATTCAACGGCAGCAGCAGGAGCTTGAAGTCCAGAGACAACAGCTTGAGATGAAACGGCAACAACTCGAGATTCAAAGACAACAACAGCAGATGGAATTTGAAAAGCAGATGATCGAGCGTGAAAGGAAGTAGATGTGTTTATTTTTCCTGCACGTCAACCAACGTTATAAACAGACGGCAAAATATGTCCAAAAGCCGTTCATCCTGGGACATCACGTATGCCAGCACACCATTGCTAACCGCATGCGTGTAATTCCTTACGTTTTCCCTCGTTTCCCCCGACTTGAGTATTGCCTTGTACTGGACCATTCCCGCATGGGCGACTCGCATCACTTTCTCAGGGCCAAGAAACTGAAATACCGATAAGGCCGCTTTTGCAACAACATCGTTGATTGCAGGTTCAGCTCCTTCATCCCCGAGATGCAGGATGAGTTGGTTTCCGACAAAGTAAAGGAAGACCATGCCCGTGAGGATCTCGGAATCCTTTGCATGACCTTCTGTCGGGAAACGGGAGACTTTTCGCTGAACATAGGAAATGAGCTGTGTTAGAATCCGCGCGACGGCATCTTCCAGGTTATCCGATTCAGGAAGCCCATCAATTTTACGGAGGCGGTTGGCCAGAATTATCAAACTGTTTTTGAAAAAGTCCGCTGTAAGAATGTCAGCACTCTTAGCCCGGCTTTCGGCTGTGTGATCGGCTTCATTGAGAATACGCGCCACCTGTGTCAAATCGCTGCAATGCAAAACTGCATTGGCGACTGCTTTGAGCATGGGGTTCCGCATATCATCAGGCGTCAGGTCGTCGCTATACTGTTTCTTCAGGACTTTCGCAATCTCCGCGGCCTTATTGATGTTCTTTTCCTGGTATAATTTAGCCCCAAATAAACCTATCTTTGATTTCTTCACCAGTATTCCGGTATGATCAACGCGAATCCAGCAGGGAGTTCCGTTATCCATTCGGATACTGGCCCGATGGTTATTGTTGTCATCATCCAGGAAGCGAATTAGTCTTGTCATTTCTTCTATCACCCTTTAGCTCAAACAACTAAAAACCCCAACACATCGAATTCAGTCGCCAGCACCACGAATCGGTCAGTTTATGATTCGTCCTATCTTATACCATCTCTAACGTCGCCTTCTCAACCAAATTTGATTCGATATTAGCCGAGCGGGGGGGCATGCCGCGGGAGGGATAAAGAGAGTGTCACCATCGATTTGTCATGAAGCACAGGGGGCAGACATGACCCTGCACGTCCTTTTGAGGTGCGGTGAGTTTACGCACCATCACTGGTGATGCGGTGGACTGCCCACCGTTGATCATGTCGAGATGATGCACCGTTTTCAGTGGTTGTCACGAAAGCTTCTTACGGGCTTTAAACGTACTTCTTATCTTCTTATAGGCTTTATCAAGGTGAAAAACCTGATGTAGTATGACGGCAAGAATTGTTGTTGTCGGCAACGGGTCGGTAAAGAACGTTCGTATAATATGCGGTGATCGAGCATAGAGGGATGGTAGAAAAGCAGTGCTTAGACCAAAAAATAATGCAATGCCTACCACAAAGGTTTTATGCGAGTCCCACGTTTCGTTTAGCATCTGTTCCAAGCCGGCGCAAATCATAAAACATCCGCTGAAAATGAGCGCGGCACCAAGAACAGGTTTTGGCATAAGGGCAAGGGCATTTGTCAGCAAGGGGAAAAATGCAAGTACAATAAAGATCGCTCCCGCTACAATGCTGATCCATCTGCTAAGCATTTTAGTAGCGCCCGCCAGGCCTATATTGCTTGAGGATGTATCGACCGCCATGGAACCGAGTAGTCCCGATAACGCGGTCGCCATGCCGTCAGCTACGATACCGTTGCGGATAGGCACGTAATTAACCCTGTCAAGTTCAGGTTCCGAGAACTTCTGTGCGGCCAAAAGATTACCAAATGTTTTCAAAGTGCTTCCGATTGCGATCACAATTAATGGAAGAATGAGATCCAGGCGCAGCGTGATCGGATTCAAGAGCGTGCCGAATTGGGGCAGGGCAAAAAGCGGCGTATTCTTGAGGAGCAAAAGGTTATGCCAATACTCGGCGGCAACTATCAGAGCCAGGATCCACCCTGAGAACATCCCGATGATCAGGCAATAGATCTTAACAAATCCCTTCCCCCACAAATTGCAGAAAATCATTATTAATAATGACACGGCGCCAATTAAAATGTCCGTGTTGGATATGGCGTCCCCCAGAAGAGTAAGGCCAAAAAATGATGTTATTGAAATCGAAATAATGCTAATTCCGACAAGAGCAACAACAAGCCCGACAACGTATATCGGGAATACGCTTTTAAGCTTTTGAATCACCGGCGCAAGTGACATCTCGACCAAACCGGCCAGAATGATAATGCCGCGCATCAGGGGCAAACCGCCGACCCACGCGGCTGAAAGCGAAAGGCTCAGGTAGGAGGGACCGCAGAGATTGGGGCATAGGTAGCCGGAACCCAGATAAGGCAATCGCAAAGCCTGTATAATCGAGCCAATACCCGAAGCAAGCATTGAAAAGGTTACCAGGGTAGCTGTAAACTCCGGCGTTTCGTTGATTTGACCGGCAAAAATCACCGGTATGCCGACAGCGACGATCATTATGAGAACATGTTGAAATGCCGACAGCAACAAATGCCCCAGCGGGGGTACTTCATTTACGGAATACTCGTAATGTCTGTTGTCTGCCATTCGCAGCCTCAATTATCCTGGTGGTTGGGGAAGGTCGGTTATCGCGCCAACATAGATTTCCTGGCCGCCCATATATGTTTTGTGCAAGTATAAGGCCTTCTTGATAAGTATCCTTTCGTATCGGTTCCTGGCCAGAAAGACCTCCCAAACTGTCTCTCTATCGTCTTTTAGTCTGAGGAGCGCCTTCTCGAATGGTTTATGACCCGTCTCATCGACACAATCCAGCAATTTCAAATCGGTAAGACTATCACCCATCACAGGTGATATGAGCAGCTTTCCGGTCCGGGTGAAAACAAACACTTTCACATCTCGAAAATTGTATTGAGAGACAGGATCTTCTATCTCGGAAAGCGCGGATTGACCTTTTTCCTTAATTAATTGAGCGGCGTTATCGACCATAATTCTAATAAATTCTTTTTCTTCATGGGGATAATTCAAACCGCCGCCAACGAATAACACTATGCCCTCGGGGGTTGTAACTTTGAAATGACAGGACGATTTAGGAACGGGATAGAATTTGCCCGGCTCCCACCAGGAATAATGGACCCAGGCGTGTGGATTGTCTGCATCACCCAATGCGGCAATCACGCTCTGTATCGGTTTTTTGCCGTTTTTATCGGTGAGATTCCAAAGGTTTTTACCTTCGAGATGCGGCATCCCCGCGTGATAGATGCTTGTTCCCTTTAGATCGTAGATGTAAAGATAGCGATCGGGTGTAAGATAGAGTTTGCGATTCTCACGGAAATACTTCAGACTTTTCAAACCATCCTTCTCAAGTATCAACGAAGCATCATAAACAAACTTAACAAGATCTTTTGTGTCGCGGTATTGATAAGCGCTAAGATCGAGATCGTCATACCTGCTTTCACAGCCTGAAATAAATATAGAGAGAAGTACCAATAATGTTGAGAAAGCGATGATCTTGTACGATCGAATTAATCTACTCATATTCATCAAAGAAAATTTATAGACGTAAGCGCCGGGCTTTTTTGCTCACAGCAGTCATCAAATCTGTTCTCTATCCTTGTTTGAATGCAAAATATCACTAACCAAAACATTGTTGCAAGCATATTCATGATGAATTGTTCCTGACAGAGCGTTGTTTACCCGTGGTTGCCTGACAGGAGCGATGAGGGGCTACTCCAGGCTGCAACTGCGGAACAAGAATGTGAGTATATGGAGCTCGTTGTCTTTTGTCGGAAACAGTCGTGCCCTGCAGGCAAAACCCTGCATTATCCGGCCGCGATATGTAGTGAAAAACCTGCGATTCGGTCCACAGTAACAGAGACTTAATTTCAATTGTGTATTAATTTCTGATATATAGCGTGGTGCCTGCCGAAGGCATGCCAATTGCTTGTTATGTCGATATTCGGGATGCTGCCGAATCGAAAGTTGTTGCCGTTAAAAGGATTAGATTTATGCGCAAGCTTTTTGCAGGAATTGGAACGTTTCTTTTACTTATGGCGGTCTTTGCGCTGCATAGCCAGGCAGCCATGAAGACACTGTCGGTTCCGGCAGTGGACCAGGACTGGATGGCGGCAAAGACCGGTTATAATTATAACTGCGGTCCCGTCAGTGCTACCGAGGTTATGGCATACTGGGCGCTTCATGGATTTCCGAATCTCATGTCCGCACCGCCCACGGGGCAAATTCCGGATACATCAGCACAAATAGTCAGCCTTTTCCGCAACATGGTCACATACACGACATATGATGACAGCGGATATATATACACTGAACCCGAACCGCAGTTGACTGCGGAACTAAGAGCATACCTGACCCTGAAGGGATATAGCGGGACAGTCGAACTGGCAGGGTTCGGCAAGGTCACATTTGCCAGGTTAAAAAGCGAGATCGATGCGGGAAGGCCTGTCATGCTCCTTGTGCATGCCTGGGATCACTGGATGGTTGTCAAGGGATATGATGACGCGTCACAGCAGTTGCGGGTCCTCTGGGGCCATGATACCAATAATAATCTGGTCTTTGAGAGAACCGTCAGTTTCAGCAGTATAAATGCCGCCGATACTAATCCTGACACCGGCACCAACGCAGTATATATACGAGTCGGCAGCAGCAGCGAATGTACATATACTATCTCACCCACAAGCGCAACCATCGGTTCGAGCGGCGGTACGGGCAGAATTTCGGTATCGGCACCAGCCGGATGTCCATGGAGCGCATCAACCGGAGCATCATGGGCCGTTATAACATCGGGGGCAAGCGGGTCAGGCAACGGGACCGTCACATGTTCAATCCAAGCGAATACAGGGCCGGCGAGAACTGTAGCTTTTTCTGTAGCCGGAAGAGTATTTTCGCTCACCCAGAGCGGTACGACATCCGGTACCGTTACGACACCCGCCACGACTGCGAAATACACCCTTACTATCACGAAACAGGGGACGGGTTCCGGAACTGTCACGGTCAATCCGGCAGGACCGACGTACTCTTACGGTACACGGGTAACATTGAAGGCCGTACCTGATTGGAATTCTGTTTTTGCCGGATGGTCGGGAGCCTGCTCGGGCACACAGACAACCTGTTCCGGTACAATGACGCGTAACGTCAGCGTAACGGCCAACTTCAGAAAGAGGTATTGATGTTTCGTGTTGCATATGAGGTCTTCCTGGCGTAACCTGGTCTTGAAATGCGGGATTTGCCTGTCCTGTCCCCTCAAAGAGGCTTATGAAACTCCTCGAAGTGTATAATGCACCGTGGGCTCGTCAGGGCCTTGACCATCTCTCAATAAGCATTGATTATTAACACTCCATATAATAGTATTTGAGTTGTTTGACTGGTCCGTCCAAGTCGTAAAACCCGTTCCAAAAAGAGTGATGTTATCCATAAGTATGTAAGTGCTTCAAGAAGATCAAAAACAACACTTATACTGAGAGGACTCTGAATGTCAGATATCATTCAAGGCGGATACTTCGATAACGGTCTGAGCGGTTGGCATGTAGTTTCCGGCCAGGTTTTCGTCAATTATACACCCGTGCCGGCGGATTCGATCCTCGCGAGCGATGTCGAGATAAACGGAAAGCCCGTTGTCCCGTTGGGGGGCGATTACTGGCATGTTCCCTATCCGGTCGCCGAGAGCGGTACACACCTTTTACGCGTATCCTCTGCGTCACTGGAAGTCCTCGACTCCGACGTTTTCCCAATCCGGCTGCCCTATCTTGCGTTTTGCCTGGGCGGCAGCGCGACAAGGCTCGTCGCTCTCGAACTTCGCGTCCCTGAGGCCAGCGCCAAAATCAGTGGTTTCCCGGCTTTGGATCAGCCCGATGCCGATGGTTTCGTGGCCGTTCGGATCCAAAATCCTTCCGGATCTGATGTGCTCCGCCAATACACCTGGAATCTGGCTGGTGCACGGCGCAACATTGGTCTTCTCAGATCAAAGGCCAAGGTGCGCCTGAGGATTAACGGGAGCCTCAGGGGAAAGCGCCCTCTGCGGCTTGCGGCCGGCAAAATTCGTCTGCTGTCCGATCCACCCCCTCCGTACCATCTGCCTCTATGGGGCTGGGCCGATATTCACTGTCACCCTATGGCCCAGGCGGGGTTCGGGGGCTTTCTTGCCGGGCACATGCACGGGCCGGTCGAAGACCTTGGTTCCTGCCTCCAAAAGCATGGATGGAAACACTCCAATCCCAGCCATCCCATGGGCCTGGCGCTCAATGCGGGAAACCGTAATGATGGCTCGCTGTCCGTGCCGGGGTGGACCATGGGCACGCCCCAACCCGGCGACGAGTTCGGATTCCAGGGTTGGCCTAAATTTGATGACCTGATCCACATCAAGACACACCAGGACTGGATCCGGCGCGCATACGACGGTGGTTTGCGGCTGATGGTTGCGCTCGTGGTGCACAATGAGCTACTGGCCAGCATCGCGCAGTTTCCCGTTTCGCCGCAGAGTGACCGCGATACGATCGAGCCGCAGGTCCAGATGCTGAAAGAGTTCGTCGTACACAACAAGGATTGGTGCGGGCTCGCCAGAACTCCTGTCGAGGCGCGCGCCCTGGTGGAACAGAACAGGATGGCCTTTGTTCTGGGACTTGAAACCGACTCCATTAACGGCTGGATCAACAAGAATGATTTCAAGGACGATCCCTCGCAGGCCAACCGGGATGCGATCCGGGATGAGATCTATCCTTATTTCGAATATCTTCGCAACCTCGGTATCGTCCAGATCAACCTTGTACATCTGAGCGACAATGCCTTTGGCGGGATGGCCCTGTATGAAATGTTGTCCCTGTTCAACACGTTGCAGCGCACCGGAGAATTCCCCTCGGGCGAAGATGGCTACTACGAGCAACCCGTACCCGGGCAACCGAAAACTCCGCGACCTGAGGATGAGCAGATATCCAAGCCCTTCTCAATCCCCTCGGAACTGCGGGGGCTGCTGGACACGGTAGCGCAGCAGGTTGGGATTCCACTGCCGCAGGCTTTGACCAATCCGGATTTCCCGGGCGGCAATCGGAACGTCCGCGGCATGACGATCGCCGGCGAGGCGGCGCTGCGCGTGGCGATGCGGCTGGGGATGGTGATCGATATCGATCATATGTCGGAGCGTTGCACGCATAGAGCATATGAAATAGCGATGAAGAGTGTCGACAACTACAAATACCCGCTTATCGTAGCGCACAACGGTGCACGAAATATATCTCCCCGCCCGCTGTCCAACTCATCCAACTGGTCCGGCGGCTCCGAGTTTCGCCGGAACCCTGAGGTCTGGCCGAGCGAGGGAGCCAAGTCAGACAAACAGATCGATTACATTAAGGAGACTGGCGGCATTTTCGGTAATGGCACCTCGGTGCTCGATTCGAGGGGCTACGGTTCATCACGGGTGAAAAACGATTGTCCCGGCACCGTCAAGAGCTTTGCCCAGGGATACCAGTACGTAACTGACAAACTACAGATGCCGGTCGCTCTCGGAACCGACTTGAACGTGCTTCTGGCGGGTCTGGGGCCACGATTCGGACCACGGGCCGCATGCGGCCTCATCGGCGAGATAGGCATGGGAGATGACGTATGGAAGAAAAACGTCCGCCAGGAGCGACTTCTCGACGCCGAGGCACAGCGTCGCGGAGTGGCATACGATTCGCCCATTCGCGACTGGCGCACCTATCGCTTCCAGTTCCCGGAAGAGGGCGATTTGTATAGCGAGGATGCGTGCCAGGATCTCCAATCGGCTCCGAATACCTACCTGCAAAGGGCAGCGGGTGAATGCCATCTCATGTGGCAGGCCATGGCGCTTTTCGAAGTGTTGTCCAATGACCGGAATACGTCCCTGGAGACAGCCGGGGACCAGGACCCGCAACTTGACCAGCGGGTCATCGACATGGTCGCGGGCATGCAAGGTGCGACGTCAAGCGTAACGATCACATCTCACTACCGCGCAGGGCTTCTTATGAATAACGAGTCGGCGAAACTGGAGGTTGAGGATGCCTATGTCCAGTTGCTCGTCCATACTCTGCGCAAGATTCGCGATCTGTGGAGGGCTATGTCCAACAGGGATAATAATGCGCCCCTGAAACGGTCGACGGCCGGTCCCATCCGGGACTTCGATTTCAACCTGGAAGGCCTTGCCCATTACGGTATGCTGCCGGACATGTTCCAGGACCTGAAAAACACAGGCTTGCCTCGTGATACGTTCAGCAAACTCCTCGGTTCAGCCGAGCGCTATATCCAGGTTTGGGAGAAATGCGCCGAACTAGGTGCAATGATTAAGGATTGATCTCGGAGGAGGATCGCTTATGCCCAACTTCTACATTCATCTGCAGGCTGCCGCCGAAACGATGGAACGGCTGAAAGCCGGTTTGCCGGCGGGCTCGCCCCTCACCCGGAAAGAAGCCGACGATCTCTTCGACATCGCACACACAAACCGCAACTACTTCGCTGCAGGCGCGTATGGCCCGGATCTGTTCGTCCTGCTGCCGGACTTCCTGGGTGACAATGGAAAGGTCCTCCAAAAGATCATAGAGTTTGTCATGACCACATGGAGGACCTTCGACGAGGAGTTCTACTCCCACTGGGAGGAATGGATGACCCCGGTGCTTGACGAATCGAGCACACTCGCAAATGGGATAACCGGAGGTATGCTCGGCGAGATATCACTGGCCCTGGACACCTTCGGCAGCGCGGTCATGAATCTCGAACTCGGCCTTATCACTCAGATGACAGACATCCTGGGGCTGCTGACGAGCGGTACGCAGACCGGCTACGATGAAAAGAGCTTCTTCTGGTCCGACATGTTCCACAGCCGCAAGACGTACAGGTTCGCTCGTACCCTGTACAGCAACGCGATGCAGGCCGATAACGACAAGGCCCCCAAACAGCGGGCCTTCGCCCTTGGCTGGATCAGTCACTGTGCCACCGATGTGGCCGGGCACCCGTTCGTCAACGCAAAATGCGGCGGGCCCTATCGGACGCACTGGGCGCGCCACCATCTGATCGAGAATCACATGGACGCATCGGTCTACCAGCAGAAGCACCCTCAGCCAGCAACTCTGTACTACGATTCATTTGCCACCTCGGCCCTTCATTTCTCAATGGCATTCCGCCCCGATGACAAACCCTGGGACGATTACGACTACTTTCCCTCTTGTGAGCGCCATCCGGAGTACCCCCTGGGCGAGACGGCCGGCGACAAGGCCCGGCGCAAGCAAATTTTTGATGTGGGCACCGAGCCTTTCCCGGAGCACATCTGTGAGCTCATACTCAAGACCATGCAGGACGTGTACACAGGTCCGAACGACCAGGATGGGCCGCAGATCCTACGTTGGGATGATGGTATGCATACAGAGCCCGGCGGCCGCCCGACGGTAAAGATGCTCCAGAACATGTACCAGCTCGCGTTCGAATACATGAAATACACCACCAGCTCGGGGCTCTCCCTGCGCCCGCCGAAGCCGCCTGATGTTATCACCGACCACGACCTTCCCAGACCGCCGGGCCTGCCCGACGACGGCGCGGGCGCGGATCCGGGCGACAGGAAAGAGATTACTCTGCTCGACATTTTGCTCGCGATCCTTGCTTACGCCATCTGGCTGGCCGAGGTGACTATCTGGGTTGTGACCGTTCTGCCCAGCCTCGTCACCGACCTGGCAACCTGGCCCCTGCGCGAACTGCTGCATCAGCTTCTCGTTGTGCCGGCCTGGGACCTGTACATGCTCAGCCGTTATCCATTGGTCATGGAGGGCTTCCTCACGCCCCTGCCCGACGAAATTTCGCGCGGTCTCGTGGAGCTTGGCAATGATGAGACTGAAGCACTCAATAACCTCCGGGATGACCTGAATGACGAAATGGGGTTCGCCCCGAAGCAGGATCGGGATACGAAAGAACCATCCGGCCTTGCCAGTGACAGAGGAGCAGCCACGCAGGGCTTCGGCCTGGATCCGGCCTACCCCCGGGCCATGGTGACCGACCTGTCCCCTCCGGCCAGCCCCGTCGCGCTGCCTGATGCAAACCTGGTCCCAAGCGAGTTTGTCGCGCCCTGGAGATATCCCCATCATAACATGGCCGGGATGCGCCTGGGCTGGGAAGCCCCCCGGACACATGTCGGCCCTTATATACAGGGGCAGGACGCAGGAATCCTCGTAGGAGGAATGCCCGGCAGCGACGCGGCACGCATCAAGTTCGAACTGGCGGCCACGCCGGAACAGACCGAGAGTGTGTCGGCAAGCCTTATACCCGCACCCGGCGCCCATCTGGGCGATCCCGTCGACTATGGAGCGTACCTCATCGGTCAGCTCACAGGTCACGATGCCGCGAAGCCCCTGCCCGACTTCAACCTGGAAGCCGATCGAGGCTACGCCTTCCATTGCTGGGATTACATACGGCATGCTCCCAGCATACCGCCCTCGCCCCGTTGTGACAAGGACCGCGACTATCCCGATCAGTGGCGTTGCGTACCCCAGATTCCGACCTTTCTTTCCGGCAATCAACCGCCCGAACAGATCAGGCAGCAACAAAAACTTATCTATGAAAGGCACGGCTACCAGGAACCGTACACCGTGCCTGAACGCTACGACCCGGCCGACAATCCCCATCACCGTTCCGCCTACGATCCGCTTAAGCGAATTGCGCACCGGTATATCACCGGAGATTCGCCGGCTTCGGGAGGGAGCGATGAGATTGATTTGCAGGTATCAGAACAGGAGATAAAAGATGTCGGCATGTCTCCGACAGGAAGAATGGTGAAACCATGAAGTTCGGCCCCGACGACCGCTCAACTCTCGATAACAAAGAACTGATCATCGACAAGGCCCAAAAGCTCAAGGGTGACCTGTTAAGCCAATACAGGAAGCTGGAAAAGATGCGTCATGGAGATGTGCATGAACACATTCCAGTTTCACGTGCTGACGGCCTCTGGCCATTCCTGCTGATCCGAAGCTACCCCGGCGACGTCGGAGCACGGCCGATACAGCTGCCTGCCCAGGGGAGTCCCGACATCATCTTGACGGCCTACAATCCTAATTACCAACAAACCATGGTCAGAAGCCTGGACGAAATGAAAGATTTTATGTCCCAAAACCCCGTTATGCCCAAACAGAAGTCGTGGCCCCACTTCATCGATCGTTTGAACGTATGGGTACATGTCTGGAACCTTGGGCGGGCGCCCGCACATGGAGTGCGCATTCGTGCCTGGGTGACTTTACATTCGTCTCCCCGGACGTTTATTGGCGGGAGAGAGTTCGATCTGGGGGATCGGACCAATTCGACGTCGCACATGTTGGTAAAGGTTGGTTCGATACCGGGCTCCGCGTCTTTGGTGCCTTCGATAGACATTCATGCGACGGCCGAGTGCATGTCGGATGTTGCGGCGGCTGTCCGCGACCCCGGCCAGGACAGGCATACGGCAACAGCCACGTACACCTTTAGCTAAATGGGTTATGCGGCAACCTGCGGGGCCGTCTTAGAGAATCTTGTTCAGTACCGGTACCCGAAGTAAAACGTGGTATGCCAGCAGGAAGCACAGGGGAACACAGATCAGACTCGCCATGGCCCACTTAAGTACCGGTGCAATGACGAGCATCTGCATCGCCAGCGTCACGGCGATGATTATCGGCGGGTGGAACATATAAACGGCGAAGGCACTATCGGACAGTTTTCGTGCAAGACTGTCGCCATAGTTGAGCTTGTCACGAAACAGAGTCATCAAACCTATCGTCATCGAAACAGCGACAAAGGACTCCCATAAGACAAAAGAAATACTGAGCCAGGAGACTCCCCCGCCAAAGCTTCCTGTAAAGGTTTTTATGTTCATGACATGTGCCGAAAAATCATAGACCCCGGCTATCCATTTAATTACAAACAATCCGGCGAATCCGACAGTAAGGCCCGCTATCAGCCACCTTTTTCCGACAGCCGAATTTATGCGTTCGTAGAAATTTGTGCGATAGGCGAGTATCCCGGCGATGAACAGTACGACATACGAGGAAAAATAGCACAGCTGCATTCCCCAGAACATGGTTCCCAGGGGAAAGAGCAATCTCACCAGGAATGCACCGACTGCAACGATCATGATCAGCGCGATCAGTACGCCGAAACTCCCCTTGGCCGGTTCCGTCCGGGTATTCGCAGCCTCCGGCAAGATGGTCTTCAGCAGTGCGTATATGATCGAAAAGATCAAGAGCGCCAAGGCGAACCACATCGGCCCGATGCCGAGCAGATGCATCCCGGCTGACATGAGATATTGCCGATAAAATTCAACAAAGTTCGAGGCACCGCCCGTCCATATCGATGACGGTACTTCCACCCAAATTATGAAAGGGGTCACCACCAGCAAGTAGAACAGTGCCGGCAGACCCAGTCGTCTCCAGCGATCTCTTACGAAGCGGCCGAAGCCTTTCCGGTCGAGGGCGCCCGGCGTAAAATAACCGGCCACCAAAAACAACAAACCCATGGAAAAACCCTGAACGAATGTCTGGAAAAGGCCGAAAAAGATCTGACCGAAAAATTCCTTCACATGCCGCTCGTTGTAATACCACAGGCCAAGGTTGCTGTAGGTTACGGCCAGATGCAGCAAAATGACCAGCATGATGACCATCACCCGTAGATTATCTATATAGTAATATCTGACGGGATTGCTTTTCATTGAAACCTCAGGGGCAGGCCCGGTTGAAATTGTGGGAAAAGCACGGTATGAACATAAACAATCACACTATAGTAGGTAAGGTTATCGTCTGTCAAGATAATGTGCTAACCTTGCCGAATTCTTCTGATTTGCGGTGGCACCCCTCCGGGGCTGCACCCCGTCTTAACCCAAAGGCACGACCGACCCTGGAAGACATTGAAAAATATGGCGACCGAAGGTCTCCTGACATCCTATTGATCGTCGAAGGAGGGAAAGAAAATCTGTCCATAGAGGCAAAGCATTTGAGAGGCAACAAGATGTACAAGATAGACGCGAAAGGGGAACTGTCCTCCGACTGTCGCCCGCCTTTCTCCGATCGGTTCCGGTAGGATGTTCCTATAATTGTACCTGAATGGAAAAATGGAGGCCCGGAACCGTCTCTATTTGCCTAAACGTACGGGAAGAATCCTGAGACCATCATAGGACTGAGGATAGAAGCGCGAATAGCCTCGATCAAAGAAGAACAAAGCGAATTCACCGCCCTGCCTTTCGGAACTCCAGGCGTAACGGCAAGTAAACCTGATTAATTCGGTGGCAACATGAACCGGCGCACCGCCGCAATCTGCATTCTGCAATCTTCTCCCGTCATACAGACTTTGAAGCTCGACTATTGTCGGCATGCGCCAGTCCGTATATCCGCCACCCCGGTAATTTTCACAGTAAGCCTTGGCGTTGAACCAATTTACATTGCTCCCGTTGTCCTTTGCCGCCCAGACCAGGCTCGTCTTTGTGTCCAATACCGTGCCGTCATCATAGGCAACGAAACGGCCATCTCTGCTGATTTCCGAAGCTGCACACGCAAACTGTGAAGAAATGAAGACGCCGAACATACTCAGCGCTATTACCATTGCCATGAACCGCATAGCCTTTGTCATAGATATTTCCTCCGATAACTTTTGAATAACACAAGATAATAAGAAATATCAATTTGAAGATGAGCCCTCGTATTTCAATATCGGATAATGATTGGGTCCCTCAAAACAGGCACGTCGGGGTCGTTGCCATGAAGATATCAGGCCATGAGACGAGGTCTGTCTTCGACCGATATGACATCCGGTCAGCGAGAATGATCTCAAGATTGCACGTAAAATCATCGACATGGCCGTGTCTTTTGCTACGCCTGATGAAGCGGTTCCTCAGATCATTTAGTTAATGTGTTGATAATATCTTGTCCTTTTGCCGTTGGAATAATTCTCAAAAAGGTATCACGTGTTCCTCCCGGCAACTTATCGACAAGTTCCAGCCTTGCGTATCCGTTCTTCTCCAATGCCTCGATAGCGCCAAGTTGATTCTCCTGAGCCAGACTCGCACGGAGCAAGTACGAGTCTGGAGATGCCCCGAGCAGCCATCTCATGGAATTAAGACCAATATTCAACAGCTTTTTTGACTGCTGGTCCAGCAGCACAACTTCTTTTGTGCACGGGTCGCAGCTTGAATCAGCGTAGGATGGTGCGACCAAGATAAAGGTTAACAGGATAAACACGGATACATTGAATAATTTCATATGATTCCTCCCACCGAACTATAAGCCTATTGCAGACCCCAATTTTTCAAAGACTAGTATTACGGGCTTTAATTTGTCAAGACGATTAAGCTTATCGTCCTATATCCAGATAGTGACAGACTTTCAACGGTGCCGGGCGGCTCTCCGGTGCCGGATCCTTCATATCTATCCCCGGGGAAAACTGACCCATGGCCCGGGATTGATGTTGTTTTCCCAGGTCCAGAAATTGAATCGTCCGGAGGGTATCCTGAAGACCAGGATCGTCGGGCAGTCGGGAGTTCCCGCGCCTATCTGCTTCAGCCAGTCGAATGTCTCATAGAGCTTCTTGCGGATGTTCACGTCCTCCACAAGTTCGATCCTGCCTGCAATGCGGAGTATGGTACCGATATCCGGGGGCATGCCCGGCTGATGAAAGGCTATCTCAACGTTTGGATTCGCCAGAAGCTGAGCGGCAACAGGCTTTACGGCCGAGGTATAGAAATAGATTCCGCTCTCATCCGCAAGCCATACGGTCATGGGGCGCACATGGGGATTTTGACTCTCCACCGTTGCAAGGAAACCGTTGGGAGTCTTCTCGATATAGCGAATGCAATCCTCAAAGGTCATGGCTGGCTCCTTCGTTATTATCATCCTTGCGCTGCGCTGAACTGTCAAGCGATTTTCTTGTGGGCAGACTTAACGGGACTTTTTTCTTGACCGGTTTTTCCGACTCAGATAAGATATCGAAACCAATCGGAAAATCTGAAGGTAATAATGAAACGAAGATCCTTTGATTACGACGAAGAGATTCTGACCCAGATTAATGCACGCATCAAAAAGGCCGCCGCAGATCCCGGGGACGAGACCCAGGATGTCAACGACATCATTAACAGGACAAGCGGCGCCGTGATTGAGGTCAACAAGGAACTTGGCAGCGGCTTTCCTGACAAGATATATGAGAACGCCCTCATGCTGGAGTTGAGAAAACAGGGATTGAGGAGCAGGAACCATGTTCCGGTGAAAGTAAAATATAAAGGCGTCGATGTTGGCGAGTACTATGCCGATGTCGTTGTTGAGGACCAGATCGTTATCGATATTATGACCGTGGACGCAGTACAGAAGACCCACAAAGTGGATCTCATCAATATACTCAGGGCGACGAACTACAAGATCGGGCTCATCGTGAACTTCATAAACCAGAAGGCAGAGATCCACAGAATAGTCGTGTAGGCAGGAAAACCTGTTTTGCCCTCAGCAGTCTTTGGCTTTGGGAGGGACAACTACGCTGCTGTCTTCCAGCTTCTCCAATTCTGTTTTCGCACATTCAGGGCACTCGGGCGGCTCCTCGGCTCCCGGTATGGCTACGTAGGATGTTCCACACTTTCTACATATATATGTCTCTTCGGCCATGTGCACACCTCCAGTTCTTCTTGATACGTTGACAATGATTAAGCACTGCACTTTTTCTTGTCAACGGCACCCCGCGCAGATTGCCGCTTTGCATGGGCTTGCCCGCCCACCCGGCCGACGGTGTTTTTTGTTCTTGTTATCTTGACCGCAGTGGAGCAGAATGAAAAGAGTTTGGTTTTAATCGACAGGGGGTTTGATTATGCGGAGGCGAAGCATGGCACTATACGGGGTCTGCCACGTTTTCTTCTATACCTCGCCCGTCAAATTCGATGAGACCGATAGAGGGTAATAAAAAGGGGCATAAAGAAAGCAACACCTGTATTTTGCTACCTGTTTGAAGCTATTACTTGACACAATATCGAACGTTTGCTATCTTTGGTCGATAATAACGACGGAGGGGGAAATATGCCCGATTATTCACCAGGCGGCAGAAACGAGACACCTCAGAAGCTCATTGATGTGGCGATCGAGCTTTTCGGCAGCAATGGATTCAAGGGGACCTCGATACGAGACATAGCAAAACTGACGGGAATGACAATTTCCAATATCTACTATTATTTCGGCAACAAAGATGGACTCCTGCTGGCCATTCTTGAATATTCGTCAAAACGCCTTCTGGAGAAACTCCACGACGTGGCTGCGAGGGACCTCGAACCCCTTGACCGTCTCAGTGAACTTATCAGGACACACCTGAGCCTCGTTGAGGTTCATAAGAAAGAAGCAAGGATATTCTTTCTCGATGAAGAGCATCTGTCGCCGGAAGGCATCAAAGTGAACAAAGAGTTTCAACTCCAGATCCTCAACCTGTATCGTAATGAACTGGAAAATCTGAAGTCTGCAGGTTATATCCACTATGAGCACATTACGATACTTGCCTTTAATATCCTTGGAGTTATCAACTGGCATCTCCGTTGGTACATACCCGGAGGGAAAATGACGCTGGAAGAGACAAATGAGGAAGTGCTCGCGTTCATTCTAAGAGGTGCCCTCGCTCCTCCACGATGACCTGTATTGGCCGCTTGCCATGCGTCCTACCAGGGGCATGGAAAATTTCTGCGAGGCCCGTTCCTTAGAATTTCCTGGTATATGGCATCTGCCTCTTCCTGCAACCGATCCACATCTGCTCGGGCTACCCGGGCATCACCTGATGCCATCTTGCGTTCGGCCACCTTGGCCTTGTACTGACTTCGCAAGGCTGCGGTATGATGATAAAAAAGCCTGCATTCATTTGTCTGGCTGTACAGATCTCCAACCCCCATTCTTCCTAATCCCGAATATTCGCCTTGGTGAATCGGAGGCTGCCCTAACGCATTTGACTGATCTGCCCGTTGCCCGGTGATTTGGCCCGCGTTTCCCCAGATATGTGTAAGGTCGGCCGAAGCTGAATTCGTGAAGAGCAAAATAGTCAATGCCGCCGCAAAAGCCATGATGTCTTTCATATAACACCTCCTTACCCCGCCAGTCTGCCGGCATGCTGAATGGATCCGTGCTTGAGGGGTTTACAAGCAAGCTATGATTGAAGGCCGGGGTTGTCAACGCACGACAAACCGCTTTCGATATACGACAGAGAACTTTCGTCAATCGAACGATTGAACTCCATCACTTCCAGAGGATAGAAAGCACGTTAGGGTTGTGTTAGACTCTTCCAGGGACGGCGAGCCCGCCCTTCTGTGCAAGTAGTTTTTGTCATGATTTCAAAGACTTTCGGAAGTCGGACAAAATAAATCGAACGATTGCTATTTTTTTCTTGACTCTAAATCGAACGATTGCTATAAATCTACCCATACAGTTCAGGCCGGGCGCAGAATCACCTGTAAACGACGTTCAAGTTTATCTGGGAGGCGTAAGAAACAATGAAGAATCTCAATACTTCTACAAAAGCTATCCTCTGCATGATACTGACCTGTTTTTTTGGATTTGCCTTCTTCACGCCGGCGAGTTGTTTCGGTGCCGAAGGGGCACAATCGACACGCCCGGTACGCGACGATCTGCTTTCGGTCTCCTTTCCGACGGGAGCGGACGGTTGGGCCAGCGGCCGATGGGGAGTCGTGATTCATACATCTGACGGTGGCAAGACGTGGACTCCCCAGAAGACTGGCACCGACTTTACTCTCAGCTCCATCTATTTCATCGACAGCAAGCATGGTTGGGCGGTCGGTGATGAAGGAACGATAATCAGCACGTCGAATGGCGGCAAAGATTGGCAGGTTCAGAAGAGCCCGGTTCCCTTCTTTCTCATGGATGTCTGTTTCGCTACGCCATTGAAAGGCTGGATCGTTACCGAGAGGACCCACATCCTGCACACGGAAGACGGCGGCAAGACCTGGGAGATTCAATTTAAGGAAGACGATTTCATACTCAAGAGCATCTCCTTCTCTGACGAACGGAACGGATGGGCTGTTGGTGAGTACGGTTTCATATATCATACCAAAGACGGCGGCAAAACGTGGAAACAAGAGAGCGGTTTCTTTCGTTTCTCGGAAAGAACCGGCGAATCGGAAGGTGGCAATCAGTTATTCAGCGTGACCGCACTCGATGAAATGACGGCGTGGGCGGCCGGTATCGAAGGTACTCTCACCATGACCGTCGATGGGGGTAAAAACTGGAAAACGTTGAAAACCCCGCTGACGAAAAAACCCTTCTATGGCATGGCGGGAATCAAGAAGGGCGCCATTGCAGTGGCGGGAAAGACATCGTTTTTTGTATCCGAGGACGGTGGCGCGACCTGGAAGGCGGCGCAGCTAGATCCTCCTTTCCCTTACGGATGGATATACGGCATCACAACTCGCGGCCAATCGGGCTTCGCCGCAGTCGGGCAGCAAGGCACGATATATATCAGTGAAACTGGAAAGCCCTGCGCCTGGCGGCGTGTTAATTAAGGAGGAGGTAGCTGGGATATGGAAATGAAGAAACCGCACATGCTCGATCGTCTTTGTTGGCTCCTCTCAAAGTACCGGCTGAGAGCTTTTATACTCATTCTCATTATTACTGCAATCTTTCTTTACGGTGCATTCAAGATCCAGGGGGAAGTAGTTCTTCAGGATATGCTCCCCTACGATCATGCATATCTGAAACTCCACGCCAGCTTTTCGCAAGTCTTCGGCAGCGGTGGATCAGGAGTCGTCATTGCGTTGAAAACGAAGAACCCGGATATCTTCACCGAGACAACTTTGACCAAGGTGAAGAAGATGACGGAAGAAGTTGCCATGTGGGACGAAGTTTATCGTGTCCTTACCGTTTCCATAGCGACGCCCTCGACAAAGGTCGTTACACCCAAGGGCAAGGGAGAAATCGTCATTGTACCCCTGATGTGGCCCGACGTTCCCAAGAATAAGCAGGATATGGCCCTCCTGAAGGAGAATACCTTCTCCAACCCTGCTTACGATGGAACCCTTGTTTCGCGAGACGGTAAGGGCACTCTTCTTTTGACGGAGTTTAAGGAAAACATTTCCTACCTCAGGGCCTTCGAACTTCTTCAAAAACTGCGTCGCGACTATTCGGATAGTGACACCTCGATTCATATTACGGGCTACCCGATGCTCATGGGGTGGATTTACAGCCTTAAACCTCAGATGTATAAGGTTTTTGCGATAAGTATCTTTGCCATCGCACTCGTGCTCATCATTATCTTTCGAAACTTCCCTGGCATGATCTCCCCTCTCGCTACTGCCGGGATCCTGACCATATGGGGGCTGGGGTTTATCGGTTTTACCGGGGTGAATTTTAATCCCCTCCTTTATGTGCTGGCCTTTCTGGTAGGTGCCAGGATGATCGGTAATGCCCACCAGATAGCGTATCGCTATTTCGAGGAGCTTCATTCGAGCGGCGGCGACCGGTTTCTTGCCTGCTACGAAACCATGCGCACTATGTGGATTCCGAATTTTGCCGCGGTTGCCGCGGACGTCGCGGGCTTCCTTGTCCTTTTCATAGCGAAGATTGCGCTGATGCATCATCTTGCGATCATAATGAGCTTCTGGATGGCCACAATCCTGTTGACGGGATTTCTGGTGCCTGTGGTCTGCAGCCTCGTTCCTTTAAAGGTGAACAGTGCGGAGTGGGACAAGGCCACGTGCCAGGTTGACTGGAAGGCGCGGGCCATGATGGCCATTACAAACTACTCTATTGCACCCAAAAGCAGGTACGTCGTCGGTGCGCTTATCGTTGCCCTCACACTTGGCTGCGTATGGGAAATGAGCAAGCTGAAGATCGGGGATTCGACGCCCGGTTCGCCCATTTTCTACGACAGCCACACTTACAACAAAGATCAGGCCGCAATTAACGAGTCCTTTAACGCTTCTTCGGAAAACCTGATGCTTTTCTATGAAGGAAAAAAGGAATCTGTCTACGACCCGGCCGTTCTCAACACATTCGAGGCATTCGATCGTCACATGCGTGACCGTTTGCCCGACATCTACAAATCGTCGACCTCGATTATCGATACGGTGAAGATGATCAACGTGACCTTTCACGATAGCGACGAGCTATGGTACCAGCTGCCCCGAAATGAGGGGATGCTGACGGGACTCATGGGGTACGTGCGTCAGAACACCAACCGAAGCACCCTCGGCCGCTTTATTGACGACCAGCTCGAACGGGCCCAAATCACGCTGTTTTTCTCCGACCACACCTCGGAAAATCTCTTACGCATCCGTAATGCAGCTTACGACTTCTTCAAGACGAGACCGATGAAATTCGAAAAGGGAGAATTCAAGCTGGCGGGCGGCCGGATAGGTATGGAGATTGCCGTTAATGAGGAGATGAAGCGCTCTCATATCATGATCGATCTTGCCGTTTACCTGGGGATTTTCATTCTCTGCGCCGTATCGTACAAGTCTTTTGTGGCAGGCCTGATGTTAACACTGCCATTGCTCCTTGCGAACAGCATGGCCGGGGCCTACATGTCTATCAGGGACATTGGCCTGTCCATCAATACTCTTCCGGTAGCAGCCATAGGTGCGGGGGTGGGCGTTGATTTCGCCATTTACCTGTATAGCCGCTGCATAGAGGAGTACCCACGGTACAACGGTGACTGGACGGCTACAATCAGTCAATCGGTCTGCACATGCGGAAAGGCGGTAGTCTATACCGGATTAACCGTCATTCTTCCGATCCTGACCTGGTATTTCTTCTCCGATATGAAGTTCCAGGCGGAAGTTGGCTTTTTTCTTTCCCTTATCATGGCGGCAAACGTACTACTGAGTCTGACGCTGCATCCTCTCATGATCTACATCATCAAACCGAAATTCATTTCAAGAGGTTTGGAACAAGAATCGGTCAATGCCGAAGCTGAACTGGCACCCGAAAACTAGGATGGAGGAAATGGGGACTTAAGGGTTCCCAAATACATATAACCTCAGAATGGGGAGGCGGATTATGGGCAAAGCATTGTTCACCTTGATTTTGGCAGCCTCGATTGTGGCAATCGGGTTTGCGGGTACGAGTAGTGGTGCCGATTTCGATGTAGGCGGAAAGCCGCTCACTGTAATGGGCTACGTCACCCAGGGTACCGCGTTTAGCATTACGGGAAAGGACAGGTTCGATAGTCCGAAGGATATGCAGTCAGCCCTTACCAACGTCTTTCTTGAGAGTGCATACAGGCCGACAGACGATATAAAGCTGTATGTTTCAGGCATGTTTACAGCGGACTGGATATACGATATAAAATCAAACAACCGTGAGTGGGTTGACAAGGGATTCGCGGAGTCCCGAAAACACCTCTATATGGACAATGAGTACTGGCAGCTGCTCAAGGAGGGCCACGTTACCTGGACGCCGCCCAATTGGAATATCCGGCTCGGCAAACAGATAGTATCATGGGGTGAGACCGACGGTTTTCGCCTTATGGACCAGATCAACCCTCTGGATCAGCGGCGGGGTTTTTCCGATGTCGAGTTTGAAAACAGCATCATCCCCACGTGGCTGGCGAAATTTGAGTATTTTGTACCCAACAAGCCTTCCTGGATTCAGGATCTTGGTTTCGAATTCGTCTTCAACCCCAACGTCACGTTCATAAGAAACCAGTCGATTGAAACGGGCAATGACAAAGGCGGTATCTGGGCGCCCGATGCGAATGCAGTCATTGGCCCGCCTCCCATACCGGAAGCCCACGTCGGTTCGGCGAATTATGACCTGGACAAACCGAGAGCCTTCAATAGCTCGGGCTACGAGTATGCTTTCCGCGTAAAGAGCGTTATAAGTGACGCCATTATTACCCTGAACTATTACTACGGTCTTGACAAGGATCCTGTTGTAAAGCTGAATCAGGCGTTGACGAGCGTGGATCCCACATCAGAGGACGGCCGACCGATTCTTCATCCTTACTATGAAGGCCGGTATCCGCTTTTCCGGTTTGCCGGTGCCACCTTTTCGCGGGACATCACGCCTCTGAAGGCGAGCTTTCTCGGCAACGTCGCCCCCGTATTGCGCTTGGAAGCCTTCTATGCTTTCAACAATACCTTTGCGACATCGACAAACGAATTCGCAAGGAGCGACGAAATCCGCTGGGCCGCCGGTGTTGACTGGAAGGTAAAAGTGCCGCTTCTCAACCCCAGGGCGTATTTCACGATCTCACCGCAGTACTATCAGAGAAGGATCCTGGATTACCCGAGTGACGGTGTAAAGTTCAACGGTCTTTACGAAACGAACAACACGACTACTCTCATGATCAATACTTCGTATTTTCATAACAAACTGACGCCGTCTTTCTTCTGGATGAGAGACTGGTCGAATAGGGCCAACTTCACCCGTTATCAGCTTATATACGACTACAGTAATGAATGGCATTACACGGCCGGTGCGACGCTGTTTAGCGGTGAGAAGCCGAACCAGGGGTTTGAAGTGTTTCATAACAAAGATCAGATCTACTTCAAGATCAGTTATAAGTTCGGTTAAATTCGTCTCGACGAACAACATCAGTCAAGGAGGGAAGGTATGAAAACGTTTAAGAAGTTTGAAAAACAGATGCTGCTGGCGATCATGATCGTAGCGGTGGGGCTGTCCGGAGCATGGGCAGCCGACTACAAGAAAGTGGATTCCATCACTTTGTTGAAATATAAGAAGCCGATTGATGACCCGCGGCCTCTGGGGAAAGAACTTACATACAAGAAGGTATTGAGCCCGGAAGTGTATGCGAAACTGACGTGGGATGTTCCGACCATGCGAAAGGCATGGGCGGACGTCGTGGGGTTTTCGGCACCGGGCGTGGTCGGGAAGATATCACCGGAGATTAAGCCGGGGAAATATACATATAAGGATGTGGAGAGCAATAAGGCCCTGAAGGAACTTGTTATTCCCTATTTCCGTGAACATTTCATCAAGCCTGCCGGCCCCCCGTTTATTGGCAACTTCACGGAATTCACCATCATTCCGACGCGCCAGTTGTACTATCAGCTGCCCGTCGCTCAGGCAACGAAGAAGAACCAGGGAAAGACCAAGCTTAACGATAAAGGTTACATTGTCGACAGCAGCTATGAGTCAGGTATCCCCTTTCCGCGCCCATCAGGCAATTACAAAGCGCAGCAGGTCGTATACAACTGGATTAAGCGCTACTGGGACTCTGAGGGCACGGATTCCATGGGTATATTCAAAGGCTTTAACAAGAGTTTGAACCTCGATTTTGACGGTTTGATCGAGATAAAGAACTTGAGACTGTCAGGCCGCGTAATCATTCCGCCCTTCGGTTATTTCGATCAGAGGGCAAAAGAGCGGAAAGAAGGAACGGCCACGCTGTTGACGTACCAGGCGCCGCGGGACCAGTATGGCACAGCCCTCAATATAGTGACCTTTGAGTCCGCGGACCAGGTCGACAGCATGAGCGTGTTTGTAAACTCCCTCCGCAGAGTGAGAAAGATGTCAGCCACCGACACGCAGGATGCCCTGGGGGGACAGGACATCATTTACGATGACAACGGAGGCTTCGGGAAATTATGCTCGAACCGTAACCCCTACAAGCTTGAGATCGTGGCGGAACGGGAATATCTTGTCCCTGTTACCACGGACACCTCCATCTACTACAGTTCCAAGGGAATGGAATTGAAGAATGTCGAGATGGAACGGCGGCCGGTGTATGTAATCAAAATGATCCAGCAGGACAAGAACTATGTCTACAGTTACAGGATCGCATATTTTGACAGAGAAAATTTCTTGCTGTACCACATTGAAAACTATGACCAGAAAGGCAGGCTGTACCGGACCAACACTTCGATCCAGACATTTATTCCCGAGATGGGTATGACGACTGAACGTGTCGTCATCAGCCGCGATCATGTTGACCTTCACAGTTCGACGGCGCTGCCTTTCATCACGCCGATCGTAAATGTAAAGCGTGGTGACGTAAGTCTTGAGGGCATGATCAAAAGAGGAAAATAACAAAACGAGCCGGATATTCGACTCGAGGGTACGAGTTCAGGCTGGCAGGAGGTGTCAGGTGTTGCTTGAAAATAGAATAGCAGTGGTTACCGGCGGAGCACGAGGAATAGGTGAGGGAATCGCTGTAAAGTTTGCCGAGGAGGGGTGCCGGGTGGTTATTGCCGATATGGCTGAGCCTCAACGGACACAGTCACAGGACGGATCTTCGGGAAAAGGTAAAGAATCTCTCTTCATCAAATGCGACGTCTCCGATGGCGCCCAGGTGCAGCAGATGGTGGACCGCGTACTGGCCGATTACGGCAAGATCGATATCCTGGTAAACAATGCCGGTATCCCCGGGGGCAATCCCCGGTCAATCACCGAAATCTCCGAGTCGGAGTGGGAGCGTGTACTGGGCATCAACCTGAAGGGCACGTTCCTGTGTTCCAAGGCTGTCGTTCCCTCGATGAAGACAGCAAGGTACGGCAGAATTATCAACATAGCCTCAATGGCTGCAATATCCCCGCCAGCTCCCCTGATCCACTATTCATCATCAAAGGCAGGAATCCTGGGCTTTACCATGGATCTGGCTCTGGAGCTGGCGCCCTTTAATATTACGGTCAATGCGATTCTTCCAGGGGCTATCCGAACGGAAATTTTCGATCACATGGTGCCTCCCGGAGTTGACAAGGATGATTTTTTTCGGGAAATGGGAAAGACCATTGCTCCGATGCAGAGGGTAGGTCTTCCCGAAGAAATAGCAGGCGCGGCCGTGTTCCTCGCATCGCCGCTTTCGTCGTACATGACGGGCGACCGCCTCCTCGTCGGGGGCGGCGCTCCTTTGATCAACAGGATCAACACGGGGAGCGGCTCATAAGACGCCGGACCCGAAAGATTACAGGCAGGGTCGTGCGGAGTGCCATCAAAGAATAAGACACAGGAGGAACAGGTGCTTAAGAATACTACGGATCCGCGAAAAGATATTAAGACGGTAGGTGTTGTCGGCTGCGGTCTCATGGGAGGAGGATATGCCCAGGTTTGTGCGATGAGCGGCTATGATGTGCGGTGTTCCGAAGCAAATAACGAGTTCCTGGAGAGAGGACTTGAAGCGATCAGGATGCGGCTCGCGGAAGGAATAAAAGCCGGTCAACTTACCTCGGAGGAAAGCGATGCTATTCGCGGACGTATATCGGGCGTAATCGGCCTTGAAGGTTTCGGCGACTGTGACCTGGTGATCGAAGCCGTGACAGAGAGTATGGATGCGAAGAAAGAAGTGTTCAGGGCGCTTGATGCACTGTGCGCCGAGGATGTGATACTCGGAACCAACACTTCTGTCCTGTCAGTCCTTGACATAGCGGCTGTGACAAACCGGGCCGACAAGGTGCTGGGTATACATATGAACCCGCTTGTCTTTCCGGTTGCGGAGTTGGTGAGGACCATCGCGACAAGCGACGAGACGGTACAGGTTGCCATCGATTTCAGCCGGTCCCTGGGCAAGGATAGCGTTGTGGCTCAGGACATACCGGGGTTTATCGCCAATCGGCTCCTGACACCGCTTCTTCTCAGTGCGATCGGCATGGTGGAATCATGTCAGGCGTCGCGGGAAGACATTGACAAGATTTTCGCGAAGGGCATGGGATGGTTTATGGGACCGCTGACGATGGCTGATGCCATAGGGTTGGATACCCTCCTTCTCGGATGTGACGCTGTGTACAGGGAAACGAAGGACGTGCGGTTTGTGGCGCCTCTCTTACTCAAAAAGATGGTGGCCGCAGGCTGGTTGGGGATGAAGACCGGCAAAGGTTTTTATGACTATAACCCACAATGAAGCTAAGCTGCAGCCATTAAACCAGGAGGATTTTTATGAACATGCGTATAGGACTTGAGGCAATCGCGAAAGAAATGCGAGGCGACATTGTTACTGAGAAGGACCAGGAATATCTGATACCAACATTGCCTGACTTCTTGCGGGGAGTCTTTCACTTTCCCCAGCAGATTTTGAGATTTCGAAATGAAGATGCCGCTGAGATCCTGGCAGAAGCTGCATCGAGGAAGGTCCTCGATCAGGCGGGGCTGAAACCGACGGATATCGATTACATAATCGCCAACAACTGTGGAGGCAAGTACACGGTTCCGATGGTGGGAGGCTATGTGCACTGGAAGCTCGGCTTCCCGAAGGAGGTCCCGGTGCTCAACATCAGCAATGCCTGCGCGAGCTTCGTTGATGGATGTGAAGTTGCATGGAATCTCATAAAAGCCGGGAAGTACAAAAGGATACTTCTCGTGACCGTTGCGGCATGGGAGACAATAGGCGGACAGTGCCGGACCGATCTTACCAATGCCCAATTCGCACTCATGGGTGACGGAGGCGCCGCGGCCATCATTTCCTCTGAAAACTTGAAGTGCGAGTTTCTTTCAATCTACAACCGCACAATGCCCGAAACCTACGACATGTGCGGAGCCAAACCCAAGGGGCCGGATTTTCCGAATCTTCCAGGTGCTCCGCCGCAGCCTGACTTTACAATTTACGGATACGGCACACCGGAGTTCATGGGGTGGTGGCAGCAGGTGGGCGAACGGTTCGGTATAGATGGTATCAGCGGTGCACTGAAAGAAGCAAACCTGGATCTCAAGGATCTTGACATAGTGATCTTCCATCAACCCGCGGATCTCCTGTACGACCCCTGGATTGCGGGCGCTGAAAAAGAGGGTCTCAGCAAAGACAAGTGGGTACATACATGGAACAGGTACGGCAACATGTCGAACGCGGTCGTCCCTGTCAATCTTGCCACGTTTTGGGAAGAGGGTATCCTCATGAAAGACATGATTATGGCCTGGATAACAATCGGCGCAGGCGGTCATGCACCCACCATGATCGCGAAATGGCTTGTGTAAGGTTCGTCAGGGTGTGACAACAGGAGGTTCCACATGCGGCTCATAGGTGACATAATCCGGCTGAATGCCAAAAGGTATCCCGATAAGACGGCAGTGATAATGGACGACAGGTCCATGACGTACAAACAGATCAACACGGAGGCTAACAGGCTCGCACGCGGCCTGTGTGCCTCAGGTATAAAGCCGGGCGACAAGGTTGCGATCCTTGCCTTTAACTGTATAGAGTACCCGGTTCTGGTCTATGGGATTGCGAAGAGCGGTGCCGTTCTGGTTCCGCTGAACTTCAGGTACAAAAAAGACGAACTGGTCTACTCTGTCAACAACAGCGAGCCGGCTGTCCTGTTCTATGGAACTGAATTCACGGGTTTGCTGGAAGAGGCGAGGCAGGAATTTACGACGGCCGTTCGGACGATAGCCATTGGCAGGGATGACGGCAAAGATGTGGCAGGGCTTATGGACGGTCAATCAGTCGAGGAACCGGATGTTGAGATCGATCCTGAAAGCCCGTTCGCTATTATGTACACCAGCGGCACGACAGGTTTCCCCAAGGGGACGCTTTTTTCACACTCGGCATACATAGAGATCTTTGAAGGAATGGCCTACGAGGGTGATCTCAGGCACGACGATATCGCGCTCGTTTGCATTCCCCTTTTCCACAATGGCGGACTGAACGGTGTATTGCAGCCCGTCTTGATGGTGGGAGGAACGTGTGTCGTAATGAGCAAGGGCTTCGATGCGGAAAAGGTTCTCGATGTAGTTCAGAACCACCGGGTGACGATGACAATGTGGGTGCCTACACAGCTCACAATGCTCATCAATTTTCCTGATGTATCCAGGTGGGATACATCTTCCCTGAAAAAGATCTACTACGGCTCGTCGGCGATAACGCCGGCAACGCTTGAAGGCTCGATGAAGGTATTCGGGAACGTCGGCTTTTACCAGTGGTATGGACAGGTGGAAACGGGAATGGTGTCGGTGCTGCGGCCCGAGGATCACATAGAGTATTCGCAGTGTACCGGCCGTGAGATGTTCAACGCCGATATCCGGATCGTGGACGAGAACGGCAACGATGTGGGCGAAGGCGAAAGCGGCGAGATCATAAGCGCCCGGAAGCCATTGGGCATGATCGGTTACTATAGGATGGACGATGCAAATAGCGCTGCCATGCAGGACGGATGGATCCATACGGGAGATGTCGCGCGCGTGGAGGGCAATGGTTATTTCACCATTGTCGACCGGATAAAGGACCTCATCATAAGCGGGGCCGAGAATATCTATCCCAAAGAGATCGAAGATGTTCTCAGCCGCTACGAAGGAGTTCTCGAGGCGGCTGTCTTCGGGATTCCCGACGAGGTGTACGGCGAGGCCGTGTGCGCCGCCGTCGTAGCGAAGCGTGGATATGAGCTCCAGGAAAAGGAGATCATCGACTTCTGTGCAAGCAAACTGTCCGGCTACAAGAAACCCAAGAAAGTAGTGTTTCTGGAAGAACTTCCGAAAAACGCGAACGGTAAAGTTACCAAGACCGTTTTGAGGGAACCATACTGGGCGGGAAGGAACAGGCGCATATAAGAGAGTTACAGCAGGCGAGTTGACCCGGAGGAGACACTGACATGAAGAAAGCGGAAGAGGATATGCGAGGAGAAGAAGGAGATTTTGTATTGGTTCAGCCCGGGCTTTTCAACTATCCAGGACAAAAGAGTGAAAAACCGGCTCTCCTTGCGAGCCGTTGCAGCAAATGCGGGACGACATTCTTTCCTCAGAGGACGGTGTGCAGGTACTGTTTGGATGACAGCAGCATGGAAAACGTGGCGCTGTCACGTCGCGGTGTCGTTTACGCGTCGACCGTAATCGGTATTGGATCGCCATCAGGCATAAAAGCACCCTATGCTTTCGGGTATGTCGATATTCCCGTTGACGGTGTCCGTGTATTCGCTCTTTTCAAAGATGCAGACCCCGAACATATTGCCCCCGGTCAGGAGGTGGAACTCGTCATCGAGTCTATAGCGACCAACAGCGAGCAAAAACAGGTAATGGGGTACAAATTCCAGGCGGTGTCTCGGAGGACCGTATCATGAGGGATGTTTATGTGGCAGGAGTAGGCATGACCGTGTTCGGAAAGCATCCGGACAGGAGCCTGAGAGACCTCGGCAGGGAGGCGAGCATAATCGCTCTCAAAGATGCGGGGGTAAAGGTAAAAGATATAGAAGCCGGATACTGCGGCAATGCACTCGGCTCTGTTCTGCAGGGAGAGACGGGTATCGGCCAGAATGTCTTCTGGGAAGTGGGCCTCCATTCTATTCCGATAGTCAACGTCGAAAATGCGTGCGCTACCGGTTCCACGGCACTGCACGAAGGATGGGTCGCGGTCGCGAGCGGTCTGTACGATTTTGTCATTGTTGCAGGAACGGAGAAGGCGGTAATGCCGAAAGGCACCTTTCTCAATGTAGGTGCAGGCGAGTTGGAGGCGAAGCTGGGCGAGGTGTTTCCCGGATACTTCGCTCTTCTGTGCCAGAAGCACATGGAACAGTTCGGCACGACGCTGGAACAACTGGCAATGGTTTCAGTAAAGAACCACTTTAACGGCACGCTTAATCCCTACGCACAATTTCAAAAGATCCTGACGGTGCAGGAAGTGCTCGATTCTCCAATGATTGCCGATCCCCTGACCCTGTACTCCTGTTGTCCGAACAGTGACGGAGCGGCATGCGTCATTCTGTGCAGCCGCAAAGGGCTGCGTAAGATCACCGGTAAGCCGGTAAAGCTTCTGGCCTCGGTCCTGACCACGGGAAACTACGAGAATCAGCGTGATTTTACCATATGGGATCTGGAAAGGCGTGCCGCCGCGAAGGCATATGCGATGGCATCCCTGGGTCCCCGGGATGTCGACGTTGTTGAGGTGCACGATGCCTTCACCATTGCCGAGATACTTCACTACGAGGGGCTCGGATTATGTGAGACGGGGGAAGGCGGAAGGCTCATGGAGGAGGGCGCAACTCAACTTGGCGGAAGGGTGCCGGTCAATCCGAGCGGAGGATTGCTTTCCCGCGGCCATCCCGTGGGTGCCTCGGGCGTCGCGCAGATAGTTGAGATCGTGTGGCAATTACGAGGCGATGCCGGAAAGAGGCAAGTGGATAACGCGCGCGTGGGCGTTGCACAGATCATGGGCGGCAACAAAGAGGGCGACAGCCGTGCCTGTACGGTGCACATCCTGTCGAAGTGATATCGAAAGGGAGTTGAAGAATGGAAGTCCCTGAAACATACCCGCAATACCGATGGTTTGTGCTGGCTGTCGTCAGTCTCGGCATTATGACCTGTTATATGAATATCGTGTCCTATGCGCCATTGATAACGCAGGTTGCGCTTCAGTTCAAAGTCGATGCCGGGCAGGCAATGCATTTGATGTCTTCAACCTATCTGGTCACTGCGCTCAGCCTTTTCTTTGCCGGTCCCTTTTGTGATAAGTACGGTATGAGAGTGACGCTCCTCCTGGGTCTTCTCCTCTCGATAATCCCCGTGCTCTTTGTCCCCTTCATCAGCAGCTTCGGTATCCTCTTCGTAACGCGCATATTTCAGGGTATGGCCCCGGCGCTGCTCCTGGTGGTCGTCGGCCCCGTGGCGGGTATGTGGTTTCCGCCGAAAGAGCAGGGGCTGGCCAGCGGTTTGATGATGGGGGCCCTGTCTCTCGGTGCCGCGGCAGGCCTCCTGCTTGCGCCGGTGATCTGGGAATACACGGGGAGTTGGCAAATTGCCGTTGCTCTTCTATCGGTGCTCGGATGGTTAGCCGGCATTGCGGGTCTTTTCTTGCGACGCAATCCGCCCGGACACTCCGAACCACGGGCGGTTCATGCTGCAGACTCAGGTACATCTTCCCTGTTTAAGAAGGCGATCACCTCTCCCGTTACCTGGGTCGCCACGGGTGTCTTCTTCTTCTCTGCCTGGGGGATGCATTCACTCTACGCCATTGTACCCGCATATCTTTCCGCCCCCACACCGCTCGGTATCGGCCTCAATCCGGTTCTCTCGGGAAAGCTGTCGCTTGCCTTGACTCTCGTGGGAATACTCAGCGTGCTTGCAGGCGGCATATGTCTGGACAGGGTAGTTAAAGGCAATTATCGCCTCATCATCGGATTCGGTTTTGCTCTCACCGCTGTCTTTGCTTACCTGATCCTTCAGCCGGCCATATATAGAAGCCATCTTTATCTCACCCTTTGCCTGGTCCTGGCCGGATGGGGGATCCCCTTCACCAGTTCGTCCACGGTTGCATTTACAATTCGCACCTATCCTTTGAGCATTGTAGGGCGGATGCTGGGATGGCTGGGCGGATTGGGTACCTTCGGAGGTGCTGCGGGCGTTTATCTTGGCGGCGTGGCAGTTGCAAAAACGGGTACTTTCTACGGAGCGATTCTGTTTATTTCGCTGGCAGCGGTTCTCGGTTTTATCCTCAGCTATTTCTTGAGATCGAGGGTTAGCAGCCAGGGGTAGAGGGAGCTCGGGCTGTTTTGTCCGTGGGGAGGGGCCGAGATACTATCTTTCCGGATCGATCAATAATGAAGATGGGAATATGTGTGCGCGGAGTACCGGCGTTTTTCATCAATTTAGATTTACCCTAGAGGAACTATCCGGACACCTCGATTTCAGGGGCGTCGCACCCGAGATACAAGCTCTTTTCCAGCCTCCGAAGGCCTGAGGAAAGAGCCGTGCAGCACAACTTTGTCTCCATGGCCGACTAAGGAAAAGAGAATAGTCCGGCAATTAGTTGCCGCTAAAAACTTAACTCGTTGATTGTGAACGGTGGCAGCGCACCGCTATGCCCTTTGGGTTAATTAATCTTCTTGACATAAGAAATAGAACCTAATAAGCTTCCCGAATTAAATATTGCATCGGTTGGATGATGAAGACTAATCAATTATCGCAGGCTTACTACTACTATTATTATTACCCGAAGGGGAGGGAACTGCCTGCATATTGACCGGACTTTTGTAAGATAGTAAGCCGCAGGCAGTTGAAGCCTGCGGCTTTTTTTATGAAAATCATTACCTGGAGATTCCTTTGGTGACCACGAGAAACAGGTTCTACAAAACTGAAACCTATTGCTATTACTACGGTAGAAGTCCGCCCCTGGCCTGCAGTCCAGCATCATATCGAGGCCGTGTGCGGATGAACCGTACACGGCTTTTTTTTGTACCTGCAGCAAGCTTTCGCGAAGAGAAGACGGTGTGGGTCCAATGAAGGATCACGCCCGAGCGTGCAGAGGGATAACAAAACCCAAAAGACTATGGAAGGAGGACAAAACATGTTAGATGCATTATTCAAGCCCGGCGCAGTGGCCGTTATAGGTGCTTCTGCAAAGGAACTTAACCTTGGCAATCGAATCATCAAGAACCTGCTGGATTTTGGTTTTAAAGGGTCGATCTATCCGATAAATCCGAAGGTGGATGAAATCTGGGGTGTCAGAGCATACAAATCGATCCTCGATGTTCCAACGGAAGTTGATGTCGTACATATGGCGATAGCTGCCCCGGCCGTACCACAGTCCATTGAAGACTGCGGCCGGAAGGGTGTCAAATTTGTCATCCTCAACAGCGGAGGTTTTACGGAGACGGGCCCTGTGGGCGCTGCCATAGAGGAAGATTGCATTGCGAGGGCAAGGCAATACGGCATCAGGATATTCGGCCCCAACTGCCAGGGGATTATTAATACAGACCCTGCGGTCAGAGCGTACTGCAACTTCACATTCACAAAACCTGACGCGGGGGCGATCTCGATAGTGGCTCTCAGCGGCGGTGTGGCAGAGCTTATTCACCAGACGTTTGCCGAGATGGGTGTCGGTACGAGGATGTATGCGTCCAACGGGAATGCCTGTGATGTTTCGATCCCGGAGATCATCAGACACTACGGTAATGATGGTGGGACACGCGTAATCGTGCTGTATTTTGAAGGACTCCGCGAGCCGAAGGTGTTCCTGGAAGTGGCGCAACAGGCGGCCGCAAAAAAGCCCATCCTTGCCATGAAGGCGGGGCGAACAGAAGAGGGAGCAAAAGCCGCCGCTTCACATACCGGTGGTCTTGCAAAGCGCGATGTCGCGACAGACCTCATCTTCGAGAAGGCTGGCATACTCAGTTTCCGGGATGAGACGGAACTGTGTGAAGCGGCTTCGGCCTTTGTAACACAACCCATCCCGCGGGGTAACCGGGTAGGCGTTCTTACGAATACAGGCGGCCCGGCGGTCATTGCGACAGACGTGCTTGCGGGCGGTGGCCTTGCAATACCCCCTCTTTCCGAAAAAGCGGTAGAGGCATTGAGCGGCAATCTGTTACCTGAAGTATCGATCCGAAACCCGGTGGACGTTCTGGCCACAGCCAACGCGCAGCATTTCCGGACGGTATTGGATGCACTAATGGACGACAACGGGATAGATAGCATATACATCAATTTCGTCACACCGTTTTTCGTAGACAACGACAGTATTGCGAGAGAGATTGTGGAGGTCAACGGGCAGCGAAGAAAGCCCATCGTCTGCAACCTGATGACGGACAGGAACGAGTGGAAAGAGACCGTCAGGATACTGAAGGACGGTGGAGTTGCCTGTTACAGCTCCCCCGGGGGGGCCGCCAGGGCCCTCATTGCGTTGACCAGGTACGGTGAGATCTCCCGCAAAGATACAGGTACGGTCAAACGCTTCGACGACGTAGATCGGAACAAGGCAGAGGAGATTCTTAAAAAAGCAAAAGAGGAGGGTCGCAAAACGCTGCCCGCTGAGGATGTTTACAGAATTTTGAGTGCCTATGGCGTACCGATCGCGGAATGGCGGATAGCAGATGACGCTGTCGAAGCCGAAAAAGCTGCTGCAGCAATAGGTTTCCCCGTGGTACTCAAGTCCGATTCCGAGTCGGTCATTCGAAAGAGCGACGCTGGAGGCGTGGCCGTAAATCTGAAAGACAGCAAGGCTGTCCTGTCGGCTGCACAACAGATGGACAGGCAGTTGAAGACACAGGATTTGAAGTTCCTTGTCCAGAAATACATCCCCGGTGGCAAAGAGTTCATTATAGGAGCGAAGATAGAGGAAGGCCTTGGACACCTGATTATGTTCGGTATTGGAGGCATCTATGTTGAGATATTCAAAGATGTGGCCTTCAAACTATCACCTGTTACAACATCGGAAGCCCGGGAAATGCTCTTTTCTCTCAATGCGGCACCGCTGATCGAGGGCGTAAGAGGGGAAAAGGGCATAGACGAACAGAGTACTATTGACATCATCCAGCGCATCTCTCAAATGGTCAATGAATTGCCCGTGATACGGGAGATTGATCTTAATCCTGTGATGGCTTTTGAGGATCGTGTTCTTGTTGCGGATGCCAGAATCATCCTATAAGGAAGCACCCGGTGGTATTTTGCAGAAGGGTACCGCGGAAATCGTGTAATCGATGGAGACAATCCTTGTTCAATGCATCTTAAAGTTGTCTTAACGGAAGAACCTGGGGTACCCTCTCATTGTCAACCATCGGACCGTGGTGGGTTCTTAGCTATGATGGTACCCCATTCTCTGTCTCTGACACAAGAAATGATACATTACCCGAATTCGTGCCCCAGTTGACATACCGTCCAGTTTGATTGATGTTCTTCCCCGTTTGGCATCGTGCACGTGCGGCACGTGTACCATGTGCTCAATTTGAAGAAAAGGCAAATTCTCATTATGGAATCATCTCAATTAGGCCATTCGTAATCCCAGATGATCTAAGATTGGGCAGGGTCTATGCAGCAAGGAGCGAAGGCCTGCAGTCGATAGAATGTAAGGTCTTTTCCAAGGGGACCCGGTGAAGCTGATGCGTCTCTACGAGTTCGCCGAAAATATGATCAGAAAAACCAATCCTGGTTCTGAAGCGGAGTCTCTCGCATACCTCATACCCACCCACAAGTGGACAGGCGCGGAAACCTCGGAACCCTGCCCCGCGGCCGTCTCCCCACCTTTTATTTTCTGCTTGACAAATTCAAATCGTAATGATATTTACCTGTATGACCAGTCAGTCATGTATAGTAATAGGCGATACTCGATGAGGACGTTGCAGCATTACCTCAATGCCCTTCATAGTGCCGCCAGTCGAGGAGTGACAAGGTAGTCATTCCGGCAAAAAAGTGAGTTTCTGAATCTATAAAATATAAAGGAAAGGAGAATCGTATGAAGAAATCCGCTGAAAAAATTGCCAGCGTAGAGGAAAGGGTTGCTGCCTTAAAAGCTCAGATCGGCAAGGAAACATACAACAAAGCGACGATGGAAGCGCAAATGCCACGGGGGTTTTATCAATCCAATCACGTTGCCTCAGAGAGCAATATAAGGCGATGGGCCATCGGTATGGGTGATCTCAATCCCCGATTCCTTGACTCAGAATACGCCAAGTTGACGAAATACGGCCGCCTGGTAGCACCGCCCTTGTTTCTTCAAAGCGTGTGCTTTGCCGGCGTGGGCTACATGTTCGACGACGATGTGCCAGAGGCACGCCCTTTTCACAGCGGGAGTGAGTGGGAATTCTTCCAGCCCGTTCTAGAGGATGACAGGGTCGATTATGACGGGATAAAACTTACTGGCGTCAAGCTGCAAAAGAGTAAATTCAGCGGTGAGATGATAGTGACGGAGAGTCTCTGCCAGTACAGGAACCACCGGGGAGAGGTTGTTGGTTTGTGCAAGTTCTTCTGTCATCAGTCAAGCAGCAACGAGGCGGCCCTAAAGACGGGCAAGTACGATGCAATTGCCGAGCCGTACAGATATTCCGACGAGGAGATACGCAAAATGGAGGAGGACAGGGAGAATGAGGAAATGAGGGGGAGTCGGCCGCGATACTGGGAGGATGTGGCTGAGGGAGATTCCATCGGTCATCTCGTGCTCGGTCCTCATACCGTTATGCACAGCGTCGGTCACTTCACCGGGGTCTGGGGGGCCTTTCCGTTGGGAGTAGGGGATCGGTCGTTCAGGGTGTGGGCAAAGAAGGTAGGTCCAGGCATAATGATTCATGATCCTCGCATCAATGCCTACATTAACGGAGACATCGCTCATCTGGATTATGACCTTGGCAGAACCCTCGGCACCCCTGGCGGCTATGATAATGGGGGAGGCAGGGAATGCCTGGCTTCCGTCCTGATGACAAATTGGATGGGGGATGACGCCTTCCTCTGGAAATACTCAATCCAGTTCCGCCGGTTTGTCGTTCACGGTGATACAAACTGGTTTAGGGGCACCATAGTAAAGAAGTATGTTGACGACGGCAAGTACTGCGTGGATATCGACCACTGGGGAGATAACCAGAGAGGCGAAAAGACCACGGTCGGAAAGGCAACGGTCATCATGCCGTCGAAACTACATGGCGCTGTCAAATACCCAACGCCTCGTTCCCTGGAGGATGTTTTTCCGACAAAAAAATAGCCCTTTGGAACCGACGGTCTTTGAACTAGGGTTAAGGGCTAGCGTCACTGTTGTCCAAAATAATCCAGTTCTTAGAAACTGCGTTTCTTATAAACAATGATTTAGGACGGGCGGATACCCCGTTTTACAAAGAGGTTCGCCTGTCCTGCAGCCACGATATGTTTCTGTGCTGTCCGGCATGTCAGAACTCCAGTGCGAGCTGTTCACCTATCGGCACGATAGGCGAAACTCATAGGGGCTGCCGATCCATGCCTGCAGGTCACGGCATGTGAACAGATTATAACGGAGCATTGCGATAAGTTTCGAGATTGACCGGCCAAACCGGGGACGGAACCTCAGGTACTTGAGAAGAACGATGGAGATCAATGCTGTCCAAATCTGGATCATGACGGCATTTGCCGACGTACCCGCAAAGGTCTTTATCTTCAGGATCTGCTCTGTCGTCGTGAAGAATATGGATCCAGTGCTCCCTCGGGAAGTCGTAGTAGGTAAAGAGAAGTAACCTGTCTTTGGTGAGGCATTCGCAGGCCCCGGGGAACTTCTTCCCGTAGAGGGATACAAAGGCGTTCAAACCGACAAGGGCCTGTTCCTTTGCCCCGGCCCTGTAAATACCGTGGATCTTTTCCTTGGCCCTAGGCTGTTGTCACCACGGGTGTCGTAAGTTTCTAGATCAACGCCTGGGATGTGAAACCCGGTAAAATGTAATGTTTGACGAATTATCGCCGGGATGTCTCGCTAGATCAATTACGTTCTGTATTTGATGTGAGAGAGATGTTTTGACCGGAGATGACGATCGGCTGCCGATGTTGGACGAATTATCGCTTGCCCGGGGTTTTTTGCTGGTGTGCTGCGACTTTCATCACGTTTTTGTACACCTTGTTTGCGTAGGTGGCTCCGCGGTCCCTGTTCCTGGAATTGTAGCAACCGACCGCATCCCAGGTATATCCGTGTTTCGAGATGCACTGGCTCAATATCCACGCCCCGACTCTTACGTTATAGCAGGGGTCGTCGAGACGCATCCATCTTTCATGCCCGAGCTTTGAATACCACCAGGAGTTGATCTGCATAAGCCCGTAGTCAAAGGAACCGTTCTTGTTCCGGTTGATCGCGGAGGGATTGAAATTGCTCTCGCTCTTTGCTATGGCCCAGAGGAGTCGCGGGGATATGTTATGCTCTTTGCCCGCTTCAACAAAACAGAATGCGGCCGCGCTCTGTACGGACAGAACGATCATTAGCGCACACAGGGTTAGTTTAATGGTCTTGATAGCGTCCTCCTTAAACGAATCAAAAGAACATAACTGTCAAAAGGAATGTCCCGGCAACAAGGGCGGAAAGCATATACTCTTTTAGCGACCCCACGTAAAAGAACCGCGTTCCCATCCGTTTGTGGGGGTTCATCGCTGGCACATATCCGCAGAGAGAATCCTCGCCGATGTGAAATATGCACCCAACGGCGAACCAACCGACAAAGGGGATGACGGCCCCCAGGTTCCCCTTCATCAGGGAATCAATGATATCCCTGTCTGCTACGTTCCGGCATGAACCTGGCAGAACAAAGGCACATAGGGCGAAGATGGCCATGACGGCATAGGGAACGAACCAGTGTGACAGCCTGCGGTGGATCCTTCTCCATGTCTTCATCTTTGTGGCGTCCTCAGACGGCGGCCTTCCTTCGACCATGTCCGGGAACAGTCCACCCAGGGCACCCGCCACGGTGCAGGCTATGTCGCCTCCGGTAAAACCAAACATAAGGGAGCCGGTCACGATCTCATGGTTTATCCATTTCATGCAACAACATATTACTTGCATGGAAAGTAATATCCCCATGGCACAGATCTCAGCAAAAACAAAGGCCAGGACAAGGAGGAACATACCAACATGAAAAAGCTTCTTGAGGGCATCATCATCATCCTTATGGTGTTCTCGATGATAGGCTGCGCATCCACGGGAAGGATCATTGAAAATGCCTCATTGAAAACAAAGGTCGTCATGACCGACCCGGTGTTCCTGAGTGTTACCCCGAAACCCAAGACCTGCATCGTCAAGGTGAGCAACACCTCGGACCTCAAGGGGGTCATGCTTGCCCCCGTCCTGCGCGACCGCCTCATAAAAGGGGGTTTCACGATTGTTGACGACCCGGCCAAGGCGAACTACATTGTCCAGGCAAACATCACCAGCTTTACCGCCCGGAGCGATTCGGCTGCCAAGGATGTGTCGATCGCGGGCACGATCATGGCAGGGACTGCAGGAGCGGCCCTGGCATCGAGCAGCGCTGACGTCATCCCGTTCGCCATCGCAGGTGCCATCGTCGGTAACGTGGGGGGTGCCATTCTTGGCAGCGTCTTCTCCGTTGATTACGTTCAGGGTACCGTCGACCTGCAAATTCAGGAAAAGGCCGATTCCCTTGTTAAGGAGACCATAAAGACTGAGGCCCGCCAGGGAACAGCTACCACGCTTTCTACAGAGCAGGCATACCAGTCGGAATTCCAGACCTATCGCACAAGGTTCATGATTTCAGCGCATCGAACCAATATCAACCTCGAGGAAGCGGTGGCCGAGATCACAAACAAGCTCGCCGATCAGATTGCCGGGGTCTTTTTGTAATCCCGGCTGGAAAATCTCTTCTTCCCAGGGAAAGGTCGCAGTATTTTCTCCGGAGCAGGGGGTTAATCCCGCCCCTTGCTCCTCCCCCCCCCGAAAAACGACCCTCACATTTGCGTTCTGTGACGTTTTTCGGGCCTCATGAATAGCAATATAGCGGGTACCCCCCGAAAACGTCAAAAACGCACAAATCATGCACCGGTTATCAGGTAATTGGTATGTTGATACGCATAAAAACTGAAAACAGGCCTTTTTGACCGCCATTTGTGGTCCGGAACTCGAAAAGTAATATCCATTTAAACAGTATCTTCATTAGATGTATCGAAAAACGTCGCATTTGGCGGCCGCTATAATCGCCGCACATGGTTTCTTTCAGTTTTCAAACCCAACAATTCAGAAGGAGAGAACATATGGCAAGTATCAACAAAGTATTGCTCATGGGGCGTCTGGGAGCAGATCCCGAGCTTCGCTATACCACCGAGGGAACACCCGTTGCCACCTTTCGCATGGCCACATCGGAATCATACAAGGACAGGGCAGGCGTCAAGCAGGAACGGACGGAATGGCACAGCATCGTAGCCTGGCGCAAGCTCGCCGAGATCGCCGGTGACTTTCTCAAGAAAGGGCGGCTCGTCTTTGTCGAGGGCAAGATCCAGTCCCGGGAATGGGAAAAGGATGGGGAGAAGCGCAAGGTGTTCGAGATTGTCGCTTCCAACCTGCAGTTATTGCCTTCCGGTCAGGGTAACAAAGAAAAGAGAGGTTCAGCAGCACCCGGGGGGTCTATTGAAGACGATTTCGTTCCCGAATTCGATGACGATGTTTCAATTTAAAGACCGCATGCTATGATCACCAACACTTCATCAACTCGGATACGCTGAACAAAGCAGCGGAACGGAGACTTTTTCAACGGAGGTTTGCATGAAAATAGTAAAGATGTTTGTCAAGAACGAATGCCCGAAGTGCCCGGCGGCTAAGGAACTCGGTAAAAGACTGCAAAACAAGGAGCTGTGTGTGCAGTACTTTGACCTCGGTACCGTGGAGGGGCTTTCCGAGGCCGTTATGAACCAGGTCATGGCCACCCCATCAATCCTCATAGAAGATGAGTCCGAAAGGGTCATTCACAGCTGGAAGGGGATGGTTCCGCCCGAAACAGAGGTCCTCGATGCCCTTCGATGACATAGAAATGTTCAAAGGATTTATCGAGACGAGCTTCGTCGATTGGAAAGCCGGGCTTTGTTCGGTGTTATTCACCGGAGGATGCAATTTCCGGTGCCCCTTTTGTCACAATGGCCCCATCGTCGAAGACCCTGATATGTGGAGCACCATACCCATGGATTACGTGATCAATAAACTCACGGAACAGAAGAAATGGGTGGAACGAGTGGTCATCTGTGGCGGTGAGCCGACCATTCACCAGGATCTGCCTGATGTTCTCAGGGCACTCAAGGTGCTCGGCCTGATGATAAAGCTCGATACGAATGGCTCCAACCCCGCCATGATTCGTTCGCTGGCGAAGGAAGGCCTCATAGATTACGTTGCAATGGATGTGAAAGGACCTCTGGACGGCTATTCCAGGTGGTGCGGCACCGAGGTGGACACCGAAAAAGTGGCAGATTCAATCTCCTTTCTTCTTAAAGGAAGCGTCCCCTGCGAGTTTCGGATGACCGTCGTTCCCAGGCTTCATGCGGAAGAGGATGTATACGAGGTAGCACGATATCTCGGCCCCGCGGCCGCCTTCACCGTACAGGAATTCCGGCCGGAAGCAACGGTACTTGACCCGGACTTTGCAGAGATCGCGCCATTTCCAGCGGACGTGATGGAAAGCATACGGAAGACCGTGCGCTGTATAACGGCATCGCCGATAGAAACGAAAAGCTGAACAAAGACTCAAAAAAAGCGTAAAGGGGGGCTTAACCGCCCTCCTTTTTTATCATTAAGTAATAGATGGGTAACAGGTTTTATCGGCAAACCGTTTAATACCCATCGGTGTTTGCCTTAATAACCTTGACCCTCTCCGGCTTAACATGTAATCATATCGAATACTTTTGTTCCGATAGAACCGCATTCATAATATTAATTTGGAGATAACAGATGGGAAAGAATTGGATGCTGTCGTTTTCATTGTTATTATCGTTATTTATTTTTAGTCCAAGTGCTCATGCAAACAACCGAAATGATGCTCTTGATGTAGCGCTAGCACTAAATTATTGCCATATGTCTCTCTACAAAATCATTCACTACAATGATCGTATTGTTTTAGATGAAGAATATAACGAAATAATAAACAACATTAATTTAACCAAAATAAAAGACGAGGAAGTCATTGATTTGTTGAAAAGTTTGATGGATACGATTTCACACTTTAAGTTAAATGAGGGGGACAAGGAACTATTATATGCGGAATATGAAAACCAAGTATCTAACGCTTTTTACTCATCTTTTTCGGGTCTCGCAACAATTCCTACCGGTGGAAATCCTTTCGTTGCGGCAGCTACGACATTGATGAACGTCGGAAGTGCTTATGCTAACTATAGAAACAATACGGAATTATATAGACGGCAATTGAAGAAAAGCACTTGGGAATTAGACAAGAAAGTCATAACTACCATAAACGATGTTCGAAAAGATTTCATAACATCGTATTGGATTCTTATGAAAAGATATAAGATTCCAGACCAATGGCGAATCACTGAAAAACAAATGGACCAATACATAACCGTATTGAAAGATACTGATTCCGGAAGAAAATTTCGAAACCTGCAACGATTGGAAGATGCTTTTCAAGCCTACCCACCATTTTGGTATTACCTAGGAGAAGCGGCCCAGGATTTGAAAGAATATAAGTATGCTCTTAAAGCATATGCAAGATTAGAATCATCTCAAAAAGGATTCTTTAGAGAAGACAACGTTTACGCGTCTGCATTAATGAATAAAATATCTTTGCTCGATCCCGAAAAAGATAAGAATATAATAAGCAATAGTTTGCACATTATCAATACGCAAAGTCCACTGGATTACAGAAAAAATATTTTTGCCGCATTGTGGTATATCAATTTAGGGGACTACAATAATGCAAAAGAAAGACTTCAAGTAAATATCGACAACGGTAAGGGTTCTTCAATAGATCGACAATTGATGGGGCGTGTGTACTCAAAGCGGCAAGATAAAAAGCAATACAATCTATTGCTGGATGAAATGTTAAGCAAGAATAAAATATGTAACCAAGAAGTATTATATTTGCTTGGCAAAGAACCTGAATTAAGGACCTTACAAAAAATCCGAGACCAAATTATCAATATATACGTCGTAATTAATAAGAGAACATTAAGGCGGGATGATTTAATTATCACAGTTCCAGATAAATGGATATTCTGGGACAAAAATGTTTTTAAGATAAGCATGATAATTGGTATTAACGAATATTCATACAACAAAATCACGGTGGATAAAGAAAAGAAATTGATAAGTTATTACTTCGAAAAGGCGATAGACTCAGATGATATTCTGGATAAGAGAAAGAAACTTGAAGTAAAATTTAGATTCATATCGACTGCGTATCCAGTTACGTTAATCGGTGATCTAATGGTATTTTATAGGCTAGAGGATAAAGGTTTTGTGAGCAAAGGGTATGATAAGTCTAAAGAGTATATGAGCGAAACATACGATAAGGCTAAATCTGGGATGCCATGGACCAAAAAAACGAAAGACAAGAATTCAAAAGAGAAAGAGAGCCATCAAAAGTCCCAAGATATTAATGTAAAAGCGAAAGAAAATACTATGAAAGCTACATATTTTGTCGGATACAACAAAAGGGAAATAAGGACTAACGAGAATTGTTATCGAATTACATCGAAAAATGAAATTGATCAATGCAAATAAGATCGTCTATTACTTAATAATCATCTTTGCAGTTCTAAGTTGCCAGACATCATTTTCGAAAAGTTACGATACAGGTTTAGGCACAGACTGTCATTTAAATGATTGGTATGAGTTATTGGGAATTGATGTAAAAGCTTCTAAGAGCTTAGATCAGACGTGTCTTAAAGTCATACAGAAACAGATTGATGAAGTTTATGGCACTTGTTTTTATGAAAATCTTAAAAACAGTTTTCCTAATTTTCGTCCTGGACCCTATGGGCACAGATTATTTTTTCATTGGGGATTTTCGATTGATCCATGTAAATCTGCTGCACTTGATGAACGAATCAAGGTAATGAAATTGTCAGATAAAGGGAAAAAGGGACTTTGTGATATTTTCAGAAAAGAACAGGGCCGAAGAAATAGGATAGCGATAAATGCTGTAAGTACCTGTACGGGTTTGGCAAGAAAACAATCGAGTGCATTGGCGACTTTGATTTATAATGTTCATATTCTTGGTGATTATGAAACTGAATTAGTGGGACCACTAGCCAACGCAAACATGATACATAACGATAACAAAAATGCAATAAAGAATCTGGATTTTGATTATTACGATGTGAACATGATACTGAGTAATCTAGATAAAGCTTATGCAACCGCTCTGAATGAAAAGGACAGGGCTCAAAATATCATGATGATTTTAAAAAGAGACTTTCCTCCACTTTTATATAAAAGATGGAAAAATACCCTAGGATTAAATGGGATTGTAATTCAAGATCAGAAAAGAGTGCCTTCAAACAATGACCCATCAATCATTGAACATAGCATGAAAAAGATTAACGAACTTTTCAATTTTAATAAAAACTAGATGAACATATGTAATGTCAGAAATCTTTCGCCCGCTCTATACCGACCTCACCGATCCTGGCGGGTCGGAAGACAAACCATGATCTGCGCGATGGGAGACCCTCGCGCTTAGACCTTTAACTGATTATACGACAGGTGCAAAGCCGGGTCAGAGGCTTTATCGTCACCGCATCCCTTTCTCCCGCTTCCCGAAGTAATATCCTTTCAGATTAGTATCTTTATTAGACCACGAACAGGCCCACCATTCCGGGTATCAATAACAATCGTTTTGCCAACAGTTCTCTCATGAAAGCCGTCTAGGCTTAAAAGGCCGACCATAACGGATTTTGCGGGACAGTTGTGCTGAAATCAAACACCTTTACAAGGAGGCTATATGAAAGCGGTTGCCGTGAGCAACACGATATATCCAGACAGCTATGCCACATCAAGCGGGCACAGGGACAAGAGACTCGAAGAACTGTCATATTGCATGTCTCAAATTGATGAGCAGGTAGCTCATATTGGCAGGATTATCCGCTCTTCCGAACCCGTACCGGCGGCTCTTTTCAAGGACTCGCCGTTTCTCACTGCCAACGAAAAGAAAAAAGTCCTCCATGATTGGAACAAGTTCATAAAGAACGGTTACGCGTGGAGTTGCTTCACCGACAGGATCTACAAGCACCTCAGCCTTCATTGCGGCTACATCGCGCATTTCAACCGCATCGGCTTCTATCAGACATACTGGCGTGAAGACGTGCCCGCTCTCGCAAAAGAGCGAAACATGGCGGTGCGGCCCGTGCCGGAAGTCTTTTACAACTGGGTGCCCTTTCTGGCCCAGTATACCGTACGTCCGGATTACGACGACGTAAACATCGCAATGATGTACTCGCTGCGCTCCAGTCTCATTGCCCTGCGAAAGGAGCTGGAAAATGAGGTTATCCGCCTTTTCCATACCGAGATAAACTACAGGTCAGACCTGGCGCACGAAAGGAAAGACCACATCGGCCGACTCATCAACGACCTCAGGTCGCAGATCGAAGCCCTGGAGAAAGAGCGGGAGCAGATGAATCCGGAAGGGTACGTCGGCAAGCGCATTTCCCATTACAGGGAGCTCTTCCCGTTCATGGATGAGGAATCCTTTTCAATAAAGGGTCTCGCCAGCAATCTCTTCTAGGGGGTAGCCGGTGAATCAGCTAATCACAAAAATATGGCGCTTTGATCCGTCATGGCTGTTTCTCGTCGCGGCAGCGGCGTTCGAGGTTATTTACTTCACAACGGGAATCATTAGATATCTCGCGCTCTGGAGGTTCCTATGAGACGTGTTCGCTTAACGGATGAGGACAAAAGACAACTGAAGCAACTGGACTTAAGACGGTTCATGGAAGACAACCTCGGCTGCGAATGCAAGGCCCGCTCGGGCGGTATCAGCTATTACGTTTCCCCTTTCCGCGACGAGAAAGAACCATCGTTCACTGTCAGTTACTACAAGGGTGAGTGGCGCTGGCGCGACTGGGGCGGCGATGAAGACAAGGACCGCGGCGACATCTTCACCCTTGTCATGAGGGTCTGGAATGTGGAGTTTATGGAGGCGGCAAGGATGCTCCTTGAGAACGAATTTCCTTCCGACTACTACCGGCGCGAAACGGAGGTCGAAGCGCTCGACAAAGAAAGAAAGGTATCCCTGGCACGAACGATATACGCGAGGATCCTCAAGGTGAACAACCTATCCACCGTCCAGTCGTATTTCCAGGGTAAAGGGGTCAACTATCACTTTGAGATGGGTTGCGCCCTCCACAATAGTTTCAAGGACAAAAAGGTCTATGTGGCCATCCCGCTGCCTTCCCCGTGGAATATGAGGGGTTTGGAAATGCGGGAGATCCGGGGCACGGCAAGGAAGACTCTCGGGGAGAAGACGCTCTGGCAGCTCAGGCGCGACCCTAGAAGACTCCTGGTCAGCGAAAGTGTCCTCGACTGTCTGGCCGGGGAGATCATCCTCGGTGACAACACCCTGTCACTCTGCTCCATCAACGGGGTCACGAACGTCATGCAGCTCCGCGAATATCTCAGGAACAACAGGCCCGACGAGGTCTGCCTCGCCTTTGACAACGATCCTGCCGGAATAACGGCCCGGGACAAGGCAGTCGAGATAATCTCGGAAACCGGCGCGGAAATCGTCTATGTCGAGGACCACTTTGTCGCCGGCGTTAAGGACCTTCACAGGTTGTTGCAGAAAGAACTCGGTCTACAAACCGCACAAGGAGAATGCTCATGAGACGCTATTACCATTCCAAACGGTTGCCTCTGCCCCACAGGCCCTCCCGCCCTCAAGGGTCGAAGAAGGGCAAGCGCGGCTATTCACGGGCAGCCGAGAAGCATAAACTGTTCAATCTCATAAGGAGGAGGGAACTGTCATGAGGATAACCCTCCAGAAATACATGGACAAGATGCAGGAAGCTGTCGACAAGATGCTGTCCGATGGCTCCATAAAGGAATACCTGAAGTTGATTGCCCGGTTCCGCAATTACAGCTTCACGAACACTCTCCTCATTTTCGCACAAAGACCCGACTCGACGCAGGTGGCCGGCATGGGAACCTGGAACAAGCTCGGGCGGCGTGTGAAAAAGGGGGAAAAAGGCATAATGATCTTCGCCCCGCTGTTCATCAGTCCAAAAAAACGCAAGAAAAACGGCGAAGAGGGCGAGCCGGAGGAGGTCATTGAACATCCGGCCGTCGACTCTGCCGGGGAGAAAAGGGGAACCGTGCTTAGCGGTTTCAGGGCCGTCTATGTTTTCGATGTCTCTCAGACATATGGCAAGGATCTGCCCTCCGTAAAGGGGCCGGAACGTCCGGAGTTTCTCGTGGCAGAGGGTACCGATGTCGATGCTTTCTATGAGAGGGTCCTTTCGGCGTGTCCCGTTCCGGTCGACTACAAGGACATCGGCAGCTCTGCCCGGGGCTATTTCGACTATGTGGCCGACAAGATCACGATATCAACGGCCCTCACGGCACTGGAAAGGCCCAAGACCCTCATCCATGAGATCGCCCACAAGCTTGCCTACGAAGCGAAGGAGCACACCATGGCGTATGGGGATAGGTCGATGGCGGAGGTTGTCGCCGAAGGGGCGGCGTTCGTTGTTTGTTCCCACTACGGGCTTGACACGAGTTCCTATTCTTTCCGCTACGTTGCTCTGTGGGGAAGGGACACGAAGAAGATCTCGTCCTGGGGGAAGGCGCTCATGCGTACCGCCAACCGGCTCATCGACCTCATTGAAGGTGCAACGAACGAGCAGAAAAAGGCTGCTTGAGACGGCCGCCTTTACTACAAAACGCCCAGTATGATGTAAGGAGACAAGGAATTGGAGAAAGCCATGGTTTCCCGCACATTCACCATCTACAACATTTTGAAGAGCAAGAAAGGCTTCACGGAAGAAGAGGCCCAGACCATAGCGACCGCCATGGAGATGAAAGAGAACTTGGTCACTAAGGCCGACCTTCTGGCACTTGAGCTGAATGTCACCGAGAAGTTCTCCCACATGGAGAAGATGCATCTTGTTTTCTTTGTCATTATCGCCGCCGCTGTCCTGCTCACGAATCCGAAGGCGCTGGATATCATCTCAAAGCTTTTGGGAATGGCGAGATAGAACGACGAAAACATCTTTCAAGGGGACCTTCTGGTCCCCTTTTTGTTTTTTCTCACATTGAGTGGGTAAATCGCCCTCGATCCTGCTGTTGGTGGTGTAAACCTACTGCTCTCTCATGACTTCAGACCAAAGAGGGGGAACATTACCGCCCGAAAGCCAGGTCCCGGCATGTGTTCCAAGTTTATAATGGTTCTCCCACATATGTGGCCATCGTTGAGACCGCCACCGCATGTGCCTCCCATGTTACTCCGTACCTATTGGGCTGGGTTTTGCCGAATAACTCTTGCGAGCCTGACATTGCTATTGGCGAAGCATGATCTCTAATAAAAAAGAGCGTGATCAGCCAAGCTGTGACAGGTTCACGCGCGTTTGACGCCTGTCTTCCGCTTTCGTGTGAAGAGGTTCGAAGTAAAACTCTGTTCTCCTTCGACTCGGATATTTCCCTTCACCTACTCGCTGCTTGGGCCAACCACCCTTTACTATAAGTAATAGCATGCTTCTTCTGGCTGTCAAGCACTAGTTAAATGTTGTTTTTCAGGGACTGGGTTTTGATTTCTTCAGTGCGGGAACCCATGGTTTCGTATTATGGTGTCCGAGTTACGACTAAAAGTCGTTTGGGAATCGATGAGGTGGAAGCCCGCGAAATGGAAGAAAGAGCAACATCGGAAAACAGCATGACGAATATTACGATCAAGGGTGGCTCCGGCCAACCTGTTTTTCAGACCACCTTACGTCGCATTGGCTTAGCTCGACCTGCCTTACGGTGTTTGTTGCACTCCTCTATGTCTGCGGCATAGACTGTCTATCTTAATGAGACAAAAGAATGTGAAGAATCATGAGCACCGCGCCGTTGACCGTTACGATAATAAGGTATGCGATGGGTCTGCAACTGCGACGGATATCGGGTTGAACATGCATTGAGCGCAGATGTTGAATAACAAAGCTTCCGTAGAAAACGCCCGCCAACCCAATGGATATGTTCTTGAAGGGAACGCGCAAAGCATACGATATCCCAACGGTAATCAGACAGAACAAAGGAACGCAATACGGAAAGACTCGAACGATGAATCCGCCTTTGGTGGTAGACGCCGATCCGTCCCGCAAACCTATTTCCATCTTGACTATCTGGCCTCCGCGAAGAATTGCCGCCAAGCCGTGGAGCAGCTCATGTTCAAGAATCCAGAAGAACCTGAGCAGTCCCCCAATCACCGGTAGTCTTCTCAATACCAGGAAGGAAAGGGCACCGCACATGAATACCAACTTTGTGCTTTGGATCGCCGCTTCCATCTCTACTGCTTCCCGCTTTGACCGAAGTGCGTCGCCAGAAGCTTCTTTAGTATCGGCAGACATGCGTCGGCTGCGTACTTGTCTGTATTTTCCACGATTATCGAAAAAGCAATCTCCGGCCTCTTCTTACCGGCAAATCCCACTATGGAGGCGATATTGGTCTTTTTCCCACCCGGGAGATCTTTCTCCGCTGTGCCAGTCTTGAGCCCGATCGCATATCCTTGCCTAGCGAAACTGCGAATGCCTCTGCCGGTCCCCTTTTCTACGACCTCTTTCATGAAGGATTGCATCTTGGCAGCCTTTTCCTCGGAGAAAACTCTTTCCATGTTTACTTCGCTCTTGAGAAAAGCCGCTCGCGGTCTAAATCCTCCGTTTGCGCAGGCCGCCCCAAGGAGAGCGGCTTCTACGGGAGTGAAAATCAGGGGACCTTGACCGATAAGGGCGAGAGCATAGTCTTTCTTGCCCATGTTTTCCAGGCTCTTGAGCGCTGTGAACATTCTCGACGTTCTGACAAATTCCGTAACTTCCAGCTCCACGAGGCCTCTTGTAATGAAGTAGCTGTTGCACGAATAAACAAAGGCATCCCTGATTCCCCGTATCCGCCCGTGAGCGTGAGAGCAACGCACGACCTTATCTGCGATCGTCACATACCCCTTGCAAAAGAAAGGCTTATCCGGACGGTCGAGCAGTTCAATCGCATCAACAATCTTCCATGTCGAACCGGGCGGGAAAGTGCCCTTCATCGCCTTATTGAAGAACGTGCTCTCATTGGCGATATCCGTGAATCTCTGGGCCTTGCCGACGGTGTTGGGATCAAAACCAGGGTGCCACACGGCGGCCAGCACCTCTCCGTTCAGTTTCGTAACTACCACCGCTCCGCTTTCAGAGCCGAGCGCCTTGTCTGCGGCGAGAAGAAGTCTTGCATCAAGGGTCGTTTTGAGGCCGTCACCGACATCCTGACCGTTAAAGAAGTACAGCATCTGGGATTTTTTCTTCATAACAAGGCGTTCACCGTACCTGGCCTCCAAGAAACCTCCTATTCCCGCTTTGTGACTCTGCCAACCCGTAATCACCGCTGCGGCGCCAAGTGGGTATAATCTCTTACCATCCAAGTCGGTGTAGGCAAGTATCCTACCGTTCCTGTCGTAGATCGGCCCCCTCAACTCGTATCGGACCCGCTTGTTATGAGAATCATTCAGAATCTTCTCGTCGGCAAAGTTGTAGTAGATGAAGGATGATAATATCAAGACGGCCCAGGCGGAGAATATGGCAAACACAAAACGCTTAGTCGCCTTCATGTGGGTTCCCTCGGGTATTCTTGTTATCGATCAGGGACATCATAACGCCAACAATCAGCCAATTAGAGACGATTGAAGACCCGCCGTTACTCAAGAATGGCAATGGTATGCCCGTGGGCGGCAGGATGTTCATGGCGGCGGATAGGTTGTAAAGGGCTTGCGTAATCAACACCACAATCATACCGACGAGAAGGGTTCCCCGAAAATCGGGTTTTATCGATGAATCAAGGATGGGCGTCATGAATAGTATATAAACAAAGAGGACAAGGGCCAGCGCAATCACTCCGGCCTGTTCAACGATAGCGACCGAGATCATATCGGTGCTCACTTGTGGGATGACACCCGGGTATCCGGAAGCCATCCCCACACCCCAAAGCGATGAACCCTTGAAGGCCGCTCTGGCCAGGAAGTTCTGCCACCCCGTCCAGTATCGTCCGCCCTCTTGGTAAGGCGCGAAGGCGTAATCTCTCCAGCCCAACCACGCCCCTCTTAGTCTCTCCTCGGTGTGCCCGGGAATATACGCGGCAGCGACGATCACCAAGGCTATCAGCCCGATCCCAATGAAGAAGAGAGAAATTCTCTTCGTAGCAAAGGTCATCATGATTACTAACGCGATGCCGAGCAGCAAAGTCGTACCCAGTTCTCTTTGCAGGAAAAAAAGGGGGAAGATGAAGAAGAGAAATGTAATGGCTGCGCCGGCCAGAATGATCTTCGTCACTTCTTTTGCAGGGTACACTCTGAGCGCCAACATGGGTTTGCCCGACAAGTACTTTGCAATGAACACGGCGAAGCTCACCTTCAACACGAACTCACTCGTTTGGATGCTGCCCGACAACACCCATGACGAGGTCCTGCCGATGCGGGCACCGAAAAAGAGCGGCAAAACAAGCAGTCCGAACGAAAGAGAGCCCCAAAGCACGTAGCTCGTGTGTTTCTCTGCCCAGTTGATCGCCTTTTCGAGCCATCCGGACAAAAACAGTGACGAGACCGTGATAATTGATATGGCGCTGAAAACGAACTGATTGAGGGCAGCGGGCGTGTCTTTCATCATGAGCATCTTGGCAAGAAGGCCGCCCGATGATTTTCCGAGGCTGTACTGGGTCACGAGACCCAGCGACGTGAGTACCATGGCCAGAATCAAGAACTTGAGCGAACCCTCGTATCCACCTTTTTGATAAAGATATAGAACGAACCAGAGCAAAGGAGCGAACATAAGAAGGACCCCAAAAACCATTACATCGTTTCCTTTGTGCACCTTTATGAAAGCCAGCACAAGGGCGACCACATACGCCGAGCAGAAGGCGGCCATAAGCCTGCGGATCACGACCTCGTTTCTCACGATCTTGACGCGAGTCCATAAAACCGTGATTACGACTCCCGTCGAAACGACAAGATAAAAGGCGGTGATAAGCTTCTCGATCACAGGCCCGCCTCGCGATCGACCTCATTATCCCAGACGCCACTCACCAGCTCGGCGTTACACAACACCTCTCCCTTTTGGATGGTGGGATCTTCTCTTACTGTTATCGTGATTGTCTCGTCAACGTTCTCCGCCAGGCTCACGTTGTTCCTGATATGCTCTTCGGCGGTTGTCTGTAGTTCCGCAATGAAGATGTCGTAGTACTTCTTGTATTTTTCCAAATCGGCGGGATGAAGGCTCACCCTGATTCTGTTGGGTGCATAAACTTTTCTGAGGAAGACCCGCGCGCCTCCGTCGATAGCCCGGCATAGTTTCTTTTCGACCGCTATCGGGTGCATCTCGCCCCCCTCGAAGAACCGGCCCAACACTCTGTCGGCCTGTCTCTCCACGAACGCAAGGATGTTATTTAACGTCAAAGTTGACATGGTAGCTTGTTTCCTCCTGAGCCGCGGACCGTTGGAACCGCAGGCGTATCTTCTCGATTCTCAGGCGAAGGCCTTCCCCTATCACCGAACCCGTCACAACGTAGCGGGCAACTCCAAAAGCCCCTATCAAAACTGCGGCCAACAGGTCCAATCTTTACCTCCTCGTGCAGATGAGCCCTACTATGGCGCCTGCAAGAAACAATCCGGTTCCCAAGGCCCCGCCTCCCCCCAGCATGCCGGTTACCAGGTGAACGACCGTCTTCCCGAGGTCCGACATAGCTTGCGTGAGTTTATGGAAGACAGGCCAATCGACCGGCACGCCGAGCTTGTCGAGGAGAAGAAAGACCGCAAAGGTGAGGGCGGCAAAGAGGACGATGTTGATACCCCGGCGCAGGAAGAAGCCGAGAACGAATCCAAATGCCGCGAATGCGCCCGCGGCGAGAAGATAACTGATATTGGATGTCATCGTCGCCTCCTTGTTCTCAACGGTCTAATACAGGGTCTTGTACTCAACGAGCCTGCCGTTGGTTCTCTGAAAATACTGGGTCCAGAAGGCCTTGAGATTCTTCACAGCAATTTCGAATTGCCGGGTGTTTACCTCGCTTGAGTCGAGGATAGCGCTCCGGCAATAGACATCGACACCCTTGAGTTCAGGCAGACCAAAGCTCTTGCCATTAAACCTCTTTGCGAGTTGTTCTTGTGTAGTGGCAGACAATGCACGTAAGCTGAGCCTGAATGTCTGGTTGTCGAGCATGTCGGAATAGACCATCAGTTTCTTGATCGGCATCGCCTTCCCGTTCTCGCCCTTCGCTTCATCCAGAATTCTCTCCGCCCTCAAAAGGGCGCCGTGGCAGTCCGTCGCAGACCGATCTATGTTCTCCAGACGATTGCCAAGATTCTGTTTCAGTTTCTGCACGGCAGCCTCACGGATGGCTTTCAAAAATTTCTCCTGTGGACCGGCCTGCTTCGGCATCACGGCGCGCAGCAATCGAGCCTCCGACTTCTTTCCGAAACCGATCACGAAGATCGTCGTCTCTTTGCCTGCGCTTCGAATGACGTTGTCGATATCGACGAGGTTCCTCCAGAGAGGAGTGCCACTTGTAGGTTCACCTACGCTTTTCGAAAGGTCGAGCAGGATGATCCAGAGCTCCGAGGCGCCTGCCGAGGGGACCAGCGAAAAGATAATGAGAACCGCGATCAGAAGTCTTTTCATTGCTTCGCTCCGTCTTCGTTGATCTTTCTTGGGGTGTCGCCAAGGAACGTGGGTACTTCCTTCAGGAGTTCCAGAGTGCTGCTGACGAAAGCATCGACCGATAGTTTGAGGCTCTCAAGTTCTATCCGCAAAGTCGCAATTTTTGCCGAACCGGTTTGAGGAAGGGCGTCCAGTGCGATGTCGATCAGCTTGGTGGCGTTGTCATGGAAAAAGGGCACTGAATAATCCGCGAGTCTTCTTTCAAATCCTCTTCCCATGGCTTCTCTGGTGTAGCGCTTCGCCGCAGTCGCGAAGACGACCATGGATTCTTTGACTTGATGGACGGTGTCTTCAGCCAAAATCAGGTTCTCCAGCATTTCGAGGTTCTCAGTCACGGCTTTCCTCCTATTCCACTACGCCGATGTTCTCTGTTCCGCCGGGTGCGACGGACCCGATCTCGAACCTGCATAGGATAAATCCGATGAGCCCCAGAATCAGAATGATGGCGCCGATCCTTGAGAGCATCTTCGCTGCCGCTATGCTTCTCTGCCCTCGGAATAGGATGAGCAGGAAATAGAATGCCCCGATTTCGAGAATTGTAGCGACCAGTGCCAGTGCGCCTGCGCCTGCCGCCGAAAGCGTGGCGTTGCCGGCAATGAAGTCACCAAAATAGAGCGTAAGCGTGTGGTAGTTCGCGAACAGGGAGAAGACCAGTATCACGTAGGCGGTCCCCATCATACCTGCACCGAACCTGGGAATAGCCACCACTATCTGTTCAATTTGGGAGATTGATGCCCTGGCTTTCGCCTTTTCGTGGAGGACAGGGTAGCTTATCTCGAACTGGGGTGCCGGAATGTCGGGGGCAATCACGTCGGATCCGAGCCTACTCAAGTCCTCTTTGTACTTTCTCGCTATTTCGGCCTTTTGCTCGTTGCATTCCTGCACCGTGAAGGTACGAAGTGACTCGAAAGCAGCTCGGATGCAGTTTCGTTTGTCCTGATGGGAGTCGGGCAGATTCATAAGGAACTCCGTTATCCGGGGCTTATATACCGGACAAAGTCGCCTCGTTACCCACCAACTTGCTATTCTTCTCCTCAACATACTCATATGTACCTCTGCGCCTTGTCTTCGGACTCGGAGATTCCTCGAAGCGTCTCCGTTTTCCTAGCCTCGACATCAACTAGCTTCTTTTCGAACTGCTCCATGAGGGCCTTGAGGATCATCGTCCTTGGTTCCTGGTCATTCGCCACATTCAGTGAGAAAGCCACTGATGTGGATGTCGCTATGTAGTCCGTCAAGCGAGCGATATCTCTGTTCATTGCCTTTTTTCTGTGATGCAAATAGTGGATTCCCGATGCGCTCGCCATGCCCCCGAGAGACATAGAAACAATCGCTACGCCCATAAGGTCGAAGCGCGTCGTGGACTCCTGTGTCTTCTCGGCAATAGCGGCTTGCGGAACAACGGTTTCAGTTTCGTCCTGGCCAAAAAGGAGACTGGTATGCAACAGGAAAAAACAAAACATGGCAAAGATGAAGACTGGTGCGTATCCTCGTATTGTTTCATGATGTTTGTGCAGAACCGAGATCATGCCCATCTCCTTCTTGAAGGTCTTAGGGCCTCTGTCCCTCGACGTTTTGGGGAACAGAGGCCGAGTCGAGTTGTTCTACTTCTTCTTGCCGCCGCGTTTGGCGTTGTAGTTGTCTACGGCGTCTTTCTTGGTCCAGCCGTAGCCTTTGTTGCCTTTGCTGTCCTCTGCCGACTTCGAGTGCCTGCCCATCAGCACCCCGAGGGGCCCCATTCCTTTCGTGTTATCCTTGATCTTCAGACCCATCTAATCTCGCCTCCTTACGTTTGATTTGTGATTCCATATAAAGCGAATTCCATGCCAGAGCAACGTGATTTCCAACTAATTCAATGATTTCCAGTCAGTATCGAAAGATTATGGTTCTTGTGAAGAAAATCGAAGTTGGGTTGTGTTAGCTCGAAGATATTAGGAGTAACGAAATCTTCGACGAACGATTGATTATGATAACAATTATGATACTCTGGCTTGTGGCACGGCTCTTAGAAGTTTGAGGAAATTCGACCAGGCGGCAATGAGCTCGTTGACCTCGTCGTCCTTCTTTTCCCAATAGAAAAACTTTGTGTCCCAGTGAAAAACTTTGTGTCTGTATTTTGCAATCGTATTGTAGAGTGTGCCATCCATAGGTTTTGTAACCCCAAAATCCCTTCCTGTATGAGTGCTATACCATTTCTCTACTAGCTGGAGTGGAATCGCCCATCCGAGTCTATGGTTGCCCTGCAACAAGACACGCGAAGCTGTTCGAAGGTCATGACAAACAGTCGTTCCATCGAAACTCCCATCTTGCGGCGACATAAAGCCTTCACATTGAAGCCTATGCAATTCGATAGATGTGCTTCTCTCAAGCGAGGAGATTGTCTCCCCGATGAAACGTAGCTTACATAGCTCCACAGCTCTCCCGAATGCTTCGGCAAGATCCTCTAGGTATTCAACGGGGTCGAGACCGGCTGCGTAACCGGTGGGCATCGGCTTCTTGAAAGATGTAATAATACTTGGATAATCGTTGAACGCTTCTAGGGTCTGACGTTGTGACGACGAGCTAAAGAGAATGATTGGAAGAAAGGGATCAACGATTGAAATCAGCCGTGGCAGAATAGTGAGGGCTATCAGATCCTCTTGGGGGGCAGCGCTATCAACAGACTTTTTGACCGCCTGCCAATCTTCAAGAAACTTGCGGCGCTGTTCATCGTCTGCGTCGTCTTCAAGGATATTCTCTATATACAATTCTACGGCTTTCTTTAAATAGGCATAGAAACTATGCAGTAACCCCGTGTTGTTATCAGATATGTGCCAAAGTCGCAAATCGAACATCAAAATCGTCGTCTTGTCGAACATTGAAGTTCTCCAACCAGGGGTCCTGATCGGCTGAGGCATGGTGAGGATATTTCTTAGCCGTTCGAAAAGCTCACTCGCTGAAGTATGGCTGGTAATCTGATCCTGGCGGGCAGCGGTAACAAATCTTAGTATGTCTTCGTATCCGAGATAATGCTGGTCATCAATAAGGGATATGCGGTAATCTCCAAGAGAACTGAGATTCTCACGTATTGCCTCCAGTGCTCCACTTCTCGCTCTTCTCTTGGCTGTTGAATCATTAACAGACAGAAGCCTCAGCTCTTTCAGTTCTTCGACTAGCGCGAAGATCAGAGGATTTGAAAGGGTTTTTTCAAGGGCTGCGGTCTCAGTAGGACACTTTTGGTTTTTAAGGCCTTCGAACAATACCATCGGTGCAATCAGATTCGCAACTTGATGGCGGTCTCCAGGCGCGATGATATTGGAAGTCCATATTGATTGGAGGGCATCCATGCTGTCGTAGCATTGATTCAATCCCAAGATACGTTCGGGCCTTTTCGCATCTTCTATAAGGGTGCTGAAATCATCCCTTTCGGATGCCCTCAAGCGCGCGTATGCTCCCGTGTCTATCTTTTCGATCTCCTCCAAGGCCAATCTTGCCATTGTTGTTTCACTTGGTGAAACAGGCTTATATATCCTGATCCATGGAATCATCGCAGGATTGGATTCAAATAGGGAGACGCTTCTCGAACTGCTGTAAAGATGGCTCACCAGATCAATGATCAGGACACGCCAATCGGGGAGCCGATTGCGCATATCGGAAGCGATAGCATGCGGTCTTGCGCTTTTCGCACGACTATAGATGCGCAGGGAAGCAATAAAGGCCCAATCGATTGGCGTTATCCAACTCTCTATCGGAATGCCTCTTGAGGTACTTCCCGTAGCGGGGTATCCATCCCAGATAATGATTGATACATACGGCCTAGCCAAATTTCCGGTCGCGATTTCATCAATCCCTTGGAATGGTCTATTCTCGTAGCCCCACAGCGAATTGAAATCTTCCTTGTAAGAGAAGATGTAGTAATCCTTGCAGTTCTTCTTGACGCCCAGGTCATGATCTTTTTGATGGAGATGGGAAACCACACCAAACGGCTTTGATCCCGGATCAGCATTCCTGTTTGCTTGTCCAATACTGCGCAAGACTACACGAATGGCCTCGGCGACGGGCGAGAGAGAGGCATTTGAGTCCTTAGGCCATTCCACGCTCTACCTCACTCATGTCCAGGCGACCTCCGTTTCTTTTGAGGACATAGGTTGTCATATGTTCTTTCCAGAATAAGACGGTTCAGTTTCACCAAGCCTTTCATTTTCGTTGACTTAATATCTAAATGCTTCATTTTTCTCGCGTCTGCGGTATTGGATATGTGACGAGAATACTGGCTCCTAAAGTTATTAACCAAGAGAGGTTTTACCTCTCCCCATCGTTTAGACCATGCATCGTAGAACATTGGAATCTCAAGAAGGAAATTAAGAGAATCAATAGTATCACCGGGGGGCAGTTCTATGTCATAACGATCACTTCTGATAACGGACCACAGACTCTCGATAAGCCTCTCTTCTGCGAAATCAGCCTTGGTAAATTGTTCATTTGTTTCGGCTCTTTTCTTTATTTTGAGAAATATCTCCTTGAGGGCCTCGTCTTCTATCTCAGAGTAAGAGCAGAAATTGGCTATTCTGTTAATCTCAGTGTATGCACAGATTGTCTCGTTTCCTTTGCTCCCACCCGTTAGCGTAGCCTTATTTAACAACGTACGTATTGCGGGGGCGTGCTCGTTTCTCTCCTTCGCTAATGCTTCCTTCAGCGCAAATAAGGCAGCTTTTCTAATCTTCGGCAATAGCCCTCTCAAACCTTTCTCTCTGTAGGATGCCAGCAATTCAAAAAGTGCTGATTCAAGCATACTGGAGGTTGTTGGCCGATTCATTTCGGTCGACTGTTCTATAACGGTATCTGATTTGATATCGTCGCGGTTTGATCTTTGGCCACTTCTCTTGTCTGTCTCTAACGTGGGCAGATGTCGTGGGTAAACATCGCTAAAATGTCTGGTTTGCCATGCCGTAAAATTGGCTACCCCTTTCAGTTCCGCTATGTTTGACTGCCACTCGTGCATTTCAAGTTTTTCAATTACACCACCGTGAATATTTTTTGGAAGAACACCATTTATCGCTTCCGTTTCCTTTTTAAGAAAATAGGCAAACAAATGCTGAACGTCTTCTAGACAATCAATTAACGATGGAACGCGAATGGGCAAACTATATTCCTTGCCCAGCCTATCGTATAGATCGTTCCTAAAGCTTATAGCATCACGGAATGCAGGGTCATCAAGTGGAGAATTCGTGGCCGTTATGAGCAGAACATCGACCTTAATATGACCTGTCTGAGCTTCCCAATCTCCAATCACCCCCGCAGGAGCCGCCGCCTGCAAATTCGGATGATTGCCAAGTCGTCTGACATAACGTTTGTCGTCGCTTAGGAGGCGTCCGAATTGCAATAACTCTTTTTGGCACAACTCGGGCAAATTACCAACTTCATCAACAAATAAAGTTCCCATGTGGGCCTTTTCTGCCTTTCCAGCCACATTCTGATCAGCTCCGGTAAAGGCCCCTTTCCAATACCCGAACAAATCCGAGTATTGAAGTTGGGGATTTGCCGGATTGACTGTATATTCCTGGTATGGAACTCTCCCGCTGTTGTGATGAATGTATCTTGCCAGCTCGGTCTTGCCTGTGCCCTGTTCTCCCAGTATCAGGATATTAGCCCTTTTCTTGACAGTTACTTGTCTTGCTTGCCTCAACATTTTCAAAACTGGGAGACTTTTCCCAATGATGATTCCTCGTTCGTCCTCAACCAGACCATCTTCAAAAAGCAAATCCCTGATGAGCTTCTGATCGAGAGAGGTCTTGGTTACATATCGTAAGGCACCGTGTAGATTGGCCTGCGGTTCTTTTTGCTTTCTCACCTCTTCTCTGACACCCGACAATATCATAACCGGTATCTCTGAGTTGCCTGTTTTGCTGCCGGAAATGTCTTTCTCCGGGTAGGACTTTGAAATGTGGTTCATGATCTGTATACCAAATGCATCATCACCCGGATTTGGTATACCTGACAGTAGTCCATCAACGATCATTCCAGACGAAAAATTCAAATCCAACAGAACTAAAGCCCACCTCCAACCGGCAGTTGAGGGCCAGCCTGCTTTTAGGTATTTATCAACTTCATCGATACTGTTTTCTACCCTGCCATTTGATTTCCGCTGGCCGGAACAGAAAACCACTCCGCCTATTTTGCCGGCACCGGATAACTTCATGAGGTCATCGTCTGTCGTGGACAGTTTGATTTCTGGTAAGTTCGTCCTGTTCAGGAATACGCTCTTTTCAGCTCTATCCCAGAAATACTGGTCATCAATAACAAGAATACGAGGAAGCGTCATGGAAGGGCTACTCCTTTGGGCAGTTCTTGCATGATGGAGAATAGCTTTTCTGCTTGCTCAAGCATCTTTTCATATCCTATTCTAATCTGCTTGTCGGCGTCTGGACCTTCCCTCAGTTTCCACAGGGTCTTGAATTCTTTTAGCGCGACTTCGAACAATGTTGCTTCATCGTACAGATGTTTCGCTGTGTCATCTATCTTTGTGTTCCTAACGTAAGCAACATGAAGGACCTCTTTCAGAGCGGTCTTCCTATCCTTGGGAAGTTGTTGGAGAGGGACCAACCTTTCCACGAGTTGTCTGGGGCTGAACCCTTCAACCATACTCACTGCGAGTTCCTTCAATTGGGCTATTCGCAGGTCGAATTCCTTTTCAAGCGCTGGCCAGCCTTCTTTTCTCAACGTTACTACGTCATCGGGAACCTTATTCAATACCTGATTCTCCAACCAATGATGTCGCAACTGTCCCCTTAAATCGTTCGTTTGACATGGAATATTAAACGGGAATAACACTATCAATCCTTGCTAATCAACTCAAACAATCTGCGTATTGCATTGATAGCTTTCACAACATTGTTTCCTGATGGACGCGTCCATCCCTCGCCAGAAACTATGCTCACTTCGCCCTGCATGCCCCTTTCAGTCCACAAAGAATTAAATTGCTTGCCAGCCTCAGACCAAATGTTAGTCTTATCAAGACCGTTTATTATCAACCCCTCTCTTTCTGCTATAAGGAGAAGATATGCGGCAACAAGATGTTCGGGGTAGGCGGATGGTGGACTGAAAATCGCCCAATCAGGTGCACCTTCATCGCAACTTTTTTTGAATTTAGAGATTTTATATGGGTTGTCTGAAAGGTACTTAGAAATATTATGGAGAGGTCGAGAAATGTAGTGAATATTGGGATATTCTGTCTTGAATGTTGTTGGCCATGGGGTGCTGCTAACAAACAATATGTAGCATCGTTCATATTTTAATGACGCAATCTTCCAATCATCTTCAGTTAATGAAGCTTCTGTACTAGCATGGACAAAAGTAAAAAGATCATTGCATAGATTGGAAGGGTGCTCTATTTCTGATGCATCAAAAGGCCCGATGAGTTCATTCAACCCATCTAACAGGATCCCCGTCCATGCACTGTGGTCATACCAACGGTACTTCGTCATCGGTCATTTTCCTTTTCCGACTCAAGTAAGAGCTTCTGACCATCGAAAACAATCTTTAGATTCGCCCAGTTCAGACTAAGAACAGCCCCGTTGCCACCGATCCTTGGTAACATATCCTTGTCGCAACGGTCATACAACACCTTGAAAGGTCTGCGGAAATCGCCGTAATCTTCCTGGACTGTCGCGCCAAGGGACCGTACCTTTTCGAGACGCTCCAAAAATGTCTTAAGAGAGTCGATACTACCCTCGATAAGCCATTTGTGATCTGAAGTGAGTTCGAATGCCACCTTTTTTGGTTTTTGAGGAGAATCACCGTGTAGTGCTAAGCGTGCTCGAACCTCTGATGGTCTATTAGCATCAATGAGGCCACATATGAACTCCAGCAGGTGTCCCTGGTGAGGAAGGGGGTTAGCATCTTCAGTAATTGTCGCGGTCGCTGGAAGTACTGCTGTTTCCAGCGGATTATCATTCAATGTCGCTGACACGCCGTTGATTTCGGGAATCAGTGCGTTTAGAACGGCCCACTTGATTGGCTGCTGCGATTCGTCGGGTTTGAAAGGAGTGTAAAGGTTTGACTTTATCCTATTTAAGAGCCGTATTGGGTTGTCCCTACAAAGATCAGTCAAGTCATTGTTTTGGATTTCCAAAAGGTGGTAAATTGCTTTGGCGTATCTTTGACGTGTAGTGTTGTTATCTGTAAAGCTATCCTTGAGGTAGCTGCATACTCCGTTCAAGGCAGTGACAGGGTCATTACCTTCTAACTGGCAACCCATCAGTCGCCCGAGCGCATGAGAAAGCACCCATTGAGCATCTTTCAAGTCGGCTTGTTTTCCATAGTCCTGGGGCTGATGCAAGATTTCGGTTTGCGAGCCATCTGGATTCGCTATGGATTCTCCCCAAAATAATTCCCTTACTTCCTGCTGAGCGGCAAAAATGCCCCGTCGGGGCGAAAAGAGAATAGCACGAATTTGCTGTGTTTGTAGGTGCGTTTGATTCAGCGCCTCTGTTAGACTCTGCAACGGATTCTCTATCTGTTTCATTATGTGGTAGTATTTCTTATGAAGTTCCTGGTCGGTTATACCTGTCATTAATGCAACGATTTCGGGCACGAAATCAACATATTGCTGTTTAAGATGTTCTCTTCCTTTAGTAATCTCAGTCCACCCGACAGAAGTATCGATAACATAAGCAGCGTTTTTGACCCATTGATTCAAATCCAACACAATGAGGTTTTTATTGGTGGCGTGTGTACTCAAGGTTTCCGGAGCAACTTGCTTGGTCTCTCCTCGAATTAATGTCGGCAAGCTCTTTAGCAAAGCAATATCCCATGGCAGGTCAGTTTTTCTAAGGAAGAAATCCAGATCTTTAAAGAATCCTCTGAATCTCAGTATTGATAGTTCCGCGTTGACTGATCGTTCCCATTCACGAAATCCAGGATAAGCAAGAAACTGATTCAAAAAAGAGTTGATTCCGGCAGAATTACTGTTTCCTCTTAGGAGTATATCTTCTTCCGGTTCTAAATGTGAAGGCATCGTACGATTTCCGTACTGCTCCGGCGCCCTTATTCTGGTCAAGAAATAGATGGAAGCCTGAGGCTGGAACAAAGGGATCGGGTAAACTGCATGAAAGTCATATGGAAACACAATGTGTTCCCATATATATGGGTGCGCATAGGGGATAAAAGCTTTATTGTATTCGGCGAATTCCAACTTCTCATCAGGATTGAAATCACGCGGTCTAGATGAAACCTCAGGAAATTCAATCTTGCATAACTTTGCGTAGTACTCCTTCACGGTTTCGACAGAGAATGTCTCGGCGGTACTAAATCCTACTTGGTTGCAGAAACTGCTAAAGGTTGTGCCGGAAAAATTACGACCCAGGTCCTTTAAGTGCCTCTCTTCTGGCTTAACTGCATCGTCGAGATACTTGTACCTTCGGGCCTCTATGTTGTTCGGCATGATGGCTATTGCTGTATTCCAGCGGTCCCCCGGCACCCTGTGAAGCTCATTAAATTTGTACCATGGCCCTTCCCGGAAAGCACTGTACTTTTCGAGCCAAAAGTCCGTGAAAAGTTTATCGCTAGGCCTTTCCATGTACATCCTTCTTAGGTGATTTCTGAAAATAGAGCAGCATACTCGAACCAAAAATAAAAGACCTAATAAACATCAAATCATTATATGCTTGGGGACGTACCATCTGTTTCATTGCTTCTAACGTTTTCTTGATACCTCCGTCTCCATTCCAACACTCCTTCCTGATCAATCGCTCTACTTTTCCACGAATATTAACTCTTTTCAGCGTCTCGGTAAACAGCTGAAGTTCCTCCTGCACAGGCAGTAGATATTTCCACCGTTTGTGAATGTCCTTTAAGGCGCGAGAGATATGTTCATCGGGTCCTTTTAGCTCAAGCAGAACGTGGGTTGGATACGTGAGGCGTCCCATGCGTAGGTCGCCATAGCTATCCGCGTAAGGTCGAGAATACTTCGGATTATCTTTCAGGCTCTGCGTCGGGATGTAATCAGCCAGATCATTAATTATTTGTGCGGCAACGCCAAACTTTCTATAGCAGCTCTTCAGCAAGCTGAGAAGCGCCTCATCCGTGTGCGCCGCGAGCGCTCCGATGGCGGTGACCATGAACGTTGTTCCCCCTATTAGCTCACAACGATGAACATAATCCGGAAAAAAGGGCTCTGTGCGCGGATAGTTGTCTAGAGATAACCGATTAATATCGATATGCTGACCTTCGTACACTTCAAGGTTGCACTGCGCGACCATTTCCAAAGCGATACTCTTCGCATGATCGGACTCCCACTTCTGTTCGCAAATAGCAATTTGAGATAGCGATAGCGAAACCATAGAGGCAATAAATTGGTTGTCGCAGTTGGAAGCAGTGATATTCACTTTTTGATCGAAACAGATGTTGCTTTGATAGGTCGATATGTTAAAGAACTCAACGGCCGCTAATATACTTAGAACAGATGTCCAGTCAGTTCCTCCAGCCAGTTCGTAAGCCAATCTGACAAGATATGGTCTTAGCAGAGGTTTGCCAAGACGTTTCTTCAGAAATAGATCTATATCTGCTCGAAGGTACTCGGCATTATTCCTTTCGTATTCCCTGTTGACCAATGCCTCCATAACGGGCCAGACTGCTTCTGAGGTTTCTTTGAGGCGATGAAAATGTCGTTCTTTGTTATCCATGTCGGTGGTCAGAATTCATTCCTTGGGAAATTGCGGTGCCTGGGCGCTAGTTTCATTCTTCATCCATCGCCTATCTTGTGATCTTCTCGAAAAAGGTTTCATTGATCCGAAGCATTTGCATTTCTTTGTTAACCGTCCTATTGGGATAAAAGCTCATAGCGCCGGTAACACCATCATATCGCATCTCGGCGACTGCGACATGTAAGGACCTACTCGATTTCTCTGACTTCTCAAGGGCAAGCAGTGCTATAGTTACAACATCGTATCCATAGGCAGCCCAGATATTTGGCTTGTTACCAAATCTCTTTTGATAACTCCTGCGAAATTTGGACAACTTGTTCGATTCGGTCTGATCATTGAAGTATGGGGCTGAAAACATTACTCCATTGACCGCGGAACCAAAGAGCTTGATTGTGTTCTCATCATACAGTGAAGACTGCGAGAGAAAACTGCCCTTATATCCCACTTCCCGAGCCTGCTTGATTATGCTGCCCGCTTCATCGCGGTAAGCCGAAACAAAAATTGCATCGACCTTAGCTTTTCTAAATTTCGCGACGATGTTTCTATAATCTTTGGTTCCCGAAGGAACTACCTGAGAAAAGACAACTTCACCCTTTAGCTCTTTGATTCTACCAGCGAAGGCATTCCCGATTTCCTCCGCAACTTGTATCTGCTGCTTAAAAATACCAAATCGGCTATAACCTTTTTTTATGGCAAAGGAAGCGACAAATTCGCCTTCATATTTGCTGGTTGGATAGATGGTAAAAATGTGGTCGCCGGTGGCGGGAATTGTCTCAAGGGCCGCCGTTGGTGTGATGAGAACAATGCCATTGCTTTGTGCTATCGGTGCAACAGCCAATGTTGTATTTGAAAACATGTCTCCAACAATTATCGTTGGCCTATTGAGAGAAATGAGTTTGTTGATAGCACTCACAGCAGTTTTTGGATCGGCCTTTGTATCCTCGATGAAGAGTGAGGCCTTTGACCCCGCCCTGAGATTATACTCTTCGATGGCAAGTTCCATTCCCTTGCGACAATCAACGCCGTAAGAAGCATTGTCTCCTGTCAGTGGAAGGAGTGCACCAATCCTGATTTCGTTTGCAGATTGCACCGGTTGTCCTGCAAATAAGAGAGTGACAAGCAGTGTTATGGAGTAGCATGCTCTTACAAGGGTCTTCATTGGTGGTTTTCTCCTTTACACCATAGCGGCCGTAGCTTGGCAAGGGATGGTTATCAGAATGCAACTGTCTCGCTTGACTAATCGGCAAATCATTGTGCGCACCCTATCCACTGACTTGCCGTCAAATCCGATCATCGGCTCGTCAAGAAGATAGACGTCTGCAGCCGGGGGCAAAAGATCTACGAGCAATCTTTGCTTTTCTCCACCGCTGAGAACGCTTCCCCTGACGTTCATATTCAACAATCCATCGAAGATCTCCTTGCCTTCAGAAGCAGCCAGTTTTTTCTGCTCTCGGAGCGTTAGCGACGCAAAAACCTGTTGATTCGACCGCAAATACGCCAAACCCATCTTTATTCTCTGGTGAGTCTGAAGGCGTCCAACGTCTCTGCCATTTAGCGTGACGCTTCCCGATTCGATCCTCAGGGTGCCATTTTGAATCCCCGCTACCGCGTCCAACAAGCTGCTTTTCCCCCAACCATTCGGAGCCTCGAGAATGGAAAGCTGGCCCTTTTGCAGGCTGAATGATAATCCCTCGTCAAAAATGGTCCTCATGCCTCTCTTTATCCGCAATCCTTTGATATCAAGGACAGAAGGGGCATCTCTCGATCCGCCGTGGAAGACCGACGCAATCTTTGCCCCGTCTGGAAGCTTTTCGTGAGTTATTACGCCGTCGTCGCCCGCGACTTCTCGAAGTAAATCGTAAAACACGGTAGTTCCCTTTTCACTTTCCCGGTAATCGCCATCGCTGCTCGTTGTAAGCTTGCCTCTTGACAACGTCCATACCGTGTCGGCAAGATCCAGTATCCTTGAGATGTTGAATACATGCTCTACAATGACGAGCGTTATGGAGTTTTTGTCGACAACCGATCTCAGGTAAGCCGTTACCTCGCGCATCCCCTCCTCGTCAAGACCGGATAAAGGCTCATCGAGAAAAAGAACTTTTGCCCCTGCTTGGATGGCTCGCGCTATGGCCACACGCTTCATTTGCCCCAAGGATATCTTGTCGCAGGAAGAGTCAATTCGGCCGGCAAGACCAAGTTTTGCGAGCCACTCCAAAGCGGTTTGCTTGTTTCTTTTCTCCTGTCTGTATGTGCTGGGCAACAGGGCGCGCAAGGGGTTTTCGCTCGATGTTGCAGGTGAAGCCACTACGACATTTTCAAGAGTCTTCATGGTGGGGAAGAGCCGAATGTCTTGCCAGACCCTCCCTACGCCGTCCCACGCTAGTCTTTCAGGTGTAAAGTGGTCAAAGGGGTTAAGCTCTCGCCACCAGGGCTTCGGAAATGTGAAGGTCTCTTCACAGCCATTTGCCTTGATCTCTATCCCTCCGCTGTCGGGTTCAAGGTTGCCTGTCAGGATGTTGAGGAGCGTTGTTTTCCCGGAACCGTTTTCCCCTCTCAGCAGCACAACCTCGCCTTGCTGCAGACTCAAATCAATACCATCGAGAACTACTTGACCATCAAATGCCTTGCACAGGTTCCTTGCCGCAAGAACAGTCTTTCTCTGTTGCCGTGCAATGTTGTAGGTTGCGCCTATTATGGATCTGTCCGTTTCCATCTCTTTCACTTCAAGCGGTATTCGCCTGCCAGCCCTTGGGGCCGAATATGAACCATAACGACTAGTAGCAAGCCGTATGCCAGAAGCCTCACGTTGGCGGCAATCTGGTCGGGCATGTGCAGGAATCTCAGTATCTCGGGAAGCGCTACGAGGACGGCCGCTCCAACAATGGGTCCTCGGAAGTTGCCCATCCCCCCTATTACAACCATGCTCAACATGAGGATGGACTCATCCAGCGTGAATGATGTGGGGTCTATGTAACTGACGTACGATGCGTACATTCCGCCCGCTGCGCCAGCCAATGCACTGGCGATGAAGAACACTTCCAACTTGAGCAGGCGCGTATTGATCCCGGCCCCCCTCGCTGCGATCTCGTCATCCCTCATAGCCTTGACCCTTCTCCCCCAAGGGGAGTGCATTAGGACGGATACGGCAAATCCACACAACACTGCCAAAACAGAAAATAACACAAAACTGCTACCAAGAGTAACTGATCTGTTACCCAGGATAACGGGTTTCGGTATCGCTGTTATTCCAAAGGGACCATTGGTTAGGCCTGTCCAGTTGTACATCAAACTGTAAAGCGCTACTTGAACGGACAGAGAAAGCATCACGAAGTAGTCCCCCTTAAATCTCCATGCGGGCAACGATACGAGAAGGCTCAGTAACCCTGCCACCATCATCGATATTAGAACGGCGGGAGCAAAACCCCAGCCGAAGTTCACCATTAGAAGGGCCGTTGTGTAGGCTCCTACGCCGTAGTAGGCGGCGTGAGCTATTTGGAGAAGTCCCCCGTAACCCATGAGAAGGTTCAATGATATGGCCACGATACAATAGATATCGAAATAGATCAGCAAGTGATAGATGTAGTTCACGAAGCTTCGAGCCTCCTCTTTTTGCCCATGATGCCCTGCGGCCGCAAGAAGAGAAAGAACACCAAAATAAGGGATGAGACAGCTTCCTCCCACTGGGCGGATGCATACCAGACCACTTGAGAACGGATAACACCCAAAATGACGCCGCCAACAATCGGGCCTACAAAGGAACTCCTCCCGCCAATAATGGTTGCAATGATGGCCAGAAGAACCATCCTAAATCCAGAGAGAGGGTCAAAGCCCACATCCGTGGCAATCAAGATAGATGCCAAACCAGTGAAAAACCCGCTTAAGCCGAAGGCAAGCAACCTGAGATGGTTTATGGGGAAACCCATTAAGGAAAGCTGGATGGGATTATCCGAAAGCGCTATGAGTTTGGTACCGGTCTTTGCAAAATTGATCCAGGAGAAGAAGAGCGTGACGATTATGAGGCTGACAGCACCGCCCAAGACCTGAGACCTTGTAAGTATTGTTCCGAGAAAACTATACGTGCTGTCGATCGATACCCTTAGGGTCCTCGTTTCATTCCCCCAGATGAGGACAATAACCTGAACGAGGATTATGTAAATGCCGAGGGAGGATATGAAATGGACCTGGGAAGAAGCATTATTCTTATACAAAGGCCAGTGATTGACACGTTCAATTAACATGGAAAGTGCAACTACCGATAATAGCGCACCGGACAAAGAGATCGTTACTCCGAGCCCGCAGTGAATTAGAGACAAAAACAAAAAGGGAGATAGGGTATATACCGCCCCCTGGGCCACGTGAAGGATCCCCGTCGAGTTGTAAACGATGGAGAAGCCCATCGCCATTAGCGCGATCAAGAGGCCTTGAATTACACCGTTACACAGTATCTGCAAATCCTGTCACCATCTTGGTAGTTTCCCTTTTCTCTTTATAACTTATCCAGCAAGTTCGATGCCACTGTTTTCTTGGATGCAGGTCCGGTCTTTGCGTAAAGACTTTGCGCAAGGACCTATTCTGCAAAATCTGTCCTATGGGTGAATCGGTCATTGTGGTTGAGTCTGCCCGATCAGCGATAATGAAATTCTGGGTAACGTGTTTGATACCATACATAACGCTATCCGAGGAAAAACTCCCCATGTAATATCTGTGAGTCAGCTGACTGACGACATACAACACTTGCTAATAATTGAGGAAACAGGAACATGTTCATGTTGGCATAAGAAATGTATTATCCAGTGCAGCAAGGCAAGACCGTGGACCGTGTGAGGAAGAGTTCTTAAGACATCAAATGAACCGAATGAGGAGTTGGGCCGTGGTCATAAGAGATGGCGCTACATCGCAACGAGTTCAAGACGGTAAAGGAGACGATGACTTTGCCGGCTTCAGTACTGAGCCGGAGAAGACGACAACGTCTCGCTCCGGCGTGGTCACTGACGATCAGAGCCTCTTGGCCGCTTTCGGTTATGCCTTTGTCATGTATTACATCTGAGGAGGTGGAGACAGACATGTTGTGCACCACCCGTAAGGAAGAGATGACAAAAAGGACTGTATCGTACCTTTGCCATGTCTGTCACAGGCTTTGGGTGACAAAAGGCCGGATTTGGTCCTGATAAAAGGCGGAAAGCAGGATGTCCCGGGAAAAGAACTCCCATTTGCGATGATTGGGCGACAAATAGGCTCTCTCCTTACATTTGCACAGGGACAAAACAGGATACCCTATGGAACTCGCAGAAAACAGACTTGAGAAAGAAAGGAACCTCCGGGAAACCTTCGTTCGTCCCAAAAGCCCGGATCAACCTCTCCTCGCTATTCGTCAGAGCGCCGAAAAAGAGTGCCTGGAGGCCCGTTTCGTCCTTGAGCTAACAGGTGTGGGCAAATGCAAACACAGGAACAGAGGCGATAGCTATCGCGATGAGACAAGGGAAAGAGAAACTGCCCTTATTTCCTCTTCGTTATTCAATGGATTGAAAACCGGTCAGAAACTGGAGTTCATCTATGCCGGCGGTAGGTCCTATGGGCTGGGCGATTTCTTCGATTGGAAGATCGCGGGATACGTTCAAGGTAGCAATAGCAGCAGAGTCGCGGATGAGGCACTGAGGCTCTATGAGATGCTGCGGCTGTCTTTGAAGGCCATCGGCCCTAAAGACTACGAATTCGTTCCCTTATCAAAGACAGAAGATCTTGAGGGTATCCAGTTCAATCGAGGTTACATATGGAAGGGGGCTATAGAACCCGAACCCATTCGGATTTGCGCGATGGCAAGAAAGGCTATAGGCTTCGCGATAGAAGAATCCGATTTGTCTGAAGGACCATGGGTTACCGTCTTACCGTCTCACAGACGTAGATCCTTCAGCAATCTTGGATCGACAATATTGGCTGCACGAGAATGTCCTGCCCCAGTAACTCTGAGGCTTGCTGTCGAACGGATCACGCTTTCTGAAGCAGAAATAGACACGGTCAAAGATACTCTAAGCCGGCTGCAGGCCGGCAAAGCAAGAGTAAAAATAGGACGGCTTGGAAGCGATGAGGGAATTGATGACATGAGATTATGCAGGATTGCCTCTCGCAGCCTCAGGGTATGGCTTGCGAATCCAGCCGGTTTGCGGACGAGTCTCCAGTTCTCTTCGGTTCAACCCGTCCCGTATTCCTATCTCTATTTAGCTGGTGAGGAAGTCTTTGCGGGCCGCAATATTACCATAAAAAGCCTCGAACCTGGGGTGGAGGAGCAAAGTCCACTTGAAGAAAAACCCGAAGCAGACCTAACCGAGGTCATACTCGATCTTTCAGAATGCATCAACGAGCTGTCTGCGTTGCCCATCGTCTTTCCAAAAGCGGAAGCACTGAGAGAAAGTGGCATTAGAGGTGTTTACTCCGCCCTGAAGGCACCCGAATGCTCGTCTGGTGGTATCATACTAGGAATTTCTGACCAAAACAGAGAAAATAGCTACGTACGGCACGGAAGTGACGATCGATCTCGCCACACCTATGTGGTCGGCTCAAGTGGAACAGGGAAATCGACGCTCCTTTATCATATGATTGTTCAGGATATTTGCAACGGTGAGGGCGTTACGCTCATCGATCCTCACGGCGATCTCTATAACGCGGTGCTCCGTTCCACACCTTTACATCGCCGGGAAGACGTTGTTCTCGTCGATCCATGCGATTTCGGCCATGTGGTAGGCATCAATCTTCTGGAATGCACTGATTCCAGATTCAGAGACGTAGAGATGAATTTCGCCGCCAACGAGATGGTGATGATATTTGACCGTCTCTACGACCTTCGGCAAACGGGCGGACCCATTTTTGAACAATACGTCAGAAACGCCATGTTGCTAGTCATGGATAGTCTGATTCCTGGGGGAACCCTTGTAGATGTGGTCAGGATTTTTGAAGATGACGGATATCGTCGTTTTCTCAAGGAGAAGTGTAAGAACCAACTCGTGCGGAGCTTCTGGGAAAAACAGGCCGAGAAAGCCTACGGGGATTGCAAACTAGAGAACATGGCGCCGTATATTACGAGCAAACTCAACCAGTTTGTCACAAACGCGGTTCTACGTCCCATCATCGGGGCCTCCCGGACTACCGTAAACTTCAGGGACGCCATGGACAGCGGAAAGATACTTCTCGTCAATCTCTCCAAGGGAGTTCTTGGCACTCTTGATTCGTGTCTCCTCGGCATGCTCATCATCGGCAAGCTATTCAGCGCAGCCCTTTCGCGTGTAACCACGTCACACGATAGACGAAAACGAATGAATGTCTACATCGATGAATTCCAGAATTTCACGACGGACAGTGTCGCGCACCTCATATCCGAAGCAAGGAAATTCGGGATATGCCTCACGCTCGCAAATCAAAACCTCACCCAACTCAGCACCGGCACCAGGAAGCTGAGCATACTTGACACAGTAATCGGCAATGTGGGAACGGTTCTCATCTTTCGAACGGGAGCCATGGACAGCGAGAAGCTTCAAACATACACCAAACCGGAACTGACTGCAGAAGACCTTCAGGAGCTTCCAGATTTCCATGTGGCGGCACGAATGCTGAGCGACAACATTCCTCAAAGACCATTCGTTTTCAAGACGATGCCTATGCCCAACCTTAGCGGGCGCGTTGTTGACACACACGAAATTGTCGAGAGCTCACGGCGGAAATACGGTCTGTCTCGAGACGCGGTTGAGAGGGCGATATCCCAGAAGATGATGGAACCTATAGCGAAAGATACGGATGCCGTATATGCAGACGAAGAACCCTCAGACAAATAAGTCCACAGAGTACATGTTTGGTTCTGACCGATTCTCACACTTGGAAAAGACGCCCCAAACATCTCGGGTGTTATCTGCCATTACCGCCCCGTTGCTTCGCCGTTATGGAACTATCACGTCTATCCCCTCCGGCAAAAGGTCGGTCACGACTAATAGCAAGAGAATTCAAATAGTTGGCATCAATCATGGTTGCGGCATTGTCATTGCTTAAGGGGTCTACATGACAAGCGGCGTTTGCAAGGGAAAAAACAACAAAAAGAACTGGATTACACTCCTGATGATTGTCGCATCCGGGCCTGCTCTCTTGGCCTGGTGGCAGTCGCCCCTGAGTCTTCCAGCGCTTATTAAGGAAGCACAGCCGTCGGTGGTCACGATCAGCGTCCTGAAGGCGAACGGCAACATAACCGCCTTGGGAACCGGCTTTTTCGCGAGCAAAGCTGGAGATATCATCACCAATAGGCATGTAATTGATGGGGCATTGCGCATCTGGGTGAAAACCCATGACGGTAAGATCTATAGAGTAAACCAAGTTGTAGGCATCGATAAACATAGCGACCTTGCCTCTATTCGGGCGAACATTCCCAAGGAACATATTCGTCCCCTACTGATCGAGACGTCCTTGCCCGAAGTGGGGGAGAGAGTGGTTGTCTTGGGAAACCCCAAGGGTCTGGAAAGGACCGCTTCCGACGGCATTGTCTCTGCTGTCCGTCACACGCCGAAGTTCGGAAAAGTAGTTCAAATAACGGCTCCGATATCACCAGGATCAAGCGGCAGCCCCGTGATAAACAGCAGGGGCAGTGTGATCGGCGTTGCCACCTTCCTCGTGGAAGGCCAAAATCTCAATTTCTCCATCTCCGGAGAAAGAGTGGAAAGGCTGGTCCATAGACCCAAGGACGTAAAGCAACGAAAGAAAACCTCGAACGGAACGTGTCTAACGAAATGAAGTCGGTACCTGAAAATGCGACCCCAGGGCAACAAAGACAGCTGGGGCACAAGAAGCTCCGCTATTCCTGTACCCTTCAAGACAAATAATTAGGTAGTGTTCGTCCGGAAACTCTGTTTTGGAGCACCGCCAGCACCCGTTGTCGAGTTTGCCTTCCGGTATATTCGTAATGTCTGCCGGTCACGCTCGTCAGATATCAGTATTTCATGCCCTTTTCCAGGATCCGGGGAACAGTAATCCCCGGCCGTGATAATGTCCCGCTCCTTATCTCCCCGATCAGGCCGATGCCAGCCTGATCCTCGCCATGACCAGGAGATTGTAGGAGACGATGCTGCTCAAAACATACCGTTTGAATCCCTCCCAGCCCGACCATGTGCAGCGGTCAAGACCGAAGGCCCTTTTGATAACCGATATCCCCGCCTCGATGCCGGCACGGAAGTTCCTGAGCTTCTTGTACACCCAGCTGCTCTTCGCCATATCGAGGACCGCAAGCCCCCGTTTCCTTGCAAAGACGGCGTCCTTTACCCCTCCTCTTTCGCAAAGGCAAGGCTTCCTTTGCCAGTTTCATGAAAATAAATTAATTGCAATTGCTCCTACTGCTGGCCAGATCCGCCGTCCGTTTTGCTCATAGAGCTTCGCCAATTGGTATGGTTCTCCCAGAGATCCAACCCATACTGAGCCGGTGGCTGTTTCTAGACATGCAACAGGCACATCGTCCCTGCGTAAAAACCAAAATCGATAGGCCGGTTCTTTCAATACGTCATCTGGCAAGGCAATTCTGAGCCTTTGCAGTGTACTTGGAAACACTTGAAAATCACTAACCGTTCCACTCTCGTAACCTGACGTGTCGAAATAACCGTTTCTGCATTCCCACTTGCGCATTCCAAAAACAGAATGTTTGAGAAAACAGGCGATGAATCTGTACGTGAGGATTGTCGGATTGCTTGGCGGCAGTTTCTTGGATATTGGCAGACCTATCCTTCCAGAGATCTCATCGAGTAACAGCCTGGGATCTTCATAATCGAGCATTTTGTCCCATATTTTCATCGGTTTCGGTGTTGGCTGGCCATCGTATCTTCGAAAAACATGGAAACGTCCTTCCCTGTCGAAATCCGCGATATGGCCGAGATTATTGTCAACCAACGACAGGCAATCATACAGTCCGCCGCCGGGATGAGTCTCTATAACCTTTAAGTCTCCAAAGTACCTGCGCTGGAGTTCACTGACAATCTGCCATGAAGCGACTTCAATTAACTGCCTGTTCATTGGGGCTCCTCATTGCTGACATCTCGAATCGGTTCAGATGATATCGGAAAATGAGAACTGAAAGGAATATCTTTTCAGCTGCAGGTTTGGGATTGCCCTTGAAGCCAGAATAACCCGGTTATGAAAATCACCCGCGACGAGTAATCCCCTAATCTGGGGGTCGCCCGTTTCGACTATTGAACCCATATATGACAGTATCTGTGCGATCGCTTCCGGTGAGGCTTTACCTGCTTTCAATTCTATTACGACGGTACTACCCTTTTCGTCTCTTGCTGTTATATCAATTCTCCCCGCCTCTGTAATCCTTTCTTTCCCTCCGTCTATTATTGTCAGGCCCGGCTCCAGTTGCGCAATGTTTGTCCTCAATGCCATTTGCAGGTCACGTTCCAGACCGAAAGTGATTTCCTCCGCTTCAAGAATTTCCTTTTCGCCGCCTTCTTCATTTTCGTCGTCAAACTCTCCGACTATCTCATCGGCATAGCCTATATCTCCATCATCGTCCGGCTTTATGAGCAATACCTTTCCCGGCAGGTCCTTTAATATCCAGCCGTTGTGCCTGAGCGCGCTTCTCAGTTTGTGAGAGGTGTCCAGTGTGGGATCAAGCCCGTCCGGTATGGAAGCAGGGTTCTGCCGCAACCACCCTTTCATTTTGTAAGAAGCAGCCGTTCCGTCTTCGTTCTTAAGTACAATCAGGTGCTCTTTCGGCATATACCACCTCTCATCTTTCGTTCTGTCATTTTATGCTGTCTAATAATTTTGTTCCGGGTGATAATCTCTGTCTTTTCTGCCTGCGATCTTGTCTATTGTCCGTTCAACGGAATCGTCTGACATCTCCCGAAGGAGGGCTTCTATGGCATTATACGTTCCTGTTAATCTACATTACACTAACAACCCTGCCGTATCAAGCAAGTCAGCTCCTTTTGTGGTTCCCCAAGACACAACTGCCTACCTGAGGATCTGGTCCATCTGCGACCTGTCGGCCATGACGACCGTATCGTGGTCATGCCTGAGAGGTGTGCGCAGCTCGATATCCTCGATGAGGTAATACAATTGTAGATAAGTATCTTCATTAGACACCCGAAAAGTCCCTCGCTGCCATGCGGCAGTTTTTAAAGGGAAACAATCACCGAAAAATATAATAATCGGAGGTATATCAGATGAAAACCCTTCATTTTGGGGACGTCCATCTTCACAATGGCCATCTCTATGAAGAGATCGTGAAGTGCTGCCTGTACATACTTGCAAGGGCAAGGGAAGAGCGACCGGACCTTATCATCATCCCCGGCGACATCTTCGATCTGTACAGGGACAACTGTGGGCTCAGGATAGGCACCCCGGCGACGCTGTTTGCCGCGGATTTTGTCAGGTGCCTCGCCGAGATAGCACCCGTAGTCATTATCACGGGCACACTGTCTCACGACCCGCAACACGCAATCGAGATCTTCACCAGGCTTCACACAGAATGCCCCGTACGCACGGTCACATCGCTTGAACAGATAGGAATCGTGGAAGGGGAGTTCGTCAGTATCAATGCAGAGAACGTTCAGGAATACGTTGAGAGCAGTCTTCTTATGGCGGTCGTATCCTGCCTCCCTTCGGTCACGAAGGCTGGCGTGATAGCACGGTTCGGCCTTTCCGGAATCGATGAGGGAAACCGTGCCACGGAGGAGCTCGTAAGGGACGTCTTCCAGGCGTGGGGCGTAACGAACGGCATTGCCAGACAGTCTGGAGTACCGGCCATATTCGCCGGGCACTGTACCGTCAAAGGTTCGGTTACCTCCACTGGCCAGAAGATGATCGGAAAGGAGCTGGAGTTCGGTATAGCCGACCTGAAGCTCGCAAACTGCGGCATCTATTGTTTGAACCACATTCACAAGGCACAAAAGATCAATTCGAACATCTTCTACTCGGGCAGCGTCACCCGCCTTGATCACGGGGAGACCGAGCACAAAGGGGTGTTCTTTCATGAATTTTCCCGGGAAGGTGCGATCACGTCCCGATTCGTAGAAACGCCGGCGCGGGTCATGAAGACCGTATCGGTGACCGACGGTAGCCTGCCGGACGACTCTCTGCTGGAAGGCATCCAGGAGGGAGATATCGTTAGGATCAAATTCATGGTCAGGGAAGACGAACTGGCTAAAGTGGATGAACAAGCGCTGAAGAAAGCCGCCATTGCGCGGGGCGCCGTCGATGTAACCTTCGACAAGGACATCATCCCGATTCAAAGGGTGCGGTCCGAAGGGATATCGAAACTTAAAACCCTCCAGGAGAAACTTGCCGCGTGGGGCGTGACCACAGGCGAAGACATTACTGATTCCCTCAGGGAGAAGCTGGACCTCCTGTCGTCCACGGAACCGGATAAGATACTTGAAGGGTACTCAAACAACGGCAAGGAGGCAAGAGATGACACCGAACGCCTTGTTGCTTAGAAAATTCCGCGGCATCAAGGACGGCATGGGGCTTGACGAGGTGTTACTGGACTTCTCTTCCCTCCCGAACGGGACGATAGTCCTCATGGGCGAAAACGGAAAAGGAAAGACAACGATACTGGACAACATGCAGCCGCATAGGATCATGCCGTCAAAAGTGAAGAAATACTCCACTGACGCATTCAACTATTACGATGAGTGCTACGGTGATGACGCGTGTAAAGAACTGTATTGGACGGGCGATGACGGGCAGAAATACCGGACCCTCATCAATATCAACGCGGACAAAAGGAAGCAGGAAGCCTATCTGTACCGGATAGACGAGAACGGCAGGCAGAATCCTCTCAACCCCGATGGAAAGACGGGCAGCTACGATGCCGCCCTCGAAGCCATTCTCGGCAAGCCCGAGCTGTATTTCATCTCTGATTTCCGGGCGCAGAACGCCAAGTACGTTTCGGATTATTCAAACGGCGACATCAAGGAGATCCTGGCCGAATTCCTGGGCATTGAATACATCAGGACACTGTCCAGGAATGCCCGACTCCTGTTCACGGAACTGAGCAAGACGCTCAAAAGCGTCTTGGAACAGAAACAAGGCCTCCTCGACCGGCTGTCCCATAAAGACGCCAGGGAGGCGGAACTGAAGACCCTGCAGCATAAGGTATCGGCCCTGGAGAAGATCCTCGAAGCGAAGGAGAAGGGAAGGGCCGACCTGGAAGACGCGCTAACGGAAATACGTTCGACGGAGGCTCTGCAGGCAACCCTGGTTCTCCAGAAACAGAAGCTTGCTGACGAAATAGCGCGTAAAGAAGGGATCATCACCAAGATAACGGCCGACGGCAAGAAAAGGGTGGAAGCTATCGCAACGAAGGTCCGTACAATATCGGACAAGAGGGCCCGAGCCAAGGCGCTCGCCGCTTCTGCCTATACCAAAACGCTGAAGGTTGCGGAACTCAGAGCCAACGAAACGAAAAAGGCCGGTCTCCAGAACACCGTCTCTCGTGCCGAAAACGAGCTGACAGAAGTTCGCAACAAGCTCAAAGAGCTGGCGCAGACCGAGAGGGCTCTCAGACAAAAAGAAACTGCCATGTCGCAGTATTCCCATAAGGCCGACCTGGAGATTGCCAGGATGAGGGCCGAGCGGGATAGCATGCAAAAAGAGGCCGGCAAGCTTCGCGACGTCCCCTGTAAGGACACGGCGATGGCGTCGGCCTGTGAATTTGTGAAGGATGCCGCGGAGGCGTCCAGACAGCTGCCCGGCAAGATGGAAGAGCTGCAGCAGTTCATCCAGAGGTCCGAGGAGGAGAGAAAGCGTCTCCGCAACGAAGCCCTTCCTCTCTCAGAGGCCTGCAAGGACAAAGCAGCCCTCGAAGCGAAGGAAACCCGGATTTCCCGTGAACTCGCCGCCGCAAGGAAAGGTCTTACCGAGTGCGATACCGCTCTCACAGAGGCCAGAAGACTTGAGATCGAGATCGCAGAGTCCGTAGCAGCCCAGAAGACCCTGCCGGAACTTGAGCGACAGCATGCAGAGCTGAAGACCGAGAAATCGGAGGAAGAGGTCCGCATCTCAAAGGATGTGGACACCCTGCAGCAAGAAATAAGGGAAGCGGCAGAAAGAAGGAACGCCATAATCATTGACGAGGGCATCGGCCTTCGCAGAAAGGAAACAGAAGAGAAGATCTCTGTCCTGAAGGAAAATATCAGCACGATAAGGGCGGAAGAGAAGGTGTTGGCCAGAAATGTCGGTGCCCTCGAGGTCGAGGTGAGCGCGTATCCGGCGCTGCAGGAACAGCTTACGGCCGTCGACAAACGCGCAGAATATCTTGGTAGCGAAGTAGCGGAATGGACCATCATGGCAAAAGCCCTCGGAGATGAGGGCATTATAGCCCTGGAGATCGACGATGCCGGCCCCGCCATATCCAAACTTGCCAACGACCTGCTAAGAGAGGTTTATGGCAACAGACTCACAATCCGTATCGACACCCAGGATACCACCGGGAAAAAGCTCAAGGAGGATTTCGATATCACCGTAATCGACGGCCGGTCGAACAAGACCAAGAGCATCAAGAAGGTGTCCGGGGGCGAAAAGGAACTCCTTGAGGATCTCATACCCAAGGCGGTCAGTCTCTTCAACAAGGAGAGAACGGGCCGTGGAAGCTCAACGCTTTTCACGGACGAACGCGACGGGGCCCTCGATGCGGCCAGAAAGAGGGCATTCTTCCTCATGAAGACCAGGGTTCAGGCTCTGGGAAATTTCAGACAGGAGTTCTGCATCACCCACACACCGGAACTCGTCAAGATGGCCAATGGCGTCATTGAGCTTAAAGACGGCACGGTCAGCATGTACAGCAACCAATAAACCCAAAACAAGGAGATCATATGGAAACCAACACCGCCAGCAACACTGGTGTGATTTATAGTATCGACAACGGCGTCGAAGAATTCATTACGCCCCTTCTCGGCACGTCAATGGCCGGAACACAGTATGGCGGCATCGTGCGACCGGGCGTGATGGTCCTTCGGAAAGAAGGCGTCACGGAAGAAGACAAGAATAAGTTCGCTGATATGTGCGGAACCGGGGCCAAATGGGACGATATCGACAAGGCGCTAGGACCCGTGACCGCCCCGGAAAGGCTGAAAGGCAAATCGAAGCTTGTCCCGCTCAACGTGGACTTTTTCACGGTCAACAGAAGGGATTGCCTCAATCCGGACAATGCAAACCTTGTCATGGAGAAGTACGCTGATACCGATGGCAAGTTGCGTTCCATCCCGGTCTGGTTTCCCATCAATGAATGGTGGGAGCTGATACCGCACAGCCTGACATCCTTCGGAAAGACCCGGGGCATCAAGCACAAGAGTTCATTCATCCCGGTGAAGGATTCGCTGGGCCGGGTCACCGAGGTAAAGAGGGTATGCGAAACACCCGAGCATGTCGAAAGAGGAAAGCGTATCTTCGGCGGCAGGTCATGGGGGCAGAAAGACTGCGATCCCGAGAACTGCGAGGAGTACCAGGACGGGAGCTGCAAGCTCAGAGGCCGGATCCAATTCATGGTCCCCGGTTTGTGCGGCGGCGACATGTGGGTGATCCCCACAACGTCCTTCTACTCTCTGTCGGCCATCAAGCAAACACTCAACAGGGTCTACGAGGTGACGGGCGGAAGGATCGCCAACATAATCTACAGGGGCGAGACGATATTCACTCTCCGCAAGAGGCTGGCCACGGTACCCACTATTGATTACGAGACCGGGGAACCAAAGCTGCGAAAGCAGTACCTCATCAATCTCGACCTGAACATCGACCTGTTTGAACTCGCCAAGATGTATGAAACAAGGAACATCCTTGCCAAGGGAAGGCAGGCCGCAGGTATCCTGACAGACGGCGCCAATGTGGTAGACATCACCGAAAGGGTCAGACAGGATCGGTCGGTCCAAGAAGCCGATGAGATACCGGACGGCTCGGATGCGCGCCAGGAAGCGGTTGTCCCGGAAGGACCGAAAGAACCGCCCGCCGCCTCAGAAAAGGCTCCTGAGAAGAAATACGCATCAGGAGCCCCCGGCGGACAGCAGGGTGGAGACCAGAAGGGAGCCCCCCTTCCCGACCAGATTGCTGCTGTCAGGAAACTGTGCACCGCATTTCAGATACCCGCAGAGTTTGTCGACAGGGAGATAGCCATCCTGGATACCCGGGAAAAGGCTGCCGCCGTTATCAAGGAGCTGAACAAGGGGGACCTGTCACGCTTCTTGCCTAAATGATGGCGCAATAGGGCATGTACGATAAGGAGGGCTTAATTGCCCTCCTTTTTTTGGGCCCTCTGTCCGTCTTGCTTTCGCCTTTCGCGGTCGCATGGTAACAAAGAAAGGCCTCTTCGTGAAACACAAATAACTTTTGTTACTAAGGAAAACTAAACTACTGAAGCTGGTTGGTATCGTGACTTGCACTAACTGTGTGTAAGGACACGTTGAGGGGGGTCATCTGAATGGATAACAGCAAGACAATCGGCGGTACCCTGAAGAAAATAAGGGAATCACTCAACATCAAACCATCGGAACTCGCCGAAACGGCTGATGTAACGCCGTCCTATATATATCAGGTCGAAGGTGACACGCAAATGCCCTCGAGCGAGTATCTCGACACGCTCATCAAGATATATGTGAGCAAATCCAATGAACCGCCCGAAGATAAGGTCCGGCGGATCACGGAACTCATCGAGATGACAAAAAGCCAGTATATCGAGAAGAACCAGTTGAGGATCCGGAAAAAGGCGGAGCGGCGCTACGACGTACTGTATGAACTTGTATCGGAAAACTGAAACATGAGACTCGGTCCCAAAAGAAAGCCAGTGTTGACACCCATGGCAGAACCTCCCGCTGAGTTCGACCAGGGAGCGTCGGCCCTTAAGATCAGCGCTGCATCGATCAGGGAGGCCGTAAGGGCTAAGGTCCCGCCGAAGAAGAAAAAATACGACACCAACGAGAGGATCAACGAACTGTACATCCAATGGTCGTCAGGCGACAATCACGCCGTCAATATGTACGATGAGTTAGTCTATCAATTCTACACCATATACAAGCCTAGGATAGTGTCCATAGCCAAGAAATACAGGGCCCTCAGCCCCGTCTTTGACGAGGAGGACCTGCACCAGACAGGGCATCTTGCCATCATACAGGCCCTGAAGAAGTACCAGCACTCCCAGGACATAGACATGAAATTCTCCACATACCTTGAATGGTCCATCAAGAACGTCTTCCAGAGGGCCATAGGGAGCAAGGACAAGTACGTGGAGGTCTACACGCCCGACGACGAGCTTTACAAAACGATGGACTATCATGATTTTCAGCTTAAGAAGAAGGATCTTGTCAGCGCAGGATACCACTATCTGGTCAAGACAAAGCTCTGTTATATATCCGACGTTGTTCAGGCTGGAGAGCAGGAAGTACCCGGCAGCGCCATGTACGACCTTGAACATGACTACATGGATTCCTTCAGGGAAAAACAAGGGGAGGCAGGTCCGGCAGAACCGCAAGAAGGGGCACGCGATGACGAACGTGATATCGAAGAAAGCTCAGACATGGCGGCCCCTTCGCCGGCAAGGGCCAGTGCGGAGCACGACGCCGATAATGGAAAGCAGAGACTGCAGATGATCGATGTCATTTATCACAACTGGACCAGGCAGCAGAACGGGACCAGGCAGCGGCAATACGAGCCGACCGTCCGGAGCATATATGACCTTTTCAAGGACCACGCCATCCATATTGCTGACAGATGCCACTCCGCGCTCATTCCCGTCAACATGACGGAATTCGAGGAGACGGTAATGAAATCGATATCCCTGAGTATTCGTGATTACGAGAACGACAAGCTGCCGGGCAGCAGGTTTACCCAATATCTTGAGCTGAAAGCACGGAGAGAGCTGGGGAAAATGAATATAACAAGATTCTCCTCCGAAAGGACCATATCCGACGATGCTTGACGAGGACGCAATAAGGAAACTGGTCAGGGAGAAGGCGACAGAGGTGGCCCTGCCACGCGAAGCGCTATCGGGCGACTTCATAACATCCAAGGAGTTCGCCCTCCTTCTGGGGATGTCCACTAATAGGCCACGAAGACGTCTGCTGGTCTATCTGTCTATGATATCTCAAGGTAGAAACCTTGAGACTATTCCGTGGGAAATCAGAGAGTGTTTCGTGGGACATAAACCTGTCGTGTACGTCTACCAGGGAAGCGGGTCTGTCAATTATGAATATCGGATTGCCATAAAGGACCTGCACGGGAAATTTCAGGCTGCGGCGAAAGAGATGGCAACTGCCCGGACGAGCGTGGAATCGGTCTACGTAAAACCAGCGACGCTAAAACAACTCAAGTATTTATCGATACGCTTCAAAACCGACATCAGCAGCGTGATTGACATCCTCGTCAATAAGGAACTCGAAGGCGTTCGGCTAAATGGGTAGAACCGTCAATAGGGGGCACGACCCCCCGTGTCACCTAACACGACCCCCCGTGTCACCCAGTACAATAAGGAGGCATCCATATGAAGTATCTAGGAAACGTCAAAACATCATTGATCAACGAGAAAGAGGATTATAAGGGGCTTTTCGACCCTCTTGCCGACGCGGAGCTGAGCGACCTTCGTGAGAGCATCAAGGCATCCGGCATAATCAACAATCTTATTGTGGAACGCACCGGAAGGGAATACGTCCTTCTCTCGGGTCATCATAGGAAGCAGATAGCCGCAGAACTGGGAATGGACGAGGTCCCCTGCTCCCTTGCCGAAACCCAGAACGAAAAGATCGAAGCCCTTTTCGACAATGCCAATCGTCGCCAGCTGACCGAGCAGAGGCGCAAAGAAATGATCAAATTAAAAATGGTCATGACCCGTAAATTCTACTCTGACGGTCTTATCCCTGAACTGTACAACCTCCTTGAAACGAAGAAGATCAAGGCCTCTCTCGCCGACCGCCTGATATGCCTGAGTACAGAGGACCAACAGGCGATCCTCGAGTCCCTCACTGTAGAACCGAAAACCGTTCCCAAAGAAGTCCAGAAGAAACATGAGGATGAAACAGCCAGGCTGGTCGAGACTCATCAGAACGAAATCAGTGCCCTCATCAAGAAATACGAGGGCACCATCGAGAGCCTCACGGCCGATCTTACCCGCTCCCGCGATAGACTGAACGTCCTCACGCAGGATAAGAAGAGAGCCGAGGAGAATCTCAGAGAGAACAATCGGACAGTTGAGAGCCTCAAGATTCAGGTCAAACAGAAACTTGATGAGCTCGAGGAGAAGAAGGGAACCTTGACCGTCGAGGTCAGGAAAGAGTTCGAGGCCCAGATAACCGTGCTCGTGAAGGAGCGCGAAACCCGGGAAACAGCGATAAAGGCCAAGCAGGATGAGATTTCCAACCTCAACGAAAGCATTACCAGTCTTAAGAACAAAATCGACGGTCTTGAATCAAAAAGCAAACTGTGGGAGCTCGAATGCCACCGGCTTGCAGAACAATACAACAAGACGGTCCAGCACTATTCCAATCCGGCCCTGGTTGAAGTCCAGCTCCAGGTGGTGTCAGAACTCGTTGAAGCCCTCGTTCGTTTCGTGAAGAACCACAAGTGGGATCAGGACACGCTGAACATGTCCGAGAAATACCGGAAAGACCTTGACGACCAGATGATACGCCTCTCAAAGGAGATCCGGACGAACCAGAAAGAGGTGCTTACGGCCGAAGGGGCGCGGACGAACGTGGAGAAGGCGCTTCAGAAGGGAAGGCCACAACTCAAGAGCGTAAAAAAGGCAGCGGAAGCGTAGGTCCGGCCTGGAGAGGTGATACGTTGAGCCCCGTCGAACAGGAGCCGATACTCTCCGACAAACTGACGGATATCAGGCCTTGCGATGACTTCGCCGATGAAATGAGACGCTCCGCCCTCTATTACAGGCAGTGTGGATTGTCGATCATTCCTGTCCGGGGCAAACCTTACACATACGGCGAAAACGACGAGGAGAAAGAGAAGAATTCCAAGATGCCCCTCGTGAAATGGGTTGAGTACCAGCTTAGGTTTGCCACAGAAGACGAGATCGGCGAATGGTTCGAGAAATGGCCTCTGGCAAACATCGGGTTTGTTACCGGCGAGATCTCCGGCGTCGTGGTTGTAGATTTCGATTCAAGAGATGCCGTCCTTATGGCAAGGTCCCGGGGTTACCTTGACACCCCGGTGGCCAGGACGGGCAGGGGATGTCACGCATATTACCGGTATCCCATGGGAAGAGAGGTGCGCAATTCCGCGGACAGCACGGTAAAGGTCGATATCCGCGGCAATGGCGGCTACATCGTTCTTCCGCCCTCGATACACTACTCAGGCAGAAGGTACGAATGGGTCAGGAACCGCGCAATCGGAGATCTTCCCTTCGGCGAACTTCCGAAAGAGTTCATCGTGAAATCCGCCCGAACGGGCAACAGGGAAAGAACGGGCCTCAAGCCGCTCTATCACGGGGTAGGGAAGGGGAGCCGCAATGATGCGCTCGCCCGTCTTTGCGGAAGCTGGATAAATGACGGCCTCAACGGCGAAGAATGCCTCACGATGGCGCACGTATGGAACAGCATGAACAATCCGCCTCTTTCGGACAGAGAGGTCGGGGCCGTCGTAAAGAGCATAATGAGGTACCGGAAAGTCGATCAGGGTTACGCGGGTGAAATGTTCTCGCGTGTCAATAACGTCTTCACCCTGCCGGTGTTCACCTGTTATGAAAAAAGGGCGGGAAAACCGGGCAGAATGGAGTGTCGGGTCCCTGCGAACAGCGGCACGCTGGCATGGACGGTATCGTCCAACGGTGAATATGGTCTGGGAGGCGCCTTTGATGAACGCGTGTTCTCAGTTATCATGGAACTCACAGCCAGGCTCAGGCTTCCCATAAGGAACCCCGTGAATATCGGCAATTTCTGGGAAATCGCGAAGGCCCTGGGAATGGAAAAGCCCTGCGTCGATGACTACCGCATGATCGCCAATTCCATCAAGCGGATCGCCACAACGTCGATAGACGCGCGGCTCATGCATGAAGGCAAGACAACCCTTGAAACCATGTTCCATGTCTTCGATAAGGTGTTGTTCAAGGCGGGAAGGGCGGATGGCGGCTACTACAATATGGTTTACCTGAGCGATACCCTGCTGAAGAACGTGAATGCGGGTTATTTGCAGCTGATAGACCTCAAGGCCCAGCGACCGCTGAAATCTTCCATCGCACGGGCCCTTCACAGGGTGGTCTGCGGCAGCAGCGCGAACGGATGCGTCTCGGTCACCATCTCCTATCGGGAAATCTGTGAACGGGTCGGTCTTTATCGGCATGACGACATCACAAGGGGAAGGCAGCAGCTCTCCCAGGCCCACCGCGAACTCCGCATGCAGAAGGTCATAGGCCAGATTGCATGGAATGGCGATTCTGTCACCTATAAAAGATCTGCAAAAACGACCGCTTAAGACCTCTATCCCCTAGTACCACGATGATGGAAAAGACATCGCCGGTAAGGTTCCTCTCCTTCGACCCCGGTACTGTCAAGGGCATTCATTTTCGTAGGGTGAAGACAACCTCAGGTACTCGTCCCTGTTTCCTTGGTGGCAAACGCGTCTTTTTCCGTTGTGCCAAGCTGTTGAGCAAGGTCGGACCCCGACACCTCGGGAAATGTGATGTCCACATACTTTGGGGGAAGGTCAAGGGTGAACGCTTTGTAAAAGTGCCCCTGGTACCTCATGTAGAACTGGCGCTGCGCCAGTTGCAGGACGTTCGCTCCGGGGATCAGCCTGTCGTCCATTTCTCTGAGGGTGGTTCGTCCCGTTGAATCGTCGGGCGTGATGATGGACTGGAACTTCTTTATAAAGGGGGTCGAGTCCTCCATGTATCGTGCGGTCTCCGGATGGTTCACCCTCAGGAAGATCAATGCGTTCATGTTGTCAAGGATGCCTCTGGCCGACTCCTGCCCTATCTCCTGTTCGATCAGGGCGATTGACTGTGTGTAGAACGATAACCACACGTTCGCGCCGCCGGCCTTGGAAAACAGGTCCTGTATGCCCTGATAGAGAACGTTCTGTCCCTCGTCGATGTGAATACACAGGGGCGGGTTGAGCTTCTTTCCGGAGGAAAAGAACCTTCCTACCATCGACTGTATCATGGAGATCAATACCCGGGCTATGATATGGGCGGTCCTTCTTGCGAGCAGCGACCCCGTATTGCAGTAAAGGATAACGCCCCTGCCGTCCTCGAAGCGCTTCACAAAATCGTTGGCGAAGCTCTTTCCTATGATCTTGCCGGTATTGCCCGTGGAAAGGGCGGATACCGTGGTTCGCAGCGACGACGAGACCTTCGAGAAGAAGTCCTGCGGCGAGTGGAGGATCTTGTCGAGGCTGGCAACGACATCCGCCGCCTCCGGAGTGCTGTCCGGAAGAAGGGCGATCTCTCTTCGCAGCGCTTCAAGGGCAAGATAGTCCATCTTTTCCCTTATCTGGTTAAAATTGGTGTTGAGCCGCGTCGCGCGTTGCTGTGAAAGGATGGCCAGGCCCGCTATGATCGCCTGGGTGACTTCGGAGGCGATGGCAATATAGAAATCGTCCTTGGCCTTGATTCCGGAAATCACGTGGTCCACGAGTTCGTCCTGCATGTAGTAGTGGGACAGGGGATCGATCTTGATGGAGTGGTCGGGGTAGATCGGGGTAAGGAGCATCACGTCATCGAGCCGGCCCGACTCGGCGGCATACTGTATCATCCGGCTGAAAAGGTCGACGTCGCCCTTGGGGTCTATGATGACGGTGTTGTAGCCTTTTTTGATATCCTGGCCGACGATGACCGACAGAAGGCCCGTCTTGCCGACGCGGGTGGTGCCGAAAAAGCCTATGTGGCCACTGCGGTCGGGGTCGGGGATCACTATATCGATGTCCTTTGACCTGTCCTCCATATTGACCCCCCGGCCGATATGGGTCACGCCGTTGTTGGGCGCGAGATGCCCCTTGCTGTTCAACTCCCGCAATGCGTCAGTTGCCGATTTAACGGATTCCATATGCCCTCCGGAGTCATTCATGATTCCCAAAGGATAATACTTTCAACCCGGCCGTCAATCTGAGATGGGTCCATTGAAGTAATACACAAAGGCGAAAGCGATAGTCCACCTATGGGGGCTTTGTGTGATTCCGGTCTTAAAGGTCGGGTACCTGGTGCCCGGAACGATTGTGAAACGACTTCCACATTACGACTCCTTCGCCGTTCTGTTGACCGGTACGGAGGTTGTCGCCCGCCTTCCGGAGAGGTACGCCAACAGGAAGTCCCTGCTGGGGCAGAGTATCGTAGCGGCCGTTTTCAAGTTTGACGAGGACAGGATGATTCTCAGTCAACGTTCCCCGCAATTCTATCGGAGGATTCTCGAACTGGCCCTCGCGCCGCTGATAAATGAAGAGAAGGTCAAGGTCAAGCGCGCGGCATCCGTCGAGAAGGGGGGGTTCGTCAAAATATCCATTCAGAGCCTGAACGGCATAGACCCGGTAAAGGAATCCATCCCCTATCTCAAAGACGTGCGGATGTACACCGATAGCACTATCACCCTTGTGCAGCATAGCGACGACATCAGGCAGTACATCGCGAACGCGCTTGCACCCGCTCCCGCCAGTAAAATCACCAAAGTAATATATTCGAGCAATCTCAGGGAGGCGACCGTCAGGGTTGACCCCCAGTACTACGGATTGTTCGTCGGCAAAGGGGGCGTCAATGCCGCGACCGCGGCGAAGCTACTCGATATAAGGATCTTGATAAAGAAGGCCGACTAACACCCCTTTGAGGCGGGGCAAAGAAAGAGGAGGAAAGATGGAGAACACAACATCGGGCGAACAAGTCACGGATATAAGCGAAGTCGAGCGGAAACGACAGGAAAGGATCGACAAAAAGCTCCAGCAGATCCGGGACCCCCGCAGTATCGTCATCGCTCCGAAGGTCAGGGACGTCCATTTCCTGGCCACCATGCTCTACACGTTTGACAAGGCCGTCAACAACATGCGCTTGAACGTCGGGCTGAGGGTGCCCGTGGCAGACCTTAAGACGAAACGGGACGACATCGCAGAGTTTACGAAAGATATCACCGAGTACATGAGGGCCCTGGGTGCCGGCAATTACGGGAACTACTATTATCTGGGCGGCAACCAGTCGGTGAGTCCCGAACAGAAACAGTTCCTTGCAAAGCGGAACAACACGTATGTCTTCATTCCCAGCACGACGGAAGGTGAAAGCCTCGCCAATCTGATCATCAGCCTTGATTCCGCCTTCTGCGAATTCAAAGTGAAGTTTCCCTTAACGGACCTGAACAAGATCAGTGAGGCCATGGACCACATGAGGGGCCTGGTCAGGAAGTGCCGTGACCTTGTTTCCAATATCGCATCGCTGACGAACACTCGTTTCATCGAGCCAAGAGGGCTCGCCACGTATCTCGGAGAGGAAGGGACACAACGCAGTGCTGGCAGCGGGCGAACCACCCAGAAGGAAACCCCGTGACAAGGACACCGACAGCGGTCTTTCTTGCCCTCCTTGTTGTCCTGGCCGCGGCTCCATCATCCCGTTCATCGGACATTCAACAAATGAACTACCAGTTTTCGTATGAGGGCGCGGCCAGGCAGCTGGCGCCGCAGCCGGTACATGTGATCTGCGACAAATGTCCGCCGATAACAGGCGTGACGATAGCACAACGGGAATCAATGCCGGTGGCCGTGAGGTTTTCGGAAGACATTATGCCCGCTGAGCCAGCGCGACCCATGGAGCCACGCGAAACCACGGTCCATTTTGCAAAGAACAGCTACGTCTTGAACAGTCCCGAGAAGGCAAGGCTGGCCGCATTTTCGCGAACCGCTCACGAGATCCTTTCCAAGGAGAAAGGTGCCGCGGTCACCGTCGAGGGTTACACCTGCGATCTGGGAACCAAGAGAACCAACGACCGCCTCGCCCGGAAACGTGCCGCCGCAGTCGGGAAGCTCATGATCAAAGAGGGTGTCCGACCTGACTCTGTCACGGGGAAAGGCAAGTGCTGTTATCTGACGCAAGACCCCTCACAGAGGCACGTGAACCGAAGGGTCACGGTGTCGATCGCTGACAAAGGAGGCAAGAAGTGAAGAAAAGGTGTCTGGCTATGGCGTGTGCCGCAATAGCCCTGATTCTCTCGGCAGGTTTCTGTTACTGCCAGGGTGAGCACGCCCACGTAAGGGAGAAGCTCGCGAAAACGCACCCCAATATGGCAGTGTCAGAGATACGGGAAACGCCAATTGCCGGGGTGTTCGAGCTTGAAGTCGGTCCAAACGTCCTCTACTACCACCCGGAGAAGGGCCTTATGATCTTCGGGGAAATATGGACCGTGGAAGGGAAAAACCTTACCGCTGACCGCAGGACTGAGATCGCATCAAATAAGGCGAAGGATATCCCTCTCGACACGGCTCTCAAGTTGGGCCGGGGCCCGAACAAGGTAATCGAGTTCACGGACCCCGACTGTCCATACTGCAGAAAAGCTTCCGCATTCTTCAAGGGAAGGGAGGATGTGACGCGGTACGTCTTCTTCGTGCCCTTTGCAAGTCACAGGGGCGCGGAGCAGAAGGTGCGGTTCATTCTCTGTTCAGATAATCCTCAAAAAGCATACGAGGAGGTGATGGAAGGCAAGGTTGACGGCAAGTCCGTGAATACCTGCAACTCCCAAAAGGTATCGGACACCATGAAGATGCACAAGGACATTGGAGTGAAGACCGGCATTCAGGCCACACCAATGTTCTGGGTCAACGACACAGCGGTGAGGGGCGCCGACATCCCGATGATAAAAGGTCTGTTGACGAAGAAATAACCAACAAAACAAGGAGGTTACTATGGAAGGCAGAATCAAATCGTTTCTTAACGTAATCGCACTAAGGCGGGTCGTGGCGGCGGCGTCGTTCGCAGTACTCATGCTGGTTGTCGGCGCACTGAATGCCCATGCCGTGACGACTCCGGAAGAAGGCAGCTTCATGTATGATGCCTACGATGTCGTGGTCAACAACCTTCTCAAAGGACCGTTCGGCTATGTCGCTGCCATGTTCGTCTTCGTGACCGGCATCGCCATGTTCTTCAGGCAGTTGATCATCCCCGGTGTCATCGCAATGGTCTGCACGGCCCTTATCATCAAGTCCGACAGCATAATCACATCGCTCGGCGCGCTGATCCCGTAATTAAGGAGGAAAGGGCAGGCTTCTTCCGCGGGCCTGCCCGTTGACGCTATGAAAAAATGGTTTCCTCAGTACCTGGCACAGCCGTTCATGGTGCTCAGCCTGGAGCCTGACGAACAAATGCTCATTATAACGGGCCTCCTGATGGCGTTCACCATCGGTGGCTGGTACATGTGGGTATTGTTGTTTGTGGGTCCCTACGTCTACATCAAGGCAAAAAAGAAATACCCCCGGGGTTTCTTCAAACACGTGCTCTATATCCTTGGATTTACGAAGCTTGAAGGATACCCCACGTATTATGAGGAGAATTTCATCGAATGAGAATCAAGACCTATCTTGAAGAAAAGCTGAACCTGACCACCGAGAACAGGCTCCTCAAGTTTGCCATAACCGTGCTCGGCGTCGCTCTTATTGCCAACGTGTTCGTCACCTGGGGGCTGCTCGTGCGCACAAGAACGATCATAGTGCCTCCTGTGGTCAACACAAAGTTCGAGCTCTCCGGCGCAAAGTTCTCCGATGAATACATCAAGATGATGGCCAGATACATCGTGGCCATCGGCCTGAATTACACGCCGAGTTCGGCCCGGGCAAACTTTGAAGAGCTGCTTGGTCTTTATGATCCAACCACTTACGAAGAGAAGAAACGAGAGTTCTACGAATTAGCCGAAATAGTCGAGACGACGAAAGTCACCAACATCTTCTTCATCCATAGGATGAGCATAGACGAGAGCAAGAAACAGATCGAGATCAAAGGGGTAAGAAAACAGCTTGCAAATGAACAGAAGATCAAAGAAGGTCAGGAAACATACCTGATCGAGTATTCCAATAACAATGGCAGATTTTCCATAGTACGCATAACCCAGCAACAGGAAAGCAAATAGGAGATTTGAATGAATGTGTATAACCGGATGTTCCTACCGGCAATATTCTTCCTCGCGTCCCTTGTGACACCGGCTTACTCACAGACCTGCGGCCCACAGGGGTGCCCTCAGGGCAATCAAGCGGTTCAAGAACCGGCCCGGCAGCAGCCGCCTGTCGTTCAATCCTTTTACGGCAATCCTCCCGAGTCACAGCAGCCGGCCCAACGGCCCCCGCAGGAAGGAAAGCCGGTGCGGCAGAATCCTCCGATCCCCGGCAAGGCCGTGCCTGATGCCAAGCCTGCCGCGGCACAGCCAAAGGGTGCGCAGCAGAAGGCCTCCCCGAAGAAAACCTCTCTCGTCGAATTCACAGAGGTCTCCGGCGCCGATCAGACGGACGGACAGTACATTGCCAACCAGAGAATCCTCCCCGAGGTGGCGTCCCAGGTGCATCTGAGCAGTTCCGACATCAACAGGGTGGTCTGCCCGGTCGATATCAAAGACGTGGTCTTCTCGAAGGAAAAGGGTATCACGGTGAAGCTCGCGGGCAATAACGCTTTTGTGAAGTTCCTTGTAATGAAAAAGGACGGCAGAGACTTTTATTCCACTACGCCCTCAGAGATCTTCATCGTCTGCGGAGAACAGATCTACAACATAATAGCCATTCCAAAGCGCATCCCTTCGCAGACCGTCCAGCTTTCTCCCGGGAGGGCCGACGCGATAAAGAAGAACGCCTCGCTGTTTGGCGAGCTTCCGTTCGAGAAGAAGATAGTCACGATCATAAGGAGCATTTACAAGGACGACTTTCCGGACAGCTTTACTGCCCAGAAAGTAAACAAGAAATATGAGACTTTCCGGAACCTTGATCTGGTCCTGCACAGGGTCTTCACCATCGATGGCGAGGGTCTCCGGATCAAGGAGTTCACCGCAGGGGTCTCCGACCATGCCACTTCACCCACGGTCTACCTCAAGGAAAAGGACTTCCTCAACAAGGATCTCGCTCAGAAACCCGTGGCCGTCAGCATCGAAATGATGAACCTCAAGAAAGGGGAAATGTCGCGGATATTCGTCGTTGAAAGGACCGAAGGGGGGCAGTTATGACACTTAAAGAAAAAGCCCTGAAGATATGGGGCGCCCTTCGTCCCGATCAGAAGAAGAAGCTCGGGTATGCGGCTGTCGTCATTGGAATCGTCATATTATCCCTTGCCCTCTACAAATCCAACCCCAAGACGTCAGCTCCCCCGAAAGCGAAGGCTGAGAAGAAGCGCGAGTTGGGCATTGATAAGAGTTCCGTCCTCGAGAAGTCCCATTACAATGAGGCGCAGCAATCCGTGACCCGCCTCCAGAAGGAGGTGGACGAGATGAAAGAGAAGCTCGAGGAAAAGCAGAAGGACAAGGAGCCGGGCGACGCTCCGTCCCCGGACAGGGCAGAGAAACCATCTCTCGCAAAGGCAGCTCAGCAACCGACGCAGATCAAGAACCAGAGGGCACAGCAGAAACCATCTGGAACTGTGCCTCCTCCACCGGCACCCGGAGCCGTAGGCCTGCCCCAGGGTGTACCACCGGCACCCGGGGGGCCGGCTGTACCCGTTGCCCAATCCAAACCTGAGGTCTTCGGAGATATCGAGATAGCATCCCAGCGATCGGACGGGGCCGATAAGAAAGAGGGTAAAAAAAAAGAGAAGTTGACGGTCTATCTTCCACCTTCTTTCATGGAGGCGACCTTATTATCAGGGATGTACGCCCCGACTGCGACCGGGGGCTCTAGTAGCCCTCTGCCCGTCCTTATCCGCATAAAACACCTGGCCGTGCTGCCGAACCACGTGAAAGGCAACCTGAAGGGTTGTTTCCTTATCGGGGAAGCCAAAGGCTCCCTGGCCGATGAACGCGCACACGTGCGGCTCAACACGCTTTCCTGTCTGGCGAAGGGCGGGGAATCTGTCATTGACCAGAAGATAAAGGGGTACGCCGTGGATTCCGATGGTTTCGTCGGCCTTCGCGGGAACGTTGTTTCCAAGATGGGCGCGGCAATAGCCAGATCTCTTCTCGCCGGGTTTGTTGCGGGTTTCGGCGACGCCGTGAACACGTCAACGATAACCACAACGACAAGCGGCCTTGGGACAACGCAGACCATCGACACGGACAAGGCGGCCAAGGCAGGCTTCGGCAAAGGCATATCCCAGGCCGCACATGACCTGCAGAAATTTCTCCTCGATCTGGGCAAACAGGCGGTGCCGGTAATAGAAATAGGTGCCATGAAACACATCACGGTCGTCATCAGCGAGGGTGTAGAACTCGAGGTCAAGGACAGACCGGGGACGTGCATGGGAGGAGGTACCAAATGTTTAAGATAGCCGTCGTCGGGTTGGTGCTGATGGTCTGCCTGTTTTTCTCAAGCTGCGCATGGATGGGAGAAGCCGTGAATCCGTACAAATCCGGCTTTACCTGTCCCCTTGGGGATAACGGCAAATGCATCAACATGACCGATGCCTACAAGGAATCACTGCAACCCGAAAGCACCCTGCAGCCGTCCAGGACAACGGCAGCTGACGAACAACAGGCCCGCCCCGAGACGATGTACCAGGCGTCCCTGTACAAAAAGCTCACAGGATTGCTGGACGAGCCGACAACCCCTGTCATCGCACCGCCGAAGGTCATGCGAGTGCTCCTTCTTCCCTACACGGGAAGCGACAGGGAGCTGTATCTCTACAGGTACGTCTTCTTCGTCGTAGACGACTACGCGTGGACCCTTGGAGACAATATCTACATAGGAGACAATTGATGTCCGTCTTTTCACAGTTCACCAAGACCATTCTCAACATCTTCGGGGTCACGTACTCCGACCTTGAAGATGAGACCTATCGACAGAGATTTTCAGATTATCTACCGTGGATAGCCTACTCCCAGGAGACAAAGGCATACCTGTGCGCCGACGAGACCGCCGGATTCATATTCGAGTGCAGCCCGATGGCATTTGCGACCGACAAGACGGCAGAAACCCTGGAAGGCCTCCTTCGTCTCAGCGTGCCCAACGATTCCGTACTGCAGTTCATCCTGATAGCCGACAATTACATCAACCATTACATAGACCTCTACCAGTCCCTCAAGACGAGGGAGGGCGATCTGTTCCGGGTCAGTTCCCAGCGGTTCAGCCAGTTCCTCCTCGATGGCGCCGAGGGGCTGGTAAAGATGAGCAACATACCCATCAGGGATTTCAGGCTCATCGTGACGATCAAGTTTCCTGTAAAGGATTGGGAATCATGTTCTCTGGACGTCGACGAGACGAGAAACACGATTTACGAAGTCCTCTCCGGAGCTGGCCTTTATCCGCGGATGGTCGAAGCAGAAGACCTCATCTACTGGATGAGCTTCCTGTTCAATGAGAAATACTCCGGCCACTCGCCTGACGGGTACAACGATTCCGTGCCCATCAGCCGCCAGATAATCCTGGCGGAGACCTCCATCACGAAGACGATGCGCTCGTTGAAGATCGGCAACCGGCATTTCAGGTGCACGACGCCGAAACGGGTGCCGAGGAATATCGACATCATGCAGACGAACACGATGTTCGGAGGCGTATGGGGGGTGGCAAACGACGTAAACCAGTACCGTACACCCTTCATATATTGTCTCAACGTCCTCTACAAGAACATAGGGATGAAGCTCCACACCAAGTGTAATGCGATCCTCCAACAGAAGGGCGTGGGGAGCTTTGCGCCCTCACATGCCGCGAGGGTGGAAGAGCACCAGCGGGCCGTCGACGAACTGGAGGGGGGAAAGAGATTCCTCGAGATCATCCCCATTCTCTGGGTCTACGGAAGCGACGAGAAGACGGTAAGCGAGTCCATTATCCGGGCAAAGCGGCTCTGGGAGGACTGCGGGTACGAAATGCAGGAGGACAGGGGCATACTGCCCATCCTGTTCCTTGCGTCCCTGCCGCTGGGACTCTATAACAAGGGCAGAAACATCGAGAACCTGGAGAGACACTTCGTCGCCCCGACTGATACCATCGCCACGCTGTTCCCCATTCAGGCGGACTTCGCGGGCGGTGGCAAGCCCCACCTCCTCTTTGTGGGCAGAAAAGGGCAGATCATAGCCCTCGACATATTCCAGAAATCGGCCGCCAACAACCACAATATGTTCATCACCGCCGAATCGGGCGCCGGCAAGAGCTTCACCTGCAACTACCTGCTCTATAACTACCACGGCAGCGGGGCAAAGATAAGGGTCATCGACATCGGCGATTCCTACAAGAAGATGACCAAGATCGCGAAGGGCCGGTACCTCGATATCGAAGAAGAGGACATGTGCATCAATCCTTTCTCGAACATCATAGACGCGGAAGATGACCTGACGGTCATCCCCTATATCATCGCCCAGATGGTCTATTCAAACTCCGATCAGGCAGACCCGAGCCAAACCGAGATGGAGCTCCTGACCCGCGCCGTTCTCTGGGCATATCGGAACAGGGGGCCGGACGCGGATGTCGATGATGTTTACCAGTACCTCACAAGGTTTCCGCACTATGCCACCGATGAGGATTTCGAGCACAATCCCGGCTTTCAGAAGGAACTGGCGATAACAGCCCATCGGCTTGCCTTTAACATGCAACAGTTTGCTAAGGAAGGCATATACGGCAAGTATTTCAACGGCAAGTCCACCTTCAACATCCGGAATGACGAGTTCGTGGCCCTTGAACTGGGCAAGATATCATCGAAGAAAGACCTCTTCAACGTTGTGACCCTGCAGGTCATCAATGCCGTCACCAATGACCTGTATTTCTCCGACAGGAACGACAGGAAACTCATCGTCTTTGACGAGGCATGGCAGTTCATCAGGGACAGCAGTATCATCGGCAAGATCATAGAGGAGGGCTACCGAAAGGCCAGAAAATATAACGGAAGTTTCTCCATCATCACCCAGTCCATCCAGGACCTTGAACTATTCGGCAGGGTAGGCAAGGTCATCTACGCCAACTCGGCCTTTAAGTTCTACCTCCAATCCGGTGATATAGAAAAAGCGAAGCAGGCCAAGCTCATCGACTACAACGAATTCGAAATTGCCATCCTGAAATCTGTCAAACAGAACAGGCCCAAGTATTCGGAGATCTTCGTTGACAGCCCGTTCGGCAAAGGCGTTGCCAGGCTCGTTGTGGATCCCTTCTCATACTGGCTCTACACATCCGATGCCAGTGACAACGACCTGATAGAAAAGACCATGGCCGAGCATGGCTGTGGTTATGAAAGGGCGATAGACCAGATCCTGGACGCCGCCGGGGGAACAAGGTGAGGCAGGCATTTCTTGCAATTCTCTGTGTCCTGCTGTTTTGCGGGCTCTGTTCCGGACAGGCGCAGGACCCCACCAGCGCGGGGAGCGCCATAGCCACCACGGCAACACAAAAATACGGCAGCAAAGCAGGCCTGAACGAAAATCTGTTCAAGCCCATCATGTCCAGCGGTTCACAAATGAAGACCATGGATGGTTCCAAAGAGTTCAATGCCCAGCTACTATGTCCCTCTTCCCAGCGGTTCATGGAGATTCTCTTCCAACCCGGCAGTTCAGGGGACATCACAACGCTCATTGTCAGCCAGGATACAAACTTCGATGGGAACCCGGATTATGCCTACCAGTCGCCCTTCGTCGCATCGGGGGTGTGCACCAATGGGATCATCTCCTGCAACCCCGGCACCTGGAACTACTGCCGGGCCCTCAGATGGGTATCGGATACGGCAGGCAAAGTGTCCCTCGAGGAGACCCTCAACACGAACCTCGGCGGGTGCTACTGCATAAACAATTCGTGCGGAAACAACCTCGCTCTTGCCAATATCGAATACCTCCTGAAGTCGATTGGAGGAGGAGTAGTCGCGGCCGTACACAAGAACAACGCCCGCTACGTTATCAGCGGGATAAAGATCGATGGAACGCTTGCCACCTTTTATGGACAGAACGCCGCGAATTGCACAACAACCTCCTCGGCCACGGTCGACGCGGAAGGTTACTACTACAATCCTTACAACATGGATGCCGGCGCTCAATCCGTCATTGACGGCCAGAAAACAGACCCGACGAGCATGTACAGCCTGATGGAGACGGCCCTGGACAATTCCCAGGCTGAGATCAAGAACTGTTCCATCACGCGGTCGGTAGCGACGGACTGGAGCAACAGAGGAACGTGCCAGCTGAGAGAGGTCATTCAAAACCATTGTGAGGCCATAGAGACGGATTCGAAATGCAAACTGAGGGAAGAGACGGTGGATACCGTCACTACCTTAAGGAACTATAACCCCACCGGGCTTACCCCGACCTCTTCGTGCAAGAACGTCACGGAAGCAATGACGGCAAGCTGCGCTTACGCCTGCCCGAGCGATCTGAACGTCCCCTGTATCGGGGATCCCCCGACCTGCACCGTAAACGGCGGCACACGGAACTGCCAGCTGAGAAAGCCCATAGAAAGCGTCACCAGGAAGTGCGGGTACGGCATGGATGGCTCTGGAAACGGCACCAACGTTCTCAATCTCAGTTGCGCCACCATAGTGTTTGCCGCCGGCGTCAAGGTAACGGGTAGCGCGGCCGGTTCCAGTAATTGTCATGCGCCGGCCATCGCCGCCAACTGCAGCGATAACCCGAGCGTCTGTTCCGGTTGCCCTGCCGGCACGACAAGCGTGTTCGGATGGACCCCGTATTGTGAGACCAGATGGGAGTGCGTCCAATATGATGAAAGCAGTTTCCAATGTATGGAATGGGATTGGGTAACGAGCTGCCTGGGATCCAACAATGCAAGGCTGTGCGTTCAGGGCGTCCGGGCCGCACAGGTCGGAAGCGGAAGGCTCGGGCAGTACGCGGCCACTATCAGAAACGTTTACTCGACTGACGGCTTCGACCTCACTTTTGACACGTATGGCTGTTGCACCGGCGACTACTGCGACGTTGGCGGTCCGCGCTACCAGTTTTCGGGCTACGTGTGTCCCCTTGGCGATGACGCGCAGTGTATAGGCGTCCCGGGCTACTGCAACAAAACCTGTTCACAGGACGTCTGCAAGGAATGGTGGAGGAAGGACAGAGTATACACATGTGAGAACTCGGGTTACGACTTTTCCGATGCCAAAGAGCGGGTGAAGACCATTAAACAATCGGTCCAGGACAACACCTCAACCATTTACTACACTGACTACCGCAAGACCCATAACGGCACATGGGTTTACGAGAACACGACAACAGACGTGAGCAACGTGGCAAGGCCCTCGTCGATCTCCTGTGAAACTGCCTGCAAGACCCGAAAGCTGAGGGCAAACACTTCAACGACGGTAACCGACACAAAGACGGACTTTCTGACTACTTCCAACTCATATGATTTCTATTACAAGACATGCTCTGGTGGCACATGCCCCGTCGAAGCGGGCGAAGAAGTCATAAAGAACTGCCAGTGCATCAATGATTTCGCGGAAGCAGCGCTTATCATGCAGATACTTCGCTCGAGCGGACAGGACTTCATCTGCTCCAGCGGAACTGCCCACGCCCTGCAGTAGGGCGAGTATTTGCTGAATTAACGGATGAAACCATGAAGGCAATAACAATAGGTGTCCTTATGATAGCGCTTGCAATCATCCCCCGGGGTTTACCGGCAGCCACCCTGTATTGTGGACAGGACCTCGATAATGATGGCAAGGCAACCGGGCCGGGCGAGACGGCCCAGTGCATCGGCGCAGACTCTTCCCTGTGTCCTATAGGGCTCACAAAGTGTCGGGGGGCTCAAAGCGACCCGGTCTGCCCGGCATCCACGGTGTTGAACGGAACACTTGACAAGTGCGAAGGGGATCCGTCCGGCACGCCATGCACTGCGCCATACGCCTACGACGATGGCAATGACCTTTGCCTGAATCCGGTCGCCTGCCCGGGCGAAAGCACGTTCTTGCCTGCGAGCGACCTTTGCGACAAGAGCTATGATCTCGGATGCACCAGTCCTTTCACCAGGAATATACCTCGAGACCGCTGCGAGACGGACCCGACATGCTCAGAGGGGTCTTACTCGGCCCCTCGAGACCGCTGCGAAGTTGTCACCACGCCCTCATGTCCTGCCGGGTTTTCATATGACAATGCGCGCAATACATGCACAGAAGCTCCCGTGTGCAGCTCAGGAAGTGAGTACAGTCCGGCCGCAAAATCATGCATAAAGGCAGCCTATTCCAGTTCTTCTTATTCGTGTCCTTATAATGACGGATCATACCGACCCTGTGAAACCGGCTGGTGGCGGGATTCGTCGGTAATCGTATCCACATGGGGAACCGCTTGCGGAAACTATCCCGATGGTACGATCATCTGGTGCGATCTCAACACATACTACCACTGTGACGACGGTTTTGGCCTTTCGGGGACAACGTGTTATCAAGCCCCCGCCTGCTCTCCCGGTTCCCTCAATGGAGCAACCGACATGTGCGAAACCGCCCCAACCCGGGGGTGCTCGGCGGGCTTTTCTTATGATAGCGGAAATGGCGTTTGCTTCAGGTCTGCGGCCTGCGCTTCGGGCGCGCTTGACAACGATAATGACGTTTGCTACGAGGCACTGGTACAGACCTGCCCAAGCGGCTTCACATATAATTCCGCTACCGGGCGGTGCGAGAGACAGGCGTCAACGCTTTGCACGGCTGGCGACACATATTCCGCCCTGTTGGACTCGTGCACGCGGCCACCTTCGTGGCAATGCACCGCCGGGGCAGTCTACGTCCCGTCAGCAAAGAAATGTCAGGCAACCCCCTCATGCACGAACAGCATGTACTACCCGGACCTGGACAAATGCTTTGATGACTCCTATAAGAAATGCCCCTTCAATGCGGCGACACCCTGTGTCGACATTTCTGGGGAACTGCAATGCTCCCCGAACCAGTGCTTTGATCCGAAGGGATCGGGTGCCGGCCAGGAGGTCGTGGTAGAGAACGACAGTTCCATGCTCACGAATGACGGGGCCCGGGATTCGGCAGGCAACTGTCTCGACCAGATATATATCTTCACGGGCAGAAGCATGACGTGCCAGACTTCCGGGGTCGATTCAGGCTGGACGAACTGCTGCATGACCTCGGAAGCCCCATTGAAGGACAATGTCGGCAGCGCCGCTACCGTGATGGGGGCAATGTCCACCGTCACGCACGTGTATCACCTTGCACAGATCGCCTATTATGGAAACCTTATTCTCAACGGTACCGGTGGCGTCGACATCAGCGGACTCTCGATGGCCGTCTTCGATGCTGTTAACGCCGCAAACAAGGCCGGAAGCGTGATGGCAGGCTTCCAGTCGTATGCCGCGGCCACTTTTCTGAACCCGGCGAGCATTGCCTTTTCGGTGGCCTTGTACATGGCCCAGGAGATACTCCTTTCCGGAAGCTGTTCGCAGGAAGATCTCGAAACCGCCATGATGGACAGCTCGGGCCGTTGTCATCACATCAATTCTTACTGCAAGAAGAAATGGCCCCTCATCGGGTGCGTCCAGGAAGTTGATGTCTTCTGTTGCTTCAACTCCAAGCTGGCCAGGATCATCCATGAACAGGGCAGGCCGCAGCTCAAGACCTTTACCCCGCTCTGGGGTTTTGATGAAGGTCCCGGCAATTGCAGGGGGTTCACGGCATCGGAGTTTCAGATGCTCGATTTCAGCAAGATGGACCTGTCGGAGTATTTCGGGGAGATTACGACAAAGGTCCAGAGTCAAATCCAGGACCAGGTAGGAACAAAGGTGAACGAGTATTTCAACAAAACACAAGAATAGGGAGGAATATATGTTCATGAAGCATTTTGCCTTACTTGTTATGTTGTTTATCGTCTTTTCGTGCCCGCCGTTATGCGCGCAGGATGCCGAAAACATGCCCTTGAAAGAAATCAGGCAGATCGCGGAGGATTCTAAGCAGCTACTGAGCTCCGGATATGTAAAAGAAATCAAACTCCAGCCGTCACCCACCCGTTACCAGGATGCCGATGATTGGGTCTTTTGGGTCGACAACAGAGCGGAGCACTGGTCAAGCATCACCCTGGTGCCAAAGAATTACCGAAAACCACCCGTTCCCGGCGTATCCCTGAAACAACTCAATTCGCTTGCAGACCAACAGGCGGTGACGAATTACACTCTCCTGAAGATCTATAGCATCAAGGATACTGAGGATCCCAAGAAGACCTTTCTCATAAACGCACACCGAAATGAGTTCAACATCGCGGTATATACGGACACAGATAAAAGGGTCTGTTACGTGGACCTTAAACCGCTGGAAATTCAGGTTAAACCTGCCTTGTTCTTTGCCGCCGACACGGATGCGGCCGGAAAATTCTTCAAAATCCTCATCATGGACGAAAACAACGTCGCGACGCTTCACCGCGGGGTGTCAAAATACGCCATCGTGAAGTACTACCCTGCGGCGATGACAGTTTCGGCGAGTGGAAGCATAACGCTCCCGCTCAAAAAGCTCTACGTCTGGAAGGGAAGAAGGGAAGAAGAATAAAAGTGAGAACGTTCAGCCTGCTTCTCCTTACAGCCATGGTTTTCTTCGGTATATCCGGGCAGGACACGCCTGCAAAGAATCTTGGCACTTTCGGGGCCACCTATTCCATAACCGAAAAGGATGCGCTGAAAGAGATGGAAGAAAAAGCGAAGAGGGCCGATGTCTCAAAGATAATCAGCAAGAAGCGCCTCATTCACAAGATAGACAACTTCAGACCAACGGACATAGGCGAATTGCGAAAGATAGGACCGGCCAGAAAAGAGAAAGCCTTTCTCGTCGACATGACCTATTCACTGCAATTCGACATACCGGACGGGCAGGGCGGGATACTCTATCCCAAGGGGTACGCCTTCAATCCGCTGGACTATATCGTCTATCCAAACACGCTCGTGTTCCTGAACGGCCAGAGCCCGAAACAGGTCGTATGGTTCAGGACTTCGCAGTATGCACGGGATTACCGGGTAAAGCTCATCATTACCGACGGCTCATACCTCGACCTGTCAAAGGCTCTCAAGCGGCCGGTGTTTTACGCAAACAAGACCCTGGTCAACATATTTCAGATAAAGGCCGTCCCGTCGGTGGTGAAGCAGAAAGGCAATATGATGGAGGTGAGAGAGATTGCGGTCGGCGAAAAAACGATTCGGTAAGGCGGCGGTCCTCGTGTTCCTGGCATTGATCATTGGTCTGGGCTGTGCCCAGAAAGCTCATGCCGTGTGCAAGGGAAGCTTTTTCAATCCCATAACCGATGTCTGCTGGCAGTGCATCTTCCCGATAAGCATCGGTGGAATCTCCCTCATCGGCTCCGATATCGATACCATCGACGACAACATCTCAAGCCCGCTCTGCCTGTGCGGGACCACCCTCGGCATATCGGCCAGTTTCTGGGAACCGGCCAGGATCGTTGAAACAGTGAAGGACCCTTACTGTTTCAACCTGATCGGCGCTGAATTGGGGGACGGCGGGGGCGGTTTCCTTGGTGGTGGCTATAAGGAAGACGAGCAGACAAAGAGCGTCTTCTCGCAGGTCCATTACTACCTGTTCAACGTATGGTCGCTCCTCGACCTCTTCGTCGACATGCCCTGCCTCGATTCTGAAGGTTTCGACGTTGCATATCTCACCGAAATAGACCCTTCATGGAACGATGACCTTCTGGCTTTCCTCATCAATCCAGAGGCGATACTGTTCGGCAATCCGGTACTGCAGATGGCATGCATGGCCGACAGTGTGGCCGCGAACACGGCCACGCCGATAGACCTTCTCTACTGGTGTATGGGTTCCTGGGGCAGCCCTTACCCCTTGACCGGCAACAAGACGAACGATACCTATATACAGGACAACGCCGCGATCGTGGGAAAGTTCCTCTACAAAATGACACGTGAGCTGCTTCTTTGGGATTACGGCACCAATGTGTGCGGGCCGGTCATCTGGCCAGTGTGGACAAAGAACAATTTCAGGCTGCACATCATGAAACCGGTCCGGGACTTTACCTGTCACCCCATCGGGAGATCCGGCCTGATCTGGGCATCGATGAAGAACCCGTCGCCGGTCCCGGGGAACGACAATTTTGACTGGGTGATGTTCAGACGCAAGCTCTGTTGCATCGGGTGGTCACCGTGATGAACGCCATGAGACATATCCTCCTCGCGCTCGCCTTATGGGCGCTGCTTTCCTGCAACGCTCTGGCATCGGCCACGAAAACGGTCACCATCGATACGCCCGACCTTTGCACAACAATCGAGAAGGTGGCGGGCTCAAAGGTCTACATGAAGTCGGGGCAAGGCGCTTGCCCGTCCCGTGGCGCGGGAAAAACCCAGGTCGCCGTCCCGGCGTCCGCCGGGGAAATCGAGCTGTACGTCAATGGAAAACCATGGAAGAAACAATCGACGGCAAGCTTTGATATCGGAGATATCCCGGAAAGAATGGGCGCTGCCAGGAAGGCCGCCGAGAAGATGACCATCTCCGAGAACGCGAACAAGGGATCGGCCATGGGCAAGGCCGCCGACCTGCATTATTACTACCAGTCCCGGGACTTCCAGGACAGGGTCGAAGCTGAGAAGAACCGCCTGCAGAAACATGTCTTCGGCGACGCCCTGCAGAGCTACTACCCGGCGTCCAAGAACACCAGGAAACGCGGGAAACTATCGGCAAGGGAACGCATTTACATCTTTATCTCATCATCCATGCCAAGGGCCACCCTGCGAAATTACGTGCAGGCCGTATCAATCCTGAAGGATCCCAACGTCCGTATCATAATGCGGGGGTTCATCGGCGGCGTCAAGCACATCAAGCCCACAATCTCCTTTCTCAAGGACATCCTTCTTGAAGACCCGGGCTGCAGTCCCCTAAAGGAAGCGTGCAGGACCTTTGGCGTACAGGTCATGGTAGACCCCATGCTGTTCGCCAAGTACGACGTGAAGAAGGTCCCGGCAGTCGTATATGCCCCGTCGGTGTCCGTTCTGGACGACAAGATGAGCGAAGGCCTGGACAGTAATATAACCGTGTCGCAACACTACATGCTTTACGGCGACGTGAGTCTCGAATACGCGGTCGAGCAGTTTCTTAAGGAGACACCGAGCGGGGGCCTGGAGGCCCTCCGTTCGTCGTTCCGTCACGGCTATTATCAATGAATCAGGAGGGAGACGCGTGGACCGAATAGAGATTAGGGACGAGGATGGTGAACTCGTGGACATAAGCAAGTCCTTCCACGCCCCTCCGGAAAGCCTCTCGGATGATGCGCCCCGGCAAAAAGAACAGCGCCCGAAGGCACAAGCAGGGAAGGGCATCGTCGCCATGATGATAGTGGTCAGCCTGCTCAGTTCCACAGTAGCTGTCGCCGTTTACGACCGGTTCTTCGCCCAGAAGATCGTCACCATCAACCTGCGTCAGTACATGGAGAACCAGCGGGACCTTTACCTGTCGGGCAAACTCACCGCCGATCAGGTCAAACAGAACCTCGATGGGTTCATTGCATCGGTTAAGGCCGCTCCCAAGAACAAGGTCATACTTTTGGAGGATGTCGTTGCCAACAGCACCGAAAAGCTGGAATCGCGATAATATTTCAAAGATCCTCATGCTCACGTCCGCGTTCATGATAGGGCTCCTCCTGCCGGGCAGGATATCCGTGACCGTCACCAAATCCCTCAAAAACCGCGTTTACATTGTGTCAGAGATCTCTGATGCCCGGGAAATCAAGAAGGGTGGTTACGTTCTCTTCACCCTCCGGTCAAAGATGATCAATAACGGTGAGCCGGTGGACGCCATGAAGATGGTGGCCTGTACGGAAGGAGAACTCATGAAGGAGAACCGGGGAAGGTTCTACTGTAACGGTGAGTACCTTGTCACGGCCAGGACGCGGTCGCAGGAAGGGGAGCCGTTGGAACACTTCTCGTTTAACGGTGCTATTCCAAAGGGAAAGCTCTTCCTGACGGGTCAGCATCCGGAAAGTTATGATTCCAGATACTTCGGGTTTATCGGGGTGGAAGATGTCAAGAAGACCGCTCATCCTATTTTCTAGCTTCCTGTGCCTGTGGTTCCTCTGGCTGTCCCCTGCCACCGCGGACGAGCTATTGCTGTCTCCCGGCGACGATCAGACCAAGGAATTCTACAAAGACCATAAGCGCGGATGGTACTGGTACGAGAAAGACAAAACCCCGAAGAAGAAGGAAGACAAGAAGGAGGCAACGGCGAAACAGCGCCGCATCCCGTCGCTCAAGGACTATACCCCTGAAGTGCTGTGGAACATGCACCCTGACGATTTTCAGCCCCTGCTGATGGACTTCCAGAAGAAGGCCGTTATGAATCCTTCTGAGGACAACGTCCGCGAATACTACATAATTCAGGACATCGCCCGCAGAAAATCACTCGCCTTTGCGAATTCAGCATCCTTTATCATGCAGAAATACCCCGAGCTCAACGTGGCCACGGACTATCCGACAGCGGTTCCGGGCAGGGGAGCCCTAACGCGGCTCCAGACAGATGAGATCCGCGGGAAGTTGCGCCGTGCCAAAAGCGATTTCGGACTCCTCTATTTTTACTCCCCCTCCTGCCAATACTGCGTAGAGCAGGGCAAGATAGTCGACATGTTCCGGGACCGTCATGGGTGGGAGGTCAAGAAGGTCAATCGTGACGACAATCCACAACTGGCCGAAATGTTCAACGTGAAGATGGTGCCCTATATTCTCCTGATCTACCGCTACGGAAAGGACGCCATGCCCATATCCGCCGGGGTGATCGCACTGTCGGAGATGGAAGAGAAGATCTACAGGGGTGTCAGGCTGGTATCACAAGAGATCACGCCTGAGGAATACAGCACGTATGATTTCCAGAGAGGCGGTCCGCTTGATGTTAAGGCGCCCCCCGGAAACGATACCCAAGAAAGCAAGGAAGGCGCTCGATGAAGAAAGGAAGGATATTTTCCATAATAGCCATAGTCACGATGTTGGGATTCACGGTCGGAACCATGGGTCATGCTGGCGGCTTCATGGACGATTGGATAGCCCAGAAGGCAGAAACTTCGCCCGGCTATATGGAAGGGCAGAAAAGGGGATATTTCACCGGCGGCAGTTTCTCGGCCAGATGGCCCCAGAACAAAGACTACCTGGTTACATTTGAGCCCCCGCGGCTGAATTTCGGATGTGGGGGTATCGATGCCTTCATGGGCGGATTCAGTTTCATGAACTTCGAATATCTCGTTCAGAAGCTCCAGAGAATCCTGCAGGCGGCTCCTGCGGCTGCATTCGACCTGGCGCTCAAGAATCTTTGCGAGCCTTGTTCCAACGTCATAAAGTCGATGGAGGCGATGTCGGACGCCCTGAATTCCCTGCAGCTCGATGACTGCAAAGCAGGCAAGGTTATCGCGGCAAACATCCTGTCCCCTTTTACGGACAACGCCAAGGTGCACCAAGAAGCCGAAAAAAACTACGATATGTTGAAGGGCATCTACGAGCTTCCGCATAAGATCTCTGAAATATGGACCTCAAAGGAGGGAAAGGGAGAGCGCACCAAGACAGAACTACTGGCCGGATGTCCTGCCGAAGTCCGGGCTATTTATGATACACCTGGGACCAGTATTCTACAGAATATATTCGATAGGCGAGGGTACGATGAAAAGCATGTGGAAGTGATGAGAGCACTTGTTGGGGACATTATGGTCTCCAATTTTGGCGATAATCAAAATAATTTCAACCCGGTCCCGCCGTGTCCCGGTAGCAAACCTGCCGATATATTCGGGTTTTACAGTGGAACGGTTTATAAACGGCCACTTTCTGGAAACGACTACAGCGATTGCCCCTTGGTCACCGACGCGAATGCAAACCTGCAAGAATGGGCACAGAAGAAACTCGTCGCCATTTATGACAAGATGCGCGATAAATCCCAACCGCTCACAGCGGAGGAGGAATCCTTCGTCAACGTCATGCCGCTTCCCCTTTTTTCCGCTCTGAAGGGCGCCATAGCAAGCAAACAGGGCAACGAAACCCTTGCCTCGCTCTCACTCATCATCGCAAAGGCTTATGCATTCGGCATGCTCAAAGACATATATACCGATATTTCCGTCGCAGTACAGATCGCCGAGGCGCAGCTTGCCAAGCAAGGGCAAGGCAAAAAGGCCGATTGCCAGATCGAACTTATCACACCGGTCATCACACCATTGAAAGAGATGCGCAAAAACGCCATGGGGCTTCTCCAGGTCGTCCAGGCTGACTACGCCAGTTCGACCGAAGAACAAGTAGCCATCATGGACCTGGCGAGGCGTTACGAAGAGTTCAGCAAGATATCATATGACCGGCTTTCAAGAGCCTTCTCCCCGGCACTGGCTACACGAGTAACCGGAGGGAGATAAGGGGTCAGCATGTTCCTATCCCGTAGGGCCACTTTGCTCTTCATCGTAGTGTTCATGACCATTCTTTCCTTGGCAGGGAACGCCCTTGCGCTGGATATGGAATACTATACCTACAACGGCTTTGATGCAGTTACGGGGGCGTTTCAAAAGGTGGCGCTTATTTTTGGGGACAACGGCTATAAAACCCTGTTCTTCTCGGTGATTGTACTCGGGTTCCTTTTCGGGGCCCTTGGCATGGTCATGAAGGCGGTCGGGGGCAGATACTCTCCCGCCGCATGGGCGGCTCCGATAGGGATAGGAATTGTCATTTATCTCGCGCTTATCATACCGAAAGGCACTCTATACATCTACGACCCGATCAAGAACCGCACCCAAGCCGTGGGGGACCTGCCCGATGGCGTGGTCGCGGTCGCAGGCCTGTTGAATCTCGTCGAAAGAGGACTTGTCGATATTGTGTCCACATCCGGGTTGCCGGAAGGATACCAGGCGCAGGCTGGCGGCATCGGCTTTGACATGCTTCTCAATCTGGGAAGCAAGGGTGTCCTTCTGACAAACAAGAATATCAACGCGTCGCTTAAAAAATACACCGAGGATTGCCTTCTTTTTGAACTCCTGCGCCCGGGCACAACAATTGGCATCAACCAGGTTGCCAGTAATACCGATTTCCTGGGGATCTACGAACAGGCCGCGAGTCCTGCGATCTACACCACATACTATGATGCGAACGGCGATAGATCAATGACCTGCCTTGCGGCGTGGACCGAGATAAAGACCGCCATAACTGGCGCCGACGTGTTTAACAATTCGGTCAAATCGCAATGTGCCGACGCGGGCTTCGATCCAACGGTTCCCCTGGAGCTGCAACAATGCCGCGATACGATGACAAGCCTGGTCAACTGGCTGCAGGGGGCGTCTTACGATACTGCCCAAATTTATCAGCAGACCCTTTTGGCTCAATCTCTCAACGATGCCCTGCTTTCCGCGAGTCCCGATACTGCGATAACCGTCCTGGCTTCTCGAAACACTGGCACGGCGATGCTCTCCTCGGGGATGTTCGCAAATTCATGGATTCCTGCGATACGGGCCGTTATCACTGCCATCGCGATCGGGCTCATTCCGTTCATGGTCATCTTTATCCCAACACCCCTCGTGAACAGGGCCGTCGGTATATTGGTCGGCTTTTTCATCTGGATCACGGCATGGGGGGTCACGGACGCCGTGGTTCATCAATTCGCAATGGATTATGCAAAAAAAGCCTTCGATGAAGTGACGAGACACCAGCTTGGTCTCACCGCAGTCATGAACTTCTCTACCGCCGGGATGAAGACGCTCGCCGCCTTTGCTTCGATCAGGTGGTCAGGTATTATGCTGGCGACGGTCATCACCGGTATGCTTGTCAAGTTCGGCGGGCATGCGCTGGCGCAGCTGTCGGGGCAGATCACATCTTTGCCCCAGGGTCAGGCACAATCGGCGGGCATGTCGGCCACCACTCCGGAAGGAATGTCCCGGACGCTGACCTCTGCTGAAATGGCCCCGGCAGCCATGGCCAATGCCCATAAATTTAGTTTCATGGACAGGTCGGCGAGCCATACAATGGACAAATACGCAAAAACGAAGGCCAGCAGGGATATGATGGGAACTTTCGGGGGGGTGGAGGGTGCCTCGGACTTGAAAGCCGCCGGGGCTGTGGGAAGAGACATCTCTTTCGGCTCAAGGGGCGCAGCCATGAGGGACGGGCAGGGCGGGTACCAGGGCGCGTATAGCCGAAACAGCTTTATAGCGCATACCAGTGAGATGGAAAAGGGCAATCTGCAGAACATCTACGGGAACAATTCCAAGGAGTACGCAGACCGAAAAACGGCAGCCGAGGAAACCTTCGCTGGCATGGCCCGCGAGAATGGCATGAGCCCGGCGGCAATGCAGACTGCTTTCTCTACAATGGACTATGGCAGCACTATGCAGTTTGTGGACAAGTATGCCAACAACCGCGGAATCGGTTTTCAGGAGGCCGCACGGGAACTTGGGGAGATATCCGGAAGCCAAAAGTACGTCGGCGCCGCAGGATACAACAATGCCCGGGGCGTGGTGGGCGAAGAGGGCTTGGCGTTCACCGCGTCCAACAAGCACCTTAATGAAGCCGCGAAGTTCGACATGACATATCAGCTCGCCCACGGCCTCGGTTTGGCCCAAAACAGGCAAGATTTCGCGGGAATGTACAAACATCACCAGATGCACCATGGGGAAGAAGGCCTTACCCTGACAAACCAGGGGGCCGTCGACAGGATCAATCAGCGCATGGGGTCAATGGGCTACAGCACGCAATTCCAGACAGGCGATCGCATACGGATGAATTTCGATCAAGACGGCAATGTCCTGTCCGCGCATGCAACAAGAGGTGCAAGCCGGGACAGTCAGGATATCACAAGGGAGCTGAAAGGGTATCATTCCCAGTACCTGAATCTGACCGAAAGCCGCACCGGATACCGCGGGGAACATGGTTATGCCGATACGACATTTAATTTCAAGCGCACCCAAGGCGTCGAATGGAAACCCGTGGGAAAAGGCAAAGACGGGAAGGAAACATACGGATGGGTCGTCAATGATGCCTATTTCAACAAAGACACCGGCGAATTGGTCTCGCAGAGCTGGACCAACAAGAGCACGGGGCACACAACCGGTATTCAATGGGTGGCTACGGGAAAAACCGATGAAAATGGCAACCCGATCAGGGCGCCCCAGTTTTTTTCCGGTAACACCGAATACGACAACAAGGGCAGGACTGTCTTATCGAATGTATCTTCCATAAGCAACGCTGAGTTTGCCAAGAATGGCTACCACACCCTTCAGAAGATAGACGGGAGCACAGGGCAGTCTGTGCTTGAGGTGAACAGGAGAGGGCAGGACACGACCGACGTGAATAAGCTCGTCATTGACAACCAGTCTCAGTTCAGGGGAACCCTTGGACATTCGGTTGTGGCTGGTGGACAGGATATGACGAATGTATCAGAGGGTCAGGCGGGTACATTGATTTTTCTCGGGTCAGTTGAAAAGACGGCAGACATAGTGAATCAAGCTGTAGTCGCAAAAAGAAACCTTGGAGGAATGTTTCCCAGGGGATCTGGCGCCCCTGACGGCGGCGCACTGAGCAGAACCCCCGACCCTGGCATGAAAGAATACCAAGAGTATTTCAAAAAGCTGAACAAGGTTCAGGGGGATAAGATGAATCATAAGACAGGAAACTATGGTGCCCGACCCGCTCCTTTGTCAAGGACAATGAAGCCTTCATCTGTTAATACTGATTGATTAGCAAAGCCGAACTAAAAGGAGAATTGCCATGATTGTCCTTAATTGTCTCAAGGCCCAGGGCGGGATCATTGCGCCTGTGTATATGCAAGAAGCCGTGCCGTTCGATACGGTGACGGACAAGGATGTATCGTTGAAAGTCAAGGATTATGGGATCGATGTGGTCCTGAAGGATCTCGTTATCCCTATACCTGAGTTTATGCTCGACTACTTCGTGGAAAATGGAACCATAACGCTTTATCTGGCTGATGACGCAGTATACCTGTGGGAACCAATAATAACGGTGGAGATACCGAAAAACAGCTTGGTGGAAGCCAACGGTATATACCGTTTCATGCAGAAGAAACGGGAAGCAGAAGGCGTAGCGGATTAATGAGAAAGGTCTGTCAGGTGTTGTCGTTGTCGTGACGATGTTTTTCAGGTAGATAAACAGCGGCCATCCAATCATCAACCACGTCGCTTCTTCCCGTACTCGGCAACAGCATATTCAAAACAAACATTCCCGCGCCAAATATTACCGCAGCCAATAACATCATCGCGCTACCACCATATATCGATTCGTAAGCTTTTATCGCTATTCCGACCATAAAAAGCAGAACGGAAACAACAAACATCAGGACAATAATCTTTGCGTAAACGTTATATCTCGTCGCCCTGTCAAACCACATCCATAGTCGGTTCCGTCTCTTTGTCATGTTCAATCCGGCAGCGTCCCCGTACATGAGGCTCTCGGCCTTCCGGCTGTAATCGTCCTTGAGGCGATCAAGGTCCCTGTCGAATTTCGTGTTAAGCTTTTCAAATTCATACTCGTTATCTGTGAACCTCATAAAAGCTCCTGCTTACGCTTTTTCTAGTATGCCTTGGCAGATCCAATACCTAATATTACTTCAAGCCTTTACAGCTTGACCACCTTAACGCCTTTCTTCCTATAATGGGCAAGGTGCGCGTCCGTTGTCAGAATCGTGTCCGCGTCCTCCGCCAACAAGCCCGCAAGGATCAGGGAATCCACTGCCGGGATGCCCAGGCCGTGGGAGATACCTGCGCCGGCCTCCAGTGCCTCGCTGTTGTCTATCCATTGGATCTTACACACAGCCGCAATCGCATTACTAACGATATCAAAAGCCTGGGCATCTAGCATCCCTTTCAGCTGAAGTCGTTTGAGTTCAAAGAGGGTCAATGATGAGACCACCGCTTCTTCGCCGTCGACTATGCTGCGCCAAGTTTCCACAGCCGTCCGGTCATCCTCGAGGAACTTCAGGAAGAATCCGGTATCAAGCCCTATCATCGTCTTCCCTGCCTTTATTGATCTCATGATGCGCATCCGTCCGAACCTTCGCGGTACCGATCAGGTTGAACATCTTGGACCCCTGTTCTTTCCTTCGCTTGTGCTGGATGTAATAATCCACGGCTTCCGTGACCAGAGAAGAGACTGACCTATGTTCATTCTCGGCCTGGGTTCTCAGATTCTGCTCCGTACTGTCCTTTAAGTGTACTGTTATCCTCATGGTCGTACCTCATATAAGCGCATATATTACTATCATATATACAACTCATACCTAAAGAAATCAAGAAAAGCCACAGAGGTAATATAATTCAAAGACTATCTTTATTAGGTCATTCCGAACATCCTCGCCAATGCCGGCACCACACATCCGGTGGAACCCCCATGGAAACCTGATCCCCGAGTTCATCAAAGACCTCAGAGGTATTAGGCGCTACCTGTTTTCGAAGTGGGAATGATCGGAATCAACGAGCGTCTTCCTTCGGGAAGACCCTTTACAAACGATATCTACAACAATATAATGGAGGTAGAAGGTGGATGCAATGCCCAGTTCCGTACAAATATACAAAATATTCAGTCAAAAGAAGGGCTTCAGCGATGAGGAGGCACAACTCATTGCAACCGCTATGGAGGCAAAAGAGAACCTTGCCACAAAGGAGGATCTTTTTAAGCTCGATGCGGCGCACAAGGGCGATATAGGACACCTGAAGACGGAGCTCAAGGACGATATAGCGGGTCTCAGAACCGAACTCAAGGACGACATAGCGGACCTGAAGACCGAGTTCAAGGGCGATATAGAACACCTGAGGACGGAGCTTAAGGGCGACATGGCGGGTCTCAGGACCGAGTTCAAGGGCGACATAGAGCACTTGAAGACCGAACTCAAGGGCGAGATGGCGGGTCTCAGGACCGAGTTCAAGGGCGACATGGCGGGTCTCAGGGGCGACACAACGACTCTTAAGGCACAGCTCACCGTTAGAGGGTTCTGCATGGCCGGGATTATACTTCTCGCCATCATTGCGACCAACCCAAAAGCCCTGGAGTTGATTTCAAAGCTTTGTGGAATTGTGAAGTAAGACAGCATCTATTCTTGAATGACAGGGGTGGCTTCGGCCACCCTTTTTGTTTAGCTCTTCCCGGTTTCTTGCCTCCCGCAGTAATCGTTGACATCGAGAACCTCCCGTAAACCGAAAAGTAATACCGGTATGTCAGCATAGACTGGCGTTTGTCGCATAACGCCCCAAAACTGGGAGGCAAACCGTGCCGTACCTGATAAAGCTCATCACAGGAAAAGAAAAGAAGCTGATCAAACTGTTCGGCCTTCACGGTATAGAACTCACCCGCATCCCGGTCAGCGAATACCTTATCTGTCATGATCCAAAATGTCTGGAACTCAGATGTCTGGACACCATAGAGGGTTACATCCGCTCATTGGACGAAATCTCCGATGAAGAAGCGTCGGCACTTGTTCTTCAGAAGACAGAAATCGAGGCCGCCGATGACGAGGATATTGCGGTGGGCAATATCGTGACCGTTACGGACGGCGAATACGAAGGGCACAGCGGGATTGTCAGGACAATCGGGCATGATGAAATCAAAGTTGACATGGTCCTCTTTGGCAGAATGCATGTAGCACGGTTTGCACGGCATCAGGTTAGATTGGCCAAGACACCTGAGGTTTGGTGGTAGTCATGAAACAAGAGGGCCGAATCACCGGTTACTCGGTCAACAAGAAACATATATCGATCAAGGTGGAGATTCTTGGCAATGTCTCGCCGGCGACGGTCGAGCTACTGCAAGGATGCAAAGGAAAGATGAAAACCCTCAGGCTGGACACGTTGCAGCTGGTGGGTGAGATAGCTTCGATCAGCTTGAGCAGCACCACGGCATTCCTTGTTCATGCGGAAAAATACGAGTATATCAACAAGATCCTCTTCAGCATCATGAACAAAGACATGGTGCATATTCACGTCAGTGACAAGGTGGAAGACAAGATCCTGCTGTTTCTCGATGAAGCGGCCAGACTTTCGGGCAAGAAGAGGGCCCAGTTGCTTTATGAGATCACCTCTTTCAAAAACATCAAGGGCAAGAAGACGGTGTTCCACCTGTCGGACGAGCAGAAGAAGGTCGTTCTCGACAAGCTCAACAAGATCCTCCATGGAAAGGGCGAAGCCCTGGCAAAGGCGTCCGGGTCGTAAGGACAGGCCATGTTCGATACGTTGAAGACCATCGTCGGTATTCTATTCGAGAAAGAGCCCGAAAAACCAAGGAACATCGTTGTCTCGCTGGACGAACTCTGCCGGATATGGTTGCCTTACAATAATTCCTTCCAGCCCGTGGCCAAACCCACCGGCCCACAGACCACAGCGCCACCGGAAACCCCATCCGCCACCGACGAGACCCCTGTGGCATCGCCCGAGCCGCTTCCAGTGGTTCCGGAAAACATGCCATCGGCCCAAGAGTCAGGCAGAAAGCTGATCGAGTTTAACGCGTTTTATGAGGAGATCATCGAGCCCTATCGTAGTATCCTGGTTTCCCAGGGCCTCCTCGAGGGGGTTAACCGCGTTCTCGATGTCCTCAACAAGCACGGGAACTGCCCGTCTATCGTAACGGGCGGGGCCGACTGGGAAAAAGGAACGATCACGCCCATACGGGAAGCATTGCTGAAGGTGAGCCTTAGGGAGCACACCTTCCGCGTCACAAGAAACGCGGTCAGATTAATGAAGGAAATTTACCACGACAGCACGGGTATGGCGCCTGTTACGATCATCGCAGCGCTATGCCACGACATCGGCAAAATAACCCGGCCTCAAGGCAGAGCCGGAACCCGGCCGTCGAAAAGCGACCATGTAATTTTATCGCTGGAGTTCGTTCACGAGGTGTTTGGTGCCGAATTCGGCGGGTACCTGATAAACCTGGTAAAAACCGCAATAAGAGACCATCATGGTCCGAGTGCCGACCAGTTCACGCTTCTACTCAAGGAGGCGGACAGTATGGCCAGAGCTACGGAAGTCGCCGAAAACAGCTCCGGCAAAGTTTCGGAATGGGACGACTGGTTCAGTTCCAAAGAGCTCCTCGGGTTGATCAAGCCCTATGTTAACCGCACTCAGACGGGAAGTGTCCAGAAGGCCTTCTCCATGAATGGAACGGTCTATCTTGACCATGCCTTCCTGCATGAAATGGCCCGGAAAATGGCGGCGGACAAAGGGGTTCTGGACGTCACGCTCTCTCGGGACGAGGACAAGGAGACAGCTTTGAGGAAGATCCTTGAGTCGATGCGGCAGAGCGGGCATCTCTCAGAGGAGCTGGGCAAAGGATACATCAACAGAAAATACGACGTGCAGTTGGAACGGCAGAAGAAAAGTTTATGGTTGGTTCCCGTCAAGCTCAATGCCTTCGACGGTCCGGAAGAGATCGAGGCGGTCAAGGACACATACGCGGCTGTCATAAAGGACATCAGGCCTGCCGGGCGGTAACCCGCCAAAAATAGGGGAGGCGAGCCGCTGGCCGGGTGGCTATGCGGCGTACATGAGACATGAACGAGCTTAACACATTATTTGACGGCATTCAGTGCACAAACATCCTGGATTACCTTAACCCGCTCCGATATATCAGCCATGACCAGTACATGATAATCATGAAGAACCTCTTCAACACGATCCTGCAGGGATTCTGGTCGAAGCTGCTCGCGAGCGCATCGTTGTTCCTTGCATTCTTCTTCGGGGTTTACCGTCAGCGCATCGGGGCGGGCATAAGCCTGTATTTCCTGGCCATCATCATAGCCTACGGCGGCGGTCTGGCGAAAACATTGTTTGGCATCTGAGGAGGGATCGTGTCATCAAGAGATCAGGGAGACAGGTCAGGAAACGATATCACTCCGGTCGGGGTGTCAGCCTCCACCCGGCCGAAGTCGTTCATCGACGTCGTGTCCATAATCGAGGGTTATTTCCTGGCAGAGAAGGATGGCAATAGCCTGCCCAGCAACCTGCTTACCTTGAAGGGAAAGATCATAATAAGCGAGGTAGGGTTCAAGGGCGCCGCTGTCAGCGGCATCATCAGCATATTGCTTACCCCTTTCTGCGTGGGGGTGCTGCAGAAGTGCATTCCGATCTTCGGCAGCTACGAGTTCACGCTGTTCGACGAAGCCTTCGCCATGGCGCTGACCATAAGCTTTGCCCTGGGCTACGGGCTCATAATCGCCACGATCGGCAAGTATTATATCGGGAATCTCTCAAAGAGGGCGATAAACTGGCTCATGATGGGGCTTTCGGCCGCATGTGCCCTCAAGATCGTCATCGCCTTCGTGTTATATAACATGCTCTACGTGCTGGTCCTTGACCCGCACCGAACGGCGCGGTTTCTCCTGAAGTTCCGCCCGCACGTTTCCTACGGCACCCTCGACAGGATCTACACTATCCTCATGGAGTTCAAACCTATTCTGCTGACGTCGGCGAATTTCGTGATCCTCACGACGTTGCTCATGATATGCGTGCCCTGGATCTTCATATATTTTTCCTCGAGGAGAACGAAGAAACTCATAAAAAGAGAAGAAATGTGGAAGTAACAGAAGTAATACGCCGCTAATTAATATTTTTATTAGGTCATTCCGAACATTGCAGTTCAACATTAGACCTGAGAAATTCAGGCATAATATCACCCTCCGGTCCTTTTCTCAAAAGGATAACGGGAAACCTATCTTTATTTTCCCCACCAATACCTGATTCCCGATCAGGAGACTATTCAGAAGCCCGTTTTCTTTACATAAAGGACCTTGCCAATTTATACGCATGACTTTGGCTGACTGGAAAGAACGGCCCTGACGGAGAGAACAAACAGCGACCCCGCTGTCTTCTGACGCATCACCCTGACACCTTTGGGATTCTGCTGGAAAGCAGCCTCCGGCAATCCCGAGGAAGACAAATCCTTAGTCAAGGATGCTTCATGCATAACATGTACGAGTTACAACACCGAAAGACGGTTATCACTGCGTGGGGGAAGACGCGCTTGCGTGCTATATCGGTACCGGGCAAGTGAAAGCTCTCGCCATGCAGCACGGCCAGTCACCACAAGGGCGGAGCCTTTTTCCGCCCTTTTTCTGTGCCCTCGGTGGCAAGGCAATATCAACGTAACAACCCATGAAGGAGCATTATCGGAACCGGGCAATTGTGTAGGCATCGACATAGGATACGAATACACGAAGATCCATAGGAACGGACAGAACGCAATGTTCCCGACCTCCGTCGCGCAATTCAGCTTAGGATATACGCCGGGAATCTCCGGTAATTTATTGCCGGGATGAAAGGCGGGCCCGTTTCTTACCAAGATCCTCGAACGCCTCATTGCATTCGAGATAAAGTAATATACCTGCACAATGTCTTCAGTAGGCTGCTTCACTTTGTGCCGAGTTTCACCCCAACCGTCCGGTCAGACACTTCTGAAAAACGGTTCCTGGCTGGCACGGATGTTTTGTCCCGAAGCAATTTCCACCATAAATTCCACGACATTATATAATAAATATTTTTATTATATCCGGAGGACAATTGACATGGAAAAGACGGCGATTTTGGAGCAGATTCAGGAGTTGAGCCCGGCGGAACAACAGGCGCTTTTCGTTGACTGGATGACACAGGAGGGCACGGCAAGGAGGGCGCTGACCTACCTCGAACTGGGTCTCGACCTTAAGGTCATTCGGTATAACCGGGATATCCTCGGCCGCCTCCTTAACGGGGTGTGGTCTTACATAGAAACTCGCGGCAAGACAAGAAGGGCCAACATGAAACGAATCAAGAAGCTCAAGGTAATGTTTACAAAGGATATGAGCCTTCTACCCTCCGACGTGGCTCTCAAGCACCTGCGGCAAGCTAAACTACCCCAGATGTTGTACTCCGGAGTGCTGCACGATGCCCAGGCAGCCAAGAAACAAGCACGGGATTGGTTGGACTACCATGCATATAAGGGTGGCGAGGTCCGCAAATACACGCGGGGCGAAACCCCCTCTAACGGTAATGAAGCTGACTCAACGCCTGAACCTGTCAACAAAAGCGCAAAACGCAGGGCGACAAAGACATCCAAGACAGCGAAGGAACCTGTCAGAGTGAAATCACTGCGGCCGGTCGTGGAACTCCATGAGGCGGTACGCCCCTATCGGCGACTCATTGAAACTCTCGGCTCGCTGAAAGTGGTGCGGCTCCTGATCGACAAGCTGGAGCACAATCTGCACGTGCCCTCACTGGTGCTCTCTGGCAACGGGAAGACAGAACCAGAAATGAAGACCGCCAAAGAGTTCCCGGAATGGTTCGATGTGATGCGCGACACGAGCCTCTTCGATCACACCCTCTGCGTCCTTCTTGAAGCCATCAAGCTCGCAGAGAAAACGCTCGGCGAGACCTTCCTTCCCATGGTCATCACCACGGCCCTGGCCCATGACACGGGCAAGATACCCGACGTGTTCGAGGGTTCCAGCTCCATACGGGGCCACGAACACAGAAGCGCTGGATACCTCCAGAGGCTTTTTCAGGGGGAAAGCGACTCGAAAATACTCAGGCCGGCGCTGGCCGCTGTCCTCCACCATCACGCCGGGCCAAAGGACAACGACCCCGTTGCCAGGATCCTCATGCAAGCTGACGCAATAGCCAGGGAAAAAGCCATGGCGGCTCGCCACCCGGCCATGGTGCGCAAGCCGATTGAGCAGTGGCTTACGCCGAATGACCTTGCCCGGGCGATACTCCCCTCCGTAAACATCCTCGACGGGCGCCGACACTGGCAGGCAATGTCTTTCAGGGGCGGTATCTACTGCATGTACGGCCACATCCTCAAGTGCGTCACGAACCTCGCGAAAGAGAAGGGCATCCTCGATTACCGCTTCATCCGGCAGTCCAAGGCTGAAAACATCGAGGTCCTAAGAGAGGTCATAGATATCCTCCGCGGGGGCGACCGCCTCGTCCGGGAGATATACGCCGGTCACTACTGCCGGAGGTTTCACCTGATCGTCAACAATCCCAACATCCCGGACAAGGACCTCGACCTTGTTGCGATCAGGGGCGACATGTTCGGTGTGTTGCCATCGGAACTCGAGGCCCGCAAGACGGATTACCTAAAACTCATCGTCGACATCTCTCCCGCCTGAGAAGCCTTCCGATAGTCCTCAAAACGGAGTATGAGCGAAGGCCTGCGTGTCAGACGCTCTATCCCCTGCCTCAAGCTCGAAAAATGCAACAGAGACCCCTTTCCGGCCAATTCCCGGGGCATAAACCTTCCATCGCAACCCCCGAATCATCCTGTTTCCCGGGCGAAGTAATATCCTCGGCGGCCGCACAGCACCACTCGGCTGCCAAAAAGAAACCTGAATATGCTAAAATCCGTCCGGGGAATTGCAGGAATCACAAGAACAACCGTATTTGACGAATCGCAGGGTCATGCATCCGGTCTGTGCAAAAAATAGAAGGGGTTCTCCGTGCATATCAAATCCAGAATAGCCGCATTCGTCCTGTCCATCTTCCTGTGCAGCCTGACCGCGGTGTTCGCGGGTCCTCTAGAGGACTGCGCCGAATACGCCGCGCTCGGCGTCCCGGGTCAGCAGGGAGATCTGCTGTGCAGGGCAGGGCATCTTCTCGCCCATCACCCGGAATACAAAACTCCCCTGTGGGTCATAGAGCGCCTGACGAAAGAGAAGGCGACGAGCAAGGTCGTCCCCAGGTACAACAAGTTCCAGGCCGATCCCGGTCGTCCGAGGGGCGGCCGCGCCGAGCTGTCCGACTACAGGGGAAGCGGCTACGACAGGGGACACATGGCGCCGTCGGCCGACATGCGATGGAATAAAAGGGCCATGGTCGAGTGTTTCTACCTATCCAACATGGTACCGCAGGTAGGGGCGGGCATGAACCGGGGGATCTGGAAGGACCTCGAGGAATATACCCGTACCTGGGCCGTCAATCGCGGGGAGCTCTTCGTGTTCACGGGACCCATCTACGCGGGTCCCATCACGACCATCGGCAGGAATGCTATTGCCGTGCCCTCGCACCTGTATAAGATCATTTACGACCTGGCAAGGAAGGAGGCCATCGCCTTCATCATGCCAAACCAGCCGCTCAATACGGCCGACATGCCGTCCTACATAGTGTCCGTGCGTGACGTGGAGGCGGCCACGGGCCTCAATTTCCTTTCCAACCTGGAGCAGGAGCTGCAGGACACCGTGGAGACCGCTAAGGCAAGCTCTCTATGGAATTAGCTGCTAAATAACTTGCAAACCCGGCCGCGACAAGTATTATAATGGAAACTCAATTCAAGGAGGAACATACATGAACAAGAAGCAACTGTCGGATTTCACCGCGGAGCATGCAGGGTTAACGAAAGCAAAGGCCGAGGCCGCAGTCGATGCCGTCTTCACTGCCATAGCCGATGCCCTGGGTAACGGTGACGACGCGACCTTCGTCGGTTTCGGCACCTTCTCCGTGGCTGAGCGCGGCGCCCGCAAAGGCAGAAACCCGCAGACAGGCGCGGAGATGGACATACCCGCCAGCAAGACCGTCAAATTCAAGGCCGGCAAGGATCTCAAGGAAAAACTCCGTTAATGGCTACCTCAGGGCCCCGCGCATCGTTGTCTCACCATCGCCCCCCACGGCTCGGCGGGGCCCTTTTTATTCTCATCGTTTTATTTCCAACCCTTTAACCTCCTGTCTACAGCTGGATCGAGCCCTTCAATGGCCACTGTTCCTGCATTACCTCTCCCGGAACCTTCCCGATCATAAGTAATACACCTGCAACAGTATCTTCATTAGACTTCGAAAAATACCCCCATAAAAGGAGACAACCATGAAAACAACAAGCACGCTCGCACTTGTTGCGCTGTTACTGTTGGTGGCCATGCCAGCCTTTGCCAACACGCCACTCGAAGAGGGCGCTTTCCCAGGGGACAATGCGCTCGTCGTCACGGACAACCCTGACGAATCCGACGCCAAGAAGGCCGTTGGAGACGCAGCCGCAACCGTGGGAAGAATGACAAATCTTGCCGCTGTCACCTGCGGCATCGTCACCGTGGACGGGCTCGCTGCGCTTCCATGCCTCGCAGCTCAGGGCATCAACATCCTCTCTGCGGGCGTCAGCTGGATCTTCGGCAGATAACCGAACCGCTCTTCCCGGAAACAACCACAAACACAATCCTGTAACAGACAATCAAAGAAATGAAAGGAGCCTAAATGGCGAACACTGTCTATTCGTTCGAAAAGAACAAGCTTCTCAAGCCTATTTCGCAGCTCATCGGCTTAACGGGGTCCAGGGCCTCCATGCCGGTGCTGTCCAATGTTCTCCTTGAGTTCTCGCCGGAAGGCAGCCGGGTGACCGCCACGGATCTTGAGACGTGCGCCGTCATCAACCTCGACGTCACAATGCCCGAACCCCTGAAATTCATGGTGCATGCCAGGAAGTTCATCGACATGATCAAGGAGCTCGACAACGAGAACATCGAGTTCACCATAGACGGTCAGGTTCTCGACATACGGCAGAAACAGACGAAATACACCCTTGCCCTGCAGGACGTCGGAGATTATCCCGACATAGCCCGGCCGGACCCCGGGCATGCCGGCAAAAAGGTGGGGGTACGAACGGACACATTGAGGGCCGCGTTGGACAGAACTGAGTTCGCCGTGTCTCGCGACGAGACGCGTCTCGTCCTTACCGGCGTATGTTTGTCCTTTAACAGCGGCCAGCTCATCGCAGTGGGAACTGACGGCTTCAGGATGGCATGTTACGGTCAGGCAACGGACAGCGCCATCGACCTGCCAGCCGTCGTCGTTCCCAGGTCAGCAATCGGAGAAGTCAGAAGTATCATTCTCGCTGGCGCCGGCGAAGACATCGTTACCATCACGGTGTCAGAAAAGACCGTCACCTTTGAAACTCCCGGGGCAACACTCATGTGCCGCCAGATCATCGGAAACTATCCCGATTATAAGGGCGTCATTCCCAACAATTACGACCGGATCATAACCGGTAGCAGGGAACCCATCCTCAAGGCCATCCGGAAGGTGTCCTCCATATCTGACCGGAACGATCCGGTCCGGATCACGGTTTCGGGAGGTACCGTGGAAGTACTTATGGAATCGGACATCGGCAAGGCCCGGGAAAAGGTCTCTGTGGCATATGACGGCCCGGAACTGAAAACAAACATGAATATCCGATTTCTGTTGGACGCCCTGGGAAAGATTCCGGATGACGAAGTGATCATCGAGGCGCCTGTGGATTACGGTGCCTATGTCCTGAAGGGATTGAACGCGACGGATTATGTCAATATCATCATGCCCATCAGGGCCTGATCGCTCACATTATTGCAATGATAAGCCCCCTTGAGCTTTTTGGCCGAGGGGGCTTTTGCTGTCCATAGCGTATCTTTGGAGCCCGGAATATAGCAGCACCTTCAGGCCGGTTCCTCATCCTCGGACCGCCATTCCTGTTCCGACATCACGGCCGTTATCGGCCACCAGATTCCATCCTCCAATTTAACAAGATCTTCCTTGACTTCGATGACTTTCATTGGCGTGGAAAGATGGAGTTTAACGCGTGGACGGAAGCGAACCAACGAACCCTTCTCTACCCGGACGGTCTTCGGCCTTTTCATCCTGATGAGAATACTTCATACTCGGAAAGCGGTCAACTCATTCGATTCCTAGATGTTCGCGGCCGGAAACCTGTCTCCTTCAGGGGGCGGGATGGTACTAGAGCTGTATTGTGGCTAAGGGTAGAAACAAGGTCAATGGTGTGCCTGTCGTTTCAAGAAAGCCGTGGTGCCGATAAAAATCCGCAGCTTTCTGATCCTTCGCGTCGACCACCATTGCGTAAGCCGCAATCTCGGAGCCAATCACCCGCAAGAAAGCATCAGCCAGCAGTACGCCGCCGAGGCCATGTCCCTGAAATGCCTGGTCGACAGCAAGGCGCCCCATTCGCACTGCGGGAACCAAGGGATAGCGGGGTAGTTTCTTGCTGAACTCTGTGGGCAAGTCGCCAAGAACAACGCTTGCCGAGGCCAATGTGTAGTAACCCGCCATCCGTCCGTCGGTTGATAGAGCCACAAAACAGGTCGTCACCCTGCGCCGCACGTCCTGCGTGACTTGTTGTCGGAAATAACGGTCCAATGGTTCCGAACCGCTATTGAATACGCTGCGATCGTGGGCTGTATCCAATGGAACGATCCTGAACGGCTTGTCGTTCATTCAGCGCTGATCAGTTTGCGATGGCGCGCAAGAGCCCGATTCAAGGCAGGTGACACCTTGGGCGGCGATAGCAATGCCGCGGCGAAACGTTCCTGGTCGGTCATTGATAACCTGAGGACCTCCGTTTGCTCAATTGCATTCCGGGCTGCATCCCGAACTGCATTCACAACGAAATCGGTCATGGTAACGTTTTGCAGAGCAGCGGCACGCTTAAGAGTGGCATGCAGTTCCTTGCTGATACGCGCTTCGAGTCGCGCTGTTGACGTATTGTCTGAGCTCATACTTGACCTCCCGCTGCCATTATACGGCAATATGCCGTATAAGTCAATGATTGGCCTGGTGTTGGCCGCGTGTTATAAGCCGGAGGCAATTATTGTTATAGATAACCTTTCAGAACCACTTCATACTGTCAAAAGTAGTGTGATTATTCGAGTTACCGTCCTCAAAATATCTTTTCACCTACAAGTTAAGCCTATGGGTTTTTTACCGCTTGACATGGATTACCGATAGAAAGGTGGCAGAACGTAAGCATCAGCAAGAAGCCTGATTTCAGGCCGGTTCGCTGCGTTTGTTATGACTAATCATTTTTCTTCATATCAAACGCTTCCTGCAATTCATTCAGTTTGTTATCGACAAGTGGGATAAGTGCTTCGGTCAAAGCTGGACCGTTCATGTCTAGCCTGTATGCTTCAAGAAATGATGCTTTATCCTTTTTAAGTCTTTTAATTGATGCCTTGAGATGATCAAGTCCCATGCTTTCCATGTCTTTGTAATCACCGTTGCCGTCCTTCCAAAGATACTGTGGTACGCCATTGGGATAGTCTATATAATAGAACCTGTGTTTTATCTCAAAAGCAATCCTTTCCCTTATTTGATCGGTCATTTTATCTTCCCCCATCTTCTTGGTCATAACAATTATTATGTATGGTTTTCTATTCTATCAACATCTTGAATTTTATTCTAAAGATAAAGAGCTGTGCCTCCAAGCAAGTTATTACTTAAACTTTTTGGGTTCAACTTTTTTAACGATAGAACATAGGCCCACTGGCTTTGTCGTCGGCTTTTATAGTAATTGATCCCTTCTTTCATTAAAGTACCGATTGCCATGCCAATGATTGTGCCAGCAAAAACTTTAACACCAATACCGGTTTGAAATTCAGCAATCTTGGTTGCCCATGATGGCACCGATAATCCTAAAAGCCCTGTTGTGCATGAGATACCTACAGATTTGAAGGATAATTTTAAGTCTTTAACAGCAATATCGATTGTTTTTTTATGATGATCCAGACAGTCTTGTAAAGAATTTGAATCTTCAATGTTGGGAATGTCCTTTACCAGTTGACGAACGCCCTCATAAAATTGGTGTCTTTCATCATTGTGGTTTTTTCTAAATTGGATAACATCGTTAATTGAAATATTTTCAATTTGCTGCGGAATAGCAGCTGATATAACGAGAGATGCTAATGCATGTCCGGAATCTGTTCTTTTTTGAATCTGGTCTGCTTGGGCATGTCTTATGAGGGGCTGATATATCAAATCATCTGTGACTATAGGTAATCCTCGACTTTCTGCAATGCTATTGGCTAAAAAAGTCATATATAGGGCACCAGTAACGGGTTCAAATTCAAACCAACCACTTTGCCCAATATCGCTCTTGCTTAAATCCTTGGCTAGACCAAGTTTTGGTAATTCACTACGTAACAGCATATCCATTTTATCGACATGAACTGTAAAAGTTGATTTTGATGGCAGATTTTTCCCAATCATCCGGGTCAAGGCGCCTCTTTTTTGCGCATTGACAAGCTCAGATTTCGCAAAGGTAATAAAATCATGCACTATAGCAGCAGCTGACCATCCAGGAGAAATATTTGTAATAAAGCCCAAATTTTCGTTTAGTTCTTTTACAAAATTGCTGTCACCTGGGTCAAAATGTTCAGGAACAATACGGCTTAGACCATCATAGTATAAAGCTGCCACTTTAAGCCAATTCTCATCTTTGATATTAATATATGGATAATAGAGCGCGTGACCGAATGTAGCATCCATAACTTCCCCTTTATTTTAAGTCATAACATACGGCTCAGCTACGAGGCCGTTTTGTGGCCAAGTTGGCTGCAGCCGGTCGTTAGACATCAGTCCGGCTCGTCGCCTTCCACTTGGATGTCGGATGGCGGATACATATCACCTTCAGATTCTTCATAAGGGAATCTTTGAGTATACATCAGAAAAACCAACTCAAATCGCGCTCTATCAGGGTCTTTAGCCATTGCCTCCCTCATTTCCCAAGGAAGTTTTGCAAGAATCATACTAAAGTCTAAGAACGAGAACTTATATGTTCTGTCCTCAATCACGAGAGTCGCGACTTCTTCATCTATCTCTCGTCTTTTGACCTCACCTTTCTCCAAGAACTCCAGAAGGAGGCCTTCATCAAGACTGATGGTCGTTCCTTTAGGGAAAGTGAAAGTCTTTCGTGGCGTGAGGGGCTTGGGGGCAGTCTCTCTCTTGTCAGCTCGTGAGGCGGATTCGAAGATCTCACGAAAAACCCTAGCGGCCCTCCTCTCCTTTCGGTTCATCTCACCTCTGAAGATGTGATAAGATGAAAATCGCGTGACTGTCGTTGGCGGCTGGAAAATGAGCGATGGGATGTGTATCTGAAACCAATAGCTAAAGAGATTGCCACAATCACGAAAAAGTGGTAAGCCGTTCGAAGCATTGACAACCACTATGAGCTTCTCTTGAATTACATCCTTTGAGTGTTCATTCGTCACAGCCCAAGTGAGCCCGTTATGTGCAAATGCGCACTTAGTGACATCGGTGGCAATGCACCCGTAGGTGATGCGCTTTCCGATTTTTCGCGGCATTCTACGACTTAGTTGTTTCTTGGCCTCGGATAGCCTTTTTGCAAGCTGGCTTGCGCTTCCCACTCTCTTACACTCCAGGTAGAAAGCTTCATCATCTGACAGTGCGATGACATCCGTCTCTGTGGACATGTCTACCTCGCAACCTGCTTGACAGAAATAACTGGCAATTCGCAACTCAAACTGCGTGTTTCTGGATTTAGAATCTGCGTCTAGGGCAGCAAAATCACTGCCACCAACAATGGTTCTAAGTTTATCATCAATTCCTGATGGTGCCTGTACCTTCACTCCTTTCAGTATCCACATCAGTTCATGAATTTCTCGCAAAACATAGAGCCACCAGTCGGTGGAATGCTGAAAGGGCCCTTCAGTTGCGTTCTTAAAGATTGGAGCAGCATCAATCAAACCCTCAGACAGGGACTGTCTAAGGTATTCAATATATCTCTCAATTCTGGTGTTTGTTGTCTCGATTCTGCGGTCTTCGAGAAAGCCTCGGAACGCAATTAGGTCGTCGAGATGATGGGACAATTCCAACCCGGGAATTGTCTTCAGTGGCAACTGGTAAGATTTGGTTTGATTACCCATACTGTCTAACAATTAATATACTGCATGCGATAATTTATAGAAATCTTAGTATTCGGCAGAGAGGATGTCAACAGATAAAGGATCGGAACTTGAAGAATATTCCGTAAGAAATCAAAGAGATACAATCCGCTACGACAGGAGTCTGGCCTCGCCTATTTGCAACATATCATCGGCAGATCGATGTTATGTTGCATGCAGCAATTACTCGACTAATACCACTTGTAACCTTTCATGCCGGGCAGTAATAGCAAAAACAACGCTTCAGGAAGTACTTGATAAATTGTCCTAATACAGTCTCCACGTGTAGTTTCTGATCAATGGCTCAACAACCCTTTTCTGCCTGTGTGCCCCCGGCATGGTGTAGCCTGTCGCGACTTCCTCAATGAAGAAATCAATGAACAGCTCCCGAATCTTCCGGACATCGCTAATAGGCGTCATACGCTTTCCCTGAATCCCTGTAAGAGCATTCCGAAACCTCGTTAAGTCCTGTCCTCCCGATTGAATATTCCCTCGCCATAATAATTCTAATAATTCTCATTCCCATAGTATAGTGGATCAATGTGGAAAAACTTTCAGGCCAGTCAAACCGTTCGATGAGACTCTGGTACTGTATGTTTTCGATATATACCCGGGATAGACGGAGACAAACCTCGGACAGTTCATCCTCGATCCTGAGCAGGTTGAAAAAGATGGCCGAGTCGGTTCGATCTCAATTTGCAGATCTATGAGTTAACATAATCTTCCTTATCAGCACTAACGTGTTGATATCATTAATGAATCTAAAATCCTAGGTGGTTCGGCCTTCTGTAGTTACTTACTTAGTTAGTTACTAATACGAGGGCCGTGGTTTCTACACTTTTCCGCTTTCTCTAGGCCGTACCCTTTTTTATGAAATACCCCTTACCGGTTCGCTTGCAATGGTCGACCACTTGCTTGGCCAGTTTCCTGTAAAAGTCTTTCTGATCCCCATATTCGGAAACCAGTTTGTTGTAGTTGAGCCGCCCGAATATGACCCTGTCCACGAATGAAACGCTCTTAAGGATTTTCTCGAGATCCTGGGTGATCATGTTGGGTGTCGGATATGGTTCGATGCTCACCCACGTCTTCATTCCTTTTCCATGGAGCCTCTTGAGAGAATCGATTCGGTCTTGATACGGCGCAGCGTACGGTTCGTAGAGCTCCCTGAAGTGTTCATCGTGGGAGACCAAACTTATCCCGTACTCGTTGTCCTTGTGGGCGTGTTCGCCCGGGAAATCCTCTGGATAAACACCTTTGGTCAGGATGTGGCACGGAACGTCCGCCTCATTTATGATTTCCACGAGCTCGGCCGTCACAGAATGGATCTCCGGTTGCCCATACATGAAAGGATCCGTCGAAAAGCACAGCTCCACGTTCGTGATCTTTCCGGAGAGCTTAACGATCTCTTTTCTCACTAGCTCGGTGGCGTTTTCCACGAGGCGCGGCCGGCGCCAGTCGTCATATGAAGCCACCTGCCCTGCCCTCTTCTTCAGCATGAAAGCATAGCACGGGTACTTGCAGCCGTGAGAACATCCCAAGACGTGGTTAAGGCTGTAATCCGCATATTCTACCTGGCTCTTGTACAAGAGCGATTTTCTCTTTATCGTGTCCATGTCAGAATAATCCTTTTTGCCCTTTTGCATCTATTCTAAGGACGCTGCCCCACAGCTTGATGGCCAGCTTGTTCTTCGACGCCATCATGAGCAGATATAGCTCCAAGTTCTTATCTGTACGAACAGAAATTGTCTGCATAGACACGTCATGATCATGGTCTTGGTATCCCAAGCCCTCCTCAGGAAAACCTATTAGTCTGAGTTGCTCCTTGAATATATCCAACAAAACACGTGCATGTCCTCTCACCAGGATATCCTCAATTTTCTCACGCCAGACGCGTGTGCCGAGGAATCTGTCAAGAATGTTATCTATTCCCTTCCCCTGCTCTTTTGTCCATTTCAACAAGTTCCGTTTTATGGTGGTGATTGGAAAATGTATCAACAGATCCGTGTGTTTCAGTCGGGAAATACTCTCGATCGTGGCGAAGCTAATTGCCCCGGGGCCGAACGGGTCGATATAAAAGACATGGTATCGATACGGTCTTTTAAGCAATGCGCCCATTATTATCGATACTTTTTCATTGGCATCACCCACATAAAAGTGTCGCCCCTCCCCTACCCCGACCCTCTTCTTCAGGGATTCTATGTTTTCCTCCTTGATATCCACAAAATGATATTCGTTGAAGGGGCAATCCTTTCTATTGACCGCCCTTAGACATCCCCCGTCCACTTCGTCCTTTGTGTCTCTAATTATGCATTTGCCCGGGCCGCTGAACAGGTCGATAAAGACTGCGTTCCCCCGCTCGAAATACATGCGCCGCGCAGCCCAGCTCGCACCCAAGTATTTGTCCAGGTAAGCGTGTTTGTCCTTCGACCAGGCCCCCACGCATTGAACTGGCAGCCCGTCTTCACCGGGAACATCGCAGTTGTCTCTCTGTTTCTCGCAAGCATAGCATTCTCTGGTTGTCATATATCGTTGATTCTATGATACTACTGGGTGAATGTCGAGCAAAAGGGTCTTCTCGATTACTTAGTTACTTAGTATGCTAGTAACCCCGCCCTTTGGCGGTCTTTCGTCGGGCCAAGGGAGCGCTCTCGCCGTCGCGTATCACGTGCCGTCTCAGCTGGCGCGGTATCCGACCCTCTCCACGAAACATAACTTACTTACTTAGTTCGTTCGTTACTAGTCAACAAGGCGGTATGTGCCCTGATTATGCGGGTGGGTTACTTGGGGCTCAGAGGAGGTGGCTTTCAGCACGCCTATGAAGTACTGATCCCTCGAGGTCTTTATCCCTTCTTCCCTGTCGGCTGCCTTCGCCGACGAGAGAGCATGGTAGATCGCGGTCGCGGCATTAATGCCCAGTTCGCGGATCCTTTTCTGATAGTACGGAACGGAATGCTCCGCGCCGGTGAATTCAAGGATGTCCATGATGAGGGCCTTTTCCTCGTGCCCTTCCCTGCCCTCCTCTTCACAGAAGACGCAGATAACATTCTCCTCTCCGCTGGTCGCCGACGCCTCATACCGGAATGACTTCAGGAAACCCCTACCCTTCAATTCTTCGAACGCTGGCGTCAGGTCCTTCTTGACGTGCGATGGATAATACCTTGTCGAGCCCGCCATAAGGCCCATCTTCTTGGCGAACTGGAACATATTCATGCGAAAGAACGCGGCCCCATACCGTTTCTTGTCGAGAAAGCGATAGATCCTCTTCACGCATGGCGACGACAGCCCGGCATAGAAGTGAAGGTTCAGGTTCTTCAGGTACCCTCTCTTTACGCTTGCCCACAGCACTTCACTCGCGCGCACGTATCCCCGCGGGGCCTCTACGACATTACCCCCCTTCCCTCTTGCCGTCGTTATTCGAAAATCGTCAAAGAGATGGAAGCCCATCACCGTGTCGTACTTCTTGCCGTGGCTGTCGTAGAAAGCGTTCTCGGCATAGATGGTCACCCCCGCGAGTCTCTTCACCGCCACCCTGAAACGGTCATAGTCACGCTTCGATGTCGACATGCCCACTCTTTTCAGCAGGCGAAAGATGGATACTATCTCTATTTTCCGATCCTTGAACCCGCTTTCCTTCCAGCTCTCCATGATCGCCACGTATACATCCTGGTCCCCACCGAGCGGCAACCCGTATTCGGCGCTCCCGGTGATCCGCCAACTCACCGCACCGTCCACATACTCGATCGTGTTGACCCCGCGTATCGGTTTCTTCGAAAGAAGCGATATCGGGTATTCCGCCAGGTTCATTTCATCCTTCCCGGTGAGTCCTTCAAGCTCTTCGTCCATGAACAAAGTGCCCTGGGCTTTCATAATTACCGCGTTACCCCCCTGCCCTTCTTATCTGCAGATACTTTCAAGTATCGGAATATTACTTTAAGCAAACGTTGGTTAAAAGAGTCTTAAGGTTAAAAGCATTTGTTGTATGATACGCTCTACCGCCCCCCGAGCGGTTCTATGGGGCAATTCCTAAACTCATTACACGACGCCCCTAAGCTCATTACACGATGATCGTAAACCCATTTCACGTTAATGCTAAACCATTTTCACGACACTACTAAACTCATTACACGAATGCACAACGGCAGAATGTTGAAAACCTCATTCGATGCATCAAAACCGCCCTGGCCAACAGGGAGCCCGCCCCGTTCTGGCCCTCAACCCCCGCCCTGTTCCTCTCGATCCCACCTTTGGAGTAAACCCATTTCACGATAGCCCGTCGTCCGCTTAGTATGTTCGTTCGTAAGTAAGTAACTTACGTACTAACACAATGGCCGCGGCCGAGGTCATCGATTGCCGCTATCGATTGCCGCTTTTGCTTGACAATCCGAGCTTTTGTCTGCTACTTAGTAATTTAATAAGTTACAATGTAAGTTGCTTGATTACTTGGTTAGTTACTAAGTAACTAAGTTGGGGAGGATAGTGTGAAAGTAGTCACCGTGGGAAATCACAAGGGAGGGGTGGGGAAGTCGACCCTTGCCTGCAATATCGCCGTGGAGGCCACGAAGGAAGGACGTAAGGTACTTCTTATCGATGCCGACACGCAGAAAAGTTCCATGGACTTCCGGGGCCTGCGCGCCGAGGTGGACGTTCCGCAGTTCAACGCCGTAGCCGTCACAAATCCGACGATCCACAAAGATATAGCATCCTTCAACGCATTCGACCTGGTAATCATCGATGCCGGCGGTCGGGATACCGGGCCCTTTCGGTCCGCTCTTTTAGCGAGCGACTTACTTGTCATACCGGCACTGCCCAGTCAACTGGATATCTGGTCAACGGAGAACACGGTGACCCTGCTCGAGGAGGCGAGAACCTTTAAGGAAATAAACGCCTGCTTCGTCGCAAACCGCGTCATCCCCAACAGCAACATAGCGAAAGAAGCGTATCAGGCTTTGATCGACATCGGGATACTCCTTCTAAACACAAAGATACATTCCAGGGTGGCGTTTGCGTATTCAATTTCGGAAGGGAAGGGCGTTACCGAATACGAACCACACGGCAAGGCGGCCCAGGAGATGAAAGAATTTTATAAGGAGGTCAAGTCATGGCTATAAGCACCAAGAAACCGCCCAGAACCCCGGAGGAATTTATCGGTGGTGCCATCGACGAGAGGGGGTCGGGTTCCAATGTTGCCGAAAAAGTTGCCGATGTCCTGGTGACGAAGCCCGTTCCCGATCCGGCTCCAAGATCCATAGCCTCCGAACCATACATTCGAGACAAGAAGTTCCTCCTCAGCATTCCCTCTGAACTACATAAGCTGGCCGTTGAAAAGGCAAAGGAGAGAAAAATATCGCTCCACGAGTTTATATTGAAGGCAATGGACAAGACTATCAGAGAAATATAGGGTCACAAGACATGACTTAGTTAGTTACTTGGCTAGTAACTATGTAGTATAATTGAAGGGTTTTACGCGCCGATGAGTTTCTGATGGGAGAAGCCATAATTGCAGAAGCGGTTTCCCTGAAAAAACAACCTCGAACCTACTACCTTTATGACCTGTAAACCCTTTAAGACCTTTGATTTAGCGATATCCCCTTGATAGGCAAGGCTTTACGAGCCACACCGTCCCTCAAAACCCGAAAAACCGTCCTCCGTAACCCGAATAGACGCCTTCCGTAACCCGAAAATGGGTCCCTCAAAACCCGAATGGCCGTTCCCGGGCATTGTCTGATCCGCTAGCGCATTGAATACCAAGGCTTTACGAGCCACACCGTCCCTCAAAACCCGAACCTTAGACCGTCCCTCAAAACCCGAATGGCCGTTCCCGGGCATTGTCTGATCAGCTAACACGTTGAATACCAACGGTTTACAGATCACACCGTCCCTCAAAACCCGAACCTTAGACCGTCCCTCAAAACCCGAATGGCCGGTCTTCTATGGGCCAATTTCCCCTAAAAAGACGAACGATAACGGTTTAGAAGGTGTCCGTCCCTCAAAACCCGAACCTTAGACCGTCCCTCAAAACCCGAATGGTCATTTGTGCGCTGTTGCAATAAGCAATAATATCAGGGAGATGGAGAAACGCCGTCCCTCAAAACCCGAACCGTTATTTGAGGGCTGCCGCTGGAGGTTTTCCCGGCAAGGCTTCGTCGCTTCGATGGAGTTGTACGATGTCCTGGTTTATAAACTTGCTCTTCTTTGTCAACACCTTGTTCTTGATCAGTTCGGAAATTGCCCTCTTCAACAGTTCGCGCAATTTGCGGCCCGGTTGTTCGGTGTCCATGTTGAGCACCTGGGCAAGAGTGAGGAAATGTCCGGAGAAAACAGGATTATTGCGATGCGACTGGACAAACCGGTAAAGAGACCGCGCAATTGTACCGGAAAGCGACATTCTCTTGGCCACGTCCATGAGGGTAACCGTTCCAGCCAGATAAGCTTCATAGAAAAAGGGGTTGATCGTCGCAGAGAGGATTTTTTTCTCGTTGTCCCAGGAGACGTTTGCAAGCATGGCGCTCATCGATGTGAAGCGCGGCTCCTTTTTGCCCTTCTTGTCCTTTGACCCCGAGGAGACCCGCAGATCCACGCCGGCAACGGCGAGGAGCTTCAGGGAGTCAATAAGCCGTTTATAGTCTTTAGTGTTGGGTTTGCTGTATCCGAGGGCTCGCAGAAGGGGCAGGGCAGGGCCCCGATAGGTGTATGTCTTCCTCCCGTCCTTGTCGGTTGTCTCGGACCGGTGCTTGCTTACCCCTTCCAGGCACGCAAGCAGGACCAGCAGGGAGTCTTCTTCGTGGGTTGACAATTTTGGCCCTGTATAGGTGATTTCTCCCCATTGTGCCGCACTGATAAGCAGTCCTTTCATGAAAGGCCGGTCTTTCATGTCTTTGACATTCATCGGGAAGAAAGGGGAGACCCGCGTCATGTCCGTCGGGAAACCCGCCCACTTAAAAAGACTTTCCTGAACTGGCGGGAATTTACCGCCGGGGGCAACCAGGTTTCGCGCCTCAGCGGCCTGCGCCTCAGCGTGCGACTGAATTTCTGTGACGTCCGGCGCGTACTTAACAAGGTAAGCCTTAAGCTCGTCGTCAAGGCCGGTAAGCGTTGTTTCTGCCCTGGAAAGATGGGTTCCGCTCTTAGCGGGAGCCTCCTGGGGATTAGCGGGAGCTTGTTTTGAACTCTTTTTCGCCATTTTGAATTCTAGTACCTATTCATCTTCTTCTGCTTCCTTGCAGGAACTGAGTGGGCCCGGCCCGCAGGCGTCCTGGCAATGCTAGCACATCCACAAACTCTTTTCGTATTGGGATTGTATACCCTGTGCGATCAAATTCTTCAACAGAAAAATCCCTCCGTTAGGTACATACTAACTTACTAACTAAGCACGGCGTTGTCGCTGCAAAGGCTAATGATAACAACTGTTATGACGGTGCGGATATCGGGAGAGTGTTTTCCAGGGTTGCCGAAAGGGCCGTTCCGGCTCAGCGATGGACCCTGTAGAAGCTGCCTTTTGCCACGGTGCGCGTGGACAGCATGCAGCTCTTTTTGGGCTCGAGGCTTTTCAGCCAGGTTTCGTCCATGCCGTAGGTCCGGGCCACGCCCTTATATAGGACGGGCTCTACCATGAACACCACCTTCGTGGCCGTATTGAGAAGGATGTTCTCGCTGAAGCGGGTGGGGTTCTGGGTCGAAAGAATGATCCCCAGGCCGAATTTCCGGCATTCCTGCGTGATCTTCGTGATCTGTTGCGCTATCTTCGCCGTGTCGAGAAAGAAGCTGCATTCGTCTATGATGACGTAGTGCCGCACCACCCTGGTGTACCCGGCCTTCTGAAAGTTCTCCACGAGCCGCTTCAGGATGTAGTAGGTGACGATCTTTTTCTGTTCGTCCTCGATGTACTTGATGTTGATGCGTGCGTTCCGCAGGGAGAACTCGTTCTTGATGAAGACGCCAACGTTGTTTATCTGCTGAACCCTGTTCTTCAGGCCTATGAGCCCCTTCGGGTCCGAGTAGGTCATGAAATCGTTGTCGTTCATGAGGCCCTTCCTCAGGTACTCCCGATACATCGTCGTCAGTTTCCCTATGCTCTCGTCGATCTTCTGGCTGTTCTGGTCCGTTCCGCCTTTTTCCAGGCGTTCCAGCTTCTTCTTCTCGCGGTACAGGCCGTTGAGAACGTCCATTTCCTTGTCCGCAGCCCCGTTGTTCCCGCCCCCCATCAGCAGCTTCTTGTACTTGTGATAAAGGAACCTCTCGAGGTCTCCGAGATCGGGGTAGGTGTCTCTGCTCCAGCTAGCCGGGTCTTCTTGGAGGATTCTGTTGGCCCGGTAGAGCTCCACGATCGCGTTGAAGAGCATGTTTTCCTGCACAGGCCCCATCTTGTGGGTGCTCGACAGCTCCCGAAGCAGGCCGAGAAAGGACTGGGCACCCGCCTTGGGTCCGCCGTAGTCAGGGTCCTTATTGATCGCGAGCGGGTTTATTCCCTTTTGCGCACCGTACCCGACACGATGCTCGATGACCCCCGGCGCGTCAATGTCGCCGTGCTTGTCGATGATCGTGAAGGTCACCCCTTGCCGGGAGAAACTTTCGACGATCTCCCGGAGCATGTGCGTCTTCCCGGTTCCCGTAGCCCCCGATATGCACAGGTGCGGATTTGGACATGCATTTGGAGTCCACGCAACGCGGGAGTTGTTAAGGGTTCCCACCGTGTAGGAGATTCCATTTTCGTTCATGACGGGGCTGGCCTTTTTGAGCTTTATTACTTTCTCGGCGGCGGTGTCGTCCATGGGATCTTCAGCGCGGCGTAAAGGATCCATCCCCGGTTCTAGCACGTATAACATCCATGAAAGTATCTCAGATATGATTGCATAGTGTATATGAGGCACAACAAAGGCCCATGACATATCTTTGCCTGGCATCCGTCACATCAATTCGGCCTGAAGTAATACAAGGGCGATGTCGATAGTGGAGCGAAAATCCCTCCCGAACATGACGGCTATTTTCACCACAATCCAACGAGCAGGAGGAGTACATGCGTACCAAGCTGCAACCCGATGAGGAGCTTGTCCTCACAGTCAAACAGCACTGGATCGTTCTTATCAAGCCGCTCGTTGTTCTCCTTGTCGTATTCTTCGCCTATCCGGAGCTCGTGAAGCTCAACCTGCAGGGGTTCCAGGCAACGCTGGCATCCGCGAGGGTCGTTGTCTACGGGATTTTCATCGCCTATTTCCTCTATAAGATCTACGACAGGAAGGTGAATATATGGGCCGTAACGAACCTCAGGCTGATAGACGAATGGGGAGTGATCACCCATCACGCAAGGGAAAGCCCCCTCGAGAAGATAAACAACGTGGATATCCTGCAAACCATTGTCGGCAGGCTGTTCAACTATGGCAGCGTCGCCATACAGACCGCTGCGACCTCAGGGGAGACGTGGATCAGGTATGTTGCGAAGCCCCTCGTCTTGCAGGAGACCATCATGCGCATGGTCCGTCAGCGCCAACAGGAACGCGACGGCGACCAAGGGCCGCACCAAGGCGGGGTAACCGTCCCAGCGAATCTCAACATCATCAGATGCCCGCACTGCGGGAACCTTATCCCTGAAAGCGCCCTCGGTGGCTTGAGGGTGTCGACGGTGGAAACGGAACTGAAAGCGTCCGGCGTTGTCGTTCCTCAAAGGGATGATGGCCCGATTAGGAAAGAAACCAGCACCGCCGCGCCCCCACCAATACCGGCCCGCGAAGAGCCTCTCGTGGCCGCGGCCAAGCTTAAGCCGGAAGCGGCGCCAGTTGCGGAGCGCTTGGCCCTGTCGGAGTTGTCTGCGCGACAACATCCGAGGTCCTCCGCGGCCGGAGCTGAAGACCCTTTTGACTGGAAGAGGGAAAGAGGTTGAATTTGTTGACAAGATTTCAGAGCACAGATATAGTGTGAGCATCGTGAGTGTGGATTCGCGGATGAAAGAGAAGAAGAAGATGAGAGATATAGACACCATAATAGATGACATGGAACGACTGATGAAGCGTTCATACATAGAACTTGACCCAACTGCACCGGCCGTTTTCAAGAAATTGCACATTGAGCTCCTCGAGGCAAGGGGGTTCATAGTAAACACGACGGTGTGTCCGAAATGCCATCAGGTGCTCGACCGCGACCAGGAACAAGGGAGAAACTGGGAATTCGTATACCAGGGGAAGACCCCGACGATCATGTTTACCTGCCTGCGGTGCAATATCGAGGTTCCCCTTGACGTCGTGGATCCCAACAAGAAAGCGTCGTTGAACTAGGCGTATCATCATAACACAGCTTGGTTAAGGCATAATCAATTTATCCGTAAGGAGGCTTCAATGCCGGCGGCGTACGCCCATATCACTCTCGTCAACGAACTTTTTCAAGTCCCCAGAATGAACCGTATCGCAGGATTTGTGGATGAAGCACAAGATGCTCTCCTGAACGAGTCCAAATACTGTGAATTTGGATCTGTGAGTCCGGATTACCCGTATATGCATCTTGAGGATAGCGGCTCCAAAGCTTGGGCAGATCTGATGCACAAGCACAAAGTCGGCGGCCTGATAAAGCGCGGCATCGAACAAACAAAAGGAATGTCGGGTAAGCAACGGGATAGATGCTTCGCCTGGATGCTCGGCTTTACGGCTCACGTGATTGCAGATGTCTCGATACACCCTGTCGTCGAGAAAAGGGTTGGCCCGTATGAGCTCTTTTCCAAGGAACATAGGATTTGCGAGATGCATCAGGACGTACATGTTTTCGAGAGAATGAATCTCGGCGGTGTTAAACTCTCAGAGCATTTGGAGCAGAACATCGCTCGCTGCGATATGGGCCAAATCTCAGGTCTCTGGGGTTCGATGCTCAAAGGGACATATCCGGTTGAGTTCGACAATAATGAACCAAAGTTTGCCACATGGCATGATCGGTTCGAGACGATGATCGAAGATATAGCCGCCCATGGATTCGTGTATTTCGGGCGGCACATTTTGCCGGACATAAGCGGCCTAACATATCCAGCCAAAACAGCTTTGGACACAAGCTACCTAAACGGTCTCAAAACACCCGAAGGGACTGACAATTATGACGCAATCTTTGACCGAGCAATAAACAACGTGTCGGTTTTCTGGGGATACATTGCCCGGGCCGTCTTTGCCGACGGGACTGGCTACAAGACAAGGTTTGGCAATTGGAACCTTGATAGAGGGGTAAAAGAGGAAGACCTCGAATCATCGGGTCAGGGCAAATACATTTTCTGGAGTGGAACCTGTGAAAAATACACATAAAGGCTTTTTGTTGGTGCTACTTCTTTTGGTCTCGTCTTCCTGTGCCACCCTGCAGTCCCGGATGTCAGCCCTTTCATCCACTACGGGGTCTGTTACTCTCCGGGTCGAACGCCTGTGTGCCCGGAATTTGATGCCCGATGGCGCGACAAACAAGTCCATACTCCTGAAGGCAACTGAGAGCACGCCGTATGAGCGCGGGGATTTTGAAGATTACACTTTCAATGCCAAATGTGTCTCAGCACATGCGGTCGTTCTCATATGTTCCAAAGACGGTGCCAGGGCACTCATTGAAGAAACGGCCTGTGTCATGGGGCCCGACAAGAATCATTGGGAGGCAAAGCCGCCCGTGCCGTGCGATTTTACCATAGGCGAACGATACATTAACGAGAAATGTAAATAATGCAAATGAAAGAGGTAGCAGTCTAGGGGGCAAATATCAAACCCGAATCACATAAAGCGGTGACGGCTTTCGCGCTGGATCTTTTCCTGAGCCTTGACACTGACAGCGCGCTGGCCCTGGAACTGAAAAAGGAAAACGTCAGAAAGGCAGTCTTGGATGGCACTGAGCGCGAAGACAAACTGACCTTTGGAAGGATGTGGAACTGGCATTTCTATCCACAAAATGAGTTCTTGACAAGGCTTACATGGACCACAATGCGAAGGACTTCTCGCCCTATCGTGAAGAAGCGGCAAGAACAGCTTCTCGGTGTTGGGGAAGGAAAGGCGGCAGGTGACCTTTTTGAAACCTTCGGCCGGGTATTGCATCACGTACAGGACATGAACACGCCAACCCATGTCGTGCCAATATACCATCTTGCTGATCCGTTCGAAGAGTACCTGGTTGCGCACTGCCCATCAATATTTGACGGCTTAAAGAGCGACGCGTCGCACATCGTGGCCGCGCAGGGGGCCGAACAGGATCACGATTTCTGCTCACTTTACGCGAAGGCTGCGGAAGGAACGCTTGATGACCTTACTGATAATGGACGACTATTCCCGCTTCCAGTGAACCCTGAGTTAACCGTATCTTCGATAAAGTTCTGGGAGCCATATAAACGCACAAAAGGGTGGGCCTCGTTTCGTGAGATAATCACTTACACAGGAAAGGGCTTTGGCAAATACGGACCTCTGGGGAAATCATTCGGAGGGGAATCATGTTCGTTGGAGGGCCGGACCGTGCCCATCGATCCCCTGGCGTTCAACCGGGTGGCAGTTTTCTTTGTAAAGAGAGCTATAGTGTATACCCTGAAAGCACTTCACCTCTTATCGTCCCTGTATGCCGATTGGCGAGAAGAAGAATCGAAAAGCAGGCATGAAAAAAGGGCGGGAAACCCGCCCTGAAAGAATTATGATAACGCTGGAATCGCGTACTTCACGAGACCCCGTTTCATCAGGATGTCTGCGAAGCTGAGATTCCCCAGCTTGTCCATCGGACTGACCCTCGGTTCCCTGGGAGGTGTTGCCTCCGGAGCGACGGCCTCGGCCGGTTTGAATCGGATCTTGTCGCCGAAACCCTCTCTTCTGAGACCGACGGCTATCCGCTGCAATATTTCGTTACCGTTAAATTCTTCCCGGGTAACGTGTTTCCTAAAGAATTCAAGGACCTTCACGGGATCGTTGTTGCACTGACCCAGCAGGTGGGCCCTTGTCTGGCGAACATGCCTCATGTCGCCCAGGTACGTCAAAATAGCAACCGTTTCTCTTTTGCTAAAGAAGTTCATGGTATTCCTCCTGGATAATGTTCCCCTCTGTCCTGAGGGGTGTGATCTATGGTGATTTCCCTCGGGAGGGGAGATTATAAAGGTGGTTATGTGGTTGTGTGTGCTGCCGTTATTGGCGAGGATGTTCGGAATGACCTAATGAAGATAATATTTGAATGTATATTACTTTTGGGATCTTCAGAAAGGGGTGACACGGGGGGTCGTGCCAGGTGACACGGGGGGCCATGTCACCGGTGACAATTCACGGAAGTCCGCCGTAAATCTCTTGACCTCCCGACACTACCTTGTGGAATTATTCCATCAGAACAACTCATGCGGGCAGTGGCGATACAATGAGCAAATCAGCCCCTTCAACCTCGGGATGTCTTATCGGATGACTGGTTCTGCAGGAAGCAGAAAAGTGACGACCTCCTTACCCACGCAAGGAACGGGGCCAATATTGATGAAAAAGTATTGATTTGTCTGCTTCGCGGGCATGCGAAACAAACGACAAAAGATCCTTGCGGCGCCGTGTTGCCGCATTTTTAGGTTATAATTAGAGATGATTTTTATGGACGCATTTTGTAAGATGTAAATGGAAGCTCTCCAGTCATTGCAGCCTACGGTAAGCATCTGAGCCTTCATGGGGGCGAGGGGATCAATGAAGCACTACTGTGGCACCGGCAATAACCCTCTGGTGGCCGCAAGATCGATTGGAATCGTTGTTTTCTGTCAATGTAAAGCTTCTACCATTTTTCGGACATTATCCGCCGAAGCTGTATCGTTGGGCGGTGTTGCTGGCAGTGTTTGTGCTGATGACGGAACATTAATTGTCGTTTCCTCTATTGAACCTTCTGTTCGGGGAAAAACTGCGAGTGGGGATCTAGATGATCAAATTTCTGCAAACAAGTGATTGGCAGTTGGGAATGACGCGCCATTTTTTCTCGGAGGGCGCTCAGGAGAGATACAGCCAGGCACGATTCGATGCCATCCGTACCATGGGCGGCATCGCCAGGGAAGAAGGGTGCCTGTTCATGCTCGTATGCGGGGATGCATTCGAGTCCAACCAGATCGACCGGAAGACCGTCGTCCGGGCCCTGGAGGCCCTCAAAGAAGTCACTGTTCCAGTTTTCATGCTCCCCGGGAACCACGATCCGTTGAACGCGGCGTCTGTTTATCGCTCAAGCGCCTTTGTCGAGCGGAAACCCGATCAGGTTCACGTCATCGAAACCGCCGCCCCCATCAACATCAATGAGGACGTAGAGATTGTGGGCTCACCCTGGATGTCAAAGAAACCGGCGGTAAACCCCGTCGAAGAAACTCTTGCAGCCCTTCAGCCGGCAACCGGGGTAACCCGCATCTGCGTGGCGCACGGTATCGTCGATCAGTTCACTCCAGACCCGGAGGCGCAGGGAGTAATGGCGGTGGAGATGCTTGAGCAGGCTGTCAGCGAAGCGAAGGTCCACTTTGTAGCGCTCGGTGACCGTCACTCCCTTACCAGGGTTGGCAGCGGTGACCGGATCTGGTATTCCGGAACACCTGAATCGACAGATTTTGCAGAGGTGCAATCCGGCTATGCTAACCTTGTTGAGGTTGACAATGGACAGATCTCCACGAAGGCCGTCAGGGTCGGTCAATGGTATTTTGTCGAGCGGAATCGGGTTGACCTTAACACGACGGACGAAGTGCAGGCGTTGCGGAGATTCCTGGAGGACGTTGAGAACAAGGAGCGGACAGTTGTCCGGCTGAACTGCGTTGGTTCCCTGTCCCTGTCCTCGCGGGACGAACTTCAGGCGTATCTCGACGCCGTAAAGGACGTGTTCGCGGCCTTTGACATGAGGGAGGATGACCTCCTCGTGCTGCCGGATGAGGCGGATTTCAGCGACCTTGGTTTCTCCGGTTTTGCGGATGCGACAATCAAACGGCTGCGGACACAGATCTCTGAAGGGGGAGGGGAGAGCGTTGTTGCCCGTGACGCCCTGATGCTGCTCATGCGTCTGGCAAGGGGGACGGCATGAAATTCCTACGCCTGCGAGTTGCCAATTACAGGGGCATCACTGCTGCCGAGGTCGCTTTTGCTCCCGACGGCATAACGCTTATCCAGGGCCCGAACGAGGCCGGCAAGACCAGTCTCGCGGAGGCAATCGGCCTTCTCTTCTATTATGCCGACTCGAGCAAACGTCACGACATCGAGGCAATCAAGCCTGTCAACCGAGATGAAGGATCGGAGATCGAACTGCAGGCACGAAGCGGCCCATACGAGTTCACATACTTCAAGCGTTTCCACAAAAAACCGGAAACAAGGCTCGTCGTGACGCGCCCCAAGCCGGAGAACCATACCGGCCGGGAGGCCCATGATAGGGCAGATGCTATCCTCAGGGAGACCCTCGACGTAGACCTTTGGAAGGCCCTGATCATTCAGCAGGGGGATGCGATCGATCAACCCGATCTGACAAAACAGACATCGTTGTCCGTGGCCCTGGACATGGCGGCGGGCGGGCGCCCGGCAGACCCGCGGGAGGAGGGACTTTTTGACAAGGTCCGCGAAGAGTACTCCCTTTATTACACCGAGCGAGGCGCAGAGAAGAAAGATCTCGTTGAATCCAAAAAAACCCTCGCGGAGGCTCGCGCTGAAGTTGTCCGCATCGAGCAGGCAATTCGCGACCTTGAGTCTGACATCGAGCAGGCAGCAAACCTCCAACGGGAGCTAAGACAGTTGAAGAACCAGGAGGAGATCCTGGAGAACGAGGTGGCTGCTCACACGACCTCGCTGGAGGAAATAAACGCGCTGGAATCCGCCTTGGAGAAGGCCACCCTGAAACTGGAAACGGTCCGGGTGTCCGAAGAAATGGCGCGTCGTGACAAGGACACAAGACAGGGGCTTATCGATGCCGTTATGAAAGCTGTAAGAACTCACAAGGATATCGGGGAATCCAATGTCACGTCGCTATCGGCATTGAACCGGATCGATGATGAACTCGATAAGGCGCGAACTGCTCTCAGCGAAGCCGACCGGAGAAGAAAGGATGCAGACGCCCTTGCCGTCCTGCGGCGGGAGGATTTCGATTACTACAACAACAAGCTCCATCTCGAGCAGCTCCTGGAACGCAAGGGACGGATCGACGACTCGAGGAACGATGCGGCGAAGGCGGAGGATGTGCTGGCACGCAACAAAGTGAATGACCATGCCTTGAGAAAGATCCAGAGTGCAGAGAAGGATTTCCTGACCGCTAGCGCCCAGTTCGAAACGGGCGCGCCAAGCGTAGTTCTCTGCGGTTTGGGAGAGTGTCTGCTGTCCATTGATGGTTCAGAGACCAGGCTCGACAAGGGTGAGGTAAGGACTATATCCGTCGCCGACAAATCAACATTGATGATCCCCGGGGCTCTGTCTGTTGAAGTCGCTGCCGGTTCCAGCATAGAAGGGTTGTCGAAAAAGCTTCAAGATGCAAGGGAAGCTCTGGAAAAGGCCTGCAAGGCCGCGGGCGTGGATGGTCCGGATGAGGCAAGGACTGCGTTTGACGCGCGACGCGAGGCATTGCGGCAAATAGAGAACAAAGCACAGGTTGAAAAGGATAACCTTCGGGACCTGACCTACGAGGAGCTTGAACGCAAACTGCTTGGACTGCAACAAGCCGTACCGGACTACCTCATCAAGCGTGTGACGGAGCCCTCTGTCTGTACTGACCTTGGGTCCGCAAAGATGGAACGGCTGAATGCGGAAGCAGGCCTCAAAGAGGCGAACAGTGAATGGGAGGCGGCAAGGGAAGCCGTCGAAGCGGTTCAAAAAATCCGCGAAGGCCTGAACATAAAATATCAGGAAACACGGGTTGAATTTGACCTGATTGTGAAAGACCTCAAATATGCGCAAGAGGCTCTGGAGAAGGCCAGAAACGGTGTCCCCGATGATGCCCTTGATGTGAATCTGGCCGACAGTATTCGTGCGGTAGCCGACGAAGAGGCCAACGTTGTCTCTGCCGAGGCGTTGTTGAAGGCGAAGAACCCTGAGCGCGTCAGAGTGTTGGCGGAGACGGCGAAAGACTCACTGCAAACGACGCAAAACAGGCGCGGGGCAGCGCATACGGAGCTCACCCAGGTTCAGACACGACTGAAAATTCATGGCGAAGAAGGCTGGCACGAGAAACTGCATGTGGCCCAGAGCCGCCTTGAGCGTCTTGAACACGAGAACAGGGCTCTGTTCCGGCGGGCCGTTGCGGTTAGGTGCCTCCTGGACTTTATGCGGGAGGAACGCGACAAGGTGCGCCGGGCTTATGTGGCACCTATAAAGGAAAAGATCGAAAGGCTTGGCCGGCTCGTATTCGATGATACTTTTCAAGTGGATATCAGCGATGAATTGCAGATTATCAGCCGGTCTGCCAACGGCGCCACGGTTCCCTTCGATTCATTGAGCGGGGGTACCAGGGAACAGCTCTCGCTCATCTTCCGCCTTGCCTGCTCGATGATCGTTGCCAAGGATGGGGACGGGACACCGCTGATACTGGATGATGCCTTGGGCTATACGGATGCCGCGAGGTTGCGTCTTATGGGAGCCGTCCTTGCCAGGGCTGCCAAGGAATGCCAGATCGTCATTTTCACCTGCGTTCCCGACCGGTACTGCAACGTCGGGGCGGCAACCATTGTTCCCATAGGATGATGTGCATGACCACTATTAAATGGTCTCCAAAAAGTGGTGTTGGCTAATATCAATAATAACATTACGATTTCCACCACTAAATGATAGTCACTATAATATAGTGGTACCATCTACAAACTTCTTGGGGTGATTCTATGCGAAACCCATTTATCGTCTCACCCCGAAACCCGCTTGTATTCAGTAGCAGGGTGGGTATCGAGAAACTGCTCCTTTGTTTCAACTGCCAGCCGAATGGGTTGTCCAGTTTAATGCCGGAATCATAAAGCAGCGGTTAGCTTGAGGCGAACGCGGTATTTGTACGCCCTGCATCAAGAATGGTTCATACCAGATTGGGCGGAAACATCAGTTCTCGCCTTAACGTGTGGCTCCACCTTTGGCCAGGTTGTGCGACGAGCGATCCTGATTTCATAGTCCGCCTGGAGGGCAAGCCATATTTCCGGTGAAACATTAAAGTACTTGCCAAGACGCAACGCAGTATCTGCTGATATTGTTCTTTTCCCGCGGATAATCTCACTGATACGTCCCGGAGGGACAGCAATATCACGCGAGAGAGCATTTATGCTGAGCCCTAGAGGTTTCATGAACTCCTCATGGAGTATTTCCCCCGGGGGTATTATATCGAGCAATCTAGTTCTCATAATTGAACCTCCTAGTGATAATCGACGATTTCGACATCCCATGCATTACCCTCGTCCCACGTGAAGCAGACACGCCATTGATCGTTGATGCGGATGCTATGCTGGCCGGCCCGATCCCCTTTAAGGGATTCAAGATGATTCCCCGGCGGTTGGGACAGGTCCTGTAATGTCCGGGCGCTGTTGAGATAGAGTAGTTTTCGCCTTGCCTGGCGCTCGATGGACGAGAACCGTGCGACAAAAAGGTCCTTGAAAAGCGCTCCGGTATCCTTGCAACGAAACGTCTTAATCACCACGTTATTATATAACGTGTAACGTAATATGTAAAGCAAGGAGCCGATCCCTAGTTTTGCATAAGAGGGAAGGCCTGCACTAGTCGGACTTTCCCCTTGACAATACCGTACCATGTAGTACACTTATACTATCAGATAGTACATACTCAGGAGGTATCGATGCCGGTAGCAGAAAAGGCCGTTCAGAACAATCCGAGAAGCCGGGAAGGCAGGGCGGCGCTTGCCGGGATGGTCATGCGCCTCTTCGTCCGCTGGAACGTTTCCGCCCAGGACCAGGCGGCCTTATTGGGGTTGTCCGAAGGGTCCCGGACGACCCTTGCGCGATACAGAAAGGGCGACCCCCTGGCCGATAACAGGGACCTGCTCGATCGGGTTGGCAACCTTCTTTCTGTCCATCGGTCTCTGAGGATCCTGTTCCCGAAGAACCGGGAGCTTGTTTACAGGTGGCCAACAGCACCGAACAAGGCCTTCAACGGCAAGAGCCCGGTTGAGGTCATCCGTGATGAAGGCTTTCTCGGACTCCTCACCGTGAGGCGCTATCTCGACATGCAGCGCGGAAACTAGAGCGTGTTTGCGAACCTCATCACCGCCGCGATCGATTTCAATGAGTCCGTTTTCCGCAACATTGCAACGGTTATCACCTCCGAAGACCTCCTTGACGACCTGAGCGAGGATCCCGGCGCAAGAGCTTACGGAGAAGCCCTGGTTGCCCAGCAACGCCAGGGCGACGATCATTATGCGCACGTCATCGGGAGACCGTTTACCTATGGCGTCTCCATGGCGCCCGACGCTGTCTGCTCCGGCATGAAGAGCCGCTTCAGCGACGGCACGAAGTTCGGTGTCTGGTACGGAAGCCTCGCCATCCTGACGACGGTATACGAGACCATATTCCACTGGACACGGTTCCTGACCGACGCAGGTATGGATACTGAAACCGTGATCGCTGAACGCCGGGTATTCAAGGTACGTGCCTCAGGCATCCTTATTGACCTCAGAGGGAAGGAGAAGGAATTCCCTGACCTTATCTCGGATCATTATGGTTTCACGCACCGCCTGGGAGATTATCTCTACAGTGCCGGCCAGAAGGGCCTGCTCGTTCAGTCTGCCCGGGATGCCGAGGGCACGAACATCGCGGCCTTCACACCGGACATCCTCTCGGATCCACGGCATCAATTATATGTGTCTTATATGCTGGAAAATGGTGCTGTGCGACTTTCGCTGGACACATATCGTGCTAAGAAATGGCTCGACATCGATTATATAAAGCGACACGGTTCGCTTGCGTAAATTGCCATGGATTCACAATGCTGTACCGTTCTTCACCGCAAAAGAATGGGAACAGCAGGTCGGGCGGCAGTCCCGCCACCTGCGTCTCCGGAACCCTGTATCGGCGCCCTCTGGAAGGCCGCCTGCGATCCGCGCAACCTGCGTTGCTATATGCTCCGCAACCACGACCTTCCCTTCGATATCGTCGTCGAAAAGCTCAAGGTCTTTGAACGACCGCGTCTCTGGCCCGCGTACTCAAGGTTCAGGCCGTCTACCGTCCTCTGCGATGGGTATGTCCCTCAGAAAAGAGGGCAGGGCGATGACGAGTACTACAACGGGCTGGAGCGACAGACAGGTCCGCATAAGCGGTTCTTTGGCATCGGACATAAGGGATGGCCCGCGTGGGCGTCGACAGCCTTGACGAGGTGCGGCGCTACTACGGCAAACCAAGCTTCGCGGAGACCATCGCACTTGCGGCGCATAATCGGGACCTCAACATTCCTCTCGGTTTTTCTTGCCAATACCGGTATCAAATGAGATAAGATAACAGAATTCAAGCAAGGTCTTGCTATTGGGAGTTGATCGGTAAATGAACGAATGGGAATTCACGGCTGAAGTAGCAAGCTGGATTAATGAAATATTGGATCACAATCCGGGCTTACCGTTTTCTTCGGCAAAATGTGAGCAGAGAAAAAAGGGTTCTCTTAAACGCAGAGACCTTACCTTGCTGGACAAGAACGAGGTAATCGCTTTAACCGGAGAAGTGAAACTGCCCTATCAGAAAGATGGTGGGACACCACACAATGTCTCAGTTGTAGATGATGCCAGGGAAAAGGCAATACAGGTTAATGCCCCGTTCTTTTTTACCTGGAATGTTAATGAATTTGTGCTTTGGGAAACCTCTTCCAAACAAACCGTCTGGCAGGGTCAAAATTACCGATCATGGAAAGTCACCAACATTCATAACGAAAGCCATATTGAGCATGCTTCCACCATCCAGTTAATCAAGACGTGGTTGCTCAAATTTCTTAAAGACTACGAAGAGATATATTATGGCTCGGCAAAACTTGGTTACAAGGCCCCGGACGAAAAGTTTATTGACATGCTCGAGTCTTCCCTGCATGTGCCAATACTTCAGAACGTCGCCGAATTGGAACTCATGTACAAGACAAGCAAATTCAAGACGGATCTAGATAAATGGATGAGGGATGACCAAGGGTGGGTTATTTACAGTGACCCGGATGGAATTCGAGATAACTTGGAAAGGGCTGCCAAATTTTCCTGTTATGCCCTAATCAACAAGCTCGTATTTTACGAAGCCCTCCTCAAACGATATCCGGGCAAGATGGCCAAAATCGCGGTACCCGATCATATTAATGCGGGAGACAGCCTACGGCTACATCTGGAAGGTTATTTTGCGGATGCCAAGAAGACAACCAAGGATTACGAGACCGTCTTTGGGGAAGACCATAAACTAATTGGGAACAGAATCCCCTTTTGTTCTGATAAGACGGTTCCTCACTGGCGTTCACTCATTAACCAGATACACGAATTCGATTTTTCAAAGCTGGATTATGAAATCATTGGAAACATCTTTGAAAGGCTCATATCTCCGGAAGAGCGGCATAAGTTTGGCCAGTTCTATACGCGAGCAGAGGTTGTTGATCTGATCAACAGTTTTTGCATAAACAATGGAGATGAAAAAGTGATGGACCCGGCTTGCGGAGGAGGTACTTTTCTTGTCCGCGCATACGCCAGGAAACGGGAACTTGATCCCTCTCGAAAACATCATGAGCTCTTAAGCGACCTGTTTGGGATGGACATTTCGGTTTTCGCTGCCCATCTGACCACCATTAACCTGGCTACCCGTGATTTGATTGATGACGAGAATTATCCGCAGATTGCGCGAAGCGATTTTTTTGATATCAGCGTCCATAAGTCCTTTCTTAAACTGCCGAAAAAGGTGGGTCTGGGAAAGGATCAGCACCGAGATGTTGAGATAGCTGCACTCGATGCAGTTATCGGCAATCCTCCATATGTTAGACAAGAAGACATTCCTAAATCCAAGAAGAAGGGAAAGGACACCATCATCAAGCGTGGAACCAAGGAATACTTGTTGCGGCTTGTAAAGGAGGAAAGTAGAGCTAGGCTTTCCGGCCGCAGTGATCTCCATTGCTATTTCTGGCCTCATGCCTCTACATTCCTTAAAGACGATGGATACCTTTGTTTCCTTACTTCAAGCCAATGGCTCGATGTCGAATACGGCTTCAAACTGCAAAGCTGGATCCTCGACAATTTCCAGATTATAGCCGTCTTTGAAAGCATGGACGAACCCTGGTTTGTCGGTGCCCGGGTCGCAACCACAGTAACGATTCTAAAGAAGCAAAAAGAAGAGGCCGAAAGATTAAACAATGTTGTCCACTTCGTCCAACTGAGGAGACCTCTCGGCGATATCATACAGCACGATGGAACAGCGGCTGGAGCGGTTGTAGCTGCCGATGCATTCAGGGACGAAATTCTATCCCTGTCTATGAATACTGTAAATGACCGCTACCGAGCACGCTTGATTAGACAAGGAGACCTCTTTGAGGCTGGAGTTGAGTTAGGATCAATAATGAAAAAGACACATGCCGAGCCCGAAGATGAAGAACCCGAGGAAGAGCTTGTCGAAGAAGAATAACGAAAATCCCGCGGCAGTGAAGAAAGAAGGGAAGAAAGATTTGCCTGTTCAGGCGGAATACTACGGCGGAAAGTGGGGTGTATATTTAAGAGCACCCGACCTATGGTTTGATATCATAGATAAATACGGTGAGTCGTTTAGTCCCTTAGGAGACATTGCGGAAGTTCGTTTTGGTGTCAAGAGTGGCAAAGACATATTCTTTTTTCCTAAGGATATCAGCACCGATTGCCTTGAGAAGCGACCGAATCCTATGGATTTTGAGATGGCGTATCATGTGTCCCGTAAATCCGTTGAATCCGGAAAGATACGGCTTGTATCCTGCGGACAAAGCTATAGCGAGATAAAACCGATAGAGGCTGAGTACCTCGCGCCTGAAGTTCATACTCTAATGGAGATAGATGGGTTTGTTGTTGAGCCAGAGGATTGCAAGCACTGTATCTTGCTTGCGGACAAGGCAAAGACGGCCCTAAAGGGCTCATATGTGCTTGACTACATCAAATGGGGAGAGAAAAACAATTACCACAAAGGTTCAACTTGCGCTTCCCGGGTCACGGATACGAGAGAGTGGTATGATCTGACAGGGCACAAGAATGGCGCTCTGTTCTGGGCCATGGCGCAACAATACAAACATGTAGTTCCTGCCAATAGTCGTGACCTCGTTTGTAACCATAATCTTTTTGATATTACTCCAAGAGAGGGGAGTACCGAACTTCTTGGTGGAATTCTTAATTCCAGCTTGGTTGTTCTTGCCAAGCATCAGTATGGCAGGCCTGTGGGCGTGGAAGGGAACTTAAAGACCGAGGTTGTTGATGTTAAAATGATGTTGGTGCCGGATCCGTCTAAATGCAAGGGGAAAGCCGCCGAACGTATTGAAAAAGCATTTAACAACATGAAGCAACGAAAGGCGATCCAATTCCTTTCAGAGAGAAGACTCCGGGAAATGGCATATCGGAGCCAAGGCAAGATATCCCAATTAGAGAAACTACCTCAGATAACTGAATTGGATTTGCCAGATAGACAAGAACTGGACGATGCAATCCTGGAACTGATAGGAATTGGATCTAGAGAAGAAAGGCAAAAAATCGCAAACGATCTACATGAATATCTGCGAGAAATGTTTGAAAGGATAAGACAAAAAGAGGAAAAAGCGATTCAGAATAAGAAGAAGGCTAGTAGAAGGGTCATTACAAATCCAAGAGACATTGCCTATCAGATATTCAGCGAGATTCAGGATAAATACAGCTATATCAAGAAGCAATATGATACTGATTTTCTCAACAAATCCCTCCCATTCGACACTTATGAAATACCTAATGACGGCGCTCCGGCCGCCCGGTCTGATTTAATTGATGGCAATGTGGTCGATTTTATCAAAGGCAAGAAACAATTAGGCATGGTTCGGGTTATCAACTCGGCCCAGGCCGAGCTTATAGCAGCGATAGTTAGATCAGGACTTCACGGCCTTATTCGCGTTCCGCATCTTGAGGACGAGTGTACGAGAGTCAGGGATAAATACCTTAAATTCGTCAAAGAACGGGATAAGATTCTCGATCAGCTCATAGAGGAACGCACTTCCGACGAAGAAATGCAAGATAAGATCAGAGAAGCATTAATATCTTTCATTCTCCATGGATCACCTTAAACTGTCCCGAACGAAGGCAACGCCCATCGATCTTTTACAGGAAAGCCAGCCTCGCCAAGCCCAGTTACAACCTACAGGGCAGCTTCTCCTATACCCACGTTGATACTAGGTGGAAAGAATCGCAGGAGGCGGATCCACGGAGGGGCTGATAGACTAACGTACTTACTTAGTAACTAAGTTAAAATCACTATCACGAGGGATGGTATTAAAAGTGCTGTTCTCACCCCGTAATCTTTATCGCTATATCCTTCATCGCATCTGGAACGAGCGAAGCCTTATGCATTGTTCATAGGCCTCAATCTTTCCGCTGCTACCATCAAGATCGATCCCACCCTGAACCGCCGCGTCAATTTCGCACACACCCGGGGGGGCTATGGCGGACTCGTGATGACCAACATGTTTGCCTATTGCCAGGCCCGTGGGTGTTGCGCAAGGTCGATGATCCTGTAGGCCCCATGAATGACCAAGCGCTTTGTTGAAACCGCAAGTGGGGCAGGGATTGGCCTCGCTGCTTGGGGGGGGGACAAACGGTACATACAAAGACAGGGACAAAGAGATGGTCCGCCTGATCGTGGATCTGCACCATCCCGGCTTGACACAGTTGTATCAGCCCCGGCATCCGCTTTATTCCGATGAAAAAGGGACATTTTATTCCGGCAAAAAGGAGACAAAGAAGATTGGTGTTGACACCAAGACCGCTGTCAGAAAGTTCCTAGTCTCTCGACAATTGGAGTTCAATCCATCGCTCTCTTTCTTCATAGAGTTCTCAGAACCAACGAGCTCTATAATATGCAGCAGAAAGCATCTATGCGGAGATTGACAAAGGATCAGCCTTTTCAATACAATCAATATATTAATTCTGGAACAATATTGCGCGCCGGCGAGCTTTGTCATTAACCGAGAGAGGAACAGCAATGAAATTCATATATAAATCGAGACCACCATTTCTCCTTATCCTGAGACTAGCAAAATACGATATTGACGAGGTAGATCACTACTTGACATCGGTGGAGGAAACCCACGACTCTCGACTGGATAATCTCAGAAAGCTCTTAGAGTCCGAAAAGACCGACGGTCTGGAAGATAGGCTCGCCGATGACTTGGCACAACTTGATGACTTTGCCATGATAGCCTCGGAATTCGCCATTATTGGTTTGTGGCGCTCTGTGGAACTATATCGTGGAAGAGCAATACTGGCAACATTGGACGAGAAAGGTGCAGGGATAGCTTTCAAAAACAAGAAATTCATTGAACACCTCGCTAACCTCGGGATTGCAGAAGACACTCTAAGCTACGCGGGATCCGTAAACGAATTGAGGTGCTTGAATAACGCAATCAAACATACGCGGCGGGTTACAGGAGAACTTTCTAAGTTCGCCTCTTGGCGGAAGAAAAAAGGTGAAGATTTGGGAAACCTATCGTTGCACTATAGGAGACTAAAACCACTTACTGCCAAGTACCTTGAGAACCTTACCGAGCATTTTAACGAGTGGTGGAAGAAGAAAACCGCACAACGAGGGAGTGCAGCCAATCGGCCATAAAGCGGGTCTCTGGCTGACCTTCGTGCTATGCCTAAGGAGTAGCGAATGAGGAACTGTTGGTACGCTGATAACCGTGATCTCGTAAAATGGTCGGTCCTTATGCACCTGGCAATTATGAATTCAGCCTCCTACATATTACAGATCGCGTATTTTCAGGAGTGTAGCTTTGCCAAAGTGGAGTTGGACACAGAAGAAAAGGTCATACCCGAAGAAGTGCAGAAGCACTTGAGAGACATAAGAAACATCGAAAACTTTTCGTCGGCCATCAAAGTAAGAGTATTTAACAAGGTGATTGGGGATCGAAGGCGGTATCTCCTCGAAGCTAAGGAATTCATCTCCCGGTATGCCGCAGAAGGTCGCTGTATTTTGTTTCTTGACCCAGACACCGGACTGGAACCAACAAACCCGAACCTTAAGCATGTGCTGAAGAAAGAAGCCGATGAGTTCTGGAAAAGCCTCAAGATAGGCGATGTTCTTGTCCTCTACCAACATCAAACTAACAGGAACGGCAAACCATGGCAAGAATCAAAAAGAATGGAGTTCGAGGAGGCGATTGGAGCACCAAAGGGCTCCGTGAAGGTGGGCCGCGGGCCAAAGCTGGCAAAGGATGTCGTTTTGTTCTATGCGATAAAGGCATAACTACCGATTGCCGCCGACCGTTTACAGCGGCGGCTGACCCAAGTCTTATGCTTCATTTCGATCCGTAATTCTTCGAATATCGTATTGGTAAAGCTATTTAGGTAGGTGAAATCTAAACTCCATTATGGGATTTGATTTAGAAGAGGACCAAATCTGCCCTGGTGGCCGGAGAAAAGCCCGGCATTGTCCTCGGAGGTTAAATCGAAGCACCGGTGAACCTTTTGAATTCTGCCTTGCAAAATACACTGAATTGCAGGAGAATGGAAGGAAACCGGCAATGCGCAGAGATTAGTGACAATAGGCGAACCACCGTGGTTCGGTGCTGATAAGGCGCCCCTGGGCATAGAGCGTGGTAAACAAGAAATGTCATGGCCGATATGATCAGTGCAAAACCTTTAGATATCGTCGCTTTCATCGAGAAGTACTGGTGTGAAAAGATTGGCCTGCTTACAGTCCTTATTGTACTAACCGTCATCGAAATAACATTTTTGGCTAACTCCAAAACCAACGGGTGGTTGATCCTAGCAACTTTGTTCTTGAGCGACTTGCTCGTAGTTATTGTGTGGTTTATGTCCCGTCGGCCCCCGAGAACGGCGAAAGAGAAAGTGGGGTTCCTGGTTAGCATTTATTGCGCGGATAATCGGGAGAACGAAAAACTTTCCGAAGATTTCATTATTCCCCTTCGACGGCTGGTTAAAACAGGAAAAGCGGGCAAAGTGTTTCATTTCATGGAACTACCGCAGCGATTGGCAAAAAACGTTATTGAACCGGATGATGCGTTACTGATACGGCTTCGTTGTCGGGCTCATTTCATGCTTTATGGCCGCGTACGTCTTAGGAAGATAGGAGACAAAGAATTCCACATAATCGATCTAGAAGGTATAGTAGCCCATACACCCATTCCGCAACAGATAAGCGTCGCTATAACTGAAGAGTTTACAGAATTGCTTCCTAGAAAAGTGCAAATTGAGACCGAGAACGATCTACTATCATTTCAATTCACGTCTGAATGGGCTGATATTGTGGCAAAATATATAATAGGGATTGCTGCGGCCCATTCGGGCGATTTGGATTATGCTGAAACCTTATACGGCGATGCGTTAGATAGAGTGAGCCAACAAGACCCAATTTTCCCGGTATACTCCAAATTAAAAGAACGGATACCAATACGAATATCAGAACTATACGAGGCTAGGGCACACGCCGCTCTAAAGGACTGGGTAGAAAGCCATGATCTCAGATATATTGACAGGATGGGCAGTTATCTTCAGAGAATCTGTGAGGCACGGAAAGGGATGCCCAGCATTGTAGACCTGAGAGCCATATGCCTGTTCTTGAAAGAACGGAACGTAGATGAGGCGATATCGCTACTCAAAAAAACTGCCGATAATGACAACAATGGGGTTTGTCATTACAATCTTGGGTTCCTTCATTCTTACAAAGGAGATCTAAAGACCGCAGTCAGACACTATCGAAAGGCTGTCTCGTTTGAGGTGGAACCAGAAGTCCTCGCGATGATAGAAGATTTCATCACTTGGGTTATCCAATGTGAACCGGGCCAATATCAATTACACTATAGCCTCGGATTCTTCAACTGGAAAGCAAAGGGAGACGAGATTCAGGCGCAGAAAGACTTTCAGGAGTTCCTAAGAACAGCAGACCCCAGTCTCTACTCCAAAGAAACAGAACTTGCCACGAAGTGGCTTGAAGAAATAGGTTCAAACGACGAAAGTCCTACTACCCCTCAAAGGTAATATTATCGTAGATAAGTATCTTCATTAGACGCTCGAAAAGCCCCTTTTGCCCCTCACGGGCAAAACTATCACAACCAATCGATACCTAACACCATCCCTCAAAGGAGGAAGTATCTATGTTGATCAATTTTTCAACCATTAGCCAGCTTATCCCTAAAGACGGGAGACTGATCCTCACCTTCACCAAGAAGGCCGGAAAGGCAGAAGACGAGACAGAAAAGGAACAGATCAAAGAGATGAACGTCGTCTTCGCCCAGCAGTTCAAGGGCAAGGAAAATGACAACGACTTTGCCCCTATCATCATCAGCGGCACGGTCGAAGAGCTAAACCTGAGTTTTGAATCCATGGCCACAGAGATCGGCCAGGGTCAGACCAGGCTTGCCGAACTCAAGGTGCGTCCCGCAGCCAGCAGGGTCGACGCCAAGAAGAAACAGATTTCCGAGGCCATCAAGAAGACTGAAAAGGCGACAACCCCGGCCGGAAAGAAAGACGAACCGAAAAAGGAGCCGGCAAAGGAAGAACCGAAGAAACCCCAGATGGTCGATCTCTTCGCCAGTTTAAGGCCCAAGGATGAAACCCCGCCCCCCGCGATGTTGACCGTCAATCCGCCCCCTGAACCTTCGGTGGAGGAAGTGACCGTAGACGAAGAAGGAACCGGGGAAGAGGTGGAAGAGGGAGGTGCCGAATGAGCGATCTCAAGGTAAGCATCCTCAAGAGGGCCTTCGTTTACAACGCGATGCAGCTCGATGACCCCGATCCCGACATGAAACCCGAAGAGGTCAAGGAGTTCTGGAGCGATGTTTATCCGGAGTTGACCCAGGCGGTTATCGAGGGCCCCGAATACAAGGATGACTGTGTCCAGTACGCCTTCAGGAAAGCTGTGGGCACGAAAGGCCAGGGTAAGGCCGTCTCCAAAAAGGAGGCCGATGATGTGGCCGACAGGCTGAAGATCATGAAGGCCCTCGCAAGGATCGTTGCCCGGACAGAACCGGGAGCAAGGGCGGTCCTTCCCCCGTCGTCGAGCCTGGAGCCGGTGTAATGCTGGCCCCGAGATTCAGGGTCAAACAACTCGCTATGCCGGTTACGGCGGCGCTTGTCCGGATCGGGTACATCACCAGCATGGTCCTTCCTGCGATGCTCGGATTGGTCAAGAACCTTTCCGGAGCTCCGTCGCAGGTATCCGGGATTCCAGCCGACAGGCTCATCGGAGTTCTGGAGAAGAAGATAAACAAACTCATCATGAAGAAGATCCTGAGCGTATTGCCACATCCCGGTTCGCCGGATGTCAACATCGATGTGGTTGGAAAACACCATTACAGCCCGGGCGGATGGGAGATGGTGGTCAAAGTGGAGATGGGCTACTTTTATGTTCTCTACCTGGAGCCTCTGGAGACCCTGAAGACAACAAACCGGCCGTTGTACGAGGTCGTGCGGGAACTTCTGGGCATCGTGATGAGCTCGGGCCGTTGTCCGGGAATGGGAGTGCCTGAGATCATCGAATGGCTCGCGATGGACGAATACGCCGAAGAGGAGGGGAATTTTGAGGATGCCGAATCCATGGAGGCCATGCATAGCAGCCTTCGGGCGGTCCAAAAGAAGTATGATCGCTACCTGTTCGGCAAGAAGACATCACGGGAAGGTCGTTCCAAGGCCCTGAGGTCTGCCCAAAGACGCATCAAGAGAATCTCGAAAACGGTGCCGGTTGAAACGGTCGCAGTGCTCAGGAATCTTCTCAGGCTCGCCTGCCTCTGCTCCATAGAATTTCAGCTGAGGACGGTTGAGCCAGACGACAATTACTCATACGAGTTCAATCACATCTACAACTCTTTCGCGATACTCTGGGACGAAGACGAGGGACTGTCAGAGTTCTTTATGCAGTACATGAACGATCAATGGGGGGAATACGGGGCGGCGACCATGCTGCTGCCGGTAACGGACAGCACAGACGTGCGGCACATCTGCCTCACCCTCCGGACGTTCGCCCTCTTTCAGAAAGTCTGGTTCAACTTTTGCGACCTTATTTCAACAGGGAATGAGGAGAATAAGAATGGAAGCTCCAGCTGAGGAAGCAAAGCTCGTCGCAACGCGAGCCCTTGTCATATATGAATACGATAAACCCAGAAGTTATGATCAGGACGAAGAGGGCATCATCGACGCTTACATAACCCAGCACAGGATAGGTAAGACCGGAGAGCTCCTGGAAGGCAGCCCGCTGACGCGGGAAATGCTTCTTGAGATCTGCTCGTTGGTGATGCCGACCCTCTGGTCGGTGGACTACATTCCTGATAACGTGCTGATCTACAGCCCGGAGCGTGCCCTCCTGTGGTGGACGCCGGCAGCAGTACGCCGGCTTTTTATCTCGGGAATAAAAGGTGTCACCTCGGGAAAATACCCGGTGCCACCGAAGCTGTTCCTTGTTCTCAAGGGAAAGCTTCACACCTGGGCCCTGGGTGAGAACCGGAGGCCCGACCCATCGAGCGCGGTTTTCCACAGCCCCTTCTACAACGTCTACGAGACCGGGGCCTGTTGCATGGGCAATATCAGGGTTCCGGACAGATTATCACCCGACAGTATCGCGCAGTGGGAGAGCGCCTTCTTTAACGGGACCCTGACAAGCCATCTTCCTCCGAAACTCTCCGGGATCGAACCGGAGGACTTTTGGAAGAAGATCAAGGGGAAGAAACGTTTCCCCGTGCAGTATCTGCGCCCCTACGCCACGCTGTCGACAATCATAAAAACCATTTCATCGCAGAGGTGATCATGGAACACAACAATATAAAGGACAAGCTGATCCATAACCGCTTTCCCACCATCATGGTTCCCAGGTATGGGGACCTCGAGCCGTGCCCGCTGCATCAGACCAGGCTTCTCATGGCAAGGGACGGTGTCCATGTCGAAACGAACCAGCCATTCGGAAGATTCAGGGGGCACCGTGCGGGCCTCTGCAGAGACCTGCCATACGGAGATGTGACGGCGATAAACGACTTCGTCGGCATCATGGGCAGCGAAGAGGTGAACAGGATCTTCAACAACGATATCAGGCCAGCCGCGAAAGAATACGCCGAAGGGAGCATGGAATGGGCGGGCTGGATAATATGGAGCGCGGGGGAGAGCTATCGGTACCTTCCCCTCGAGATAGAGGCGACATTCGGCAGTGTGGTCATCAAGAACAGGCCGACGCTTCCCGCCGGCAGTTGCCTCGTAATAGACGTCCATAGCCACGGGCGAGTTAAGCCCTTTTTCTCGGCTACCGATGACAGGGACGACGCCGGGGGCGTGAAGATCTCCGTGGTGCTTGGTGGCTACACGGAGAGGGACGGATTCACAGTTGAAGGGCGCATAGCAGTCGAAGGCTTCTTCTTCCCGCTATTCGATCCCGACATAAACATGGTGGTGACGCTATGACCGCCCAGAAGCATTATGTAAGGCTCCAGCATGGAAGCGACCGCCCTCTCGGCATCCTTCTTATAGGGGCGGGTGGAACCGGCAGCCAGATCATCACCGGCCTTGCGCGGATGAACCATACACTGGTCAGCCTCGGTCACCCCGGCCTGCACCTTGTGGTGTGCGATGGGGACACGGTAAGCGCCTCTAACGTCGGACGGCAGCTTTTCTCCGAGGCCGATATAGGCAGGAACAAGGCTACAGTGCTGGTAAGCCGCGTAAACATGTTTTTCGGGACGGCCTGGAGCGTTGTTCCACACAACATCAACGAGAATACTGACACCGGGTCATCCCAGCCGCGCATCGTGGTTTCAGCGGTGGACTCCGCGCAAACAAGGGTGGCAATATTCAAGGCCATGACCGGCAGGAAAGGTTGGGGTGGTGTCTACTGGCTAGACACCGGCAACACGCAATCGACTGGCCAGGTCATCCTGGGAACCACGGCGCCGTTCAAGCAACCGAAGGCCTGCGCCGAATATCTTCCCCATGTCATCGACCTTTACAGGGACATCGAAGGGGAAGACAAAAAGGCATATCAAGGGCCGTCATGCTCCGTTGAGGACGCCATCCGCAAGCAGGACCTCTTCATAAACCAATGGATAGCCGCGTGCGCCCTGGAGATCCTCTGGAAGATGTTCCGGAAGGGATATCTAACGGTCCACGGTGCCTTCGTGAACCTTGATTCGTTAAAGGTGCGGCCGCTTCCCATTGACGCCGCTGTATGGAAGTCGATGGGATGGGAGAAACCGGAGGAAAAGTCGAAGAAGAAGGGGAAAAAGAAGCCATAGATCACACAAGGGGGGCCAGTTGGCCCCCCTTTTTCTATCAGGTCATTTCAGTTTCACCACAAGCCCGGCATTCAGCATATTATGAAGAACTAAGGATTACCGAGTTATTCAGCCTACCGTGGTCTTTCCACCGTACGACCTTCAGGCTTTCCTTGTCCCTTCCCACCACTTTTCCCAAAGGTAACTGTGATCTTTCCGCCTTTGAGTCTGCAGGTCTGAACAGTGGGCTTGTTTGTCCTTGTGTATGCGTCCGGCCACCGATCCGTGACGTTGTTCATGGCTTCTCTTAACCATCGAAGACTTTCCGAAACGCACGGTTGACTGCCTCGGAGACGGCGGCGCCCAGAGCGACGGCCAGTAATGCGGTCATGGTGATGCCTGATCCAGACACACCCGCGATTAGGAAACAATGGGAAATAGATGGCCCCGGCTTTGGGCGGAGGATAACCGGCTCTATTCGGACTTCGGGATTGCCGAAACGATACTTTCGATTATTTTTTTGCAAAGTCCGCCGATTACTTCTATCTCGTCTTCAGTTAACTGATCCCAGTGTATGCCGGCAACAGCAACTGTTTTACGATTTAGTTTTCTGGCGAGATCCTCGGACATTGATTTTGCCAGGCCATCTTCTTTATGGCCCAGGAATGTGAAAACAGAACCAGTTGAGCTGATCTTGCTTGCGTCTTTCAGGCTTGGCCTTGGGTGGGCTACCCCTATGGCCCCGATGTGCTCCAACCCGCCGAAGAGCAGGACCAGAAGATCACTGCCCATCAAATATACCATGGCGGTTATCTGGAATCTGTCGGTTTTCTCCGATATGGTGACAACATTCATGATCGTGCTGTAGCGATAAAGTACCATACCTTTCCGGTTGAGCTCAATGAAAGAAAGGCGTTCCGGGGGAAACCCTGGCTTATCTTCTTAGCGTATGTCAAGCGCAGATAACTCGGGCATGAGCTCATCTGATAGGCATGCGATTTGCAAGTTTCAATTTTTGACTGTATTAGTCGATTGTACAGTGCGGAATTGCTGATATGAAAAATAATTTTGACTATATCCGGCACTATGGCATGAGGTTGCCGCAGCTATTACCAAATACTCTACCCGACAGAAATGGAGGACCCCATGGAAATGTTAATATTGGTCGATAAGGATGACAAGGAGATCGATTACAAGGAGAAGGAATTCTGCCACCTGCGCCCGACAATCCTCCACCGGGCCTTCTCAATCTTTGTTGTCAATACGAAGCGCCAGATGCTTATCCACAAAAGGCAGGTTACGAAGAAGACGTGGCCCGGCTTCTGGACAAATGCCTGCTGTTCTCATCCCAGAAAGGATGAGGATTTAAAACAGGCAACGAAAAGGCGCCTGCAGGAGGAACTGGGAGTCGTCTGTAATATAACACCACTTTTTAAATTCTATTATAAGGCAGATTATGACGAGAAATACGGAGAACATGAAGTCGATCATGTTTTCCTCGGAGTATATGACGGTGAAGTAAAACAAAATGACGATGAAATTCAAGAGCACAAGTTTGTGCCCATAGATGAATTGGTGGAAGACGTAAGAATACATGGCTGCTATTACACCCCGTGGTTTAAACAAGGATTGCCGAACGTATTAAGATACCTGTGATCGTTTGTTCCGATTAGCGGTCTTTCTCTTCTATACAATACCGTTTCATTTTTTCATAAAAAGTCGAACGGGGCATTCCAAGCAGTTTTGCCGCCATTTTTTTGTTGCCTTTTGTTTTGCCTATCGCGGAAATAATCAACTGTCTTTCTTTTTCCTTAATCTCCTGGCTGAAGCCAATCGGTTCCAAATCGCCACCGCTCTTTTTCGTGTGGCCTGTTACAGAAGTTCTGCTATGGGAGAGAAGTTCGGCCGGCAAATGCTCCAGAAGAATATCCTTCGCATTCCAGGCCTTGAGGATAGCCTGTTCCAAAACGTTTATCAATTCCCGAACGTTGCCCGGCCAGGAATAATCTAAAAGGACCTCAACGGCCTCAGGGGATGGAGCAGGAGCTGTTATTTTAAAAGACTCGCTGATCTTATGGACAAAATGAGCAATGTATACAGGCAGGTCCTCTTTCCGTTCTCTAAGTGGGGGAATACGCACGATAGCCTTGGATATTCTGTAGTAAAGGTCTTCACGGAACTTACCCTGGTTTACGAGTATCTTTAGGTCTACATTAGTGGCCAAAACAAGCTTGAAATTGAGTTTCTGGGTTTTGGTGCTCCCCAGTCTTTCTATCTCCCTCTCCTGGACTACCCTGAGGAGTTTTGCCTGGACCGAAAGCGGCAAAGAAGTGATCTCGTCCAAAAATATCGTTCCGTTGTTAGCCATTTCAAATTTTCCGGGTTTTCCCGAGGAAAGAGCGCCCGAGAAAGCCCCCTTTGAATAACCGAATAATTCTGATTCAGCAAGGTCAAAAGGAATTGTCGGGCAGTTCACCTTGACAAAAGGTCTCTTCTGACCTGTCACGCTATGGATGCTGTGAGCGAATAACTCTTTGCCCGTACCGCTTTCTCCCACGATGAGAACGTCTGTATCAAGCGTGGATATCTTTCTCGCAAAATCGACCGTTTCCCGAAGGGCAACGCTCTTTCCAAGTATATTGCTGAAGGCATACCGCGGGCCGTATTCGTACTGCTCCTTTTCCTCGAAATAACGGATTTCCTTCCTCAGTCTTGCAATTTCGCTGTTAATCTTTTCGACTTCCTCAAAAGAGTGAAATACTAATTTGCCGACCGCGCCAATAATCTCTCCATCGCGGTTAAGGGGATGGACAGAACCGATCCGGTTCTTGCCCTTAACCTTGAATACCCTCCCGATCGCGGGGACACCTGTTTGTATTGCCATAGGCAGACCCGATTCAGGGATGAGTTCCCTGATATCGATGCCCTTTGCCTTTCCATGATCAAGACCGAAGAATTTTTCCGAAGCCCTGTCCATAAATTGGACTCTCGCCTCATTGTCGACGATGACACAACTCTCGTAGGGATTGTTCAGGAAGTGTCTTAATGCATGCATGACCAGATCCGACAACCCATATTTACCTGCTAATCCTGCTATCAGAGCATCACTTGCCTGTCCTTGTTTATCCATCGCTGCCTCCCTGTGGGGTCCGCACAACCGTGTCCATAATCTGGGCACATATAAACCATAATCTGGACACGTATACCATAATCTGGACACTCCTGTAAAATTATTTTGATGAGGGCAAGCAAGCTTCACCTGTGCCTTCCCATCGACAACTTATCTATATTACAAGCATATTGTGGAGTGAGATCTTCAGATGCTTGTTTGACACGCTGTTCTTTTTTTGGCACACCACTTGCTTTATATACGGGCAAAACAAAAATTTCAGGAGGTAGACCATGGCGTTCAACAGTCACAGAGATTTTTTCGAGGTCCTCGAAAAAGAAGGTGAACTCGCGCGAGTGAAGAAGGAGGTAGACTGGGACGGAGAAGCAGGGGCAATTGGAAGAAAAACCTATGAAAGCTCGGGTCCCGCGATCCTGTTTGAAAAGATCAAGGACTATCCGGAGGGATACAGAATCTCCAACGGAACAACAGGGACTTGGGGGCGTGTGGCGTTATCAATGGAGATGTCCAGGAATACTCCGGTGAGGAATATTTATGCAGAGTACGAGAAACGTGTGAGCGTCAGCATTCCCCCGAAGATCCTGAAAAAGGGTGACGCTCCGTGCAAAGAGAACATAATGCTCGGCGATGAAGTTGACCTTTACCAGTTTCCGATGCCCATGATTCACGAAGGAGACGGGGGGCGGTATGTGGGCACATGGGATGTGGTGATCAACAAGGATCCCGAGACAAACTGGCAGAACTGGGGCATGTACAGGTTTATGGCTCATACGAAAAACTGGCTGACCGGCTGGCCGCAGACGACGAGTCAGTTTGCTTTTATAATGAAGAAGAGCTACCTGCCCTACAATAAACCGATGCCTGTAGCGATCGTTCTTGGGGCGGACCCGTTGTCACACATCATCGCAACCGCAGGGATCAAACCTTACGAGAACGAGGCGGAATATGTGGGAGGATTGCGGGGCCAGGCAGTGGAGCTTGTTCAGTGCGAAACCTCAGACCTCATGGTTCCGGCTCACGCGGAGATCGTGATTGAGGGCGAAGTAATGCCTGATCAGATTGCGCCCGACGGACCATTCGGCGAATATCCGGGCTACAGAAGCGGTACCATGTGTGCCGGCGTCGCCGTAAAGGTAAAAGCGGTCACCTACCGGAGTAAGCCCATTGTCACCATGATAGCTCTCGGCACACCGCCGGATGACAGTTCCATAGCGGCCTCCCTGACGGCCGCCGTTGCCATGAAAAAAGGCCTCCTGAGGCATGGAGTTCCCGTAACGGATGTATACGTTCCTCCCGAAGGAGTTACTCATTTGATCGTGATCGGCGTAACAAAAGGCGGCACAGAGACCGCGAAAAAGGTCCTGGACTATTTTACCTTGAGAAGGATCATGACAAACAAACATATCGTTGTCGATGCTGACGTGGATGTGTTCAATATGGCAGAAGTGTTACATTGCTTTGCCACACGGTGCCATCCGGGAAGAGGCATCCACTACGAATGGTACGAGGGAAGATCCAATTCCTTGACCCCTTTCTACAACATTGAAGAAAGGAAGAAGCTCAAGGGCTGTTCGGTTGCATTCGACAGTACATGGCCTCCCGAATGGGAAAAAGAGGTCGTCCCCATAAAAGCATCGTTTAAGACCATTTTCGGCAAAGAGATGATCGACAAGGTGAACAACAACTGGGACAGTTATGGCATCAAGTTATAAGAAATAAGCAACGAAATAAATCAAACTGGGAGGATAACAGTATGAAAGAATGGCAAACTTTTTTGAGAAGGTTTTCAGATATGCGGGAAGGCAGGAGGGAACTCTTCATAAAAGACTTAACACCTGGCAAGGCCAAATATGATACGAAACACGTTATCGCAACCGTTGCCAGGGTGAAGGATGGTCTGAAAGACGCTGAGGTTATCTGGCTTTGTGGAGAATCCGGTGAAAAGTCAAAGCAACCTTGGTATATTTCTATCGAACAAATACTCGAGGAAGAGTGGGTGCCCGGAAAGCCATGGGAGGACACACTCGAAGCGACGGAGAAAAACGAAAAGCAGAGAGGGCTAAAGTGATACACACATATTTCGACAAGAGGATTGAGACTTCGTCCCGGGAGACGATCGAAGAGGCTCAGTTTAAGAGGCTCAAGCGAATGCTCGATACTGCCTACAAGAACAACCCCTTCTACAAAAAGAAATTTACCGATCACGGCGTTTCACCTGCAGACATAAGGTCCATGGAAGACATAGTGAAACTGCCGTACCTTTACAAAAAAGAGATCCAGGACGATCAGCGGGTCAATCCGCCTTTTGGCACTAATCTGACGGGTGGTCTCGAGAACTTCGTGAGATACCATCAAACAACCGGTACAACGGGTACCCCGGTCCGTTGGCTTGATACGAAGGAAACCTGGAACTGGCGGGGCAGATGTGCAGCGATGTCCATGAGCGGCTCCGGGATAACGGCAAAGGATATTATCTTTTTCCCCTTTGCCTTTGGCCCTCACGTTGCGTACTGGGGCATATGGCAGGGTGCTTGGGAGATTGGCGCCATGGCCATCGCGGGTGGCGGCTGGGACACACTGCAACGGATTAGAAGCATATTTGAAAACAACGTCACCGTTGTTGCCTGTACCCCCACCTATGCCATAAGGATGGCTGAAGTGGCCAAGGAAAATGGAATTGACCTGAGAGAGAGTTCCGTCAGGATGACATTCCACGCAGGGGAGCCGGGGGCACTCATCCCTTCCGTAAGGGACAAAATATTCGATAGCTGGGGGGCCAAGGCTTTTGATTACCCGGGAATGACAGAGGTCGGTAACTACGGAATCCATTGCATGGCTCAGGATACGTCAATCCATGTGAATGAAGCCGAATTTATTTTTGAATTGATAGATCCCGACACCGGTAACCCCATCAAGGGCGAGGGCACTGGTGAAATGGTGCTAACGAACCTTGGCCGGACCTCATCGCCTTCCATAAGGTTCCGGACCGGGGATATGGTAAACGCGAAAAGAGATCGTTGTTCATGCGGAAGAGCTTTCGTTTCGCTGGACGGGGGGATCATAGGCAGGGTGGACGGTATGATCTGCCTCAGGGGAATGAATATCTTCCCATCACAGGTAGAAGCGGTTGTAGGGAAGCACCTGATAATGGGTGAGGAGTTCCAGATAGTTGCCTACACTTCAAAGTCGATGGGGGAGCTGAAGGTCATGTGTGAGCTTCTCGAGGACAGGCCGGACGATGTTCTGGGCACGATCCAGAAGGACTTGCTCGACTCCGTGGAGATACGGGTTGCCGTGGAGCGTGTTCCAAGGGGAGCCATAGAGCGTTCTGAGTATAAGTCAAAGAAATTCATCGACATGAGGGATGTGAAATAATTCGGCCCGAAGGTTTCGGAGGTTGATTTCGGGAAAAGGTTCCTGGGACATGTGATGGACGAATACAGAACAGACGTCATTGTAATAGGTTCAGGAGCGGCGGGGTTAAGGGCCTCAATCGCGGCGAGCGAGAGCGGTGCCGGGGTGGTACTCCTAGCAAAGGGTACCGCAGGCCTCGGCACCGCTACGATCCTCAGCTACGGCGCTTTGGCCTCTGGCGGTTTCGGACAAAGCATTGAGGAACATATCAGAAAAACAATGGAGACCGGATACCACAAGAACGATCACCGTCTCGTAAAAATGCTCTGCGACGAAGCACCGGCGTGTATATGGGAATTGAGGCACAAAGGGCTCGAACTCAGAGAAACATCGCACGGGGTTGTAGCGGCAGGCAGGTTTCCCGTCCTGGGCAGACAGATCATTCAGCGCCTTGTAGCGTGGGCAAGAGAAGTGAACGTAAGGATGGTGAACTGGGTCACCGCGGTTGACCTGATCGTAAGTGGTGGGCAGGCAGTCGGTTGCGTTGGTGTCACCGCCCTGGGGCAACCGGTGATCCTGAAGGCAAATGCGGTGGTATTATGCACGGGAGGTGCATCGGCCCTTTTTAAGTTTCATGATAATCCAGTGACAAATATAGGAGAGGGCTACGGTATGGCATCGAGGTGCGGTGTGGACCTGAAAGACATGGAGTTCATTCAGTTTTACCCGCTTCTCATTTACTCGGCCCAGCGCCCCAAAATCCTTGCCCCGCCATCCCTTGTTGAGAAGGGGGAAATAGTCAATGATGCGGGCGAAAATATTGTAACAAAATACGGATTGTCCGGCGTGCGACCTATTGCCATCAGGGGAAGAGATATTCTTTCTGTGTGCCTTTATCGGGAGATGAAGGAAGGAAAGAAAATATACCTTGACCTGCGCGGGCTAAATAGCTCGGATGCGTCGCTCGACCCGGCCGATCGTCATATACTGCGTTTTCTGGAAGAACGTTATCAGTCCAGGTCCGACCTCTTGCCGGTTATGCCTTGCGCTCATTTCACCATAGGCGGAGTTGTGATAGACGAGAACTGTGCGACTTCCCGGAAAGGCCTTTTTGCAGCCGGCGAGGCAGCATGCGGCCTGCACGGGGCAAATAGAATGGGAGGCAACGCATTGACGGAAACGCTTGTCTTTGGCCGAAGGGCAGGCAACGCTGCCGCCGCTTTTTCCTTGGACCGGCGGTCCAGCAGGGTACGAGCCTCGAAGGCAAAACATTCAGTCGCCGAATTGTTCGATTCTCTTCGCGGTAGAAAACATCCGTCGAACGTAATGAGGAACCTTCGAGAAATCATGTGGGAACAATGCGGTCCGGAAAGAGATCAAAGAGGTTTGTCTTGGGCACTACGGGAGATCTTGAAATTGAGAGAAGAAGGTATTGTCTGCACTACTTCCATGGATAGGGTTTCGGGGCTTGCCGTACTCAACAGTCTGGAAACAGCAAGAGTCATCGTTGAGAGCGCGAGCAAGAGAGGAGAAAGCATAGGTGCGCACCAGAGGGTGCCTTGAGCCCTGGCGGCCGTGAGCGCTGCAGAACGTCTGCCTTACGGGGGTATTCGCTACCTGGGGTCTCAAGAAAAAGGGGGTTTTATTATGAAAAGATTATTTTTGTCGTACGCAGTTTTATCCATGTTCGTTCTTTTTGCTCCTTATAGAGCATTTTCCGGGGAGACGCTCCCGAGATATATAAGTATTGGTACGCATCCGGTAGGCGCTTACTTTAATACCGTTGGAACCGCTGCCGCAAAGATCATATCCGATCACACAAAGATGAAGGGGATTCCAAAGCCCATGGCGGGTCCGACAGCCTGGTTGCCTTATATGGAAAGAGGAGATATAGGGTTAGGCGTACTCAACGTCTGGGATGCGGAAAAGGCATACCTTGGCGAATCAATTTACAAGAACCTTTCCAAAGGCAAGGCTTTTTCCGTCGGTCTCATATGCGTTACCACCCAGAATTTGGGAGGGTTGGTAGTGGCGAAAGATTCAGGCATTAAGAGCTATGCGGATCTGAAAGGAAAAAAAGTTGGCGGAAATTTTCCGACGCCATCGCTGCAAGCCCAGGTAAATGCGTATCTGGCAAACGGGAACGTCAAGTGGTCAGAGGTTACACCTATTCCGGTGAATTCCGTTACCGAAGGAGTAAAAGTGGTAATGGACGGAAGGGCTGATGCCTCAGGGACTATAGCGCTTGGAACAGGCGCTATCGCGGAACTGGATGCAAAAAAGGGCGCGCGCATTCTGCCGATTGATGTATCAAAGGAAGCAATGGCAAGGACAAGGAAATTCCACCCGGGGCGTCCTGTCAAGGTGAAACCGAGCCCCTCTAATGTCGGCATTTTGGAAGAGCAATACCTCTGGGCCTACGACATATATCTCATTGCAGGGAACAAGGTCTCCGAAGAAGCTGTTTACCAGATTACAAAAGCATTGTGGGAGAACTACAAGGAATTTGAAAAGGTCCATTATCTGCTTAAGGACTGGAATCAGAATACCTTTGTTACCGATGATCCGGCAATCCCTTATCATCCGGGCGCCGTCAGGTTTTACAAAGAGAAGGGCCTGTGGACAAAACAACTGGATCAAGTGCAGCAGAAACTCCTACAGGAAAAACCGAAAGGAAAATGAAAGTGCTCTTTCCACCACGGAGTACCTTATGGGTACCTAGGAGGGTCTAGATGACATCAGGAAAGGATACAAAGAAGGATATAAGAGTGGAAGAGGAAGAAGGGGGCCGTTTCAGGCAGTTAAAAGGCGCGTCGAAGATATACTTCGATACCCTTCTAACGCTGATCCCTGTAATAGGAATCATAGGTATTCTTAATCTGCCCTCATACTTTGGCTTCTCTTTCTACGTACAGCAGTACTCGGGAATATTGTTTGGTCTCATGGTGGCATCAAGCCTAATTGCGGTTCCCGCGAAAAAAAGATTATCGTTAACCGCGGTTCCCTGGTATGATTTGGCCCTTTCTGTCATTGCTGTGGTCTGCGGTCTATATATAGCGATGAACTATAAATTGATAGCGGTCGATATAGGCGTAATCAAGATCGAAAGAGTGATTCTGGGTACTGGCGCAGTCCTCGTAACCGTCGAGGCGTCAAGACGGGTCCTGGGCACGCCCTTTGTTACGATAGTAGTCGTTTTTATCTGTTATGCGTTGTTTTCATCGCATCTCCCCTGGGGCCTTGGCGCGCCGAGCATTGATTATCAAAATCTTGCAACCTACCTCTATCTTGACCCTCAGGGTATCATGGGTATCCCCCTCCAGGTTGCCTGTGGCATCGTTCTGGTGTTTATCCTCTTTGGGCAGACGATCAGCGTAGTGGGTGTCAGCAAACTCTTTAATGATGTTTCGTTTGCCCTTATGGGAGGGTACAGGGGCGGACCGGCCAAGGTTTCCATTGTCGGCTCTTCCCTCTTCGGGATGATTTCAGGAAGTGCCGTTGCCAATGTGGCCACGGTAGGTGTTTTCACGATCCCGCTGATGAAGAAATCGGGGTATCAGCCGCACTTTGCAGGCGCGATATCAGCTGTGTCCGGCACGGGAGGGCAGATCATGCCCCCCATCATGGGAGCCGCCGCTTTCATCATGGCAACCTTTCTGGGCATTCCATATTCCCATGTTGTAATTGCGGCCATAGTGCCGGCCGTTCTCTACTATATTGCAGTCTTTATCCAGGTCGACTTGAGGGCGGCGAAGGAGAACCTTTCCGGGATACCGCGCTCTGAACTTCCCTCTTTCCGGAATGTCATGAGGGAGTATTGGCTCTACTCTATTCCCTTCGCGGTACTGATCTACACGCTGTTCGTTGCATGGATGCAAGAAGAGGTAGCAGGGCTGTATGCGACTCTTTCGGCGGTGGTGCTCGGATTTATTGTTTTTAGAAAGACAGGCATGACGTTCAACAAATTGATACTCATATTCAGGGATTGCGGCAAGGGTATGCTGGAAGTGGGCATAGCAAGCGCGGGGGCAGGAATAATCATAGGCGCACTGACCCTGACAGGCCTTGCCTTCTCGTTTTCCGGCATCCTCATAGATGCTGCAAGCGGAAACGTATTTCTGCTTCTTGTATTGTCCGCGATTGTATCCTCTATTCTTGGTATGGGGATGACGGTGACGGCTGCCTATCTGCTAACCGTGGTCATTGCCGCCCCGGCGCTCACTGAGATGGGTATTCAACCGCTCCTCGCGCACTTTTTCGTATTCTACTTTGCGGTTCTCTCCTTCCTCACGCCGCCTGTCTGTCTCGCAGCCTACGCTGCCGCATCAATAGCAGGCGCAAGTATGATGAAGACCGCTTTTCAGTCAATGAAGCTGGGAATAGCTGCGTACATCGTCCCATTCATATTTGCTTATAAACCCGCATTGCTCTTGCAGGGAGGTTTTTGGGATATTTTGGAAGCCTGCCTGACCGCCACGGCAGGAATAAGCCTTGTTGCTGTCGGTGTGGAGGCCTTCCTGTTTCGGCCGCTGTCCGCCTGGAGGCGTCTGGCCTTGATTGCAGGCGGGGTGACGTTGATGATCCCGGGGCTCACATTTGATATTATCGGTCTTTGTATAGCAGTTCCTGTAGTGACACTCGAGATCATTCAGAGAAAGAAGGAGAAGAAGGCCTTAATTGAAGAGGGCTTGGAATTGAAGAGGGCTTAGGATCTTTGTTGCACAAACTGGGAGGAGAGACCACAATGAAGAAGATCATCGTTGGCATTACGGGTGCAACGGGCGTAATTTACGGAATCAGATTACTCGAAGTGCTGAGGGATTTAGAGATCGAATCCCATGTGGTGATTTCAGAGGCTGCAAAGCAAAACATAGTCATCGAGACCGATTTTAGCGTGGACGAGGTGGAAAAGTTTGCTTACCGGCTCTACGAGCCAAAAAACCTGGCTGCATCCATATCAAGCGGTTCTTTCAAGACCGACGGGATGGTGATTGTCCCCTGTACCATCAAGACCCTGTCCGGCATTGCCAACTCGTATAATGACAACCTCATCACAAGAGCGGCTGATGTCGTGCTGAAGGAGAAACGCCGTCTTATTCTCGTGGCGCGGGAAACCCCCCTGCACAAGGGGCATCTTCAGTTGATGTCCCAGGCCGCGGATTTGGGGGCAGTTATCCTGCCCCCTGTTCCGGCCTTCTATCATGGGCCCGAGACGATACAGGACCTGATTGACCACATTGTGGGCAAGATTCTGGATCTCATGGACGTGGAACATAATCTCTTCAGACGGTGGAATGGTCCCCCCTCCGATGAAATAACAGAACGCCGTATAGGTGCAGGGAGAACATGATATAAAAAGCCTGAATACTCCGGACAGTAGCCGTTAAGGTGTGCCGATATGATGTCTCTGCCAAGAATTACGGGAGGACCATTGCGCTCAGACCTGAAAGCTATGTCAAATGTGGCTGTTGTTTCGGCGAATGTTCTAACCACGCTATCTCTTTGCGCGAGAATAGCGGGGATTGCCAGTGAAAGTTAAGGCTGCTGCCAAGAATGTTAACGCAAGAATACAGACCGACCCAGGGCTCTAGAGACCAATGCTCGGTCTGTTGGCGATCACCGATGCTATCGTCTTTCAGGACGTTATTCGTAATCCCAAACAACCCCCCTGTAATGTGGACTCCATTGTCCTCGAGGAGTTTTCTGAAATCATCGGATGAAACAGTGGATATCCCTCCAAGCGCATGGCGGGTCCCGTCAACCACCATGCGCTACCGCTCTTTTCTTTAGTAACAAGGGTTTAGTAACGATTCTTGACACCGTCATTTATTGATGGTTGCCGTGTGAACACTCCAGGAAGAAGGTCGTCGTCTATTATCTCAGGAGTTTCTTTGAGACTGCCGTAGGTGGTAGATCCTAACTGGAAATTCTATATGAAGCTGCCCCTCTATTATCTGTCGTTTAATGCGTCCTGCAATTCCTCCGCAGTGACCCTCGCATACTGCATGCTGTAGATCGCGTTTTTGTGCCCGAGCTGCCTCTGGACCGCCGCCACGTTGCCGAACTTTTTCATTATATGTACGCCCATTGCATGCCTGGCGCTGTGCGGTGATCTGCCTTCGACCCGGGCGGCCGCGCATATCTCGTCCCATATCTGATTAATTGCCCGTGGGGTCAGCCTTCCGTTACTGTTAGCATTCGTCATTGCCGTAAGGAACAGGGCAGGGGATTTCCACTTTGCATCATCTACAGGACGCTCATTCTCTATATACGCCTTGATCGCTTCCATTCCCTCGCGGCTGATCTCATATGTATGGCGTGCCCCGCCTTTCTCCTGGACGGTTATCTTGCCCCGTTTCGTATCGATGTCGGCATGATCGATCATCGTCACCGCTTTACGTCGCATCCCCGTTTCAATGAGGGTGTAAACGATTGCCCGATTCCGCCAGGCGCGGTAGCCTTTCCGGCAGGGCCTCTCACCAGTCTGCCCGGATTTCGCATAACGCCGCCGCGATTTGCTCCTTCCGCCTGTCTGCAGGAGGTAGTCGGCTGCATCGAGGATCCGCCGCCGCTCCGACGGTTCGATTGCCCGCTCTATCTCCAGGGAATTTGTGACAGAGATCGTCTTGATCTTTATCATGGGATTGCCGAGAGGGAAGGGGGCCAGTACATGGATCCATTTCGCAAAAGTCTTGAGATGGGCAATGACCCTGTTCACGGTTCGGTCATTCCAGCTGCGCGAACCATCCTCCTTTCGCTTCCCGGTCATGAAATCTCTGAACGCAGCAGACAGCCTGGGAGTCCACCGGGACCGCTGGTCGCTCTTTTCGGCCTGTTCCATGAAGGAGATGAAAAGGCCCAGGTCCCTTGCCTGGACTTCTTGCGAACTCTCCGCCGTTGTCACCGCATGCTGGAAGTACCATGCCACCCAGTCACGCAGTCCGTCGGGAGCACCTTCGGGTATCGCAAGAGCGGCAGCATTTCTCGTCAAATTATTTCGTGTAGCGTTCTGGTCAAGCTTCACGGGCAGATCGGCCACTGAAAATCCTCCTATCGTGTGATATCGCTACAGGAAAGATACCTTTTGTGAAGCGATTAAGCAAGAGTAGACATTCAAAATTGAGGACTTCGATTTGCTGTAGGCTTGATTTTTGCTTCCGATAGGTTCAACATTCTTCGTGGGCCATCCTTCCTTCCCTGCTTGTAACAGGGGATATATTGAGATTTAATGGCTCTCGACAGAGCCCGCCAAAGGCTAAACCGAGAAAAGGATATCGCGTAAAACGAGTGGCTTAACAAGCACAAGCGTTCATAACTTTGCGAAAGTAAAAATTAAATCACTATGACACCAGAAACCAACTTGTGTGCGCGCGAATTGCCTTGAACAGAGATGGTCACCATAGCCAAACTCGCCGCGCCTATCTTCGGGTACGCTCTTCTCTTTGGCATAGCAGAGAGATGGTCAAGTGTCTCGGTCAAACTGGGGTCAGTATAAAATGGACCCATACCACCCTTGAACGTCGAGCAACTCGGTGGCTGCAAGATCCCAGCGGCGGGCGCAGGTCTTTGCAAACGTCAACAAAATCAACTAAAACGAAGCGACTATTTCCGATATGTTCCTTATCGGGGCACGGTACGTGCCTAGCTTGGAATTGCCGGATACGAGCAAATCTCCGTTGATAGAGAGCGTTAGTTTGTCTCCATCGCTGTGAGTTATTGTGGCAAGATAGAGTTTATTATTTTCTTCAACGCTAACCGATTTCACATTTTCGAGGGTCACATTGAGTTGGCCTTCACCGAGAGCCGCCGGCAAAAAATCGTTATTGTCGAACCGAAGGTTGTCAAGCGCGATCGTAGAACCCGCTTGGTCTTTGACGTGCCAAGACTTTTTGGGTTTGGTGTTCGCGGCCTCCCTTTTGAGCAGTCCGTTGGCCATAACATCTGCCAACACTTCGGCTCCTTCCTTTGAGGTCCAGGTTGAATCGATCATAGCCATGTAGCCTACACTTTCCGCCATCCCAAGAAGCAACAGACCCACCATATCGGCATTTACATTACGCACGAAGCCGGCGCGAACAGCCTTCCTTAGGTCCGTTGTAACTGGTTCTGCGAGCAGCTTGTATGTTTCTTTGGCTTTGTTTGCCACGGTTGCATCGTTGCTCTGGATGGAAAGCTTCAGAAGGTTAAGCACTCCACTGTAACTGGGAAATACCTTCAAAAAGGCATCCAGCTTTATCCTTTGTCTCTTGAAAAAATCGTCTTCTTTCTTAATCTGGGCAATGACCTCTTCGGGCAAAACGATTTTTGTCAAGCGCGAGATGCATTCAACGAACAAATCTTTTTTGCTATTAAAGTAGAGATAAAAGGTTCCCTTTGCCACTCCAAGCTCATCGGTGATTTCGCTGACCTTGGTGTTTGTGAAACCGTTCCTTGAAAACATTTCAAGAGCCTTATCCATTATTTGCTCTTTCTTTGTCGAGGAGTAAAGCTGTTGAATGTTTACGACATCCTCTATCGTTGGCAAAATCTTCTTGATCTTGGAGAAAGACATTTGCTCTTTTTCGTGAAGCTCCCGAATCTTTCGTAACCTGTTCAAATGCTCCTCGTTGTAAAGTGATTTCTGAAATCCAATCTTGGAAGGTCTCGGCAACAAGCCCATCCGCGTAAAACGATAAATTGACTCCTTAATGAAGCCCGACTTTTGAGAAAGCTCATCGATTCCCATCGTATATGACTGTTCCTTTGTTTTCACCTTTACCTTCCTTATGGCGGCAACTATGACTATAAGGTCATGAATAGTGAATGTTATCAGACCTACCGGCTATTGTCAATAGAGAGGCTATTGGAATAAGGAAAAATATCAACGGGTTATTGATATCTTCATTCAAATATGACTTGACAAGCGGCGCCTGGTCAAGTAAGCTACCAGACAGCTGACCAGTCAGTCAGGCACGAGCCAGCATGAAGGATGGATGTGAGGACATGGACATACGGGAGCTTTGCCGGAAATCGGGGACGAACAGACAGGTTATTGAAAGATACCTACGGTCAGGGCTGCTTGATAAGCCGACGATGGAAGGACTAAACCAGCCGGTGTTTAGTGAACATCATTTGCGGGTGTTACGGAGGATTCGCCGGCTCCGCGAGGAAGAGGGGTTAACCCTGGCAAAGATCAGAGCCCTGCTGAATGCAGAGAAGCGCAGGAAGGATGCGGTATTAGCGCCTTCATCCAAATCCAGGGAAGAGCAGATAATGGACAAGGCAACGGCTCTTTTCTCAAAAAATGGTTACTCCAACACAAAGATCAGCGATATTACTGAGGCGCTGGGTTTGGGGAAAGGGACCTTCTATCTTTATTTTAATAGCAAGAAAGACCTCTTTCTCGAGTGTATCAATAGATTGACGATGATCATTGTGCCGAAGGAAATTTGGGATGACGTTCGCCAGGAACGGGATTTCATCGAGAGGCAACGAATTAAGCTCACTGCATTTTTGAAGACATTTCCGACTTTCAGTGGAATCCTTAATTTGCTCAGGCTGTCATTTCTGAGCGAGGATGCGACTGCGGCAAAGAAGGCGAAAAAGACGCTGAAAACTCTTGCGGGCCCTCTTATGAAGGACCTGACCCGAGCTATAGCGGACGGGGTATGCCGAGGGGTCAATGTGGAGATTACCAGCGTCTTATTGCTGGGCATGGCCGAAAATCTAGGGTACATGATCATGATGGATCCTCGCTTTACTATCGAGGAGGGCAGAGAAGTGTTACTGAGCATTATGACAGACGGGCTTCTTTTGCCTGAATCAGAAAGGCCAGGCGCGCGAAACTTTCCTTGTAGCGTAGTGGATTCGAGGGGTTTAAATCTGCGACTCAATGACATCCGGTTTGACGAAGACATTTGTTTACCCGGGACATTTGGTCAGGCAGAACTGCGGGTAGCTTTGGAAGATATTATGAAAATCCAATTTAAAAAGGGCAGAAGGCTTTGGGTTGCCGATGTAACGCTCCAAACCGGGGAACAAATCATTTTGAACGTCGACAGGCAACTGATGGTATCGGGAAAAACTGCATTCGGCGATTATAAAGTTTCGCTGGGGGAGATATCTGAAATATCCTTATCTCATAAGCTAAGAATAGGCGCTTCACCATAAAGCAATTATTAAAGTAAATTGCGGCCCTCGAGCATCCTCCGATATTACTCACGACAAAGCGAAGTATCTGTGCAGGCAAATAGGCCGCTGAACGCGGTCTGCTCCAAAAGAGCAATTCTCCCCATTTATTTTTCTTGACAATGATACTTATGTCTGGTAGTAATAAGGATGACTGGTCAGTCAGTTACACACAGAACAGCTAGGAAGGCAGAGAACCTTCTCAGCGCAGGGAACCCCACATAGGTGAGGGGACCTGGTTTGGAAAGGAAGTCGTACGGCCAAACGAAGCGATACGGGTAGTAATGCACGGAAGGGACAGGCAAAGCGAGGTGGGGTAGGGAATGCGAGTAAGCCAAGAGAAAGACCTAGACGAGAGGCACAATACCAACGAACAAAAAGGAGGAAGTAAAAATGGACGCAAAGACGTATGAAAACCTGTTTAGACCTATAAAGATAGGAAACATCGAATTGACGAACAGGACTGCGGTCGCACCGATGAATAACATGCTGCAGGATGCTAACGGGTTCGTCGGGTTTGATTCTTTGTGCTATTACACGAGACGGGCGCGGGGCGGCTTCGGCCTTATCATCTCTGAAGCAATGTCGAACGACCCGTTTCACGATAAGTACAATTATTTCAACATTTCAAGGATGTATGAACCGAACCATGTACTGGGGTGGAGAAATATCGTTGACGGCGTTCATTCCTTCGGCGGTCGTATCATTGGACAGATTTGCGGCGGCGGAGCCGGGCGGCAACATGCTGATCCGAAAGGCCTTGTTCCTCCTGCGGCAGCTTCCCCGATACCGATTGACATAGATCCTGCGACGCTGGCGAAGAATTACGAAAAAAACAAGTTTTTAATGTCACACCTCAAAGGACCGATGCCCAGGGAGGTAACCACTTCAGAAGTGTGGGGAGTCATCGAGGCGTTCTACAACACCACGCGCCTGGCCATCAAGGCTGGATTGGATGGTGTCGAACTACATTCCTGTCACGGCTACTTCGGCCATAATTTCCTCTCTCCCAATCAGAACAAAAGGACAGATGAATTCGGCGGGAGTTTTGAGAACAGAACGAGATTTCTCAGGGAGAGCTTCAAGCGTATCATGCAGGCAATTAAGGACGAGGGAGCGGGGGACAAGTTCGTTGCCGGTTGCAGGACAAGCGCGGCGGAGCATACGCCCAACGGGTTCACTTATGACGATGCAATCAAATTTCACGAGATGCTGATCGATCTGGGGAGTTCCTTTGTTGACCTCTCGGATGGCGCAGGCTATGAGCGCTGGAACTATTTCCTTCCATCGGCAGACTTGATGCCGTACAAGGTGGAGCAAGCCAAGTACTTTGATGCTCGGCTCAACGTTCCCATTCTAGTTCCCTCTATCCATGATCCAGACCTTGCTGCACAGGTAGCAAACGAGACCAAGAACGTCATCATATCGCTGGGCAGACAGTCTCTTGCCGATCCCGACTGGCCCAACAAGGTGAAAGAAGGAAGGATAGAGGACATCAAACGGTGTACTCGCTGCAATCTGGGATGCATAGTTCAGTATGGGATCTTCCAGGCTGTCCAGCTGAGGTGCATGCTCAATCCGGAACAGGGCAAGGAAAGATATGACATGGCAAACTGGCCGAAGCCGATGACGCCGTCCGGTAAATATCTGAGATAAGAGCAATGTTTCAGGCAGATTGCCTGTCGAGCGTAGATAGATCGTGAGGCCAATGCGAAGTAACGAAAACTAGGGGCTCGATATCACACCCGACTGTCGGAAAATGGATACAGAGCCCCTAGTTTTCACTCATTAGAAGAGCGACAGAATATGTAAGGTGAGATCAATCCAGCGAGGTAGAAAAATGGGATCGCAAAGTGAAAAATACGATACGAATTCGAATATGCAATACCCCGTTTTTAAGACGGTGGAGGAATTGATCATATATGGTTGCGAAAATGCAGGGCCGGACCGAGTGATGCTACAAAAAGCAGGGGGTGGTTCGCTGCGCGTTGCCGATTACATGAGCAACCTCAATAGGATATGCAATATGCTTCTGGATCTTGGAGTGCAGAAAGGAAAGAATTTAGGTGTGTACCTGCCAAACTGCGAAGAATATTCATACTTTTACCTGGCTTCGGGAAGACTTGGCGCGACGGTTGTTCCATTGAATCAATTTCTTAAGGGAGAGACGCTGAGCTATGTTCTGAACCATTGTGATATCGAACTGGTAGTCACCACAAGGGACCTCTTCTTGGAAAAAATAGCTCCCATTTTGTCTTCTCTCGTTAGTGTGAAGCGCCTATTATTTCTTGATGGAGATGTTCCCGTGGAGGCAAATAGGAAAAGGGCTGCCGTGTTTGCCGATTTGCAGAAATACTCGGAGCAGTTTAAACCGCCATCGGATGTCAAGGGATCGGATCCTTTTGTCATCTGGCTGACGAGTGGCACTACCGGATCTCCAAAAGGGGTAGTTACCACCCAAGAATACTTATTACAGAGGGCCTGCTTCAGCGCCAATTACTTTAAGGTCGACGCCTCGGATGTAATATACTTTATCCTCCCGATGTACCACATTCCTTTCTTCTGCTGGGGTCTCCCGCTGACGCTAATGACCGGATGTAAACTGGTGTATCTGGACTGGTTTAGCGCGAGCAAATTTTGGGACCATGTTGCAGACTACAAAGCGACCATGGTGTATTCTACGGGTACAGTTATCCCCATATTGCTCAAAAAAGACGTCACCGCAAACGAATTGGCTGGAAGAGATTCCATAAGAATCTGGTCGGCGTGGCCGTTAGACCAACCCGATGTGGTGTACAAGAGATGGCCCAAGGCAAAATTCGTGGAAGGATACGGGCTCAGTGAATACGCACTTGCGACGATAACGACCCACGAGACAGAGCAGGATGCGGTCTCGCAAGGTCCGGCCACTCCGTTTACCGATTTGAAAATTTGTGATCAGGAAACCGGTGCAGAATTGGCACCGGGTAGTCCCGGTGAGATTGTTCTTAGAAGCAAACTGGGCCCTGGCTTGATGATGCAGGGCTATTACAAATCACCAGAAGAAACCGCTGAAACCATCAGAGACGGGTGGCTTTATACCGGGGATATGGGGTACTTGGATGAGAGCAAGCTGCTACACTTTGTAGACCGCCTGAAGGACTCGGTCCGTGTGGGAGGAGAAAACGTTCCTTCGGTACAGCTCGAGGCTCTCATAGCGAGCCATCCAAAGATCCTGGAGGCTGCCATTGTCGGTGCCAAAGGCGAGCTAGGCCACAACGAAATCGTGGCTCATGTGGTGCTCAAGGAAGAGGAAAGACTCTTACCGGAGGAGTTTTTCGAGTTTTGTGCGCAGAAAATGCCGTATTTTATGGTCCCCAAGTATCTTCGGATACGAAAGGAACTCCCGAAGACGGCGACGTATAAGGTACAGAAATTTTTGCTTAGAGAAGATGGGTTGAAAGAGACCCACACCCGGGGAAAAATAAAGTAGTCGCCGCAGCCAGGACAGATCAATATAAGGAGTGGGAATATGGATTCCAAAACCTTTGTATCCAGACCCAGATTCGAGGATTATAAAGAAAAGTATAAAGATTTCATACGGATGGAGCGGAAAAATGGTGTCATCCTTTTGCAGATGCACCACAAAGGAGGGCCAGTCCTATGGAACGAAGTTATGCATAATGTGCTACCTCAGGCATTTCACGATGTGGGTAATGATCTGGAAAACCAGGTAATGATCCTGACTTCCACCGGCCCTTACTGGATAGGCATCAGTGACCCTGAAGCACGTTTTCAATTTGATTATGATATCTACTACATCGATGCAACAAAGCTGCTTGAGAACTTAATCTTCGATGTGGACATTCCGACCATCGCTGCTGTAAATGGTCCTGGGTTTCATACGGAAATTGCGTTATTGTGCGATATCACTATCTGCACGAATGATGCAGTTTTTCAGGATGGCCATTTTATGGTGGGATATGTGCCTGGGGACGGGCAGCTTCTCACATTCCAGGAATTGCTGGGCGTCAAGCGTTCAGCCTATGCACTCTATACAGGTAGCCAGATTGATGCCAGGAACGCTTATGAATGGGGGTTGGTCAACGAAGTCGTCGCGAGCGATAAACTTGTTGATCGGGCATGGGAGATCGCGGATTTGATCATGAAGCAGCCGCGCGCAACCCGATGCATGACGCACCATCTCCTGACTCGTCCCTGGAAACGTCGTCTAGTCAACGATTTCCAGGGCCATATAGCACAGGAAGGATTCGGAGCCCATTGCAATAGCCCGGATCATGACCTCAATCGGATCAGGGAAACGTGGGATAAATAGGCGACGAGCACAATTTGATAGTTGGTAACACGATTGGTAATCTAAACACGGATGATTTTCTCCAGTCGATTGTCGCCAGTCTTTTCTCAACCCCACAGGGGCACCAAAGGAGAACAATCTGGATGCTCGATTGGTATCCGCATGAACCGCATGTTTACGGGCTTGGTCAGGTTTGACTGAAGTTATACATTCCTGTGGAAAGAACGTAATCAAAAATACGGCGAGGTAGCTTGTGTCGAGCTTCCTTCGTGGCGGCGGAGGGCTCCTGTGGGGCGGCGTAAGCAGAGTGTGGCTGCGAGGGGAATAACCCTGAACCGCACTACTGTTTCTCATCCCTGTACCGAAACCGTCTCGATCTATTCCACATATGACAGCTTGTCTCCGTGAGGCCAGTACAGACGTGTGTGGTGCAAATAACTTTCTTGCGGGCACCAGGCGACAGGATACGGACAACTGGCGACCGTAATTCAAGCAGCTATTTTTGACAAATGTTACCGCTGAAAGTCATGCCTCCGCAGACATTCGAAGAAAGAGACCTTTAGACGAGACAGCGAAGAAGCGCGGGGAGAGCAACATTCCCGGAGATGTTCAGATAGAAGCACTGTCGATACTCCGCGAGGACTGGTCAATACGATGGAGGCGACCGCACATATCGCCGACCGCGAAAATCCCACATCCAAGATGTCCACTCTCCGGGGGGAATACGTGCGTTTAAATTGTGTCGTCAGAGTTCGATCCGGTTACGAGCTTTCCTGAAGACGGACTTGATCGATCTCCGTAACATAGACCGTAGGGATCAGTTTGATCAGTCGGTTCCCGACAAAACAGGATAGGGAATAACGGTTTTCTCAGGAAGTTCAGAGAGGCGTACCAATCCGCCGATGACGAAGTCTACCGCTGAGATCGGCTGCTAGCATCGAAACCCTGATAGTTTTGTCGCGGGAGTATGGGCTCGTCATAACATGGTAATACTGACCATACAGTCACTACTACTCTTAGGAAAGCCACCAAAACAATGGAATAAGGCCCAATAACCATAAGATATTTAAAAACCTTATGTCGCTCTCCGAGAAATTCAAGTTTTGCTTGACAAAGATTAATATGAATGATATTGTTCCGAGTGACCAGTCAGTCAGCTATGTTGCATGGTCGTATTTTAAGCTAAGGGAGTCCCATTTCGATGCGCCATTAACAGATTCAAGTGGCAAGCAACATCACGCAAAGGGGCGGTGCTTCTCGCGGGTAGGTGATGCTCGCAAGAACGTTTATGGGAGGTGACGATGAATTACCGGAGCAGAGACGGAAAACAGGGGTATTGGATTATAAAGCGCCTTGCTGCGGTGGCGCCACGAGCTGTCGGCATCATTCTTATTTTGCTTTGTATCGCAACTCTTTCTTGCTTCATCAACTCTACGTGTTCTGGCTCAGGCACAAAGCTGAGCAAGAAGGTTGAGACGACCGCAGAGAATAGGGCGCGCCACGACTTGTTCTCCGTTTCCTTCCCGACCGACAAAGATGGCTGGGCATGTGGACGCAGTGGCACCATTCTTCACAGCGCAGATGGCGGAGAGACCTGGACTAATCAAAAAAGTGGTACGGATGTTACCCTCACCTCCATTGCTTTCATCGACACACAGCATGGCTGGGCCGTTGGGGGTGGAGGCACGATCCTCCACACGAAAGACGGGGGCAAAGTGTGGGAATCGCAGAAGAGTCCCGTTTCGCTCTTCCTCATGGGCGTTCACTTTGCTGATAGTCATGAAGGCTGGGCCGTAGGCGAGAAGACCAATATCCTGCACACTGACGATGGCGGCAAGACCTGGACGATTCAGTTTCGTGACACCGATTTCATCCTTAAGCGCGTCACCTTTTGTGATGCTAAAAACGGCTGGGCGGTTGGTGAGTACGGATTCATTTATCATACTGCGGATGGGGGAACCACCTGGATTAAGCAAGCAGGGAAGTTCGGTATATCCGCGCAGACTGGAGAGTTGTTTGGGGAGAATTTTCTCTTTGATGTCGTGGCGGTTAATTCCAAGACCGCGTGGGCGGTGGGTATTGACGGGCACATTGTAAAGACAACCGATGGCGGTCTCAGCTGGAGGAAGATTACAGACGGTATACCAAGGACGCACCTCTTCGGTGTTTCGCAAAATGGAGGAAGCCTGGTTGTCGGCGGAAAGGCGCTTTTGTTGACGAGTCCAGACGCCGGGTCCACCTTCCATATCGCGAAAGCCGATCCCCAGATTAGTTATGGGTACATTTACGGTATTGCCCCAAGAGGTAAAGGTGCGGGTTTTGTCGCAGTGGGCAAGGCGGGGTGGATATATCTGACGGACCAGAAGGCCCTAGAGTGGCGTCTGGCGAAAAAGAGATAGGAGAACATTCCATGAAGATGAAAAAGAATATTGATGCCCTTGCCGGGGGAGGGGCAATCAACAGACTGGCTTCATTCGTCGTCAGGCACAAGCTTTCGATTTCCCTATTTATACTCATTTCAATGCTTGCTATTTCCGTTGGTGCCGTACGCCTCAAAACCGAGGTTATCCTCTCTCACCTCTTCCCTCAGGATCACCCATACCTTCGACTCATGAGCGAGTTCAGTGAGGTTTTCGGATCGGGAGGCTCCGGTGTGGTCATAGCGGTCAATTCCAAGAAGGGGGACATCTTCAACAAGAAGACTTTGACGAAGATTAAAGACATTACCGACGACGTCGTCTTATGGGACGAGGTCTATCGGGTGCTGACCCTGTCATTGGCAAGCTACTCTACAAAGGTAGTAAGCACTCTGGCGAAGGGAGAGATCCGTATAGAGCCACTCATGTTTCCCGACGTCCCCAAGACCCAGGAGGCTATGGAACAGTTGAGGAGAAACGTTTTCTCGAACCCGGCCTATGCGGGCATGCTTGTCTCCAATGATGGTACCGCGGCCATTATCTTGACTGAAATGAAAGAGAATATCCCTTACGAGCAGATGTTTCAGAAGCTACAGGGAACTGTCTCCAAATACTCTGATAATGAAACTTCCATCCACATTGTGGGTTTCCCCATGCTTATGGGATGGATCTACAGCTATAAGGCCCAGATGTACACCGTGTTTGCCATAAGTTTAGCCATGATGCTTGTTATCCTTTTCCTCTCTTTTCGGAACCTTGTCGGTATAGCCGTGCCTATGATTATGACTGCCATGTCCACGTTGCTGGGCTTAGGTTTCATAGGATGGACAGGGATCAACTTCAGCCCTCTCTTGTATGTCCTGGCATTTCTTGTAGGTGCTCGTATGATCAGTAATGCGGTGCAGATTACTCACCGCTATATCGAGGAGTTTCGACAAAGCGGTGGGGACAAGGACATGGCGACCTACACGACGATGCGTGCCATGATAATGCCCAACGCGGCAGCGGTGGCTACTGATGTGGGTGGGTTTGCCGTCCTTGCTCTTGCCAAAATTGTGCTCATGCAACAACTTGCCATCATCATGAGTTTCTGGATGGCGACAATTGCCCTTCAGGGTCTCTTGGTCCCCATAATTTGCAGTTATTTACCTTTGCGGATGGATAAACTCAAGTCTCGTGGTGAAGGCGCTGGCATCGTTGCCAAAGGCACTGCTGGTCTGGCACGCTTTTCTATGGGCTCGGGGCGATACTTAGTGGGTGCCATGGTAGCCGTCATTATTGTAGTGGGCCTCTGGCAAACGACAAACATAAAGGTGGGCGATGCAACGCCGGGTTCCCCTATCCTCTGGCCCAACGACACGTATAACAAAGACCAGGCTCTGATAAACGAGAAGTTCAACGCCTCTTCCGAAACCCTCATCCTCTACTACGAGGGTTCTAGGGACTCTGTCTACGATCCCGTTGTCCTCGAGACTTTTGAGGCTTTTTCCAGCTATATGGCGGAGGAACTACCGGACATCTACAAGACGTCGAACTCCATCATTGATATGAGCAAAGCGCTTAACCTGATGCTGCATGACGGTGACGAAGTGTGGTATGAGTTGCCGCGAAACGAACAACAGATGACCGGAATTCTTGGGTATATTCGCAATACTATTGGAGCCACAAATTTGAGACGGTTCCTGGATGGGGAAATGAAACGCGCTCAAATCACACTCTTCTTCGCTGACCATACCTCTGACAACGTAGCCCGTATCAAGAAGGCGATGTATGCCTTCTTTAGCACTCATTCTATGAAAACAAAGCACGGAGAATTCAAGCTTGCAGGAGGGCGTATCGGCATGGAAATCGGCTTGAACGAGGAGATGAAGCGATCCCACGTGGGCATGGATTTCATCGTGTTGGCGGCTATTTTCCTTATGTGTGTCCTTGTGTTTCGATCTTGGGTGGCAGGTCTTATGCTTGCGCTGCCCCTTATGGTCGCTAATATCATTGCCTTCTGGTACATGTCCTGGATGAATATTGGCCTTTCCGTCAACACGTTACCTGTCTCGGCCGTCGGAGTCGGAGTCGGAGTCGATTTCGCTATTTATCTCTACAGCCGTTGCGTGGAGGAGTACCCGAAGCGGAGGGATTTCAGGGAGACAATTATGACGTCCGCAAAGACAACAGGAGAGGCAGTAGTTTATACCGGGCTTACCATCATCTTGCCCGTCATCGCCTGGTACTTTATCTCGGATCTCAAATTTCAGGCAGAGATGGGGTTTTTTCTTGCCATGATCATGACAACCAACATGATTGCGGCCCTGACGTTGCACCCCCTGCTCCTTCTCATTATAAGACCGAGGTTCGTTTCCCGGAATGCTGTACCGAGTGAATCGTCTGAAGCGGGAAGAGAGACTGCTGCCTCTGTCGTTAGTCATGTCACGTGAGCATGGGCAAGTATCTGTTCAATCGAGTTAAAGGGAGAAAGGAGGGAGAGGGAAGTTCAAATTGCCAGGAACCGACTGGCTGAACCAAGGGAGGGTAAAATGAAGAAGCGATGTGTCAGCAGCACAAGGCATGCGAACCCGCGTGACCCGTTAGTTAACCTGATGGTTGCGGTTTTGGTTTTGATGTGTTTCGCGTCCCCGGCGGTTGCTTTTGATACGATGTTGGGAGGGGACCCGGTGACGGTAAGCGGTTACGTTAAGCAGGGCGCAGCCTACGGGGTTGGCGACGGAAACCAATTCGACAACAAGGAGGGCTTTCAGTCATTTCTGACTCAGGCCTTGTTAGAATTGCAGTATCAACCGAGATCTGACCTAAAGTTCTTTCTTAGTGGCAAGGGGAATGTCGATTGGGCGTATCCAGTCTTTTCCAATAACAGCCAATGGAGAGATAAGCAGTTCAATGATTCCCGCAATAGACTTTTTGTCCTCAACGATTGGCAAGATGTACTAAATGAAGCTCATGTGACCTACGCGAAAGGGGATGTCTTCTTAAGGGTGGGCAAACAGATCGTTGCGTGGGGGCAGACTGACGGGTTTCGCCTTATGGACCAGATAAACCCCCTCGACCAAAGACGGGGGCTGGGCGACGTGTCCTTTGAGAACAGTATTATTCCCGTTTGGCTTGTGCGCGCGGAATACCAGCAACCCGTGGTTTCCTCCTGGTTGCAAGAATTGTCGTACCAGTTCATCTTCAACCCCAACGTGAAGTATCGTGGAAGTGAGGGAATGTTTCCTGATGGGAACGATGTCTATGGAATCTGGAACCTCGACATGCCCGGACCGCACTTTCGTTATGTAAGTGCTATGACGCCTGGCGGTCCAGTCGGGTGGGTTCCGGCGAGCGTTGTCTCTACGCTTCCGCCGTTCATGCAAACCACTGCGGGATCTCTTACTGAGAGTAATATAGGTTCTTTTGACGACGGTGTCGAAGAACCGGGGAACTTCAGCCCCGATGGGTTTAAATATGCAGGAAAAATAACAACGAGTGTTAACGACTTCAGGATCACGATGAACGGATTTTACGGTCGAGATAACAACTGGGTATTCGCCGTGAAACCCGACGCGCCTCGGCTAGAGGTATCCCCGTGGGATGGGCGTATCATCATACACCCCCGGGTGGAAGCCTACTATCCCATTTTCAAATTTGTGGGAGCGACGATGTCGAAGGACCTCAGCGGCCTGAAGTCGGAGTTCCTTGGCGGCGTGTCACCAGTGCTGAGGGTCGAAGCTATGTATGCCTTCGACAGCACCTTTGGAAAGTATACTACTGCCACGGACTCACAAGACTTTGAAAAACATGACGAAGTCAGGTGGGCCGTTGGACTTGATTGGAAGTTGAAGATCCCCCCTCTGAATGATATGGCATATTTCATGGTCTCTCCCCAGATTTACAACCGGCGGATCATGAATTACAAGAACGACGGGTATCTGTTTAGTTCAACGGATCCTCATATAAGAGAGAATACGTGGACGACAACGCTGTTAATTAGTACGTCATATTTTCACAACAAGATACAACCTTCATTTTTTTGGTTGCATGACTGGAGCAACCGGGCATGGTTTGTCAAGCCGGAACTGAGCTACGAATATAATAGCCAGTGGAAGTATACCGTGGGAGCAGTCGTCGTCCATGGGGAAAAAGAAACCGATGGTCTTTGGTGCTTGAGGCACAAGGATAACGTGTACGGTACGGTGGCGTATAGATTTTAAGGGACGGTCCATGACTTTGGACTACACAAATAGGGATTTGATAGGAGGTTATAACCATGAAGAGCCGTTTTGGAAAGTACTTTCTGCTGATACTTACAATTGGTTTTATTGCGGGCCCAGTAGGGCTGGTCTCTGGAGGGGAATGGGTGCGCCCTTCACTGAATAATGTGGAAAAACACAAAAAGTTTTTCGATGATCCGCGCCCGTATCTCAAGGATTTTGGTCCGGCGCAGGTTCTTCCTAAGGAGGTCTATTCAAAACTGGTTTTCGATGTAGAGAAGATGAAGAAAGGATGGTCAGAGCTCGTCGGATTTAAGGCGCCGAACGAAGTCGGGAAGATCGCGCCCGAGATTAAGCCGGGTAAATACACTTACAAGGATCTGCAAAAGTATCCTGGTTTCAAGCAACTGATGTCGGCAGATCTGTATAAGCGGATCAAACCTGGAGCACCTCCAATGGCAGGCAATATTCCTGAGTTCGAGATTATACCCACACGGCAGTATTACTGGTCGATGCCCATTATCGAGATGACAAAGAAGAACGCGGCGGACAAGGTCAAACTGGACGCCAAGGGCTATCTGGTGCCTGACAGCTGGGCCGGGGGATACCCATTCCCGAAGCCATCGGGACCGTTCAAGGCGCAGCAAATAATGTACAACGTAGAGAAAAGGTACCTTGGATTCGGCAAGGAAAGTTATATGATAGCGCGGGTCAGTGGCTTTACAAAAGACCTCAAGGCCGATTTCGAGTCAGTAGTTGAGACGAATATGTTAAATCTGGCCGGCAGGGGCACATTCGAGCCGGCTGGATTCCTGGACGAGAGAGCAAAAGCGAGAAGAGAATCATGGACGTACGCGTTGGTTTTCCATGCCCCGAGGGACATCGCAGGCACGGTTCTCACGGCGCTTTTTTATTTGAATCCCGATGAGGCTGACAATCTTATGATTTATCTCCCCCACATGAGGCGTGTTCGTAAGATGACGTCGAGTGATACGCAGGATCCTGTTATGGGCCAGGATATGATCTATGATGACGCTGAAGGTTTCTTTCAAAAGGCGTCAGCGAAACGGTATCCCTACAAGTATGAGGTTGTCGAGGAACGGGAGTATCTGGTTCCTGCCCCAACTATAGATGGCGCCGAATACTGGAGTTCGAAGGGCGTGGAAGCCCGCAACGTCCGGATGGAGCGACGCCCTATATACGTAGTCAAATTGACGCAGCTTGATAGGAACTACGTATACAGTAGCAGGATTTTCTACATCGACAAAGAAACGTTCCTTTTCTACCATGTAGAGAATTATGATAGAAAAGGACGGCTGTACCGGACATACGACAACAATTACGGGTTCTTCCCGGAAATGGGAGCCTTCGGGTGGGCCGGCGGCCTGTTACTTATGAGGGATTTCGTGGATGTTCATTCCAGCATACAGCAGCCCTACCAATTGCCGGTCCGTCAGAAAAGAGGCGAAGTGAGTATAGACGGATTCACAAAAATGAAAGCGAAATAATTCCTTCTGCTATTCCCCCTCTAGTGCGGAGACAATGAACTCCTGCACCGGAGGGGGCAGGAGTTATGAATACGCGGTAGTGTGGTGAATTAAAGACCGCGAGGGGTATGTACGAAACGACGGAGCTTTACAGAAAAGATGAAATGTTCAGGGTATGGGAATATGCCTCTCGATCCTGCAAGTAGGATCTTGACAAAGGTAACGAGGCACGCAGAGGCTGAAAATCCGGGCGAAGTCTCCTGGACGGGTTCTTGATCATAGTAACGTGCCGTTGTCGGCATGGCGGGATGTTCTTGATGGGATACTAAGCTCGAGGTGGAGGGCGTAACCAAAAAAGAGGGTGAGGTAGGATCGATGGAGACAACAGGTTTTTTGCTGGAGGCACTCTTATTCGGGATATATAGAATACTGAAGCGCACGGCAAACAAACACCCTGGATTCAGGACCCTGGCGAGAGAACAGAACTGTATCGTGCAGCTAAGGACGAAAGATAGATCTGTGGGCAGGTACATAGTTTTTACTAACGGATATATCACATCCGGCAAAGGGATCCACTCGAACCCTGATGTGGATATGTTCTGGGAGAGTGCCGAGGTGGCCGTAAAGCTTTTGACGACACCCAAGAATTTCCAAGCTCGGATCGATGCTATGAAGAATTTTCAGCTGGGAATGATCGGTCCGGAAGAATTGATATGTTGGTTTTCGGAACTCCTGAGCCTGATGCAAAACTCCAAAATCTTACTGAGCGGAAATTATGGCACCAATGTGGGCAAGGGTGTGATGCGTTACACCAATCTCACAAACGGTGGTCCTGTGTTTGTATATGTGAAGGATGGGAAGATACTTCGCATAACACCGATCGAGTTTGATAAAGCAGATGCTAAGTCCTGGACGATAGAGGCACGAGGGAAGAAATTCACTCCGCCGAGGAAGGCTACGGTCAGTCAGTATACGCTGGCAATGAAATCTATGGTGTACTCCCCGGATCGGCTTCTTTACCCGATGAAGCGGGTTGACTTTGATCCCGATGGGGAGCGGAACTGCGAAATGCGTGGGATCTCCGGGTACGAACGAATTAGCTGGGATGAGGCGCTCGATATCGTTGCGAAGGAAATCAAGAGGATGAAGCGTCAATACGGACCAGGTTCTATCCTCTACAGTCACGGCTCACACCATATGTTCGGATTTATCGGTTACTGGATTAGTGCATTGCGCAGGTTGATGAACGCCGTGGGCACGAGCATGTGTATCAATAACCCGGATAGCTGGGAGGGGTGGCATTGGGGGGCGATGCACCATTGGGGGAACTCCATGCGGCTTGGGTGTCCCGAACCATACAGCACCGTCGAAGACTGCATGAAGGAGTCTGAGATGATAGTGTTCTGGTCCAGTGACCCTGAATCGACAGGTGGTGTGTATCACGCCATGGAAGGTACTGTTCGGCGGCTTTGGCTGAGGGAGCTGGGGATCAAGGTGGTGCATATTGATCCTTACCTGAACCATACAGCAGGTTTGCTTGGTGGGAAATGGTTTGCGCCAAGGCCTGCCACAGGAAATGCGATGGCCCTCGGAATTGCCTATGTGTGGATTACAGAAGGATTGTACGACAAAAACTACGTGTCCGAGAGAACCGCGGGTTTTGAAAAATGGAGAGACTATATCCTTGGTGTAGAGGATGGTGTTCGCAAGACCCCTGAGTGGCAGGAAGCGGAGACGGGTGTTCCTGCAAAGGATGTAAGGGCATTGGCAAGAGAATGGGGTGCCAAGAAGACATACCTGGGTGTGGGTGGACCAGGGAATATGGTCGGCGGGGCGTGCCGCGACGCGACGGGTACTGAGTGGGCCAGGTCTATGGTGTGCCTGATGGCCATGCAGGGTATTGGCAAGCCAGGGGTCAACATGGGGAACCTCCAGTTTGGCACTCCTTTGGATACCAAGTTCTTTTTCCCGGGATATGCCGAGGGTGGTATGTCTGGTGATCTGCAGTGGACTGCGCTTTCTGTAAATATGTACCAGAGAATGCCGCAATTGCCCACGATAAACACAGTGCAACAATTAGTTCCACGATTGAAAATACCTGAGGCCCTGCTCGGCGAGCCCTGCGAAGCCTACATGACGAGTTCCTTCTCGACGCACGCACAGTTCGTGAAGTTTAGATATCCGGCACCGGGACATTCTACTATTAAAATGTACTACAAATATGGCGGATCATATATTGGTACGATGAATGATACCAACAGGTACGTAAAGGCTTACCGCAACAACAAGTTGGAATTTGTGGTCAATCAGTCCATCTGGAATGAAGGCGAGGCGAAGTTTGCCGATATCATTCTTCCTGCTTGCACAAACTTTGAACGCTGGGATATCGGAGAATGGGCCAACTGTGGCGGGTACATCCAGCACAGTTTTCTTGGACTAAATCATCGAATGATGGTCATGCAGCACAAGTGTATTGAACCGTTGGGCGAGTCCAAAGCGGACTATGATATCTGCTATGAGATCGCAAAGCGACTTGACCTGGGACTTTACTACTCCGAGGGAATGAGTCAATATGACTGGTGCAGAAGACTGTTTTACGGAACAGATCTTCCGAAGGTCATTAACTGGGGAAACTTTCTTAAGAAAGGGTACTATGTTGTTCCGGCTCCGCGGAAGGAGCTACGGGATCCGGTGGCCATGCGGTGGTACGCTGAGGGTGGAAAGAAGAATGTGCCAGAGGCTCCTCCATTTCCCTGCGATTATGCGGGGAACTGGCTGGAGGGCCTGGCAACACAAACAGGAAGAATCGAATTCGAGTGTTCGAGCTTGAAACGCTTTGATCCCGACGATCCCGAGAGACCGATAATATCGAAATATATTCCCTCCTGGGAGGGACCAGGGAGCAAGGAGCTTTATGAGAAATATCCGCTCCAGTTAATCACGCCCCATCCCAGATATTCCTTTCACACTCACAGCGACGGGAAAGGTACCTATATAAACGACATCAAAGATCATCGAACCCTCATCGATGGTTATTATTACTGGATCGTGAGATTGAATCCTAAGGATGCTGAGGCCAGGGGAATCAGAGAAAACGACCTGGTGAAGGTGTTCAACGATCGAGGGACGGTAATTTGCGCGGCCCAGGTGACAAAACGGATCAGGACGGGCGTCGTCCATTCCTACGCATCGAGCGCAAAATATGAGCCGATCGGGGAGCCGGGTCATTCGCCGGACCGCGCGGGTTGCATGAATCTTTTGACATCCAGCAGGAACATCATTAAGCGCTCGCAATCGCACGCAGCGAACTCGTGTCTTGTAGAGATCAAGAAATGGAAGGATAAAGGTTTGTAAGATGAGAAAATGGCACATGATCATTGATGTGGAGAGGTGCGAAGATTGCAATAGCTGCTTCCTTGCCTGCAAGGATGAACACTGTAACAATACATTTGCCGGATATGCGGAAGCGCAACCAGTGCATGGTCATAGGTGGATTAACATCTTCCGAAAAGAGAGGGGTGGTGGCTCTCTGACGGACGTTTTTTACCTCCCGATGCCGTGCATGCATTGCGAGGATGCTCCTTGCGAGAAAAAAGCGATCGCGAACGCGGTCACCAGAAGGGCGGATGGGATCGTGTTGATTGATGGCGAACGGGCAAAGGGGCAGAAGGATTTGGTGGCTGCATGTCCGTACGGGGCTATCTGGTGGAACGAAGAACTGAATATACCGCAGAAGTGTACCTTCTGTGCGCATCTTATTGACGATAAATGGAAAGAGCCGAGGTGCGTACAGGCTTGCCCTACGGGCGCACTGCAGGCTATCTGCGTTGAGGACGACGAACTTTCGGGAATAATCGAAAGGGAGAATCTGCAGGCCTACCGACCCAATCTCAAGACAAGGCCGAGCACTTATTATAAGAATCTCGACTTTTTCACTAAAGCTTTTGTCGCAGGAAGCGTGGCCAAACAGGCGAATGGAATATCGGACTGCGTTGAAGGCGCTTACGTGACCTTGACGAAGGATTCACAGAAAATAGGAGAACTGATCACGGATAACTACGGTGATTTCAAATTCGATGGTCTTGAAGAAAGAAGCGGTAGATATGTTGTTGTTATAAAAGCGGATGGCTTCGAGGAAAAGAGTATTGAGGTCGATTTGTCGGAGAGTTTGTATCTTGGAGATATTTACATGTAGAAACAACATTGAAAGACGTGGCGATGGCACATAAGTTAAGATGGCTATCTTTCTGTTTTTCAATAATGTCGGTAAGCTGTTGGTTCGATACTGCCAGATGAAGGCCTCAAATTTGTTCGGGACGAGGTTTTGCGGATTGTTCGTGAAGGTGCAACGATGATGTTTCGGCGGAATGGTGGAGTGCAAAAGGTTTCAAAGCAAGCTCTGACGCTCGGACATGACAAAAATATCGGATCGTACAGTTTTGAGGAATTCAAGGGCATGGCCGTGAAGTTCCACGGTTATCCCGCCCCAGGTTTGCTTATCGGCGGATATATGGTGGAAGCGGCGAAAGCCTGTTTGCCTAAGGAGACCTTGTTTGAGGTCTTGGTGGAGACGAAGAAGTGCCTTCCTGATGCCGTGCAAATGTTGACCGTTTGCACCATAGGGAACCAGCGGATGCGAATCTTGAATCTTGGAAAGTATGCTCTATCCATATACGACAAATATACAGGCTCAGGTTTCAGGGCAATAGTTGACGCCGACAAATTGGAGAGATGGCCCGAGATCGCCGGTTGGTTCTTCAAGCTGCGGTCCAAGACTGAGCAAGATTCCGAGCAGCTTATGCGCGAGATCGGCCAGGCAGGTGACTCCATTGTGTCGGTGTATGACGTGGAAGTTCGCAAGGAATACCTTGGCAAGTCAGCCATGAAGCGCATAGGCAGGTGTCCCATTTGTCAGGAGGCCTACCCGGAAGCGGACGGGGCTATATGCAGAGGGTGCCAGGGAGAAGCGCCGTATGATATGCCGCCGAAATTGGGACGGGAGATTCTATCGCTACGATCAGTGCCACTGCGAGAAGCAGTGGGTTGTAAAGCCCTGCACGACATGACCGAGATAGCCCCGGGTGTCGCCAAGGGGGTGGCAGTTGCGGCGGGACAAGAGATAACCTCAGGGGATCTCTGTCGTTTACAGCGGATGGGTAGGAATCAAATCTACGTTAACGAAGAGCCCGGCCCGGAATGGCTGCACGAGAACGAAGCGGTAAAGGCTTTTGCGGAGAAGATTGCAGGAGCCGGTGTTACCTATCGCTCGCCCCCAAAAGAGGGGAAGATCGAATTTACAGCCGAATATGACGGACTGCTGAGCATCGATGTTGAAAGGCTGATCCGTTTCAACCTTTGTCCGGATGTTATGTTGGCCACATGCCATGACAACAGCCTTGTTGGAGCCGGAAGAAGTGTGGGTGGTTGCAGGGCCATACCTTTATATATATCAAGAACCCTATTCGATAGGGCTCTGGCCACACTGGGCGCCGAAAAGCTACTGAGCGTGTTGCCGCTCCGCAGAGCTAGGGCTGGTGTCCTTATTACAGGAACTGAAGTCTTCCAGGGACTGATTGAGGACAGGTTTCTCCCTGTGATCACGGCAAAGCTCGAACAACTAGATGGAGTAGTGATTGATGCTGTCGTAGCTCCTGATAACTCCGAGGCTATCCGCGAGGCAGCGGGAAGACTGATAGGGCAGGGAATAGATTTATTGATCACCACAGGGGGGATGTCTGTGGATCCTGAAGACGTCACTCGCAAAGCTCTTTTGGACATGGGTATCGAAGAGGTTCTCTATGGGGTCCCGGTGCTCCCGGGGACTATGATGCTTCTTGGGCGACTGGGTGGGGTACAGGTATTGGGAGTTCCTGCCTGCGCATTGTACCATAGAATTACCGGATTCGATCTACTCCTGCCAAGACTTCTAGCCGGGAAGGAAGTAACTCGCATGAGTTTGGCCAACCTGTCGGAAGGTGGATATTGTCTTTCATGTCAGAATTGCACCTTTCCGAAATGCCCCTATGGCAGGTGACAGCACTTCATTAACCAAGGTAGCTTACCAAAAGCTCGTTCTTGCGTGATTAAAAACTTAATAGACTGACTACCCGGTCACGCATAATCAGTAATACTGAGATAGTACGATACGATATCGATGACCGTAATGGACTAATTTAAACAATATTAATCAGTCAGGCATGATTTTTCCTTGACAAGAACATTATACCTTGATAGAAAGAGAGAACTGAGCGGTCAGTCATAAATATAAGCGAGTGAACCGACGGCATACTTGGGATTAGAGTGTTGTCCTTGATTCAGCGAAATAATGGGGAATCGACGAGGGATACGATGGTTCACTTTGTGGATGGCTTAGGGGATTCGAGAGGTGCTTTACTACAAGGAGAAGATCCAGCGATGAAATGAATCTTCCTATTTGTCGCTCTGGGAAGCAAGGACCGGGTGGTGGTTAATTGGGCAGTACCGAACGCTGATATTGAGCAAGTCGTCCGACCTTTAGTCGGAGGACGAATGGGCCGGCCAGCGTTTTATAGCTTTGATAAAAGCAAACAAAAAAGGAGGGTTTCATGGGAGACGACGTGCGGCAACGTTATTACTGCTACACCGATGCAGGCGGTACCTTTACCGACACACTGCTCATAGATGAGCAGGGCAACATGATAAGTGGGAAAGCGCCCACCACGCCTGCTTCGCTTGACGATGGGCACATAGCCTCGATCAGGGCAGCGGTAGAGGGATTGGGGATAACCCTAGAAGAACTTCTGGAGAAAACGGAAGTCATAGCATTTGGCACCACCGCCATCATCAACACCGTCGTTCAGCGATCCGGCGTTAAAGTGGGGGTTCTCATCACGAAGGGTTTTGAGAGACTTCCTTCAGTGGGGAGGGGATTTCAAAACTATAGCGAATACAGCTGGAGTGACATCCTTCATTCATCTACCCACCGCCATCTCAAGGACTTGGTTTCTTACGAAAATATTGTAGGTGTCAACGAGAGAATGGATAATACCGGGAAAGCCTTTATCCCGCTTTATCCCGATGATGTTCGAGCGGCCGTAAACAAGTTGATTGATATGAACGTCGAGTCAATCATAATCCTCTTCCTTTTCTCTTACATGAACCCAAGCCACGAATTGCAGGCAAAGGAAATAGCCGAAGAAATCGTGAACTCCCGGGGAAAGGACATCCCGGTTTTTACGAGCTACGAGGTGGCCCCGGCGATGAAAGAGGTTGCCCGGTTCAACACGCTTGCTGTTGAGGCATACGCAGGTGGGATAGCTAAGAAATCCCTTGCCAAATCCGAGAAGAGGCTGGCCGACCTTGGATGCAAAATGAAACTTCAGGCAACACTTTCGCACGGAGGCATGATGCCTGCATCGACCGCTCATATGGTCGATACCGCTATGTCGGGTCCATCAGGGGGCATTCTGGCCGGAAAATACCTCGGTGACGTATATGGATACAGAAATATTATCACCAGTGACGTGGGCGGCACGAGCTTCGACGTGGGTCTCATCACTGGCGGACGGATTAATATAAAAACCGAGCCCGTGGTTGCCCGATTTATTCTTAGTGCGCCATGTGCGGAAGTGACCTCCATTGGAGCGGGCGGCGGGACAATCGCTTATCTGGATCCTTTCACCAACAGATTGAAGGTTGGACCACAGAGTTCAGGATCAATGCCGGGTCCTGCCTGCTATGGCAATGGTGGAGAAAACCCCACGGTCACCGACGCGGATGTGGTGCTGGGATATATTGATCCGGACTATTTCCTGGGCGGTAGGATGAAACTGGATAAGGCGATTGCAGAAAGGGCTATTAAGGAAAAAATAGCTGATCCTTTGCGGATAAGCGTGATTGATGCTGCGCTGGGCATCAAAGAGCTTATTGACGCGGAAATGGAGAACTATTGCCGGAGCCTGATTAGCAGCAGAGGCTATGCAGTGGAAGATTATGTGCTGCTGGCATTCGGCGGCGCCGGCCCCACCCACGTTGCGGGATATACGAAGAACACCAAATATAAGGAAATTGTCATCACACCCTTTGCCTCAGTATTCTGTGCCTTCGGAGGAGCAACAGCAGATTATAGCCGCCATTATCTCCGTGGGACTAGCGTCTTCATTCCGTACATGGCGGATGAGCAAACGAAACTGAAAGCGGGAGAGACGCTCAGTTCATTATGGTCGGAGATGGAAGCAATCGCCATGGATGAGATGAAGAATGCTGGTTTTAATCTCAAAGAAGTCGAATTTGAACATCTGGCATTCACAAGATACGGCGGCCAGCTCGATGAGATCTCTTTCAAATCGCCTCAGTCGAGGCTGACCGATGCAAAGACGGTCGATGCATTCGTGGAAGCCTTTGAGTCTGAATACTCGAATGTTTTTACGGCGACCGGCAAATACCCCCAAGCGGGATACTTAACGCTCCACGTAGGTCTTGTCTCAAGGGTGACAAAGCCGAAGCCGTCGATTGCCAGGAAAATCGTATCGAAATCCACCCATGGCGGACTCAAAGGGAAGCGAATAGCCATATTTGATGACCGGAAACCCGTCGAAACCAGCATATATGAACTATCGCTCTTGTCGCCGGGACAACAGGTAAAAGGCCCCGTAATTATCGAGCATGTCGATACCACCTTCGTGGTGCCGCCGGATTACCACGTTGATGTGGATGAGTACGGAATGCTTTTCTTAAGGAGGGCTTAGGCAATGGGAAAACTAAAAGATCGCGCACTACAGAGAGAAAAAGATTTATCCGAAGGCAAGCGTCCTTCGCTCATACTAAAGGATGCAGATCCGATTAAATGGGAAGTCTTGTATACACGGCTCCTCGGCATCGTGCAGGAAGGAAGGGAGACGGCACGTTTGATCAGCGCATCTCCAACAGTAAGGGAATTCGGTGAGTGTGTCTTTTGCGTTTTCACACCTGAAGGTGAAGTAGTAGCTTTCTCGAGGGGCATTTTACTACACTTCGCAAGTTTTACCGCTACGATTAAGTGGATGTTAAAAAATAACTATGAGGATGACCCGGGGATTAAAGAGGGAGACCTTTTCTGTAACAACGATCCGCAGATCGGCGGGGCCCATTCCGCTGACGTGGCAACTCTCATGCCTATCTTCCGTAAAGGCGAACTCGTAGCCTGGGTCGGAGGCCTCACCCATGTCATGGAAGTCGGCGGAACAGAGCCGGGCGGGACCCCCCCCTCGGCATTGAGCCGGTATGATGACGGCCTGATGGTAACAGCCCAGAAGGTGGGAGAGAACGACAAATACTTCAGGGACTACCATATCATGGTGAGCAGGAACACGCGCGATGGTAAGTGGTGGATTATCGACGACCTCGCGAAACTGGGGGGCATGATAAAGATGAAAAAAGCCCTCCTCGATGTGATTGAGGAGTACGGGATTGACTACTATGAAAAAGCAACATACGAGATGATCGAGGAAGGACGGAGATTTGCAGTCAGCAAGATAAAGACGGTTCTATTCCCTGGCACATATCGAACCGCAGGATTTTATGATGTCCTTAACTCTGAGCAGCCAGTGCGGTTCCAGAAGGACCATTACATGCACTTTCCTCTTGAGATGACTGTAACGAAGAACGGGGAAATGTTCCTCAATTATGACGGGCTGAGTTCGCCGGGCTATCACGCAAATAATGCGTCATTGATCTGTGCGACAGGGTTGCACATCTATCAGCTTCTTCAAGAGGTTCTTTACGACGGTATGTTCAACGCGGGCCTCGTCCAGGCGCTCAAGCTGAACATTCCCGAGAACACTGTGCTAAACCCGGGCATTCAATATGCCTGTTCCTGCTGGGTTTCTGCTATGGTGGCCGCAGGAAGCTGTTTTCAGCGAGCGCTGTCAAGGGCCTATTACGCGAAAGGCTTCCGGGAGGAGGGCTTGAGTGGTAAGGCGATCACCGCCTCTGTCTTTGCAGGTGGGGTCAACGAGAACGACTCGCTTTTTTCAATCGTTAACTTTGAGATGAACTGTTCCGGCGCGGCGGCGTCCAGTAATAAGGACGGCCTTGATTCTGCCAACTCGGTTTGGAACCCTGAAGTCAACCTCTCGGACTGTGAGCCTTTTGAACCACTTTGGCCCTTGAAATGGCTCGGAAGAGGCGTACAGACAGATGGCGGCGGATTTGGAAAACACCGTGGCGGAGCTTCGATCTCATCGCTGTACGTCATTGAGCCCCCCGTAAAATTCATCGAATCAGGGTGTTATATGTCCGGTGACCGTGTGTTTGCATCGGCAGGCACCATGGGCGGCTACCCTGCTCCGGCACGATACCGCTATACGCTGGTAGACACCAACTTCGCAGAAGCTGCAGCACTGAAACAGCCCCTCCCCCATGAGGAAGGCGATCCTGCCAATCCCGACTTTGCTCGCCTCTTGAAAGGTACACTGAAGAGGGGTTCGGGGCAAAGTGCGAGCGTTCAATTCAAACAATACGACTTAATCTATCATGCATCGGGCGGTGGCGGTGGTTGGGGAGATCCCTTGGAACGTTCCCCGAATACGGTGATTCGTGAGGTGAACGAAGGCCTCACCACGATAACGACTGCCGAGAATGTGTATGGTGTCGCAGCCGCGAACACCCCCGGTAACGGTCATTGGACTCTTGACGAGGGGAAAACGTCGGCGTTGAGAAACGAAATGCGGAAGAAACGTTTGAAAAAGGCACTTTCGAGTAAGGCCTACATGAAGAAAGAGAGAAAGAACCTCTTGGAAGGGAAGTTGGCACCGATCGTGAAGGAAATGTACAACGACAGTTTCAAGAAGTCCGCTCGCTTCCTGGATGAGTTCAAGCAGTTCTGGGGCCTGCCTGACCAATTTAGCGGGTTCTAAGCAAAACAAGGAGGAAAAGACATGTCTACGAGAAAAACAGAATGGTCCGGGGATGTCCTGCGTGATTTGACAGATGGGAACCTTGACCTCCAAGTCCTTTTAGAGATGCAACAGTCTATTAAAGAAGAAGACCGCTTTGAAACGATCTTGAAGGTTGAACAGGAAAAGGTGAAGTTTCCCGAGAAGATACTCGTGCCCATCGGAGAACACCTGTATGTGGTTCAGAAAGGGTCCGAGAGAGTTGTGAAGTGTGCCTGTGGGCATGAGTTCGGTGACTACCGGCAGACATGGAAATTGAACGCGAAAGTATTTGCCCGGGATACTGCGGAAAGCATGGAAGAGGTGTTCCGCGGCCCCAGGAAATGTGATCCTTCATGGATGGTGCTCAGGGAGTTTTACTGCCCGACGTGTGCTGCTCTGCTCGAAGTAGAAGCAGTTCCGCCCGGCTATCCCTATGTGTTCGACTTCTTGCCGGAACTCGACTGAACGGTTGAACGTAGGAGGTGAGACCTATGGAAAAGGTTGTTGTCACATGTGCCATAACCGGGGGCGCATCCCCGGCGGGTAATCCCCATCTGCCCAAGACGCCAAAAGAACAGGTCCAGTCGGCGGTCGAGGCCTTCGACGCAGGGGCCTCGGTAATCCACATACATGGAAGAAACCCGGAAACAGGAATGCCGGAGCACGATGCACGCTTCCTCGGGGATGCAATTGGCCCAATCAAGGAGAAATGTCCTGGAATCATTATCAACGTAACCACCGGAGGCTCTGGCAAACGATGCGACGGCGACTTTCTGTATAAAGAGAATCCGAAGGAGAGTGTGAAGGGCAGGGTATCGGTTTTGCCGGAGCTATGCAAGTTTCCGGAAACAAAACCTGATCTTGCATCTTTCAACTCGGGGTCACCGGTCATTGATATTTACAGTGGGAAGGAGAAAGACTGGTTGCTCAAATTCGTGATGGTCCATACCTTCAATGATATGGCGTACATTGCCAAGGTGATGAAGGAATGCGGTGTTAAACCCGAGTTTGAGTGTTACGACGTGGGAATGATCAACAACGCCCTCACGCTCAAGAGTCTCGGATATATGGAGGGGTCCCTCTATTTTCAATGTGTAATGGGTGTAATGGGGTGTATCCCGGCTACGCCTGATAATTTGTCGCACATGATTCGTCAGATTCCGAAAGAGTATCCTTGGTCAGTGTGTGGAGTGGGTTTGTCTGAATTTCCCATGGTAACCATGGGGCTGTTATTGGGCGGGAATGTCCGGGTAGGATTCGAGGACAACATCTACCTGAACCCCGGACTCCAGGCAAAGTCGAATGCTGAACTCGTGGGGAAAACAGTCAGGTTGGCCAACGAACTGGGGAGGGAGGTAGCATCGCCCTCAGAGGCAAGGCAAATACTCGGGTTAGCGGAGGCATAAACAACAAGGGGGTTCACCAGCTTGGCACGGGTGAGCCCCCAGTACTGCATAAAGTTATTAGAGGAGACAGAGAATGAAACGCCCGCTATGGAACCCATCTGACGAGAGGGTCAAAAGCGCCAACATGACCCGTTACATGGGGTTTGTCAATGATCGTTATCGTAAAGACTTTACGGAATATCGCGATCTTTACCGCTGGTCCGTCGAAAATGTTTCAGACTTTTGGAAAAGTATCTGGGATTTTGTGGGGATCGAAGCCTCCAGAAAATACATTAAGTCGGCGGAGGACCTGAGCAAATTCCCTGGTACGAAATGGTTTCCCGGGGCAACGCTTAATTTTGCGCAGAACCTGTTGCGAAGCCGGGATGAAAGAGTGGCTCTCGTCTCCAAGTGTGAGAGCAAGCCGTCGGTATATGTTACCTACGAAGAACTCTATGACACCGTTGCGCGGGTTGTCCATACCCTCAGAGGGGAAGGGGTCACCAGGCATGACCGGGTGGTGGCCTATATGCCGAACATAGCGGAGACGGTAATCTCTATGCTGGCCGTTACGAGCCTTGGTGCCACTTGGGCCTCTTGCGGATCGGAACTAGGCGCCCAAGCGGTTATCGAGCGCTTCGCCCAGATCAAGCCGAAAATTCTCTTTGCTGCGGACGGATACATATATAAGAACGAGCAATTTGATATGCTTCCTGATGTCAAAGCGGTGGTCGAGGCAGTGCCATCTATAGAAAAAGTAGTAATTATCCGCTATGTTGGAAAAGAAGCAGATATCAGCAGTATACCCAAAGCGGTCGTATATGACGAGTTTCTGCTGCAGGGGAGAAGCGAAGAGATTCTATTCGAACAGGTGCCGTTTGATCACCCCGTTTATATTATGTTCTCATCGGGGACTACCGGCAAGCCGAAATGTATGGTTCAGAGTGTAGGTGGAGTGCTGATAAACCACTTGAAGGAGCTTGTCCTCCATGCTGACCTGAAAAGGGATGATACGATCATGTATATGACTGCGCCCTCTTGGATGATGTGGAACTGGCTGATCGGGGCACTTGGGGTAGGGGCCAAAGTAGTTCTTTTTGACGGAAATCCCGGATATCCCGACTTGGGGACTATGTGGAGGCTGGTAGATGAAGAAAAGATAACTTTCTTTGGCACAAGCGCCACTTATATAAACATGCTTAAACGAGAAGGATATCATCCTAAAGAAAGGTTCGACCTTTCTTCTTTGAAATCGATTGGGCAGACAGGATCGCCTCTTTCGGCAGAGGGATTTGAGTTTGTGTACCAGTGTATCAAGAGCGATGTCCATCTCAATTCACTTTCTGGCGGGACTGATATTAACGGCTGCTTTGCAATGGGCTGTCCCATACTCCCGGTTTATCCGGGAGAACTGCAGGGACCTGCGCTGGGCATGAAGATAAGGGCGTACGACGAAGAAGGACATTCTATTCAAGACACTCAAGGTGAACTCGTCTGTGAGGCTCCCGCACCTTCCATGCCGCTCTATTTCTTGAATGATCCTGACTTTCAGAGGTACAAAGACGCTTACTTTGGAGTCTATAAGAACGTTTGGAGACACGGCGACTATGTCACATTTTACCGCGATACCAAGGGACTCACATTCTTCGGTAGGTCCGATGCGATCCTCAAACCATCGGGCGTGCGGATAGGAACGGCCGAGATTTATAATATTCTGGATACGTTCAGTGAGATAACCGACAGCGTTGTAATAGGGCAGAACTGGAAGGAGGATCAAAGACTCCTGCTTTTCGTCAAGCTTGCTCCAGGGGTGGTCTTGGAAAAGGATCTGGAGAACAAAATTAAGAAAGCGCTCAAAGAAAAGGCCTCTCCGAGGCACGTTCCTGCCGTTATTCTATGCGTTCCGGATATCCCGTATACCTTCAGTGGGAAAAAGGTGGAGGGTGCCATCGCGAACATCGTGAACGGCAGAGCGGTTAACAATAGGGATGCCCTGGCTAACCCCGAGTCTCTTGAGTACTTTGAGAGTGTTCTCCACCTGCTACAGGAGGGATGACAACATGTTCGTTCCTCCTGTCGGTTGGTGACGAAGGAAGGTACTAATGTGTCTCATATGTGGCGGCAATTGGGCCGCTACGCTGTAATAACCCCCCAAATGGTAAGACAAGGGGGAGATTTTCCCCCTTGTCACCAACTCCTTTTGGGCCCAACGACGACATTTATCCTGAGCAAGTCACGTGCCACTTGTTTTGATAGTATTTTTAACTGATGCAAATAGCTGTCAAATGTAATGAGCAGTTCTGATCAGCGGACCGTTGCGCCCGTTAAGGGTTCATTAATCTTCTTGACATAAGAAATAGAACCTAATAAGCTTCCCGAATTAAATATTGCATCGGTTGGATGATGAAGACTAATCAATTATCGCAGGCTTACTACTACTATTATTATTACCCGAAGGGGAGGGAACTGCCTGCATATTGACCGGACTTTTGTAAGATAGTAAGCCGCAGGCAGTTGAAGCCTGCGGCTTTTTTTATGAAAATCATTACCTGGAGATTCCTTTGGTGACCACGAGAAACAGGTTCTACAAAACTGAAACCTATTGCTATTACTACGGTAGAAGTCCGCCCCTGGCCTGCAGTCCAGCATCATATCGAGGCCGTGTGCGGATGAACCGTACACGGCTTTTTTTTGTACCTGCAGCAAGCTTTCGCGAAGAGAAGACGGTGTGGGTCCAATGAAGGATCACGCCCGAGCGTGCAGAGGGATAACAAAACCCAAAAGACTATGGAAGGAGGACAAAACATGTTAGATGCATTATTCAAGCCCGGCGCAGTGGCCGTTATAGGTGCTTCTGCAAAGGAACTTAACCTTGGCAATCGAATCATCAAGAACCTGCTGGATTTTGGTTTTAAAGGGTCGATCTATCCGATAAATCCGAAGGTGGATGAAATCTGGGGTGTCAGAGCATACAAATCGATCCTCGATGTTCCAACGGAAGTTGATGTCGTACATATGGCGATAGCTGCCCCGGCCGTACCACAGTCCATTGAAGACTGCGGCCGGAAGGGTGTCAAATTTGTCATCCTCAACAGCGGAGGTTTTACGGAGACGGGCCCTGTGGGCGCTGCCATAGAGGAAGATTGCATTGCGAGGGCAAGGCAATACGGCATCAGGATATTCGGCCCCAACTGCCAGGGGATTATTAATACAGACCCTGCGGTCAGAGCGTACTGCAACTTCACATTCACAAAACCTGACGCGGGGGCGATCTCGATAGTGGCTCTCAGCGGCGGTGTGGCAGAGCTTATTCACCAGACGTTTGCCGAGATGGGTGTCGGTACGAGGATGTATGCGTCCAACGGGAATGCCTGTGATGTTTCGATCCCGGAGATCATCAGACACTACGGTAATGATGGTGGGACACGCGTAATCGTGCTGTATTTTGAAGGACTCCGCGAGCCGAAGGTGTTCCTGGAAGTGGCGCAACAGGCGGCCGCAAAAAAGCCCATCCTTGCCATGAAGGCGGGGCGAACAGAAGAGGGAGCAAAAGCCGCCGCTTCACATACCGGTGGTCTTGCAAAGCGCGATGTCGCGACAGACCTCATCTTCGAGAAGGCTGGCATACTCAGTTTCCGGGATGAGACGGAACTGTGTGAAGCGGCTTCGGCCTTTGTAACACAACCCATCCCGCGGGGTAACCGGGTAGGCGTTCTTACGAATACAGGCGGCCCGGCGGTCATTGCGACAGACGTGCTTGCGGGCGGTGGCCTTGCAATACCCCCTCTTTCCGAAAAAGCGGTAGAGGCATTGAGCGGCAATCTGTTACCTGAAGTATCGATCCGAAACCCGGTGGACGTTCTGGCCACAGCCAACGCGCAGCATTTCCGGACGGTATTGGATGCACTAATGGACGACAACGGGATAGATAGCATATACATCAATTTCGTCACACCGTTTTTCGTAGACAACGACAGTATTGCGAGAGAGATTGTGGAGGTCAACGGGCAGCGAAGAAAGCCCATCGTCTGCAACCTGATGACGGACAGGAACGAGTGGAAAGAGACCGTCAGGATACTGAAGGACGGTGGAGTTGCCTGTTACAGCTCCCCCGGGGGGGCCGCCAGGGCCCTCATTGCGTTGACCAGGTACGGTGAGATCTCCCGCAAAGATACAGGTACGGTCAAACGCTTCGACGACGTAGATCGGAACAAGGCAGAGGAGATTCTTAAAAAAGCAAAAGAGGAGGGTCGCAAAACGCTGCCCGCTGAGGATGTTTACAGAATTTTGAATGCCTATGGCATACCAATCGCTGAGTGGCGAATAGCAGATGACGCTATTGAAGCCGAAAGAGCTGCTGCTGCAATAGGTTTCCCCGTGGTAGTCAAGGCCGATTCCGAGTCGATCGTTCAAAAAAGTGATGCCGGCGGCGTGACCGTAGATCTAAAAGATAGCAAGGCTGTCCTGTCGGCTGCGAAACAGATGGGCAGGCAGTTGAAGACACGGGATTTGAAGTTCTTTGTCCAGAAATACATCCCCGGTGGCAAAGAGTTCATTATAGGAGCAAAGGTAGAGGAAGGCCTTGGGCACCTGATTATGTTCGGTATCGGAGGCATCTATGTTGAGATATTCAAAGATGTGGCCTTCAAACTGTCACCTGTTACAACATCGGAAGCCCGGGAAATGCTCTTCTCTCTCAACGCGGCACCGCTGCTCAAGGGCGTAAGAGGGGAAAAGGGCATAGACGAACAGGGTATTGTTGACATCATCCAGCGCATCTCCCAAATGGTCAATGAATTGCCTGTAATACGGGAAATTGATCTTAATCCTGTGATGGCTTTTGAGGATCGTGTCCTTGCTGTGGATGCCAGAATCGTCCTGTAAGGAAGCGCCCGGCGGTATTGTGCAAGGGGTACCGCGTATCTTAAATTTGTGTTAATGAAAGAACCGGGGTACCGCCATAGCGAAGAAATCCTTCACAGTGGGGTGGTACCCCGGATGGAACGCAGGATTATGATTCGGAGCGCGCCGGAAGCAATGGCGGCGTTCCTTAATTCTTGTTGCTGTCATCACCGCCTTCCCGCTCAAATCTCTTGAGCGCCTGGGCGGTGAGTGTTTTTGCCCGTCCGTAGAGTTTCTGTATCTCCTGTTCTGTTTCATGATCAAATTTTTGTATCTTGCCTTCCATGATCTCAATGTCCTTTATCAGACTCTTCACAACTGCCCTGGTCTCGGTCTCCGCGCTGGCAGCTTCTTTATCCAGGTATGCCCGGGCTTCCCTGAGATCGTCCCGGGTTGCTTCCAGTTTGCCCGCTGCGTAATCTCTGCCTGCCAGCAGAAGGCTTTTTCTGGCTTGAATGACTGGGAAGAAGTCTATGTCGCTGAGAAACCGAACGCCGTCCTCGGCCAACTTTAATTCAGCGTCTGCTTCTTTGACTTTTCCTTTGATCAAGAATGTCGCATTGAGAACGTGTTGCCTGGTATCGGTGACTGAGAGAGAGAGCAATGGGAATAAGTCTTTTCATCGGGTACCTCCTCCTCTTCGGTCTACGGAACCACTTCTATAACCCCCTCCATTCCCTTTTCGCGGTGGCTCTTCGAGAAAGGCGCTTTATGGCTGCACCAGAAGGGATATGTCCCGACCCTGGTGGGGGTGAATTTGATGGTCCGAGGTGATGTACCCAGACTCTCCTGAAATTCTATTCCGGCCTCGGGAGATTTGGCGACTATGTCATGAGGGACAACGCCTGGTTCTTTTGATACCTTCATCTCCACAGGGACATTTACTTTTACGACTATATGATTTGGCCTGTAAAAGTAGCTCCCACTTACGATTTCCACTCTTTGAACACCGTCCTGGTCAACAGGTACCGTTACAGTTGCGGACTCCTGTGCGTTCGTTGTTGTGCAAAGGGCGATCAATACTACGGCAATGACGAATAGACATCGCCTGGTCTTCATGGTTTCTCCTTGTTATCCCTGACAGATCTGTTCTGTCATTCAAAATTTCTCAAAAAAACACCGTTAAGCCTACAACTATTTGCAGCGCGCAGAGACACAGTATCCCCACCCCGACCGCAAGATGAGGCGTTCTCCAGGGTGATTCAAGTCCTTTTATCTTTCTGGAGACTGCATATTGGCCGAGAAGAAAGATCACGATCAATGACCCGACAGCCAGGTGGAGCGGATATTCCAACACCCTGCCTTTGTCGATTAAGACCAGGATTAGGCCGAGACAATATCCCAATATGCCCATGGCAACTAGAAAAGGGCCGAACCTTCTGTGCCTCTTGATGGCAACGAACCGGGGTTCGCCCATTTTCCTTCCCCGTCTGATTATGAGCCCCATCGAGGCCTGGTAAAGAAAGGCAAGCGCCACCAGGGAATTGAAAATGGCGTGCGCTGTCTCTGAGATGTCTACAAAGAGGTCAAAAGTCATAATAAGGGGTTAATAATGCTTTAAGGGATTAACGTCAAGGTCATGCGGACCTCAAGGTACGAGCGATGGGCATTTAAGCATTATCGAATCTTCAGTTGAGAAACTGGTCCCGCGGAGGTGTACAATGGACGGAACCGGCACATGCAGGAAAGTTGAAGATTAATCCGTACGGGCGCGTTTCGCGTGCCTAGAGGAGAGGTCGCTATGGCGCCCCGCACGTGCCATTCCAACGAAATTGTACCTGGATCGTACTCGAGCATGCTGTCCCCGCGTAATTCCAAAAATCGGAGAGAATCGGGCCTGCGGTGCTATACTATTGACTAAAAGAGGTTGCCATTTTTTGAATACGGGGAGGATGTCGACATGGCAGATACGAGCAGCGTCTTACTTTATTTGCTTCTGGGGTTGATAGCCGGCGTACTGAGCGGACTGATCGGGATAGGCGGCGGAATAATCATTGTGCCCGCCCTGGTTTTTTTGTTCGGGTTTTCCCAGCATCAGGCTCAAGGGACGACTCTGGCATTACTGGTCCCTCCGATTGGAATTCTTGCCGCATGGACATATTACCGACAGGGTGATGTGGACTTGAAAATAGCTGCTATTGTTGCCCTGGGCTTTTTTTTCGGCGGCCTGCTGGGTGCCAGGCTCGCAACGGGTTTGTCAAGCGTTGTTCTGGAAAAGATATTCGGCGTATCGTTGCTTCTTATCGCCGTGAAGATGATATTTTTCAAATAAGGGGACATTCCCGGCTGAGTCCTTCTTGACTGATAATGATTTCGCGTATAGGCTTCCTGTAATGGACCTCAGACAACTACTTGAGACGCATCATGATGAAATTGTACGAGAGTGGGTCGATCGTATTCGCACTGAAGTGAGCGAAAACTATTCGAGCCGCCCCGTGGAGGAGGTGACCCTTACGATTCAGGAGGCGGCTGATGCGTACTTTGCCGTGCTCACGGAGAATGACTTCTCCAAGATGGACATCTTCATTGAGAAGATCAGCAGGATGCGGTTGGATGTCGGCTTCTCCCTCTCTGAAGTTCAGGGGGCCTTTGAGCTTTACAGAAAGGTTCTCACGCCGGTCCTTATACGAGCGCTTGATCCGCCCCTTCTGCCCGAGGCGCTGCAGAAATTGAATGATTGTCTTTCCCATACCATCCGGAGATTCAGCGATTATTTTCAGTCGCTCCATGAAAAGGCGATCAGGAACCGTGCCGAAGACCTCGAACGGCTGGTTGAGGACAGGACAAGGGAACTATCCGAATCAGAGGCAAAATACCGCACGCTGGTAGAAGAGATCAACGACGGATACTTTGTCAGCCAGAGGGGAATAGTGGTATTTGCCAACAAGGCCTTCTGTGACATGCATGGTTATACGATGGAGGAAGTGATCGGCAGGCACTATATGGATTTTGTCGCCCCCGAATCATCCGACGAAGTGTCCAGACTTTATAAAGAACGGATGACAACGGGAGAGGCCCGAGACCAGTATATATACCTGAGGCGTTGTAAGGACGGCAGGGAGCTTTACTCGGAGAACAAAGTGAAGCTCATCACGTATCGGGGAGAGACCGCAACAGCGGGCATTTGCAGGGATATTACCGAGAGGATGGAGCTTGAGAAGCAACAGTTGAGGTTGGTGGAACTTGAGAATGAAAGAAAGACCATCGCCCTGACAACCCTGAACCAGCTCATGGTCACGCTCTCTCATTATCTTCTGAACGCCAATAGTATAATCGGCGGGATGGCAAGGCGCAGTTTGCGGGCCGGGTCAAAGGGAGAAAGGCTCGCCTCGTTAGAGGTTATAAAGGAACAGACGCACAAGACAGAATCCATCATTGCCGCCCTTAAGAAAGTCGCTGAGATCAGAACGACGGATTATACCCCTGAAAGCCAAACCCTTATGATCGATCTGACAAACGAAATCGAAAACAAGCTGGCGAAGGCTGCGCAGAAAGAAGCATCAAAATAGGCGTCTTATCTTACCTGTGGCGCCCGTAGCCGCCGCGCCGGGGCCCATAGGGGTCATGTCCGTAAAAACCCCTGTGCCACGGTCGATGGAAACCGGGGCCATAGTAGTACCGGGGTGAAGAATAATAATAGTATCCGGGTGAAGAATAATAGGGCGTTGAGTAATATGGACCATCGTAAACATCATAGGGACCAGCCGGCACAATTGCACATCCCGCCAGCAAGGTTAGCGCAAGTGCGATCATCGCTATCTTCATTGGGTACCTCCTTTTCTGCCATGAGCCCAATGTCATGCAGCTTTACATTCTCACCGGAAGCCCCTTCCATTGTCTTTGGGCTTGCCCGGCAATACAGTCTGTTCAGCAATATTGATGCCTGAAGTGCCTGCTTCTAATACCTTACAATCATTAAAGAAACAGTCCGTCAAGCGAGGAGGTACCAACATTTTTGTCGTTTTCCCGGGAAGCCCCCCGACAAAAACGTCTAGAAGCAGGCCATGATGTTACCCCGTGATCTCTTAGGCACGTACGCAATGGAGGGGAAAATGCAACGATGGGATGCAGCCATAGTGTTGACAAAAAAGGAGCCCCGAACGAGTCGTATTCAGACGGGCAATTTTGTTTACCCGGAGCGACCATTCGAGGCCTTGGGAGGCTACTCCTGCATGTCGCTCATGCCGCTGATTCTGCTCAACCAGCCCCGTTTATCACTGCCAGCTATGAATACCTTGCTGGTAGCAATTTTTGCTCGGGTCAGAATAGCTCTAGAACAAGGGTAACAGAACTTCTCTCTTTGTCAAGCGCGGTACGCAAGGCAGATATATCGAAGTACTTTAGATTACTACCGAATCTGTGCGCTTTTTTCGCAATGAAGGCGGTGTTCATCATCACCTGTCCAGGGTCAACGACATCAAGATCATGTTCCGTTCCTTGTTTTTCATTTTGAAATGGAAGTGATTGAGAACCTTCATTATCGGAAAATTTTCCTGCACCGTTTCCGCATTGACGACCCGGACATTCAGGTGCCTGGCAAGGCTCAGGCACGCCTCAGACAGTCTCTGGCCCAACCACTTTTGTTGCCAGGAATCGGTGACGATCACGGCATATTCCGCCTCGTCGGTGCGCCCGCATTTTATGAGCCGGGCAATGGCGATAAGTTTCTTTCTCTGATCGTCTCCGGTCATTTCGGCGGCCACCGCCACCTCTTCATCGGGGTTGATATCGCAGAACCGCTGAGCCGCCTCCGGTGTGGGGCTGAAGGGGGAAAGGAAACGGAGCCACAGGGAGCGGGGCGAGCAACTGTTGACGAATTCCGTCCAGAGATCGATATCGTGTCGCGTGAGCAGCCTGAGATGGACCGGACGATCGCCGATCGTGAATGCGTTGTCGGCCAGAACGCGGTCCAGGGCCTTGATCCTGACCTTATAGCACTGAAGGCTGTGGCGGTACATCTCTCCAAGGACTTCCACCGCCATTTCCGGAGTGGAATAGACAGGAATACCTTTTTGCTCCATCCGGATGACGGGATCCATCATGAATTCCTTGCAGGCCACGCAGCAGACAACGGGCTTCTCCTTATAGTCGATGCCTGCAAGGGTATCGACATACGATTCCAGCATTTCGCCCTGGACGATGACGATCAGACTGTGAACGTCTTCGCTTTGGACGCCGATTTCGACGATCTTTTTCACCTGTTCGGGATTCATGCTGAAAGAGCAATCCACGGGGTTCTGAATGTTGAGGTAGTCATCCAGGACCGGGGCCAGCCTCTCTCTCAGGTTAGGCGCCAGCTCGGCCAATCTCAGGTTGCAGGTATAGAGCATGTCCGTTGCCGCGACTCCCAGGGATCCCGTGTAGGTGACGACAAGGACCCCGGGGCCTTTCGGCAGAGGTTGTTTGGAAAAGGCGCGCATCAACGAAAAAAAGTGTTCGTTGTCCCGGGCGCGGATCACGCCGCTTTGCCGGAAGGCCGCGCTGTTGATCTGGTCGTTCCCGGCCATGGAAGCGGTGTGCGAGGAGACGGCTTTCTTTCCCGCTTCCGTCCTCCCGGCTTTGAGGACGATCACCGGCTTCTTCTGCGATACCCGTCCGGCGACATCCACGAAGCGCTGGCCGCTGGTCACGTCCTCCATGTACAGGGCAATCACCGCGATGTTCTCGTCTTCACCCATGAACTCAAGGATGTCCGCCTCACTCAGATCCATCTTGTTGCCGATGGTGGCAATAATCCCGAAATCAAGGACGTTGCGGAGCCCGGTGAGAATACCGGCGGCATATACGCCCGCCTGGGCAATGAGCCCCACGTTGCCCTTGCGCAACTGATCGATAATTCCGATTGATTGAACCATGTTGTGATGAGTGTTGATCACCCCCGAGCAGTTCGGGCCCAGTAGGCGGCACCCCTTCTTCACGATGAGATCCTTGATGTCGGCCTGGATCTTCCGGCCCGCTTCTCCTGTTTCCGCGAAGCCAGCCGTCTCCACGACAAGATATTTCACACCCTTCGTGCAGCAATCCTGGATGGCTTTGGGGACCGCTGTGGCGGGAACGATGATGATCGCCACATCGATCGGGTCTTCCACATCGAGAATCGACCGGTAGGCCTTCAATCCGAGCAGGGTATCCTTGCGGGGGTTGACGGGATAGATCTTTCCGGAGAACTGGTGGGAAAGCAGGTTCCACAGGACATTGTAGCCGAGTTTCCCCTCGGAATCCGTGGCGCCCAGAACCGCTATGCTCCGGGGGTAGAAGAAATCGAGAAGACTGTCCTGTTCCGCCGGGGTTTCCGCCACAGGTTTCCGGGGAGAATGATCGACGAATATCCGGGCGTCGACAGCCAGATAGCCCGAAGCGTAAAGCACCACGGGATTCAACTCCAGTTCCGTGATCTCGGGGTGAGCTATCGCCAGATTGGAAACAGTCAGCAGCAATTGCTTCAAGGCCGGAATATCAACGGACTGGCCGCGGTACCCCTTTAAAAGGGAATACCCCTTTATTTCCTCGATCATTTCGTCTACCGAGTCTGCCGTAATGGGAAGGACCCTGAAGGTTACGTCTTTCAAGACCTCAGCAAAAATACCGCCGAGACCGAACATGAGCACCGGCCCGAAACTTGCGTCACGTGTGACCCCTACAATGGCCTCAAGCCCGGCAGGGGCCATCTTTTGCACCGAGACGCCGATGATTCTCTGGTTTTTAAAACGCGAAAGAATATCCCGGTAAGCTTCCCTGACGTCTTCACCTGTTCCCAGGTTCAGTTTTACGCCGCCGGAATCGGTCTTGTGAACTACATCGGGAGAAACGATTTTCAGGACAACGGGATAACCAAGACCCCCGCTCATCTCAATCGCCTCGTCTTCAGAGGAGGCGATCATGCCGCCTGTCGTTTTTATACCTGCGTTCTCGAGAATCTGTTTGCTCTCATGTTCCATCAGGTAAGTGCGATTTTCACGGCCTGCCTGATGCAGGATTTCTATGGTTTTTACGCGAGCAGCCTGCTCGCTGTCTATCTGCTTTTCTCGTTCCATGTTTTATTCCCCGCCGTTCGTGCCGAAACTATCCTCATTATCTTATTAACACGGCCAGGATGCGGAAGGTATCAGCGAGACACTGTTTCTCGTGTCATCTGAAGCCGGGGCGGCTTGACGGGATATGACTGACAGGGGGAGAGACCAAGCAGGGCAGAACGTGTGGATGATTCCCTACAAAACAATCCGGCGGGACGCAAGATCCATGCAAGACGATAGTCTTTAGCGGGTTATCCCATGCAAGGGGAAGATATTGTTCCTGATGAAATCAATCACGCGCCTCGCATGGACAAGGCATTGCTCTTTTTCCCGCTCCCCGGCACTATAAGGAGGGTCATCGAGCTGTCCCGCGTCGGTCTCCGGCCCGTACATCATTCCTCCCACGATGCCGGAGTGCAGGTCCCGAGGTTGAAGCCCGCAGAACACAGCCCAGGCCAGCGTCCAGAGGGCAGCTGTCCTGAACAGGTTGTAGCCCCCTGAACCAAGGGCAAGTATTTTGGGTGACAGGTCATTTATAATCGAGATCACCTTTTTATATCCGTTGCTTGTCAGGTTGAGATGGGCAAGGGGATCGTCCTTGTGGGTATCACATCCTATGTTCGCCACAACGATATCGGGCTTGAAGCTCTCGATGAGTGACGGGACGAGGGACTCGAAAGCGAGGAGATACACCTCATCGTCAGTCCCTTCCCGAAGGGGAATATTAACAGTGTATCCAAGGCCCGCGTTGGCCCCTGTTTCAATCTCGGACCCGGTGCCGGGATAGAGGGTTTCCCCTGATTCGTGGAGGGAAATATTCAAGACCCTGTCTGTTTCATAGAAAGCGTCCTGCACGCCATCGCCGTGATGGGCGTCTATGTCCACATATGCCACCCTCTGTCCCTTTCTGACAAGGTCGGCAATGGCAACTGCGATGTCGTTTATGTAACAGAATCCTCCGGCATAATCCCTCCCCGCGTGATGGAATCCGCCGAAGGGGTTGAAGACGAACCGTACGTTGCCCCGGCAAAGCATCATGGCGCCCTCGTACGTTCCGCTCGACGCCTCCAGAGCGTAGCGATACATCGCCTTGAACAGGGGGTTATCTTCCGTGCCAAGGCCCGCGCGAAACATTTCGACTGAGACCTCCCCTTTTTCGCCTTTCTTCAGGAGTTCTATGTACTCTCTTGTGTGAAACAGGTACAGCAACTCCTCGTCCATGAGCGGAGGTGCGACAATTCCTTGATTCTCTTCCGAGATAAGACCGTATCTGTTGAGCAGTTCGGACATCAATCGTGCCCGAACGGGTTTGAAGGGATGGGATGGTTTATATTCGTGGAGGGTGAGATCGTATGAGTACATTAATGCATTAGTAAGCATGGGTTCTTCCCGGTTCCGATCTTCTATTATAGCCGCTACAAGGCCCCGACACAAGCTGGAACTACCCGTTTAATCCTGACACGATTGGTCGGGAAACTTCAGGGCATTCCGTGCACGATCATCCTGAGTCCGCGGAACATATGCGCATCTTCCTTGAAAGATTGAAAGGAACCGTGATAAGAGGTGTTGTGCACAAGGTGGTTCGATACGGCGGCATTGCTCTTCTGGGCATTGTGCTGGCCCTCATGATGATATGGTCGATCATGGCCATATACTATTCCAATATAGCCAGCGAGCCGGTGAAGGTCATTCTTTGTGCGGTTTTCGGTCTTGCCGCCATGGCTGCATTCATCCTTTTCCCCCGGCGCGGGCTCACCACGGCCGGGTTTGTTCTGGTCTTTCTTGGCATCGTTGCCTGGTGGCTGTCCATTCCCCCGTCAAACGACCGCATCTGGCAAAGGGAGGTGGCCGTACTGCCCTATGCAGATATCACGGGGGATATCGTCACCCTGCACAATATCCGCAATTTCGCGTATCGCACCGAAACGGATTTTGACGCCCGCTATTACGATAAAAGCTTCGATCTTAAGAAGCTCAGCTCCGTGGACCTCATCGCTGTCTACTGGATGGGGGACGCCATCGCACATGTCATGCTCAGCTTCGGGTTTGAGGGAAAGGGCTACGTCGCCTTTTCCATCGAAACCCGAAAGGAAGAGGGCGAAGACTATTCGACGATCAAAGGGTTCTTCAAGCAGTACGAGTTAATCTACATAGCAGGCGACGAGAGGGACCTTATCCGCGTCAGGACCGACTACCGCAGGCCCGAGGAGTTTGTCTATCTCTACCGCCTCAATCCCAGGCCGGAGAACCTTCGAGGACTTTTCATCGAATATGTCCGCCAGATCGACAGCATGAGGCAGCAGCCCGAATGGTACAATACCCTCACAACGAACTGTACAACAAATATCGTCCGCCATGTGAGGGCCCTGGGCAGCCGCGCCAGGTACAATTGGAAGATACTTCTCAGCGGATATGCCCCTCAGTACGCCTATGAAATGGGAGGGCTCTATTCGGGCGTCTCCTTCAAGGAACTCAAGGAACTCAGCTGCATCAACAGGAAAGCCCACATGATCGGCAACGATCCCGAATTCTCGCGTAAGATCAGGGAGGGCCTGCCGGTGCCCGAAAGGAAGACAAACGATTAACCTCCCGTAACAAACAACCTTAAAGACCTTGTCTCACGCCCGCTTCACCCCCTTTCGGGGGTTCGCTGGAGGCATAGAAGAGAGGATGAGGAGGAAGCCAAAAGACTTCCCGGGAATTTGAGAATACTGAAATTCCCGGGAATCTTCGATCCCGCTGCGCGGGAAAGTAAAGAACCATGATACGTCGCTCAGACCTGTCCCACAACGATGACCATCGCCCCGAATAAGAATAGTGAATCCGCGCCGAAGGCGTGCAAAGTGCGGCCTGATCCCGTCTTTCTAGGGATCTGGACGCAATTCTTTTAAGGCTTCCTCCCCAGCCTCTCTTTTATGCCTCCAGTGAGGAGCGCCAGCGACAAAACGGGCGTGAGACAGTCTTTTCGGGTTTTTTGTGCATGATATCCCCTTTCTTTTGCCATTGCGTGCACAACACGTCGACTGCTATCTATTGGGTAACACAATAGAATTTCAGAAGGAGGAGAACGATGACAACGGACAAGGAAGTGTCGGATGGCATTAAGGCATATGGAGAGGCTTTGTTGTTTGCATCGGTGGCTTCGACACGTGAAGATCTTGCCGGTGTGGAGGAGAACTACTGGATCGCCTACAACAAGCTGAGAGATTCGCCCCTTGATGAGCACCGGCTCATCTGCGCTGAGTGTCTCGAAGCTGTAGCGCGCATTCTCGATGGAGAGGGTCGCCTCTCCGCCGGCGACGATCTTCGCAAACAGGCGGAAGGGTACCGCAAACCTGCCGGGGCCGGAGATCCCCCTGTCCGGGAAGGGTAATCCGGGGTACGGGTGGAGAGCATGGGGCACCATCGGCTCATCGCGTGGATAAGGCAGGAGATCACATCGACAGAGGTGGTTATGGTGAACGAAGTGGTCGGTTATGAGGAAAGACTGGAGCCCAATCCCGCCATGTATATGTCCGAAGGCACTCTTTATCCGACGACGTCGGACGGGATGTACGAGATCCATGAAGATCCCGTCTACGCCGATGTGCCCCGGACCGTCCTCGACGAAAGACGCGCGTCCGATGCGGCCGAGGCGCTTGTGGCCCTTATCCTCTCCGACGAGCGCTACATATACCTGGCGGAGGAACTGATGGGAGAGCAGAAGGTATTCGTCCGTCACTGGGAGCGCCTCTTCCTGCACGGCAGGGACAAGAGGACGAAACGCATCGCCTTTCGCCGTCTCGGCAGGGCCCCCTCCCAGCTCTTCATGAAGGAATTGCGCGGGGTACTGGAGGCGATGAAAGGTCCCCTTGAGTTTCTCTGGCAGCTCTGTGTTGGTGTGTGTTTTTATGGCTGGATCATCTACCTTATCTGGCCCGAATCAAAAGTCGGCGTCTGGATTGGTTGGATCATAAAGAGAATTCTCGCAGAGGCGAGAAGAATAATATAGGATTAGAAGGAGAGCATGAAGGATCTGAAGGTTTTCGACAGTACTGAGGATATGCGGCCGGCGTCCCGTGACATCATCAGGGAGACGCTGGCGGATCTCGGCCCCGCCGGAAGGATCACCCACCACCTGGGTACGCACCTTCACCAGTATCACGGGGTGGCCATCTCTCCCGACGGATCGAAGATGGTCACCGCCAACCGTGACCGCACGGCCCGCCTGTGGGATGTCGCCAGCGGCCAGTGTCTCATGGTCTTTAATGGCCACACGGATGAGCTCAGGCGCGCGGCATTTATGAATGATGGGGGGCGTGTCGTAACGACCGCGGATGATGGAACGCTGCGCCTGTGGGATTGTGCGACGGGCACATGTGTCCTCGTTTTTGACGGTCACAAAGACAGCGTTGCCGCCGTCGCGGTCAGCCCCGACGACAAACATATAGCAAGCGGCGATGATAAAGGAACGATACGGGTATGGTCTCTTCCCGGGGGTGCTTGCGAGCATGTTGCCGGGCAGGCAGACGGCTACATCACCAGGATGCTTGTAACAGGGGACGGTACGACGCTTGTCACGCTGAACTCGAACGGCAAAGTGTTCCGATGGAGCTTCCCTGATGTTGGCAACCCTTTTTCCATTACCAGGGGGAGTTTTCCCTATTCCTTCAAGGACATCGCTCTCGCGGGGAACGGGACCGTTGTTGCCGCGGCATGGGATGGTCTCTATTGTTTCAACATTCACACCGGCGATCAGGAAAGGTTCTTTTCCTTCGAACCACACAAACCATACAAGGTAACGGTTACGCGGGACGGCTCCCGGTTTGTGGCCTGCTGCCACTTCAAAGCCATCCTTGTCGTGGACAGCGAAACGGGTACGATCGAGAAAGAGCTCACCGGCCACAAAGACGATGTGACCGGGATGGCGCTTTCGTCCGATGGGAAGACTCTCTGTACGGCGAGCCTTGACTGGACGTGCAGGACATGGGATATCGACAACGGCACGTGCCTCAGGACCATCAAACCCGCACGGAACGTATATAATCTTTCTTTTTGCGGCGACGGTGCGTACCTCGCGGCCTCCGATGATGGCGGCGCGGCGAAGGTCTGGAACCTCATCGATGGTTCGAACCGGGTTGTGACGCCCAAATCGTCGTCGCTCACCTTCCTTGTCCTTCCCAATCTCGTCGCCACCGGCCATCAGGATGGAGAGGTTCGTCTTTGGGAGATGCGGGACGACAGGAATGAACCGGCGGCCGTCCTGAAGGCCCATGTTTACCCTGTGCACCCCCTCGTGCCCTTACGGTCGGGGGCCTTTCTCGCGTCCTGTGCTTATGACGGAGTGAAGCTCTGGGACGTACAAAAGGGCAATTGCATAGGAACCTGTAGAATACCGGGAAAGGCGGTGGTCCTTGCAGTCGATGAACACATGGAGCGGATAGCCGTGGTCCGCGTGTTTGAGAGGGATATACTCGTCCTCGACCTTCAATCGGGCCAGAGGCTTGCCCTCCTTAAGGGCCATGAGTGGCCGGCCATGGATGGCCTGTGGGTTTCCATCCGAGGTCTCCATTATCTTGACGGGGGGAGGGGCCTCGTCTCCTGCGGCCGCGACGGGCGTGTCATCCTCTGGGACCCTGTCACCTTCGATATGCTGCAGTCAATCGAAGGAACCGATTGCGATATCACCTCCATGGCCGTCGAGGATGACGGACGCCATGTAGTCATCGGTACCCTCCAGGGAGCCGTGGAACGATGGGACCTCGAAAGCGGACAGCGGGAAGTCTGCTGCCCGGGCGAGGGACATTCGGTCATCTCCGTTACTCTCTCTCCCGGTGAAAGACGGGTTTTTGTGTCTTTCAACGATGGGACGGTGCGGATCATCGACAGGGAGAGTTCTGCCCTGCTGTGTACCCTCTGGAACGTTGACGACGGTTTCTTCTGGTTCACGCCGCCCGACGAACACGCCCCGGACGGCTGGGTATGGACCGACAGGGCCGACCTCCTCCATGTCGTGGAGGAGGGTAGCCAGGACAGGGTCCTCGGAGCGATACCCTTGAATGACGAAAGGCGCAGGGCCTATGTCCACACCCACAACAACGCGGCAATGATACGGGCACGACTGAAGGGTCTTGACGAATACGCCCGCGCCGCCGGCCGTTATGTCCGTGCCCTTGCGAAAAAGGAGCGTGAAGCCATCGCCCGTCCCCGCCCGATGCTGCCGAAGGGAGACGGACATGCGTAAGGAAGAGCCGACGCCAGGGGCCTCCTTGCCTGCATCCATCCCGTCGACGGGTCTCGGAAAACTTTCGGCAAGAGCTGTCTCCGATGTTCTCGACAGGTTCGCCGAGCCCCGGCGCCTGACCCATGACCTCGGGTTCCACGAAGGAACGGTGACCGCGCTTGCGACGGCCTTCGGCGGCACATGCATCGTTACGGGAACCTCCGACGGTAATGTACGCCTGTGGGACATGGCCTCCGGAAGATGCATGCGGGTCTTCTCCTGCGGCGGCCCGACCCTGTCGGGGATCTTTACCACCCCCGGGACGAACCGCATGGTAACGGCCTTTCGCCTTGGAAACAAGAAGGTCTGGGACCTCGAAAATGGAGATTGCCTGGCGACCCTGTCGGATCATCCCGGCGATCCCGTGCACTGCGACGACAAGCATCTCTTCTGCAAGCAGAACTGGAATGTCCGGAGTCTCCTTAGAGGGAAGGGGCCTTACTCGAAAAGGTCGGAGGTCCTGGTCTACGAGGTCGATACGGGAAAGAAGGTCCGGGCGTTCCCGATCGGGAACAGCCACATCGATTATGTTGCAGTGAGTCCCGACGGCAAAAAGGTGGCCGCAGCGTGTGACGATCAATCGGTCCGGATATGGGATGTTGCGTCTGCCGATCTCGTTCATCAATCTCACCGGAGACTCAAGTGGCCGATGGTTGCCGGCTTCAGCCCCGACAATCGGTCGATTGTTGTCGGTTGGACCGACAGGGCTGACGTCCAGGATATAACGGGGTCAGACACCTCTTTTTCCATCGAGGTACCGTCCTCCGTCCGGACCTATCGGCCGTGGTATTCGCTGAGAGGCTATCGTCTGATCGAGAACCGGCTGGATTTGTTATCCACGGATCCCGTGACGTATATCCGTGTCTTCGATATCCGCACGGCCCGGATGATGTATGCGAACACGTTCGCAGGCGCCATACAATCTGAGTCCATAACGGAAGACGGACAGTTCTGCCTGGGGTTCCGCTACGGCTGGATCGATGTGTGGGACATGGAACACCATGAATTAACAGCTTCTCTGGCAACAGACCGGGAATACTACGGTTATGCCGGCGGATCGAACAGGATCGCCATTGCCAGGAGACGCATCGTCATTTCCCGGGAAGAATCCGTGGCGTGCCTCATCGATCCGGTTTCGACGGAACCCGCAAGGACAATACCCGCCTGCCAGCCGGTCAGGGACATCCTGATAACCCCCGATGGGAAAGGCCTCCTGACCATGGGCAACAGGGCGGTAAAGTACTGGGACCTCTCCAGCGGCCGATGTCTCAGGGAATTCAGCATCGCCGAAATTGAAATCTGGGACGACCTGCCGCCGGGTGCGCCTATGATGGCAATCACCCCCGATGGAAAGAGCCTCGTGCTCCCGTCGGAGGGTGGGGTCGCGATCCGCGATCTGTCAACAGGCCGGGATGAACGGGGATTTTCGCCTGGTGGCCGGCCGGGCCCTTTCGCTCTCTATGTTACCGCGGACGGAAAGAGGCTGACGGCGGTTTCGGGGTCCGCCGGTTTTCTTGCATCCTACGATCTTGAAACGGGCGCCTCCGTTGCCGGTTTTCCCCTGAACGTCGCAGAGCCGTTCCAGGCCTTCTGCGTGGGCGACCGCCTTCTTGCCACCGCGACCCGGTGGTCCCTGTCAGTCTGGGATGCACAGACGGGCAGGCTGCTGCTCACGCGCGAGCACAAGTTTTACATCGAGGATATCCTCCTCGCTCCGTCGCAAAGAGAGGTGATCGTTTCGGGACTAAATGGGTTTTACTTCTGGGACCGGGAAAACGGGGAAGCCATGATCGAGAAACCGGATAACATCGACGGCGTTGTCACATTTGGCGGATGTACCTCGTTTCTTCCCGGCGGCGGGCGTTGCCTCGTTCGGGGCCGGCATTACATCGCCCTTTGGGACGTGGATACCCGTCAACTCCTCTGGCGGCACGACCGCCCCGAAGAGAACAGGATAAGAAAGATCGCCGCCTTTCCCGACGGGGAACGCTTTGCAGTGATGGATACGACGGGGGTCATCCAGGTGAGGAGCGTCGCGACCGGGGAGGTCCTTGCAAGCCTCCACGTATTGCCCGGGGGTTTTGTCTGGGAAACTCCGCCCGACGACCATGCCCCGTCCGGGTGGCTGTGGACGGACAGGGAAGACCTGGTGAGCGTCTCGGGGGACGACTGTAATGCGAAGACATTCCGGCACAGGGACTGTGAACACGAGGCCTATCTGAAGATATACAACAACCCGAAAATGGTGATGGCGAGGGTCGAGGGGCGCGAGTCGTACGAGCGACAGGTTGAGCTTCATGCCCGGGCCCTCCATACCGCCCGCATAGGTAGCGCCTCAGGCCGCTGTCCCGCCGCTCTGACCGCCGGAAAGAAAGGAGACAGGAAATGACATCCTACACGAAGCTTGGTGACGATCTCGATACGATCATCCGGTCTTTCGATACGAACACGGCCGTTACGGAACGGCAGAAGGAGATCTGGCGACAGGAAGGCAAGAAAAGGGCGATTACCCATGGTATGTTCGGGTGCGACCATGAGAAGGCCCTTGCCTTCGAAGACGGGACAAAGGTGGGTTCCTTGAAGCAAAACAGCGCCCGCCGGTTCTGGGATTACGCCGGGGGGCATGTCTTCCCGCCCGTGGAAGACATAGCCCGTTTCTGCTTCTTCATGCATCTCGATCTTTACAGGACGCTGACGCTGCTCATTAAAACCGATTGGGAGCGCTTTTTTGCCCACGATGTGAATGGCTGGAGGGCGGCCGACGGGGCGAACCTCACCGACACCCTCCTCGACACGGATGAGCATGCCCTCCGGGACGCACTTGCCCGATTCCAGCCCCGGCAGGATCTATACACCCTTCTTGCGGAACTCGCCAGTCGCCACGCACCGATGTCGAACCGGCGTCCCGAAGACGGGCCTTTCCTCGAGGGGCACACGCCTTCCACCTTCGCAAGCCTGGTAAATGAAATGCTCATGGGACGATATCATTTCCATTCGGCCGCGAGCACGGAAGTTGTCCAGTTTACGGCACAGGCACGGAAGGAGTTTGTTCTTCTCGTTGAAGGCACCGAGGATGAGCAGCGGGTCTACTCCCTGAAAAAAGCAAAGTGGGTTTCGCTGCGGCAGGAACTGGAAGACCTGTATCTGCTCATTGAGAACCAGCGGCTCAAGAACGCCCATACCCGTCGTGAATGGCTCGTCCTCTTCGGTAAGGAAGAGATCGATCTGAGGGAGGCGGCCCTGGAATTCGAACGCGGCGATATCCACTACAATCTGAAGATCGCGAATCCGGGGTGGACCCGCGATGAGATCGAAAGGTACGTCGAGGAGGAGGACGCGCGAAGGCAACTCGAGCTGTCACAACTCAGGACGGATTCTGCGCTGGCGCCGCACCTCGTAGGGGTCACCGTCACCGGAGGCGGCAGCGGGGAGGGGAAGGCGACGGAACCCGACCGGTACATGAAAGAGTGCAAGACGGTGCTCCGCCAGATTCGCCGGCTTCTCCATCCCGACAGGCTCATGCATCATCCTTCCTACAACCGTCTCACGGAAGGCCAGAAGGGGCGTCTTAAGGAACTCCTCCTGAAGGCCCTTGAGGTCCGTCCCGAGGAATTGTGCTACCCCGCGGGTTACGCGCTCCATGAAATGCGTTCCCTCGAGGGCCTGAACAACGCCCTTTCGCGGATTGAGGCCATCCTCGGCAACCCGGGTGTCGATACGGACGAGCGGCTTGTGATCCAGGGTGAAACCCTGCCCGAGAAACTTGCATGGCTGCAGGAGGAAGTCAGGGTGCTCGAAGACGAAATTCTCGGTGCAAAGGCGGAGCTCCAGGCGCTCTTCGAGGATGCGGACAGGGCAAGAGAACGGGCTATCCTTACCGATCCGGCAAGTCACGAGAAGGTGAAGGACGACCTCAGAACCCGCACCGCGCAGTTGATACAGGAGGCCGGGCGCCTGGAGCAGGCCTTTGACGCGCTTTTCGACCCGGAAGAGGAACCCCGATGATCCTGAACAACCTCTGTGAACTCGTCAAGCGATACTATCCGGACGGGGGACAAACCCTGCCGCGAATCTTTTTCGTCTGGGCCATGCACGACGAAGATGGAGGCCTTGCCCGCGTTCTGACTGCGGCAAAGACAACGATGAGAGTTTTTTCTCTCACCGTCGAAACCTTTATCGACGATCGACTGGATGAAGACCGGCATCTTCTCACCCGGGCCGTTATAGAGACGCGAAAAAGACCCGTGACGGGATACGATGTCCTCTCCACCCTGTGCGACAGTCCCGATCACCGGATATACCGTGCCCTCAAATCGGCGGGCATTGACATGACGGCGCTTGCAATATGTGCAAAACACGCCGGCTATGCGGCCCACCGGCGGCCGGTGGAAGAAGCCGTGCGAAATGACGGTGTACTCCTCCAGTACGGAAGAGACCTTACCTCCCACGCCGAAAAGGGGGATTTCGATGATCTTTCCGACCGGCCCGACGAAATCGACAGGCTTTTTGAAGTGCTTCTGAGAAAGCGAAAACGCAACGCAATGCTGACCGGCCCCGCCGGGGTCGGGAAGACCGCCCTCGTCGAACTTCTGTCGCGGCGCATCGCCCGAAACCGTGCACCGTCACGCCTGTCGGGGACCAGGGTGTACGAGATCAGCATGGGAAGCCTTCTCGCGGGGACAACGCTCCGGGGCATGTTCGAAGAGCGGGTGTCAAAGGTGATAGGAGCCCTTCAAACATGTCAACCGGCGATCCTTTTCATCGACGAGGCCCATCTTGTCTGGGGCGCGGGCAGGGCGGAAGGGGCACCCATGGATGCGGCGAACATGTTGAAGCCCATCCTCGGAGGATCAAAGGTGTCCGTTATCGGTGCCACGACAACCGGTGAATACCATCGCTATATCGCCCGCGACGCGGCGCTCGCCCGCCGCTTCCAGGAGATACGCATCGAGGAGCCCGGGAAGGAGACGACGCTGGCCATCCTGCGGCGCCATGCCGGGCTCCTCGAGAAGCACCACGGGATAAGAATAGAGGCCGGCATCCTCCGGGAGGCATGGCATGCCACAGAGCGTCACCTGTCGAACCGCACCCAGCCCGACAAGAGCGTGGACCTTCTTGACAGCGCCGCGGGCCTTGTCGAGAGAGAAGGCAGGCGCGAGATGGGGATCGACGACCTGTATCGCGTCCTTTCGCGCCAGACGGGACGGATGATGAGCGCCCTCGGGGAGGGAAAGACCAGGGACATTCGAGGTCTCGAAGAGTCATTGAACAAACGGGTGATCGGCCAGGAAGAAGCGGTGAAGCGGATCGTCTCGACCCTTGTTTCGCGACGATACGGCGACATAGCACCGGGACGGCCCCTGGGTACCTTTCTTTTCTCCGGCGCCACCGGTGTCGGCAAGACGGAGCTTGCCCGGACCCTGGCCCATGAGTATTTCGGGAGCACGAAAGACTTTCTCCATATCGACCTCGCCGAATACTCAGGGTACGACGGCGTGCACAAACTCATCGGGATGCCCTACGGTTCCTCTCGTGGGACCGGGGACGGGGTCCTTACCCGGTGGCTTCAGGCCAGGTCGAGCGGTGTGGTCCTCTTCGATGAAATCGAGAAGGCCCACCCGGACGTCCACAGGCTTCTCATGGGGTTCCTCGATGAGGGGAGGATAACCTCCGGTATGGGAGAGCGCTTCGACGTCCGCCGCTGCGTGGTCATACTCACCACAAACGTCCTGACTCACAGGGATATGGACCGGGTGAAACTGGGATTTTCCTCCGCCGAAGACCGTGAGGATCCCTTTGTGCTCCTGTCGAAGTACTTCCCCGAGGAGTTCCTGGGAAGACTCGATGAGATCATCATCTTCAGGACGCCGAGCGTGCCGGTGCTAAGGAAGATCCTCAGCCAGAAACTTGCCGAGGCCCTGGCACGCCTCCAGGAGAAAGGCGTCTTTCTCATCTGCGACCTGGAGCGTCTCCTTGACCACCTCCTCGCCGGGCCTGAAAAACCCTGGGGAGGGGCACGGGACATGGCGAGGCTCATCGAACGAAGGCTCATCCAGCCCATCGCCCGCCGCCTTCTCGACTTCGATGGGGGAGAATGGGTCTGCATCGAACTGACAGAGTCTTTCTACCGCTGTGGGATCTTCAACCTGATGCCCTTGACACACCATCCCGGGTCGCCGCCGGATTTTCGCGACAACCCGGCCAGGACCGTCGATGCCCGACACTAACCAGGGAGGAACTGCAATGGAAGACCAGGACAACAAAAAAGAAAAGCCGGAACACATCTGCAGCGAACACGTCCGCTACGACGGCGGACAAAAGATCAACAGAAACGGCGTCAGAATATGGGTCGAAACATATTACTGCACCATCTGCGGAGCACGCCTGGACATAAAAGAAGAGATCCTGGACTGAATTCTCAAGTCCGTCCTCCCGGCGATTGCTTTTCTCACTACGCAGTTGTAGTTGACCTTACACATTGCTTTATGTCGTATTGCATTAAAGGAAACAGCAAAGGCCTGTCTCACGCCCGTTTTGTCGCTAGTGCTCCTCACTGGAGGCAATGAAGAGAGTCTGGGGAGGAAGACAAAAGACCTTTCCCGGGAATCCATGAGACTTCAAGAATTCCCGGGAACTTCCGATCCCGCTTTTACAAGCGGGATAATAAGGACCCTGACGTGTCGCTCACACCTGTCCTCCAACGACAACCACCCCCCGCTAACCTCGATAGTGAACCCCCGCCGAAGGCGTGCAAAGTGCGGCCTGATCCCGTCTTTCTAGGGATCTGGACGCAATTCTTTAAGGTTTCCTCCCACCCTCTCTTCATTGCCTCCAGCGAACCCGAAGGGTGACGCGGGCGTGAGACAGTCTTTTGTGGTCGTGTTTTTTACGGGATAAACGTGAGACAAATTTTTTCCGCCCCTGAGTCCCTCCATATTCAAAACTATTGTCTTTTTGTCTATTCTGGCGGTACACTTAAGAAAAAAGCAAAAAGGCAGCAATGATATCAGTCTCCGGCAACTCCAGGGGAGGGGCGCTGTTATGAAAAGAATATCCATCTTCTGTCTCGTTATGGCAATTCTGCTGCCATGCTTTGCCATGGCGGAAGAATTGCCCATAGGAAAAGTGAAGACAATCAAGGGCGATGTCGTTGCCGTCCGCGGCGGCCAGGAAATTCCTGTTAAGATTGGTGACAGGGTTTATCAGAATGATATCGTGCGAACGGGAGCGGACAGTTCGGCGGGGATTATTTTCGAGGACAACACGATTATATCCCTGGGACCGAAAAGTGCACTGGTGATCGAAGAATACGTCTTTGCCCCCGAGAAAGGCCTGTTGTCCATGGTTGCCCGCATATTGAAAGGCACCGCCTCTTATCTGTCGGGGATCATAGGCCGGCAGTCGCCGGAATCGGTGAAGTTCCATACTCCCGATGCCACGATCGGTATCCGGGGAACACAGTTTCTCGTCAAGGCCGAAGGCGAGTAATCCGCGGTTCTCTGGCCCGGGGCGGATGTGAAAAGAATTATCGCGATACTGTTCACTGCAAGTATTGTCCTGACTCTGTCAGCGTGCGGGACCAGGAGTCTGGTCGTGTTGATCCCGGATCCGGACGGCAACGTCGGGCAACTGGTCGTGGCGAACGAGAACGGGCAGCAGGTTTTGAACGAGGCCAACCAGTCGGTAAGGGTAAGGGATCGGAAGACACCGCCGGGCGAGGTAACGAAACTCAACCCTGACGAGATCAGCTCCGTTTTTGCCGACGCGCTGGCCGCACGGCCTCTTCAGCCGGCACGGTTTATCCTCTATTTTGTGAACGACTCTACCAAACTCACCCGTGAATCGAAGTCCCTTGTTCCGGTTGTTATTCAAACCGTCCAACAGAGGGGTTCTGTAGACATAGTCATCTCGGGACATACCGACACAGTCGCTACGAAGACACATAACTACACGTTAGGTCTTAAACGTGCAAAAGCGCTATATGACATCCTTTTGGCCAACGGCGTCGCCGCTGCCAGCATCTCGGTCACTTCGCATGGCGAAGGGAATCCCCTTATCAAAACGGCCGATAATGTTGCGGAACCAAAGAACCGAAGGGTTGAGATAATGATAAAATAGCTTTCGCCGTCGGCGCAGCTGGTTATTAATGAAAACAGGATCGAACAGACGTTCAACCCACGATTCCGGCAATACCGTCGCGAGCGACAGGACGGGACGCCGCCGCGTCCTTTACTGGGGACTTTTGTCCACACTGTTTTTCATCGCTCTGTTTATATTCAGACCGACCCTCCTTCAGCCGCTCGACCTTATAAACTACGACCTGCTTCTCAGAAATTTTCCAAACAATCATGTCAGTGACAGGGTGGTGATTGTCGATCTTGATGAAAAAACCCTGAATCAATATGGACAGTGGCCCTGGCCCCGCTACCGGGTGGCGGAGCTGCTTGACAAAATTGCGGCCATGGGGCCGGCCGTCACAGGCCTCGATATGATTTTTGCCGAACCCGACAGGACCTCCGCGGGGCGCCTGCTGAAGGACCTCGGGGCGGTCTATAAACGCAGAATAGCGGTTGAGGGGCTCCCCGACGAATTGAGCGATAACGATCGCATCCTTGCTGAAACACTGGCCCGGAACGCCTTCGTCCTGGGTAATCATTTCTATTTCAACGGTCCCGGCGACAGTTCGGAGAATTGCCTGCTCCATCCCGTCAAGGTTTCATTCCTGCAAAGCACAGGAAAACAGGCTGAGAACCCCGGGATTCCGGAAAGCACCGGTGTCGTATGCAATCTAACGCTATTATCAGAGAAGGTCCGTGCTTCAGGCTTTTTGAATTTCAGTCCCGATAGGGACGGCATGCTGAGGCGTTTGCCGCTCCTCATTCAATTCAACGGGAAAGTCTATCCCAGCCTGGCCCTCGCCACAGTTCTGAAACTTAAGGAAACCGACAATCTCCTCCTGAAACAAGACGGCAATGCCCTGCGATCCATCAATTACAAGGGAACCTCCGTGCCCGTTGACCGGCAGGGCCGGTTGCTGATCAAGTTCCGGGGACCCAAGAGAAGCCATGACTATGTATCGGCGGCGGATATCATGGGCGGGACTGTTTCATCGGACCGGCTCAAGGGGAAGGTGGCCCTCATCGGCACGTCGGCGGCCGGCATGGCAGAATCGGTGACGACGCCTTTTGGTCCGACTTACCCGGGGGTAGAGGTACATGCCACCATTATTGACAATCTGCTGACCGGTGATTTCACCTCGGTGCCCGGCTGGTCCAACGGTTTGGTACTCTTCTTTATTCTCGTTTCGGGTGTGTCACTGAGCCTGTTTGTGAGCTTCAGGAACGCCATCTCCTGCTTCGTTGTCATGCTTATGTTTGTTGTCGGTTTATGGCTGGCAACACAGCAGGCATTTTTTCACTCGGGGTTGTTTGTGGGGACGGCGTTTCCCATTGCATCAGTCGTCTGCACTTACATATTCCTCGCCTTTCTGAAACACCGTTCAGATCAGAGGCGGGCGGAAGAGAAATCCCGCCAGTCCGAAGACAAGTTCATGAAGATCTTCATGTCCGCACCGTATTGCATAGCCATCACCCGGATGAAAGACGGACTGATAATCGACGCGAACCTGGGCTTTGAAGAAACGCTGGGATGGAAGCGGCAGGAGGCCATCGGCACAGTGGCCACAGACCCACGCTTTAATTTCTGGGTGGAACCTCGGGATCGCGAACTCATGGTCGAGGATTTGAAAGCCGGCCGGGAAATCATGCAACGCGAATTTCAATTCAGGGGATCCGACGGCATCCCGAGGCCGGGCCTTTACTCCGCCCGACCCATCGGGATCGCAGGCGAGGCCTGCCTCATCTTTATCCTGCAGGACATTACGAACCGGAAACGATTGGAGGAAGAGCGTCAGAAGCTGGAACACCAGCTGCTTCAGGCCCAGAAAATGGATGCCATCGGGCAGCTGGCAGGAGGCATCGCCCATGACTTCAACAATATGCTCACCGTAATTGTCGGCAATACGGAAATGGCGCTCAATAGAGTTTCGCCCTCCGATCGCCTCCATGAGGCACTGCAGGATATCCTGAATGCGGGGAAGCGCTCCGCGGATCTGACCCGTCAGCTGCTGGCCTTTGCCCGCAAGCAGCCCGTCAGTCCCAGGGTATTGGATTTGAACGACACCGTGGCCGGCATACTCAAGATGCTCCAGAGGCTCATCGGCGAGAACATCACCCTGGTCTGGATGCCCGGCCACGAACTCTGGCATGTCAGGATAGATCCGTCCCAGGTCGACCAGCTCCTGGCAAACCTGACGGTGAACGCCCGTGACGCCATGAACAAGTCAGGGGAGATCATCATCCAGACCTCCAATACGATCTGTGATGAAGCCCAATTATCGGCCCACCCGGAATCCCTTCCCGGGGAATACGTCCAGCTGGCGGTGAGCGATGAGGGCTGCGGGATGGGAAGCCAGACGCTGGCCAACATCTTCGAACCCTTCTTCACCACCAAAAAAGAAGGCACGGGGACAGGCCTCGGCCTGGCTACCGTGTACGGGATTGTCAAGCAGAACGGCGGGTTCATCAGTGTAGACAGCGAGCCGGGTCAGGGTACGACCTTCCGGATCTACCTGCCCCGCCACAGGACAGAGGTCCTGGAAGCCGAAGCGCACAAAGCGGCGACGAAGGTGCACGGGGGCACCGAGACGGTCCTGATCGTGGAGGATGAAGAGTCGGTCCTGAACCTCGGAAAGACAATGCTTGAAAAGCTGGGCTACAAGGTGCTGGCTGTTAAAGGATCGGGCGATGCACTTCGACTGGCCATGCAATACACCGGAAACATCGACCTGCTGCTCACCGATGTAATAATGCCGGGAATCAACGGCAGGGAACTGGCAGAAGGGATCAGCGGCATCAAACCGGGCCTGAAGTGCCTCTATATGTCCGGGTACGCAGCAGATGTGATAGCCCACCAGGGCATTCTGGAGGAAGGCATTCAATTCATCTCCAAACCGTTCTCTTTGGATGACCTGGCTGTAAAGATTCGGGAAGTACTGGAGTCATAAGCAAATCTTGCATTCCAACAGCCCATTGCCTAAACCGGTCCACCCTGTCACCGGAGACTTTAAACGTACGGATGCCGGGTGGACTTGAGACAGGGACAGCCTTGAACATCCGGAAGGACTGTCTCACGCCCGCTTTGCCCTTCGGGCTCGCTGGAGGCATAGAAGAGAGGGTAGGAGGAAGCCTTAAAAGAATTGCGTCCAGATCCCTGGAAAGACGGGATCAGGCCGCACTTTGCACGCCTTCGGCGGATATTCACTATTGATGTTTGCGGGTAGTGGTCATCGTTGCGGGACAGGTTTGAGCTAAGTATCATGGTTCTTTACCTTCCCGCGTAGCGGGATCGAAGATTCCCGGGAATTTCAGTATTCTCAGATTCCCGGGAAGGTTTTTGTCTTTCTCCTCATGCTCTCTTCTATGACTCCAGAGAGGAGCCCTAAGGCGACGAACGGGCGTGAGACAACGTCTTTTACGTGCGACAGGTCTTTTGGAAAGGGGGGGTTTGGGCAACAGGCGGTGAAGATATAGCCTTTTGTGTTCCAGGTTTTGTTCTGACATCGCGGTCGAAATGTGGGTACAATATAGGCACTACAGATAGGGAGGTATTGATAATCCATGAACGGTCTCTTGCCAGGCTACAAGAAATGTTTTTTCTGCGGCCCCGCCACCGGCGGCCTCGGCCTGGAGCTGCACTACACCGATGGCGAGGCGGCATGCGAATTTACAGCCAGCGACAAATTTCAAGGCTACGACGGGATGCTCCACGGCGGCATCATATCAGGGGTACTAGACGAGGTCATGTGGTGGACCCTCTTCATGGAGACAAGGCAGATGTGCGCCACCTCCAAACTCGAAATAGAATTCAAAAGACCGATCCTGTGCGGCAAAACATACCGTGCCTCAGCAACCTTCCTCCAAAAAACCCGGAAGATCTACTACCTTTCCGGCCTCATCAAAGATGAATCCGGAAAAATATGCGCCCGCGGCAGCGCCTCCTTCCGCGAGTGGAGTTTCACACTAGAGGCCCTGGCCACCCACCTGGACTTCAGAGGCGTCCCCCCCGAAATCCGCGCCATCTTCCAATCCCAGGACAAATGAATCCCAAAGGCCTGTCTCACGCCCGTTCGTCGCTTAAGGCTCCTCTCTGGAGGGAGTGAAGAGAGTCTGGGGAGAAAGACAAAAACCCTCCCGGGAATCCATGAGACTTCAAGAATTCCCGGGAACTTCCGATCCCGCTTATACAAGCGGGATAATAAAAACCCTGACGTGTCGCTCGCACCTGCCCAACAACGATAACCACCTCCCGTTAACATCGACAGTGATACCCGCCGAAGGCGTGCAAAGTGCGGCCTGATCCCTGCTGTCTGGGATCTGGACGCAATTTTTCTAAGCTTCCTCCAATCCTCTCTTCTATGCCTCCAGCGGAACCCCGAAGGGGTGGAGCGGGCGTGAGACAGGTTTTTTGCTGTTTCCTTGTCTTAAAGACCTTGTCTCACGCCCGTTCGTCGCCCAAAGGCTCCTCTCTGGAGGCATAGAAGAAAGCATGGGGAGAAAGACAAAAGACCCTGCTATCCCACACCAACCCCGCTTACAACAATACCGGTTACCCACGAGCATGAATGATCAGTGTCCGCCGAAGGCGTGCAAAGTGCGGCCTGATCCCTGCTGTCTGGGATCTGGACGCAATTCTTTTAAGGCTTCCTCCAATCCTCTCTTCATTGCCTCCAGCGAACCCGAAGGGTAAAGCGGGCGTGAGACAATTCTTTCGTTCTTTCTTTTTTCTCCCTCCTTTTCACCATCTCTTCGACTCTTTTATGCCGCTGATAAGTAATATCGGGAAAGGGAGGAAGGAAATGGACAAGTTTAAGCTTGACGAGCTGACTTCAATGGTCATCAAAGCGGCGATCAATGTGCATAGCGAACTCGGACCCGGTCTGCTGGAAAATGTTTACACCGCATCTATGAAGATCGAACTCGATTCCATGGGGCTTAAGGCGAAGAAAGAGGTATATCTGCCGGTAATCTACAAAGGCCGGAAAATATCAAAGGAGGGTTTCAGGATTGATCTGCTTATCGAAGACTCTATCGTCGTCGAACTGAAATCGGTAGAACAGATCCAGCCAGTCCATAAAAAACAATTATACACCTACCTGCGTTTTGCAGAAAAGCCCGTGGGACTTCTTATCAACTTCAACGTAAGACTAATAAAGGAAGGAATAGCAAGGGTCGCATACTCTCCGCACAACGTATCGGGAGTGGTTGAGGAAAAGAAGACAGGGAAAGACAAAGCTTAGAAAGACTGTCTCACGCCCGCTTTGCCCCCTTTTAGGGGGTTCGCTGGAGGCATAGAAGAAAGTATAGGAGGAAGCCAAAAGACTTCCCGGGAATTTGAGAAGACGGAAATTCCCGGGAATCTTCGATCCCGCTGCGCGGGAGGGTAAAGAACCTGATCTTTCGTTCAGACCCGTCCCGCAATGATGACCACCACCCGCAAACATCATTGCTGAATCCCCGCCGAAGGCGTGCAAAGTGCGGCCTGATCCCTGCTGTCTGGGATCTGGACGCAATTCTTTTAAGGCTTCCTCCATTCCTCTCTTCTATGCCTCCAGTGACCCCGCCCAAAGCGGGGAAACGGGCGTGAGACAGTCTTTTGCTGTTTCCTTCATTTCGCGGCTTGACTTGCATGTTCGATGAAGGTATCGTATAACGTAACTGTTATCGATGGAGGTTTGTATGAAAGCGGTGAAGGTGTCACCGAAATACCAGGTGGTAATTCCCCGGGAGATCAGGGAAACCATGGATATCCGGCCGGGCACAAAGGTGCAGGTCCTGCTGTATGAGAACCGTATTGAACTGATTCCCGTAAGAGACCCGGCAAGGATGAGGGGTTTTGTAAAGGGAATCGATACCACTGTGGATCGGGAAGAGGACAGCAGGGTATGAACCTTGTTGATTCATGCGGCTGGCTCGAGTACTATGCGGATGGTCCCAACGCGGATTTTTATGCTCCTGCCATTGAAGATACCGAGAACCTTATCGTCCCCGTGATATGCATTTATGAGGTTTTCAGGAAGATATTGCAGCAGCGGGGTGAGGCCCCCGCCCTGCAGGCCGCCGCGTTAATGCACCAGGGGTTTGTCGTCGATCTGTCATCGCCCCTGGCTCTCAGCGCCGCAAAGATCGGAATTGAATTGAAAATGCCCCTTGCAGACAGCATAATCCTCGCCACAGCCCGCGCCCACAACGCAGTAGTCTGGACACAGGACGCCCATTTCAAAGATATCGAGGGCGTTCGCTACATAACACCCTAAAGCCTTGTCCTCACGTTTATCCCGTGACAAATAGGACTACAAAAGACTGTCTCACGCCCGTTCGTCGCCCTAAAGCTCCTCTCTGGAGGCATAGAAGAGAGCATGAGGAGGAAGACAAAAACCCTCCCGGGAATCCATGAGACTTCAAGAATTCCCGGGAACTTCCGATCCCGCAATGCGGGATAACAAAGACCTTGATACCTCACACATACCTGTCCCAACAACGACAACCACCTCCCGATAACATTAATAATGAACACCCGCCGAAGGCGTGCAAAGTGCGGCCTGATCCCTGCTGTCTGGGATCTGGACGCAATTCTTCTAGTCTTCCTCCCCAGCCTCTCTTCACTGCCTCCAGCGAACCCCCAAAGGGGTAAAGCGGGCGTGAGACAATCTTTTGCTGTTTCATTTGTTTCGGAATGTATCGCTACTTGTTTTGCTGAGACTGCAGATACTGAGCCAGAGTCGTTACCTGGGTTTTCTGAGTTCCTCGGTGAGTGGCGATAGGTCGGTCTCTGCTATACTTCAGACAACGTCGATATTCACACCGAAATAATCGTGGATCAGCTTGTCTCTAGTGCCGGCGATCTCTTCGTCGCTTCTCCTAGACATAGATCACGGTCCGGCGGATGTCTTCGGCAACCTTTTTTACGCGAATGTTTTCCAGACCATCCTTGGTCACAACATCCACCTTTCTTCCCAGCAGGTTTTCCAGGCCTTCTTCTCCATCATCCAGAGAATGATGCCGTCTCCTCTCAACGACAGCACGGTTCTCTTCATTAAAGGTGGCTGACTGTTCCAGAAAAATGATATACTAACGACAAAAATAGAGGGGTTGACGATGCTTAACACCATCAAAATAGAGATGAATCGCAAAGAACTGATAAAGGCAATAAAGTCGATGAAGAAGAAAGAAAGGGATTCTTTCCTTGAGGACCTTCTGGCGGCAACCTCCCCTGAATATCTCGCCAGCATAAGAGAAGCCCGGGCGGATTACAGATCAGGCAAGGTGAAGACGCACGCCGAGGTGTTCGGCGGGTGACATATCGGCTCGTCTACACTCACAGGGCTGTCAGAGACATTAAGAAGCTTCCCGAAGATATCCGGAAAAGAATCGGAAAGACCTTGTTGCGGTATCAGACTGACCCACTCAACTTCGCGGAGAACCTGACGGAACCGGCGCTTGGTACGTACAGGTTTAGAGTGGGGGACTACCGAATTGTCTTCGATCTTGAAGGGGAAGATATCGTTATTTTACGTGTTGGACACAGGAGAGAGCTTTACAAGAGGATGTAGGCTTACCACGTTCACATGCCGCATGCTTGTAACCTGACATTGGAGATGCTAACTCACAAGGAACTTAAATCCATGGCTCTTGAGCGGCCGGAAGTGAAGAAAGAATACGACCGTCTGGAGAGAGAATTTGCCTGTATCGATTAATGTCCGCCGAAGGCGTGCAAAGTGCGGCCTGATCCCTGCTGTCTGGGATCTGGACGCAATTCTTTTAAGGCTTCCTCCATATGCTCTCTTCTATGCCTCCAGCGAAACCCCGAAGGGGTGCAGCGGGCGTGAGACAGGTTTTTTTGCTGTTTCCTTGTCTTAAAGACCTTGTCTCACGCCCGTTCGTCGCTTAAAGCTCCTCTCTGGAGGCATAGAAGAGAGCATAAGGAGGAAGACAAAAACTTTCCCGGGAATCCATGAGACATCAAGAATTCCCGGGAACCTTCGATCCCGCTTACGCAAGCGGGATAATAAAAAACCTGATATTTCGCATATACCTTGCCCAGAACGATACCAACCACCTGCCAACACCAATGATCAGTACGCGCCGAAGGCGTGCAAAGTGCGGCCTGATCCCGTCTTTCTCGGGATCTGGACGCAATTCTTTTTAAGCTTCCTCCCCAGCCTCTCCTCTATGCCTCCAGTGGAACCCCCAAAGGGGGTGGAACGGGCGTGAGACAAGGTCTTTGCTGTTTCCTTGCCTTAAAGCCTTGTCTCACGTTTATCCCGTCACAAACGGGACCCGTTCGTCGCCCTAAGGCTCCTCTCTGGAGGCACAGAAGAGAGGCTGAGGAGGAAGACAAGATTTGATACCATTTCCCCCGGACAGATCTACAGCACTCTTGCGAGAAGTGTCTTGCGGGCGAGGGCCGTTAGGGTCCAGCTTGCGGCAAGGGCGAAGGCGAGGACGATGAGGAACTTGAGGCCTGCGGGTATGGGAGCAGTAAGGAGCAGGAACTGTGTCCAAAGGACGAACATGTAATGGAAGATGTAGATGCCGTAGGCGTTGTCGGAAAGGCTGTCAGCGGCGGGGAGGCTGGTTGTGAAGAACCTGCGGGCTATGCCGAGGCTGCCGAGGATCGTGAAGGTGCAGCAGAAGGAGAGGGTGACGTTGAGGACTACCTTCGCGGTCGACGGCGTGAGGCCGGGAAGGAGCACCGGGCTTAAGGCGTTCGAGAAATAACTCAGACCTCCCACGGCAAGCCAGAGGGGCCAGAGCCCGAGGTTCCCCCGCGAGAGGGAGCGCTCCATATCCCCGGCTCCCAGCATGAGGCCCATGAGGAACCAGGCAAAGTAGAGGAAGACCCTCGGTGCGTGGGGAAGGCCAAAGGGCCCCGCCAGCATGAGCGAGTCCGGCAGGGCGAAGAAAGACAGGGGAACGGTCGTCGCCAGGGTCACGAGGAGAAAGACGCCAAGGAGCGCGCCCGTCGACCCGGCAGTCCAGGCGAAACCCTTCATGGCGCCGGGCAGGAGCCGGAACAGGGCGGCCGTGATGACGCAGAAGGCAAGCAGAAGCCACAAAAACCACAGTGGCCCCGTGTTCCATGTCCCGCCGGCGAAGAAACTCGCCAGGTAATCTCCCCGGCCTCCGGACGAACCGAGGAGCCACGACGGGTAGAAGGCTATCGGGCTCAGAACTACGGAAAAGAGGATGAAAGGCACGCCGAGCCGTTTCGCCCTGTCCGCGATGAACCGTCCTTCCCCCTTGCGCACGATGGAGGGAGCGACGAAGAGCCCGGATATGAAGAACATGAGGGACATGAAGAAGAGATCGTTCCAGCTCACAAGTATATCGAGAGGCACAAACCGCGCCGCATCGACGACGGGCATGGGCGATTCCCTGAAGTGCGCCATGTCGAAGCTGCTGAACGTCGTATAAGCCAGTGCCGAATGATGGGCAACCACCGACACCGTCACCAGGCTGCGCAAGTAATCAATAGCAACATCCCGCCCCAACTTAAACCCACCTTTCCCTGTTATGTTTCAGTTTCAGACAGTATACGGGGCAGGAGGGAAGGAGGCAAGAGAGAACAGACCTTAGAGACTGTTTGAATGTTTCCGAGTTTGTGACACTTAAAGCCTTGTCTCACGCCCGCTTCACCCCCCCCCTCGGGGGGGGGGTTCGCTGGAGGCAATGAAGAAAGCATGGGGAGAAAACAAAAAACCTTCCCGGGAATCCATGAGACTTCAAGAATTCCCGGGAACTTCCGATCCCGCTTTTGCAAGCGGGATAATAAAGACCTTGATACCTCACACATACCTGCCCCACAACAATAACCACCTGCAACGACTACTGATAATTAATGTCCGCCGCAGACGTGCAAAGTGCGGCCTGATCCCGTCTTTCTCGGGATCTGGACGCAATTCTTTTAAGCTTCCTCCCCATGCTTTTCTCAATGCCTCCAGCGAACCCCCAAAGGGGTAAAGCGGGCGTGAGACATTCTTTTTTGTAGTCCTGTTTGTTACTGGATAAACGTGAGGCAGTTTGCGGCTGAGATTTCATGCTCTCGGTTTTCCTTTCCGAAAGTAATATCACGGAAACAGGCAATCCAGAAACGCTGCCTGTTTAACATTGAATGGAGCCGTGATATAATGGAAACCGTAACGTTTGAATGGGACCCCGGAAAGGCGATGTCCAATATGAAGAAGGTTAGCAAGAAGGATAAAGACGAACTTCGTCCCGAGTACAAACCGTCAGACTTTCCGAAAGGACTCGTTCGGGGGAAATATGCTGAGTCTTATCCCGAAGGCGTCACCGTCGCTCTCCTCAGCCCCGATGTCGCCAGGGTTTTCCCCACAGATGAGGCCGTGAACGATGCCTTAAGGTCGCTGATAGAAGTGGCCCAGAGGTCAACAGGCCTCAAGAAGCGTCCTTCCCGTAAGGTTAGAGCGAAGAAGACGGCTTGAACCGCTTGAGCGTTACCGACATTCAAGCGATTCAAGCCGTCTTTCCGGTTTCTGCCCTTTCCGTCGTTTTTCGGCCTTCATTCGACACAATTCCCTTGAATTCTCTGGGCTGAGAAGTTAGAAGAAGCCAGTCTATTCAATCTTCCGATACGGAACACAGTTTGATTTTGCTGGTCCGGTATGTGGAACCTCGGCAAATAGTAATTTCTCTCAGTATTATCTGAACCTTAGTGTCACCGCTTTCTTGCGGGGGATCGGCAAGAATGTCGTTGACAAGAGTTAACGTATAGGTTAATCATTTGATGAAGATAGCGTTAATATGCGCGGGCAGGAGATTTGACATCTGTGAGGTTGTCTTCGGGAACAGGCATCGCGTCACGGAGTTCATCGATAGTCTGGAGGAAACAGACCAGAAGAAGATCGTCGCGTTGCTGAGCTATACGGCAGAGAACGGTACTTCAAGCAATCCCGAGAAGTTTAGGAAGCTCGAAGGCGGTATATGGGAATTCAAATCCCGTCAGGTCAGGATACTCTGCTTCTTCGATAAGGGTCGTGTAATAATAACGACTCACGGATTTGTGAAGAAGCGTGGGAAGACGCCGAGGGGAGAGATAGAAAAAGCCAGAAAGCTCAAAGACGCATATTTTGGCGAGAGGGGTCGCGGATGAATTCTGAAGAATGGTTCAAGGAGAAACTCGAGAGGTTCAAGGATGACGTCGATTTCCTGACGGAGAAAGCGATCCTTGATTTTACCGAACAAGTTGTCTCCCGCATGGAGGAGAACGGGATCACCAGGGCCGAACTCGCCAGGCGCCTGAACGTCTCCAAGGCATTCATCACGAAACTCCTGAACGGCAATCCCAATCTCACCATCAAGACAATGGTTTCTCTCGCCAGGATACTCGACCGTGATCTCAAGGTGGAACTGCGGGGGGAAAGGGAAGTCAAAAAGAAAAAGACGGCTTGAACCGTTTGAGCGCTAGAGGCGGAAGAATGGCTTAAATGGCTTGGCAGCATGGTTCTCTTCGTTCCACAACAATAGAGGGATTGGTGATGCTTAACACCATCAGAATAGAGATGAACGGCAGAACACTGCAGGAACACATCTCTGAAAAGATCAAAGAGCCGGAGCACAAATCCGGCCCACAACGATAACCACTGCCCGCGACCACCGATGATTAATGTCCGCCGAAGGCGTGCAAAATGCGGCCTGATCCCTGCTGTCTGGGATCTGGACGCAATTCTTTTAAGCTTCCTCCCCAGACTCTCTTCTATGCCTCCAGCGAACCCCCCAAAGGGGGGTGAAGCGGGCGTGAGACGGTCCTTTGCCTTTGCCTTCATCAACTTGATCTATTATCTGTGTGTGACATGCTGTTGTCACTGCCCTGTGGGAGAATAATAACCTATCACCTATCTTCTCATCCCCCGCCTTTTCCCTTGAAGTCCTGATGGAAAAGGAGTAAAACGGTTAAGGGTAGTGGGGATTACAGGTGGTTTCAAGGTAATAAAAGATAGTTTCAGGTTCCGGGTTTGAGAATCATTTCGGGGCAAAAAAGAAGAAGATTATATGCTGTCCTTCCTTGAACATTTCTTTATCTTTTACCTGAAACTCGGAACATGAAACCTGAAACTATTTCTTGATGAAAGCTCTCCAGTTATTTCAGCGTAGGATAAGCATCTGAGCCTTCACGAGAAATTGGGGAGTCTCAATGGAGTGTCACAACACCGGTTCTGCTCTTGCGAATGACAGGCGAAGCAACTTGTTGGAAGAGCATTCAGTTCTTCATGAAACGACCAAAACAGCAGACGCAATCGAACCGATTGGGAAGGCATGAAATGGAGTATTTCGTGAGAGCATGGATTCCCATAATTCAGATGTCTCTGGGATTGCTCGGCTTAGTCTCTCTCGTTTTCATGTGGCTTAGCCTAAAGCGTACTGCCAAGTTCAATAAGGTAAGTACACAGCACGCGCTCCTTTCTGATTTGCCCAGCCCGGAATTAGATGAGGAGTTTCACAGGATACTCAGAGAAGCGGGATTGCAGCTTCAAGACCCAATCAGCAAAGACATCGTTAAGGATCTGCTGGACGATGTTCACAAGTACGTTACTGTTAAGAACTACATCAATAAGTATGAGCACATTTGTGCGGCGATAAATCTGGGTTTCATCGACGAGGAATACGCATACAGAGTTCATTCCGCGAGGATACTGTGGATCAATAGCAAGTTCGCTGCTTTGATCAGCAAGGTGCGCGAGCTTAATGAAGACAACGATATTTGGGCGGAGATCGAAAAAAGGTCGATGAAATGGAATGAACCAGATTACGCTAAACGGTGGCGTAAGAAGCGCTAAGGGGAGCCTGTTGATGAAATCTCGGAAAGTCACGGGCCGGATGAATCGTAGAATGACGGGAAAGGGAGAGGGGCGCGCTCAAATTTTTCAGTATCATTTATGCAGTCCACGGCACGTGCCGGATTCGGGAACCCGAAAGATGGATGGGTATTCAAGAATAAAGATTTGACCCCTGGCCCCCACAGATGGGGACGTGCGTGGGTTTTGCGAATGTGTAGCGGCCCCGGCACTGAGTTGGTTTGAGCTTCCTGCAAAATGTTGCCAACGAAACGGCCGCCGGGGAGTTACTGGGAATGTAAATGCGGCAACTTGGAATTGTACCTTTTAATTTATCCAGGTGCAGACCCAAGAACGGTGGATGATGAAAGATAGACAGAAACTAGAACTGACATGGATTGGGAAGGAAAACAGGCCGAGATTGGAGCCAAGGATCCTGTTGGAGGACCCGGAAGAATCGTACCATGCGTCATACAGGGTAACAGACAAAGACATCTTCGATAACAGGCTTATCTTTGGGGATAATCTGCTTGCACTAAAAGCGTTGGAACAAGAGTTCGCGGGAAGAATAAAATGTATTTTTATTGATCCTCCGTACAATACGGGTAGTGCGTTTACTCATTATGATGATGGAGTTGAACATTCTCTTTGGCTGTCCCTAATGCGAGACCGTCTTGATCTTCTGAGACGCCTGCTTTCCAATGAGGGATCCCTCTGGATTACCATTGATGACAATGAAGCGCAATATCTTAAAATATTGTGTGATGAAGTGTTTGGCAGAAAAAGTTTTTTCACCACATTTATTTGGAAGAAGGTTGATAGTCCTAATGATAATAAAGTTGCTGTCACGCCAGACCATGAATATGTGCTTTGTTACACGAAAAGCCCCGGAGCCAAATGGTTTAAACAGCGTCCTGACGAATCTATTCTGAAAGCTTACCGCCCACCAGATGCAGAGTCAGACAGACCTTACAGAGATAGACTCTTGAAGAAAAATGGGAAGAATAGCCTGAGAACAGACAGACCCTCCATGTTCTTTCCAATTTCCGCTCCTGACGGAACAGATGTCTTCCCTATCCACGATGATGGCAGAGAGGCACGCTGGGCATTAGGAAAGAGGGCAGTCGATAAATTGATTGCAGGACACGAGCTCATATGGAAACAACGCCAAACGAATGGAATGTCACGATGGGTTCCTTATACCCGCGAGTATGCTCCGGTCAACCCCGCACGGCCATATCCCACAATATGGGATGATTTAAACACTACGCGGCAGACCAAGGCACATCACAAGACCTTATTTGGCAAAGAATTGGTTTTTGAAACGCCAAAGCCCGAAGACTTAGTAGGCCGGGTATTTGATATATCTACTAATCAGGGCGACTGGATACTCGATTCTTTTGCCGGCTCCGGCACGACAGGTGCAGTCGCCCACAAAATGGGCAGGCGATGGATCATGGTGGAACTGGGTGAGCATTGCCACACCCACATCATCCCCCGCATGAAAAAGGTCATTGATGGGACAGACCCTGGCGGTGTCACAGAAGCCGTTGGTTGGAAAGGCGGCGGCGGTTTCCGCTATTTCCGACTTGCACCGTCTCTTCTCGAAAAGGACAAATGGGACAACTGGGTCATCAGCAAGGAATACGATGCTGTCATGCTCGCTTCTGCCATGGCAAAGCATGAAGGGTTTGTCTACAATCCGGACGAAACACTCTACTGGAAGCAAGGCAGGTCCACAGAAAAGGATTATATATTCACAACCACCAACTTCATTACCATCGAGTATCTGGACAATATCCATGAAGAGATGCGGCCTGACGAAAGCCTTCTCATATGTTGCAAGTCTTTTCAGGAAGCATGTGCTGACAGATATGAGAACATGACCGTCAAGAAGATCCCCAATATGCTTCTTGGCCGATGCGAATTCGGAAAGGATGATTACAGCCTGAACATTGCCGATCTCACCGGAAGGGAACTGGAAATGGATGGCGACGAAGAGATGCCGATCGAAAAGGAACGACAACTTCCCAAAAAGAAGAAGACAAAAAAGCAACAAGGTCTCTTTGACGGGGAGGATGAATAGATGAACAGGACCTCCTCCTCCATCCGAAACCGTTTGAGCCTGCGATCCCCTCAGGCTGAGAGTCTTCACATACTCTCAGAACTTGCGGACGTACTCGCGCTGCAGAAGAACTGCGACCTGGCAGCGGAGCTTGAGAAGGTAAAGAACCTCTACCCGACATGTACGGACTTCGAAAGAAAATTCCCCTCGTTCTGCTTTGCCCTTGCAACGGGCGTCGGCAAGACCCGTCTCATGGGGGCCTTTATCGCCTATCTTTTTCTCGCCAAAAACGTAAGGAACTTCTTCGTCCTCGCCCCCAATCTTACCGTCTACAACAAGCTGATAGATGATTTTACCGACACGTCAAGCCCCAAATACGTTTTCCAAGGCATCGGCGAGTTTGTCCACCGCCGTCCCCGCATCATTACCGGCGACAATTATGAGGAAGTCCGCCAGGGAGAACTGTTCAAATACGAGACCCATATCAACATCTTCAATATCGGAAAGATAAACGCCGAGACAAGGGGAGGTAAATCTCCCCGCATAAAGAGACTTGTCGAATACCTGGGCGATTCCTACTTCAACTATCTGACCAACCTTGATGACCTCGTGGTGCTCATGGATGAATCTCACCATTACCGAGCAGACCGGGGAATGGAGGTCATCAATGAGTTGAATCCCGTCATCGGGCTTGAGTTGACGGCAACACCGCAGGTGGAACGAGGTGGTGGAGCGATCAAGTTCAAGAATGTCGTTTACGAATACTCCCTTGCAAGGGCGATAAGAGACGGATTCGTGAAGGAACCTGCCGTAGCGACCAGGAAAGATTTCGATCCGAGCCATTACACTCTGGAGGAGCTTGACAGGATCAAGCTGGAGGATGGAATCCGCATTCACGAGGACACGAAAGTCGCACTTGACATCTACGCCCGGGACACAAAGACAAGAACTATAGAGCCCTTCGTTCTTGTCGTTTCGCAAAGCACGGAACATGCCGGCAGGCTCAAGGAAATGATCGTCTCCCAGGGGTTTTTCGACGGATACTACGCCGACAAGGTCATGGAGATCCATTCCAACCAATCCGGGGGAGAAAAGGATGAGAACATTGCACGGCTCATATCTCTTGAACATCCTTCCAACAAGATTGAGATTGTCATTCACGTGAACATGCTCAAGGAAGGATGGGACGTGACGAATCTCTATACAATCATTCCCCTGAGGACGGCCGCATCGGTGACATTGCGGGAACAGACGATCGGGAGAGGACTAAGACTTCCTTACGGGCAGAGGACCGGCAATGACAAGGTCGACAAGCTTACCATAGTCGCCCATGACCGGTTTCAGGAGATCGTAGACGAGGCGAACAAACCCGACTCGATCATTAAAAAGGAAAATATCATTACCATCGACACCCAGGAATTGAGCCAGGCGAAAGAAGTTGTCACGGTGCCGTCCACCATTGAGAAGAGGATCGAGGAGGAACAAAAGCGCATCGAGAGCATAGCGGAGCCGGAAGAAAAACAAAAGGCCCAGGTGAGCCTGGAGGTCAGGAAGGTGATCCTTTCCGCCCTCCCGGAGATGAATTCCGAGGTGGCCAGCGTTAATGAGTTGAAAAGGGACGAGATCAAGCGGATAGCTGTTGAAAAGATCAAGCAGAGTATCCGGTACGCCCCCCAGCCTTATTTATTTGCTGAAGACATGATACGGGAGGTCGAGGAGGCATATGAAGCTGTCGTCGATGAATTCACACAGAACGTTGTTGAGATCCCGAGGATAATGATCCTCCAGAGCGGGACGATAAGGTCGGGATTTCGCGATTTTGATCTCGACACAAAAAACCTCAATTATCAGCCTGTCTCCGAAGAGATCCTTGTGAAAAAGTTGCGTGAGCAGGAGAACGGTATTGATATCGTCATCGGAAAGGGCAGGATTGTTGTAGACACTCCGGAGAATATCATCGTCAACGAACTCATCAACTTTCCAGAAATAGACTATGACGAGCAATCAGACATCCTTTTTAAGCTGGCGGGACAGGCAGTGGACAAGTTCGCCTCATATCTCGATGGCGACAAGCTTATGAATGTCGTCCAATATCACAAAAAGGAGATCGGGCGTTACATTTATTCCCAGATGATGGAACATTTCTACTGTGAGACGCCCGTTTTTGAAAAACCGGTGGTCATGCCTTTCACGAGGATCGAGGAGCATAACCTTTCAAAGTACACGAAGGACAGCATCCGTCATTATACGGAAACCATCGTTCCGACGAGCGCAATTCCTAGCAAGGTGTTCAGTGGATTCAGAAAGGCCTGTCATTCGCTCTATAAGTTTGATTCCAAGACCGAAAAGGATTTTTCCATCATCCTTGAACAAGATGGCTCAGTGCTGAAGTGGTTGCGGCCCGCACAGAAGCAATTCAAGATCTACTGGAAACACAACTCCAGACAATACCATCCTGATTTTGTTGTCGAGACCACAAATGCAATTTTTATGGTAGAGACCAAGAAGGAAGGCGACATCGAAACATCGGATGTCCAGGAAAAAACCCAGGCCGCACTCGTGTACTGCCGAAACGCTACGGAATTCACCACAAGTAACAGCGGCAAACCGTGGAAGTACCTCCTCATACCCCACAACGCAGTCATGACCAACATGAGCTTTGAGAACCTTGCCCGACAGTTCGAGATTAGAACCGGCAATTAATGGGTAAAGGGGGGCGCCGGGACGAAAGTGAGGATAGAGAGGGGCGTATTAAGAAATGGAGTAACTTCTCAAAAGAGGCAAACTACCAAGGTAAAAGAAAGCTAAAGAGTCTTTTGATTTTTGAAGAGCATGGTTGAATGCACTGGATAAGGAAGGAGGATAGATGGCGGTTCCCGATTATCAAAGCGTGATGCTTCCGCTTCTTGAATACGCAGCAAACCGGAATGGCGAACTCTCGACAGGCGAGGCCGCTGATGCGCTGGCCGTTTCTCTCGGTCTTTCAGAAGAAGACCTGAAGCAAATGCTTCCAAGTGGCATTTCACCAACCTTCATTAATCGCGTGGGGTGGGCTGCTACCTATATGAAAAAGGCGGGACTTCTTGAAGCAACCCGTCGCGGTTTTTACCACATCACGCAGCGCGGCCTCGAACTACTGAAGAAAAAGCCAAAGAAAATAGACGTGAAGCTCCTGACCCAGTACCCCGAATTCCAGGAATTCCAGAATCTCCGGGGCACGCGTAGCGGAGACAAGACGAAGGACACCGACAAGCCCTTTGACTTTGCCAGCACCACCCCGTCCGAAGCTCTTGAAAAAGCATACGAAAGTCTCCGGAATGACCTCGCTGATGAACTCATCAAGAGATTAAAGCAGGTAAACCCCACATTCTTCGAACGCATCGTCGTGGAACTCCTAGTAAAAATGGGCTACGGCGGCTCCCGCGCCGACGCCGGCAAAGCGATAGGCCGAAGTGGCGACGGCGGCATAGACGGCATCATCAAAGAAGACAAACTGGGCCTCGACGTAGTCTACATCCAGGCCAAACGCTGGGACACCAACTCCGTAGGCCGCCCCGACGTAATGCAATTCGCCGGAGCCCTCCAAGCCCAGAAGGCCAACAAGGGAATCTTCATAACAACATCAAAATTCACCGAAGAAGCCCGAAACTACGTCGCCCAAATAGGCAGCAAAATAGTCCTGATCGACGGCGAACACCTAGCCCAACTAATGATCGACAACGACGTAGGTGTATCAACAATATCCCTATATCCCGTAAAGAAACTCGACTCGGACTATTTTGATGAAGGTATCTAAATTCTCAAACGATAGAAGAACAGAAAGCTGATTTGACCACATATAATATATAGAAGATCAGCAAGCATACCATCACGTTTGGCAGCAAAGTGCTGGCGGGATGTTTCCCGGCATGGAAGCAAGATAGAAGGCCTGCATCTTTTAGATTATCGTCGTAAGAGCGAGACGTTCTTTTTGAAGCAGATGAAAAAAGCAAACAAAAAGAAAGTAGGTCGTAATGAACCTTGCCCGTGCGGAAGCGGCCTGAAATTTAAGAAGTGCCATGGTCAATTTTCCAATCACGCGAGCGGTAAGATACCTGACAAGATGAAAGCCATCATAATGGCCCACGAAGCATCAGAGGCACGGCGACAAAGTCAACAGGGAAAGGGCAAACCCATTATCTCTACAGATTTCAAGGGTTACCGGTTCACCGCAGTAGGTAATCAGGTTCATTACTCAAAAACCCACAAAACATTCATCGATTTTCTAGGTAATTACATAGTTAACGTGCTTGACCCGCAATGGGGTAATGCAGAAATCGCCAAGCCGCCAGAAGATCGCCATCAGATCGTAAAGTGGTATCAGGCACTCAGTACTTTTCAACAGGCGAATATGAAGAAACCCCGGGGAGAGATTCAGGAGATGCCCGTGAACGGTCTTATCTCTGCCTACTACGGTTTGGCCTATAATCTATATCTCCTGAAGCATAATGCCGAGCTTCAAAAGTACCTGATTAGAAGACTTAAAGGAACCGAAAGCTTCTACGCTGCGTATTATGAAACGTATGTTGCGGCATGGTTTATTCTTGCTGGTTTCGAACTGAAACTGGAAGATGAGCAGGATCCGACTCGCACACACCCGGAGTTCATTGCAGCTCGTCATGGAATGAGCTATTCAGTCGAGGCAAAGACACGTCAGGCAGGCAAAGACCACTTCGATATTGGGAATCAGCTTTTCTCGGGCCTCCAAATAGAAGCCCGCCACCCCCGAGTGATATTTATCGATATGAATGCGCCAGCAGACGCGAATTTCAGGGCTCTTGCAGATGGAGCATTGGCAGCAATTCGAAGCCGCGAATCAACACTAACAATACGGCATTTGCCTGCTCCACCAGCATATGTTTACGTGACGAACCAACCTTATCATCTTGCACTCTATGAAACGCATTTACCCCGAATATGTGTCGAGGCAGGATTTAAGATCCGTGATTTCGGATATGGTGCAAAATTTTCATCTTATACGGCTGCATATAAGGCCCGCATAAAATACCATGCGTTGTACGACGTCCAGAAAGCATTTGGAGAGTACAATATACCGGTCACGTTTGATGGCGAAATACCCGAATTTGCCTTCGGTGAAGCTGAGCGCAGATTCACTATAGGGCAACTGCTTCAGGTGGAAGGTGGAGAGGTCGTGACTTTACAGTCTGGTGTTGTAATGGAGACAGAAAAGAAAGCGTTTCTTGTAGTAGTCGATGGTCAAGATAGGAGTCACATAATGACTGCGGAATTGTCCGAAGCGGAAGTGAAGGCGTATAGGTCACACCCGGAGACATTCTTTGGTAGGGTTCAGAAAATCTCCAAAAATACAAATGACCAGCTGGATTTGTACTCGTTCTTTTTGCAGAGCTATAAAGAAACCCCGAGAGAAAAGCTACTTGAATTCATGGCTGGAGCACCTGACCTTGACGAATTGAAACAATTGTCGGAAGAGGAACTGCGATATGCATATGCAGAGAGAGTTACCTATTGGGCAACTCAAAATTCGACGGTAGAAAAGACGATCGATTAGGGATAGGGGCTATCGGTCAGGTTACGTCTCGGGTGTTCTAACGAATAGGAGATGTACAGGCGAAGATAGGGGATGAAGAACACATCTTCTTGTATATTATGACTAAAGTCCTACTATGTTAGCAGGCCAGTGCATGGATTTATTAGGCTTTTTTGTTGTCATTTACAGAAGCCGAAAGTAGAATTGTAGAAATAAGAACTTCGTATTAGCTGTTGGCGTATAGAGAATGAATAGATTACGAGCCTGTTACGATGAGCTTCAGAAAACACTAGGTCACGGTGTTGAGGAATATGAGTCCGTGGAGTTGGTGGAGGAATATCGTCAATACTGGAAACCAAACAAAACGCGGGTTATTCTCCTTGCGGAGTCGCATGTGTTCACGAGACCTGCAGACCGACTCATCACAATACCTCAGATAGACGATCTGCCCAATTACCCCAGCAAATACGCAAAATTCGTTTACTGCCTTGGTTATGGAGAAAAGCAATTGACCGGGAACACTTCACATCCCAAGAGGGACGGCACACCTCAGTTTTGGAAGATCCTTTACAGCTGCAATAACCCGATTCGCAACACCCTCGATTTCAGTCCTATTCTGTCAAGAACAACCTACGAACAACGAATAAAGAACAAAGTCGAATTGTTGCTGCGCCTGAAGGAAAATGGCATCTGGCTCGTAGATTCAAGTATCGTCGCTCTTTATGATAACGGTAAGAAGCCGGAACGTAAAACTATGCTGTCCGCCATAAAACAGTCTTGGCAAGGCTATGTGCGGGGCGTCATGGAGGAAGCTGCTCCAGAACATATCATCTGTGTCGGTAAGGCGGTCTCCAATCTGTTGGAAAAAGAAATCAAGGCTCTGGTCGGCAGGTGCTACACTACCGTATGTCAACCCAACGCTCATCTTTCATCAGAGCACCACATGAGAAATTATGAGCTATACGGCAGGATATGTTTATAACGGATAAAGAATACGGGGAAAAATGGGAAGCACCAATCGTGAAAGTTGCGATCAAAAACAGAGCGCAGTAAAATGACGCTATCACATGACGCTTCGCTCATCTATGGTTTTCTGGTTAATAAGGTCTTGCCAAAGAAGAGAGTGGTTACTTATGGAGAAGTTAGTGCGGCGACCGGGGTGCCCCTCGGAGAAGGTGGCGGGCCAGTGGGTACAGCCCTCTACGAAATCTTTCAGGAGTGCGACCGGAATCGGCTTCCTCCCCTAACTTCAATAGTGGTACAGTCCGATCAGTTGTACGACCGAACCAACCGTCACGGGATGCCGGGAGGAGGATATCTAGTTGCAGAAACGATCAGTCCAAACCGAGCAAACCGTCTGTGACTTTTTATTCAATTCTATTTGCTCAATTTCTGGCTTTGTTTCCTACTTTATCATACGTAAAATTATTTTAGGTGTTTCAGATTTGTCTAAAATTGATTCAGGCACCGCAATCGTTATAAGCTTTCTTTCTCTCGTCGCTATTATGGGTGTAGCTGGGATGCTTCCACATATTTTATATTATGGTAAAGTATTTTCAAAATAAGAATTTAACAAGCACATCCAGCCGATCGCTGCGCTCCGGCTGATGTTTTCGTTGAGCTTGAGTAGAGCGCGAAATAGTTGAACGTTCATTGACCACTTGAAGAGGAGATAACAGAAGGATGGCTACAAGTAATAAAAGGGCTCCGATGACTTTCTTTAATCAAGCGAGACTTGACAGTTAATGTCTACGGTCAGTATGCAGATCCAGAGCGCTGACGAGACGATCTGTCGGAATATCGAATCGCTTGCTGACCAGCGGGCATTGCTCTCACAGAATGTCCTCTCACAGCTCCGGAACCTAGTCGAGGGAGCCGCAGTTTTTCTCCACACGGGCTCACCCGATGCCGAATTCAACTACGCTGCAATAGAACTGGGGCTCGCCTTCGTCAAGAGCAAGGCAAGGTTCAACTTCCTCGGCAAGTTCCACAAACTGATTCAGAAAAGTGCTTCCCACTATACCCTGGACGGGGACGCTTCTGAGCGTTTGATGCTCAAGTACTACGAGTATCTCCACCGCATCCGCAGCTTACTTCAAGACAACTGTGGAATCGCAGTACTGGCGAATCTCGAGGCCTTCCCGGTCGACCTCGATCCGTCTTTGCGGGAGTACCACGAGAAGATCGCCGAAAGGATTGAGGCGGTCCGTACAACTCCGTCGGGCAGGAGCACCCGGGATCGTTACTATATCCACAAAACGCGCCCTTTCTTCCTCGGCGGCCGCATCTACTACGAAGTCACCTTCTACCGCGCCATCAACAAGGTGAGTAAGTTCGACCGCATGATCGCCTTCACCGATATTGACATAACCGACAAGTACGCGGCCATGTTGATGCTCCAGCGGGACTCGATCGAAGTGCTCGGCCAGACAATGCCGATCACGATCATCCGCCAGTGGGAGGTCTCGATTCGTCCGTGCGAATTCGACAACTTTGCGCGTCTTTTAGGCATCGCATTGAAAGTGCGGACCAACTCGGCAGAGTATCACTACCTGATGCGGCGGCTGACTGAGAGCTCCGGCAACCTGCTCGACCTGGTTGATATGCCCGATGACCGGTACACATCGGCAAGAGAGAGGGGCACAGCTGGCGTTACTACGCCGCAGATTTTCCCCGTGCTGGATGAAGCGCGCCGCATCGTGCGGTCAGCCGCTCCAGGTCATAACGTCCTTCGGTATCTCATGCTGCGGATGCACAACCAGCTCCTCAAGCCACAGTATCTCAGGGACGGTTGCGGCCGTCTCTCTGACATGAAGCTTCAGTACGGCTGCATCCCCTTTGACACTATGCCGTTCTGCACTTCGCTGCCCGCGCACAACCCCCGGTACTGGGACCTCGTCGAGAGCCTCGATGCGACCGATCGTGGTCACGAGTTGCTCGCTCGACGCGTGAACAACAATGTGGAGAGTCACGGAATCCTTTACACGCCCGTCGGCGACCTCACGGAGTTCGGTGACGTCGACGAGTTAATCTCCACCTACAACAAGAAGCTTTACTACAAGCATGCGGAGCGCCGGCTCGTGCTTGACAAGGGGCACGTTTTCATCTGCGGGTATGAGAACGAAACTGTGTCCATCGTCGAGAAGCTCCAAGAGTATGCATCGTCCCGGATCGATGGCTATATCCAAGCCGTCGAGCGCTGGCTCGAGCAAACAGCTCATAGCATTGATGACCCGGCGAAGAAGGACGCGCTCAAGCAGTTGTTCAGCCAGTCGCGCGTTGCCCTGATCTACGGGTCGGCTGGCACTGGCAAGTCAACGATGGTGGATCACATTGCGCACTACTTCAACGACAAGCAAAAGCTCTTCCTCGCGCACACCAACCCGGCGATCGACAACCTCAAGCGCAGGGTAACAGCGCAGAACTCGGAGTTCCGGACGATCAGTAGCCAGATTGGAAGGAGAACCTCCGGTCAGGAGTACGACCTCCTCGTTATCGACGAGTGCAGCACCGTGAGCAATGCAGACCTGATCAAGGTGCTGGAGAAGACCCCTTTCAAGTTGCTCGTGCTCGTTGGCGACGTCTACCAGATCGAGTCGATCCAGTTCGGCAACTGGTTCGGGATCATCCGCTCATTCATCCCGAGCACGTCGGTGTTCGAGCTGACGACGCCTTTCAGGACAAGGAACAACGCACTCTTGGGCTTCTGGAACAAGGTTCGAGCCATCGAAGACGACATCGCTGAGGTCATGGCCCGCAATGGATACTCGACCGTGCTCGACAATACACTTTTCGAGACCCAAGGCCAGGATGAGATCATCCTTTGCCTGAACTACGACGGCCTCTATGGCATCAACAACATTAACCGATTTCTGCAGAGCAGCAACCCCGGTGCGGTGACCACCTGGCACGAGTCCACGTACAAGATTGGCGACCCTGTACTCTTCTATGAGACCGAGCGGTTCCGACCGGTGATCTATAACAATCTCAAGGGCCGGATCGTCGGCATCGACCACAGCCGTGGTCGGATCCAGTTCGACATTGAGCTTGATCGACCGCTCAGCGAGTTCGACATCGTCGGTGGTGAGCTAGAATGGATGCGTGGCTCGACTGTGCGCTTCTCCGTCTACGAGTACAAAGGCACCAGCGATGAAGACGACGACTCCCTAAACACCACCGTGCCGTTCCAGGTGGCTTACGCCGTATCGATCCACAAGGCGCAGGGCCTCGAGTATGACTCCGTCAAGATCGTTATCACCGATGCCAATGAAGACGATATCACACACAGCATCTTCTACACGGCCGTAACTCGGGCACGTAAGCGTCTGAGGATCTTCTGGACGCCCGAGACGCAGCAAGGTGTTCTGAAGAGCCTCCGCCGTAGCGCAAACCCAAAGGACGTCATCCTTCTCGCTAGTCGTCGTGGCCTTACGCCGGTTAGCGGATGAGTTAAAAGGACATTGTATGAGTTATAGACAACTTTGAGGGGACACGAGGGACGTCCTTAAATATTTCAATTGACATCACCGTAATCCCCCTGATATCATCGTCCCATGCCCCGCCAACCCCGTCTCGATGCAGCCGGTGTTCTTCACCATGTTATGATCCGCGGCATAGAAAGAAGGAACATATTCAGGGGCGCAAAGGACAGGAACGATCTCATCGAGAGGTTCTCCTTCCTGCTGCCCGAGACAGATACCGCCTGTTACGGGGGGTAGCCAGGGACGTTCCCAAGAAAACAAGAAACCAGATTTCCCAAATACCCTTCTCGTCATTTCACCATTCTTGACACTATCTAACGGTGTAAAGATCGGCGAAAACTAACATTGTAATGTTACATGTATTTGTTACCTTCGGCGCACCACTGCTTTGGCAATGTTCTTGCCATCTTTCTCTACAAATACTACCGTAACCATGTCACCAGCTGTTAGCGTTGGCATTCTTCTTAAGCCAGAGACGTCAAAGGTCATTTCGGTTTGACCTTTTGCAATGAGTGTCTTGGCTGCTTCGTTCATGCTGACAAATTCACCCACAAACTTTTCAGCGATGCCCTGTCGGCCGCTATCGATTGCATTCTGTTCTCCAGAATCAGGATTTGCTTGTGCTTTTCTGTCGGGCAAGTCGTTTTTCAGTAGTATAGAACCTGTATTTGTTTCATAAACCCAAACCGAAACGGCTTCTACGTTTATGAATTTACCGTCGTACGAGAGTGATGTGGGACTATCCATAGTAGCCTTTGAATACGATGTACCTTCAAAAATAAGGTTGTTGCCTTTGCTGAAAGGAGCTCTACTCGACTCATGCAAAGTTGGTTTGCACAACAACAATACGCTGATATTGTTCTTTAGTGTTCTTGCTTTTTCAGGAGACATGTCAATTGACAATGGCATAGTGCGCCACCCAGGGGAATATTTGTTTGATCCAAAATCTGTTTGGTTCGTTAACGCAACACCGTACACCTTGCCGCTAAGACTCGTAACTAAAACTTTAGCACCGAAGACATTAGAGCCAACATATGATCGGGAGCGTTTGTCGAATTCCTTGATGATTAACATCGCTCTATTGTCATTTCGAAAAGCATAAGAGCTTAATGAGCTTGTTGTTATTTCAATTGATAGCCTCCGGTTGTCTGCGTCATATGGCTGAATTACGACCCCTCCTAGTCCAGAATTGACAGGTTTAAAAGCATATATGTCGCCTGTTGCGGCAGATGCTATTCTATTTTCATAATCTGCGGTGGTTTCATACTCATCCTTTTTTAACGGTGCCTTCTTCTCAAGCATTTTAAAAAGTTTCGCAATATCGGTTCCGTTAAAATTAGGCGGAAGCTTTTCTAGAGTAGCATCAAAAGATGCAAGAGTTACATTATCTGTCTTTTCTTTGCTTGATGCAGCCGACTTACTTCTGGTTGTCGCTTTCCTTTCTTTTGCGAGAACGTCGCCAACACAGCTGAACGCGATGAAGAACCCAAGGACGAAGAACAATAGAGGCACTCTCATGATAAATTATCCTTTCATAAGCATAGTTGTTTGTTAATGTTAGCAATACCCCGAGAAATATACAAGACTGTATCGAAAATACATGACGTGCTTACGGCAGGTAGCAAGAACTCCTGGGGTCAGGCGTTGAATTATCACTTTTCCCGTGGTGCAGTCTCTTCATGGCCGGTGCAGTAGTATACATAACCGCCGACTTTGGTGAAAACGGACTCACCAGTCAGAAGTGCACATTTCAATAATGAATATCCGCCGAAGGCGTGCAAAGTGCGGCCTGATACCGTCTTTCTAGGGATCTGGACGCAATTCTTTTAGGCTTCCTCCCCAACCTTTCCTCAATGCCTCCAGCGAAACCCCGAAGGGGTGGAGCGGGCGTGAGACATATCCTTGAAAGTGAAGACCCCAGGTATCCTCCAAGACCTGATAATCATCTAGAGGGCACCCCCTATTCATAGACAACGGGAGTTGTGCTATGGTGAGGGTAACCTAAAAACTCTCTAACAGGAGGTGCCTCAATGTCATTATACGCAGGAGTGG